>Ga0210403_10000021_pt1 | contig 187907 bp, 159 predicted proteins | sample IncBWC19MmetaG_FD_150863 | JGI IMG/M metagenome (GOLD analysis project Ga0210403, IMG submission 150863) | Forest soil microbial communities from Barre Woods Harvard Forest LTER site, Petersham, Massachusetts, United States - Inc-BW-C-19-M | ecosystem: Environmental > Terrestrial > Soil >... | reverse complement strand
CCGAAAGGAGCGGGCCAGCTCACTGTGTGACGCCTCTGACCGGGCCCATGAGCAAAGCCCGGGGAAGCGGCAACTTAATTAATTAAGCTGCAAGTGCCAAGTTGTTGTTGGCATTTCTAGTTTCCACCAAGTTACGGGCAGGTGGGTCCCGGCATGCCTTCGGGCCGCGACAGCTTCCGTCGAAACCGTGTCGCCCCCATGGACTCTTCTATTCTACCACCCGCGCCAAGATGCGGCGAGTTTCCAGCTCTCGGTGGTCAGTTCCAAGTTGTAAGTTTTTAGGTTTTTTGTGGAACATCTCCCGTGAAGGGCAAAAAGCCAAAAGAGCGAGAGAAGAGAGGGTTCGAATAATGGGAGGGGGGTAGAGCCTTGTTCAGGCTTGCTCCGTCGGATCGATCATTGGCAGGCCAATTTCTGCGCGCGCTTCGAAGGTTTAAGTGCCGGCGCCTGGTACCGGTGTCCTGTCCCTGCTCGTTAAGCAACAATTGGGCACAACAGTACGGCTAGGGCGTTGACTCCATGGCACCTAGCTTACAGAATGGCGAGACGGGGAAAATATGCCTAAAAACGCCCCGAAAACCGGTATGGGTCAAGAGTCTAGCGCCATCGAACAAGCGATCTCTCGCGCGCTTCGGGATAACCTCGAGCGTATCCAGCGGACTTCGGAAGAGCTGCACCATGCCGTAGGGGACGTGGTGGCCGCTTGCGGCAGCAACAAGCCGACGAATGCCTTGCCATCGCTGCTCCGCGCGCAGACTTCCGCGGCGGCGCTTGCTGCGTCACTGGAGGTGCTTTCGCGATTTGTGACCGTGTCCATGCAGTCCGGTCCGCGCTCGCCTCTGGAAGAGCAGATCACGAACTTGGTCGGCAGAGCAGCCCACGAGCCTGCTGCTGCCCCGCAACGTCCGGTGCCTGTGCAGCCGGTGCCCATGGCCTCTCACGCTAAAGCCGAGTCCCTTGAAGCTGCGGAAGAGCAGGAGGAAGTCGAGCTGGAGCTGCCTCCTGAGCCGACGCCCCTCAGGCCTATGGAGCCGACCGCGGCCGCTCTCGCTTCGGAGCCCGAGATCGAGGGAGAATTTAACCTCAGCCGGCTTTCCACGGAAGAGCAGGAATTGCACCGGCGCGCCAATCGCGTGGCCAAAGTTTCGATGCAGGACATAAAAATGCTCCGTCCGGAGCAAGTGCGGCTGGGCCGCGAAAAGAAAGATCTCTGCATCCGATTGAAAGATGACATTGAAAAAGCTCACCGCGAATATGACCGCCGCTTCAAACCCATCATGGATCATCCGGTGGATTACTTTTACCGCTGGATGGTGGAAATCCTCGCCGATGGCGACCCGCACGCCCTCGGTGAATATCCCTACGCCACCCCGGCGCGCCATCACTAGTCACACGGCTTTCGCGCACTTTTGTGGCTCTCCAAAAAATGCCGTATCATTGTGTTCTTCTATGCTGAAGTCTTTGATGGCGTTGATGCTGTTGGTGAGCCTGTCGCTGGGCAGCGCGTTTGACGTGTTTGCGCAAACGCCGCAGCAACACAAGCGCAAGGCGAAAAAGCCCAAGGCACCAGCCTGCCAGGCAGGCTGCAAGGCGGAGACGTCCACGCCGCAAGTGGCTGCCGACACGCCGGAAGAGCAGGCCGCGCAAAGGGAATTGGGGGATCTCGCGCGAGCCCTGCACAACGTCGCTCCGGGCGCATACGAAAAACTTTCGGCGTTCGCGACTAAAAACAGTACTAACGTTTGGGGAGCGCGCGCCGCGCTGGCGCTTGGCTATGTAGATTATTCGAAGAACCGCAGCGCGCAGGGTCTCGGGTGGTTGTTTAAGGCGCAGAATGACACGCTGCTCCGCGAATACGCTTTGTACTGGACGGCGCAGGTGCAGCGCGGGCTCGGGCGCACCGCCGAGGCCTACAAAGCTTTGCAGACAATCGAGCACGACTATCCCAACACCGCCATGCGCGAACAATTGCTGGAAGCGTTTGCGCCGACGGCAGTTCAATTGGGGCACACGCAGGAAGCGCTGGATGCGCTCAACGCGTACGCGGCCACGACATCGAACGCCACGCTGCTTCTGGAACGCGCGCATGCGTACCAGGTAGCGCATCAACTTCCGCGTGCGGCGAAGGACTATCAGACACTTTTTTATAGGTATCCTCTGAGCGATGAAGCCAAACCCGCGGGATCTGCTTTGACGCAGATCATGCACGCAATGGGAAAAGAGTACCCGTATCCCGGCGTGGAGATGCAGGAGCAGCGCGCGCAGGCGTTCTACGACGCGCACAAATGGAAGGAATCGCGCGGCGAATACGAAAAGCTTTTGACCATGCTCAAGGACCCCGCGAACCCCACGCGGCAGCGCGCGCAACTGCGCGTGGCCGAATGCCGCGTTCAGTTGAAGGGCTCGCCGTCGTTGATTTCATCGGTGAATACACCCGATATAGAGGTTGATGCGGAGCGGCTCTACGCCCTGTCCCAGGCTGAGCGCACGGCGAAGAAGGAATCGGAGATGCTCTCCGCGCTGGCCACGCTGGCGCAGAAATATCCAGTGAGCAAGTGGAACGAAGATGGTTTGATGGCGGCGGGGAACTACTATTGGGTGGAACTGGACCGCGTCAAAGCCGCTACCTACTATCAACGCGTTTTGGACAGCTTTCCAGGCGGGAAGTACGCCTATAACTGCGAATGGCGCATCGCGTGGGTTGCGTATCTGAATCGTCAGCCGGATGCCGAGGACCGGCTCTCGAACTTCCTGCTGAAATACCCCGTGGCTGGCAATTCCGTGGATGCCCTCTATTGGCTGGGACACATTGCGGAACGAAGCGAGAATCCTGCGCGCGCGCGCAGCTATTACGCCAAAGCCGTTGAACGCTTTCCGCAAACGTATTTCGGCAATGCCGCGGCAGCGCGCCTCGCCAAGCTTGGCCCTGGCGACGAGAGCCCTGTGGAGGCACTCGAGAAGATTCCGCCACCGCCGGCGCTGCGTCCGTTTGACGAGCCCATCCCGGTTGCGGCCGAAGACCGCTGGGCTCGCGCGCAGGCCCTGCGCAGTATCGCTTTCGATGCTTCCGCGGAACAGGAGTTGAAGAACGCCTACTTCGCGACGTCTTCGCCGCGATTCCTGCTGGAAGCTGCGCAGGCTGCTTTCGATCAAGGACACTACGGCGCGGGCATGGCGTATGCGCGCATCGTCGTGCCGAATTTCGATGCGCGGAAGATCAGCGATTTGCCGGTCGCCGCATGGAAGGCTCTCTATCCTCTTCCCTATGAAGCCGCGCTGCGCCGCGAAGCCGCCAAGAATGATTTCGACCCCATGTTTGCCGCTGGCCTCATCCGCCAGGAGTCCACGTTTCAGGCGGATGCCGTTTCGCACGCTAACGCCATCGGCTTGATGCAAGTCCTGCCGAAAACGGGGAAGCTGCTCGCCAAGCAGCTCAAGGTTCGCTACACCAAGGACAAATTGTTCGAGCCCGAATACAACATCGAACTCGGGATGGCGTACATCGCCAATCTGGTGCGACTCACCGGCTCACGCGAGTCCGCTGCCGCCGCGTACAACGCGGGTGAGGACCGCATTGCCGCCTGGAAAAGCGAGCGCAACTACGAAGAGATTCCGGAACTCGTCGAATCCATTCCTTTCACGGAAACCCGCGATTACGTGCAAATCGTCTTGCGAAACACGGAAGTCTACCGGATGATTTATGGGCAGCCGAGCGTGGCGCTGCGAGCGGCCACAGGCCACGCGCGCTGACGAAGAATTCGCATTCGAGCGTCTTTCGTTTTGTGAGGGTGCAGCGAGCTGCGCCACAATAACAAGACCTTCATTCTCTTGAGAAGGTGAAATGAGTTCTCCCGACAGCGAGATGGCGCATATTTCACGCCGCATGCTTTCGGCCAAGGCCGAACAGTTCACCGAATCCGTGATCCGCGAAATGACGCGGCTCGCCCTGAAGCACGGTGCCGTCAATCTTTCGCAGGGATTCCCGGATTTTGCCGCACCCGAGGAAATCAAGGAAGCCGCGCGCAAGGCCATCAGCGACGACATCAATCAATACGCGATTACATGGGGCGCGAAGCCGCTGCGCGACGCCATCGTTGAAAAGTTCGAACGCACTCAGGGCGTCAAGTATGATCCCGAGCGCGAAATCACTATTTGCTGCGGTTCGACCGAAGCGATGATGTCCGCGATGATGGCGATCATCAATCCCGGCGATGAAATTGTTGTTTTCGAGCCGTTTTATGAGAATTACGGCCCCGACGCAATCTTGAGTGGCGCCACGCCGCGTTTCGTCAAGCTCCGCACGCCCGACTGGTCCTTCGACGAAAAAGAACTCGCGGCGGCCTTCGGGCCGCACACAAAGGCCATCATTCTCAATACGCCCAACAATCCCACGGGGAAAGTTTTCACACGCGCGGAGCTCGAATTCATCCGCGATCTCTGCGTGCGCTGGAACGCCTACTGCATCACCGACGAAATCTATGAACACATTCTCTACGACGGCGCGGAACACATCTCCATGGCGCGCATTGATGGGATGCGTGACCGCACCATAGTCATCAACGGACTCTCGAAAACGTACAGCGTGACGGGATGGCGCGTCGGCTGGGTGCTCGCTCCGCCGGAACCCACGCAGCCCATTCGCAAAGTTCACGACTTCCTGACGGTGGGCGCTGCCGCCCCCTTGCAACAGGCCGGAGCTAGCGCGATGCGCTTTCCGCAGAGCTATTACGATAAACTCGCCGCGTCTTACTTGGCCAAGCGCGAACGTCTTCTGAAAATTCTCACCGCCGCGGGCTTCACTGTGTTCAAGCCGCGCGGCGCGTATTACATCATGACGGACATTTCTCGCTTTGCGGATCCAGACCCGGTTCGTTTTCAAGCCGAGACGAAAGACGTGCGCTTCGCCAAATACCTCGTCGAAAAAATTGGCGTTGCCGTCGTCCCCGGTTCCAGTTTCTACAACGACGCCCGTGACGGCGCCTCCCAAGTCCGCTTCACCTTCTGCAAAAAAGAGGAAACTCTCGCCGCCGCCGAGGAGCGCCTTGCCAAGCTCCACGCCTGATCTTTTTTCTTCGGACTATTCCTCCTCCGATTCTTACCACGACGCATTGCGATACGCTGCGTTGCAAACTCTGTGCTAGAATCCGCACGCGACAATCCATATGCCGGAAAAGCTAGAACTCATTCGCGCCGATTCGCGCTTGGAATCCACCGCCGATGGCGCAGCATTTGACATCTCCGCAAGCGCGAGCCGCACGTTTCTTTGCCGCCTCGTCGTCTCGGAGCAAATTGAGCAGGAATCGCTCGATGTTTCGATCTGGGGTTCTGCTGATGGCGAGAACTGGCCGAAGAAGCCGCTTCTGAAACTGCCGCAGCAGTTCTATCGCGGCATCACCAAGATGGTTCTCGACCTCTCGCTTCGCCCCGAGGTGAAGTTCATCCGCGCCCGCTGGGAGCTCAATCGCTGGGGCCGGGTGGCCCCCACGGCGATGTTCGTCGCCGGGATGGATCTGAGGGAAGTACCGCCGATGTCGCGCGAAACTCCCACCAAGCGCATGGCCTTGGTGACAGGATAAAGCTCTGCCAATTTCACGTCATGGAAGCGGGAAAAAGTGAATTTCCGCGCTTGTTTTTTGACATTGCAATTCAGCTTCTAAATTTTATATAAATTGTGCAATTTCAGATACTTCAGGAGTTTTTAGGGGTAGGAGACTGACGGTCGGTTGCCCTGTGGTGGTTAGCCCCCTACCCCGCGAGTGGTCTTGCATATATAGACGAGGGCAGTGGCCAATTAGTTTCCTGATTGCCTCAAAATAGTTTGTCGGTCGCCAGGCCCTATTCCCCGATTGGCACGGTATCCAAATACCGGGCTACCGCCACTCTCCACTGGAACTTTTGCTGGATCGCCGCCTGCAGAGCCTGGGCCGCCACCGGTTCGCCATGGGTCAGGTACGTCTGCTTCGGCGGTGCGGGCAACCCCGTCAGCCAGCGCAGCAGCTCGCTCTTTCCGGCATGCGCCGAAAACTGCCCCATTTCCACGATCTCCGCGTAGACAGGCACATCCTGCCCATAAAGTTTGAGCGATAAAGCGCCCCCTTGCAACGCCCGGCCGCGCGTCCCTTCCGCCTGGAATCCTGCCAGGATGACCGCGTTACGCTTGTCCGGCAGTCGCTGCGCGAGGTGATGCAGCACGCGCCCACCGCTGACCATGCCGCTGGCGGAAATGATGATGCAGGGTGTCTTGACGTTGTTAATAGCCTTCGATTCTTCCACCGATCGCGTCAGATGAAACTCATGTACGTCTAGAGGATCGCCCTTGCCATCGCTGCCTTCTTCTTTCACATAGTCCAGGTCGTGGTCCTCTTTGTATTTCAAATACAAATCGGTTGCGCTTAGCGCCATGGGGCTGTCCACGTACACTGGCAGGCGCGGAATGCGCTGCTGATCCTCCAACTGCCGCAGGTAGTACATGAACGTCTGCGTGCGGCCGATCGCAAAGGAAGGAATCACGATGGAGCCGCCGCGTTGCACCACGCGGTTCACGATACCTGCGAGCAGCTCCGCTGGATCGCCATCCGGATGCTCGCGGTCTCCATAGGTGGATTCGCAAATCAACATATCCGCGTTCGACGGTGGCGTTGTAGGATCTTTCAGAATTACCTGGTTGTATCGCCCAATGTCGCCCGAGAAGACCACGACGGTCTTTTTGGCGCCCTCAGTGATGGTGAGTTCCAGGCTGGAAGAGCCCAGGATGTGCCCCGCATCATACGATGTCACGCGAAATTCGGGGCTGATGTCGAACGCGCCGCTGCGTGGCATGTTTTTGATCAGCTTCAGCGCGGGATCCACATCGGCCGTGGTATAGAGCGGCTGCGGGTTCGCGTGTCGGCTGTCTTTATGCACCTGCGCATGCAGCGTGTCCTCTTCCTGCAGATGTGCGGAGTCCTTCAGCAAGAGAGTCGTCAGTTCGATGGTCGCTGGATTGGCGTAAATCGGTCCGCGATAGCCGGCTTTTACGAGCACCGGGAGCCATCCGGTGTGATCCAGATGCGCGTGCGTGAGCACCAGATAGTCAATCGTCTTCGGATCGATGGTCAGCGGCTTGTAGTTGCGGTCCTGCAGCTCTTGCGAACCTTGAAAAATTCCGCAATCCACCAGCAACTTCTTGCCCGCCGCTTCCACCAAATATTTCGAACCGGTAACGCTGCCTGCCGCGCCAAGAAAAGTCAGTTTTGCCATAGGCCAGCTATTCTACAGAATTCGAGCCAGTGGCACATCTCGTCGCAAGAGCGCCTCCACGCGTCCAGCGCTTCCGTAAAAGAAAGCGGAGCGAATTCTTTGATTCGCTCCGCTTTCCTGCTTCGGGTATAACGTAAAACGTAGAACTGAAAACTGCGTTCAATCCGCCGCGCTGGCTTGTTTTGCCTTGGCGATGACTGATTCGATGTTCAGCCCCAAGCCCTTCGCCACGCCTGTTCCGTACGCCGGATCGGCCTTGTAGAAGTGCCGGACCTGGAGTTCCTGGATGCGTTGCGGGACGCCATTGCCTAGGCTGGAGACAATGTTGTCAATCAAGCGCTGCTTGGCATCCGCGGGCATGAGCCGGAAAAGATTGCCCGGCTGCGTGTAGTAGTCGCTGTCGGCTCGGTGATCGTGCCGTGCCACGGTTCCGCTCACGGCATGCGGCCGCTCCACATATTTCTTGTCCTGCGTCGGCCCATCGAAGCTATTCGGCTCATAGTTCACTGCCGGCCCACCGTTGCCGTCAAAGCGCATCGCGCCATCCTTATTGTAGGTGTGATACGGGCACTGCGGCTTGTTGACCGGCAGGGAATCGTAGTTCACGCCCAAACGATAGCGGTGCGCATCCGGATAGGAGATCAAGCGCGCCTGCAGCATCTTGTCCGGCGAAAAACCCATGCCTGGAACAACGTTGCGCGGTTCGAACGCCGCCTGCTCCACTTCCGCGAAATAATTCTCCGGATTGCGGTTCAATTCCAGTTCGCCGACTTCATGCAGGGGATAGTCTTTGTGCGGCCAAACCTTCGTCAGGTCGAACGGGTTAATGTGATACGTTTCCGCTTCCTTTTCCGGCATGATCTGCACGGATACGCGCCACTTCGGGAAGTCGCCCTTCTTAATCGCGTGGAAAAGATCGCGCTGCGAATAGTCCGGGTCCGTTCCTTCGAGCGCGCCCGCTTGTTCCCGGAAGAAATTCTTAATCCCTTGCTTGGTCTTGAAGTGCCACTTCACGTAGAACAGCTCATTCTTCGCGTTGATGAGGCTGAAGGTGTGGCTGCTGAAGCCGTCCATGTGCCGGTAGCCGTCCGGTGTGCCGCGGTCGGAAAAGAGAATGGTCACCTGGTGCAGCGATTCGGGCGAGAGCGACCAGAAATCCCACATCATCGTAGGGGATTTCAGGTTGGTCTCCGGATCGCGCTTCTGTGTATGGATGAAATCACCGAACTTCAGTGGGTCGCGGATGAAAAAAACCGGCGTGTTGTTCCCGGTCATGTCCCAGTTGCCTTCCTCTGTGTAAAACTTCAGCGCAAAGCCGCGTGGGTCGCGCGCCGTGTCCGCCGAACCCTTCTCGCCACCCACGGTCGAAAAGCGGATGAAGGTCGGCGTCTTTTTGCCGACGGCGTTGAACAGTTTTGCCGTGGTGTACTTGGCGATCTCCGCGCTCGTGCACAGGAAATGCCCGTGTGCGCCCGAACCTTTTGCGTGCACTACGCGCTCGGGGATGCGTTCCCGGTTAAAGTGCGCCATTTTTTCGAACAGCAAAAAATCTTCAAACACCACCGGTCCGCGTGGCCCCACGGTGAGCGAATTCTGGTTGTCGCCTACCGGACGGCCCGCGTCTGTGGTCATGATTTTCTTTTTCTCTTCCGCCATGAATCCTCCTCAGTTCGATCGCAGCGGCCGCGCAAAGCAAGCCTGCTGGAATCGCAACCACAATAGTGGAGGGCCGCGACCTATACATCCAATATATAGTTCGGATAGGATGGATAGGCATAGCCTATGGAGCTCCATCAACTTCGCTACTTCTGTGCTGTCGCCGAAGCCGGCAACTTCAGCCGCGCCGCGGAGCAATCGCACGTCTCGCAGCCGTCGCTCTCCCAGCAAATCATGAAGCTGGAGGACGAACTTGGCGCGCGCCTGTTCGACCGTCTCGGCCGTTCTGTGCGGCTCACCGACCTTGGCAAGACGTTTCTCCCCCGGGCTCGCGCCGTTCTTCGCGAACTGGAAGCCGCGAGAGGTGATGTCGTCGAGCGAAAAGATTCGATCAGCGGCCTCATTACCGTCGGCGTGATTCCTACGGTGGCACCCTACTTTCTTCCGTCCCGTCTTACTTCCTTTTCGCGAGAATTTCCGGAGGCGGAACTGATCGTCGTGGAAGAGATCACTCCGGTCCTTCTGGACCGTCTCCGTGCCACCACCATAGACGTTGCCATCCTGGCGCTTCCTATCCGCGGCCACGAGTTCGAAACCGCGCCGTTGCTGAAGGAGCGCCTCTTCGCCGCGCTTCCCAAAAATCACAAACTCGTCAAGCGCCGCTCGCTCTCTCTGAAAGATCTCCGCTCCGAGCCGTTCTTGCTGCTGCGCGATGGCCACTGTTTCCGCGACACGGCCGTCGCCGCCTGCGATCGTGCGCGCCTGCATCCGCAGGTTATTTTCGAAAGCGGGCAATTCAGCAGCCTGCTCAGCATGGTTGGTGCGGGCATGGGCGTGTCCATCGTTCCGGAAATGGCCATCGAAAAGAAATCGCATTGCCGCTATGTTCGCATCGCCGACGTACAAGCCACCCGCACCATCGGCACAGCCGTCCTTCGCGGCCGCTCCCTCACTCGCGTGCACCACGCCTTCCTGGCCCATCTCCGCACCGCCTAACACGCATTCTCAATTCTTGGTGCTAGACTGCTAGCCCTCTCCGCCGCCAAGGAGTCAGCCCCGTGGCTGGTCACTCTCTGATCTTTCGCGACATCGCCATAGTGTTCACCGCCGCGCTCGTCTGCGGCCTCGTGGCTCGCTGGCTCCGGCAGCCGATGGTGCTCGGCTATGTGCTCGCTGGCCTCATCCTTAGCCCCTTCACTCCCGGTCTGCGCATTCACGACGTTCACACTTTTGAAACCATGGCCGAAATCGGCGTCATCCTGCTTATGTTTTCGGTGGGCATCGAATTTTCCGTTCCTGACCTTCTTCGGGTGAAATGGGTTGCTCTTGTCGGCGCTCCCTTGGGGATCCTGCTGTTCGTCTTCCTTGGAGTTGGCGCTGGAATGCTGATGGGCTGGCCGCTCGCGCAAGGAATCGCGATTGGCAGCATTATTTCTGTGGCCAGCACGATGGTGTTGCTGCGGCTGCTCATGGACCGCGGCGAGGTTTCCAGCGAAGCCGCCCGCATCATGATTACGCTCAGCCTCGTCGAGGACCTCGCCGTGGTTATCCTGACGGTTTTGCTGCCCAGCCTGGCGGCCTCGGACGGCACGAACTACGCCCAGGTCGCTTGGACAATTGGCAAAGCGTTGCTTCTTCTCGTTCCCGTGGTGCTCGCTGGATGGAAGCTCGTTCCCCGTTTGCTCGCCCGAATCGAGAAAACGTCCGACGACGAAATCTCGCTGCTTTTTTCCCTCACGATTTGCCTGGCGATCGCTGCGATAACCGAAGCCATTGGCCTTTCGCTGGCTCTCGGCGCATTTCTCGCCGGCCTTTTGCTGGGTAGTTCGGATTTTGCCCACAAGCTGGCCGAGCAAACGCTCCCCATTCGCGACGCGTTCGTCGCGCTGTTCTTCGTAACCGTGGGAATGCTCATCAACCCGAGCACCTGGCTCGCCAGTTGGCCAGTCTTACTGCTTCTTGTGGGCTTGATTCTCGTTGGAAAATTTCTCGTCTGGACAGGTATTGTGCGCGCCTTTCGTTACTCGTGGTCGTCCGCACTTCGTGTGGGCGCGGGGCTGACGCAGATCGGCGAGTTTTCGTTCATCCTTGCCCAGGTCTCCTTGAACGCGGGGCTTATTTCTGCCGAGGTCTACAACGCCACATTGGCTGCCTCACTGCTTACGATCCTGGCGAACGCGACGATTTTCAAACTCATTCCTCAGAACAAAGTCGCGGAATTACAGGCATGAGCTTTTCCGCGCGTTGACTTTTCTCAGCGCAACCCATAGCATTTTCTGTTCGGCTGCGGCCGTCATTCCTGCAGTTTGCCGCTATTTCACGTGAACCCATCGGAGGAAGTATGCCCATTAAGGTCGGCATCAACGGCTTCGGCCGCATCGGACGCAACATCATGCGCACCGCGCTGGACGACAGGGACATTCAATTTGTGGCCGTGAACGACGTTACCGATGCGAAGACGCTCGCGCACCTTTTGAAGTACGACTCCGTACTCGGCAACTTGCCGCACAAAGTCACGCATACCGAGGACTCCATCGCCGTGGAAGGCAAAGGCTTTAAGGTTTTCAAGGTCAAGGATCCCGCCCAAATAGACTGGGCCTCTGTCGGCGCCGATATCGTTGTGGAATCCACGGGTCTGTTCACCAAAGGCGAAGAGGCCAAGAAGCATCTCCGCGCGCCGGTGAAGAAAGTCATCATCTCCGCCCCTGCCGATGGCCCGGACGCGACCTTTGTTCTTGGCGTCAACGACAAAACCTACGATCCTGTGAAGCACCACGTCATTTCGAACGCTTCCTGCACCACCAACTGCCTTGCTCCCGTCGCCAAGGTCCTCCAGGAAACGTTTGGCATTCACAGCGGCACCATGACCACCATTCATTCCTACACCAACGATCAAAAATTGCTCGACCTGCCGCACAAGGACTTGCGCCGCGCCCGCGCTGCAGCCATCAACATGATTCCGAGCTCGACGGGCGCCGCGAAGGCGTTGCACCTGGTCATTCCCGAACTGAAGGGCAAGCTTGACGGTTACGCCATGCGCGTGCCCACGCCCAACGTCAGCGTCGTGGACCTCACCGTTTTCGTGGACAAGTCCGCCACGAAGGATTCGGTCAACGCCGCTCTGAAGGCCGCAGCGAATGGCCCGATGAAGGGCATCCTCGCCTATACCGAGGAAGAGCTCGTCTCGGCCGACTTCAAGGGCAATTCGAATTCGTCCATCGTCGACTCCGAATACACGAAAGTCGTCGGCGACCGCTGCGTGAAAGTTTTGGCGTGGTACGACAACGAGTGGGGCTATTCTTGCCGCTGCCGCGACCTGATCAAGCTCCTGGCCTCTAAATTTTGATACGGGTTGTCAGTAATCAGTTTTCCGTTCACCGTAAGAACACCACGAGTCGTGGAAGAAGCGAGAGACGCAAGAGCAAAATGAACAGCAGGAAAGTTCTGTGTTTTTTTCTATCTGACTCAAAACTAAGAACGAAAGACTGACAACTGAACTCATGTCCAAGCTCACGATCAACGACCTCGACCTCCGCGGCAAGCGCGTCTTCATCCGTGTGGATTTCAACGTTCCATTGAAAGACGGCGCGGTCACTGACGACACGCGCATCCGCGAAACGCTTCCCACGATCCGCCTCGCCATTCAAAAGGGCGGCCGCCTCTTGCTCGCCTCGCATCTCGGCCGGCCCAAGGGCGGTCCAGATCCGAAATATTCGCTGCGGCCCGCCGCGAAAAAATTGGAAGAGCTTCTCGGCAAACCCGTGGCCTTCGCGCTGGATTGCGTGGGCCCTGGGGCCGAAGGCCAGAGCAAAGCCTTGCGCGACGGGGAAGTGCTGGTCCTGGAAAATGTGCGCTTCCACCCTGGGGAAGAAAAAAACGACGAAGCCTTCTCGAAGCAGCTCGCCGCGCTCTGCGATGGCGTTTTCGTTTGTGACGCCTTTGGCTCGGCACATCGCGCACACGCTTCCGTCGTGGGCATCACGCGCTTCGTCCAGCAGTCCGCCGCCGGTCTGCTCATGGAAAAAGAGCTGGCCTATTTAGGCAAAGCGATGACCGCTCCCGCACGCCCCTTCGTCGCGATTCTCGGCGGCGCAAAAGTCAGCGACAAAATCGAGGTCGTCGAAAACTTGATGAAAATCGCCGATGCGATGCTCATCGGGGGCGGCATGGCCTATACCTTCCTGAAAGCCGACGGCCAGCCCATTGGCAAATCGCTCGTCGAAGACGACAAAGTGGACCTGGCGCGGCGCTTGCGCGAAGAAGCGCAAAAGAAAAAATTCGCGCTCCTCCTGCCGGTGGATCATGTCGTCGGCGCGGAGTTCAAAGCCGATGCCGCCACGCAAACCGTTTCCGTCTCCGCCACGCCCGACGGCTGGATGGGCCTGGACATCGGTCCTAAAACTATCGAAGCCTATCGCCAGAAAATTGCGAACGCCAAAACCATCGTCTGGAACGGACCCATGGGCGTCTTCGAGATGCCTGCGTTCGCCAGGGGCACTCTCGAAATCGCCAAAGCCGTGGCCGCCGCAACCAGGAACGGTGCAATCTCCATCGTTGGGGGCGGCGACTCGGTCGCGGCCGTTCGTCAATCCGGCCTCGCGGATAAAATCTCACACATCTCCACCGGCGGCGGCGCCTCCCTCGAATTCCTCGGCGGACGCAAACTCCCCGGCGTCGAAGCCCTCACCAACAAATGAATCCTCTTCTCCGCGCTTTTTCTGCATTCTCAGTGTCTCTGCGTTATATTTCTTTTCTTCGGAGGTCGACATGCGACGTCGCGTAATCGCCGGCAACTGGAAAATGTACAAGACGCTCGCCGATACGCGCGCTTTTTTCTCTGCGTTCCTCCCGCTCGTCGCCAGCGAAAAAAACTGTGACATCGTCGTCGCCCCGCCGTTCACCGCCATCTCCGCCGCGGTGGACCTCGCCAGAAATTCGAACGTCGCCATCGCCGGCCAAAATGTTTCCTGGAGCAAGGAAGGTGCTTTCACCGGCGAAGTTTCCGCCCCCATGCTTCTCGAAGCCGGCTGCCGTTACGTGATTATCGGTCACTCCGAGCGCCGCCAGCTTTTTCGCGAAACCGATGACAACGTCGCCAAGAAGTCCTTAATCGCTTTGGAAACCGGCCTCATTCCCATCGTTTGCTTGGGCGAAACGCAAGAGGAGCGCGACGAGCACCTCACCGAAGAAGTTCTCCGCCGGCAATTTAGCGGCGGCCCCGGTGCGTTGACCGCTGACGAGTTCTCCCGTATCCTACTTGCATACGAACCGGTTTGGGCCATCGGCACGGGCCGCACCGCGACGCCCGAAATCGCGGCCACTGCCCATCGGTTTCTGCGGCGCTGCGCGGGGGAGCAGTTTTCGGTCCGTCTTGCCAGCGCCCTCCGGATTCTCTACGGCGGCAGCGTCAAGCCTGACAACATTCAGGGATTGCTGGCGCAGGAAGAATTGGACGGCGCGCTTGTGGGCGGAGCGAGCCTCGACCCCAAGTCGTTTGCCGCGCTTGTGAAGGCCGCCTAGGGAGTTCTGTGCAGGGCCGGGGTAGAGCCAGGCAATTTTATTTCTTTGATTTTTAAGTGCAGCTCCGCGTCGCTAACTTTTTGAGTGAGGTTTGGATATGCCACGTTGGATGAAGTGGGCCATCGCATTGTTGATCGGCTTCGGAATCATTACGGTGGGCTTCCGGTTTGCCGGATGGCTATTGACGGGCTTTTTTATTTTGAATTGTCTGGTGCTGATCATTGTGGTGCTGCTGCAGAGTGGTAAGGCCGCCGACCTCGCCGGCGCCTTCGGCGGCGCAGGCAGCCAGACGGCGTTTGGTCCGCGCGGCGCTGCCAACGTGCTCTCGCAGGCCACCACGTGGTGCGCCATCATGTTCATGCTGTGCGCCATGGCGCTGGTGTTGCGTACCGATCAAGGCGTCGAGCAAGGCGGTTCGGTCCTGCAAAATGTCTCGAAGCCCGCGCCGAAACCCGCCCCGGCGAAAACTCCAGCTGCACCTGCAACCGCACCGGCAACAACTCCGGCCGCGCCGCCATCCAGCGCGCCACCGGCAGCTCAATCGCCCGCGGCGCAGCCACCAGCACAGCCGGCACCAGCAGCTTCGCAGCCCGCACCAGCGCAGCCGAAAAAGCCGTAACCATTTTTTGTAGAGGAGGGCTTAAGCCCGGCCTCTACAAATTCCAATCCCGACAATGCCGTAGCGATTTCTCTCGTAGTGGCGGGTCTTCCGACCCGCTCTTCCTTTTCAACGCCGTCATTTGACACTCCCCACCGTTGCCTTTACGATGGAACTCAATGCGGTCGTGGCGGAACTGGCAGACGCACTAGCTTGAGGTGCTAGCGCCGCAAGGCATGGAGGTTCGAGTCCTCTCGACCGCACCAAGTTTTTGCCTCTAACGAGACTTTGGCTTGAGCCGACACGTCTCCTTAGCGTTCTCACCATTCCTCGCTCACAGAAAAGGCTTTTCGCTCTCTAAGGAAAGCTCTGCCGGTCTCTCTGCGAGATCGATCCGGCTCCGATTCCAAGCTCTGGCAGTCGCACTTGCGTTTTGCTCGCCGATGTATTCTATTTGTCTCGCGTCCGGCAGAATGGTTCCCCTCCGGGCCGCCAGGGGTCTCCAAAGCGGGCATGGTTTCAAACGACAGCGGCGCGAATCAGCCGGAAGTGCCCCGGGTGGGATTCCTCGGTCGCGGTCTCTTCCATAGCGATCACAAGACCATTGGCCTGCGATATCTGTGGCTGGCGCTGTTCAGTGTGTTTCTCGGCATGGCTATGTCGCTGCTGATGCGCATCCACCTCGTGTGGCCGAGTGTGCATCTTCCGTTCTTTTCCGGGCTTGCTGGGACACCTGATCGCTACGCGGCCCTTGCGACGCTGCATGGTTCGCTGATGGTATTTTTGGTGCTGACGGCCGCGCCGCAAGCGGGCTTCGGCAACTATTTCCTGCCGTTGCAAATCGGCGCGCGCGAAATGGCGTTTCCCGCGCTGAACGCGCTTTCGTTTTGGGCCACGGTGGCTTCGCTCTTTGGGATGATGGCCGCGTTTCTGATTGCGCCGCGTGCGGGGATCACGCTTTGGATCGTGAGTGTGGCGATTTTTTGCGGCGCGTCGCTGCTCAATGCGCTCAATTTCAGCGTCACCACGATCGATCTGCGCACCACGGGAATGACGCTGCCGCGACTGCCTCTTACCGTGTGGGCTTGGTTCATCAACGCCGTCCTGGGGCTGTTGATTTTCAGCATTCTCCTGGCGGCATCCGTTTGCCTGCTCTCCGACCGCCTGTTGAGCACGCACCTATTTGCGCCGTTTTATTTTCTGACCGGCCAGCCAGTGAGACTTGCGGCGAACGCGCAGTCCGTGTTGTGGCAGCGGCTATTCTGGTTTTTCGCGCAGGCCGAAGTGTATGTCGCGATGCTACCTTGTTTCGGGCTCACGACGCATGTGCTTTCCACGTTTTCGCGCAAGCCGGTCTGGATGGAGCGGCTCGTCGTTCTCGCGCTGTGCGGTGTGGGCGTTTTTGGTTTTTGCGTTTGGGGCGAGCACATGTTTGCGAGCGGCATGAACCCCTTTTCGCCGCTGGTCTTCTCGCTCCTGGCGTCGTCATTGGGGTTACCTGCCGTGATTCTGTTGATCAGTTGGCTCGGCACGCTTTGGAACGCGCGCATTCAGCTAAATACCGCGATGCTCTTCGCACTCGGCTTTGTTTCGCTGTTCCTGTCCGGAGGACTCTCCGGAATATTTCTGGCACGACAGGATCTCGCGCTGGCCGCCGTCAGCGACGATTTTGTCACCGGCCATTTCCATCTCGTCATGGGCGTGGCCGCTACGTTTGCGATTCTGGGCGCGCTATTTTTCTGGTTCCCGAAATTGTTCGGCCGCCGGCTGAACGAAGCGCTCGGGAAGATTCACTTCTGGCTCACCTTCGCCGGCGTCTACTGCGTGTTCATGCCGATGCACTGGCTGGGATTGATCGCTCATTCGCGATTTTCCTCGGGCGGTGCGCTGGCTTCGGTCGCGGCGTCAGGCTCGTCGATTCGCGCCTTTATTACGTTTGCGATTCTCCTCACGGTTGGCGCGCAGGTTCTGTTTCTCATCAACTTCTTTTGGAGTCTTTTCCGCGGCAAAGAGGTGAAGAAATTCAACCCTTGGCACGCCACCACGCTCGAGTGGAGCGTCTCTTCGCCTCCGCCCTCCGATGATTTTGGCGACTATGACCCGGTGGTGTATCGTGGAGCTTACGAATTCAGCGTGCCTGACGTGGCCGAGGACTTCGTGCCCCAGCATCTAACTCCGGAGCAGGTATCCAAGGTTCGCTAGACGAAGGATAGGAAAGAGCACCATGCCGGGAACAACTGCAACTCCGGAAATCGAACTCATCATTGAAGACATCGGTGGTGGTGGAGGCGGAGGTACTCCGCCTGCCGGGGGAGATGGCGGCGGCGACGGTGGCGGAGACAACGGCAAGCAGCGGCGCCCGTGGAAGCCGTCTGCGCGGCGCTACTACACGGGAATTGCCGTAGGCCTCGTCTCGATTCTCATGTTTTTCATGGCGCTGGCTAGCGCCTTTCTGGTGCGCAGAGGCACGAGCGGCGACTGGATCCCTGTGCATCTGCCCGCGGTGCTTTGGATCAACACTCTCGTGCTGTTTGCGAGCAGCTTCACGCTGGAATTGTCGCGGCGGAGTCTTTCGCGATCCGATCTCGGCGGCTTTCGAAACCTGTGGGGAATCACGACGGGGCTTGGGATTCTGTTCCTGATCGGGCAGCTCGTGGCGTGGCGGCAACTCGTAGCGCAGGGTGTTTTCATGGCCACGAATCCCGCGAGCAGTTTCTTCTACATTTTCACCGCGGCCCACGGAGTTCATCTGCTCGGCGGAGTCGGAGCGCTGGTCTATGTATTTGTTCGAAAGTTTGAGCCGGACAGCATTACGCTACCGACGGCGGCGGAAATCACTTCGTTCTACTGGCATTTCATGGATGGGCTGTGGGTTTTTCTGCTGACGCTGCTGTATCTGGGGAAATAAGCGAGCCGTCGAACCGAATCAGCACTTCAGAAATTCTGCAATAGCATCCACCACCCGCGCGATCTGTTCCTTGCTCAATTCCGCATACATTGGCAGCGAAAGCACTTCCTGCGCGGCGCGCTCCGCGTGCGGGAAATCACCGGGTTTGTGGGCAAGCGAAGCGTACAGCGGCTGGAGATGCAACGGATAAGGATAGTAGACCGTGGTGCCGATTTTTCGCGCGCTCAGAAATTGCTGGAGGGCGTCGCGGCGCTCCACGCGAATCGTGTATTGGTGGAAGACATGTCCGAATCCGTCAGGAGTAATAGGCGGCATGACACCGGGGATTTGGTTCAGGAGGCGGGTGTATTCGACGGCGTTCGCATGGCGGGCGCGCTGCCAGTTTGAAAGATGGCGAAGTTTCACACGAAGGATGGCGGCCTGCATTTCGTCGAGGCGACTATTCCAGCCGGGTTCGCTGCTGAAATACTTTGCAGATTGACCATGATTGCGGAGCGTTCGAATGCGCTCGGCAATTTGCGGTGAATTTGTCACGACCATGCCCGCGTCGCCATACGCACCGAGATTCTTTGTTGGGTAAAAGCTCATGCATGCGGCGTTGCCGATTGAACCGGTGGGGCGGCCTTTATAGGACGCGCCAATCGCTTGCGCGTTGTCTTCGATCACAGGCAGGTTTTGGGTCTTCGCGAAGGCCATGATCGGGTCCATGTCTGCAGCAAGGCCGTAGAGATGGACGACCACGATGGCACGCGTGCGCGGCGTCACGCGGCGTTCGAGTTCGGAGGCATCGATGTTGTACGTGTCTGGCCGGATGTCCGCAAAAACGGGCTTGGCACCGAGTGCGCTCACCGCGCTTCCCGTGGCCACAAACGTGAACGGAGGCAAAAGCACTTCATCGCCGGGCTGCACTCCGCAGGCGCGTAACGACAAGATGAGCGCGTCCGTTCCCGAGGCCAGGCCGACACCGTGTGCGACGCCAGACAGATTGGCGATTTCTTCTTCCAGCGCGGCGCCTTCGCGCCCCAAAACAAACTGCTGTGTGGCCATCACGCGCTCGACGGCGGTTCGAATCTCGGCGCCGATGGAGGCGTATTGCGCAGCGAGATCCAGCTGCGGCACGGGTTCGAACGAAGGGCCAGCAAGGGGAAGTGTGCTCATGGGCTCCAATCTGCCGTCTTCAGTATACGTGAGCGGGATGCGGTGGGGGATTTCCGGCGCGCTGGATATAATGATGCGGCACGATTCGAACGATGCGGTTCATCGTTGCAGTTCGAGATCTTTATGTTTGCAAAACGCACCCATTGGAATCTGACGCCGAACCGGCTCGGCCAAGCGCTCGCGGCGCATCGTGCAGCAAGAAAGCCGCTGATTGACCTCACCGTTTCGAATCCCACCGAGTGCGGTTTAGTGTATGACACCGAAGCGATTCTGGAGGCGCTGCGGAACCCGGAGTCGCTCCAGTACGAACCGAACGCGAAGGGGCTCGAGCCGGCCCGGCGCGCGGTCTCCGAGTATTACGCAGAGCGCGGCGCTAACGTCGGCGTGGAAGATATTCTCCTTACGACGAGCACCAGCGAGGCCTATTCGTTCGTGTTTCGAACGCTGTGCGATCCCGGCGACGAAATCTTGATTCCTTCCCCAAGTTATCCGCTCTTCGACTTTCTGGCGGACATTCAGGACGTAACGCTAGTTCGTTATCCGTTGCTTTACGACCATGGATGGCTGATTGATTTTCATTCTTTAGAGCAGGCCATCACGCCGCGCACGCGCGGCATCATCGTGGTTCACCCCAATAATCCGACCGGGCATTTCGTGAAGCCCGCAGAAATGGCCAAGCTGAATGCCATTTGTTCCGCGCGGGAACTGGCGATTATCGCCGATGAAGTCTTTCTCGATTTCGCGCTTGACGCCACGCCGCGGCCCGCCAGCTTTGCGGCGAATTCAGCCGCGCTGACGTTCACGTTGAGTGGACTCTCGAAAATTTCCGGTCTGCCGCAAATGAAGGCGGCTTGGTTGGTGGCTAGCGGCCCGGAGGAAATGAAAAGAGATAGTCTGGCGCGGCTGGAAGTCATCGCCGACACCTACCTGTCTATGAGTGCGCCGGTGCAATCGGCGATGCCAGCGTTTCTCGAGCAACGACGCAGCATTCAGAAACAGCTGATCTCGCGCATCCAGCGAAACTTGGCGGAGCTCGACCGGTTGCTCGCCGGGCAACACGTTTGCGGTCGACTGGAACTGGAGGGCGGCTGGTACGCCGTGCTTCGGGTTCCTGCCACGCGCTCAGACGAGGATCTTGCCGTGGAGCTGCTGAGGGCGAAAGGGATTTATGTGCACCCAGGACATTTCTATGAAATCGCCTCGGACGGCTATTTTGTCGTGAGCCTTATCTTGACTGAACAAGTATTCTCGGAGGCCAGCAGACAGCTCCTCATGTTCTTTTAGGCTCAATGGGCAACCGAGAGAATTGGACGAGAGCTCCAGCAAGGCGTCCTGGCTTGCCAAGACGCCCTTTCCAATTGGTATAAGAGAATCTTTTGGACTTCATAATCTGGTAGGAAAACACTCTGGAACCTACAGTTTATGGTATAAAGAGGTTCTAAATCGAGCAATCGAGTTCTAGTACCACCCCATCAAACAAAGAAGTTATCGGAACTTCATCTAAAACTGACATAAAGCATAGATTGGAAAGCACCTTGCACTACTTCCGACTGGACCTGTGGTGGTCCAACCGCTTTTCCATTCTCAAAATGACGTTGACGGGGGCAAAAGATATGAAACGTGTCCTGCCTGGAGGCGCTCTGCTGCCTCTCAGTTTGTCTGTGATCGCGATTGTAGTGCTGTTGTTCAGCCCGCTCGGTGCTCAACCGGCGAAAGCGGACAACTTGTACGCGAAAATTCAGGGGTCGGTGTCGGACCCGACTGGTGCAGTGTTGTCTGGCGTGAAGTTAGCCGCCACCAACGTCGGGACCAATCTTCAGTATACGACGCAGACGGGCTCGGACGGAAACTACGTCTTCCTGAACCTGCCGATTGGAACGTATCGAGTTACGGCTACAAACTCAGGCTTCCGGACATTCACAGCGACGGGCATAACACTCGTTCTCGATCAGGTATTCGCCCTTAACATTAAGATGGAACTGGGTCAGGTTTCTGAGCAAGTGTTGGTCGAGGCCACGAACGTACAGGTGGAAACGACCAACACACAGCTCGGCACCGTTATCAATGGCGACACCATCGTTGATATGCCGCTTAACGGCCGCAACTGGACACAGCTGCAACTTTTGCAGCCTGGGGTTATGTCCTCGAACGACAGGTTCGGCACCTACTCGACCAATGGCGCGCAAACGCAGCAGAACAGTTTCTTGATTAACGGCCAGGATTCGAACGACCTTCCGCTGAATACTCCGCTGATCATTCCCAGCCCGGACGCCATCGCGGAATTCAGCATGGTCACCAACACCATCAATCCGGAATACGGGCGCAACTCCGGCGCCATCATGAACGCCGTCATCAAGTCCGGAACGAACAGCTTTCATGGCGACGGGTTCGAGTTCTTTCGCGATACTTCCCTTAATAACAAGGATTTCTTCACTTTCAAGCCTCAAGTCTTCCACCAGAACCAGTTTGGCGGAACGATTGGTGGTCCAATCTGGAAGAATCACACGTTCTTCTTCTTCTCCTATCAAGGAGCGCGCTTCCAGAGTCCTGAAGCCTCAAGCCAGAACACCTTACTTTCGGGAGCCCAGCGTGGCGGTGATTTCAGCGCCGGGGGCTCACCATTCAACGGAGCCCCGCCAGCCAAAGCTGGAGCCGCGCCCACAAATCCAGCCGTCTCGCCTTTCCCAATGTTCGGGGATGCGATGTCGACTTGCCCCGTCTCTGGAGGAGTGATGTGTGCTGCAGGGACGTACTATGGTCAAGCCTTCGACAACAACGGCGTCAAGCTCACGAACGGGCTTTTCAGCACCGGAGTGATTCCGACTCAAGATCTCAACGGCATGGCCACGGCCCTGATCAACAAATTTGTTCCGACTTCTGCGCCGGGTGGCGGGCTGCTGTACACGCCCGTTGCTGTCAACGCCGGAAAAACTGACCAGTACCTCTGGCAAGTGGACCATACATTTAATTCGAAAGATTCGATCCGGTCTTACGGTTACCTCGCGAATAATCCGCAAACGAACACGTTGCCGTTTTCGGGAGCTACGATCCCTGGATTCGCGTCAACGCAGCAGGACCATAGGAAGCAATTCACCGCATCGTGGAACCACGTGTTCAATTCAAACGTATTGAACGAAATGCGATTCGGGTACACGCGGTTCAATTTTGTAACTGTTGAGCCATTGACCCCGACGCTTCCATCTTCAGCGGGTTTCAGTATTAATCCCCAGTTGCCCGGCGGCGCTGGCCTGCCGGTAATGAGTCTCCTCGGTTTCTTCACGATCGGATTCAGCTCGAACGGGCCGCAGCCGCGCAAGGACCAAGTGTATCAGTTCGATGATAACTTCAGTAACGTCGTCGGACGTCACACACTGAAGTTTGGGATTGATGCACGCCGGTATTGGGTAGACAATCCATTCTCCAATAACAACAGCGGTTCTTTTGCCTATAACGGCGCCGGTCAGTTTTCCACTACCAATCCGGCCGCGGATTTCCTGCTGGGAATCCCAGATAGCTACATTCAAGGGAGCGGCAGCTTGATCGAAGCCCGTGCACAGGGCTTCTACACGTATGCGCAGGATTCGTGGAAGATAAAATCGAACCTCACCATGAACTATGGCGTAGGCTGGCAAATCAACACGCCGACGACGGACACCTTTAATAAAAGCCGGGCGATTAACTGTTTCCGGCCCGGGCAGCAGTCGAGTATTTATACCTCAGCGCCGCAGGGCTTGGTGTTCCCCGGAGATGCGGGCTGCACCCCTTCCGGATACAAGACCGGCTTCACGCATTTTGGTCCACGCCTCGGATTTGCATGGTCGCCCGAAGGAACGGGCGCACTCCAGCACGTTACGGGCACCCAGGGCAAGTTCTCCGTTCGCGCCGGGGCGGGAGTTTACTTCAATCAGGTAGAAGAGGAGCAAACACTGCAGAACCTGACGGCGCCACCGTTCTCTCTTACAGACTTTGGCGTTCAAGACGCTGGCGGCCACCCGGCCTTTGCGGCACCGTTCACTTCCGTGAACCCCGGCACCGTCACCTTTGTGAGCTACAATGGCTCATCTGCAGCAACACCTATCACGCCGGTCTGCACGACGCCGACTCAGACAAATTGCAATGCGCCCATAGTGGCTCAGTCGATCCCGAACAAGTACCCGTTCACCGCGCCTCCCCCTGGACCCGGTGTGAACTTCGGTAACTTTGAGCCTTTCTCGCTGAATATCATCGATCCCAACTATGCCGTGCCGTATCTGATCAGCTATAACCTCACGATCCAAAGAGAACTCCCGGGACAGATGATCTTGTCTGTGGGCTACGTCGGATCACAAGGGCGCCACCTGGAGCGGGTCGAGGAACAAAACGTGGGAGTCAATGCGGCAGGGTGCGCGGCGGATCCCGCTTGCGTTGCCAGCCGCTTGACGGAATCCACGAGCTCTCCGCAGTTCTTCAGATACGGGTTTGCGGGAGCAGCTAATGCTGGCGTATTTGGTTCCCTGGGACAGCAACAAACGGACGGGAATTCTCAGTACAACTCCTTGCAGGCTAGCCTGAACAAGCGAATCTCGCATGGGTTGACCTTCCTGTTGTCCTATACCTATGCCCACGCGAGGGACAATGGGTCCGGCTTCGAAAGTGCTGGCTTTGGCAACCGAGGTGTCAATCCCTTGGTCCCAGGCCTGAACTGGGGCGATTCGGACTTCGACGCGCGTCAGCGCTTCATAGCCAGTTACACGTACGAGATCCCGGTTCCCCATTCTTTGAGTCAAGGGCCCGCCTTGAGCAGAATCTTTAAAGGATGGAGACTTTCCGGCAACACCACTGTGCAGGACGGGTTCCCGCTTAACTTGAACACCACCAACATGACCTCGCTAACCTGTCCTGGGTTTGGAATCGTATTCTATACTTGCTGGGACAATCCCAACCAGGTGGCTGCACTCGTACCTGAGGACCCCCGCAATGCGCGTAATGCTGCAGCAGGAAATCAGCTTCTCAGTTGCACCGGCAAGTTGCGGTCGGGGAACTTCATCTTTGCTCCGGCCTCCTTCTGCGATGCTGCTATTGGAACCTTTGGCAACACCGGGCGAAACTCCTTGCATGGGCCAGGCTTGAACTTTACCAATCTCGCCATCCTCAAGGATATTCCGGTTAAAGAGCAGATGCGTTTCGAGTTGAGGTTGGAATCCTACAATACGTTTAACCACGTCAACTTTAACAATCCCCAGTCGACCTTCGGCTCCGGCGGCAGCAGCACCAACGTCGCTTCGAGTACTCTGGGCCGGGTCACCAGCGACAGCAACATCGGACCGCGGGTCATCCAGATCGCCGGGAAGTTCTACTTCTAACCTTCAACTAGTTCGCGAGAAACAAGGGCGTCTCTCACGAGGCGCCCTTGTTTTTTGCTGAGACGATGACGGGAGCGGATCCAGGCGTCGCTATGGCCTTCCCTGACACGCCTCGGGGTCTTCTCAAGCCCATTGGGAAGTCGCAGCGTAGTGGCCCACGCAAAGTTGCAGCAGCGGGGTCGCCAAGACGGTCGCCTTGCCCTGTAGCGCAAGTCATTTGGGGTTAAACAAACTATCTTCAAGTGAGTCGGAGAATGCCTAGCGCCTTTCGGCCGTATGCCCCTCCGACTCATAAAGATTGACGGAGACCATGAATTGGGCCAAACTTCAAAGTAGCCGCATGTGGTCCCCCACGGTACTCGGATATTTAGGATCTTCCGACCGCACACTTACCAAGGACACTCACTTGGGAGGTAGGATGAATCGTTCTCGCCCGTTCGTTTCTGTGCGCGAGCTATTGCTTTTGTTCGTTCTTCTCCTGCCCACGTGTACCCTCGCACAACAAGGTCCGGGAGGTCTCGGTGGATTTGCCGGCGTGGAAGGCTTGCCTTCCACGAGCATCTCCGTGCAGGTGCGCGGAGTAGACGGATCGAAGATTAACGGCATAGCTATCGTGAATCTGACTAACTTGATCGGGCAGACTGTACGCTCGCAAACGACCTCCGGATCGCAAACGGTCTTTCAAGTAGGCCCGGGAGCTTATGTAGTTGAAGTAGAAGCATTTGGCTATGAAAAGGTGCGAGCGCAAACGGAAGTTTCAAGCGCAGCCCCTCAGCGAGTAGTAGTGCTGACTCTGATGCCGGATAGTTCGAGCGGGCTGACTTTTGCTTCCCCAGGAGGTATTCCACTTTCACCTAAGGCGCAGAAGGAGATTTCCAAGGCCGTTGAGGATTTTCAGACCAAGAGATTTGACGACGCTATTCGACGTTTGGATACTGCCCACCAGATCGCGCCGGCCCATCCCGATGTTGTCTATCTGCTGGGCATGACTTTCGAAAAGAAAGGCGATCTTCCCACGGCGCGAAAATACTGGGACCAGGCGATTCAACTTAGCCCTGGACATCTTTCTGCGCTGCTCGCTTGCGGTGAATCCTATCTGAGGCAGGGTGATGCTGCCAGCTCGCGGAAGTATCTGGACAAGGCCGTTGAGGTGGCGCCGAATTCCTGGCGAGCTCACAGCCTGCTGGCCAACGCCCTGCTACGGCAGAATTCCTACGCTGAGGCCGTCACCCACTCGCAACGGGCCGTGGATCTCGGCAAGGGCCATGCCGATTCCTCTTCCTCGTTGCTTATCCTGGGGCAGGCGCTTGCAGCGGAACATCAAAATGTTCAAGCTATCGCTGCACTCAAGGACTATTTGGCGACTAAGCCGTCGGAGCAGCAGGCGCAGGCCGTTCAGAAGCTCATTGTTCGCTTGGAAGATTCCACCAGCGTTTCGGAAATGGCTACGGTCGGCGGGGTCACTGCTTCCTACGAGAATGTGGGGCTAGCAAATGAGGTTCCCGATCTTCCGCTGACCGCCGCGGCACTCCATTGGCTCCCTCCTAATGTGGATGATGCAATTCCTGCGGTGGAGCCTGGCGTCTCTTGCTCACTGGACGATGTTATCAAGAATGCGTCCGCCCGCGTCCAGGAGCTGCCAACCGTGGTAGACCGATATACAGCCACTGAAGTCTTGCACCACGAAGATGTAAACATTGCCGGGTATGCAGATCGGGTTGCGGATCTGTCCTTTAATTACGTGGCTTCCGTTCGGGAAATCAAAAACAAATACGGTCAGTCACTCGACGTCCAAGAGTATCGCAATGGCAGTACTGGCACGGAAATGTTCCCGAACCAGATGGCGAGCGTCGGCCTGCCGTCTATTGTACTCATCTTTCATCCGATACTAATTACTGACTTCGACGTGAAGTGCGAGGGATTAAGCCGCGCGCACGGAAGCTTCGCCTGGCAGGTGTATTTCCGGCAGCGGGAAGACAAAGAAAGCCGCATCCGGCGCTATCGGGTGGGCGGTCATGTGTTCCCCATCGCGCTCAAAGGGCGCGCATGGATCGACGCCAACACCTTTCAGGTTGTGCGCCTAGAAACGGACCTGCGTGAGGCTCACCCCGAGCTACGGCTCAATTCCGAACACTTAGCGATGGAATACGGCCCGGTCAAATTCAAGAGTCGTAACGAACAACTCTGGCTTCCCTCCAGTGCGGACTATTACGCGGTGCTCCGCGGTCAGCGGTTCCATCGGCGTCACAGTTTCACCGACTATATTCTCTTCTCGATTGAGGACAAGCAGAAAATCGGCGAGCCCCCTAAAGATAAGGCTGCGGGAACTACTCCGGACGACAAGAAGTCTTCGAATCAATAAATCAAGTTTCCGTGTTTGGATTGTCTGCCTGCTGCTTGTCTTCTAGCGCAGGCGGCCGGGGGGGTCGGCGGGGGAAGGCATGGCGGCGGACTTGCTGCCAGCCGCGGAGTTGGCTGCGACGTTCACGGGCGCGGGGTTGGGCAGGCCAGCGCCGGCATTTAGGTCTACGTGGTCTTTGGCGCAGGCGGGGCAGTAGCCTTTACCCGTGTCTTCATCGCGCAGGCTGGCGAGTTCGTAGCAGCCGCAGATGCAGTCGCAGTAACCGGTTTCGGACGCGGTTTTGATGGGGATCAGCGCCATAACGGACGAATAGTACGCATTCTGTCATGTCTCCGCAAGTGAGAGTCGCAAGCGGCAGAACGTCCAGCTCTTGGTCGGCCGTGTCCCCTGATCAGCAAGAGAGCGCTCCTGAAGGCAGAAACACAGAGGCCGCAGAGAAAAACCGGTCTGAACGAGCCACTACGAGAAGAGCGCCCCGTTTTGGGAGGAGCGCTCTGCGGCGGCAAAAGCGGCAGCCGGGCCTCGTCTGGGGAACTAGTGCGCTCCAGGAGAGATAGACCTTCTAACTCACGGCGAATCTGGCGCAGGCCTCTATCCGATACGTGCTCTGTTCACTACAAGTTCTTCAGGTGAGCGAGGCGGAACGGCGAGCCCAGGTTTTCGCGCAGCTCGATCCAGTGCTGTTCCGGGATGGACATAAACACTTCCACGACGCGGGGGTCGAACTGGCTACCCGAGCAGCGACGAATCTCTTCGCGAGCGTGGGACATGGGCAGGGCCCGGCGATAGGGGCGGTCGCTGATCATGGCATCCAGCGAATCGGCGATAGTAAATATCCGCGCGCCAAGAGGGATCTGGTCGCCCTTCAGTCCGCGAGGGTAGCCTGAGCCATCATAGAATTCCTGGTGAGCCAGCACGATCTCCGCGGCGTCGCGCAGAAACGGGATGCGAATCAGCATGTTGTAGCCGATCTCGCAGTGTTCCCGCATCTTATTTTTCTCCGCGTCATCCAACGGCCCCGGCTTGCGCAGAATGCTATCCGGAATAGCCATTTTGCCAATATCGTGGAGAAAAGCGGCGCGCGCCAGAATCGGCAAATAAGGAGCCGGTACGGGCATGGTCCGCGCAATCGAAATGCAGAAGGCCGTAACGCGCTGGCAATGTCCCTCGGTTTCCGCATCCTTCAAGTCCAAGGCGCTCCCCAGGGCCTCAAGAGTATCGTCGTAGGACTGCTCCAGCTCTGAATTCTTGGAGATAAGCTGGGCAGTGCGCTCCTCCACCTTTTGTTCCAAATCTCGCTGGTAATTGCGGTTTTCAATGACCAGCCGGCGATGCTGGAGCGCGCGGCCAACGCCAAGAAAGAGCTGGTCCTTCTCGAAGGGCTTCAGAATATAGTCATAGGCGCCGCGGCGAATAGCCTCCAGCGCGGTGGAGATATCGTGAATCGCCGTGACCATGATCACCGGCACTTCCGGATCGTATTGCCGCATCCATTCGAGCAGCTTGATGCCATCCATCTCCGGCATGATCATGTCGCTTAAGACCAAATCGGGCGTAGTCTTCTTGATCTGATCTTGCGCGAAGCGGCCGTTCTGCACCGCAGTGCAGCGATAGCCCTTTGATTCCAGCATCGTGGAAACCACCTCACGAATGGCTTCTTCGTCGTCCACAACTAGTATGTTTTCGATCTCCACGTGGGTCCGCTCCCAGTAGGCATTATATGTGACGGCACACAGGAATGCTGGGGGCCTTGCCCACTTAGAAAATAGCGTGTTAGCGTCACAATAAAGGCTATCTAGCAGGGCTTCTCGCCGTCCAAAGCAATGCTCGCGGCCGCAAACGCGCCGCAGCGACGGCACATCCGCCCGGGAGGCGGCGCCACGTGTTGGAAAATCAGGGCCTGCTCGGCATCGCTTTCTTTGAGGCCACGGCTTTCATTATTCTGCTGGTCCTGTTTCTGGTATTCCGGCGCGACCAACCTGCCGCGTATTTTCGATTCTGGCTTGGCGGCTGGTGCTGCTTTACGCTCTTTTCCCTGTGCGAAGTCGCCTTCCTGATCCGCCCGTTTCCGGGAATGCATCTGGTGCTGCTGGTTGGGCAGGCCGCTGCGCTTCTTTTGTTCCTTCTGTCGGTGATGCAGTGCTCCGCCGGGTCGGACCGGCGCATCTGGTCCGTTCTGCCCTTGATTGGCTTGGTTTTAGCGGTGATCTACTACATCGAGCGAAATGGCCCGCAAGCGTTTGCTTCGATCCACTGGGAAACCGCCATTCTGGAAAGTGCCATCTGCTTCGTTGCGGGTTGGTTTATGTTGCGACCCGCCATGGTCCGGCGCGGGCATGGCATCCAACTTCTTGGCGGCATATTTCTATTGAGCGGGTTGCACGGACTCGACCGCCCACACTGGCCCGAGCACCCCTTGTTTCTGTTGCGGGTGGCTTTCGACCATTTGCTGGGTGTGGCTTTGGGGATCGCCATGGTGGTCGTTGTTTTGGAAGGCGCGCGGAGCCGCACGGAAGAGCTGAATGACAAGCTGAGACGGCTGACGCTGCTGACGGCCGCCAGCACGCAAACGCTATCCGTTCAGGAAGTCATGGATCAGGTTCTTTCACAGCTAGTGGAAAGCCTCGGCGCCACACATGGAATCGTTCGTCTGATGGAAGGCGAGGGTAAAGCCGCCCAGCTGGTAGCTAGGGCGACCGTTGGGTTTGACAAGGCATTTCTGACGCGGTACGCGAAGCTCTCGGCCACGGAGCCTTGGGCGCAACAGGTCTTGAAGGGAAACTGCCAAGTCCTGCAGTCCGAGGAGGAAGAGGACCTGGCCGCGCGACAAAGATTCGGCGAAGCCGGCCTAAAAGCTCTCGTTACACTGGCGCTTCCCGGCAAGACCGGACCCTTGGGAGTCATTGCGGTCGGTTCGACGAGAGACGTCCGCTTCCAGCCGGATGAACTGTCGTATTTGGTCAATATTGCCAACCTGCTTGGACTCACGCTGCAGAACGTTCGCTTATTTGAACAAGTCAATACCGTTCAACAGCAATGGGAATACACGTTTGATTCGATTGGCGACCCCATTCTAGTGCACGATCGCCAGGGACGCATCCTGCGCAGCAATCAGCGACTGACCGACCTGCTAGGCCGCGAAGGCAACGTACTGGTTGGCCGGAGCGTCACGGAGCTTCTTTCCGCCAAAAACGCAGCTTACAAAATCTGCCCGTACTGCGAAGGAGTCGCGGGTGAAGGCGACGAACGCGACCCTTGGCTGTCCGGCTATTTCCTTTCGTCGAATTCCACGTTTACGGACCCATCGGAACGTCAGCTTGGCACGGTACACGTCTTGAAGGACATCACGGATCGCAAGCGCGCAGAAGAAAAATACCGCACGCTTGTCTCCAGCGTCCAGGAAGGCGTCTTCATTTCCACGCCTCAGGGCCACTTCCTCGATTTCAACGATGCGCTTCTCCGCATGACGGGGTACGAATCCCGAGAGGAATTGATGGGCATTGATATCCCGGCGGCGTTCTACGTCAACCATTCCGATCGCGAAAGATTGAAGAAGCTGCTGGAACAGCATGGCTCCGTTGCCGATTTTGAATTCGACATGCGCCGCAAGGACGGAGAAATCCGCACGATGCTGGAGTCTTCCATCGCCGTGCGGGATGCCGCGGGCAACGTCACCGCCTATCAAGGATTCTTGCTGGACATTACGGAACGAAAGCAAGCCGAGCACGAAATCCGGCGGCGCAACCGCGAGCTGCTGGTGCTGAACTCCATTGCCCAGACGCTGACCGAGTCAATGGACTTAAGCGATTCGCTGCACAGGACGCTGCGTCAGATGGCCGAGTTGTTCAGCCTGGACGCCACCTCGCTCTTTCTTTTCGAACAAGATGGCACGCAGTTAAGGCGCATTGCCGCGGTTGGACACCGCTCGGAATATTCGAGGCACTTTCCGTCAACACCCGTCAAGCCGGAGCTGATGCAGCACATCAAAGCCGTCCATGCGACTTTTCTTTCCGCCCAGGGTTTGCCGCTGCCGCCGATTTTCCGCGACGCGCAGCAAAAAGAAGAAATTATTGCGGCGTACATCGTCATTCTCTGGTCCAAGGATCGCGTTATCGGCGGCCTGGTGGTGGGAAGCCGCACGGCGCGTGAATTCTCGTCTGCGGACGTCAACTTGCTTATCGCGGTGGGCAGCCAGATCTCCAGCGCGATCGAGCGCACCATGCTTTACGAGGAAACCCGCCAGGCGTATGACAATCTGCGCCGCACGCAGGAACAGTTGGTCCACAGCGAGAAGCTGGCGGCGGTGGGGCAGTTGATTTCAGGAGTAGCGCACGAACTGAATAACCCGCTGACGGCTATCCTTGGGTACAGTCAATTACTTACGTCCAGCGGCCAAATGGGGCCGCAGGGGATCGAATATTCCGACAAATTGTACAAGCAAGCGCAGCGCACGCACCGCATCGTCCAGAATCTCCTGAGTTTCGCGCGCCAGCACAAGCCCGAGCGTGTGCCCGTGCGGATCAACCAGGTTCTCGAAGACACTCTGGCGCTCCGCGACTACGACTTGCGCATGAGCAACATCCGCGTGAACCTGGAGCTGGCTCCCGACCTGCCCGTAACGGCCGCCGATCCCTACCAATTGCAGCAAGTCTTTTTGAATTTGGTCAATAACGCCGTGGACGCAATCCTGGAGCGTTCCGCCGATGGCGACCTGTGGGTGCGCACAGGAACGAATGCCGACAAGCTTTTCATCGAGTTCACCGACAGCGGCCCGGGCGTTCAAGACGCTTCGCGCGTCTTCGATCCTTTCTACACCACGAAACCTGTCGGCAAAGGCACTGGCCTGGGCTTGAGCATCTGCTATGGCATTATTACGGAGCACGGTGGAACGATCCGAGTCCGGAATATTCCGACGCGTGGAGCATCTTTTACAATTGAGCTGCCCTTCCTACCTGCGGCCCCGCCGCCATCTTCGGAGCCAGGCCAATCACGCGTCTCCGGGAGAGACGGACGCATTCTGCTTATAGATCACGATGATTCGGTGTTGGAGGCTGTCGGTACCTTCCTGCGCGGCCGCGATCATCGCGTGCTGACCGCCAAGGACTCCCGCGAAGCTCGGACGCTGCTTGAAAAAGAGGAGTTCGACATCGTGGTGGCGGATCTGCAGGTTTGCGATGCTCCGAATGGAGAGAACCTCAAGGAATGGCTGGCCCATCAGAAGCCTGCCCTTGCCCGCAAAGTGATTTGGATGTCCGCAGCCGTGCGGTCGGGCGGCGAGGGAGAAAAAAGTACTGGGAGCGGCTGTCAGATTCTGCAGAAGCCATTTAAAGCCAGCGATCTGCTTGCGGCAGTCGATGAGCTATTACAAAGCAGCGTCAGTGTCGTGCCCGTCGAGCGATGAAGCAAACTTTGCCGCTAGAGCGGCGTGCTCGCCCATTTCTTTTATCGCGGTTTCCATTCGAATACTCAAAGCACTGAGCAGTTCGCTCAAACCGTTTAATTGCGGAAGAGGCGCCAGCCCCGCCCACAACATCATTCGAATCGTCTGGTAACTCCAGGCAAACTTTATCGTCAGACGTAACCTCTCGAATTCCTGCATCGCGGCCAGCTGCGGCGATAACCTGGCAATCACGCTCGCCATCCGCAACAGGTCCTGGAAATCCACTCGCAGCGTCGACAAATAGTTCAACGCGATGCGCTGGCGCTCCCGTTGGACACGCCGAACTAAGGCCTTCGGCGCCCTTTGTGACAGGTACTCACAATCCGTTTTTCCTAAAGCCTGCTGGATCGGCGGCAGAAAATTCACGTGGCGTCTTCCAGCCTCCTGAAGACCGTTTAAAATCGGTTCCGGCTCCCGCAGCTTCGCCGGTCCGCGCAATGCCCAGGCCAGCAAAAGGAGTAAGATGGCGACAACGCCGATGAAAAAAAACATGGTGAGGTTCATCGTCGAGGCGACTCCGAATTCCAGAATTGGCTGAGCCGATCATTGAGGGTGCGCAACCTGAGATTGATCTGCGGTGCAAGCGATTTATAGATTCCAGGGGCGAACAGGGCCTCTTCGCGGCGAGATACGCTTTGCGGACTGCGCAGTGCCCAGGTCCACACCATCAGGCTCGCGAGAAATGACAGCATTCCTAGGATGATCCACAGTTCCTGATAAGAATAGAGGTAGCGATCCAGAATCGTGTTATTGACCGCGCCGAAACACGAGTAGAGACACAAACCCACCGCGAGTGAACGATCCACAGGATCCGCCACCACCTCGTAGTAGCGCACAAACAGCAGGAGAATGACGATCACGGCGGCGATGGACAGTTCCAGGCTCCGGTCTAGCGCCGGGAATGCGAGTTCCCATCGACGCCTCCCCGCGAAGCCGGAATACAGGATGACGAGCATTGCGGACGCACAGAGAACGCGCCAGGCCAGCGCCCAGACCCCGTGGTAGCGGGCCAGCATATGCCGGCAAAGCTCGGCGACGGCCAGCGCACGCGCAAGTGTCACCACGGCTTGGGAGCCCCAACCGAAGAGCCACATGTTCCTTGAAGCATAGCCCCATCGGCGCGTGGCAAAGTAAAAGGCCACGGCTTGCAATAAGTTCAAAAGAAGGTAGCCCGTGAACGCCGGAAAAGCCCGGAACTTTCCACGGGCTATCAACAAGGCCAAGAGAACGATTCCAACGGCGACGTTCACGGCCCACAAGATCTGCTGAAATTGCCCCATGCCTTGCATGCGCGCCGGATATTAGCATATTCATCATAGGGCGGCAAATACCCTATGTGGCGGCTCAGCGCAGTTACCAAGACCGTGGCAGCCCGGAACACTTCCTTGTTTTTGAATTGTTAGAGAACCTTCATGCACTTATGAAAGCGTTCCCTGGTGGCGGAGGAAGCGGCGGAAAAGGATTGCCGTCAGCGACGAGCGTTGGCGGCTGCGGCGGTAGTGGCGGAAAAGGGTTGCCATCAGCCACGAGCGTTGGGGGCTGCGGAGGAAGAGGCGGAAAAGGGTTACCGTCGGCGAGAAAAGCGGGGGATTTCAGATCAAAGTTTCTCCCGGCATGGTTGACGAGTGAACTAAGCGGAAGTACGATTAACACCGCAAGCAGCGAAAGCACGGTCAGTGTCAGAAGTTTTTTCATGGATGAACCCTCCTCAAGTGCAGTCTGAGGAGCTACATCCAGGGCGGGCGTCTAAGCTTGAAAACGTTCTGTCTGCGGAACACGACCATATGACGGCCCTGACACAACTCCAGCAAAACCGAAGAATCGTTCAAGACTTCACGGTCGCTACGTTGGCGGGTATACCTGGGCTATTCGCACGGCTGATCTATATGGGTTCTTTGCGGGATCTTTCCAGTGGCAGGTATGAACATGCGGGGTTGGCTGCCCTCTATCCGGAGCAGGCTCTTCAGCAGGCTTTGCAACTATGTCATGAGCAGATTTTTGAGCGAATTCTTGAAACGCCCCTATCGAACCAGCACGAGGACTTGCGCACTTGCTTGGCCGCGATGCAGGGTGGGCTGTCTGCCGCGGTTACGCACTGGCACCGCATGGAATCCTACCGCTTCCTAGTCCCAGAGGAGTCGCCGGACTACCTCAAGGAACTTTTCTATTCGAATCTTCGCGCTCTTCTCGAGCTGCTGCAGGAAGAATGCACGCGGGCCCGCTTAGGCGGGTAACCACTCCGGCCACCCGGCCCACGATTTCTGCCTCCCCCGGCACGCGCCAAGTCTCCGGCAAACAATGCGAAAGCGGGTGGGGTTGCATCATCAAATGTGAGCCGTTCTGATAAAACCATCCGCAGCGGTAGCCGTCCCGCACTTCCACGAAATACATGGGCCGGTCATGCTCCGATCTCCATTCGCCGTCGTCGATCTTGCGTATCGACGCATCTACGAGCACGATGCTTCCCGGGCGCAGCAGCGGGACCATTCGGCGATCCGACATCCCGATGTATCCATAGATGTGCCGGCTGTGACCGTTGGTAAGCACGCCTTCAAAGTGTCCCCACTGCTCCACCATCCTCGATAGGAACTCTGTTCGGCGCGGATCGAAGGCTGGGTCAAATCTCATGGGAATCCGCAAGGATGTCGGGGCGGCCATCAGGTGCGTGTGGGGGACGGGGATGGAGGTTCCGTCATGGAAACACTCCTCGATGGGGATGTCGTACCAGCGAAAAAGATCAATAGGGTTCAGGCGATAGACGGTGGCCAGCGTATAAAGTTTGTGCAGACTCGGCACAACCCCTCTGTTTTCAATCTCTGCGAGGCGGCTAATGTGCAGGATGAATTCGGAACGGCCGCGGCGCGCTGCCAGTTCATAACTCGCACTTTCCACTTCTCGATACGTTAATCCCAGTCGTTCGCGGGCTTGCCGCAGACGAAGGCCTGGAAGCATATGTTCCCCGGGAGTGAGCTGGATTCCCATAGGCAGGGTACAACAGAATTATCCTTTTGTTAAACATTCGGAACAGCGGCCGCCGATGGTTTGAATGGAGCGCTCGCTCGCTGCCCCGCTAACCCACAGACCGGGGTGATTCCGGCTTTTCTTCATCTCTGCTATCCTGCGAGGGACATGGTTCTTCTCTCAAACGGCATGCGGCACCCCCTCACCGCCTTGGTCTTGTCCCTGCTCTTGCTTCTTGCTGGCTCTTCTGCATGCGCGCAGGAAGCTTCTGTCGCCAAGCCTTCCACGGATTCCAAGGCTGTCACCGATGCCGATTTCATCGCCGCCGCCGATGAAGTCCTCAACCAGATGAGCCAGATTACCGGCCTGAAGCTGCGTACTCCGCTCAAGAAATCCTTGCGTTCTCGCGAGCAAATTCGCGATTACGTCATCAAGCAGATGAACGAGGAGAAAAATCCCGCCGAGCGCTACGCCGGCGCCCGCAGCGCCGAAGCATTCGGCCTTATTCCAAAAGGATTCGACCTCGATGCGTTCATGATCGATGTGCTGACGGAACAGGTCGAAGGGCTGTACGATCCGAAGACGCATGAATTTTACATCGCGGACTGGAGCCCGCTTGCGGACCAGCGTATGGTGATGGCTCATGAATTAACGCACGCGTTGGAGGACCAGCATTTTCAGATTGAAGCCTGGGAACGCGCCGCCCGTCCCAACGATGATGCCGAATTGGCGCGCGACGCCGTGCTCGAAGGCAGCGCCATGGCCGCCATGGTGGATTACCTGATGCTGGGGACGGGCCGATCGCTGAAGGACCTGCCGGATTTTGATCCCAGCATGTTGGTGGGTGATCTGAGTAGCACTCCCACGCTGAAAAAGGCTCCTCCGTTTATCAGGGACGCTTTGATCTTTCCTTACATGAGCGGGCTTACGTTTTCGGCCGCGGTCATGAAGGAGAGCGGCTGGGCCGGGCTCCCCGCCTTGTTCGAGAAGCCTCCCGTATCCAGTCAGCAGATTCTTCATCCCGAGCTGTACAAGTCTCGGAAGATTCCGGCCAATGTCAGCCTGCCGCCGCTGGAGAAACTGCTCGGCAGCGATTGGACCAGGCTCGAAGAGAATGTGATGGGCGAGTTCGGTTGGAAGGAAGTTTTGAAGCAGTTCCTGGACACGGACCGGGCAAAGAGTCTTGCGGCGGCCTGGGATGGCGACTGGTATGTCGTCTACGAGCAGAAAAAAAGCAAGCGGCTCGTGCTGGTGACGCACGTACATCTGGATAAGCTGGAATCCGCCGAGCGTTTCTTTGGACAATATTCGGAAGCGCTGGAGAAGAAATATTCCCAACGAACGAATTTGTTTCGCCGCCCGAACTTCTTTTCCTTTGATACCCCGGATGGCAGTGTCTTCCTGGATTGCATTGGAACGGAATGCGTAACGCTCGAAGGAACAACGCGTGGCGTTTTCGATGGGTTGACCAAAGCGATGGGTTGGCTCCCTGCGCCGCGGCCCGAGGAACGCCCCGGTGCCGTTCATGAGAAGACCGCAATGAACTTTACGCCTCCGGGGAGCAGCGGGCGAACCTCAACGAGTGCGGATTCGATTCGGAATCTCTCAAGCGCTTTGCGAACGGGACAGCAAGAGAGTCTTTGCTGAATCGCAGTCCGCTTTTACGCGTTTTTCAAGACGTGCCACCCGCTGCAAAAACTTTTCTTCCAGACGCGCACTCCGTGCCGCAACGTAGGGATCGCGCGATGAACTCCGCTCGCGCCTGAGTTTTGCCAAGGCGAGCTGCGCGAATTCCGTTGCGCGGTTCAAGTCTTTGGCATGCCGCTCATAATGAATCGCCAATTGTTCGCAAGCGCGAATGCCCTCCTGCGGATCCCCGACAACTTCGAGCCAGATTTCCGCCGCTCGCAGGTGCTCGCCTCTGCGCTTCGCCATCCATGCAAGTTCGCAGCGGGCTTTTGGCTGGAACTCCGCGGGGAGCCCGATCTCCAGCGCCTGCGCGCAAGCCGAATGCGCGCGGCCGGCATCGCCGCGGCGTTGCAAGAACCTGGATAGACCGAAGAGATCGAGACTCTCGATTTCGTTCGCCGCGGCGGACGATTCCGAAAGCAGCGCGTTGATTTTGCAGAAAAGCGCGGCGAGCCCGCGCAAATCCATTTGATTGTGACGCACCACTCCCGCGAGCGGCGGCGTCGGCCCGCCGCGCAGATAGTCAAAATAAAACTGGGGAATCATGGCGGACGCCACATCGTCTTCGCGATGCCAGCCGAGCCGCGGCGCGTCGAGGACATGCCGTTCGAGCTCCACGAGTCGCACGGAGCCGAGGCGCAGCTTCCACAGCGCGCGCGCCGGATGCAGCAAATCCAGGTGCGTCGCCAGCTTCGGCGCAGCGATCGAACGGGTCATCGTGAAGCGGCTCTCCAGCAGCGGCCAGTCGAACGATTTTCCATTGAAAGTGACGAGCACCGGGCGCTCCGCGATCCGCGCCGCCAGTTCATGGAGAAGAGAATGTTCCTCGGTGAAGTCGCGCATGAACAGCTGCTCGACTTGCAATCCTCCGGCGTCCCACCACGCGAGTCCAATGAGAAATGCGTAAGTACCAGTGCCTCCTGCGAGGCCGGTCGTTTCAGTATCCAGAAAGAGCCACTTTTCCGGATCTTGAAGTGCGGAGCAGGTCCTGCGGGAAAGCGATTCATCGCGCGTGCGCGAAAGCAATTCAAGGGAGATAGAGGACGGCTCGGAGAATTCAGGTGTGGAAAACCAGTTGCGAACGGCGAGGTGCTCGCCGAAACGATTCCGCGCGACGCCTGCCCCAAGGAGCTGTCCCAGCGCATCTTCCTCATCCGGTGCTCGCAAAGCTGCTGGCCGCGCCGGCGCAGAACGCACTGGCCGGAGCGCCGCGAGTCGCGAGAATTTGTCGGCAGTCGTAGCCATCTCTAAGCACACAACCTGTCGAGAATGGCAAGCGCAGCTTCCTTGGCGTGCGGCGCGAGATCGCCCGCAGGGCCCACGCAGGACGGGCAGCCCTGCTCGCAAGTGCACGCGGAAATCAGTTCCCGCGTTTTCTGCATCAGGAGCTCATGGGTTCGAAAGAGAGGCTCGGAGAACCCAATGCCGCCAGGATAGGCGTCGTAGAGATACAAATTGGGTTCGAAGAATTCTTTGGCGTTCGTGGAGATGGCGTCCCGCATACGCGTTGGGGCGAACTCGTTGCTCCCAGATGCATCGATCGGTGGGACAGACATTCCTGTCTGTCCCGCCCCCGCCGAACCCGGAGGCCGCTCGCCGATGGCCGTTCCAAGGTCGCGCGAGTCGCACATCAGCAGCAGCGTGGCCACGGATTCAAGCGCATATAGCAGCCCAAACATCCCACTTTGCCGCTCGCTCACGCGGAATGGCAGCGAATCAAGGAGCGGCCGATGCAGCGTAATCCAGTAGGAAGTCGTATGCATCTCGTTCTCAGGCAGTTCAAGTCTGCCATCACCGATATTTTCGTTCGTAAGGAATTTGATTTTCTTGAACCCCACGACCTGTGAGCGCACAAGTACATCGCCATGAGAAAAAGAGGATGCTTCAGCGCTTAGAGAACGAGCGGCGACTTCGAGAACGCGTACCTGCGTGTAGCGCACGGCGTCCGTGTAATAGTCGACGTCGACTTTCTTGACGTACGCTTTGCGTTCCTTGAAGTCGAGATGTTCGACGTGAAACTGCTGCCCGCCATGAAGGTAAATGGCTTTTTCGTGAACGAACGCCAGGGCGCTGGGAAAATCAATCTCGCCGATGACGCTGGGTTCGCCCGTAAGATCGATGATCACAAAATTGTCGCTGGTGACGGATCGCAGGCTGATCGTATCGGCAGGATAGGCTTCGTGCGTCCAGTGATAATTGTCTCCCGCAAGATGCAAGAAACCTGCTTCGGCAAGTCGCGCGCACAAATCGGGCAAGTCAACGTCGCCAAAGTTCTCGCCGGGCGCGATGGGCAATTCGAACGCGGCGCATTTCAGGTGGTTGATCAGGATTTCCAGATTGTCCGGCTGGATAAAAGCGTGCTCCGGCGTGTTGCCGAAAAAATAATCGGGATGTCGCACGATGAATTGATCGAGAGGCGAAGACGAAGCCACCAGCACGGCGCAGGAACTTCCGCTGCGGCGCCCGGCGCGTCCGGCGCGCTGCCAGGTGGCAGCGATGCTGCCGGGGTAGCCGGCCATGACCACGGTGTCGAGCGATCCCACATCAATGCCGAGTTCGAGAGCGCTGGTCGAAACCACGCCGCGAATTTTTCCATCGCGCAGCCCGCGTTCAATTTCGCGCCGTTCGTTCGGCAAATAGCCGCCGCGGTAGCCATGAATCGATTGCGGTGTTCCCGGCAAGTGCGGATTCCCCTGCTGCAAGTAGGTAAGAAGAATTTCTGTGTGCAGGCGCGAATTGGCGAACACTATCGTTTGCAAATCATGCTTCAGAAATTCCTGCGCGACGCGTGACGCTTCATTAATGTAACTGCGGCGAATCCCCAGCGCGCGGTTCACAACCGGCGGATTGTAGAAAACAAATGTTTTTTCCGCCGCCGGCGCGCCATTCGAATTAAGGACCTCCACGTCAGATTCGAGCAGCCGCGTAGCGAGATCCCCCGGATTCGCAATTGTTGCCGAACAACAAATGAATTGCGGATCGCGTCCATAAAAACGGGCGATGCGCCGAAGACGCCGCAAAACGTTGCACAAGTGGCTCCCGAAGACGCCGCGGTAAGTGTGCAGCTCATCAATCACAATGTACCGAAGGTTTTCGAACAGCCGCGTCCAACGCGTGTGGTGCGGAAGAATTCCAGTGTGCAGCATGTCCGGATTGCTAAGAATGACGTGACTTTTTTCGCGAATGGCTTTGCGTGCATCGGCCGGCGTGTCGCCGTCGTAAGTGAATACCCCGAAGCGATTGTCCAACCGCTGATTCAGATCATGCAGTTCCGCGAGCTGGTCCTGCGCAAGCGCTTTGGTAGGGAAGAGATACAGCGCGCGAGTATCAGAATTTTCAAGAACGCTGTTCAACACCGGCAAGTTGTAGCACAGCGTTTTTCCTGAAGCAGTGGGCGTGACGATGACCACATTTTTGCCGGCGTGCACAGCTTCCGCGGCAGCGGCTTGATGCGTGTAGAGGCGCCGAATGCCTTTGGCTGCGTAGGCGTCCGTGAGATTCGAATGAACCCAAACTGGAACGTCCGCCCACTGGGCCTCACGAGCGGGGAAATGGCGGATCGCAGTAAGCAATTCGCCATTGAGGTCGCGAGCTGCGAACGCGTCAAGGACTTCGTGGACGCGCGTGATGGACGTTGATGTGCCAGCCCTGCGAACAGCGAGCGACTCCGGCATGCATAGCCCTTTCAGTAGGCCGCAGGCCTGAAGGCCTGCGCTACAGTCAATTCGCCTTTTGTTCGCTCACGGTAGCATGGCGCGCGAGCCCACGCAACCCTCAGTAGTGCGAAACATTTTCAGCTGTACACCCCAGACGCTTCAGGTGCACGCAGGCGGAGGATGAGGAGGGCGCCGACGAAAAAGAGGATGGCGGAGGCCGTAAAGGCGGTTTGGACGTTGAAGGCGCTCCAGAGGAAGCCGACCATGAGGCTGGAAAGGAGGTCGCCGAGGGCGTTGACGGCGGCAAGAGTCCCGAAGGCCATGCCGTGTTGTTCTTTGGGGACCAGCTCGGCGGAGAGGGAATCCTCAAGGGCTTCTTCGGTGCCGACGTAGAGACCGGCCAGGATGAAAATCACGACGAGAAGTGGGAGCGAATGCGTTCCGGTACAAAGAAGAATCGCGGTAATTCCGGCCAGCGCGTAGCCTGCAGCGAGCACAGCTTTGCGGCTGGGAACATGGTCGCTGAGCCAGCCGCTCAGATAGGCCGAGCCAGCGTAGAAGACGTTATGGAGCGTGTACAGGCCGACGGCGAAGCTGGCTGCTCGGGCCGCGCCGTAGCTGGGAGTGAGCATTCGCGCGGCGTAGAGAATCAGCAGGGAATGAGAGAAATCGCCGGCGCCGAAAATGCCTACGCCTACGAGCAATTTGCGGAAGGGAACAGGCAGAGTCTTTAGGCCGATAAGAAGGGAACGCTGAGGACGCATGGCGACGGGGCGCTCGCGGACGAGCAGCCAGAAGAGCGCGACGGCGACGAGGCCGGGTAGGAGCGTCCAAAGGAAAACTTTGTGGTAGGAATAGCCGGTGGCCTCGAGAAGCCAGAGGGCCGTGAGCGGTCCGGCAATGGCTCCCACGGTGTCCATTAGGCGTTCAAAACCGAAGGCGCGGCCGTAAGCGTTTGGCGGGACGTCGGCGGCGAGCAGGGCTTTCTTTGCGGGGGAGCGGACACCACGGCCCAGCCAGGCGGCGACACGGCCAAAGAGCACATGGTAGGCCTGTGTCGCGAAGGCGAAGGACGCCGTTGAAAGAGCGGTGAAGGCGGAACGGATTACGGCGAGTGGCTTGCGACGTTTCAAGCGATCGGTGTAGTGGCCGGCGGCCAGCTTTGTGAAGCTCGAGAGACCGTCCGCAATACCTTCGATGGCGCCGAGCCAGGCGGGCCCTGCACCAATGGCGGCCAGGAACGCTGGCAACACGGCAGTGGCGGTCTCGTGGCTCCAGTCGCTGAACAGGCTGGTGAGGCCGACACCGAGAACGGTGCGGTTGAGCCAGGAAGTCCGTTGAGAAGTGTCGGGCAAGGCAGCCGAGTTTAACTTGAACAATGGCTAAGCTGCTTAGGAAATTAAAGACGTGGCGAGTCCCGGAGTTGAGCCGGCTGGGGATCCGGGGTCGACATCCAGAGTTGCAACTTGTCTATATCCCGCGAAACCGTGCGTGAGGCGCCGAGAAGAACAGCAGCCAGGAGGACACCGCACACGGGAATTACATACATGGCACTGTGCAGGCCGACGGCACGAAAATGCTCGTTCAGGCTGCTTGCGCCGACTTTCGCCATGGCGCGGTGCGCATAATGATCACTGAGCCTTCCGGTCAGCACAGGACCGAAGCTCCCGCCGAGCAAGTACATGGCAAAAAAGTAGAGGGCCATGGCGGTGCCGCGAAGGCTTGGAGGAACGATGTCGTGGATGGTGGCGTAGACGCAGGAATAGTAAAAATAACTGAGCAGGCAGCCCGCTCCCATCAGCACTCCGAACAGGACAAACTGTCCTTGTGGCACGTTGAGAGCTGAGTAGAAGAATATTGCCGCGAGAAAGAGCGCCGCGGAGGAAAGCAAAAGGCGGCCACCGGAGCGGACGGCAGCAGCGCGATCGGCCCCCCAGCCGCCCAGCAAGAGTCCAGGAATGCCGACCGCGCCAAAGGCAATGGCAGCAAGCGTATTCGCACTCTTGAGACCGAGAGAGTGATAGCGGCTGAGATACGCGGGCAAGAAAGTTGGGATCGCGTACATATTGAAGTTAGACAAAGCGCCGGTGAGGATGATCCAACGAATGGTTGGGATTCTCAGGACCGACCAGTAGGGCGAACCCTCGTGCGGCCGGCCCGCCAGCGGCGAGCTTTCCGCAGCGCCGCGCGGCGGGTCGATAAGGCGCGCGGCCAGCACAGCAAGGAGCAAGCCGGGAAGGCAGGCGACGTAGAACGCCATTCTCCAGCCATAGGCAGCGGCGATGTGGCCGCTCACGAAGGAACCAAGAAAATTTCCGACAGGGAGCCCCATCATGAAGAGCGAAATGGCTTGTGCGCGACGTCTCGCGGGATAAAGGTCGGCGATGAGGGAGTTCGCCGCCGGAGCGCAAGTGGCCTCTCCCACGCCGACACCGAGGCGCGCGGCAAATAGCGAGGCGAACCCCCACGCGAATCCCGAGGCCGCGGTGAGGAGGCTCCAAGCGGCGACGCCCAGGCTGAGCAAACCAGGGCGGTTCCAGCGATCGGACAATCGTCCGAACGGCACACCAACCACGGCGTAGAGGAGTGTGAAGGCGGTGGCCAGCCATCCGATCTGTGAATCCGTCAAGAACCATTGTTTGCGAATCGGTTCGACGAGAGCGCCCGGAATCTGGCGATCGTAGAAATTGAGAAGGTTGATGGCAAACAGAATGGCCAAGGTGTAGCGGGCCCGATCGCTGGATTGATTCACAGCCACCTCGCCCGCGGAGTGTACGTGAAAAGCAGCGAGGATTCTACATCCGGCCACCTGAACGTGCCTGCACATGGCAGTAATGCTGCTGCGGAACGCGGCTGCGCTATTTTTTGGCGGCGCGGTAAAGGATGACGCGGACTTTTTCGAGGGTGATGAGGCCGCCTTCGACCATTTCGTCGAGGTGGGGGAGGATTTTTTCGATGCGTTCCTGGGATTCGATGACTTCGAGAATGATGGGGAGATCCTGCGAGAGGCGCAGGAGTTTGTCGGTGTGATAGATGCTGGAGCCGCCGTAGCCGCCGACGCCACGGAGCACGGTGGCGCCGGAGAAGCCGTCTTTGCGCAGCATCGCCACGATGGCTTCGTGGAGCGGTTTGCCGTGCCATTTGTCGGATTCGCCGATGTGGATGCGCATCAGGGTGCGTTCGCCTTCAAATTTTTCGTGGGTCATGGTGACTCCGTTTTCTGTTTTCAGCTGTCAGTGCCCAGTGGGCATAGAAGAGCGAGCTACTGACCATTCACTGTGCCTCTTGAGTGACTGGTGACTGGTGATTTGCAAAACCCGGCTCACCAGTTGCTTGGTCAAAATTTGTTGGCGAGGGTGTTTGCCAAGTTCTATGGTGCATGCACTCGGATCGAGGGGCACGATGTATCGTGCCCCTACGCTTGCCGGGGGAAAGCGCTCGCGTGGGTGAAACAGGTAGTTCATTGTGCGATCAGAAGCGATTGGCAAGGCGAATTCCGCTGATGGTCAGTAGCAGGCCAACGAGGACGCTGGCTGCTACGTAGGCGGTGGCCCAGGTCCATTCGCCTTCTTCGAGCATCTTGGCGGTTTCCCAGCCAAAACTGGAGAAGGTGGTGTATCCGCCGAAAAAGCCGACGGCGATGGCTACGCGCCAGTCAGGCGAAATGACCATGCGATTGAGCGTGAATTGGCCGATCAGGCCGAGCAGGAAACAGCCGGTCAAGTTTACGAGCAGCGTGCCGTAGGGAAAGGTGCTGCTCACGCGGACTTGTACGACGCCCTGCAGGCCGTAGCGCGCCAGGGTGCCGGCCGCGCCGAAGATGGCGATCAATGCAAGACGCAATGTTGCTCCAATCCGTGGCCCAGCGGGGCGCACCAGAGAATCGCCGGCGGCCCCCTCAACAAAAAACTCCTGGAGCCGCAAGGCTGCCAGGAGTCATCAGGGCCGATCAAGAACACCGGCCCGGTTATGGCGAACTCCATCGCCATTCGAGATTTCGTCCTAGTTTAGCAAGTTCCCGGACCGCCGAACTGACAAATTTGGGAGGCATCGCCGGCCTGAAGCAAAGATCCGGAAGCTTCGCCACCAAGAGGAGCAAGAAGCTGCTGAAATTGTCCCTTACCCCTTCCCCCAGTTCTTTGTAAGTGTTGATTCTAAATAATTTAGGCGGCGCAAGACGTGCTGATGATACCGCGGGAAGCCGCGGGCGCGAAAGCTTGCCGAAGGGGGCTCGCCAACGCGCGTCACGGCTTCCAGCGAGGCCTCAGTAATGAAAGCGGTAGCGAATTTGCGCGTAGAGTTCGCGTGGGTTCAGGTAGTGTGTTCCGCCGAACGTAAAACTATTGTCGAGAAGAACGCGACGGTTGGCGACGTTGATGCCGTGAACATCCACGGAAAAGCGTTCGCCAAGACTTTTGCCGAGCGTGAGGTCGAAGGTTGTGTGTCCCGACAAATGTGTGGGTCCACCCGGTACGGCGCTTCCGTCCGTGAAGCCAGAGGCGTAGTACACGTCCGTGGAAGCATAGGAGCGCCATGGAAGGCTGTATTGTCCGCCGAAGTGCAGCGTGTTGCGCTGGTCGTGGTCGAGGAACTTAAAGCTATTGCCAAACGAGAAATTGGTGAGGCCGCCGTTGATGTCGCCGAATCCAAGGGCGAGTTGATTCGAGTAGGTCAAGTAGAGTTGGCCGCGATTGCGGATGCGAGGAGAGCGCAGGGTGAGCTCCCACCCGTTAATGCGCGCGCCCTGAATCGTGACGGGAAAGAAAACGTCGGAGTTATTCAAATTGTTGTGATCGAAGAAGTTGCTGGCGCGCGTCAGGAAATTGTCGGCGTCAAGGGTCCAGCCTCGAAACGGGATAGTGACCCCAAATTGGTGCTCTTCGTCCCGTTCACCGTGAAGAGGGACGAAATCAAGGGTCTGAGCTCTGACGAATTGCAGGAGGGGACCGGATGCGGTGATAAGTGGCGGCGCCTGATAGAAATGGCCGTAGAAGCCGCGAAAGACCCACTTCAGTTTCGGGATTCGGACGGAAGCACCGACGCGAGGGCTAGTCGCATTTTCAACCACTCCACCGGAAAAGTGGGTCTCGCGAACACCCGCATTCAGGGTAAGCCAGGGTGTCGCCTTTAGCTGGTCTTCCGCGTAAACCGCCACGAGGCTGCCAATAGGGTTCTCCACGTCAGGAGGGTCCAAGTTCGGTGCGCTCATATCATTGAAGATCAATCCAAACAACTGGTAGTCTTGCTGGGCGAAGCCATAGATGCCGGTTCGCAGGTTGTTACGGTCCTTGACCCACGAGAGCGCCACCTGACCACCCTCGTACTTGGAAGAACGTTTTTCCGTTGCTGAGCTGGGCAAATCCATGACACTGCTCTCGTAGTCCGCTCGGTTGAAGTGATAAAAGGGTGAGACGGTGAGCATCAATCCAGGGCTGAACGTACGCACCCAGGAAAACGTCACGAACGAATCGGTCTCACGGTTGACATCGTGAAGGAATGTTCCTTGGGTGTTAGGATCGTTTGGATCGAAGGGTACCTGGTAGAAATCACGCCGGAACTGCGCGACCAGCCGCAATTGGTCTTGAGAGTCCGCGTTGTAGATCAGCGAAGTAAACCCGCCGAAGCCATTCGCAGTGTCATGAATGACGGCGCTCGTGGGAGTCTGCAAGCCTAGATTTGTGCGATTGGCGTTCACGCTGGCGTAGTAAGCGAATCGGTTGCTATGGCCTCCAAGATTCAGCTGGTCGTCAGTTTGATAGAAATTGCCAGCACTGAGGATGAGCTCGGCCTCGTTGTTCCTCTCGAAGCCGGTGCGCGGAGCCACGTTGAAGATGCCGTAGGTTCGATCGCCATAGTCGGCCGCATAGCTGCCCCGTTGCGCTTCGAGAGTGTCGATGTCCTTTGGGTCGATCTGTGGGCCAAGATTGCTGGCGATGTTCGTGTTCGGGATGGGCACCCCGTCAATGAGCCAGCTCACCTGATGCCCGCCGCGGATGTGGAGCTGATCGTGCGTGAAGTAGGAACCCGGCACGTAGTCGGTGATCATGGCCAGGCTATTGGTGCGCGCGGCTCCCGGGGTTTCTTGAATCTCCAGCCGATTCACCAGGGTTGTCGGGGTGACGGATTCTCCTTGTGCAGGGGCGGCCGATACCAAAATCGATTGATTTTGGGAAGCGAGCTGCAATTCGAAATGAAGCACGGGGGCCGTCCCGGAAAGAACGGAAAGAGATTGCTCAATGGTCGCGAATCCTTGTGGCGAAACCGTGACGGTGTAGTCGGCAAGAGGAACGGCGTCGAAGTGAAACTCGCCATTCGCGTCGGTTTGAGCGGTTTGGGAAAACTCTGATGACTTTGCTTTTAGCACCACTTGAATACCCGCTACCGGCCGGTGCTGCGGGTCGTGAACGATGCCGCGCACGGTGCCGAAGACAGTTGCCAAGGCAACGACACCGGCCAGATGCAAAAATAGAAAAAACAATAAAGAGCGTCGCATGAAATCGTTTTCCTCCTCAAAGGAATGAGCCTCGCGCGGCAAATCTGCCGCAGCTTTGGTTAATGGGATTACGAGAGAGGTGCGAGACGGTCGTTAAGCGACCGCAGCTTCAAAGCGAGGAGGAGGGGAAAGAGGTTGAATGGAGCGCAAAAAATCGAGGGGCTTCGCCGATTGGAACGGCGCCTTGCGAACAGCGGGCCCGGTGAGAGAGAGCGCGGCCGGCAGCACGAAGGCCAGGGACGCCATCGCAGGACGTTCGGTATTCTGACAGCAGGACATACTACACGCGCTCATTTCCGCCATGTCATGGCCGCAGTCCATGTGATTCTCAGTGGAGGCCGGCGATTTTTGGTGATGATGCGCTTTGATCGGGCATTGAGACGTGTTGCAGCACGCAGCGGAGTAGGACGACCAGGCGGCAGCGGCCAGCGGCGCATAGTGGAACACGACAGCGAGCAAACAGAGGCTTGCGGAGAAGAAACGCCGGCGATCGTGAGGCGCAGTTTGCATGTGTTGCTTGGGCTAAAAGCTGCTGGCAGACACTATATCGTGACGCGCCATAGTTTGCAAGCCGGGAAAAGTAATCGCTGCTTGCCGGACAATTCACTATACCCCGAATCCGCATTCTACCGCATCACAGCGTGAGAATCCGCCGGTAGCCAGCGGAAATGTTTGCAGTGGAGGCAATCTTGACTTAGAGTGCCGTGGGTCGCAGACTTACGTCATGTCCCACATATATATCAGGCTCGATTTTGGCATGGATGAGGAGAAGGCGCAGCAAGCGCGCCATAAGCTCGATGGCTGGAAGCAGGCTTTTCGTCTGGATAAAAAGCTGCAATACAAACTGGAACGCCCGGAGCCGCCCGCTGGGGAAACGGCTGCGAAGTCTGAGAGCGCAGAAAAGCCAGCGCCCGCTGCCAAATCCAAGGGAAAGACTAAAGCGAAATCCGGCGAGCCGTCCGAGGAAAAGCCGGTCGGCACGCCTAACGGCAAGGTGAGCTTGCTGGTGCGCTTGTATTTCAGCGCGCATGAAAAGCTTTCCGAACAGCGGTGGGTGGCGCGCATTCCTTCGGAGGAGCCGTTTAAGAGCGCGTCACCGAAAGTGATTCTGCGTACCGATCCTGAATTCGAAAAAGCCGATAAGCAATTCGAATCGCTCGATTAACCAGAATGGGGAATGGCTTCTTTTTTCGCGCGACAACATCACGACAATATTCAGAGGCCAATATGGCCTGTTTTTGGCAGCCTCGCGGAGTAGCAGGTTTTTCGAATCGACCAGCGGAACCGGGAAATCCGGTATAATTGAATTCCGCCGGCGCAATTGCGACTTCCAACCCGAGGGCAGATCGAATGGCGTCACAAACGCGCGTCAAAGTAACAAAGCTTGACGCCCCCAAAGTTCACGGCCTCGACCACGAAACCCTGATTCGGCTTTACCGCGCGATGTACCTGTCGCGGCGGCTCGATGACCGCGAGATCCAACTCAAGCGACAGAACAAAATCTACTTTCAGATTTCCAGCGCCGGGCATGAAGCAATTACTGCCGTCATGGGGCTCTTCCTGCGCCCAGGCGTCGATTGGTTTTATCCGTATTACCGGGACCGGGCGCTTTGCTTGATGCTGGGCGTGACTCCTCTGGAGACGCTGCTGGCGGCAGTTGGAGCGAAAGATGATCTCAGTTCGGGCGGCCGGCAGATGCCCTCGCATTGGGGGCATCCGAAGTGGAACATCGTTAGCAAGTCTTCGTGCACCGGCACACAATTCGTCCAGGCGGTGGGCGCGGCGGAAGCGACGCTGTATTACGAAGGGCGGCCCAAAGCGCTGGCGCAAGCAAAGAAGGCGCCGCTCGGCGAACATGTGAGTTACGAGGGCGATGAGATTGTGTATGTCTCCGGCGGGGACGGCTCGACGAGCGAGGGCGAGTTCTGGGAATCGCTCAACGTTGCGTGCGCGAAGAAGCTGCCGCTGCTGTATCTCATCGAAGACAACGGGTACGCCATTTCCGTGCCGGTGGAAGTGCAGACCGCCGGCGGGAGCATTTCGAAACTGGTGCGGAGCTTTCCGGGACTGCATGTTGCGGAGTGCGATGGCACTGATCCGTTCGAATGCCACGCTGTCTGCAAAGATGCGATTGAATATTGCCGAGAGCGGCGCGGGCCGGCGCTGATCCATGCCCACGTGACGCGGCCCTATTCGCATTCGCTTTCGGATGACGAAAAGCTTTATAAGTCCGCGGAAGAGCGCGAGGAAGAGGCGCGGCGCGATCCGCTTTCGAAGCTTGCGCTAGTGCTGGTCCGCGAGGGCGTGCTGGACCAGAAGCAGATTGAATCACTCGAAGCAGAAATTGATAGCGAAGTTCGCGATGCGGCGGACCAAGCACTTGTGGCCGAGGAGCCATCCGTCGAGTCCATTCCGATGCATGTCTATTCGCAGGAGATTGATCCAACGTCAGCTGAGTTCGGAGCGCAGCCGCATTTTCATGGTGCGCCGAAGACCATGGTCGAGATGGTCGCCGCTACACTTTCCGATGAGATGGCGCGCGATGAGCGCATCACGATTTTCGGTGAAGACGTGGCCGACGCCAGCCGCGAAGAAAACCTCAAAAACGTGAAGGGGAAGGGCGGCGTCTTCAAGGCGACTTCGGGTTTGCAACGGAAGTATGGGCACGATCGTGTTTTCAATTCTCCGCTGGCGGAGGCCAGCATTGTCGGACGTGCGATCGGCATGGCCACGCGCGGATTGAAGCCCGTTGCGGAGATTCAGTTCTTCGACTACATCTGGCCGGCCATGATGCAGATTCGCGACGAGCTGTGCGTGATGCGCTGGCGTTCGAATGGCGCGTTTAAAGCGCCGGTGGTTCTTCGCGTGCCCATCGGCGGATACCTTACCGGGGGCGGCGTGTATCACAGCCAGAGTGGCGAGTCGATTTTCGCGCATTGCCCCGGGCTTCGCGTGGTGATGCCTTCGACGGCGCTCGACGTGGCGGGGCTTTTGCGCACGGCCATCCGCTCGGACGACCCGGTCATGTTCCTGGAGCACAAGCATCTTTACCGGCAGCCGTACAACCGCTCGGAGAATCCCGGGCCGGATTTTACGATTCCGTTCGGGAAAGCGCGCACGGTGCGAGAAGGCACGGATTTGAGCATCATCACGTACGGCGCTTTGGTGCATCGCACGGAGGTAGCCGCCGCGCAGCTGGAGCGCGAGGGGATTTCGGTGGAGATTATTGATTTGCGCTCGCTTTCTCCCTACGACTGGGAGGCCATCGCTGCCACGGTTCGAAAGACGCATCGCGTTATTGTGGCCTATGAAGACATGCTGAGCTGGGGCTATGGAGCGGAAATCGCGGCGCGCATTGCCGACGAGCTGTTTGAAGAACTGGACGCTCCCGTCAGGCGCGTCGCGGCCATGGATACGTTCTGTGCCTACCAGCCGAAGCTTGAAGACGTGATCCTGCCGCAGCCGGCGCACATTACGGCCGCCGTCAAACGGCTTCTGGAGTACTGAGCCCATTCGATTTAGAATGCAGCGGAAGGAAACTTTTTCGGCCACATCCTCGTAGTTATAGGTAGGTTCGGTACGAAAAATGGCTCTGTGGGGGTGACGCTATGAACTGCACGGATTGTCACAAGGAAATCGCTGTCGGATCGAAGTTTTGCTACAACTGCGGCGCCAAGCAGCCTGAGACCGCACCGCCGGGGCTGTCGCCTGCTACGGGCGGCTCGAAGAGGCTGATGCGCTCGAGCACGGACAAGAAGATTGCAGGTGTGTGCGCAGGATTGGCTGACTATTTTGATTTGGACCCCACTATCATCCGCGTGTTGTGGGTGCTGGCCTTCTTCTGCGCCGGGACGGGCTTGCTGGCCTATATCATTCTCTGGATTGTTTTACCCTTGGCGCCTGCTGGCGTGATTCCGACTTCGGCGACGGTGGCTTCCTAGATCTATTGCGGCTGCCTAGGCGCAGAGACCTTCAGACAGACGGTTTCGCTCACTTTGCGTTTTTCGGTGGCCGAGCCTTGCCTCCGCCCTCGAACAGAGGGTGATCAAGAGATACGAGTCCGGCTCCAACCGTGGCCAATGCGAAAGAAGCTGCTAGCAGTGCCATAGGAAATTCGTAGTTGTGGATATCGAGATAGCCTCGGCTGCTGTGTACTTTCCAGATTGCCACTCCCATTTCAATCGCGAGCAGCAGTGCGGCTGCCCGGGTAAATAGTCCCAAAACCAACAGCATTCCTCCGAAGACTTCCAATACTCCGGAAATATAAACAAAGTATCCCGGCAGGCCATGCTGCACGAAAAAGCCCTGCATTCCGGCGCCGGAATGGGCCAGCTTCGGGTAGCCGTGCGAAAAGAAGATCAGCCCAAGAGCGATCCGCAGAAGCAGCAAACCCAGCGGCTGAAGGGAATTGAAAGACTTCACGAGAAATCCTCCACGAATAAATTAAAAAGTTTAGCGAAAGCGTTATGGCATCTTAGCAGAAACGCGCAGCGTTCCGTGGCCACGGCGCCGCAGGGGTTTCAGGTACAATCGTTAGCGAACCTCGGAGAGCCCTGAGAATCATGATGAAGGTCAGTGAATGAGGAGAAGACTGCTCATCGCGGTGCCGCTGCTCTGCCTGGTGGCGCTGGCGGCGTGGATGTTCCGGCCCAAGCACGAGACGCTCGGGGAGGCGTTTGTGAGCGAGCGGAGCGTGACGTTGTGGAGCGGGGTGGCGCAGGTGCGCGCGCCAATCGCGATTCTGCACTATGGCGAACGGGTGGACGTTGTGTCGCGGCGCAATGACAACGTTAAGGTCCGCACCGCGGCCGGAAGCGTGGGCTGGATCGATGGACGCAACTTGATGGATCCGGCTCTGTGGCAACGCAGCGCAAAACTGCTCGCGCAAGTCCGGCCCATGCCGGTGCAGGCGCGCGGTCGCACCAAGGTTTCCACGAATCTGCGTGTCGAGCCTGGTCGTACCGAGCCGCGCCTGTATCAATTCACACGCGGCGTTCCCGTCGAAATCGTTGGCCGAGCGGTGGCTGATTGGGTTCAGGGCACGGATGAGAAAGATTCTTCGAACGAGGTGGAGGAAACCAAGAAAGAGGATTGGTTTCTGGTGCGCGGCCTGGCCACGCGGCCTCCGGGCGAAGCCGCGGCAAGGGCTGCTGATACGAATACCACCACGCAGCCGGGCGACCAGACAGTGCCGATTTCGGGATGGGTGATTGCGCGTTTCATCGAATTGGATTTGCCAGAAGCTGTCCGGGAAGGCGCGGCCTCGGCGAACCTCCGCGCACTCGCGTGGTTTGAACTCAACCGCGTTAGCGATCCCTCCGGAGACAAGCCGCAGTATCTGGTCGCGGCCGCACGTGGGCCGGAGGGCCAAGCCTGTGACTTCACCGCGTTGCGCGTCTACACCTGGTATGTGAAGAAGGACCGCTATGAGACTGCGTTCATCGAAAATGATTTGTGCGGCCAGATGCCCATTCGGATTGAGAAAGGACCCAAAGGGGAGCCCGAGTTTCGATTTCGCGTCATGGATGGCAGCAAGGAAGAACGGGTCTACCGATTGATTCAGACGGTCGTACGGCGCATCCGCGAAGGCGGCGACGTTCCCGGTAAACGTGGTTCCCCGAAACCAGCGAAGCCCGCGCTCCATTGACTCAATTCTTTGTAAACGAATTCCGCGGGCAGTCAAGTTGGCAAGTCCAAGAATATTTGAAAGATTGTTTGTTCCTTTAGAGGAGCGCGGCCAAGGCGGAGAGTGAAAACGATGACGCTGCATATCAGCGAAATGGAAGTGCGCGAAGTACTGAGCTTGCCGATGGCCATCGAGGCCGTCGAGGAGATTTCGCGCAAGCAGGCCAGCGGCGAAGTGGTTGTACATCCCCGGAGACGATTTGAACTGCCGGGCGGAGGATTTTTTCATTACATGGCCGCGGCGGATTTTTCCGCTGGGTTTGTGGCGATGAAGCAGTACACCTACGTTCGCGGCAAGCTCCGTTTTCTGGTTCCGCTTTACGAAATGGCTTCCGGCGACTTGCTGGCGTTGATCGAGGCCGATTATATGGGGCAATTGCGGACCGGGGCGGCCTCCGGAGTTGCCACGAAGTATCTTGCCCGAAAGGATTCGCGCATTGCGGCGGTTATCGGAACAGGCGGACAGGCTCGGACGCAGCTTGAAGCGGTTGCCGCCGTTCGGAAGCTCGAATCCGCGCGGGCCTACGGCCGCGATACAGCCAAGCGGGAGAACTTCTGCAAAGAGATGTCTGGGCGGCTAGGCGTTTCCGTACAGCCATGTGCTTCCTCTGGAGAAGCGGTGCGCGGCGCGGATATCGTTTCCACCGCCACGACCACTTCGCAGCCGGTCGTCGTTGGCGCGGACCTGTCGCCTGGAGCCCACATCAATGCGATCGGGGCCAATCACGCGCACAAACGCGAACTGGACGACGAAGCGGTGGCTAGCGCGGACGTCATCGTGGTCGATTCCGTCGAGCAATCACGGCAGGAAGCTGGCGACCTCATCATCGCGTTTCATGGTGATGAGATTTGCTGGACCGGCGTCAAAAAACTCTCCGAGGTGGTTGCGGGGAAAGCGAGCGGAAGAACCAGCGACTCGGAAATGACGCTCTTCAAATCCAATGGAATTGCGTCGTGGGACCTAGCCGTGGCGATGAAGGTTTACGCGTTGGCGCGAGAACGAGGTCTGGGTAGGGAATTACCACTTTGGGAAGGTCTGCCTAAGGTTTGATGGCGCGCTTAGTTGCCCTTGACGCCGAGCTTGCGGCGTAGCGCATCATGCAGCCGCGATTTCACATCGGCCGGAAGCTCCACGAGCTCGGAATCGCAGAAAACGTCCACGGTCAGTTTCGTCTGATCCACGACCATTTTGCAATGATGGCAGTGATCGAGATGCCCCTCGATATCGTGCTTCACCGAGAGCGTAAGCTCGCCATCGAGATAGTCCGAAATTTCGCGGATGACGTCTTCGCAGTTCAATTTGTCCCACCTTGTCGAAAGTAATGGTTCAGTTTCTGCCTGAGTTTCAGGCGGGCCCGCAACAATCGGGATTTTACCGCAGGAATCGAAATACCGAGAGTCCTGGCGGTTTCCTCGGTGGAAAGCTCTTCAATGTCGCGCAACACGAAGACCACCCGAAAATCCGGCTCAAGTGTGTCAATAACGTTGGAGAGAATCTCGTGCATTTCCGTTTGTGCAAAGCGCTGCTCGGGACTTGGCCCCCAGTCTTCAAGTTGCTGCGGCATCAAAGCGTCGTCGCCTTCGATCGGCTCGTCCAGCGAGAACTGGTTCGGGCGTCGCTTCCGGAGGCGCATCAGCGCCTCATTGGCGGCGATACGCACCAGCCAGGTATAAAAGCGGGAGTCTTCGTGGAAATTCTTCAGGTGCGCATAGGCTTTGAGGAAGGCATCCTGCATCGCGTCCTCAGCGTCTTCGCGATTCCGCGTGATGTTCATAGTCAGGCGGAAAATTTTCGCCTCGTAGCGGTTCACCAGCTCCTCGAACGCTGCGGCATCGCCGCGCTTGGCAGCGGCAACGAGGAGATGTTCGTCCTCCCGGGCGACAGTGGAAGGCAATCGGTGAGGGTTCGGTGCGTTCAATGGTTTGGGCGGGGCCATTAGCGGCCACTTGCTCGCTTTCGCACCCATAAATGTAGCACAGACCACCGCAACACCTCTGCTATCCTCCTTATTCGATGATGATTCTGTGTGTGGGATTCAAGAAAGAAGCTTACGTTACAAAGGAATCGCCCTGGAATAGCCCCAGCGAGGCCGCCCACCGCGCTCCTCACCCTTTCCGGGACCGAGCGAACCTTGCCCGTCGGTGCAACGCGCGATCGAGAGCTTATGACGGCCGTGGCGCCCCAGAGTGGTCCCGGAGCCCCATGTCAAAAAGCACGCAGCCGCTAGCAAGGTTTCGTCGGAATATCGAAGGCGTAGTAAGCTGTTATCATGCGAACCCTGCCCGACCACCTTCGCAAAGGCATGAAGCTCGTGATCGTAGGCTGCAACCCCAGCGAGTCCTCCGTGCGCGTGGGCCATTACTACGCGGGCCGCGGCAACGAATTCTGGCCCATGCTCCACGCTGGCGGAGTTGTTCCCGAGCCATTTGATTATCACGACGACAAGCGGGTCATCGAATTCGGCGTGGGGCTCACCGACCTGGTGAAGCGCCCCACAAAAGGCATCGAAGAATTGAAACGCGAGGATTTTGCCGAAGGGCGCATTGTGCTCTCCCAAAAGCTCGAGGAGTATGCGCCTCACGTGGTGGCCTTCAACGGCAAGCTCACCTACGAACAGTTTTCGCAGCGCAAATGCAAATTCGGCATCCAGAAAGAGTTGTTGTATGGCGCGCGTGTGTATGTGCTGCCATCCACCAGCGGCTCAAATGCGCAGGGAAAAAGCGAGAAGCTCCGGCATTTTCGCAAGCTTGCGCAGCTCGTAGCGCGCACGGAAAAAGAACGCGACACCAAGGGATCGTAACGCGGAGACAGCCATGAGCAACGCTCCACAAACCGCGCAAGCTGGACCAGTCCTTCTCGATGCGAAGCACGAAGGCATCGCCACTTTGGTGATGAATCGTCCGGACCGCTTGAATGCCCTGAACAACGAACTCGCCTCGGCACTCAACGACGCGCTTAGACGTATATCCGAGGACGACACCGTCAAGGTCGTGGTGATCACAGGTGCGGGCCGGGCCTTTTGTGCGGGTGGGGATCTTGGCGCCATCGGCAAGGGCCGGCAGACCGGCGCGACGCGCGACCTGGAGCCGTTATTGCGGGCGGGCATGCAAGCTGTTCTAAAGATGCGCACGATGCCCCAGCCGGTCATCGCTGCCGTGAACGGCGCGGCCGCCGGTGCGGGAATGAACATTGCCCTTGCTGCGGATATTCGGTTCGCCGCGGAAGAAGCGACGTTTGGCCAGAATTTCGCTAAGGTGGGGCTCTTCCCCGATTATGGCGGCACCTATTTCCTGCCGCAGTTGGTGGGCCCAGCCAAGGCGGCCGAGCTTTTCTACACCGGCGATATGATTGACGCCGAGACTGCACTCGCACTCGGCATTGTCAATCATGTTGTTCCTGCCGCCGGGCTCGAAGCGGAAGTAAAAGCGCTTGCACAGAAAATCGCGCAAGGTCCCGCTGTAGCCATCCGCGCGGTCAAGAGAGCCCTGTTCGGCAGTGAAGGAAAAGAACTCGCCAAGGCGCTGGAGCACGAAGTCCAGGAACAGATTCGTTGTTATCTTTCGGAAGACTGCAGTGAGGGGATTCGCGCGTTTCTTGAGAAGCGGCACCCAAAATTCCAGGGCAAGTAAACTCCGGTTTGAAACTGCCACAGCCTTTATGACCGCATCTCGAGACACTGTACGGTTCCGCCTGGAGCACCGTACGGCGTGGATTACTTTGGACCGCCCGCCCCTGAATATTCTAGATATTCCGACGATGCAGTCGATTGACGCGGCCCTCGACCGCGCGCTACCCAGTTGCGATTTACTGGTCTTTCAGGGTGCTGGTGCCAAAGCGTTTTCCGCCGGTGTGGATGTTGCCGATCATATGCCCGAACGTGTCGCGGGGATGCTCGCGGGATTTCACCGCATTTTTCGCCGTCTCGCCAAAGCAGATTGCCTAGTAATCGCTGGCGTCCATGGATATTGTCTGGGTGGAGGCATGGAACTCGCTACATTTTGCGATTTCGTCCTTGCCACGGAATCGGCCCAGTTTGGCCAGCCGGAGATCAAGCTTGGTTGTTTTCCTCCGGTTGCGATGATTATGCTGCCTCACTTGATCGGGATGCGAGCCGCTGCACACTTGATTCTTACGGGTTGCCAAATCGGCGCGACTGAGGCGCACCGCCTCGGAATTGTAACTAGCATTGTCCCGGACCACGGGCTGTCCCTAGCTGTGGATAAGCTTCTCGATGATCTTCGCGCGCTAAGCCCCGCGGTTCTGCGTCTCACGCGCAAGACTCTCTGGCGACCCCACGCCGCGGAATTTGCGGCGCAACTCGATGAAGTTGAACAGGTATACTTGACCGAGCTGATGCAGACCCAAGACGCACAAGAGGGCATTCGAGCGTTTCTGGAAAAACGCACGCCGATTTGGAAGGGTAGATAGATGGATGAATTGGAGATAACGCCCGCCGCCGTGAAGGCGCGGCTGGACAGCGGCGAAAAATTGGTACTCATTGATGTGCGCGAGCCGTGGGAGCATCAGCTCTGCCGGATTGAGGGCGCGACTCTCATTCCTTTGGGCACGCTGGCGGCTAGCTTGCAGACGCTGCCGGATGTGGACGAATTGGTCTGCTATTGCCACCACGGCATGCGCAGCCTGGACGCTGCGACGTGGCTGCGATTTCAGGGAATTGAAAAAGCAAAATCTCTCGCCGGCGGGATTGAGCGCTGGTCGGTTGAGATCGATCCGAACGTCCCGAGATATTAACCGCGAAGTTTTATAGGAGCGCAGCGGTGCTGCGCCCCTAGAAAGAACTAGAAACGCGACGGGGGAAGAAAATCTTGCCAAAGGTAAAGATTAGGTTTCTGCAAAAGCCGACGTGAACCACGTGCCGCAAAGCAAGAGGTCTCTTGCTGGAGTTGGGAGCCGAACTGGAGTCCCGCGATTTGGACAAGGAGCGGCTATCCGAAGCAGAACTCAAGGAACTGATTGGCGGACGCGATTACAAAGAGTTCCTAAATACGCGCAACGAACTCTATCGCTCGCGGAAGATGAAGGAGCATCCGCCCTCGCGGGCAGAAGCCATTAAGCTCATGGCCAAGGAGCCGAACCTTATTCGCAGGCCGGTGGTCCTTCGTGGCTCACAAATCATGCTTGGGTTTGACGAAGAGACTTACAAGAAGTTCGTGAAATAGTCAGTGAGTGAAACTCTGGTTCATCGGGAGACGAAAGAGTGGAAGTAAAGACGATTGCAGTGATTGGAGCGGGAACAATGGGGCGGGGAATTGCCTATGCCGCCGCTTATGGTGGCTACAACACCGTCCTTGAGGATGTCTCACGCCACGTGCTCGAAAACGCAGTCGGCTGGATCCGTCAATCGTTCGATGAGGGCGTTGCGCACGGGAAGGTGGAAGCCGGCGTGCGCGACGGGGCGCTCTCAATGATTGCCACCGCGAGTAACGTCGAGGACGCCATCCGCGACGCCGAACTCATCATCGAGGCCGTCCCGGAAGAAATGGAAATGAAGCTGGAGCTGTTTACCATCTTCGACAAGTTTGCGAAGACCGGGGCCATTTTCGCGAGCAACACCTCTTCGCTGTCGATCACTGATTTTACCGATGTCACCGTTTCGCGCGATCGTTGCATCGGCATGCATTTTTTCAATCCCGTTCCGAAAATGAAACTGATCGAGCTCGTTCGAACGCCGCAGACCTCCGGCGAAACCGTCGCCATCTGCCGCGAAGTCGCCCGGCGCATGGGCAAGGAGGTTGTACTTGTTCGCGAAGCGCCTGGGTTCATTACTACGCGAATCAACGCGCTGATCGGGAACGAAGCTTTTAATATGCTAGAAGCCGGGATTGCTTCCGCCGACGATATCGACAAGGCCTTGAAACTTGGGTTGAATCATCCTATGGGGCCGTTCGAACTGGTGGACCTCGTCGGCCTGGACGTGCGTCTCAATATTCTTGAGTATCTTCATCGGACGCTTGGTGAAAAGTACCGTCCCAACGCTCTTCTGCGGCAATACGTTCAGGAAGGACGTCTGGGCCGCAAAGTGGGACGAGGGGTTTACGAGTACGTGCAACAGAAGGCAGCTGAGAAATAAAGTCTAGCGCTCGGGAGAAAACAACAAGAATCCGCGATGAAATCGCTTGCAGAAAAAATCGTCATCCAACAGGGCGACCTGACGGAGATGGACACCGATTCCATCGTCAACGCGGCGAACAACGATCTCATCCTCGGCGGCGGTGTCGCCGGAGCCATCCGCCGCAAGGGCGGTGAAAATATCCAGCGGGAGTGCGACGCTATCGGCAGCATTCCCATCGGCTACGCGGCCATCACCACCGGAGGAAAACTGAAAGCACGCTTCGTCATCCACGCCGCCAGCATGGCGCTTGGCGGAAAAACGAGCGCGGAGGCTCTGCGGAACTCCACTTCGCATTCCTTGCGGATTGCCAGCGAGCGCGGCTTCAAATCCATCGCGTTTCCCGCCGTCGGAACCGGAATCGCCGGATTTCCGCTGAAAGAATGTGCGGAGATCATGCTTCGTGAAGCCGCGGCGCATCTGCGTGGTGAAACCTCGCTGGAAACAATTTATTTCGTGCTCTTTGATGAAGTGGCCGAAGGAATTTTCAAGCGGGCGTGGAGGCAGATTCAGACAGAGTCCCCTGCCGATACTGCCGGAGCCAAGGGCGCGTGACGCCGCTCGCCGAACTCCTCGCCAACCGCATCCGCCGCTTCGGCCCGCTTCCGTTCGCCGACTTCATGCGCGAATGCCTCTACCATCCGTTTCACGGCTACTACAGCAAAGCTGAATCCGAGCGCTTCGCAGACTACTACACCAGTGTTGATATGCATCCGATTTTCGGCCGGCTGCTCGCTCGCCAATTTGCGGAAATGTGGGAACACCTCGGCTGCCCCGCCGAATTCATGCTTGTCGAAGCCGGCGCGGGCGTTGGCCGCCTCGCAGGCCACATCCTCGATTTCTGCGCAACGAAAATCCCAGCGTTTTACGGCGCGTTGCGCTATGTAGCCGTCGAACGCTCCGCCGCGCGACTCGATCAAGCAGCACTTCGCCTGCAACAGCATGCCAAGGCTGGCCATTTCGTTTCCGCGATGGAAATCCCCTTGCGTATTCCCGCGGGCTGCTTTTTTTCGAACGAATTGATCGATGCGTTGTCCGTTCACCGTGTCGTTCTGCGGGAAGGAGCATTAAAAGAAATTCTTGTCGGTCTGACTGCAGGCCAATTTGTAGACGTTGTGGCGCCGGTCTCCACCTGTGCTATTAAGGAATATCTTTCCACGCAGAGCGTTCAACTCACCGAAGGACAGAGCGCCGAGACAGGCCTGGAGGCCTGCGATTGGATTACGGAGGTAGGGCGCCGTCTGGAGCGCGGCTATGTGCTCACGATTGATTACGGCCACCGCGCCGCGGAACTCTTTGATGCCCACCACATGCGCGGCACGCTTCTGGCGTATCACGATCATCGCGTTTCGGAAGATTTTTACGCTTCACCGGGAGAACAGGACCTGACTGCTCACGTCAATTTCACCGCCCTTGAACTGTGGGGGACGCGCGCAGGATTGAATTCCGCGGGACTCACTTCGCAGACGGCTTTTCTTCTCACGCTGGGGCAGAGAAATGAATTCGCGGATCTGTATGATGACGGACAATCCGAAACCGAGCGCATTCAAGCGAGGCTGCAACTCAAAACACTGATCCACCCGGAAGGCATGGGCGAACGGTTTCAGGTGCTCATTCAACAAAAGGGAGCGGCCGGCTCGAACCTAACGGGCCTGGCAGGAATTGCCCAGTTGCCTTAGCCACGGCTCGCGCGCTGCCATTGAAATCTCACTACGAAGCAAATTGATCAGGTTTTTTCAGAGTCGGCTTTTCGCCGGAAGCCGGAGTCGGAATCGCCGTTGCCGGCTTGACGCTCGGATTCACAGCAGGAGCCGCAACGGAAGTCCCGCCCTCGGAGTATGCCTTTTTCAGGAATCCTTCTGCGACTTGCTGAGCATTGCCGGTATCGTCGTTCGTTTGCTTTGCTTTGCTGTATTCGTTTACGGCGCGCTCGCGCTGTCCCAGCAAATCAAAGATTCTCCCGAGATAGATGTGGCTCCAGACTTCCGTCCATTTTTCCGAAGGCTCCGGAACCGTTTGCAGCGCTTCGCGAAACGCGTTCGCCGCCGCTTGATAGTTCTTCTGATAGAAAAACGCCTCACCCATGCGGAAATTCGCGAGCGGCCTGCCCGGCTGAATCGCGAGCGCGCGCTGGTACTGCGTCACCGCGTCGTAGAAGCGCCCCTGCTCAGCCAGCTCTTCGCCGCGCGCGATCGCCGCGCGGGCCCGCAACCCGGTGCTACCTTTCAAAATCACGTTATTGGGATCGATCTTGATTCCGCCGGGCTTGGGCCGTCCAAACGTTTCGACGGTAAAGCCCGATTCTGTGCCGATCACGTCCACGGTTCTCAATTCGGGATTTCCCTCCGTATCAATGCGAAGGTCCACGGGCATGTGGAAGGTGTCCAGCGGCTGCTTGAGCTTGCCGACCACGCGAAATCCCTTCGGCGTCCGGTACACCGTGTATTCCAGGGCAAACTCCGGTATTCCCGTCGAATTCAGCCATTGCGCGAAAAAGCCTCGCAGATTCGGTGGGTCTTGCGGCGGTTTTACCGAGGCATCCGCGCGCCGTTGCGCGATATTTGCAAAATCGTCGATCCGCGCCGCCTTCTCCGCAAATTGAAAGTAGAAATCGCGCAGCGCACTCTTGAAGGCTACGTCGCCCATCTGCGCGCGCAACATGTGAAAAACCATCGCGCCCTTGTTCATCACCACCGACCGGTAGTCCGGCGAATAGGGCGTCAGCCGCGCCGCTTGCGCGATGGGAGCGGCATCTTCGTACATCAAGGCGCCAACGGCAAACTCGTCCACCACTTTCAACCCGGCTTCCCTGCCCGCATTCTGCTCGGCGTACAAAGCTTCGGAATAGCGCGCCAGGCCATCGGTGATCCACACGTCTCCGGGAGTCGCCGGCAGGACTTGCACTCCCCACCATTGCGAGGCCACCAGCCGCGCAATCGTTCGGTCGCTCGCCCGCGGGTCCCAGATGCGCTGGCTCAGCAGCAACACCCCGGGCGCGGCAAAATCGCGCACGGTGCCGTCCGGTATTTGAATCACGGAAAAAGTCGGGTCGGGAATCGGTCCAAACAGGTCCGAGAAAATCGTCACCGAGCGCGCTACGCTGTCTGCAAAATTCTGCGCGTTTGCGGAAGCCGTCCGCGGCGCGTAGACGGCAACATTGATTCCCTCAGCCTGCTTCGGGTTCAACTGGAGATTGCTGCCAGCCACAAACGTCCCGTGGGGCGCCAGATTCTTGCATTCAAAGGTGTACAGGAGCCTGTTGCCTTCCACCGCGTTCTTGCCCGTTATGGGCGTGGGGGCCGCCGATTTGCCTGTGCCCGCCACAGCAAACGTGTCTGGAACATTCAGCCGAAACGTGGCCGTATAGCGATTGGCCGGAAAGTTCGTCAGCGGAAACCATCGCGCAGGCAGCAGCAAATAGGCGCCATCCCGGTTGATGACTGCTGCGCGTACGCCCGGCACCGGGCTGTTCTCTTCATTGGCGAGGAGTCCGCCATAGGTGAACGTCAGCGTCACATGCCCGCCAGCCGCGACCGGCGTTACGAGCTGTACGACGACAAAGAGTGAATTCTGATTATCGCGGGTGAAACTCAAGGACTTGCCATCCGCGGACTTCACGTCCTTCACGATCAAATTCGGATGTAGCTCGACACGCACGCTGCTGGCCACTTCCACGGCCTTGAAATCAACTTTTGCCGTTGCGGATATCGCTTGCCCGATGGCGTCCAGCGACGCGGAAACATCGTAGTTTTCGGCGAGAAAAGGCGCGGGGCGCGGCCCTTGTGCCTGCAGCGGGGAAGCGGTGCAGGCAAGAAGCATCAACATGATAGCGCTAATCGCGCTCGAGACTTTTCGACGGAGGGCCATCGGACCCCTTTCAACCAGATTCAAACCGGAACTCCTGTACATCTATAGGATACCAAACCCCTCACTTCGCGTTGCTTTCGCCGGGCTGTAAAAGCGCGAAGATGGCATCTGCGGCCCGCTCGACGGCTCCTGGGGGGCCTAAGAGCTTGCGTACCTCGGCCAATCCTCGGTTCATTTCCTCCAGACGCATTCTGCTCTCTTCCGACGCGGAAAGCAGCTTCATCGCTTCTTCCGCGACGCGTTGCGGAGCGAAATCGTCTTGAATCAACTCAGGCACTACGGCCCGCCCGGCAATCAAGTTCACCATGCTGAAAAACTTCGTCTTCACCAATGGCTTTGCCAGTTTGGCTGTCAGCGGGGACAAGCGGTACACAACGATCATCGGTTTTCCCAGCAGCGCCGTCTCTACCGTCGCCGTTCCACTGGAGACAATCGCCAAGTCCGAAGCCGCTACCGCGTTGTAGGTGTCTCCCACGATGAAGCGCGCGCGCATCCGCTCAGGGAACTCCGCCTTGAGCCGCTCCAAATCCAGCCCCGGCGCAACCGCAACGACCACCTCAGTCCCGCCTGGAAGGTCTCGCCCGATCAGTTCGAGTGCCTCCACCAGCACAGGCGCATGATAGGCGATCTCTCCGCGCCGGCTCCCCGGTAGTACGGCAATGAGGTGGTCCGCATTGCGTAGACCATATTTCCGGCAGAATTCTTCCCGCGCCAGCGTTGCCGCAACGTTTCCCACCAGTGGATGGCCGATGAATTTCACCGGGACGCCAGCGTCGGCGTAGAACTTTTCCTCGAAATGGAAAATGCACAACGCCTGTGCAAATCGCCTCCGTACCAAATTCGCGCGCCAGGGCCGCCAGGCCCAGAATTGCGGGCAAATGTAGTAGACGTTTCGAATCCCCTTGGGAAGCAATTTGCGCGCCAGCCGCAGATGAAAACCTGGGAAGTCCGTCAGAATCGCCAGCGGAGGCCGCCGGCGCTCTGCTTCGCCCACAAGCCGCTTCATCGCACGGCGCAGCGACGGCAGCCGCTTGAGCACTTCGGTGATGCCGACCACCGAGACTTCCGAGTAATCCGCAATGATCTCGACGCCCGCCGCGCGCATTTGCGGCCCCCCCATTCCAAAAATCGCCACGTCCAGGCGTTGTTTGAGCGCCGTAGCCAGCCGCGCGGCGTACATATCTCCGGAAGCTTCGCCGGCAGAAAGAAGGAGCGGTATGGGTGGCATGTGCGCGGGTCGCGGTGCTCAGTCGCTGGCGGGCAGCGGCGACGGTTCGGTGGTGCCGTTCGCCTCGGTTGGCAGGTGCAATTCCTGCTCCTTGTACTGGAGCTGATAGAGCCGGTAATAAATCCCGCGCTCGGCGAGAAGTTCCTGGTGCGCGCCTTGTTCGCGCAAGCGGCCCTTGTGAAACACCAGAATGCGGTCGGCGTGCTGGATGGTGCTCAGCCGGTGCGCAATCACCAGCGCCGTCCGGCCGGAGAGCAGGCGGCCCAGCGCTTCGCGAATCAGCAGTTCCGTTTTTGTGTCCACGCTCGAAGTGGCCTCATCCAGTATCAAGAAGCGCGGATTGTGCGCCAGCGCGCGCGCAAAATTGATAAGCTGTCTTTGTCCAACCGAAAGCGTCGAGCCCCGCTCGTTCACGCTGGCGCCTACTCCCTCCGGCAGCGACCCCACGAAATCTCCGAGCCCAATCTCCTGGACCGCGCTTTCCACGGTGGAGCGGCCGATGCCCGGAGTGCCGAGGCAAATGTTCGATTCGATGGTGCCCGTGAATAGGAACGGATCCTGCAGCACGATGCCAAATTGCCGCCGCAAATCCTGCAAATCGATCAGCCGAATATCTTTGCCATCCAAAAGAATTTGTCCGCGCTGAATGTCGTAGAACCGCAGCAAAAGAGAAATCAGCGTGGTTTTTCCCGCGCCCGTGTGTCCCACGATAGCGATGGTTTGCCCGGGCTCCACGCGGAATGACACATCGCGCAACACCCAATCTTCATCGGCGGGCTCCGCGACGTTGCGGTAGCTGAACCACACATTGCGGAACTCGATTTCCCCGCGCGGGTGATCCAGCGGAATCGCATTGGGATCCGACTCCACCAGCACCGGTTCATCGAGCAGCTTGAAAATGCGCTCCGACGCCGCCATTGCGGACTGCAGAATGTTGAACTTTTCACTGAGGTCCTGAATCGGCCGGAAGAAGCGCTGCGCAAACATCGTAAAGGCCGTAAGAACACCCAGGCTGAGCGCGCCGTGCAGGATGCGATTTCCGCCCGACCAATAGATCAGCGCGATCGTGGCGAAACTGAGAAACTCCACCGCCGGATAAAAGAGGGCATAGGCGAGAATGGCATCGCGCCAGGCAAGCATATTGTCGCGATTGCGCTTCTCGAATTCCTCGACGGCCTTGCGTTCGCGGTTGAACAGCTGCACCACGCTCATCCCGGAAATGTATTCCTGCAGAAACGCATTGATGCGCGCGATTGCAGTACGAATGCGGCGATTCGCGTCGCGAACGTATTTGCGAAAAATCATCGTGACAATCAGGATGCCTGGCAGGACGGCTAGCGTATCGAGTGCCAGGCGCCGGTCAATCTTGAAAAGCAACACCGCCATGACCACAAGCAGAAAGAAGTCGTTGATCATGGTAACCACGCCCGCAGCGAAGAGATCGTTGAGCGCATCCACGTCCGTCGTCACGCGCGTCACTAGCCGGCCAACCGGATTGCGGTCAAAGTAGCTCATCGGCAACCGCTGCATATGACGGAAAATCTCGCCGCGCATGTCGTACATCGTTTGCTGACCGACGCGCTGCATGATGCGAAGCTGGAGGTATTGAGCGAGGAAGTCGAACGCCAGCACGGCAAGATAAATCAGGCTTAGCCAGAGGATGCCCGTCCATGCCGACGGTTCGGTGATCGCGCCCTTCAGTTCGGGAACAAAATAGCTGTCAATGGCTTTTCGAAAGATCAGCGGCGGAGCCAGCTCGAGCGGCGTGACGATGGCCACCAGGACAAGCGCCAGCACCACGTGCCATTTGTACGGCTTCATGTACTGCAGAAGCCGCCGCATCAAGCGCGAATCGTACGCTTTGCCGAGGGCCTCTTCTTCGTGCAAATTGCTCATGCGCGTTCGAGCTCTTCTTCCAGCAACTGTTTGTGATACAAATCCGCGTAATATCCGCCGTGGGCCAGCAGTTCGTCATGCGTTCCACACTCGGCGATGGCTCCCGCGACCAACACGACAATCTGGTCGGCATCGCGCACGGTCGACGTGCGGTGCGAAATTAAAATCGTGGTGCGGCCTTCCATGATGCCGCGCAGTCCAGTGAGGATGCGCTCTTCGGTTTGCGTGTCCACCGCGGAAAGCGAATCGTCTAGGATCAGGATGCGCGGATCGCGCACCACGGCGCGCGCAATCGCGGCCCGCTGCTTCTGCCCGCCGGAGAGCGTGATGCCGCGCTCGCCCACCATCGTTTCGTAGCCTTTGGCGAAAGCCACGACGTCGCCATCCAGGCTCGCGAGCTCCGCCGCTTCTCGCACACGCCGTTCTTCGTAGTCAGACAAGCCAAACGCGATGTTGCCGCCCACGGTTTCACCGAACAAATACGTATCCTGCGGCACAAATCCGATGGACTGACGCAAGGTGACTAGAGGCCATTCGCGAATCGGGCGCCCGTCGATCAAAACCGAATCGTCCGGCGCCTCCCACAGGCGCGCAATGAGAGCGGCGAGGGTGGTTTTACCGCTGCCGGTAGGTCCGACGATTGCGAGCGTGGACCCTGCGGGAATCTTTAGGTTTATGTCGTGAAGTATGGGATGAGGGCCGCTACCGTTAGATTTCCCAGAGCCATTGGCCCCCGCGCCGGATAGAGTAGTCGGGTATGTGAAGGTGAGATGGCGGAATTCGATTTCGCCGCGAGGCTTGGTGCCTTCGGGAACTCTGGCGTTGCGATCATCAATATTGGGCTGTGCCGTCAAGATGTAATTCAGCCGTCCCATGGAAGCCGCGCCGCGCTGAAAGATATTGGTGACCCATCCAAGGGCAATCATCGGCCAGACGAGCACCGCGAGGTATCCATTGAAAGCAATGAACGCGCCGAGTGAAATCTGGCCGCTGAAGACCTGGTGACCGCCCTGCCACAAGACGATCAAAAAGGATGTGCCAATCAGCGCCTGAAGCGACGGCATGAACATGCTCCAGATTCGAATCAGGCGAATGTTTCGCGAGACATATTCGCGGTTGGGCTCGTCGAAGCCCCGAATCTCCGCCTCTTCCTGCGCGTACGCCCGCACCACGCGCACGCCGGCAAGATTCTCCTGCACGCGGGCCGTCAGCGTCGCCAGCGCCGCCTGGATTTTCTCGTACAGGTCATGAATCGTCTTGCCAAAAAACCATACGGCGACGGCCACGACCGGCGCGGGAAGCAGAACCCAGAGCGTGAGCGAAGGCGACAGCGTGACCATCACCAGGATGGCCATAATCATGGTGATGATCGTCGTCGCGCTGTACATGATGCCGGGCCCCAGCACCATGCGCACGGCGTTCAAGTCATTTGTGGCGCGGGACATGAGCTCGCCCGTGCGGTTGCGCACGTAGAATTCCGGCTCGAGGATCAGCAGCCGCTTCAGAAGATCATTGCGGATGTCGAATTCAATGTCCCGCGATACCCCAATCAATATCCAGCGCGCGGAGAAGGACAGCACGCCCTTGATGGCCACACACAGAACGACGATCAAGCAATAGATGCCCAGCGTGCGCCGGCTGCTTGCCGCGTAGTACGGAATGAAGCGGCTAAGTGCCGACGAATTCAGGCCTAGGACCGCAGGAACTCCTGTTTCTGTGTTGTGTTCGAACGGAACGTGATTACCCGCCAGCGTGTCCGTCATCACCCCGGTCGCAAGCGGGAGCACGTTTCCGATAATGCCCATCAGCAGCACGGTAAGGAGACCGAAGACAATTCCGCCTGTATAGCGCCGCAGGTACGGCACCAGTCCGCTTAAGTCCTTCTTGGGCGGCGTGTCCAGGCTGCTCTTCGACGCCCGTTTTGCGGTATCGGATGCGGCCGCGCTCATCGCAGGGTCGACCTCACATCCTGCAAGGTTGCCGACTCCAGAACAAAGTGTTCATACGTCCGGTCGAGTGATTGATAGCGCTTCGTCGCCGGATTGTAACGCACGCCGATCGGCAGGACGTGCGTATCGAGAGAGCCCTTCAGCGGCGTGAAGTAAAGTTGCAGGCCTTTCTCATCGTTCTGCTCGTATTGCAGGCGCCAGCCGGTCACCGGCGTTAGCGGGGAAAGTCCCAGATAACCCTTCTGGTTTTTCAAATGCTCGTCGCAGCGCAGGACCTCCGCCCATTTCCCGTCGGTATTCTCCGCCACCACCACGCGCGTCACGATCGTTCCCGGCAGATTATTGGTCGGCGTTTTTGGCACCACATTGGCCACCAGAAATTCCTGTTTCCCGTTCTTCGCCAGGTCGCCAAAAACGAGCACCTGCGACTCGCTCCCCAGCAGCGCCGTTGCTGCCGCCTGAATCTCTTCCGGCACGGCAGGCTCGGCAGGCTTGGTTTCCGCCTGCGGCGCAGGTTTGGACGCATCCGCCCCGCACCCGCCCAGGAGAATAGCCAGGCACAAGACACTCAATGAGGATTTCAGTGGGAGTCTCCCGATCCGGGACGTGCCGACGCGCCAGCCCCCTCTTAGGAAGGACGGAAAGCTGCCCGCCCCGTTAGCACGCCAACAGTCGCTTTGTGAGGTTTTTTCCATCAGCGAAGTAACGCTGCAAGTCCCATCTCAACTTCTCGTCCGCGCTCAACCAACCGCGCACTGCTTCAATTCTATCCGTTGCCGCCCCTTCGTGGAAGAACTCCTCGAAACGGGCTTGCCCAGGCTTGAACGCATCAGCGCTGCGCCAGAATCGCATCCAGCCGGGCCTCAAAGTTTTCTTCACCCTCAGACCACAATTCGCTGCGCTCCACCGGCAGCGCCCGCTCCACCGCTTCCACCCATTGGAACAATTGTTGGATGTTCTCCCGTGTCTTTGCGTGATATTCCTTCAAGTTCGACCTCGTTGCCATCCACTGACGAAACGTATGCTCAATCGGATGACCCGAGGAATTGAACGGATTCGAAGCGGCTCCCGGCGCCAGCAATCCGCCGTGGCCCGTAAAAAAGTGTTCGAACCCCAGATCGGCCGCGAAATGCCCCGAGTTCGCCGCGAGCCCGTCGTCATATTGCAGCCCGTGGCACGCCAGCACCAGCGGCTCCGGCTTGTGCTGCCACTTCAGGTTCTCGATGTCGAATCCCCACAGGTCCCATTTTGCGTTCACGAGGTACGCCGTGTCCGCATTCAGGTGCTGGACCGCCATCGCCGTGACTTCCGCGGGCCCCATCTTCAGCGGACGCAAATCCCACTCCGCGACCGGGATCTCCGTTGCGTCCACGGCCTGCACGATCAGCTCGGTAAAGGAATTCTGTGTTGCCGAAAGCGGCGCGGTCGTCAGGAACCGCGCGAACTCCGCAAGCATCGTTTCCAGTGAAAAATCGCGCGTCCACACGCGCAGGTACGCATGATTGGCCATTAAGGTTTATACCTATGGGATTATACCGGGCGGACAGGGAAGTGGCGAATCGGCTCAGAGAGGAGATACGGAATAAATGCCTGCAGCTATTCAGTTCCCGCTGTTCGCGCTCTTCGCGCGCGCGGACGGCTCCGAAGGCGGCGTAAAACTCTGCGCAATTTCGTTCAACCGCTCCCGCAAGGATTCTCCGACTCCGGCAAACACCTGGGCACAGGCCTCGCGCAGTTTTTCTTCCGCCGTGGCCGCAATTCCTGAAATCATCTCCCGCGACTGATGATCCAGCGACGTCACCGTCGCCAGCATCCATTGGTTCGAAACGTTTTCGAGCTTGCCTTTGTACTGTTCCGCCGCGTGCTCGCCCATCTGTCCGTATGTGCGCTCCATCTCTTTCTGATGCGCGTCGGTCATGGCCTTCCACGAATCCAGCAGCGGCCCGAATCCTTCCTGCACCCGCGTGTGCGCTTCCGCAATTCCCGCTTCGAGCGCTCCGCCCATGGCCCCCTGGAAGCGACGCAGGAAATCTTCTTGCTCCGCCGTCACGTGTTGGAAAAAGTCCGCGCGCGCCGCATCCATTTGCGCACCGGCAGCTTCCACCGACCTTCGCAATTCATCGCCAAAGCCATCCAGTTCCTGCCGGCCGGTGCGCTGGATTTCATCCGTGAATGCGGCCGCCGTGGTATCCGCCGCATCCGCGAAAAGCGCGCGCGCGCGTTCGAACGCGTCCCGCACTACTTCTTCCATCTGCGTCTGCGTGTGTCCCACGAAATTGCGGCTCGAATGGTCCAGTTCACCCGCAAATACGCTGGAAATTTCGCCCGCTTTTTCCCGCATTTGGTTCGCCGCTTGCTCCACGGCTCGATCCGCTTGATTCTGTATCTGCGTCTGCGCCTTTTTTTCGTACCACTCCGCAGACTTGAAAATCTCTTCAACCACTTGATGCTTCAAATCGAAAACTTTTCCTTCCAGCTCCGTCAGGTTGCGTCCCGTAATCGTTTGAGAAGATTCCTGCAGCAATTGCTCCACACTTCCCAGATTCTCCCGGAAGCGGCCCAGCGATTCTGCAAAGGCCTCGTCCGCGGTGTTTCGAATGCGATCCTGCTGCATGGTCAGGGCCGCATCCAGCAAGGCCCGTCCACCGGCCAGGCGGTGAATCGCTTCCTCGGTTCGCGAGACGTGCGGCTGCACCATTTCCTCAATTAGCCGGTCAAACTGGGCTACCGCCTCACGGCTCGCTTCGTCGAAGGTGGCACGAATCCGCGCGTTGATCTCCTCGAAGAACGCTCCCGATTCGCGGTGCAATTCATTTCGCTGCAAGCTTGCAAGGTCGCCCAATTGCGACTGAAACTCGCCAAGTGCCTGTTGCCGTGCTGTCTCAAGCTGCTCGGAATGATGTTCGAGCTTGTTGCTGACCTCGCTCCCTTGCTTCAGCGCTTCTTCCAGCCGTTGCGAAAGTTCTTGCAGTCCATCCCGAAGCCCAGCCATGCGCTGTTCCGATTCCGCTGTGGCACTCGCCGCGGCCTCCTTCACCGCCGCCGCGTGCCGTTCCATCTCCTCGCGCAGTTGAGACATCAAGCTGCTCGCGTGCTCGTTCAATCCACCCGCGGCGCGATCCTGCGCTTCGGCGAGGGTGCTCTTGACCGCCGTCCGCCAGCGCGCCTGCGCCGCTTCAAGTTCGCCGGCAAGCTGGTCATGCCACGACGATCGAGCCGCGGCCAAAGCGACCGACACCTGCTGTTGAATCTCATTGGCAGCCGCGAGCAACGCCTCCCGCTGCCCCGTAACCGTCTCTTCTTTCTGTGTCGCTGCTTCCGCACGCGCCGCCAACTGCGCTTCCGTCTGTTCCGCCTGGGCCTTCAATCGCACCGTTGTCTCTTCCGCCTGCTGGCACACCCCGCGCAGAGTCTCCGCAGCGGTTTCCAATTGCTGCGCATGCTCTTTGCGTTGTGTCTCGCCTTCTTGCGAGAGCCTCGAGGTGAGATCGCGCGTTAACTGCTCCAGTTGAGGCGCCAGCCACCGCGGCAATTCATTTCGCAGCGTCTCGGCCGCCGCCGCGTGAAGCGTCCGCGAATACTCGCCGGCTTCCTGCTGGAGTTTCTCGATTGCATGCGACGTCTCGTTGGAAATCTCCGCTCTCCCCGCGGCAAACTTTTGCTCCCACTGTTCGAACGAAAGCCGCCGCTCCGCCGACACCGCCTGCGAAGCCGCCTCGCGTGTCGCCGCCTGAATCTGCTGCTTCGCATCGGCCACCAGTCGCGCCACTTGCCGCGCAAGCTGCAACGAAGCATCCGTGGTGCTCGCTGGAGAAGGGAATACTCTTACCTTGTCCGCTCCGGCGGCGGGCGAAACCTCGGGCTCATTCAAGGCCAGTGTGATATCGGTTTCAGCCGCTTGAGGCGTTAACGGTAGCGCTTCCGCTGCCGCGTCCGTTCTCGGTGCAACTTGCGCCGTTACGGACATGGCGAGCCAATCTTCCGGCGGAAACGCGATTCCCCACACATTTCCGGAAACTTCCAGTTCCAGCGCCACTTGAAAAAGCTGCCGCACCGTTCGCGGCCTCTGAATCCACGCCACTCGCCCGCGCACTGTCCGCGGCGGCTGGCCTGTTTCCGCATGCGGAATTTCCATCGTTACCCACATGTTTTTCAAAACGTAGTGCTTCGATTGGTAGCGGCACCCGTGGCAATTCACGATCAGCGAAGACGTCCGCTCCACAAAAGGCCGTCCCAGCGCGTCCACGCCCGTAACCACCAGCGGCACCGCCTGCACGATGCGCGTGCTTCGGCGCTTCCTCAATTCCGAACTCGTGTTGGCCGCGCTTTCGGACACCATTTCAGTTGTCTCGTCGGCAAGATTGCCGCTAAAGTCATCCATACGAACCGCCGCCGTCCCTCAGTTTCCTCAGATTTCGCGCGAACAACGGACGCCAGCCCGGCTGCTTCGCTGCGCTGGCTTTAGTGGGTGCCTTCCGAGGTCGGCCGGCGGTGTGCTCCCGTCAGGAACATCCACGCTTCTTTTGCGACCCAGATTGGCCCTACCAGCAAATAAATTGGTCCCTGGAAAAATGCCGGATGGTTTCCTTCGATCTTGTGCCCGAGAAACAGGAACACCCATCCGCCGACAAAAAATCCCGCTCCCCACAACCATTTTGTGAAAAGGAAAAGGATTAGCCCCACAAAAATCATGGGGATGCCTACGCCGTGCAGGAACTTGTTCCAGCCAGATTCATGCTCGTGATCGTATTGCGCCATGTAGTGCGCCAGGTTCGGCATTAGCGCACCTCCTGTCAGCGGCACGGCAGCTGCCATTCGGTCGGCGGGAGGACTGCGACCTTGGGAACTAGACTCTATACCGGAATGAAAAAATTGGCTAGAGCGTTCTGGGAGTACTAGCAGATGAACCTGAATGACTCCGCGAGAAGCTGTTGTATTGCAAGACTTTAGTCGGGTGTCCTTCTTTTTTCTACCTTAGTCAGTGGCAAAAAGCTCAAAGGTCCCGCCGCCCTTCCATAGCTTTCAGCATAGTTACTTCGTCCGCGTATTCCAGGTCAGCGCCGACCGGAATCCCCACGCCAATCCTTGTGACTCGCACGCCCAGCGGCTTCAGCAACTTCGAGAGATACACCGCCGTCGCTTCGCCTTCCGCGGTCGGATTCGTGGCGATAATAATCTCTTCGACGGCCCCGTCCTTCATTCTCTCAATCAAAGTCTTGATATGCAGCTGATCCGGCCCCCGCCCCGAAAGCGGCGAGAGCGAGCCGCCCAGCACGTGATACATCCCGCTGTACGTCCGCGTCTTCTCGATGGCCATGATGTTGTGCGCTTCTTCGACCACGCAAATCGTCTTCTTACTGCGCGTCGGACCCACGCAGTACAAGCACGGGTCCGTGTCCGTAATGTTCTGGCAGACGGAGCACGCGCGAATTTTTTCCTTGGCATCGCGAATCGCCTCCGCCAGCGCCAGCGCATCTTCCGGCGCCGCGCGCAGCAGGTGAAACGCCAGCCGCTGCGCCGTCTTCTGGCCAATCCCCGGTAAATGTTTCAGTTCATCGATCAGTCGTTCCACAGGAGCGGCAAAATCAGGCATGCAGCATGTGTAGCATAGCCGCGCCTATCCGCGCAAACGCCCTGGACATTAGGATTAGCGCAGTTTGAGATTTCGGCGGCGGGCAGTTTTGCATTGGGCCAAAGAACAGTTTTTGATTTTCCGAACTGATTTAGTTGCCGACGGATCTCGTGGTATTCCTCCCTGCGGAACCCGTAACGCACCAACTGATCTTCAAGCCATCTGTCCGGGATTCAGCCGTGCAGTAATTTTCCGTCGTGGAACATTTCGAATGTTCCATCCTTTTTTCTAGCGACTTCCCAGACACTGCCTTTCATTGTGTTGCGGACTCTACCGTCAACTAAGATCGCGATACATAATGTAGGCATCCACGTAGCCCAGCGTTGGGTGGATGAACGCTTTCGGAAGGGAACCGACAATTTCAAAACCAAAACTTTGCCACAACCGAACAGCGCGCTCGTTTGAACGGATCACGAAATTGTATTGCATCGCGCGAAAGCCGCGCTCCCGCGCGCGGTCCAGCGAATGCGCGCACATCACGCGCGCCACTCCGCGGCCTGTCGCCGAAACCGCCGTCATGTAGCCGCAGTTGGCGACATGTGCCCCGCCGCCCTTCTGATTCGCTTGCAGGAAATAGGTGCCCACAATGTTGCCGTTCTCTTCCGCCACGAAAACCTCATGCTCGGTTGAAAACCAATAGGCGAGCGCGCTCTCTTTGTCCATCTCACGTGGCAAGGTATACGTCTCACCGGCGCGGAGGATCGGCTCCATAATCCCCCAGATGGCATCGTCATCCGCCGCCGCTGCGATTCGAATCAGCATTGCCGTATTCTGCCACGACTTCCGCCGCGGACTGACTCTGGCGCTTCCTTGCCCGCGAGCTAGGCTCTCTGTCTCCGAATCTCTAATATTTTTCTAGTATTGCCCATCAGGCCGGGCATAACTAGAGTCGGGCATTATTCTGCTATCCTCTGGCGAGTTCTTGTAACGTCATGACTGACCCAATCTGCTCCAAACACGGAGGTGTCCATTGAAGACTATCAGTTTGACCGCGAAATTCTGTTTGCTTCTTGCGTTGGCCGCTGCGGTCTGCGCGGGCGTTGCCTTCTCTGCTCCTGCGACCGTCAAAGGTTACGTCCTCGATTCGGCCTGTGCCTTCACAAAGGGTCTTGACAAGCCCATCAGCAAAGAATGCGCAATCTCTTGTGCAAACGCCGGATCTGCGCTCGTGATTCTCGCCGAAGACGGCACGATTTACTGGCCGATCGCGGGCACGACTCCGTCCAGCGGACAGAACCCCAAGCTGCTTCCCTTTGCCGGGCAAAAAGTGAATGTCACTGGCACGCTTTACAAGCGGGGCGGCTCGGTTGCCATCGTGATTGACAAGATCGAAGCGCAAGCTGCCGGGCAGAAGTAAGGTCGGCTCCGCCCGCGTCTCCGTTTCCGTGCGCTCCTTGCCGCGAGACGGGTGGTCCCTGGCGGGCTGCCAAGGAACGTCCCCAAGAGAAAATCCAGGCGGCGAAGATTTCCTTCGCCGCCTGGATTGGTTTTTATGCGGTGATCGCCCCGTCGTGCCCGAACTAGTTCTCCATGTGCGTCTGAAAAACTTCGCCGGGAAGCACGAATCTTTCGGGCACTTGGCCAGACTCCACACGAGGAAGGTTGATGGGTCTATGATTCTGAGCCGTGGGCAAATTGACCGGCCTGCGTTCCTGCTTTTCCGGAAGGGAACCCGTCTCATCCGCGCGCATCCGTTCAATCTTGATGCCCAGCGAACGCTCCAGGTGGAACAACTCCGAACGTTGCTCCTTCACGAAAAGTGTCGAAGCCACGCCGTGTCCACCGTTCCGTCCGGTTCGCCCGACGCGGTGGATAAAATTCTCCGCCACTTCCGGCAAATCGTAGTTGATGACGTGCGCGATATCCTGCACGTGAATCCCGCGTGAAGCCAAATCCGTCGCCACCAGCACGCGGAAGCGCCCCTGCTGAAATCCCGTCAACGCCGAAGTGCGCTGCGATTGCGAGCGGTCGCCATGAATCATGGCTGCGGAAAATCCCTTGCGGTTCAAGCTTTCGGCAATCCGCTCGGTTCCGCGCTTGGTCCGCGCAAACACTAGGCATTTGCCCGTTTCCTTGGCCAGCAAACGCTGCAGCATCTCCTGCTTGCGGTCCGTGGCCACTTCAAACGCTTGTACGCGAACGTTTTCCGACGGCTTCGAAGTCGAGCCAAACGAAAGACGCACGGCATTGCGCAAATAATCCTTCACGATGCGCACCATGTCGCCTTCCATCGTCGCGGAAAAACACATTGTCTGGCGTTCCTTCGGCAGAATCGAAACGATTCGCCGAATTGCAGGAAGAAATCCCATGTCCAGCATGCGGTCCGCTTCATCGAGGATGAGCGTTCGCAGCGCGTTGAAATGGAAAAGCCTGCGGTCGAGATAGTCTTCGAGTCGTCCCGGAGTCGCCACCACCAGCCGCGCTCCCTTGCGAATGGCCTGGAGCTGCGCTCCTTCGGACAATCCGCCGACCACCAGTGCCGCCGGCAGCAAGTGCTTGCCGCGCAGCGCGTTGAATTGCTCGACAACTTGCATCGCCAGCTCGCGTGTCGGAACCAGCACCAACGCGGAAATTCCAGGCGTCTTGTCTGCCAGCAACCGTTCGATGATCGGAATCAGGAACGCTAGCGTTTTGCCGGTCCCTGTTTGCGCCGTCGCCAGCACATCTTTGCCTTCCAGCGCCTGCGGAATGGCTGCCGCTTGCACCGGAGTCGGCGTTGTAAACTTCGCCGCCGCCAATCTCTCCTTCACATAAGGAGAAATCTTCATTTCCGAGAATCGCTCCGTAGAGCGTTCTTTCAGAGGCTCCGCGGAGCCTTCTGCATTCACTTCTGAAACTGTCAACATTCAATATTACTTTCTTACTGGCAGAAGCCGTCGCGGTGCGCACACGAATCCGCGGGCGGCCGGCGGCTTGCTTTGCCAGTCTTGTGTTAGATTACGCGTAAAACGTACGGAGGAAACTGGAGGCGGGAATCTCAGATCAAGCACTGCACCAGAGGGACCGCACAACACAACCGAGGTATTAAGCGCAAAATCATAGTAACACAGTTACTCTCGATCTCCTAATTGAATCCACTGACTTTGTTTTCGTTTGTTTCCGAAGGCACAACAGAGCGGCAATCGCGAAGGATGAAATATCGGCGGACTGTTTGAAAACTGCAGAGCAGAGAATCTAAAACAAACCCGGAATTTTCATCCCGGCAATTCCTGGAATACCGCCGGTAAGGTTCTTCATCTGGTTGGAGAGTTCTTCATCCACGCGCCGCGACGCTTCGTTCACTGCCGCGCGCACCAGGTCCTGCAGCATCTCCTGGTCCTTGCTGGCAAAAACGTCCGGCTCGATGCGCACGTCCACAATCTGTTTCTGCCCGTTCATCTTCACCGTGACCATCCCGCCTCCGGCCGAAGCTTCCACCGTCACGGAATTCACCTGCCGCTGCAAGTCTTCCTGCAGTTGCCGGAAGCGCGAAAGCATTTGTTGGAGAGCGCTGACTTCCATCATGATCCCTCTTGACGCCGCTTCACTTCGGAAATCTTTCCGCCGAAGCGCTGCAGCATCGACCGCACCATCGGATCGCGCTCGAACTGTGCCAGCAATTCCTTCGTCCCGGTCCCCGCGCGCGACGCCGATGCTGTTGCTGCTGCAACTGCTTCCAGTTTAGCACAGACGCGTACCGTTCGCCCCAGCACCTTGCTCGAAATGACACGGATCTTTTCCAGCGTCTCGCGTCCTTCGATCATTTCCGCGAACGGCCGCTTCTCCGGTGAAAAATAAATTCGCAGCTCCGCGCCTTCGAGTTCCCAACGGCTGCTCTGTTCCACTAATTCGCCAAGAAATTTTTGTTGTACCTGGATCGCCGACTTGATTTCCGCAACTTGCTCCATCGCGATCCCGCTGACTTGCGTCGCTGCGCCATTGCTTTTCGTGGACGCGAGAGGCGTTTCTTCTACAACTTCATTCTTGACCGCTGCCGACTGAGAAACAATTGCTGGCGCAGGTGCCGCTGCCGCAAAACTCGCCGGAGAAACTTTCGCCGTCGGTGCAAACGCGGACGTCCCGAGTCCCGTCGCCGCACCCGGCGAACTTCCGAACCGCGTTGGAACACTCGACGCAGATTGCGCCGCTCCCCGCGCCATCCCGGAATTCGTCCCGCCGCTCGGCGCGCCACTCTTCAGTTCACTCAACAATTCTTCGAGCGGAGCGAGCCGCGCGGCATTAATCAGCCGCAGCAATCCCATCTCCAGATGCACGCGCGGATCGGGCTTCCTCCGCAAATCGTCATCCGTCTGCAGCAGGATTTGAAAAAACCGCGTCAAATCTTCTTCACTGAATTGCGCCGCCGCCCTTTCCAGCGCTGGACGCTGATCCGCCGTCGCCGCAATCAAATCCGAATCCGCCCCGCACACACGCGCAATCAACAGGTTCCGCATGTGCCGGATGGCTTCGCGGCAGAAATGCTGCAGGTTGCGTCCCTCTTTTTGGAACGTGTGCACCAGCCCCAGCGCCCGGTCCGCCGATCCTTCCGCAATCGCGCCCACCAGTTCATTCAGCGCATCTTCCGGCACCACGCCCAGAAGCTCACGCACTTCCTTGTCCGGAATCGTGTCGCCGCAATACGCGCGCGCTTGCTCCAGCAGCGACAGCGCATCGCGCAAACTTCCCTCGGCCATGCGCGCAATCACCGCCATCGCGCCCGGCTCGATTTGCAAATTTTCTTTGCGCGCGATCTCTTCCAGCCGCCCGCTGATCTCCGCAAATGTCAGCGCGCGAAAATGAAAATGCTGCGACCTCGACCGGATGGTATCCGCCAGGTTCTCCGGCTCCGTCGTGGCCATCACAAAAATCACGCGGTCCGGCGGCTCTTCCAAAGTTTTCAGCAGCGCGTTCGAAGCCTCGCCCGTCAGCATGTGCGCTTCATCAAGGATCACCACTTTGCTTCTCGAGGCCGCTGGCGCGTAGCGCACCATCTCGCGCAACTCGCGAATCTGGTCAATCCCGCGGTTTGATGCCGCGTCAATTTCAATCACATCCAATGAAGTCCCCGCCGCAATTTCCTTGCACGAATCACATTCCCCGCAGGGTTCCGGCGTCGGCCCCTTTACGCAATTCATGGCTTTCGCAAGAATTCTCGCGGCCGTCGTCTTTCCCACGCCGCGCGCCCCCGAAAAAATGTACGCATGCGCCACGCGATTGTTCTTGATCGCGTTCGCCAGCGTCTCCGTGACGTGCTGCTGTCCCACAAGATCCGCGAACGTTTGCGGCCGCCACTTGCGCGCTATGACTTGGTAGCTCATTCGAAAGTCTTCAGTTCTCAGTTTTCAGTAAACCGGGCAGAGAAGAAGTACTCAACAACCTTGCCGCTCCTTCCCACCTAGACGGACAACTACGCCTGCAATCGTTGTTCAGTTCTCGGTTCTCGGTAAATGGAAAAACACGAGATTTTCGCAACACCCTCGTTCTTTTTCTTCACTGAAACTGACAACGGACACTGTAAACCGTTCTCGGTGAGTGGGGCAAAAGTTGCCTGCACTATCCCCATTCTTTTCCCACTGAAAACGGACAACGGAAACCTGTAATCCCTTTTCAGGGAGAGGAACTTCGGGTGATCTGCGGCACCCGAGGCGTTCCCGATACCGTTGCTCCCTTCCGGGCCTGGCGGGGTTCGCGGGACCTCGTTGCACAGAGCCCGAAGTTCCACGCTCCGGCACTCGCGCATTTTCTCGAGTGCGGAGAAAAGTCTAGCACAGCGTTACGAGTGCAGCCAGAACGCGCGGCTTCACTGGATCTGCATTTTGTTTTGTTGCCCGCGATTGTGAAGTGACAATCTTTCTTCAAACTCTCAACGGCGATTAAGTTTACGATTTCGGTTTGGCCACGCCCGCGGCCGGCGCATCCGGCGGCTGCACCTCCGACGGATTCACCCAATTCACCTTGAACGGCCCCATCCCATGAACCTGCACGATCGTCTCGCCCTTGATCATTCCATAATGCCGCATCTCCTTCGGCATGGACACAAAGTTCCCCACATTCATCGGCTGAAGCTTGCTTTCATCGAACGTCTCTCCCATCCCCACAAGAAACATTCCCTTTAGTACCGTTACGTTTTCCACCGTCGGATGCCAATGCGCCGGAATCTTGGCTCCGTCTGCGCACCGCAGGCGCACCACAAATGGCGCTCCATCGGCGCTGGAATCGCCCGATACCGTCGCCAGATCGCACCCTTTCATGATCGGCGTCCATTTCAAATCGCCGTAGCGCACAATCATGTGCGCCTCCGCCATTTCTTTCCTTTCCTGGCTGGAGACCGTTGCCGTGATCACCACTGCCGCAGCAATCACAGCAAAAACATTCCAGGCTCGATTCATTTTCATAGAAAGCTCCTCCGTAGATAGGGGATGACCGCGAATTGGCCAAACCATACTCCTTCGCAAGCTCCTCGGCAAGACATTGCCGCTCCTCCTCTCCTCGCCGTAATTCTCAAGAAACATTCTCAAAATCCTGCGCGGCCGCATCCTGAATTCCGCTAACCTACTCTCGGATGGAGTTCCTCCCCATCCGCCTTGCTCTCGGCCCGCCCGGGACGCCAGGTCCGCTGCGCCAGCGGAACACCCCGAGGCATCGCCTTGGTGTCGCCTCACGTGACGAGGCCACGTCGCGCATCTCGTGCGCGCAGGAGGAACCCATGAAAATCGCGTCCACACTTTTTTTGGTGGCAGCACTCTTTTGCTTCGCCCCGCCCCCGTCCTACGCAGAGCCGCATCAAGTCATCCAAGGCACGCAGGTTCATCTCACTCTTCTGAGCGGGATCAGCAGCTCCGTATCAAGGGATGGCGACCCATTCGTCGCCATCGTCGCCGAACCCGTTTATCTAGGCAGCCAGTTGCTCCTTCCCGCCGGCACGCGCGTCAACGGCATCCTCGGCACGGTGGAAAAGGCCCGCCACTTTTCCATGGTTCGCGGCCAGGCCTACATGAACCTCACGTTTCGCTCCATCGAGATGGATAGCCGCATCATCCCCGTGCAAATGAGCATCATCGCCATCGAGCAGCCCCACGGGCAGACCGATGGCAAGCGCCGCAAAGATGTGAGAATCGAAGAAGGCCAGGTTGTCCAGGAAAAGCACGACATTAAGGGCGACGTCCTCGGCGCGACCATCGGCACCGGTGGCGGCACACTTGTCGGCGCCGTCTTCAGCCATGTCGTCCGCGGCTTCGGTTTTGGTCTGGCCGGCAGCGCCGTCTACATCGTTTCACGCAAAGGAAAGGACGTCGAGCTTCCCGCGCAAACCGGCATGCTCGTCCGCATGGACAACACCATCACCGTCCCAATCACCACCGCCACAAATAACGGCTACGCCGCCACCCGCTGAAAATTTCTCGTAAACACAAATGCGCCGCGCCGGAACAATCTCCATCCGCCCAAGCGCGGCGCATTCTCTTCTCTCTGAATTCTGTGTACTCTGAGTTCTCCGCGTTTCTCTCTTCTCAGTTCTTCGGAAAATTCGGATCCGCCTTCACCTCATTGATCTGTTTGGTGTGCCGTTCGCTGTGCGCCGCGATGAGCAGGACAAACTCATACCCGTCCAACTTTCCCATCGGGCTGTCCGTCACGTGTTCGCGTAGACCCGTCGTGGTTTTCAGGAACTCCTCGGTCGTCGCCCGGCTCTCCACAAAATGTTTGACCGAATCCGCCGGTGACCCAAACCGATTCGTCGGCACGAGCGGCTCCGGCGCTTGCACTTTGGTCGTGCGGTCTGGAATCATCGCCAGCACCGCTTCGTCCGTCTTCTTCACGTCGCGCCCCGGCTCCCCGGCTGGCGCCATCATGACTTTTTCCTTCAACGCTCCCCGGATGTAATCCTCCGCCGCCGCGATGTGCTCCATCACCTGCGCCACTGACCAGCGGTCCGGTGCCGCCTTGAAGTTCCATTGCGCCTCGGACAATCCCTTCGTCGCCTCCAGCACACCCTTCTTAGTCGTTTCCAGATACTGCAGCGCGCGCTCCTTCTCCGCCAGCGTCACGTCTTGCGCTGACGCCGCGGCTGCTCCACCCATCAATACCAACGCCATCAACACCCCTGCCAGGGACTTGGTTCTCATTTTTCGTTCGCTCCTCTTGATTGGATTCGGCCGAAGAAACAGGTGCTGCGAGCATACCAGATTTGCTTCCCGGGCGTGGCCTCCTCCTTTAACCCGCAGAGCATCTTCCTCAGAGAAGTCGGTATCCCGGAGTCACCGTCTGACACTCCGAAAACTTCCGAGCGGCCGACGATGCGCCGGGAACGTCCTTTCGTTTCCCGAGACGTGGTTTCTAGGGAGTCTTACAGTTGAGACGCTTTCTACCCGTGGCCGGCCGCACGACCTAGTGCTCGCTGGCAATGACGCTATCTCTACGAGGCTTGCGTGAGGAACGGCTGCTCGCCGTCGCTGAAGCTAAGATGACGAGGCTCATTCCTGTTTGTGGCGATGCGCATCTTCCATCAGTTTGTACACCGCATCGCGAAATTCACCGTAACCAGCCGGGACGCCATTGTAGCCTTTCGATTTCACCTGCTTTTCTCCGGTTCGCAGAGTCAGCGCCCAGGACTCCCCATCCGGCCCGCGTTTCGGGTCGTGGTAATCGGGTTTCCATTGCCAGACGCCGAGTGCCTCGACGCGCGCCCAAAACTTCTGCCACGCTTCCGGGGTTGGGCTTAGCTCCTCTTTGGTCTCGGCAAAGGAACCCTTGCGACTCATATCCGCCACACGTTTTACGAAAACCAGTTTGTCGTGCTCCCATTTCACGGAGTCGCGTCCCATGTAAGCGTGACCCTCAAAGAATTCAAAGCGGTCCGGCACCGCTGCGGATTCCCGCCATTGGCCTTGCATGCCCAGCGGGACAATCGTCGCCATCACAATCACCGTTAACAACATCCGTCGTAGATCAGCTATGGAACTTCCCATGCAATGCCTCTCCAATTCCCCAAGCGTCTCCTAAAACGGATGAGCCTTCGGGCTCAAGAACATAGGGACGCCTTTTTCATCCCAGCCCCAAACGGCGTACTCATCGAATCCGCACTCGTGATTCGAACCGCTATTCCCATGCGCCTCCCTGAACAGAAACAGCCGCGTTTCCCGCGGCGGCAAATTCATTTCTTCGTCGGAAAGAGCGGGAGGAAATGTCCTAGACTGGCCGGGATAGCAGGGGTAGATAGAAGGATCGGCTCTTCGGATGAACATCACTTGCACTCGCGCCAGTTGATCGGTGTTATTGGTGATCTTCACGCCGTCCGCGTCCTGCTCGACGCGCAGCACTTCCGACGCCTTCAACTTGCGCTCCAATTCGCTCTTCGCTTTCTGTTTTGCCTCGTTTTGGCGAATGGACGGATCGATCAACCAATCGAAGTATCCCCGCGGACCTCTTCTCGCTGTCTGCATGAAAACCGGCAGAAACACCACCAGTAGTCCTATCCGCGCGATCAGCCGGGTGCGATCCGGCAGAATCGCAAAGACAAGGCATCCGGTGGCAAAGGTTGTGCAAAACACCGCTACAACTCCCACGAACAAGATGGCTAGGAAAACGAGCACCCCCAAAACTCGGATATCTCCGCCCGTATCCACCTTATTCCCCACCGCAGCGCCAAACTTGGCTAGCGGAGCCACGGAGAGATACGCCAAAGCCGCCGCGCACAGAACCAACAGCAGTCCATCGACCAGCGTCAAAGAAGCTTTCCGAAACCGTTTTTTGAAGTCGGCCATACAACCCAGTATAGCCGCGGCAACGGGCCACTCGGGATGCTCTGACCGTTCGAATTCCTCCTTCGAAATGCTTTTCGCGCGCTCTGCAATCGCACGCCAATTTCCGAAACGCCTATGGTGGCGGCCTTGTTTCGTAACTGGCAGCTTCCCCTTTGACTCCCAACAGTCCGCAGGCCCTCTCCTTTTTGGATGAACCAGTATCCCGGAATAATCGCCAGACACTCCGATAACTTCCGAGCAGGGGACGGCGTTTTGCGCTCCCAGTGAAGAAAGGAAACAAACGACTTACGCGTTTGTTTCCTGGAGAGCCCGTCACTTGCACAACCCATTCTGAGCGGTACGCAGCAGAGGAAAAAGGGTGCCGGAAAGATTGGTAAAAAAAGCTTGACATATTCCTATATGAGAATATATTGAGAGCATGGCAAGAGCGGCGACAACCTCGGACGCGTTCAATGCGGTGGCGGAGCCGCGGCGGCGAGACATCCTGAATTATTTAGCGATGCAGGAGAGGTCCGTCACCGAGATTGTGGACGCCATGGAGATGGAGCAGCCGTCGGTATCGAAGCACCTGAAAGTTTTGAAAGGTGTTGGCCTGGTGGAGGCCCGCAGAGAAGGCCGGCAGAAGCTTTACAAGGTGAATGCCATGGCCATCCAGCCGTTGCACGAATGGACGAGCACCTTCGAGCGGCTATGGAAACACCAGCTGCTGCGAATCAAGGAACGGGCCGAGGCCAAGAATGCGCAGAAACAATAGTCTTATTGAGTATCAAACGAGGAGGAAATCGTGAGTTCACCCGCACTATCGCTGGAAGCGACAACGATCTATATAGCGGAGGAGATTGCAGTGCGCGCGTCGATCGAGGTGACGTTTGCTGCGCTGCTGGATCAGCTTGGACCGTACAACGAGACTCAAGTGGACAGGCCCATGCCGATGAAGCTGGAAGCATGGCCAGGCGGCAGATGGTATCGCGACCTGGGAGACAACAACGGCCATTACTGGGGAACCGTGCAGGCCATCAAGAAGCCGACGCTGCTGGAAATTTGCGGGCCACTGTTTATGTCCAATCCGGTGATAACAAATCTTCAATATCGGCTGAAGGAATCGGGCGGCGTCACGATCATTACATTTCGCCACCACTCGTTTGGTCTGGTGCTGGAGGAGTACAGAAACGCAAAGAATGGCTGGGCACACTTGCACGAGGGCATGCGACGGCGAGCGGAAGCGCCGCGGCCCCACTAAGGCGCGGGCAGCTTAGAAGTTCAGAGGAGGGAATATGTGCCCAGCATGCATCGCAGGCGCAGCCGTGATGGCCGCCGGAGCGGGTTCCACGGGAGGAATTGTGGCGGTGTGCATCGCCAAATTCAGAAAATTTTTCAGGGCGAATGGTCTTGGTCTGTTTCAGAAAATCAAGGAGAAATAAAATGGCAACAACCAAAGAGAAAGACATGGAGCACCCGAAAGGGCATATCACAATGAACACACCACCGATCGTGTCGCCGCAGGAATGGGAGGCTGCGCGCCAGCAGCTCCTCGTGAAGGAGAAGGCCTTGACACGCTCCCGTGACGCGCTGGCCGCCGAGCGTCGGCGGATGCCATGGCTGGCCGTGGAGAAGAAGTACCAGTTCAACGGGCCCGAAGGCAAGGTGAGCCTGCTCGACTTGTTCGAGGGCCGCCCTCAGCTGATCGTCTACCGCGCCTTCTTCGAGCCCGGCGTGTTCGGCTGGCCCGACCATGCCTGCCGCGGCTGCTCCTTCTGTGCCGACCAGGTCGCCCACCTCGCCCATCTGAACGCCCGCGACACCACCCTCGCGTTCGTCTCGCGTGCGCCGCAGGCGGACATCCAGCGCCTGAAGACACGAATGGACTGGAAGATGCCGTGGTACACCATCACGGACAGCTTCGACACCGACTTCGGTGTGGACGAGTGGCACGGCACGAACGCGTTCTTCCGCAACGGCGAGCGTGTGTTTCGCACCTACTTCATCAACAACCGCGGCGACGAGGCCATGGGAAGCACCTGGAATTATCTTGATATGACTGCGCTCGGGCGCCAGGAGGAGTGGGAAGACTCGCCGGAGGGCTACCCCCAGACTCCACCGTACAGATGGTGGAACTGGCACGACGAATACGCCGGCGGCGCCTCGGTCGATCCTAGGTGGAACAAAGTGTTGGACAACGCAAAGGTGATGTTGAACCTCAACGACTAGTACGGCGGCGTACGCGATCGCTCACGCCGGCGGCGTGCTGATGAAGGAGACCCTGCTTCCGTTGGGGAGCAGGGTAGGCTTCTCCACGAGTGGTCGAGCTAACCGGCTTCGACGGCGGGATTAGTCCTGTGAAGTTCTATAAAGGTAGACGGAGTTCCTTCAAGGTTCGCAAGCCGTGGTCTCGGTGATAGACCGAGCGCAGTTAGTTGTTTTGTAACGGTTCGGCCAGCTTCCAGGCGTCAGCGCGGTCACTTTGGTTGCCTTCCTGCAACAAGGCATTCCGACGCGGATCCCAGACCAGCCCTTTCGTGACATGGGGGTTCAGGAGGTCGTACAACCAGGTGGCCCAGGTTCCTTCCTCACAGGTGACATGCACGTCTCCGCGCAGCCCGTCGATAAACTTCAGAACCATGCTCGCTTTCGCCTTGATGACACATTCCATCACGATCTTCCCGGCACCATTCAGGATCGCAATCGAAATGCTTTCCTCAGCAATGTCGTCCAAGCTGGTGTTTGTGCCGTAACGTGTGAACGCCTCCTTGGCGACTTCCAGAATGCGCCGGCGATTCCGTTGGGCACTGGTGCGCGCCTTACGCGGGGGAAGTTTGGGGCGTTCGTCGGCATAAAAAAGATGTAACCGGGGGCAGTCTCCGATTATCTAAGCATTCGGAGACACTCTCCGTTTTATCGAAGCCGGCGTGGCTCGTCAATAGCGGCTGCCAATGAAGGAACGCGAACGGTCCGACACAAGGAGGAAGACAATGGCGAAGACTCTTGGGGCGACGTCAACAACGGAGGAAGTTCTGGCCGGCATGAATCTGCACGGTAAGCGGATTCTGGTCACTGGCGTTTCGGCTGGGCTTGGCGTGGAGACGGCACGGTCTCTTGCCGCGCACGGCGCGCAGGTCGTCGGTGCGGCGCGGGATTTGACGAAGGCCAGAGCGGCGACCGATCAGGTGCGGAAGGACGCTGCGGACAATGGCGGGAGTTTCGAACTGGTTGAGCTCGACCTTGCTAGCTTGAAGAGTGTTCGGGCCTGCGCCGACGCATTACTGGCAAAGGGTGATTCTTTCGACGTGGTCATCGCCAATGCGGGAGTGATGGCGACACCGTTCGGGCATACAGAAGACGGCTTTGAAACACAGTTCGGCACCAATCACCTCGGCCACTTTGTCCTGGTGAACCGGATTGCGCGCCTTCTTCGCGCAGGAGGGCGACTGATCAATCTGTCTTCTTCCGGTCACCGTTACTCGAACGTTGACCTTCAGGATCCCAACTTTGAGCAGACGCCCTATGAGCCATTCGTCGCGTATGGCCGATCCAAGACCGCAAACATCCTCTTCGCCGTTGCGTTCGACCAAAGGCACCGCCAGCGCGGCGTACGCTCTGCGGCTGTACATCCGGGAGGCATTCATACCGAATTGGGCCGCTACGTGGAACCGGGCCGCATTCAAGGGATCATCGAACAGATGAACCAGCAGCTTGCGGCCGAGGGAAAGGCGCCTTTCCAGTGGAAGACCATTCCTCAAGGAGCCGCGTCTTCCGTGTGGGCCGGTGTCGTTGCACCCGCTGACGAGATTGGCGGCCGATACTGCGAGAACTGCCACGTCGGCCAGATTGTTCCCGACCACGTGACTATCAGCGCGATCAGCGAAGGAGTCCGTGCTTATGCTTTGGATCCAAACACCGCTGAGGCGCTCTGGAAGAAAAGTGAAGAACTGGTCGGAGAGTCCTTTTCGCGATCAGATCTCAGCGTCGCTCGGAGATAATCCTCCCAATTCTAGAACCAAGTCATGGCAGGTCTTTTCTGCGTCACATCCCCAAGGTCTCACCTGACCTCACGCATACCTATTTCCAATGGCTTTTTGCGCGCCCCTCCATCGCACGCCAATTTCCCAAACTCCTATGAATGCGGCCTTGTTTGTTAAGTAGCACCTTCTTCTGTGTTTCCAAACAATCCGCACGCCCTCTCCTTCTTGGATGAGTCGGCAACCCGGATAATCGCCGGACACTCCGATAACTTCCGAGCAAGGGACGGCGTTTTGCACCGTGAGTGAGGAAAGGAAACAAACGACTTACGCGTTCCTGGAGAGTGGCCGACCATAGACCCGCAATCCGCCAAGCTCGAACTGTCAATGAGAACGCGATTGCTTGACTCGGACAACTTGGGTGGCTAAGGTAGTCAGTGATGCGTTTCGCCAGGTCATTTTTTCTTGCGGTACTGGCAGTCTCTTTCACTGCGTATGCATTCGACTGCGGTGCCCTGACGACACCCGAGCAGGCGATGCAGTGTTGCAATTCGATGCCGTGCTCGTCGGATGGTCATCACGCTCAAGTTTGCTGCAAAACCATGCCGGCCATGCACGCTCCTTTTGTGCAGCCCTCGTCCGTGCGTGGCGTTTCCTACGCTCCCCTTCTCTTTGCGTTGCTGCCGGCGACTAGCGAGTCACTCGCCATGGACTCCTCTGACCGCGTGATCGCGGCACATTGCCACGCTCCGCCGGTCCCCTCCGCTCCGGCAAAATTGCCTCTTCGCATCTAGTCCTCCAGTCGGCTCCTGGCTTGAAGCACCGGTGTGATTCGGCATACCCGTTTCTACTGGAGGAAACATTTGTGAGAACACGAAATCCATATTCTATGAAGCGATTTGCGCGCCTGGCGCTGTCATTTCTCTCGCTGTTCTGTGCCTCGATGGCCAAAGCGCAAGGCCCTGCCCCCGAAACGGCTCCGCCCCTGTTCCCAGGTGGCGGACTCATTTCCTACAACTCCGTCTTCACTGCGCGAGCCCTCATGCCGGGAATTTCGAGCGCTACTCCCGTAACGGTCTTCCCAACTTTTTCCCACGGGGCCGTTTTCAATTACACCTGGGGTTTCTATCGCAATTTTGATTTGACCGTTCTCGTTCCGGTAGTAACGAATCACTTTGACACCGGAAGCAGACCAGCCGTTGGTGGAATAGGTCTTGGCGATGCCTTGTTGCTCGCAAAATATCGCTTCTACCGGCGGGATTCGAAACGCGGCACTACACAGGCATCCGTCACGATAGGCCCCAAGATCCCCACAGGGCGAACAGACTTGACCGACACAAATGGAAAACGACTGCCTGCGGGCCTCCAACCCGGTTCGGGTTCTACCGATCTGTTCCTCGCGGTAAATTGGACGTACACCGGGCTTTTCAATTTGAGACGTCTTGTTGCTGATGAGGATTTCCATTCCTTGATCCGCTCTCAAGGAACGCAGGTAACACGACTCGGCAGTGACATCGAATCACGCTTCTGGCTGTCGTACAGGCCCTATGAATCGAAGAACGTGGCCCGTGAATGGTTCATCGGACCGGCGCTGACCTGGCTGCATTCTCAAGATGATCGGATCGGAGGCGCCACGCAAAACGGGAGCGGCGGCGATGTGCTGCTGGCCGGAATCACCACCTACGTGGGTGTGCGACCCGGAATGCACATTTGGCTGGGCACGGATTGGGATGTGGTTCACTCCAACGGTTCAATGTTCATGCCCGTTCGCCGTCACTTCAGTTTTGGAATCACACAGCAATTTCGGATGCACAGTTAAGGAAAGGAGGAACGATGATCACAAAAAAACTGGCCCTGGTTGCTTTGCTCATTTCGATAGTCAGTCCAGTGGCTCAGGCGCAAATCAAACACATTGAGATGCGCGTCGAAGGCATGACTTGAAACTTTTGAGCCTACGGGGTGAAGCAACACCTCGGACGCCAGTCTGGCGTTCAAACGGTTGAAGTCAGCTTGCTGGATGGAAAGGTTGATGTCACCCCCAAGGAGGATGGCCAGATTGACCCCGCTCAGCTTCTTAAGGCGACCTACGACAGTGGTGTGACAGCTGCGGAGATGGACATGATCGCACGCGGGAAAATCGTGAAGGATCCTTCAGGTGGCCTTGCCTTACAGGTTGCACCGAATCAGTCCTTCGCGCTAACACCGAATGAATTGTCGAAAGGGCTTGAATCCCTTACGGATACCCCAACGATAGTCACAGTTCGTGGCCAGTTGTACAAAAAGCCCGCGGGGAAAAAGAAAGCAGAACCTTCAGCTCCCCTGAAGCTGTTGATTCTGGAACTGCAGAAGAAGGAATAGATGCTAAGAATACGATTGTTAGTTCTGAGCCTTGCTGCGGCCGGACTCGCCGGATGCAATCAGCACTCGGCGAGGCCCCCTCAACCGAAAATAGAAGTTGTCGTGCCAGGCGAGATCGGTTCACGGTTGCCTGACTTCTCCGTCAAGGATTTTCAAGGGCGTGAGATTTCCTCCGCTGGTCTTCGCGGCAAGGTGGTCCTCATTGATTTCTGGGCCACCTGGTGTCAACCCTGCAAAAAGGAGATGCCGGGCTATCAGAAACTTGTAGACCGGTACGGCTCTCGCGGATTCACGGTTGTCGGGTTTAAATTCGACACCATGGTGGATATGGAAAACCCAGCTCTATTTGCGAAGAAAATCGGAGCAGGTTATCCGCTGGCGGTTGCGGCGGACGACTTGAAGCAGAAGTTTGGCGGCATTGAAGGCTTGCCAACCACGCTGCTCTACGACCGCCAAGGAATACTTCGCAAGAAGGTAGTCGGGTTTGAATACACGGATACCATCGAATCGGAGCTGAAACCGCTTTTCTGAATGGCGCGCCTGTGCAGCTCTTAGCAGCTCAAACCAGGAGTACCGGGACAACCTTGCTGCCACTGAAGTGCCTGTATTGGCGCGAGTGATAGGGTACACGGGAATAATGGCGTTACTTCTAGAACCAAGTCGCGATGCCTTTCGGGCGCTCTTCAATGTCTGTCAATCTTCGAGACTGCCCATGCCGGCGACCTTGATTCTTAGCTGGCAGTTTGCTCTTTGACTCCAAACAGTCCGGCGACCGCGACCGCCAAAAGCAGCAGCACCACCGGGTCAATCGGGTGCCGGTAGCGCAGGTTGGGATGCGTCAGGTAGTACAACCAGGGATACACCACCGGATACGCCGCCGCGGGAAACGCGTACGGACTGCCTCTTTGGATCAGCACCACGATTCCTGCTACCGCTCCGATCGCGGCGACGGTATTGCACGCCAGCAGCACGCGGACCAGCAGTTCATCCGTGGATAGAAACGTTTGCACCGGCGCGGGCAGCCCGGTCCAAAACGTCACGAGACGTTCCCAGGTCAGCTCGAGTACGGCTCTCGGGTGCGCGCGCATGAATTCCAGCGCCTTGCGTTCTTCATCATCCATGAACGCCGTCTCGCCCACCTTGAAATACCGCAGCAGCTCCCCTTCCTTCGTGATTTTCGGCGGCCACACAAACTGCCGCGTCGCATAGTTGCCGTTGTTTCCGATGTACAGCTCCAACGGAAAATTCGAGCGCAGCGGAACCAGCCGGTGAAATTGCACGTAGTTCCGCACCGTCCACGGCACGCAGCACAGAAGGGCGATTCCCGAGGCGGCCAGCGCCGGCTTTGCAATCCGCAAGTGGTTTCCCCGGCGCGCGTGGTACGCCGCCCATCCCAGCAAAAACGGCAGCAGCGATCCCAGCGAAGGGTTGGTCATCAGCGTGAATCCCCACAGCAACCCATACCCGCACCAGTTGCGCAGCCGCTGCGATTCCGCCAGCTCCAGCGTCGCCCACAGAATTGTGGCACCCAGCAATGCGGACAAACTCGTATCCCACACCCATTCGAACGGCACCATCACGGCATTGGGAAAAAGCGCCCACAGCCACGCGGCTCCGCTTGCCACTCCCAGGCCGCCGATCCGTTTTCCCGCGTGAAAAATCGCGACGCACACCGCCGATGAAAATAATGCGTTCAGAAAAACCACCGCGAAAAACGACGCGTTCGTAAAAATCCCGAAAACCCGGAATACTCCCGCCACCAGTATCGGATACACCGGCGTCAGCCACGCCGTCGGCCCGGTCTCCCTTCCAAATGGCGAACTAAATCCTTTTCCTCTCACCAGCGCGGAAGCGATGCTCCCAGTCTCTTGCGCGAACGACGCGATACCAATCACTTCCCGGGGAATCTTGCGCGTCTGGTCCCATGCAAATCCCAGTCGCGCCCCCAGCGCCACCAGGAAAATGAGCGTGAGAGAAGTCCCCGCCGCGAGCAATCTCCCCCTCATCGTCGTTCTTTTGTCCACGGTCTTTTTCAATGCCTCATTTTGATTTACACAAGCCGCCGATTCGAAAGGGAGGGAATTGGGTTTTGCATCCACCCTCAGTGACTCTCCCCCGCGCATTCGAACGCGCCGCCGCCCTAGTTTCAAACGCTGCTCGCGTGAGTCGTCCGTAGCTTGCCACAATTCGCACCATGCTGCAGCGTTTCGAAAGCCCCTCACCATTGCCGCACAAAATCGCCTTTCGCTTTCGAACGAATCCACCCTCGCATGGGTTGATCCTTGAAAAAATAAGCCTCTGAACGTTTTTGAAACCCTAAGCTTCGAAATGGATAGGCTTCGAAGCGCATAAGCTTCTAGTACACCGAACTCCCGTTGAAACGTGGTTCGAATGCAACGGGTTTCGATGGAACCGTGATTCGAATAGACCGTGATGCGAATCAATTGGCGTTCGAATGGAATAAATTTCGGAAGGAATGAGCGCCGCGCTCCCTTTTAGGTTCGGGTGACGCGGCGCCTCGAGGGTTCTGGCGGGATGCTTGCGGTTTCTCTGTGGAACTACGTGTGGCAGGAACTCGGCTTTCGAATCAAAGCGCGGTCGAAGTTTTGCCCGCCCTTCGCTTGTATCTCCTTGGATTTTTTTCGCGCGACTCGCAACTGCTCGCAAGAATCAACAGCCTGCTCGTTTCGCTCGCACACTTTGAATCCGTGGGCAGGCCCGAGCTTCACGCCTTTACGGCTCTTGATTCGAACGACGAATGGAGTCTCTGCAGGGCGCGTGCCAAACCGCCAGCGCTGCATTTGGCCTATTTTCATTCCTTTGCAAAATTGCCGGCCAGCGCGTGCCGCCCCAATCTTGGACACTGTCTCGTCCCGGAACACCGCCGCGCCGCCAGACAGAATGGGCCGCCGTATTTCGAACACCACCAAAAGCGGCGCGTCGTTCTGATTAGCAAAAAATAATTCAGGCGGCGGCGCCGCCAGACTTTTGTTTGCTCTTTATTTCTGCGCCGTCGCGCTTCAGGTAGCGATACAGGCTCGTACGGCCAATCCCGAGAATTTGCGCCGCGCGCAGGCGGTTACCCTGGCTCATATCCAGGACGCGCCGGATGTGCAGCCTGCGCACTTCGTTCAGGGACATTGGACTTCCTTCCTCGCCCACCGCGGAGCGCGCGCTGCGATGCTGCAGATGCTCCGGTAAGTCGGAAAGATCAATGAAGTCGCCCGCCGCGGTGATGCACGCGGTGGAGACGGCATTTTCCAGTTCGCGGACATTGCCGGGCCAGGGATGCTGCAGCAACACCGTTTGCGCGCGGCGCGTCAGCCCGGAAATATTTTTTCCGTACGCGTCGTTGTATTTTTTCAGGAAGAACTGCGTCAGCAGGGCGATGTCCTCCAGCCGTTCCGCGAGCGACGGAATTCGAATCTGGATGGAACTCAAGCGGTAAAAAAGGTCTTCGCGAAAATGCCCGGAGAGAACTCCCGCCCGCAGATCGCGGTTCGTGGCGGCGATCAATCGGACATTGATTTGGCGCACTTCCGGCGAACCCACGCGCTGGATTTCGCGGTTCTGGATCACCCGCAAAAGTTTTGCCTGCATGGCCAGCGAGGTTTCGCCCACTTCATCGAGAAAAACCGTTCCGCCATTCGCGAATTCGAACAGCCCCGGCCGCGTGTCCGTCGCGCCCGTAAACGCGCCGCGCACGTGCCCGAAGAGCTGGCTCTCCAGCAAGGTGTCCACCATCGCCGAGCAGTTGCAAACCGCCAGCTTTTGCTGTCCGACCGGGCTGATCTGATGAATGGCGCGCGCAACTAATTCCTTTCCGGTTCCCGTCGGTCCCACCAGCAAGACATTTGTGTAGTGCCGCGCGACCTTGCGCGCGAAATCGAAGACCTCCAGCATCGCCGGACTCTTCCCGACAATTCCGTAAAATTCCAGATCCTTCAGCAACTGCTCTTCGAGCGCGCGCACGCGCCGGCGCTGATCGTAAAGCGCCGCAGCATCGTCCAGCGTGCGCTTCAAGCGCTTGCGATCAATCGGGGTTGGCAAAAAATCGGAGGCGCCCCGCCGGATGCCTTCCTGGGCGGACTCGAGGGTGTAATCCCGGGTCATCAAAACGACATGCACGCCGGGATCGAGCTGTTTGGCCTGCTCGAGGAATTCGTAACCGGTCATCTGCGGCAGGTGCACATCCACGAGGACCATGCGGCAGCGGCCGTGCTTCACGAGATCGAGAGCCTCCTCGGGGTCGGCTGTGGCGACCGATTCATAGCCCATCTCAGTGATGACGGCGGAGAGCAACCGGAGCTGCGAGGCATCCCCATCCAGGATGCACGGCGTCAGGGAGGCCTTTGGAGCGCAGATTCCGAAAGTGTTTGCGGAAGCGTGTGCCATACAGCTAGATGTGTTCGCAACATCTGTGCCACTTCCGCGTGTTTCGACTCGGTTTCTGTCGATTTGAGCCAGCGCTTCTTGCCGAGCCGTTCGGAGTCCGCTACCGTGCTGAGAATGAACTTGTTAGCCCTTTTCTCCCGGGCCGCGAGACGCTTGAACCTCCTTATCTTTCAAGCTGGCGCTTTGGGGTTGCGCGAAGAGATTTAGTTCGTCCGCCAGCCGTCCCATTTCGGGGCACGATAGCGGCTTCGTTTCCCACTCCAGCACTGAACCCTAACGGTCCAGCTCCGCTGAAGCGCTTCCCTTGCAAAGCATCGCTGGTCCATCTACCCTACTGAATCCATGCCCGATCTCTCACCGGAACTGCTGGCGCTCGGCTTTATCTGGTACGTTGCGTTCCTCTTTTCCACCACTTGCCATGAAGCCGCACACGCGCTGGTGGCAAAGATCGGCGGGGACGAGACGGCGTCGAGCGGCGGGCAGGTCACGCTGAATCCCGTGCCGCACATGCAGCGGGAGCCGTGGGGCATGGTGGTGATCCCCCTCCTGTCGTTTCTGGTGACGCAATCCATGATCGGGTGGGCCAGCGCGCCGTTCGATCCTCACTGGGAGCGGCGGCATCCGCGGCGGTCGGCGTGGATGGCGCTTGCGGGTCCGGCGGCGAATTATTCACTGATGCTGCTGGCGGTGCTCGGCCTGCATTTCGGGTGGTCACACAAGTGGCTGCATTATGATCCGGTTACGCATCGCGGAGACTTCGCGGCGAACATCCTCAGCGCGTTCTTCTTCCTCAATCTTCTCCTTGGCACGTTCAATCTTCTTCCCGTGCCGCCGCTGGACGGCAGCACCGTTGTGATGTTGTTCATGAGCGAGGACCAGGCCCGCAAGTACCTGGATTGGCTGCGCGGGAACAGTTACGCGATGCTGGGGCTGCTCCTGGCCATGGTTACGTTTCGCTACATCTATAGTCCCATCGAGAACTTCGCGCTCCGGCTGTTCTTCCCGAGACAATACTGACGTGTTACACGATGTCGTCTTCCTGAGATTCCGCGCACGCGGAGCGGGGAGTGGCAAACCTTGGTGGAACGTGGTTGTGGACTCGATGTGCATCAGGCCACTGTGGTGGCCTGCTTGTTGATCGTTCGGAAAGACGGAAAAGTCCAGAAGCACATGCAGATGCAGAGCTTCGACACCACCACGCGAAGCTGCTGAGCTTGCGCGAGTGGTTGCTCTCAGAAGGTTGTACCCATGTGGCCATGGAGAGCACCGGAATGTACTCGAAGCCCGTCTGCGCCATTCTGGAAGGGACCTTGGAGATCGTGGTGACCAACGCGCAACACGTAAGGAAGGTTCCGGGCCGTAAGACCGATGTGAAAGATGCGGAGTGGATCGCGGACTTGCTGCGGATGCCAAGAGAGTCTTTCAGATAGAGCGCGACCTTGGCTTTGTCAAGAACCGCCCGAGCATCCTAATTGCGCTGCCGAGGGAACTGGCGGCCATTCGGTGCGGCGTTCCCAAGTCAAGGCACGGCCATTCGCCGCGACCCGACCGCGATAAAAAGCGGCTAGGGAGCGGTTTGCGTGGGGATGGCTTTGGTGCCGGAGGGGGAGAAGTGGAAGCGGATGAGCCATTCGCTGGAAACACTGTGGCCGTTGACTTCGGGGGAGGTGAATTCCCAGCGGCGGGCGGCCTGCAGGGCTAGATCAGCAAAATATTTACTGGGGCCGGGCCCGTCGAGTTCGGCTTCGGCAACGTTGCCGGAAGGGTCTACGTGGACGCGGACGCCGACCCGAACAGTGCCGTGAATGGTGGCGCGAGCTTTATCGGAGACGGCCGGCAAAACCTGGTCGAGGACTTCTCCTCGCGCCGTGGAAGATTTGGAAGGGGCTGGTGCGTTTGCGGAGGGAAACGTGTCTGTGCGAAGGGCGGCGGGCGCGGGAGTGGCGACCGGTGCGCTAGACACCTGTTCCGCGGGCGGCTTCACCGTGGCGGCCTTCGTGGAAGGCTGCGCGGCTGGTCTTGAGGGGCGAGAAGCTTCACTGCGAGGAGGTTGCGCAACGGCCTTGGGTTCCGAGGCCGGCTGCGAGGCGGCGGAAGTCGTCGAGGAAGAAGAGTTTGGGCGATGGCTTAGGATTTTCGGGAGGGCGAAGATGGCTATGGTAATGAAAAACGCGGCGAAGAGAGGAACGACGTAGTTGGGCAGAACAAAAGCTTGCTTTGGCTGAATGGAACTTTGCTGGCGAGGCGGCTGCGCTTTGGGCGCTGGGAGCTTGGCAGCAGGGATTGCGGAGACCGGGGAGAGCGGGACAGCCAGGGGGGAAACGGCCGAAGGAGAAATGAATCGGCCTGCAGCCGCAGCTGCGGCCACGGGCTTGAGAGACGCAGCGATTTGCGAGGTGGTCCAGCGGGCGGCGGCATCGCGGAGGACGGAATGGCGTGCGATGTCGAGGAAAGGTTGGGAAAGAGTTTCTGGAATGGATGGATCGGCTTGGCTGGCGGCAGTCGCGACGGGGGCGCATTGCGTGAGAGCTTCGACGAGAGTGACGCCGAGAGACCAGACGTCGCCGGAGGCGGCGAGCGGCGCGGTGGCGAACTCGGGAGCGTCGTAGGTGTCGAGATCGCGCGATGGCTTGCGGGATTCGCCGATGGAGAAGAGGGTGTCGGCGGAGAGCTTGAGCTGATCGGCGGTGGCGAGGATGTTGGAGGGTTTGATGTGGGTATGCGCGAGGCCCTGGCTGTGGAGATAGATAAGGGCGTTGAGAAGAGGCTCGAGCATTTCGCGCGCTTCGGTGGCGGCGAGCGGGCGCTGCGGAAGAATTTGCGAGAGATCTTCTTCGGCGAATTCCATCACGGCGTAGAGAAGATCGAGGTCCGCGACACGGCAGCGGCCGGAGTGATAGATGGGGAGAAGATTGGGATGAGAGAGCTGCGCGGCGCGGCTCCAAAGAGAGAGCTGGGCCTCGGCCGTGGCGGAGTCCGCAGAGATAAATTTGATGGCTGCATTGCGCGGCTGCGGCTCGGACGTTTGCGTGAGGAAGACGGCGCTGTGATCCGTGGTGCCGAGAAATCGGTGAAGCAGGAATTTATCGTCGGCGATCTGGCCTTCCCATTTTTTCCAAATATCGCTCATCACGCACCTCCAACTGCGGATTTTTCCTGGCCGACGAATCGAGGCGGAGCTGTTTTCGCGGTGTCCGGCCGTCGAAAGAGCACCGCGGCGACTGGGGCAGGCTGGAATGCTAGGTCGAGAGATTCACAGCGCCAGGGGCCGGGCGCTCGTCGGGTCAATTCTCGCACGAAAATGCGGGGAAAAGACAAGGTGGGAGGTGATTGATAGGAACAGGGAGAAGGGGAGATTCGAAGTGAAGAGGATGCCCCGGCGAGGGATTCTGGGCGGCTGTCAGAGGGGCTAAGGAAGAGGGGTCGGGGGCAAAGTTCCAATCTGGAGCAGGGGTTCCTTAACGGCGTGCGGCAATGCGTTTTGTCCTACATCATACGAAGTAAAGACGTTCATTCCAAACAAGTTACGGTGAGAATGCCGCTTCGATCATGGTGGATGGCGTGCGCATGCCTTACGAGCAGCTGAGGGTGTGTGCAATGAGCGGAAGAGGATGGAAGCGCTGGTTACAAGAGTGGGTGGCGCCAGCAGCAGTGTGGCTAGTCGCGTTCGCGAGCCTGGCCGCAAGCGGCGCAACGCCGCAGTCACCGGCGGTGCCGCAAGCTCCAGCGGGGGACTTGACGCAGGTGAGCATCGAAAATCTGATGAATATGGAAGTGACGTCGGTTTCGAAGAAGGAGCAGAAGTTGTCGCAGGTGGCGGCGGCGATATTCGTGGTCACGCAGGAAGATATTCGACATTCGGGTGCGACGAACATTCCCGATCTGCTGCGCATGGTGCCGGGACTGGATGTGGCGCAAATTAACGCCAACACCTGGGCAATCTCAGCGCGAGGATTTAATTCTGAATTCGCCAACAAGCTTTTGGTGCTGATCGATGGGCGGACCGTGTATACGCCGCTTGTCGGTGGAGCTGAGTGGGACACGTTCGATGTCCCGCTGGAGGACATTGAGCGGATCGAGGTGATACGCGGGCCGGGCGGAACGATCTGGGGAGCCAACGCAGTCAACGGGGTCATCAACGTCATCACCAAAAAAACTGAGGATACGTTGGGCGGGTTGCTAAGCATTGGCGGCGGAACCGCGGCGCAAGAATTCGGCACGGTGCAGTACGGCGGGAAAATCACAGGGCATACGAGCTACCGGATCTTCGCGAAATACATCAACGACGACCATTTTCCGGATCTGAATGGACAAAACGGCGAGGACGGATGGCATTTACTACACGGCGGATTTCGCGAGGATACGCGCATTTCGGCAAAAGATTCGCTGACGACCGAAGGGGATCTCTACACCGGGAGCGAAGGAGCGATCGTTGTGCATTCCATTCTTAATCCCCCGGAGAATGTGATCGTTGAGCAGGTTGCGGAATTGTCGGGCGGAAACGTGCTGGGCAAGTGGAATCACATTTTCTCCAACCGTGCGGACATCACGCTGCAATTCTATTTCGACCGCTATACAAGATCGGGTCCGCAGGTCCGCGAGAGCAGGAATACGTATGATTTGGAATTTCAGAATCACGTGGTATGGGGAAACCGCCAGGATGTCATCTGGGGTTTGGGATACCGCCACAGTGCCGATCAGACCATAGGAACTATCGACGAGTCCTTTGTGCCCGCGGACTGGGATGGCGATCTATTCAACGCCTTTGTGCAGGATCAAATCACGATCAAGCCCGACCGGTTTCTTTTATCCATCGGGACGAAACTGGAGAACAGTTATTTTAATGGGTTTGATTTTGAACCGAGTATCCGGGTGGCCTGGACTCCGAACAAGCGTCACACCTTCTGGGCGGCCATTTCTCGCGCGGCGCGCACTCCGGCTCGACGTGACGAAGGACTGCAGACCGCTCTCGCAGCCTTACCTGGACCTATTGAAATCCTGTTGGAAGGCAACCCGAATTTCAAGTCCGAACACGTGGTCGCCTATGAGCTGGGTTACCGGGCTCAACCGAGCCCCCGGCTATCGCTTGGAGTGACCGCATTCATCAACACTTATACGGATTTGGAGAGCATCGAACCGCTTCCGCCGTTCACGAACTCGAACTTCAATCCACCAGTCCTGGTTATCCCAATGCAACTGAGCAACAAAATGAAGGGCACGACGGGAGGCCTAGAGATTTATGGCAATTGGAAAGTCAATCGACTATGGACGCTTAGTCCCAGCTATTCCTTCCTGCACATGGGACTGCGACTGGATCCCACAAGTCTGGATAGTGTGAGCGTGGCCGATGCGGAAGGCTCCAATCCCGGGAATCAAGCACAACTGCGATCGCACGTGGAGCTGTCCCACGGGCTGTCGTGGGACGCGAACGCCTATTTCGTTGGACGACTAACGGCTCAGGCGGTGGCTTCCTACGCGCGGGTTGATACGCAACTGGCTTGGAAGATTTCGGAACGAGTGACGCTGACCGTCGTCGGGCAAAATTTGCTGAAGGATCACCACGTGGAGTTCAACGACATGTTCCAGGCAGTGAATTCGTCGCAAGTCAAGCGAAGCGCGTACGCCAGATTGACGTGGCGGTTTTGACGGGAGAGAAGGAGAAGTTGAACAGTAGAAACAAAAGGCGAGGGGTCTTAAGGAAGCGCGAAGGTGGAATTGCGGCGCGCAGTGGCCGTGACCGATATGCATGCCTCGCCGCAATCGCGCGCGCCGTATTGCTTTGCTTGTTGAGCGTCTGCGGGGATTCGGCGCAGACCAACCCCTCGAGCGAATACCAGGTGAAAGCAGCGTTTCTGTTTCATTTTGCGCAATTCGTGGAATGGCCGGAAGAGACTTTTAAGGAAGCTAACAGCCCGGTGACGTATTGCACGATTGGTGCGGATCCGTTTCACGGGTCACTGGACGCGGCGCTCAGTGGAAAAACGGTCGGAGCGCGTTCCTTGCGGGTCATGCATTACAGGCAATTGCAAGAGATCCGGGGATGCCAGGTTCTGTTCATCGGGGAGAGAGAGCAGAAACTTGTTCCATCGTTGCTGACAAGTCTCAAGGGAATTCCAGCGCTGACGGTTGGAGAGTCGCAAGACTTTGTACAAGACGGAGGGATGATCGGATTTCTACTGGAAGAAAATAAGATCCGCTTCGAAATCAATTTGGATGCCGCGGAGCACGCCAGATTGAAAGTGAGCTCCCGGCTGCTGGCGCTGGCCAAGCGGGTCATCGGCGGACAGAGGGGTATTTAAGATGTGGCAATTCAGCAATGCATCGATTCATCGCAAACTGCTTCTGGTCATTTTTAGCACCAGCATTTTGGGGCTGGCCACGGCGTGCCTAGCCTTCGAGATATACGAGAGAGCGAGCTACCGAGCGGCGATGGTGAACGGACTGGCATCGGATGCGGATACCCTCGGGTTGGGAACGGCGGCGGCACTGACCTTTAGCGATCGAAAATCGGCACAGGAACTGCTCGGCACCATCCGCGCCGAACGCAACATTCTGCTTGTAACGCTGTACGACAAACAGGAAGAGATCTTTGCGGAATACCGGCGCGCGGGGCTGGATCCAGGTTTCCAGGTACCGCTCTGGAAGGAGGAGGGGGCGAGGTTTGGGAAGGAGACCCTAACGTTGCGCCGGACCGTATTTCAGAGTAGCGAGAAGGTTGGAGCGATCGTGATCGTTTCGGATCTTGCGGAGTTTCAGGCCAAAATGGCGAACTACCGAGAAATTTCCCTCCTGGTGCTGGTGGTGTGCGCGTTCACGACGTTCCTGGTGTCCTCGCGGCTGGTGCGGCTGATCAGCGAACCGATCCTGCAGCTTGCGGCGCTGACGCAGCGAGTTTCCACGAATGAAGACTATGCCTTGCGGGCGGCCGCCGGGGGCAAGGATGAGTTGGGAAAACTCGTGGGATCTTTCAACCAGATGCTGGAGAAGATTCAGGAACGCGACAGAGCGCTGAAAGGCGCGAAGGAGGGACTCGAAATTCGCGTGCAGGCGCGGACCGAAGAGCTGCAGAGGGAGGTCATCGAGCGCAAGCGATCCGAACAGTTGGTGCGCCTTGGTTACGATGCAACGCGTCTGCTTGCCAAATCCGACACGGTGGAACAGACCATGCCTGAAATCCTGGAAGTCATCTGCGAAGGAATGGGCCAGGAAGTGGCGGCCATCTGGAAACTGGAGGAGACGAACCACACGCTGCGCTGCACTCACGTGTGGCAACGGCCCGGTGAATCGGCTGAAGAATTCCTGGAGGCGACGCGCAAGAGCTCGCTGCCTTCGAGCGGAGGCATACCGGGACGCGTTTGGCTGAGCCAGCAACCGGAGTGGATCGAGGATGTACTGAAGGACGGCGATTTCACGCGTAAAGAAGCGGCTGCCGCGTGCGGGTTGCGGTGCTACCTGGCCGTGCCGGTTTTTCAAAACGCCGAATTGGGCGGTTTGCTGGAACTGTTCAGCAGGAAGGCGCAAAAACCAGACGAAGATCTGCTTCGTCTGAGCATGGCCCTTGGCAGCCAGATCGGGCAATTCACAAGCCGCAAGCAAGCGGAAACAAATCTGGTGCAGGCCAAGGAAGCGGCGGAGGCGGCCAGCCGCGCGAAGAGCGAGTTCCTGGCCAACATGAGCCATGAAATCCGCACGCCGCTGAACGGCGTCATCGGGATGACCGATCTCGCTTTGGATACGGAACTTAAGCCGGACCAGCGGGAATATCTGGAGACGGTGAAGATGTCGGCGGACTCGCTGCTGACGGTGATCAACGACATTCTGGATTTCTCGAAAATCGAAGCGGGAAAGATCGACCTGGAAGCCCTTGATTTCGACCTGCGCGACTGCCTGGAAACAACGCTGAAGACGCTGGCGCTGCGGGCGGACGAGAAAGGACTGGAATTGCTGTGCGAAGTGGGGCCGGAAGTGCCGAACCTGGTGCGGGGCGATTCGAGCCGGCTCCGGCAAGTGGTGATCAACCTGATCGGCAACGCCATTAAATTTACGAACAAGGGCGAAGTGGCACTGCGAGTGAAAAACGATGTGCGCAAGGGCGACTTACTGCTGCTGCACTTCACGGTAGCGGACACAGGGATCGGAATCGCCGAAACGAAGCGCGAATCGATCTTCGAGGCGTTCACACAGGCAGACAGTTCCACCACGCGCAAGTATGGAGGAACTGGTTTGGGACTAACCATCTCAACGCGGCTGGTGGAAATGATGGGGGGAACGATATGGGTGACCAGCGAGGTGGGACGTGGAAGCGAGTTTCACTTCACGGCGCAATTGCAAGTCGCGGATTCGAAGGCGGTTGAAATCGGAACGATCGCGCCGCCCGAAATCCTGCGAGGCGTGAGGGTGCTGGTGGTGGACGATAACCGCACGAACCGGAGGATCCTTGACGGGATGCTGAACCGGTGGGAGATGAAGGTAACAGATGTCGAAGGAGGGGAAGAAGCTTTGGCGCAACTGTGCGCCGCCCAGAATTCGGGTGATCCCTACGGGCTGGTTTTGACGGACATGCACATGCCGGACATGGATGGATTTGCGCTGGTGGAGCGAATCCGGCGGATGCCAGAATTATCCGCGGCCACGATCATGATGCTGACTTCGGCCGGCCATCGCGGGGACGCGGCTCGATGCCAGGAGCTAGGAGTTTCGGCGTATCTGCTCAAGCCGATCCGGCAATCCGAATTGCGAGAGGCGGTGGCGCGGGTGCTGGGCGCCAAGGAAGCGAAAGGCGCGATTCCGCTCATTACGCGGTACTCGTTGCAGGATGCCCGGGAGCCTGCGACGTCGTTACGGATTGTGCTGGCGGAGGACAATCTCGTGAACCAGCGGCTGGCCACGCGGCTCTTGGAGAAGCGGGGTCATTTTGTGGTGCTGGCAAGCAACGGGCTGGAGGCGGTGGCAGCCTTCGAGCGCGACAGTCCTGACCTGATTCTAATGGACGTGCAGATGCCGGAGATGGATGGCTTCGAAGCCACGATGGCGATTCGAGGAAAAGAAAAAGACAGCGGAAAGCATGTGCCGATCGTTGCGGTAACAGCGCACGCCATGAAAGGCGACCGCGAGAAATGCCTGGCGAGCGGAATGGACGGATACCTCACAAAGCCGATCCGCCCGCAGGAGCTCGATGAGGTTTTGGAGAGTTACGTGGCCAAGCGTTTGGAGGCAGTGACCGCGCAGGAGAGTACCCTCAGCAAGAAATAGTCGGCAAGAGGCGACCGTGTATTTTGATGCCGTCAACCTTGTTACCAAGGAAAGTGCATAAACCGATTTCAATCACTTCAAGTCTGATGACGCTTCTTGCGGGGCGGCGCGGGAAGAAGCAGTCGTTTGGGGCCGCTGACAAAGGGATTGCCGCGCTCGTAGAAACGGAGCGGGCGCTCGGCAGCGCGGGTGATGCCGATGCGAACAGTTTTGCCGATGGGCCCGGCGGGAGCAGTGCTGGCTCCGAGCCAGAGCGGGCCCGGGGCGCACAGGTCCATTCCATCATGACGGCGATCAATCCGAAAAGCGGCGGCAAGGCGTCCGGGGCCGCGCGTGAGGTCGAGCAGGCGAGTGGCGCTGCGATTGTGCTGCATAAGCTCGATGCCATCGAGCGGTTCGAGGGCACGAATGAGAATGGCGGCGGCGGTTCCCGGAGGCTCACTCACGACATTGAGCATGAAGTGGGCGCCGTAGTTGAAAAAAACATAAACGTGGCCCTGGGCAAGATACATGGAGCGGATGCGCGGGGTTGGGCCGCGGAAATGGTGGCCGGCGGGATCACCGGGCGGATAGGCCTCGGTTTCGACAATGCGGCCGCTGAGACGCCCCGCGGGGAGATCGTGGACGATGACTTTGCCGATGAGGAATCGCGCGAGGGTGATGGTGCGCGGGGGAAGTTCGGAGCGGTGCAAGGGACGTATTGCGAATCCTGCTGATAGGGATTTGACGGTGGCGCGGGCGGCAGACATGGGATCGCGACTCAGCGGGAGAGGACCTGCTGCAGATCGTCAGTTGAGAGAAGGTCTTGATAGTCGGGGTGCCTGCGAAGATAGCCGGCGACAAACAGGCAAAGCGGAACGACGCGCAGATGATTGTTGCGTGCGAAATCGAGTGCGGCACGCACAAGTTTTGTGCCCAGGCCTTGGCCTTCGAGAGACTTCGGAACTTCAGTGTGGTCGAGGACGAGATGGTGGGGAAAGAGCCGATAGGTCAGCACGGCGAGCTGGCCGTCAATATTGGCTTCGAAGCGCTGAGCGGCTTCGTTGTTTTCGACGCCAATGCTGTCGAGGTTTAGCTCCACCGAGCACCTGCTGCTTTGTGGGATTGGCGGACGGCGGAAATTTCGCGGCTGAAGTAGATCTTTGTGGAATCGCTCATCGGTTTTCGTTTGACCGGGAAAGTCTATCAGGGATTTCAGAAAAATTATGGATTTGGGGAGTCCGGCGGCTCGTTGTTGAAGAGACGGGCGAGCTCGGCGTGGTCAATGACCACGGCAGGATCGCGCTGAATGGCGTCGAAGTATTTTTTTTGGAAGGCGTCGCCGGATTCCGTTGGTACAAACATTTTGCGCGCGAGGGCGATGGAGGTGCTGGTGTATTCGGCGGCGATAGGCTCCTTGGCGGCCAGCGTTTCGTCAATGCGCACGACGAATTCGGAGATGTTGTGGAGCCAGGCGAACTGCGCGTGGTCAATGACCAACTGGAAGAGTTCGCCGGTATTGACATAGCCGTGTTCGCGCTCGTATTCGCGGCGCTCCATGTCGAGGAGCGTTTTGTGGAGCTTGAGGAGCGCGAGGCGGAGAGTGATGAGTTTCTCGCGGGCCGCCGAATCGTTGTTCGAAGGGGATGGATTGAAGTTTGGAGAATTCATAGGTCCGTTGACTCTCTATTGTGCGACAGGGGGCGGGGAATTTCAAAATGATTGAGTCAGGAAAAAAGAATTAACACGAGAACACCGAGGTAGGACAGAGATCACAGAGAGGAATCTAGTCGTGATAGCGCTGCTCGCCGACGGGCAAGGCGATGGGCAGGCGATTCCCCTGCGGCGGGAGCGGGCAGGTGGAAAAGGGAGTGTAGGCGCATGGAGGATTTTCGAGGTGGTTGAAATCCAGGATGAGTTCGCCGGGCTTGTCGGCGCCGCTGGTCGGGAAACCGGTGTAGAGAAAGCGGCAGGCGCCGTAGGTGGTTGTTGTGCTGGTGGTGTCGCGAAGGATGAAGAAAAGTTTTGCGACGGCGGGGTCCTCGACGACCGGTTCGAGGCGAAACGTTTTTCCGGCCAGCGTGAATTCAGCGGCGCCGGGAACGGGCTCATCGTAGCTGGTGCCCACCAGAGTGACGAGGGTAATTGTTTTGGCTGGGGAGTAGGGAATCCATTTGGCCGTGACGCGATAGGCGGGGTCAGGCGAGTACCACTTGAGGCCGTGGAAGCCGGTGATGGAGGGCGAATGGGAATCCTTGATGCGCAGTGCGAAGCGGGCTTCGCGGCGGATGACGTACAGGTTGAGAGTGCCGATCATCAGATGCGGCGAAACTTTGTCGTTGTTGGCGTCGGCGCGGAGAGATTGCGGTTTTGCGGGAGCGCCGGCAACGAGTAGATCCTTCGGGAATCCGCCAGGAGGCGCGTTCAGCGTGACAGTTTCGCCTTCGAGATGAAGAATAGCGAGGTGCGCGGGGCTGCCTGCGGCGAGATGAATCTTGTTGTCGGGAGCGGAGCCGACGGAGTTATCGCCGGGCTGGAGCCATTCAAGGCCGGTGAGCGAGAGCCAGCCGTCGGGTTTAAGGAGGTCGGCGGTGTGTGCGGTGCGCCATGCGGCGAGGTCTTTTTGCCAAGAGGTGTCCTGGGAGGCTGCCCGGGCAGGGAGCAGAGCGAAAAGAAGAGCGATGAAAATCAGGCGAGCCAAACGGCTTCGGGAACGCATGAGTAAGTATAGCGTGGAAGGGAAAGCGCTGAAAATGTGCGGGAGAAAAAAGAACACAGAAGCCGATGCAGCGGAACCCTTGGAGGCAAAGTTTGCAGAACCACAGACAGGCTGCCGAGCAGCAGAAATTTGAATCGCTCGAATCGATGTTTTCGATTCAGTACACGGGAGAACGTGAACGCTCTGTAACATAGAAAATCGATTTTCTAATGGATTCATGCCAAACTTTGGTTGCCGCAGATATAACCCGAAGTTGCCTTTTCTCATCTCATGAAGGTAGTCAAATCATACTTTCCTCGGCGGGAAAGAAGCAGCTTGATGGGCTTCCGCAAGGCGAGGATAAAAAGGAAAGAGAAGGACTCTTATATGAGAAACACAAAGTTCACCGCGGGCTTGCTGGCACTTTCACTGCTGCTGGCTGGCAGCGCGATGGCCGGCACTACGAACAAAGGTACGCTGCAGTTCGACGAAACCGTTACGGTCGCCGGCAAGCAGCTCCCGGCCGGCAAGTATCATGTGGAATGGACCGGAGACGGACCAACCGTGGAACTCAGCATTTCCGACGGCAGGGAGACAGTGGCCAAAGTACCGGCGCAGATCGTGCCAGTGAAGAAAGCCGAGCCCACAAGCGGCTATTCCACGAGCGCCGACCCGGCCGGCAACAAAACGCTGACGGGGGTTTTCTTCAGCGGGAGGAAGTATGATCTGGCCATCGGAGAAGTGGCCGCAGCAACTTCCACGCCTTCCGAGAAGCCTGCCGCGAGCAACTAAGCTCGGCGGTTCTTTCGCAGAGTTCGTACTTACGACGAGAAGGGACCGCAGTGCGGTCCCTTTTTTCGTAAGCAAGCAGAACGGGCACCGCATCCGCGGAGGAGGAGCCGGAAAGTGCGAGCGATTCGCAACTTTGAACAGAGGGATGTGATTTAGCGGAAGAGGCTCCGATGAGTGTATGATTTGGAGCGTTTGCGCCGACGGAGGGCTGGCCGGTTGTTGAAATGGACTGAGCTGATTTCCCTGACCGATTGCAATTCCCAACAACACATCTGGTTTTTGGAGGAGGAGGAAGCTTCATGATCGTCGGTGTTCCCCGAGAGAGCTTTCCCGGAGAGAAGCGCGTGGCGCTGGTGCCCGCGGCGATTCCGAATTTGACGAAAGCGGGACTGCAAGTTGTGGTAGAGGCGGGCGCGGGGATAGCAGCAGGTTATCCGGACGCCGACTACGTGGCCAAGGGGGCCAAGATTGTTTCGGAGCGTGCGGAGGTTTTTCACTCGGCAGATATCGTGGTGCAGCTGCTGTGCTACGGGTCGAATGACAGGACGGGCAAAGCCGATCTTCCACTTTTTCGACGCGATCAGGTGCTCATTGGTTTCTTGAGGCCGCTCGGCTCGATTGAAACGATTCAGGAAATTGCGGCCAAGGGAGTGACCTCCTTTTCGGTGGAATTGATGCCGCGAACGACGCGCGCGCAGAGCATGGACGTGCTCTCCTCCATGGGCACAATCTGCGGGTACAAGGCGGTGGTGCTTGCGGCGGATACTTCGCCGCGGATTTTTCCCATGCTTACGACGGCGGCGGGGACGATTACGCCGGGGCGCGTGTTTGTGATCGGCGCGGGCGTGGCGGGATTGCAGGCGATAGCCACGGCGCGGCGGCTGGGTGCCGTGGCTTCGGCATACGATCTTCGGCCTGCCGCAAAGGAACAGGTGCAGAGCCTGGGTGGAAGATTCGTGGAGCTTCCCATCGAAGCCAAGGATGCGGAGGATGCGCGCGGGTACGCTCGTGCGCAGGATGAAGCGTTTTACAAGCGGCAGCGGGAGCTGCTGGGGAAAGTGGTCGCCGAGAGCGACGTGGTGATTAGCGCGGCGGTTATTCCGGGGAAGAAGCCTCCTATTTTGGTGACGAAGGAGATGGTGGCGAGCATGGCGCCGGGATCGGTGATTGTAGACCTAGCCGGCGAGCGCGGGGGAAATTGCGAACTGACGCGACCGGGGGAAATTGTAGTGGAGCACGGCGTGACGATTATCGGGTGGTTCAATTTGGCGAGCACCGTGCCGTATCACGCGAGCCAGATGTATGCGCGCAACGTCACCGCTTTCCTGCTCTACCTTATTAAGGATGGGAAACTGCAGCTCAACCTGGAGGATGAAATCGTGCGCGACACGCTGCTGACGCACGGAGGGGAAGTGGTGAACGCGCGCGTGAGGGAGTTCTTTGGACTGCCAGCACTGCCGGCGGTGGCGAAGGAGGCGGCAAAGTCATGAAGCTGGATCTGCTTACCAGTCTTTACGTTTTCATGCTGGCGGCGTTCATTGGGTTTGAAGTGATACGACGAGTTTCGCCGCTGCTGCACACGCCGCTGATGTCGCTCACCAACGCGCTGGACGCCATCGCCGTTGTCGGCGCCATTATTCTTGCGGGCGAGTACCACGAGCACGGCGCGATGTTGGCAAGAATCTTGGGGACGATTGCGATCGTGGCGGCCACGAGCAACATCGTCGGCGGATTCCTGATTACCGACCGGATGCTGAAGATGTTCAAAGCGAGCGGGTCGAAGAAACCATGACCAATCTGCCCGGCGTGGAAACGATCATCGAAATCACGTACTTAATCGCGACGGCGCTTTTTATTCTTTCGCTGAAATGGCTGAGTTCGCCGACGACGGCGCGGCGCGGAGTGTTTGCCGGCGAATTGGGAATGCTTCTGGCGATTGCCGGGACGCTGTTGCACCACGGCATCGTGGAGTACAAGTGGATTGTTATCGCGCTGGTGCTGGGAACGATCATCGGCGTGCCGCTTGGCGAAGTGGCGATGACTGCTGTTCCGCAGCGGACGGCGCTTAGCCACGCATTTGGCGCGCTGTGCGTCACGCTGGTGGGCACGGCGCATTTCTATTTGGGCGCGCCGAATCTTCCGCGATTCACAATGGGCGTGCTTGCTCTGGAAGTCATTCTCGGCTCGCTGACGTTTACTGGAAGTTTGATGGCGGCGGGGAAGTTGCAAGAGATCCTGCCGCAGCGACCCATCACATATAAAGGACAGAACATCGTCAATCTGGGGCTTCTGGGCATCGCCGTCGTAGTGGCCGGAATTCTGGTGGCGCACCAGGAGAAGATGCAGCTTTTCCCTTTGATCGTCGGGATTCCACTTTTATTCGGGGTGATGATGATTATTCCCATAGGCGGCGCGGATATGCCGACGGTGATCTCGCTCCTGAATTCGTACGCGGGGCTTTCAGCGGCGGCGATGGGATTCGTGCTGGACAGCAAGTTGTTGATCATTGCGGGTGCGCTGGACGGCGCTTCCGGTCTGATTCTTTCGGTGAACATGTCGAAAGCGATGAACCGGTCGTTTTCGAATGTGCTGTTTGGGGCTTTTGGACAGGAGCAGACGGCTGCAGCTGGTCACAAGGATGCGCGGCCGGTGCGCAGCGCGACGCCGGAAGAGGCGGCGGCGATTCTGTCGGCGGCCAACAAAGTAGTCATTGTTCCAGGTTACGGGATGGCCGTGGCGCAGGCGCAGCACAAAGTGCGGGAGTTGTATGATGCACTGACGAGGCGCGGCGTGGACGTGAAATTCGGCATTCACCCCGTTGCCGGGCGCATGCCAGGACACATGAACGTGTTGCTGGCGGAGGCGGACATTCCCTACGACAAGCTGCTGGACATGGAAGATATCAACGGCGATTTTCCGCAGACCGATGTGGCGCTGGTGATTGGAGCAAACGACGTGACCAATCCCGCGGCGCGCACGGATGCGAGCAGCCCGATTTTTGGCATGCCGATTCTGGATGTGGACAAGGCGCGCACGGTGATGGTGATCAAGAGAAGCATGGGCGCGGGTTTTGCGGGAATCGAAAACCCTCTCTATTACCTCGATAAGACGCTGATGCTCTTCGGAGATGCAAAATCATTTGTTGGTTCGATCGTGCGCGAACTGGGTGGCGGGCACGAATAGCATTCTGTCGCTGCAGACATTCAGCTCATTCTTAACGTTTATTCCCATGCACAACGCGAGGCCGAATTGTTGTCCTGCCGCTATTCGTAGCGCAGAGCGACGATCGGATCGACGCGGGTGGCGCGGCGCGCGGGAATGAAACAAGCCGCGAGCGCCACTGTGAGCAAAAGAAGCGCGACGCACAAGAAGGTGAGCCAGTCGTTCGGACCGACGCCGAAGAGCAAACTACTCATGAGACGCGTGAGCGCGAGGCCCGCGAACACGCCAATGGCCACGCCAGCGAGAGTGGGGCGGATTCCCTGACGAAGAATCATTTTCAGGATATCGGGGCGCTGTGCTCCGAGCGCTACGCGAATGCCGATTTCGCGGGTGCGTTGCAGTACCAGATGCGAGATGAGTCCGTACAGACCCACGACGGCGAGAATCAGCGCCAGCGCGGCAAAACAGCCGATCAGATAGGAAGGATACCGGCGGAGGAAAACGGAAGGCGATTGATTGGCGACTTGTTCGAGCGATTGCGGCTGAACCAGGGGCAACTGAGAATCTATTTGTTGCAAGGCGGCGCGGGCGGCTCCGACAAAAGCGGCGGGCTCGCCGGCCGTGCGCACGATGTAACTCAGGAAGGTATTCGGACCTTGATCGTTGGGCGTGTAGATGATGGCGGGGGGAGCCGCGGCGAGGTCAATGGACGCCGTATCCGCGGCTACTCCGACAATTTGAAGAAAAGGATTTTTCGCGCTGTAGGTGAAACGAACGCGCTTGCCGATGGGATTCTCTCCGTGCAGATAGGATTTCACGAAGGCGCGGCTTACGACCACGACGCCCGGGGACTCTACGGTATCGGTTGGTAGAAAGAAGCGGCCTTCCGCAAGAGGAATTTTTAAAGATGAAAAATAACCCGTGCTGACGGTGATGATTTGGCATTCATCTTCCTGGCCGAGCGCGGTGGTGCGGCCTTCGATCACGAACCGGATGCTGCCGCTGCCGCCGCTGGCGGGAATACCGGAAGTTTGGCCCACATCCATGACGCCGGGCATGTTGCGGAGACGGTCGGTGAATTCGTGATCGAAGCGCACGGCGGCTGCGCTGTAATAGGGAGGCGTCTTGTCGCTCGGATAGGAAGAATCCGGCAGATTCACGGAGAAGGTCAGGACGTTGTGGAGGTTGAAGCCGGGATCTTGCCCGAGCAAGGCATGGAGGCTCTTGAGCAGCAACCCGGCGCCGACTAGCAGGACGAGAGAGATGGAAATTTCCGCGATAACCAGCGTGTTGCGCAAACGGGCGTGACCTGTGCTCGTGCCGCCGCGCGTTTCGTCGTTCAAAACGTCGTTCAGAGACGTCCGCGAAGCCTCCAATCCGGGTACCAGCCCGAACAGAATTCCGGTGAGCACGGTGACGCCGCAAAGAAAGAACAGCACGGGAAGGTTGATCGCGGCATCGCGCAAGTAAGGCATGCCTTGCAACAGCGATTCGGGGATGGCCGCGACTAGCAAAGTCACGCCCCAATGCGCGCCGACGAGTCCGACAATAGCACCGATCGCAGAGAGCAACAGGCTTTCCGTCAGCAATTGTGAGAGCAGGCTAGCGCGGCTCGCGCCGAGCGCGGAACGCACGGCAAATTCCTTGCGACGGCCGATGGAGCGGGTCATGAGCAGATTGGCGACATTGGCGCAGGTGATGAGGAGGACGAAACCTACCGCTCCCAGAAGAATCAGCAGGAGAGGCCGGACCTTGCCGACGATTTGTTCTCGGAGAGTTTCCATAACAAAAAAGACGGAGCTGTTTTCCTTTGGATATTCGCGCGAGAGGCGCGCGCTGATGCTGAGCATCTCCGCGCGGGCCTGCTCGGGAGAAAGGCCAGGAGCGAGGCGGCCGACTGCGGTGAGCCAGTGCAGGCTGCGGCGCGTGATGAGATCGCCCGTCTGGTGGATCGGGACCCAAAGCGGCGCGGAATTGGCTGGCCCAAACTCGAAGTCGCGCGGGAGAACGCCAACGATAGCCGCCGGCTTGCCGTCGAGATGAACGACGCGGCCGATGATATTCGGATCGGCGCCAAACTCGGTGCGCCAGAACGTATCGGTGAGGATCGTGACGTGAGGGCCGTCGGGCTGCATTTCGCCGTCTAGGAAATCACGCCCCATCACGGGCTTCACGCCGAGGGTGGCGAAAAAATTAGGGGTAACCTGCGCGGCGAAGGTGTTCTTGGGCTCACCGTTGGCAGCGAGCGTGAAGGCGTCGCCACTGTAGGCTGCGAAGGATTGGATGCTCTTCGAAGAGCGCGTCCAATCCAAATAGTCGGGGTAGGAAACTTGCGCGCCGTTGTTACTGTTGTCGGATTGCGTGCGCGCCTCTCCAACGTGGAAGAGGCGAGCGGGCTCGCGGTAGGGGAGCGGGCGCAAGAGGGCCGAATAAACGACCGAAAATATGGCGGTGTTGGCGCCGACGCCGAGAGCCAGCGTCAGGACGACGACGGCCGTGAAGCCGGGGCTGTTCCGAAGCGCGCGGAAGGCGTAGCGCAGATTTTGCATGAGGGTGCCCATCGTCTCTCCTCCAAAGGGAAATGGAATGCAAGGGCAAGTCGCGGACCATCCGGCGCTCGGCTACGTTGCTGAGCAAAAACGACTTACACAAGGAAGCTGCATACGAAGGAAGAAGCTGGTGCCCGGTATTGGGACGGGCGGTGCGGATTCGAACAGGAAGCAAAGCAGCGGAATGTTTCGAAGTTACTTTGCGTCGTGGAAGATGATGCCAAGAGTGAAGCGCGTTCCGCGGTGCACGCGGCTGACGCCGTGGCGCAGATTTACGCGATAATAGCCGCGCGAGCCTTTGACCGGGCGGCAACGCGTGGTGAAGATAATCGCCTCACCTTGATTGGCGAGGACCACTTGCGGCTTGGATTGGGCGCGGGGTTGTTGTTCGACGAGGATAAACTCGCCGCCGTCCCACTCGCGGCCGTGCTGCCCGAGCAGAAAAACCATCTGCAGGGGAAAGCTGACGTCGCCGTAGAGATCCTGGTGGAGACAGTTGTAGCCGCCGGCCTCGTAATGGAGCATGAGCGGGGTAGGCTTCGTTTGGCCAGCCTTGTGACACGTTTTCAGGAAGGCCGCGTGTGCGCGGGGATATTGAGAAGCGTTTTCGCCGAGAGATTCGGCCCAGTGATTTGCGACTTCGGCGAGATGTGGATAGGCGCTGCTTCGGAGCTGGGCGACCAGTTCCGGCAACGGGTTGGCGAAATATTTGTAGTCGCCAATTCCGAAGCGATAGCGCTCCATGATGATGTGGCTGCGAAACTTGCTCGAATCATTGTAGAGCGCCACGAGTGAATTGCATTCCGCCTCCAACAGAATCGCAGCGGTGATCGCGTAGCCGCGGTCCGAGAGTGATTCGGCTGCCGTTCTCCAATCCAGGGCCTGGATTCGCTGTTCGATGGACGGAGTCTCGGGAATTCTTCGAGTTGCTTCAGACATCCAGTCCTCGCATTCCGCAGTAAGCCGCCGCGCAAACGCAAATATGAATCCGAACGCGCCAATAAATCTATCCGGTCTGCGCCGTCAAATTTTGCTATAGTTTAGCCGTTCGAACGGTTTGTGGAGGTACTCATGAGCGAAGCGATTACAAAGGGTTCCCGCAGGACCTTTCTCCAGTTGTCGGCAGCGGCGACCGCGGCGATGGCGTTCCGGATCGCTACCGAAGCTTCGCTGGCCGCGGAAGATCGCAATACGTTTCATCCCGGCGCAGTGGTGATCGACGCGAACGAGAATCCGCTGGGACCGTGCGACGCCGCGCGAAAGGCCATCGTGGACATGGCGCCGCAGGGTGGACGGTATTCCTACTGGCTCAAGGAGGAATTCGTCAAGACGTTCACGACCATGGAGGATCTGAAGCCGGAATACCTGCGTGTGTTTCCCGGATCGAGCGAGCCGCTGCACTTTTCGGTGCTGGCCTTTACTTCGCCGACGCAGAGTTACGTTACTGCTGATCCCGGCTACGAGGCCGGGATGCGCGCGGCGAAAATCACCGGAGCGCGCATCGCGAAAACTCCGCTGACAAAAACGTATGCGCACGATGTGAAGGCGATGATCGCAGCTGGGCCGGATGCTGGGCTCTTCTACGTGTGTAGTCCGAACAACCCGACTGGAACGATGACGTCGCATTCGGACATTGAGCAACTGGTTGCGGCTAAACCAAAAGGTTCGGTAGTGCTCGTGGACGAGGCTTACATCCATTTTTCGGATGGTGTGTCCGCGATGGACCTGGTGAAGGCGGGGCAGGACGTGATCGTGCTGCGGACGTTTTCGAAAATCTACGGAATGGCCGGGATTCGCTGTGGGATGGCCATTGGGCGTCCCGACTTGCTTGCGAAACTGGAAACCTACAGCGGATGGAGCGCGATGCCGATCACCGCGGTGGCCGCGGCGACGGCAAGCCTCAAGCATGAGCATCTTGTTCCCGAACGTAAGCAATTGAATGCCGCCATCCGGCAGAAGACATTTGATTGGCTCGACCGGCAGGGCTATTCCTACACCCCGTCGCAGTCGAACTGCTTCATGCTGGATGCCAAGCGGCCCGCGAGAGAGGTGATTGATGCGATGGCCGCGCGCAACGTGTATATCGGGCGGCCGTGGCCGGTCTGGCCGACGCACGTGCGCATCACCGTCGGCACGCAGCCGGAGATGGACGCGTTCCAGTCGGCCTTCGACGCCGTCGTGAAGAACTCCACCACTACGGGCTACGCAGCTTCGCCGTCACTCAAAACGCGCGGGACTTATTCCGACGGGCAGTCCTGGCCAGAAGTTTCGTCCTGACCCAATTGCCTTTCCGCGGATTTACTGCGCGGTTTTACCGAGCGGAATCGGCTCAAAATATGTTGGCACAATTGCCTTTGATCTCGGAGAAACCATTTTGATCTCCGCCACGAAAGATTGCAGCGCATCAATCGAAGCTTGCTGAGATGCTCCGTAAGGGGCCGTAAAGTTGTCCCAATGGGTAGGTAGCACTAGCGCTGGAAAATGCAGGGCGCGCATCAGGCGGCCAGAGTAATCGTGGATTTCCTTCCGCGAGCCGGCAGCGCCCACCAGAACGACGTCCGGCTCCAATCCTTCGATTTCGCGCTCGATATAGTTCATTCCGCCAAACGCGAGAATCTGATGGCCATCGAAGCGAATCAGGTAGGCAAGTGTGCCTCCCTCCGGGTGCATTTGCCGCAGCGTTAACGGAGCTTTCATTCCTTCGGGAGCTTTTTCTGAGCTGAAATAGTGTTTGTGGTCCAGAGGGCTGTGGAGACTCGGAATCACCTTCACGGAAAAAGCGCCGAACTCGTAATCTTCGCCGCCGCGTACGGTAATCAACTGCTCTTCCGGCACCTTATAAGCCCGCAGCACATTTTCGGTGCTCTCGGTTCCGATGACCGTGGCATGAGTCTTGAGTGCGATATGGGGAACATCCAAGATATGGTCGTAATGGGTGTGCGTCACCAGGACGAAGTCTGCCCGTGGAACATGGGAGTCGACCGCAGCTACGTCCGGCACCGCCACGTCATCCCAGCCATACTGCGCTCGCGCATCTCCGGCTATTCGCGCATAAGGTGTTCGACCGGGCGGCTCTGGTCCATACACTCGTGAAACATAAGGATCAATCAGAATGAAGGTGGTCCCGTCGCTGATTTCCCATCCCGCCGTGCCCAGCCATCGGAGAGTAACCTGGCTGTCTTTTTCAGTGTTGGGAGGGTTCGGCGCCGCCAATGCGCAGATTCCCGTTGCAGTCAAAGCAAAAAACGTTAGTGCAGATTTCACCATGAGAAGGCCCCCGCAGTGCCGGATTTGCGCAAAGTCTAGCGGCGCAGGGCGACTGGGTCAACGACTGCACTTGGGCGCGCCAGACCACCAAAGAAAAAGGGGCGGAATAAATTCCGCCCCATCACTAAGCCAATTTTGAACGAGCGGAAGCGTCAGGCGTGCGCTTCTGATGCACCCCCATTGGACGGAGCCTGCGCCACGGCGCCGTGGAACTGTTCGGCCTCGGTTGAGCCGGCCAGGGCGGTGGTGGAGGAGTTGCCGCTGGAAACAACCTGGGCGATTTCGTCGAAGTAGCCGGTGCCGACGAAGCGCTGGTGGGTGACGGCGCGGTAGCCGAGTTCCTGCGCGGCGAATTCTTCCTGTTGGAGTTTTGAATAGGCGGTCATGCCGGCCTGCGAATAGCCGCGGGCGAGATGGAACATGGACATATTTAGCGCGTGGAAGCCGGCCAGCGTGACGAACTGGAATTTGTAGCCCATTTTGCCGAGTTCCTGTTGGAAATTGGCGATGGTGACGTCATCGAGCTTTTTCTTCCAGTTGAAGGAAGGTGAGCAGTTGTAAGCCAGGAGTTTCCCTGGGAATTTTTCGTGAAGGGCGTCGGCGAATTTTCTCGCTTCGGCAAGATCTGGCGTGGATGTTTCGCACCAGATCATGTCGGCATACGGTGCATACGCCATGCCGCGGGCGATGGCGGAGTCAATGCCGCCGCGGAATTGGTAGAAGCCTTCGGGGGTGCGCTCGCCGTAGATGAATTCGCGATCGCGCGGATCGGCGTCGGAGAGCAGCAAGCCGGCGGAGTTGGCGTCGGTGCGCGCGATGAGGATGGTGGGGACGCCGCAGACGTCGGCGGCGAGGCGCGCGGCCACCAGTTTCTCGATGAATTCGCGCGTGGGGACCACGACTTTCCCACCCAGGTGACCACACTTTTTGGCGGAAGAAAGTTGATCTTCGAAGTGCACGCCGGCCGCGCCGGCTTCGATCATTGCTTTCATGAGTTCGTAGGCGTTCAGCGAGCCGCCAAAGCCTGCTTCCGCGTCGGCCACGATCGGCGCGAACCAATACGTGCCGGATTTTTTCCCTTCGGCGGATTCAATCTGGTCGGCGCGAAGAAGGGCGCGATTGAGGCGCTTCACCAGATTCGGCGCGGAATCGCAAGGATAGAGGCTCTGGTCGGGATAGACCTCGCCGGCCGTGTTGCCGTCGGCGGCGACTTGCCAACCGCTGCCGTAAATCGCTTTCAAGCCGGCCTGGACCATTTCAATAGCTTGATTGCCGGTGATGGCGCCGAGCGCGGGAACGTAGGCGTCCGTGTGCATCAGATTCCACAGCCGCTCCGCGCCGAGTCGCGCGAGCGTGTACTCGATTTGGATCGAGCCGCGCAGGCGCAATACGTCGGAATGCGAATAAGGACGAGTGATGCCGGACCAGCGGGGATCGGTGGACCAGTGTGTTTGCGGAAGATGTTTTTTGCTATTGCCGTTGCTACTGCCGTTGGCCCCGTTCGTACCGTTGGTTGACATGCTTGCTCCTTCTTTCGACTGACGTTTGACTTTTGATGCGTGATCCGAGAACGAGTCTCTCTTCTGCAATTTCTCGCTCGTCGGAGCACCGCCGAAGAGGCTGTGCTACCAAAACCTTTCCTCAGGCCGGATTAAACTCGGCGCGGCGGATCATTTCCTCGCTCATGCCGCGTGCTTCGCGCAGCGTGCCGGCTAACTGCGCATCGGCGCTCTTGGCGTTTTCGCGAAGAAACAAATCCAATTCCTCGTCGAAGAGATCTTGGATGAGCTGGGGCGTATGGCGAACCGGCGCGCCGTTATCGTCCAGGACTTCGACTTTGTCGGCGTGCTTCATCCGCTGCGCGATCATCAGGCGATAGATGCGATCGGTGGCGAGATCTTCCATGTAGCCGCTGAGCAGGCTCGCGCCGCGACCGATGAGGACACCGCTGCGGTAGCGAATCACGGTTCGAATCGCTGCACGCGTTCCGGCCAGCGTGCACTTGCCGACTCCTTTAGGCAGCGGGCGCAGGTCGGGATGCGAGTTGGCGTTCGCTGGACGCGCTTGAACTTGATTAGGAACGGGGAATTGCGACACGGCGATTTCGTTCTGGTCGGGATGCCCGGTCCAGGCGCCGTCCATCAAACAGAGGGATTCGTTTTTCTTGTCCTCGGCGAGAACTTTCAGTGCGCGAGCGTTCAGCTCGGTGTCTTCACGGCTGGGATACAGAGCAGTCATACCGCCGATGGCCAGCATGCCGTGCTTGTGGCAAATATCGGGCAAAAGCGTTCGCAGGTTCTGGAAGAAGGCGACGTTGTGGGGAATGGTGTTGCGGTCGGGGAGAACCCACTCTGGATTTTCCAGATTGAAATGAATCAAGCTGGCCATGTAATCCCAGCGGCCAAGGTTCAATCCGAGAATGTGGTCGCGCAGATTCCAGGCAAACTCTTCCATCTGATAGGCGAGAGGATGCGATTCGACGAGCGCCATGCACTTGATGGAATTCACAGGCAAGCCCTTGAGCCGCGCAATCATCTGGAACAGGTCGCGCCACCACAGCGCTTCGTCGGCGGATTCGGATTTCGGAATGTAGACGCACAACGGATGTTTCAGCGTGCTGAAATCAACCTGATAGGCAACCATCGCGACATCGAACAGCGACGCCGGGAGCAATTCACCAGGCAGAACTCCCGCTTGATGCAGGTGCAAGCCGCGTGGCCGCGTGAAAATGACGGTGGTGCTGGGATTGATGCCGACGGTTTTGTTGCGCTTGCGGTCGAAATAGGTCAGACGCCCCGCGAGTGCTTCGAGAATGTGCCCAATGCCGCGCGCGTTGTGCTCCCACATATTGGCGGTGGAGTCTTCAAGGTCGAGCATCACGCCGGGCGCGCCGGAGTTGAGCATCTTGACGACGAGATCGGCATCGTCCGCGGGACCGGTCATCTGATTTCGCTGGTCGGCGCACCAGGCCGGGAGCTTGATGCGCCAGGAATTCGTGGTGGCCACCGAGGGAGGCAGGTAGTCGGGAATTTTGCCCGCGTGGGCCTCCGCCAGAGCAAAGTCGCGGCGTGCGTTGAGGGCGCGCTGGCGGAGCGTCAGCGCGGCATGGAGCGGCGCAAGAAATTCGAGAAATCCCGCCGGCAGATCGCGCGCGGGATCGAAATCCGCCGGGGCGGAATTGACCGGCACGATGCGGTTGGAGAAGGGCAGCGGAGCCAGCGCGGGATTCGGTTTGGTGGTCGCGGTTGCCATGTGCGTGTCAGGCCTTTCCGGTGCGAATGTGAGCGAAAGCCGGCCGACGAAGAGATGTGGCAATTCAAAGGCCAATGGATTCCAAAACGGCAATTCTAAGCCCCATGCTCTCAAGCAGATAGGAGAAGCCTTGCGACGGGGCCAAAAGGGAGCGCGGAAACAGGGACACGGTGGCGAGAGTTTTGCACATCAGCGGCGAGAATTTTCTCGATTCCGCCCTGTTGTTCAGCCTAATGAACATCCGTTCAGCCCTCTACTATTCTTGTAGCAACGCCCTCTGCCCTGTTGCAAGATGCTGTTCAATATCCTGAACAAATATTCTATACTTGGGACGATTACAATCTCTTGGGGGAGCGGCCATGGCGGGGATGGAATCGAGTCCGGCAACAGCGGTGGAGCGGGCGTTGAACATTCTGGAAGCGGCCGCGCAGCGCCGCGACGGGCTCACGAACTCGGAGATCAGCCGCAAGCTCGCGATTCCCAAGAGTTCCGCCAGCTACATCCTGCGCACACTGGAGCGCCGCGGCTACTTGCGCCGCGATGCGGAAACTGGGCGATACCGTCTGGGACTGAAGATTCTGAGTTTGGGCGGAGACGCGCAAGCCAATCTGGACATTGCCGATGTGTCGCTGCCATTCATGAGAGCGCTGGTCGAGAGGCTGCACCTGACGGTACATCTCGCCGTGCTGGATCAGGGGGAAGCGGTATACATCGAAAAAGTGGAGGCGCCGGGATTCTTCAAGGTGAACACCTGGGTGGGGCGCCGCATGTTTCTGCATTCGACCAGCGTTGGAAAATGTTTGTTGGCGTGGCTGCCAAAACAGGAAGTGGAAACGCTGGTGAAGCAGCAAGGCTTGAAGAAGCGCACGCCGAAAACCATTACGGCGGTGACAAGATTGTTGGCGGACCTCGAACACGTGAAGCAGTCCGGCTATGCGGTGGATGATGAGGAAAACAGTCTTGGCGCGCGGTGCCTGGGCGCGCCGATCTTCGATGCCATGGGAAATGTAACGGCGGCGATTGGCGCGAGCGGCACGCTAACGCAAATGGATGAAGCCAACATGCCGAGAATCATCGAAGGGCTGAAAGAAACGGCTCGGCGCATCACGCGGCAATTGCTGCGCAGCGGCGCGGCAGGGGCCGCCTAACGAAGGCCTATCTTCTTGAGAATTTATTTCGGCCGGCCTGCGCTAATTTACTTTCCCTCGCTACCGACGACGAGATTGTTCTTCACCGAGAAAACGTTGGGAACCTGGCTGGCCCGCAGATTGGCGAGATTTTTGTCGCTTTCACTGTCCACGACGCCCTCCAGCGTCACGTTTCCGTTTTTGACGATAATGTGAATTGGCGGCACAGCTTGAATCGAGTAGCGCGAGAGGCCAGTATCGCCATATATGGCGCGGTACACGGCGGGGCGAAGCTGATCGTCCATCGGTGAGAGCGGCAAAACCTCGATGTTGTTCACCACCGACGCGACGCCCTCAATGCTCTTCACGGCGGCCTCGGCATCGGATTTCAGCGTCGGCCGCGTCACCTGCCCAAACAGAGTCACCGTGTCCCCGTCCACTTTGTACGCCAAGTTGTCAAACACCGAGTAGTACGGCAGCATGACCAGTTGATGGCGGATTTCCTTGATCAGTTTTTCCCGATACTTCGCTTCACTGCGCTGTTTCTTCCCATCCTGCGGCCGGGCGGCCGCGGAGTCCGGTAATGCCATAAAGGGTGCGGCGAGCAGAATGGCGAAAAGTAGGGCTCGAAATTTATCTCTCATGACTTCCTCCTACTAGATCGTGGTTGGTTATTTGGACCCGTTAGATTAAAGATGCAGGACAGCTGGGCGCATGTTCCCAAGCCGTGCGCGGATGCTAGCATACTTCCAGTGAGGGTTGTCCATCGAATGCCGATGTCATGCCAGCAGAGTATTCTGAGGCGAGTCCCTTCTGAACAAACGTGGACTGTGGCTGAAGGAGCAGCATAGTGCTGGTCATTGCACACCGCGGCGCCTCGGGCCACGCGCCGGAAAATACCATGGGCGCGTTCAAGAAGGCCGTGTCGTTGGGCGCCACCTTCATCGAGACCGACTTGCAGCTTTCGCGCGATGCGCACTTTGTGGCCATTCACGATGCCACTCTCGACCGCACCACCAATGGACAAGGCGCCGTGCATGATATGACGCTCGCGGAATTGCGGCGCCTGGATGCAGGTTCCTGGTTCGGCAGCGAATATGCCGGCGAGCGCATTCCCACATTGGAGGAACTCCTGGAATTCTCCAAAAAAAACGACATCGTTTTTTATCTGGAAATGAAACCCGCTGGCTCCTGGGGCGGAGAACATGCGCTGATTGGCGCGCTGCGGGAATCGGGAGAAATCCCCCGGGCGGTGGTGATTTGCTTCGATCCAGCAATGGTCATGAGTTTGCGGAAGATCGAACCGACATTGATGACCGGATTGTTATACGACGGCCAGATTGAGAAACCGCTGGACAAGACCCTGGAAGTAGGCGCGCGCCAACTGGTGGCACGCGGCGACCTTGTGACTCCGGCGATGATCGCCGAGGCCCGCAGGAAGGATTTGCAGATCGTGTGCTGGACGGTGAATCATCCCGCGCACATGCGCATGCTGATGGCCGCGGGAGTGGACGGCATTATGAGCGATTACCCGGATCGCCTGGTCGCCGCCGTGAAAAAAGAAACCGAAATCATACCTTGAGATTGGGAAGCCGCGGCGGCAAACGAAACGTTGAACGATAGCACGCAATCCAGCGCGCCTCACGACCCGGTCAGCAGTGTATGAAGGGCGGCGAACTGGGAGACGCCCAGTTGCTCGGCGCGTGCATCAGGCCGAAGATTTAGCGAGGCCAGCGCGCCACGGACACGGTCCGGTTTGGCGAGCGAGCGCACGTTGTTCACCAGAGTCTTGCGCTTCAGTGAAAAACACAATTTCACAAATTTAAGGAAACGCGTTTCGTCACCGAGGGCGAGTTTTGCCCGTTCACCAGGCAAGCGCAGGGTGACGAGCGCCGAAGTAACTTCCGGCGGCGGACTGAATGCCTCGCGAGGAATCTCGAAGACAAATTCGGGGCGGGCATAGAGCTGCGTGATCACAGAGAGGTAGCCGTAGGCTTTCGTGCCGGGCCGCGCGGCAAGGCGCAGGGCGACTTCGGTTTGGATGACCACGTGTATTTCGTCAATGATTTGGGCGAAGGAGAAGAGGTGGTGGAGAATCGGCGAGGTGATGTAGTAGGGAAGATTGCCATAGATTCGAACGCGACGGCCAGAGGCAATGGCGCCGATGTCGGCTTCAAGAATGTCGCCGGGAACGATGGTGAGAGCGGGGCATTTCTGCGCCAGGCGGCGAAGCCCCGCAAGAAGAGCCGGATCGAGTTCGATGGCGTAGACCGGAGCACGGGCGGCGAGAAGATGCTCGGTCATTTCCCCGTGGCCGGCGCCAAGCTCGATCCAGCAATGTTGATCGTCGTGCGGCAGCGGCACTGTGGAATGCGGCGAGACACGGATGGCTCGCGCGATTTGCTCGCGCCAGTCCAGGCTTTCCAGGAAATGCTGGCCGAGGCGTTGTCGAGCCATGGGTGCAACAGTGTAGCAAGCAGCGGGAGCAGCTAGCGACATTTGCCGAGAGCTCGGACAATAGTAGGAACGGAAGGAGCTTACGCGACCGTGCAGCGGTTGAGTCGGACGCTACCGATTTACGTCTTAGGGGCTGGTGGAGTGCTCACCACACGTGATGGAACCTGCGTCACGAGATGCTTTGGCGCAGGTTTCTTCTTGGGCTTCTTTTTTTCGCGTCCTCGTGCGTCTTTGTTTCCCATACCAAACAGCTTGCCACAGGTCGCAAAGCATAGCCAGAGGTTGTACTCGTGTAGTCGATTGGTGACACCCAACCTTTCGGCAGTGGTTTTTCCAGTGGGCGACGAATTCCACGGGAGTGAGGTAGGCGAGCGACTGAAACGACGCGACAGGTTGGCGGGCGAGGACCATCAAGTTCTCCCGCCCATGTATAGCGAACAAAATACAAAATGAATTATTTCTTGGTGCGATGAAACATTTAAGACCCCAATGACACTACATTCACATAGGTTCCTTATGCTGGTTCCAGCCATTGGCAGCGGCGGCCAGAGCGAACGGAGGGCCTGCCATGCACCCTATCTCTTCCCCGTCCAGGAGGATGAGCTCGCGCGTTGAAGCATCGGGAGACGTGTGGGTGTACTGGCAATGCGGCGGAAGCGAGGACCTTTCGCCCGTTCTTGACATGAGCATCGGAGGCTTGTTCATCCAGACACCGAAACGAAAGTCTGAGAACGTCCTGGCCCGGCTCCATTTTCTAGTGCCAGAAGGGCAAATCAGGGCCGACGCCGTTGTGCGGCATGCACGTCCCGGAATTGGGCTGGGGCTAAAATTTAAAGCACTCAGCGAACAAGATCGTCCGCAACTGGCTGCTTTGTTGACCAGGCTGCGCGTGAAGCAGCGCTCCACCGGAGAATCGTAATTCAGAGTTCGGGGCCGAGGAATTCGGCAGCTTCTTTCGAACGGAGCACCGGCACGAATTCGAACTCGACTAGATCCCGCCATTGCGCCGTCCACTCTTCCAGCAAGCGCGCGTCTTCGCACTCCATCACCTGGAAGCAGCGATCGAAATTGGTTTCCACCCAGCTCTCCACGTACACGAGGCCTTGCGGAGCCATTCGCCCTTTCTCCCGGAAGCGGCGATAGACTGCCTTGGCATCTCGATTCTTGAAGCGTTCGATGACCATGTAGAGCATCGGAATTACCTGTCTTTCCTTGGGAAGAATGTCGCACGAGAACTCACGCGCCTGCCCGGCGATGAAACGGAATCATTCGAATTCTTTCGCGCGGATCCCGTCACTCGGCAGTAGAATCCTCAATCTGGCACCCACCACCACAAGATTATGCAAGCAAACATTCATCTTCGTCTCGCGATCCCGGAAGATGTTGGGATTCTCCGCGAATTAATCGATGCCTCGGTCCGGGGTTTGCAGGCGCAGGATTATTCGCCGGCGCAGATGGAAGGTGCACTCGAAACCGTTTTCGGCGTGGATAGTCAACTCATCGCGGATGGAACGTATATCGTGGCTGAGGCTATGCCCAAAGGCACGGATCAAGAGCAAGAGAGGAATGGGAAAGCATTGCCGCTAATTGTCGGGTGCGGCGGCTGGAGCAAGCGCAAGACACTTTATGGAGGCGACCGTTGGACGGGCCGCGAAGACGGGCTTCTCGACCCATTCCGCGACGCCGCAAAGATTCGCGCCTTCTTCATTCATCCGCAATGGGCGCGCCGCGGCATCGGCACCCTGCTCCTGGAAGCTTGCGAGAATGCAGCAAGAGCAGCGGGGTTCACACGTTTCGAAATGGGAGCGACGTTAACAGGTGCCAAGCTCTTCGCCACAAGGGGCTACGTTGCCGTGAAGCCCATCTCGATTCCACTCGTGAATGGCGAATCGCTTCCCGTCATTCACATGGAGAAGCAGGCCTAGGACCGCATTCGAAAAGCTTTCGCTGCCGTGGGGCCAGATCTTTTTTGCTTCCTTTCGATCAACAAAGCGGTTCGGGAGCTCTCATTTGCGTCGGACAGAAGAGACTCCCGCTAGGTATAATGCCCGGCGATGAAATCATCCTTCGGTTTGCATCGGCGGGCGTACCGGATGTTTGCGCGCGTATTTCCGCGTTGCAGCATGATCTCGCAGGCGATCGCGTTCAATCTGTTCCTCGCGTTTTTCCCGACGCTACTGGTGGCCGTGGCCCTGGCGACCAGCCGGCTGGGCGGCAAAACCAGCCTGCTCGATTTGATAACGGACCTGACGGAGTTTTTGCCACCGGGGAGCCAGGCCATCGTTTCGGAGTTTTTGGTAAAGCGCGGCCCGGAGGCCTGGAAGCTCGCGGCGCTGGGCTGGACGGGAATGTTGCTCGCTGGTTCGCAAGTGATGAAGCTGGTGATGGAAGGAATTCACATCATTTACGACGACAAGGAGCCGCTCGGTTTTCTGCACCGCCAAATCCGCGGGCTGATGCTCCTGCTCGTGACCATGGCTCCGCTCCTGGCCGCCGCAATTCTTGGCGTCCTCGGCAAGCCTTTGCGGCACTGGCTTGGCCATGAGATAGGCAAACGCATTCTTCCGCAAGGGTGGTGGACCTTTTTTTTCCCCGCGGCGGCGGTTGTGCTGGCCATGCTGGCGCTGACGGTCATCTATCGCGTGGCGCGGCCGCAGGAAGACAGTCTCCGCAACGTGTTGCCTGGCGCCATGGTAGCCACGCTGCTCTGGTGGCTGGTGGATGTGCTCTTTGGAATTTACGTGCGGCGCGTGCCGTACAGTGTGGTCTATGGCGGCTTGGCGGCGGTGATTGGCTTGATCATCTGGATGCAGCTTTCGGCGGTCATTATTTTCCTGGGCGCGGCATGGAACGCTGAACTGGCGGACAGCCGAAGGGCGGCGCAAGCCCGTGGGTGAGCAAATCGTGCGGGTGGAGTGTTACGCCGGGTACAAGGGCGACGAGCGGCCGGTACGCTTGCACCTTGGTGGCTGTTCGCTCGACGTCGTCACGTTGGAGGACCGCTGGTATTCGCCGGGTGCCACGTTTTTTCGCGTCGTGGTGGATGGCGGCGATCACTACGTCTTGCGCCACGAGGAGGCGCAGGGTGGCTGGTACCTCAGCGCTTTCCGCGCAGTGCACAGGCCATCCTCCTAAGATTGACACCTCGCTCTGTGGCAACTAGATTTAGTCAACGCTGACGGAGGGGAGGATGCAGAGTGCCCAGACGATTCCGTCGGTGTCCGGCTGCGCTGTTGAATGTCCGTTGGTCTGTTTTTCTCGGCGGACTTGTTCTTCTCTTCGAGCTTCCTGCCGTATATGCGCAGTCGCCTCCATCGCAAGCTTCTCAACAGGAAGCGCCTCAGAGCAGCCAGAAACCGGATGCAAAGCCCGCAAACGAAGAAATCGTGTCGCGCGACACGCCGACGACGTTCAAGGTGCGTGTCAATGTCGTCCTGGTGCGCGTCGTGGTGCGGGACAACAACGGCAAGGTCATTACCAACTTGAAAAAAGAAGATTTTCAGCTCGCGGACAATCGCAAACCGCAAACCATTTCCAGCTTTTCCGTCGAGACGCCGGGTTCGCATGTCCCGGCGGTGAAATCGGATGCGGACTCAGGCGCGGCTCCCTCCGGAGGCATCCAGGTGAAGGCGCCGGAGCTGCCGCGCCGTTTTGTCACCCTCTTTTTCGACGACCTGCATCTCTCCGCGCAGGATGTCCTGATTTCGCGGCAAGCGGCTTCGAAACTGTTTAATGCCATGCAGAGCGACGACCGCCTCGCCATCTTCACAACCTCCGGTCAGGTCCAGCAAGACTTCACGGGGGATCGCGACAAGCTGGAAGAAGTACTGCAGCGAATCGTCCCTCGTCCCCTCTCTAGTCATTCGTCGACGGACTGTCCGCCCATGACATTCTACGAGGCATATCAGATCGTGGAGGCCAACGATCCAACCGTACTGCAGATTGCTATCCAAGACGTATTGCGGTGCGCGGGGAATTTGCCGGGCAGCGCGGCACAGGCGATGGCACAGCGGGCAGCTCAGAACGAGTTGACGACCGGGGAATCCGAGATACAGTTTTCGTTTCGCAACCTGGACGTGCTAATCCGGAGAATGAGTTCGTTGCCCGGCCAGCGCGTTATCGTCATGATGTCTCCTGGATTTTTCGTCACTCCCGTGATGCATGACACCAGCGATATCATCGACCGTGCGACCAAAGCGAATATTGTGATCAACGCGATTGATGCACGCGGGTTGTACGTTTCTTCGCTCTATGACGCAGGCAACGCCGCCCCTCCCAGTCCTCTGAAGGCGCAATTGGTCATGACGGAAGAGTTCGTGCAGAATGATGTGCTGGCCGAATTTGCGGACGGTACGGGCGGAACCTTCTTTCACAACCGCAACGACATTGATCAAGGGCTATTGCAGGCCGCCGCCGAGCCGGAAGTGTCCTACGTCCTGGGGTTTTCGCCGCAGAACCTGAAGTTAGACGGAAAGTACCACCACCTGAAAGTGACCTTCACCGCCAAGCAGAAATGGACCTTGCAGGCTCGCCATGGGTATTTCGCGCCGCACGAAGCGGCCGATCCGGAAGCGGGCGCGCGAGAGGAGATTCAGCAGGCCATCTTCTCCCAGGAAGAATTGCATGATCTCCCAATCGAGTGCCAAACACAATTTTTTAAGGGCGCGAAAGGCGTGCGCTTGACGGTTGAGGCGCGTGTCGAAACCAAGGGGCTGAAATTTCGCAAGGCCGAGGACCGCAACAAAGACAAGCTGACCATCGCGACGGTAATTTTCGACGAAAACGGAAGCCTCTTAACGGGGTTGGAAAAGACCGTCGAAATGCGATTGAAGGATGACACGCTTCAACGTATCAACAAAACAGGCATCAGCGTGCGATCGAGCTTTGATCTGCAGCCCGGAACTTTTCTGGTTCGAATTGTAGTCCGGGATTCCGAAGGGACGCAGATGGCCGCGATGAATCGCGGGGTGGTGATTCCGTACTGAAGGTTGCCCTGGGCACGCGCCGAATCCGTTGGCTTAAAAATTACTGCAGGAGTATAGTTGATCGACTAGCCTGTTTGGAGCATCCGCCAGGTTGGCGCTGTACTCGGTTTCGCGCGCTCCGGGGGATGGGGTTTCAGAAGGGCAAGGATGTTTTACCCACGGCTATTCCCGGACTTCCGGCGTATCACTTTTCTGCTTTCTCTCTGTTGCGTCTTATTACCCGTTAAGAATCTCTGGGCCCAGGCGGCCGCTCCTCCGGCCGCGCCCCCGCAAGAGGCGCCGGCAAAGACGGATTCCGCCGCGCAACCTTCGCAAATGCCCTCTTCTGGAGACACCGCAGAGGTTTCAAGCCATGACGGTCCGGCCACCTTCAAGGTGCGCGTCAACCTGGTTCTGGTTCGCGTGGTCGTGCGCGACGCACAAGGCAAGGTCGTTCCCAATCTCAAGAAGGAGAACTTCCAGCTCTCTGACAATCGCAAGCTTCAAACGATTTCCTCATTTAGCGTGGAGACCCCGGAAGCGCACACGGCTTCGGCGGTGGCATCGCCTGCGACTTCCGAAGGATCTTCGTCAAGCGCGGATGTGATTGCGGGAAAAGCGACGGTGTTGCCCCAGCGATTCGTGTCCATGGTTTTTGACGATATCCACTTGTCCATAGAAGACACCACCTTCCTGCGCGATTCGGCGACGCGGTTCTTTGCAGCACTCGCGCCCAGCGATCGCGTGGCGTTTTACACCACCTCCGGGCAGTTTAAACAGGAATTCACGAATGATCGGGATACCATGAAGAAGGCTTTATTCGGAATCATCCCGCGCCACACGTCGGACGAAAACTTTCATGACTGCCCGGACGTGAGCTACTACCAGGCGGACTTGATTGAGAACAGGCGCGACTCGCAGTCGCTGGCGGTTGCGGCGGAGGAAGCCGTCCAGTGCGCATTCAATGGCGATGAGACCAAGATCGCTCAGGCGCAGATTCTGGCGGACACGGCCGCACAGCGGGCGCTTGTTAAAGGAGACTCCGACACAGACTATGCCTACCGTCATCTCGAGGAGATCGTGCGGCGCTTGTCCAGTATGCCCGGACAGCGAGTGCTTGTCTTTGTTTCGCCCGGATTCATCATGTCCTCGCTGCAGTTAGAGGCTTCCGATTTAGTCGATCGCGCCACGCGTGCCAGTATCGTGATCAATACCATCGATGCGCGCGGCCTATACGCACCAGATGTGTTGGGTGACATTGCTAGTCCTCCGCGAGACACCATCCGCACTGCCGGGTTCAAGACCACCTATCGCGTTGCGGCGCAGGCCGCCCAAGAAGATGTTCTTGCTCAATTTGCAGATGGCACCGGCGGCAGGTTTTTTCACAACCGTAACGACGTGGACGAAGCCATGCGCGAAGCGGCCGCCGCGCCTGCTTTCTCCTACTTGCTGGGATTCTCCCCACAGAACTTGAAAATCGATGGGCGTTATCACACGTTGAAGGTCACGCTGACGAACAAGGAAAAGTTTAGCATCCAGGCGCGGCACGGATACTACGCGCCCAAGTCCGCGGAAGATCCCCTGGAGGCCGCCAAGCAGGAAATGCAGGAGGCGTTGTTCTCGCAGGAGGAAATCCGCGACCTGCCGGTGGATCTGCAGACGCAATATTTCAAAAAGGATGAGCTGGGTGCGCGCCTCGCGGTGCTCAGCCGCTTTGACTTGAAAGGCATCCACTTCCGGAAGGCCGAGGGGCGCAACAAGGATCAATTGACGATCGTCACCGGGATCTTCGATGAAAACGGGAATTTTGTGACCGGTGGCGAGAAGATCGTTGATATGAAACTGTTGGACACGACGTACGACCGGCTGAGCCATTCGGGATTCACGGTGAAATCGAGCTTTGACGTGAAGCCAGGCACCTACCTGGTTCGGCTGGTCGTTCGCGACGCCGAAGGCGCGCAGATGGCGGCGCGCAATGGAGCCGTAGTCATACCATTCTAGGATTGAGCGGACTTGGTGGAGGAGCACATGAACACGCTGAAAAACGACTGGCGAAAAATTCGGTCGGCCGCGTGCTTGGTGATCGGCCTGGCGTGCCTTGCCCCCAGTCCTTCAGGCGCCCAAGAGCAGCCTCCGCCGCCTCCTGCAGAGGCCTCGGCCCAGCAAGGGCCGGTCGTCGTCATCAAAAAGGAATCGAAGCTCGTGCTTGTGGATGCGGTGGTCAGGGACAAGAAGGGCAACTACATCCATGACCTCACGAAGGATGACTTCAAGGTCTTCGAGGACAACAAAGAGCAGCCGGTTTCAACGTTTTCTGCCGGTATGGATCCCGCCGCTCCTACCGTCGGCGGCAGGCGCTACCTCATCTTGTTCTTCGATAATTCCACGATGGCAGCGCCGGATCAGATCCAGGCGCGGGGCGCGGCTACAAAATTTATTGAAGCGAATGCCGGGCCGGACCGCTTGATGGCCGTGGTGGATTTTGGCGGCACGCTCAGAATTGTTCAGAATTTCACCGCTAATGCCAATTTGCTCCGCGCGGCGGTTTCCGGAGTAAAGAACTCCGCGGTGGATCCCAACGCCGCGGATCCGGTAACGGTCGCCTCCAACGCTTCCAACGCACCACTGGGAGCAGGGCCCACCATCGGATCTTCTTCACTGACGAACGCAGCCGCGGATTTCGGCGCGCGCAGCATGCTTCTGGCCATCCGGAGTCTCGCAAAGAATCTTCGCACCGTGCCCGGGCGGAAGATGGTGGTCTTGTTTTCGGGGGGATTCCCGCTGACCAACGACAACGAATCGGAGCTGACCGCGACGATTGACGCCTGCAACAAAGCCAACGTAGCCATCTACGCTTTGGATGCGCGTGGATTGGTGGCGCCGGGCGGAGTCACGCACAGAGTTGCACCGAACGGCAAGTCGCGCGCTGCGTCCGCGCATTCCAATTCGACCGGATCCTCGGCAAAGCCAAGACTCCTCCTGGCCGCCTATCCCGCGAGCACCATGCTTGAACCTCAGCATGGCGGAGGTCCGGGTGGTGGTGGCGGCGGTGGTGGCCATGGTGGCGGCGGTGGTGGTACCGGCGGTGGCGGAACCGGTGGTGGCGGAACTGGCGGCGGTGGAACCGGCGGTGGGCGTGGCGGCTCCGGTGGGACGGGCGGCGGGACCGGCGGTGGTACCGGAGGAAAAGGTGGCACAGGCGGCACGGGAGGCGGCACAGGCGGCGGGGGCACCCGCGGCGGCGGCGGAACGCCAAGCTCTAACTACAACAACCCCTACAGCAACTCGCAGTACAACCAGGCACGTTCGCTCCTCCCTCAATTGCCGACTTCGACTTCGACCAACCAGCAAGTCCTGGCAGCTCTGGCCATCGGGACTGGAGGCTTCACCATCTTCAACACCAACGATTTGCTGGGCGGCCTCGAGCGCATTGGCCGCGAGCAAAACGAGTTCTACATTCTGGGATATGTCCCACCGGACACGCCGGAGGGCAGCTGCCACGGCCTGAAGGTAAAGTTAAACAAGGGTGGGATGGAAGTTCGCTCGCGCACCTCCTATTGCAACGCGAAAACAACGAATGTTCTGGAAGGGCGGCCGGTCGAAAAGCAACTAGAGTCGCACGCTTCGGGGACGCAAACGGGTTCGATTCACGGCGCGATGGAGACGCCGTATTTCTATACCGCGCCAAACGTCGCGCGCGTGAACCTCGCGATGGAGATCCCCCCGGACTCTATGCAGTTCAACAAAGACAAAGGGAAGTACCACGCGAATCTGAACGTTCTGGGCATCGCCTACCGCCCCGACGGTTCCATCGGTGCGCGCTTCAGCGATACCGTCAATCTGGATCTCGAAAAAGACGAATGGAAACAGTTCACCACCAGCCCGTATCACTACGAAAACCAGTTCGACGCAGCAGCCGGCACGTACAAGCTTACTGTCGTCCTCAGTGCGGGCGGAGACGCGTTTGGAAAATTCGAATCTCCGCTCACCATCGATCCCTACGACGGGCAGCACTTCAGCCTCGGCGGCTTGGCGCTCTCCAACACACCGCAGCGCGTGAATGATATGTCCGCAAGCGTGGGCGCCGCCCTTCTGGAGGACCGCACGCTTCTTGTTGTGAAGGGCGTGCAGGTTCCTCCTTCGGGCTGCAACCGCTTCAAACACACGGACAGCGTCGTTTTATACTCCGAAATCTACGAACCGCTTCTGACCTCGGCGGCGCCGCCGGTCGTGGGCATGGGGTATCGCATTTTCGACCGCGCCACGAACACGCAAGTCTTCTTCAGCGGAGTCCAGCATGCCGATGAATTCGTCCAGAAAGGCAACCCGGTTATCCCCGTCGGAATGAAGTTGGCAGTAAACGACTTAAAGCCGGGCTCGTATCGATTGATGTTGCAAGCGGTGGACAGCGCGAACAATCATGCGCCGGACCGCGTCGTGGATTTCGACGTCACGGAATAGGCTGGCGCGGCCGATCTTCGGCGGCTCAGCTTGCTTGCATCGGCTTCAGACCTGCGCCGAGCGGACCGTACTTTCTCCGTGAAATGGCGTCCTCGCTTCCAAGCCGCGTCGAACTAAGTCTTTTCCCACCTGTACTTTGGGCCGTGGTAAGGATTCGACACGGCTTCTGCACTTCTGCAACTTCTTCGCCGGTCTGGGGTTATCCTAAAAGTGACCGGCAACTCAAAGAGCATGCCATTACGTAGGAGAGTGCCATGAGGCCGCAACAGCGCCCCGCCTCCTCATTTTTTCTTACTGTTCCCGCAATTTCCACGTCGCCGAGGTCTTTCCTGGCGGCGATTCTTTCATTTGCGTGTGTTTTTTCGCTGGGCGTGGATCTCCCGGCCCTCGCCGCGACTCCGGCCGCAAAGGACAAGAAGCACAAGCCGGATCCTGCGCTGAAGGGCCTGCCGATCACGGAACTGAGCGCCGACGAAGCCATTCTTCACGCCTTGAATCGTCTGGCCTATGGCCCGCGGCCAGGAGACATTGAACACGTCCGCCAAATGGGCCTGGCGAAATGGATCGATCAGCAGCTCAATCCCAACTCCATCGACGATAAGGCTCTGGAAGCGCGTCTCCAGAATTATCCGACCCTCCGAATGTCTACCGCGAGATTGATCGAAGAATATCCGCAGCCCAAGCAGGTGGAAAAGCAGGCGGAGAAGCGCGCCGTGGCTGTGGGGGAAACGGCGGAGCAGCGCCGCTCGGATGCCGCCGCGCAAACCATTGCGCGCGATATGCAACCGGGGCAAAGACAAGCTCCAGCCTCGACCGCACCAGCAGACGTTCCTCAACAAGCAGCGGAGAGCACGACAGCCAAGCAAGAAATGACCGATGCGCCCGCTCCAATGAAGCAGGAGCAGCCGCAAAGCAATCCTCCGCAGAACGGTGCAGGCCAGCGCAATGCGCTCGGCGGCGGCGATCCCAACAATGTTCCTCGCGCCGTCGCCGACGACAGCAAACGGCCGCCGCGCATTGTGGCCGAGCTGTCCATGGCCAAAGTCACCCGCGCTCTGTATAGCGAGCGGCAATTGCAGCAGGTCATGGACGATTTCTGGTTCAACCACTTCAACGTGTTCGCCGGCAAAGGTGAGGACCGCTACTACCTGACGTCCTACGAACGCGACGTGATTCAGCCGCACGCGCTCGGCAAGTTCAAGGACCTTCTAACCGCCACGGCGAAAAGCCCCGCGATGCTTTTTTATCTGGACAATTTTCTGAGCGTTGATCCGCGAGCCGCGCAGCGTGCGGCGGCCCAGCGCGCCATGCGCCAGCAGATGCGCAATGGACGCTTCGGCGGGCCACCCCGGAATGCGCAGCAGGTGGCGAAGAAAAATGACCGCGGGCTCAACGAAAATTACGGCCGCGAATTGATGGAATTGCACACGCTCGGCGTGGACGGTGGCTACACCCAGAAAGACGTCACGGAAGTGGCGCGGTGCTTCACCGGCTGGACGATTGAAAAGCCGCGTCAAAATCCGAATTTCAAATTTGACGACAAATTACACGATTACGATTCGAAGTTCGTGATGGGCACGAAGATTCACGCTGGTGGAATGAAGGACGGCGAAGAAGTGATTGATATTCTCGTGCGTCATTCGAGCACCGCGAAATTTATTTCCGCGAAACTCGCGCGCCGCTTTGTTTCCGACAATCCGCCGCAGTCACTCGTGAACCGCATGGCGCAGACCTTCCAATCCAGCGATGGCGACATTCGCGCCGTGCTGAAAACCATGATCTGGTCGCCGGAGTTCTGGTCCCGGGATGCGTACCGCGCCAAGATCAAGACGCCGTTCGAATTGGTCGTTTCCGCTGCGCGCGCCATGGGCTCGGATGTGGACACGCCGATGCCGCTCGTGCAGTGGGTCGGACGAATTGGCGAGCCGCTCTATCAATGCCAGCCTCCAACCGGTTATTCCGATAAAGCGGATGCATGGGTGAACACTGGGGCGCTGTTGAACCGACTGAATTATTCCTTGGCTTTGGCGGGCAACAAGATGCGCGGCGCGCGCACCGACGTGGCTTCGCTCCTCGGTGTCGATCCGTCGGCGGATCCCAGGGCGGCGCTGGACCGCGCGGTCCAGGTATTCCTCGGCGGGCAGGCTGGGCCGACGACCGTGGAGACGCTCGAAAAGCAACTTGATAACCCGCAGGTCTTGCAGGCCAAGCTGGACGACGCGCACCGGCAAGTGGATCTCGGTGTGGTTGCAGGATTAGTCGTGGGCGCGCCCGAATTTCAGCGCCGCTAGTGTGGAGTGATGGGAGGTTGCGATGGCTTACAAATGTTGCGAAGGCGTACGAGGCCTGAAATTTTCTCGCCGCTATTTCATGAAGCAAGGTGGCATCGCCATGGTTGGTCTAAGTGCGATGCCGGCATTCTTGCAGCGCGCCGTGGCTGCCACACCCATGCCTAACAAGAAGCAGCTCGTCGTGCTTTTCCAGCGCGGCGCTGCGGACGGCCTCAATATCGTCGTACCCTTCGGCGAGCCGAATTATTACCGCATGCGTCCGTCGATCGCCATTCCGCAGCCGAAGCGCGGCGGCGGAGATGCAGCCCTCGATCTCGATGGATTTTTCGGATTGCATCCGAGCCTCGCTCCGCTCGAACCCCTCTTCCACAAAAACCAGCTCGCCATCGTGCACGCTGCGGGTTCTCCCGATCCGACGCGCTCGCATTTTGACGCGCAGGATTTCATGGAATCCGGCACGCCGGGCCTGAAATCAACTGAAGACGGCTGGCTGAATCGCGCCATCGAAATCGTTCCGGAAGAAAACGCTTCGCCGTTCCGCGCCGTCGCCATGGGCCAGAATCTTCCGCGCATGCTGCAGGGAAGTGCGCCCGCTATTGCGTTGCCGGACCTGAAGCAGTTCAAAGTGATGGCACAGGCTCCGGGCACGGGCCAGATGGTCGAAGGCGGTTTCGAAGCCATGTACGCTCAGTCCGTGGATCACGCTCTGCACGGCACGGGCACCGAAACGTTTGAAGCCATCGATCTTCTTCGCAAAGCCGACCCGTCCAAATATCAGCCGGAAAACGGCGCGCAGTATCCCACGAGCCGCCTCGGCCAGAGCTTGCAGCAGATTGGGCAGCTCCTCAAAGCCAATATTGGCGTGGAGGTTCTCTTCGTGGACTGCGGCGGCTGGGACAATCACGTCAACGAAGGCGGCGTGCAGGGCCAGCTCTCGAATTTGTTGAAAGACCTCGGCCAAGGCCTCGCGGCATTTCATCAGGACCTGGGCGACCACATGCAGGACGTTGTCGTCATAACCATGAGCGAGTTCGGCCGCACCGCCAAGGAAAACGGTAACCGCGGCACGGATCATGGCCACGCCAACTGCATGTTCCTAATGGGCGGTGACGTCAAAGGCGGCCAGGTCTACGGCAAGTGGCCCGGCCTGAACGATCATCAGCTGAACGAAGGCCGCGATCTCGCGCTCACAACGGACTTCCGCTCCGTCGTCGGAGAAGTTCTCTCGAAGCACATCGGCGTGAACGAATTGAAGACCATCTTCCCCGGTTTTGACAACAACCCACGCAAATTCACCGGCCTCATCCGCTCGTAGCCCCATGCCATCCAGGGAAACGGCTCATGGACGTTCCTCGTGCCATACCAGCCAGGGCGCCCTCTCACCGCTCTGAAAGAAGGACGCCAGCGCGCGAATCGCTTCGGGCGTTGTGATATTCCACGACGCGGGGTACAAATCGCGCTGCCCGTTCGCCAGGTAGTACTCAATCACAGCGTTTTTCGGTCCGGCATAATCAGGATTGCGGGTAGAGAATCCTGAATCTCCTTCATGGTATACGCACATCATCCAGGCGGCATCTCCGTTCACGAGTGCGCAAGCTGCTGGCCACCCGCCGGGCCGCCGCAGCCAAACTTCGGAATAGCGCCTGCGCCGAACTTGCTCGAGGCGCGTCTTGAGCTCCTCGACGTCTGCCACCTCAAAGACGTCCTTGTTTACCTGTAGCTCCATGAGCCAGCACCTCTGGCCAAACCCGGAAAGTATGGATGATTATCTCTCGATTTGCGCTAAACCTGGGGCGTGACATTTCTTCGGCACGCGAGGAAGTCCGAAACGCAAAACGGAGCGGCCAGCGGCCGCCCCGTTCCATGATTTCTCGCAGTTGCATGTGTTAGCTGTTTGGCTTTGCTTGCAGGACTCGCCTCACGATGCGGCCGAGCCGCGGATGCGCATCCCGTAAAACGAACGGTAGACGAAGGTGAAAGAAACCACGAAGAAGGCCGCGGCGAGAATGTGCGTCAAGCCACTTCCTTGGCTGGCCGTCATTTGCACCGCCAGTTCAACAGCCAGCAAGCCAAAGAGCGTCGTGAACTTGATGACCGGATTCAGCGCCACCGATGAAGTGTCTTTGAAAGGATCGCCAACCGTGTCGCCGATGACCGTGGCGTCGTGTAGCGGCGTGCCTTTCTGTTTCATCTCGACTTCTACGATTTTCTTGGCGTTGTCCCACGCGCCTCCGGCATTGGCCATGAAGATGGCTTGATACAATCCGAAAATGGCGATGGAGAAGAGGTAGCCGATGAAGAAGAACGGCTCGACGAAGGCAAACGCCAGGGTCGCGAAAAATACGGCAATGAAGATGTTGAGCATGCCCTTCTGCGCGTACTTCGTGCAGATCTCGACGACTTTCTTGCTGTCGGCGATGCTCGCAGCGGCCGCACCATCCAGTTTGATGTTGGCTTTGATGAACTCCACCGCGCGATAGGCGCCAGTGGTCACCGCCTGCGTGGAGGCGCCGGTGAACCAGTAAATCATGGCGCCGCCGGTGACGAGGCCGAGCACGAATGGCGCATGCAGCAGCGAGAGATTGTTCACGTTTTCAGAGAGACCGTGCGTCAGCGCCATGATGATCGAGAAAATCATCGTGGTGGCCCCGACGACCGCCGTCCCGATGAGCACGGGCTTTGCAGTAGCTTTGAACGTGTTTCCCGCACCGTCGTTGGCTTCGAGCATTTCCTTGGCCCGCTCGAAGTTCACGTCAATGTTGTAGTCCTTCTTCAGTTCCTGTTTGATGCCGGGGACTTGCTCGATCAGCGAAAGTTCATAAACCGATTGCGCGTTGTCCGTCACCGGGCCGTAGGAATCGACGGCGATGGTCACCGGACCCATTCCTAGAAAGCCGAAGGCGACCAATCCAAAAGCAAACACCGCCGGTGCCAGCATTTGATCGCCAAGCCCCATCGTGCTGATCAGGTAGCCCGCGGACATCAGCAGGACCATCGCCAGCCCGATGTAGTACGCCGAGAAATTTCCGGCGACGAATCCCGAAAGAATGCCTAGCGATGCGCCGCCTTCTTCTGCCGATGTCACAACTTCCTTCACGTGCCGCGAATTGGTGGAGGTGAAGACCTTCACCAGCTCGGGAATTAAGGCGCCGGCAAGTGTGCCGCAGGAAATGATTGTCGCCAGTTTCCACCACTGCGTGCTATCTCCGCCGAGCGCCGGAATGATCCGCCAAGAAATAAAGTAGGTCAGCGCAATCGAAACGAAGGACGTGATCCATACCAGCGAAGTCAACGGTGTCTCGTAATCCATTTCATCGGCGTTGCCGAATCGAGCCTTGGCGATAAACCCATTGATGAAGTAAGCCGCGGCGCTGGCGATGAGCATCACAATGCGCATCACGAAAATCCATACGAGCAATTGGATTTGCAGCGTCGGGCTCTTTACCGCAAGCAATATGAAAGTGATCAGTGCAACGCCCGTGACGCCATACGTCTCGAATCCATCCGCACTTGGTCCAACGGAGTCACCGGCGTTGTCACCGGTGCAATCGGCGATAACCCCGGGGTTGCGCGCGTCGTCTTCCTTGATCTTGAAAACAATCTTCATCAAATCGGAGCCGATATCGGCGATTTTCGTGAAGATGCCGCCGGCGATGCGCAGCGCGGCCGCGCCGAGCGATTCGCCGATGGCGAAGCCGATGAAACACGGCCCGGCGTAATCACCCGGAACAAAAAGCAGAATGAACAGCATCATCAGCAGTTCGACGCTGATAAGCATCATGCCGATGCTCATCCCTGCTTCGAGCGGTGTGTGATAAATCGGATAAGGCTTGCCGCGCAGACTGGCGAATGCCGTGCGCGAATTTGCAAACGTGTTCACGCGAATGCCGAACCACGCCACGCCGTAGCTTCCAGCGATCCCAACGAGGCTGAAAATCAAAATGATGGGAAGAGTAATCGCCGTGGGATGCACCGGAGCGAGCCAGCCGAAGTAAAGAACGATCACCACGGCGATGAAAACCCACAAGATCATCAGGAACTTGCCCTGCGTGATGAGATACGTTTTGCAGGTTTCGTAAATCAGCTCGGAAATGTCGCGCATGGACTTGTGCACCGGCAGGTTTTTCAGCCGCGTATAAATCGCCAGGCCAAACGCCAGCCCGAACACGCAAATGACGATTCCGAAAAGCAAGAGTTTGTGGCCGTCAATCCCAAGGAATGTCACTTGAGAGAGATCAGGAAGCTTCAGATTCGCTTCGCCGCCTGCTTCATCGGCGAGCGCCGAGGCAGCCGCGAGCAGTGTGAGCGCAGCCGCTGCTACGCTGAACTTGCTGAATCTACAGCCGAGAGACCAGGCACGTGCAAGCCAGGTTCGCATTCGAACTCCTCCGCGCATCAATTGTTTACAGGCATTTGTAGAGTAATTGCTTCCCGGCACAGCTGTTTCCGGCACACTTTTTCGAACGAGCACCCTCAGGTGCAACCGCAAATCGAATTGTTCTCATTCCACCGGGAAGAGGCCGGCGCGCGTCGCTCCGGGACTACCCCAAATACCCCGGGCGAAGCACCCTTACGACTAGGCGCACGGGATGGCATAGAGCGATGATTTATAACATTTAACCAATGAGGGGTCAAACCGCGCTTTATGGATGGAGCCCGCAGCCCCGTATCGCCTCGGATACCAAATCGCCGCGTTTTCGCCAAGCGATGGTAACATGCCAGAATCATTTGTCCGCGAACAGGCCTAGCGGGACGGGGGTTCATGGGTACCAAGCCGATGCTGGAAGCGGCGCCGAGCGCCGGCGCAGCGCAAAACGTGCGTCACGATTGGCAGCGAGCGGAAGTCCAAGCCATCTATCGCACGGCGCTTCCGCAGCTGGTGTTCCGAGCGCAAACGATTCACCGCGAATTTCACGCGCCCGACCGCGTGCAAACTTGCCAACTCATCTCTATTAAGACCGGAGGTTGCCCCGAGGATTGCGCGTACTGTCCGCAGAGCGCGCACTACGAAGCGGGCGTAGAGCGCGAGGGCCTGCTCGATCCGCAGCATGTGATCGGGGTGGCGCGGGAAGCGGCGGACCGCGGCGTGACTCGCTTCTGCATGGGAGCGGCGTGGCGGCAGGCGCCGGAGGGCAGGGAATTCGAGAATGTGCTGGAGATGGTGCGCGGCGTCTCCGCGCTGGGCGTGGAAGTGTGCTGCACGCTCGGCATGCTGACGGAAGTGCAAGCAACGAGGCTGAAAGAGGCGGGGCTGACCGCGTATAATCACAATCTGGATACTTCGCCGGAATTTTATGGTTCGATTATCACCACGCGCGTTTATGAGGATCGCTTGAAAACGCTGGCGGCTGTCCGCAAGGCGGGCATCACGGTTTGTTGCGGCGGAATTCTGGGCATGGGAGAGCGTGAAACGGATCGCATCGGTTTGCTGCACCAGTTGGCAACACTCGAACCGCATCCGGAAAGCGTCCCGATCAATATGCTTGTACGCGTGGAAGGAACACCGTTGGCTTCGATTCCCCAGCTGGATCCGTTGGAGCTGGTTCGCGCGATCGCGACGGCGCGTATTCTTATGCCCGCTTCGCGCGTGCGGCTGGCCGCGGGACGGAAACAGCTATCTCCTGAAGCGGTTACGCTTTGTTTTCTTGCAGGGGCGAATTCGATTTTTGTCGGAGAAAAACTCTTGACCACTCCGAATCCCGGTCCCGATCAAGACGAGCAGTTGCTGCAATCCCTGGGGATGAAGCCACTCGAATCGCATGCCATCTAACGTTCACGATGAGTTTCAGCGCGAATTGGAGACGGGACTTCGCGAGCTCGAAGCAAAGAGCGAGTTGCGCTCGCTGGCGGAGATTCGCGGTGTGAACCTCTGCTCGAATGATTATCTCGGATTGGCGGAGCATCCGGCGCTGAAGGAAGCAGTTCTCGAAGCAGTGCGCGAATCGACGCGAACCGGCGGGACGGGTTCGCGGCTGCTATCAGGACATGCCGCGATCTGGAACGAAGTGGAAGAAGAGTTTGCAAGATTCGCGGGGACCGAAGCGGCGCTTTATTTTGGCAGCGGCTACGCGGCGAACCTGGGAGTGCTCACTTCGCTACTGAAGAAAGAGGATGTGGTTTTTTCGGACGAACTAAATCATGCGAGCCTCATTGATGGCATGCGGCTCTCCGGCGCGCGAAAAGTAATTTATCCGCATCTGGATTTAAATGTGCTTGAGAACGAATTGCAATCGTACAAGGGCGAGCGCTGCCGAAAACTGGTCGTGACCGAAAGCGTTTTCAGCATGGATGGTGATGTCGCTCCAGTCACCGAGATTTTCGCACTCGCGGATCGCTACGGCGCCGGTGTTATCGTGGATGAGGCGCACGCGACTGCTGTGCACGGCCCATCGGGGCAGGGAATTGCGGCCGCAAGTGGATGCGCCGATTTTCTTGTTGCTGCCGTGCATCCCTGCGGGAAGGCGCTGGCCAGCGCGGGCGCGTTTGTTTGCGGAAGCGCCGTTTTGAAGGAACATCTCATCAATCACGCGCGGACATTTGTTTTCAGCACAGCGCAACCGCCGTATATGGCGGGTCAGATTCGCGCCTCGCTGCGGTTGACTCTCGCGATGGATTCGGAGCGCGAAGAATTGCAAGCGCGGTCGAGGCGATTCGCCGCCGCTCTGCGTTCTCAAGGATGGGACACAGGGAATAGCACCACGCAAATTGTGCCTGCGCTGATTGGCGGAAATGAAGAAGCACTGGTGGCTGCCGATTTTCTGCAGCAGGAAGGATTTGCGGTGCGCGCAATTCGACCGCCCACGGTTCCGCAAGGAAGCGCGCGTTTGCGCTTTTCTTTGACTACCAGAATTGCTGAGGACACGCTGCTGCATCTCGAGAATTGTTTGCATCATTGGTGCGACCTTGCGCATAGATCCGCTACCGCGGGGCGGGCATGAGGCACCACTTCTTTATTACCGGCACGGATACGGGAGTCGGCAAGACGACGCTTTCGGCGCTGCTTTGCGCGGCGCTCGATGCGGTGTATTGGAAGCCGATCCAAACGGGCACGCTGGAAGGCTCGGATCGCGTGACGGTCATGCGGCTGGCTGGGATCGGAACGGATCGCACGCTCGATGAAGTGTATAAATTTGTTCCGCCGGTTTCGCCGGACCTGGCGGCGCGCTGGGCGGGAGTGGAAATCGATCTGGGACGAATTAATATGCCCAGCAGCTTAATTAACGACTGGCTGATCGTCGAAGGCGCGGGCGGCGTGCTGGTGCCCATCAACCAGAAGCAGTTCATGCTGGACATGATGGTGAAATTCAAATTGCCGGTGGTGGTGGCAGCGCGCAGCAGCCTGGGCACAGTCAATCACACACTGCTCACACTTGCGGCGCTGCACGCGGCGGAGCTTCCGGTGCATGGTGTCGTGCTGATCGGCGACCAGAACCGCGAAAACCGTGAAACCATCGAGCGCTTTGGGCACGTGCGCGTGATCGGCGAGATTCCAAAACTGCCGAATCTGCATCGCACCGCGCTCATGCAGGTTTTCATGAACCATTTCGATCGCGCGGCCTTTGCGCAATAGTTGCGCAGAATGAATTCCGCGCTGCGCATCTGGCATCCCTTCACAAATTCCGCGCTGGACCCTCCGCCGCTGCAAGTCGAGCGGGCGGTGGGAGTTTATCTCTACACCAAAGACGGGCGGAAAATTTTGGATGCAATTTCGTCGTGGTGGGTGAATCTTCACGGGCACGCGAATCCGCGGATTGCCGCGGCCATTGCGGCGCAGGCGAGAAAATTGGAGCACGTCATTCCCGCGGGATTCACGCACGAGGCCGCCGAGGAATTGGCGGAGCGCTTGCGAAAATGGCTGTCGCCGGAACTGAAACATTTGTTTTTTTCGGATGATGGCTCGACGGCCGTTGAAGTGGCGCTAAAAATGGCCGTGCAATTTTTCAGCAATCAACAGCGCGGCGAAAAATACGAAATCGTGGCGCTGGAGCATGGCTATCACGGCGACACTGCCGGGGCGATGTCCGTCAGCGATGACTCGCCGTTCACGGTGCCATTTGGCTCCATGCGCTATCCGGTACATCATGTGCATTCGGCGTATTGTTACCGGTGTCCGATGGGATTAAAACGCGAGTCGTGTCACATCGAATGCGTCCAGCAACTTGAGTCGCTGCTTGCGGAACGCGGCGACAAGATTGCTGCGGTGATCGTCGAGCCGCTGTTGCAAGGTGCGGGCGGGATGATCGTGCACCCGGTGGCGTTTTTGCAGAAGGTGCGGGCGCTTTGCACCAAGCATGACGTATTGCTGATCGCCGACGAAGTTCTCACCGGATTTGGACGAACCGGCAAGATGTTTGCGTGCGACCTCGCAGGTGTGGTGCCGGACCTGATGTGTTTGTCGAAAGGAATTACCGGCGGATTCCTGGCGATGGGTGTGACGCTTTGCACGGATCGCGTTGAGAATGCATTTCGCAGTGAAAACCGGAAACATACTTTTTATCACGGCCATTCGTATACGGGAAACGCGCTGGCGTGCGCGGCGGCCAACGCCAGCTTGCAGGTTTTTGACGATGAGCCGGTGTTCGACCGCATTGCATCGATTGCGCTTATTCACGCAGAGCGCCTGGAACAATTTCGCAAGCTTCACCAGGTGGGCGAGACGCGGCAGATTGGGACCATTGGAGCAATCGAGTTGCGCGCGGAGGATGCAGGTTATCTGTCCGCGATGCGTCCGAAGCTGTACCAGTTTTTTCTCGAGCGGGGAGTACTGTTGCGGCCGCTGGGGAATGTGGTTTACGTTTTGCCGCCATACGTGATTTTGGCAGATGAATTGCGCCGTGTGTATGACGTGATTGAAGAAGCCGTTCAGACGTTGCTCTGAGGCTCGCTTATGTCTAACGGGCGCACCAAGTTGCGCCACTACAACAGAAGTGGGTTGGGATAGGAGACACGGATTGCAGGCGAATTTGAGCGGATGGAAACAGAAGGTCGTGGCGTTTGCGAGCGGGCTGGGAGCGCCGGGACTTTTTCTCATTTCGTTTCTCGATTCGTCAGTGCTGACGTTTCCGGTCATCAATGATCTTCTGCTGATCGAGCTTTCCATGCAGCATCCCGCGCGGATGCCGTTGTATGCGTTCATGGCGATGCTTGGATCGGTGCTGGGGTGCGTGCTGCTGTTTTTTCTTGCGGAAAAAGGCGGCGAAGCGCTTTTTCACAAACATGCGGGGCAGCGGGCGCATGCGATTCACAATTGGGTGGTGCACAACGGGTTCGGCGGGATGCTGATCGCGGCGTTATTGCCACCCCCTACGCCGTTTAAGGTTTTTGTCGTGGCCGCGGGAGTATTCGAAGTGCCGGTGATTAGTTTCACTTCAGCCATCACACTGGCGCGAGCGATCCGCTACTTCGGGATTGGCTACCTGGCGATTCGCTATGGGGCGCAGGCACTGCCGTATCTGATGAGCCACAAATGGCAGGTGGCGGCGGTGGTGATCGCCCTGGCGGCGATCAGCTATTTACTATCCCGTTTGATCCTCCGACATCGGCCAGAGACAGAAAAGTCGAACTGAGTGCGCCCATCCCCCCGTTTTCGCTGATGTGACCAAAGTGGGGATATCACCACCAAGTTCCTTTGGAACCGGGCTCCCAGGCGAGTTCTTGGGAGAGGATCTTGCCGGAGGGGTCTGTGTCGATGAGGGCTTCTACGCGCCTGCCGTAGCTCGCGTCGCGTGTGTAGGGGAAAGCGTGAAGCATGATGTGGAAGCCTTGCGGGGTCTTTTCCACGCTGGCTTTGGGGAAGCCAGCGGTTTGGAGGAAGAGGCGGGCGACGGCGGTGTCGCGGGCGGCGTCAAGAGCGGGTGAGGGTTCGGGCTTATAGGAAGTGGTCGCGGACTCGGGATCGAAGCTGGCGCCGGGGCCGACTTCGACTTCCACGTCGTGGAGGGCGCTTTCGGTTTCGACGATGCCGTGCCAGCGGAAGGGGGAGGCGGATTGGGCGAAGGAGGCGGTTCGGCGGGGTGTCTCGCCGTGATAGGTGCGGGATTCCAAGAGGGACAAGACGTTGCTGTGGAGGACGGCGCGGGCGCCGATGTAAACCATCAGCGTGGCTAGCGCTAGGGATGCGCCGACTCGTCCTTTTGGACCTTTTGATTTGGCGCCGATTTCTTCGGTGACTAGACCGCTGAGCAGCGGAAGAAGAAGTCCGGCGAGAAGAATTCCCAGAATCCAGAGATCGAGGTGGGCGAGCCAGTCCAGGGAGAAACGCCGTGGGGAGAAGGGCCAGAGGAGTTCTACACCGATGCTTTGGCAAAGGTCCATGAGGAGATGGAGGAGGGCGGCGGCTGCCACGGGAACGAAAATATGCTTGATCGAAAACTGGGTTCCGCCAGGTTGGCGCTTTGGAAATTGAGACAGGATGGCAATGAGCAGAGCTAAGAATAGAGCTGCCAGAAGCGAATGAAAGTATGTGCGATCGAAGGTGAGGAACGCAGAAGGGCCGAAGCAGACGCTCAGAATGTCGAGATCGGCGATGGTTCCGGCGAACAGCATGGCGATGGTGACGTTGCGGGCACCGCGGGGGAAAGCGGCGCGCTTCAGGGTGTAGGAGGCTAGGGCGTGGGTGAGGGGGTCCATGGGTAGAGTTTATCTCATGGATTTGGAGTGGGAGGGGGGGTTGATGGGCCAACCTCAAAAGCGACAGTGGGGCTGCCCCACTCCAAAGAGCGGACCGCCTCAGAGGGCGGGCCCTACAAATGTCAGAGAGAAACACCGGTCTGAAGACCGGCCGCTCTGGCCGTATGTTTTGGCCCTATCTGGGGAATGTGCTCGTCGGAGCACAGCCAGGAGTAGCTGTGCTACTGGGATATTAGGAATGGGGGCCGGGGACTAGGAGCTTTAGGGCGCGGGGGATGATTTTGAATTCGACGGGGAGGCGGGCTAGGGGTTCGCCGTCGACTTGGGCGTAGAGGGGATTGGCGTCCAGGGGCTCACACACAATTGTTTCGGCTTTCCAGAAGTGGACGCCTTCGGTTTCGCGCAAATCGCCGAGCAAGAGGCTGGGCAAATAGCTGAGATAGCGGAAGCCGCTTTGGGTGGTCAGGGCCATTAGTTCGAATTGGTCTTGAAAAAGATCGGCGCCGGTGGTGATTTTGAAGGGGCCACCGTAGTTTTGCGTACGGCCGACGATGACGAGGGAGGCGTCGAGCTTTTGTTCGCCGGTGACGATGCGGAAGTGCGGGAATTTGTAACGGAAAATTTCGCGGGCACCCTGCCACCAGTAGGCGAGAATGCCAACGCGGGCCTTCAGATCGAGATCAATTGAATAGACGATCATGCCGTCGGGGCCGGCTCCGGCCACGCTGAGGAAGTATTTTTTTTGTTCGGGCTGCTTGAGGGGGGTTGCCAGGCCGAGGGCGATTTCTTTCACGGTGCCGTGAACGAGTTTTTCGGCCGCGCTGGGGATGTCCCATGGCAAGTCTAATTCTTTGGCGAGGATGTTTGCAGTGCCGCCGGGGAGAAGCGCGAGCGGGACGCGGTGACCGTTTTGCTGAGCGGCGAGGCCGTTGACGATTTCGTTGAGCGTGCCGTCACCGCCGCAGGCAATGACGAGCTGGCGGCCCTCGTCGGCGGCGCGTAGTGCGATTTCGGTGGCATGACCCGGGCCGGTGGTTTCGGCGAGCTCGGTTTCGATGCCTCCGCCGGCGAAAATGTGGCGTGCTTCGTTGAGCCCGCGTTGGCGGCCGCGGCCACCGCCGCCGGCGTTTGGATTGTGAATCAGTAACGCGTTTCGCAGTTTCGAGTTCATCGCTGGTGCAAGAGTACTCCGTTCGTATAGTGAGAGATACATTCTATATAATGTCAGGCGATTTTCAGCACACTGTTGTGCCGAGGGTTTCATGGCCAAAGCCGCGCCTGCGAGCGTGAAAAAAGAGATTGAGGAGCTTCGCGAGAAGCTGCGGTACCACGAATACCGGTATTACGTGCTGGATGATCCGGAGATTTCGGACGCGGCGTATGACCGGCTGATGAACCGGCTGAAGGAATTGGAGACGGCGCATCCGGAATTGGTTACGACGGATTCGCTGACGGTGCGCGTGGGCGGCGCGCCTCGCGAGGGGTTTTCCACGGTGCGGCATGCGCGGCCGATGCTGAGCCTGGACAATGCGTTTTCGTATGAGGCGCTCGGCGACTGGGACAAACGCGTGCGCGAGGCGAGCGGAAAAGAAAAGATCGAGTACATCGCGGAGCACAAATTTGATGGGTTGAGCATTTCGCTGCAATACGAGGATGGGGTGCTCACGCGTGGAGTAACTCGCGGCGATGGGACGACGGGCGAAGATGTTACGCCGAACGTGAAAACGATTCGGTCGATTCCGCTGCGGGTGGATGCGGCGGGGCTGAAGAAGATCAAGCTTTCGCCAGACTTTGAGGTGCGGGGCGAAGTGATGATGACGAAGAAGGCGTTTGAAGCGCTCAACCGGCATCAGGAGCAGATCGGCGGGAAGATTTTTGTGAACGCGCGGAATTCGGCGGCGGGGGCGGTGCGCGTGCTGGATCCAGCGATTACGGCGGCGCGGCGGCTGGATTTTTTTGCGTACTACCTGCTGGTGGATGGCAAGGTGCCGTTTGCGAAGCATTCGGAGTCCTTGCAGGCGTTGAAGCAATTGCGGTTCCGCGCTTCGGATGATTGGAAGCTTTGCGTGGGGATCGAGGCGGTGAAGGCGTACTGCGACGATTGGGATTCGAAGCGGGAGAAGTTGGCGTACGAAATTGACGGCGTGGTGATCAAGGTCAATTCGATTCCCATTCAAATTGAACTGGGTTTTACCTCGAAGGCGCCGCGGTGGGCGATTGCGTACAAATATCCGGCGCGGCAGGAGACGACGGTCGTTAACGACATTATTGTGCAGGTGGGGCGCACGGGGACGCTGACGCCGGTGGCGCTGCTGGAGCCGGTGCAGGTGGGAGGCGTCACTGTCAGCCGATCCACGCTCCACAACATGGATGAAATCGAGCGGCTGGGATTGCAGATTGGCGACACGGTGCTGATTGAGCGGGCGGGGGAAGTGATTCCGCACGTGTTGAAAGTGGTGAAAGAAGCGAAGAATCGCAAGCCGTTTCGCATGCCGAAACATTGCCCGGAGTGCGGTAGCGCGATTCATCACGTGGAAGGGGAGGTGGCGTATCGTTGCGTGAATGCGGCGTGCCCGGCGAAGCGGAAGGAGTCGCTGCTCCATTTTGCGGGGCGGCACGCGATGAATATTGATGGGCTGGGCGACAAGATCGTGGATCAGCTGGTGGACAAAGGGTTGGTGAAGGACGTGGCGGATTTGTATTCGTTGAAGATGGAGGATTTGGCGGCGCTGGAACGCATGGCGGAGAAGTCGGCGCAGAATTTGCTGGATGAAATTAAGGCCAGCAAGAAGAATTCACTGGCGCGGCTGATTTACGCATTGGGCATACAGTTTGTGGGGGAGCGGACGGGACAGTTGCTGGCGGAGCATTTTTCTTCTCTGGAGGAATTGGCGGAGGCAAAGGAAGAACAGTTAATCGAGGTGCCGGAGGTGGGACCAAAGGTCGCGGCCAGCATTGCCGAGTTTTTCTCTGAGCCTGCGAATTTGAAGCTCATCAGGAAATTGCGCGATGCTGGAGTGCATCCGACGGCACAGAAACTTAAGGTGAAAAGCGATAAATTTGGAGGCAAGAGTTTTGTTTTCACCGGCGGCCTCGTGAATCGCTCGCGCGAAGAGGCTGGCGAAATCGTTCAGCAGCATGGCGGCAAGGTTTCGGGGTCGGTGAGCAAGAAGACGGACTATGTTGTGGTGGGGACGGACCCGGGGTCGAAGTATGAGAAGGCGAAAGAGTTGGGCGTGACAATTTTGAGTGAAGGGGAGTTTGAGAAATTGATTGGAGGCAAGTAAGCGGCGTTCCGCCGAGATGGTTTAGAGTCGCCGTAATGCAGATAGGCGACAAACGCAATCATGAGGACTACCAGCGCGAGAATTGCAATAGCCAATAGCTTCCAAAAGCTTAACGAAGATAGGTTTTGGGACGGCTCTCGGTCCCAAGTACTTGGCAAGAATGGGTTTTGTTGCGCCTCGCGCTCCCACAGCACGAGGAGGTAGTGGTCTCCTTTACTAAGCGTTCGGATTGCTTCCTTCCATTGACTGCAGGCTAGAGGGTTTTGTTTCATGATTCGAGCGTATGCATGCTGGAGGAGCGAGGAAACCTTGATTTCATATTCATCTGAATCGAATTGTGCTTCAAACTCGTCGTTCAGCTTGAGTGGATCTTCGGGCATCTCATCGTTTTCGGTGAAGTACATCATCCGCTTTTCGAGGTCGGATAGAGGTACAGCTTCAAGCGAGGCTTGCTCCGCAGTTTGAGCGACGAGGAAATCTTTGGCTTCGCGGACTTTCATGGCCGGAATTGTATCGTCGGATGAACCGCCACGACTAAACATTTTCCGCTCCCAGTCAGGGTATAATAAAAATGGCGGGCGGGCCGGGCGATCGCTGGCTTGGTCATCGCGAGATGGCTGGGCGGGAGGAAAGTCCGGACACCGTCCTGAGGCACGTTGGTTGTTGCGCGGGCGTCTTTATTGGCGGCTGCGGGGCGGCTGACGGAACTCTTGATAGGGCAACGCGCCTGGTAACGCCAGGGGGACGGTAGCACAGACTTGAGTCTGTCGCTTCTCGCAGCGGCCGGATTTTTGAGTCTTGCCGCGCGGCACATTCAGGAAGGGCCGGGCTAAAGCCCGGCCTCTACAGGAAGGTGCAAGAGGAAGGACACAGGCTGAGGCCTGTGCTACGGTTCACGGAAAGTGCCACAGAGAATAGACCGCCGGCGGAGCGCAGCACGGTGGCATCGCGCAGGGAAACCTGCGGGACGTCTTCGAATGGAGGTCGGGCTAAGGCAGGCTTGGTAAACAAGCCGGGCCAAAGCCCGGACTCTACATGCACGCAACGTTTGGTAAGGGTGAAAAGGTGGGGTAAGAGCCCACCGCTCCGGTGGTGACACCGGGGGCACGGAAAACCCCGCGTGGTGCAAGGCCAAATAGGAGGGGAGAGCCGGCCCGGCTCGATGAGTCAGCGTTCATGAAAATGGACGCGCTCCGTTCGCGATGGCGCAAGCTGTCGTGGATGAAAACCCTCGGGTAGGCTGCTGGAGTCACGGTGCGAACCGTGACCTAGAGGAATGATCGCCGCGCGCGCAGGCTGCTTTGCAGTTTGCGTGCGGCACAGAATCCGGCTTACAGGCTCGCCCGCTTCTTTTCAATAACTTACAGACAGGTTTGGCGAAATTGTGCCTTAACTGTGCCCTCCCACTATATTCATTTATATTCGCACAAGGCCATCCTCCTGGAGTTGCGCTCTTCGTTTATGTTCATGAACGCTTGTTAATGTTCTTTTAAGGTGCAGACGACCGGCCCGGCGCACGCTACCTAGTTGTGGAGCAGATTGAAAATACCGATTCGCCAAATCTAGAATGAAGATGCATGATGAGAGCTGGCAGGGGCTGGTTGTAACTGGCGTTGCGCGGTTTCATCCCATGGGCTTCTCCATGAATTGACCGCCGCGATTCATCCTGCCGTTGCATGTCACGTCTCCGCTGAATTTTCGGCTGTGACGCAATGCGCAGTTTGTTCCCCTATTCGTAGACGAATTCGGCGAGGCACAATGCGTATTTTGGTTGTGGAAGACGAACATAAAGTGGCCAGTTTCATCGCGCGCGCTTTGCGCGAGGACACCTACGCTGTGGACATCGCCTCCTCCGGTCAGAGAGCTATCGAATTAGCCACCGACACGGCTTACGACGCGATCATCCTGGACATTCGGCTGCCGGGACTTAGCGGTCTTGAAGTGTGTCGCGAACTTCGTCAATCCGGGATCGAAGCTCCCATCTTGATGGTGACGGCGCGCAGTCTGGTTCCTCAGCGCGTCGAGGGATTGAATGCCGGGGCCGATGACTATTTGACGAAGCCGTTCGCGATCGCCGAACTTCGCGCGAGAGTCCGGGCGTTAATTCGCCGGGCTCTGCACCAGGGCGGCGGAAAACTTACGTTTGAAGACCTGGAGCTCGACCGGCACCGCAGGCGGGTTACGAGAAACGGTTCGCCGGTGCCACTGAGTTCAAAGGAATTCGCGTTGCTGGAGTTCATGTTGGTGCGGGCGCCGGAACCTGTGACGCGCAGCGAAATCGTTGAGCACGTGTGGGACACCAACTTCGACAGCGAGACAAATCTGGTGGAAGTGTACGTTAATCGGCTGCGCCAGAAACTCGACGAGCATCGTCCAAGCAAAATCATCCACACGATAAGAGGCGTGGGCTATCGCCTCGGCAAACTGGAATGAAACTGGATTCCATTCGACTGCGCATGATGCTTTTGTTCTGCGCGGTGGTCGGCGTGCTGCTTGCGGGATCACACCTGGGTTACTACGCCCTGCTTCGCCGCGAAATTCAGTCTCAGATGGATCGGGAGCTTCAAGGAGCCGCAGCTCCTGTTCTTCGCGATCTCATTTCGGAGCCGAACAGCCAAGATATTAACGACTTCAATCTCGTCGACGAATATTTCGCCCTTATTGACGCGAAGGGGCGCGTGTTGCAGCAGTCTAGAAATCTCGGCGCCCAGGTCATCGAGATGGATGCCGTACCGCGCGCGAAGTCGGAAACCGTCTGCCGGACCATCGCCGGCGGAGGGGAACTTTCGAAGATACGCGCATGCACGATTCCGTTTTCTCGCGGAGTCGAAGTCCTTCATCTCCTCGTTGCGATGCCTACCCGGGAGTCCGACCAAGCGCTGGCAAGTCTGAGCCGCGTAACTCTGGTGTTGCTGCCGATCGGCCTTCTGCTTACCGGGATCATCTCGACCTGGTACGTGGGCAAAAGCCTGAGACCGATCGCTGACTTGACAACGCATGCTGCGCGTCTGACCCGGAGGGTATCGGATCCTTTGCGCAAAGATGAACTTCTGCTACTCCCGGTGAAAAATCCCCACGATGAGCTGGGAAAACTTGCCTGTACGGTAAACGAGTTGCTGGCTTCGCTAGATTCCGCGCTCGGCCAACTACGACAATTTGTTTCGGACGCATCCCACGAACTTCGCACGCCGCTCTCCGTGCTGCAGGGTGAAACGGAACTGCTCCTGTCACAACCGAAGTTGCCGACGGACGTGAGCAGACCTTTGACGGTAATTCACGGTGAACTGCGAAAGCTAAGCCGAATCGTAGAGAGTCTTTTCACTCTTGCGATGGCCGACGCGGGGCAACTTCGAATCAGCGCGGAGGCTCTCTATCTAAACGAGGTGCTGGAAGAAACATGTGCCCTGGCAGACCCGCTGGCGAAGGCCAAACAAATCAGGATCGAGCGAAAACTCGATGTGGAAATACCCTATTTTGGAGATGAAGCGTCTTTGCGGGAACTGTTTTTCATCTTCTTAGACAACGCCATCAAATACTCTGCGCCCGCCACCCAGGTGTGCGTGCACATGCAAAGTCAGAAGAATGTAGTCGAAGTGATTTTCCAAGATCATGGAGTCGGAATACCTCCGCAACACTTGTCACGTATCTTTGAGAGATTTTATCGGGTCACGCAAAACGGCGACGGGGAAACGCGCAGTGGCGGACTCGGACTGGCGATTGCACAGGCGCTTGTCAGCTCCCATAACGGAACCATCGAATGCAAGAGCACGTTCGGTGAAGGTTCGACGTTCAAGGTTTCCTTGCCCAGCCCCACGAACTCGTCCAGCTAAACGAACATTAATTCTGATTTAACGCATCGCTTTCTTGATTTGATGCAAAGTCTGCCCATCGCGGCTTTTGGGAGTGTACTTCGCAGCCTCCGAACATGAACGAGCGGGAGGGGAACGGTGGCTGCCGAGAGTGACCATGAAAAAAACGACGAGATGTCGCGCCTGCATGGGCTTTTTCTTGGCAGCTGCTCTGGCCATGGGGGCTTCGACAAGAGGCCAGGTAGCGGGGGGCACGATTCTGGGGACGGTTACCGACCAAACCGGCGCAGTAATCGCCAATGCGCAGGTGACCGTGACGAATACCCGAACTGGGGTAATTCGAACGGCGGTAACGAACGGCGACGGGTTCTATACCGTCCCGAATCTGCTGCCGGGAGACTACACGGTTTCGTCCACGGCCACCGGTTTCGCCGAGACTTTGGAATATGGAGTGACTCTCTCTGTCGGCGCCCAGCAGTTGGTGAATTTAGGAATGCGCCTAGGTGCAGGTTCCGATCGAGTGGAAGTGTCCGATGCACCGCCTACTGTGGATTTGGCTTCTTCAACGCTCAGCGGCGTTATCGGAGCGACCACGATTCGAGAGTTGCCGCTGAACGGACGCGATTGGACGCAGTTGGCGACTTTGCAGCCAGGCGTCCTGACGGTCAACACGCAACCGAGCGTGTCGAATCTGAGTTCGGGACGCGGCCAGCGCGGTTTCGGAGTTCAGATGACGATCTCGGGTGCTCGCCCGCAGCAAAACAATTATCGACTGGACGGAATCAGCATCAACGACTTCTCGAATGGCCCTCCAGGCAGCGCCTTGGGATCCACTTTTGGAGTGGACGCCATTCAGCAGTTTTCAGTGCTGACGAGCGCGTACAACGCGGAATACGGAAAATCGTCGGGCGGAGTCATCAACGCCATCACTCGCTCGGGAACGAACGACTTCCATGGCGAGGCGTACGAGTTCCTCCGGAACAGTGCGCTCGACGCGCGCAATTTCTTTGACGGCCCTAGCGTACCGCCTTTCAAAAGGAATCAGTTCGGCGTTGCGGGCGGCGGGCCAATCCGAAAGGGGAATACGTTCGTATTTGCGAACTACGAAGGCCTGCGTCAATCACTCGGGGTAACCAATTTGGACACCACGCTGTCTCCAGCGGCGCGCGCTGGAAATCTTTCCACTGGAACGGTGACCGTGGACCCGGCTGTGAAACCGTTCCTCGCGCTGTATCCCCTGCCCAACGGTTCCTTGCTCGCTGGGGGGAACACCGGATACTTTCAGAACACAACCCGGCAGATAACGCTGGAAGATTTTTTTACCACGCGAGTTGACCATACTTTTTCGACGAAAGACAGCCTGGCGGGAACTTACATTTTCGATCGTTCCAGCGTGAATCAGCCGGACGAATTCCAAAACAAATTGGTCCAATTTCACACACGGGAACAGGTGCTTGCGCTCGAAGAGACTCATATTTTGAGTTCGCAAGCGGGAAATTCAGTTCGCTTCGGCCTCTTTCGGGAACCGGCGCTGATTGGAGATACAACTACTGCTCTGACTCCGCTGGCGACCGACCTTTCTCTCGGATTTGTACCGGGATTGCCTGTGGGCGCCTTGAGAGTGCCGGGCCTAACGAACTTTAGCGGAGGCCAAGGGGGAGTTTCCTTCTACAACTTTCATTGGACATCGATTCAGGCCTATGACGACTTCTTCGTCACCAAAGGTTTGCACGCCATCAAATTCGGATTTGCATTCGAGCGAATTCGCGAAAACATGCTTTCCGCCACCAATCCGAACGGGGTCTTCGCTTTCGGCTCTTTGGCCAACTTTCTGACGAACAAACCGCGCAGTTTGACGGCCTCGCCGGTGGGTAGCATTACACCTCGCGCAATCCGGCAAAGCGTCGTCGGAGGCTACGTGCAAGACGACTGGCATTGGCGGCCAAACATAACCTTCAATCTAGGCTTGCGATACGAAATGGTGACCGTACCGACCGACGCCAACGGCAGGATATCAACTCTCAGAAACCCGACCGACCCGAACACTCTCAATCATCTCGGTGACCCGTTCTTCTACAATCCGACGCTCCGGAACTTTGCACCTCGGATCGGGTTTGCCTGGGATCCGTTCAAAAACGGCAAGACGGCCGTACGTGGCGGGTTTGGAATTTATGACAATCTGCCCCTGCCCTATTTGTTCGAGTTGATGGTTCTGTCGGAGGCTCCATTCTTTGAGTCGTTTTCCACTGGTTCGCTTCCCCCAGGTTCGTTTCCGACAGGCGCCTTCCAACTAATCAACGGAAACCCAGCATCGCTTCGGTATTCCTATGTGGAACCCCACCCGCATCGCAGTTATGTCATGCAACAGAACCTAAATATTCAGCGGGAACTCGGTCGAAACCTGACTGCTATGGTTGGCTATATCGGCTCCCGCGGAGTACACCAACCTTTCCGCGTGGACGACATGAACATCGTCCTTCCTACGCTTACGCCTGCCGGGTATCTCTGGCCCGCACCCGCTGGCAGCGGAACGAAACTGAATCCCAACGTGGGACTGCTTAATGGCTTGATGTGGGGTGAAAACACTTTTTTCAACGCACTCGAAGTTCAGGTTAAGAAGCTGATGAGTCACGGGTTTCAGCTGCAAGGGAGCTTCACGTGGAGCAAGAGTATCGATTCGAACTCCGCGAGCATCGCAGGCGACTCGTTTGCCAATTCACAATCCAGCCTTCCCTGGTTCGATCTGCGACTGGTTCGCGGACTGTCCGATTTCAACGTCGGAAGAAACCTGATCATCAGCTACACCTGGAATCTTCCCGAACCCAAGTCCATGCCGGTTGCCAAGTGGGCGGTGTCCGGATGGGAACTCGGTGGGATTTATCAAGCGCGCGACGGGCAGCCGTTCAGCGCCATCATCGGTGGCGATCCTTTGGGAGAGAAGAGCTCGGATACGACAGGCAGTGCTGACGCCCCCAATCGGCTCTCTGGCCCGGGCTGCGCATCGTTGGTCAATCCAGGAAACCCCAGGGCCTATATTAAAACGCAATGTGTCGCCTTTCCCACTCCAACGACGCTGCGTGGAAATCTTGGACGAAATACTCTGATCGGCCCTGGTCTGTCGAATTTCGACACTTCTTTAATCAAGAACACCCGCGTTGCCAGGATATCGGAAGCATTCAATGTGCAATTCCGCTGGGAGGTTTTCAACGTGTTCAACCGGGCAAACTTTGCGCCACCTCTGCAAAACAACACGATTTTCGACCAGAGCGGTAATCCGGTGGCTGGCGCGGGGCTCATCACCTCCACGCAGACACCTTCGAGGCAAATGCAGTTCGGTCTCAAGATCATCTGGTGATCAGTGGTTGGATGTCGCTTCATGCGGTGTGAAAGGCAATTCGAAGTCAAGGAGGAGGAATGATGAAACGAAGCAATTGGCTCGGCGCGATGGCCCTAACACTCTGTGCAATGACCTCGGCCCGCTTGCAAGCGCAGGAGAATAAAATATACGCCCAGAAGTTGGTCGACCAGACCATTGCCAAGCATCCGGAATTGAGGCAAATCGGGTTGCATTCCATTCCTCCGAACAGCTCGGAGAGCATGATCATCGCCATCAACGATCCCAAAAAAGTGGGCAAGAAGTCCGATCCGGACGACCTCGAAGTCATGAAGACCGGCAAGCCCTCGGTGGAAATCATCGACAGGAAACAAATTTATGACCTGGGATTCCCGCTCCTTGACCGCTCGGGAAAAATCGTAGGTGTGGCGGTCATGGAAATAAAACTCTCCGCCGAGAAAAGCAAGGAAAGCGCACTGCAGCGGGGCAAGATCATTCAGGAAGAACTCCGCAAGGAAATCCCTTCCAAGGAGAAATTATTTGAGCCTATCTCATAGAAGCGCGCCGATTTCGCCGGAGGCGCAAGGCACAAGACTTCATGATGCGTCCGAGGAGAGGAGAACAAATACGATGAATCGCAAACTCTGGCTTTTGATCGCCGCTGCAGCAATCTTTGCAGGCCTCGCCCAGGCGCAGGAAGCGAAAAAAGCCGCTCCCCTGAAGCTGGCACAGACCATAGCGCTGCCCAAGGGATACATGCATTTCGACCACTTCGGTGTGGACGCCAAGGGGAAGCGCTTGTTTGCGACCTTTGAGGATCACAACACGGTCGAAGTGTTCGATCTTGCGAGCGGTAAAGCCCTCCAAAGCATTCCGGGATTCGACGTGCCGCACAACGTCTTGTACCTGCCGGAGTTGAATGAAGTCGTAATCACCGATGGTGGCGGCACCTTCAATCTGTTACGCGGAGACACGCTCGAGCGGATCAAGACTGTCAAACTAGCGATCAACGCCGATTTTGTCGTTTTCGATCCGCGACTTCAGCTGTTCTACGTGACCAACGGCGGTCACGCCGCAAAGATGAACTATGGTCTGGTTTCCGTGATCGACAAGGATGGGAATCACCTCGACGACATCAAGATCGACGGAGCACACATTGAGTTCCTGGCAGCCGAGGAGGCGGGGCCCAGGATGTTCATCGGCATCGCCGACAAACACGCCGTTGGCGTCATTGACCGTGAAAAACGGCAGGTAGTCGACACTTGGGTACTTCCCGATGCGGAAGAGAACATACCGCTGGTGCTGGACAATGAACATCAGCGCCTCTTCGTCGTGACGCGGAAACCGGCGAAGTTGTTTGTGCTGGACTCTAAATCGGGCAAGATCTTGACCACTCTGCCGAGCGTGGGCGATTCCGACGACATGGCCTTCGACCGGAAACATCACCGCATCTACGTTTCCGGCGGCGACGGGTTCGTTGCCGTCTACCAGCAAAACGATGCCGACCACTACTCCTTTCTTGGAAATTTTGCGACGGGGGCCGGCGGCGGCACCTCGACGTTCGTGCCGGAATTGGACCGCATGTATATCGGCGTTCGACGCGGTCCAAGCGGCGCGCAGTTGCAAATCGTTGACGTAGTTCCGTAAGGAAAAGCGGAGATCTCCGACGCAGGTAGTTGCTTTTGTAGCTGAAGGCTTCGCCAACAACTTACAAGACAGGCCAGGAGGTGGTACCAATCATGCTGAAGAGAATTTGTGTCGCTGTGTTTCTTGCCAGCGGTTTGCTGCCAGCTGGAACGAAGTCCGAAGGGAGCGCACCGCTCAAGCTCGTACGAGTCATACCGATGCCGGATGTGAAGAGCGGAGACTTTGATCACTTTGCGCTTGATCTTTCCGGGAAACGATTGTTTCTTACCGGAGAAGTGAACAAGTCCATCGAAGTGTTCGACATTCAGACCAACAAGCGGATTCATTCCATCCGAGGCGTCGATACACCACACGCCATGCTATTCTTGCCCGATTCCAATCAGCTTCTGGTAGTTGACGGTGGCGACGGCACATTGAAATGCTTTGACGGCACGAACTATACACTCCTTTCAAGCGTAAAGCTCGAACTGGCAGCCGATTCCGCCGTTTTCGACGATTCGAAACATCTCCTGTATGTGGCCAGCGGCGGAGAAGACGCGAAGATGGATCATACGGTAATCAATATCGTGGACACGACCGCACACAGGCGCATCGCGGATATTCCCGTCGACTCCACCAATATCGAGGCCATGGCGCTCGAAAAGAATGGACCGCGGTTGTATGTGAACATTCGTGACCGCGGACTGATTGGAGTCGTTGACCGCGAGAAAAAGAGCTTGCTTTCAACCTGGGGCCTCGACGGAAATCAAGGGAACACTCCGCTTGCCCTGGACGAAGCAAATCATCGGCTCTTCGTCGTGACCCGGAAGCCGGCGAAGCTTTTGGTGCTTGACGCAGAATCCGGCAAGGCCATCACCAGCCTGCCAAGCGCGCCTATGGCTGACGACATGGTGTTCGACTCAGCGAGCAAAAGGATCTACGTGGCTTGCGATGGCTTCGTGACGATCTATCATCAGGAGGACGCCGACCATTATCAGGAAATCGCTCGAATACCGACAAGGTTTCGCGCGAAGACCGCCATTCTTGTACCGGAATTGCGGCGGTACTACGTCGCCGCTCCGCGGCAGGGAACGAAGGCGGCCGAAGTGCGGGTTTACGACGTGCAGTAAGCAAACGGTGGCAATGTCTCGGTGTAACCTGGGCGGGAGGGGGACGTCTTCGCACCGGCCGGTACTGGCTGTTGGATCGTGGGTCATTCAGTCGGTACGGCGAATAGGGTGCTCGCAAACATGAAATGTCCAAGGTGACGATGCAAATGTTCAGGCGCGACTTCGGCAAATGCTCCTTCGGGGCGGTGGCTTCGGCAGTGCTGATCTCCCGCATGGAAAGCCCCAGCGGAATCCCTCGCTCGGACTTCCCCAAAATAAACGGTCTGACGGACTATGTCGCAAAATTCATCTCCACAACGAAATACGAGGATATTCCCCCGGAAGTAGTGGAGCTTGGAAAGAAATCTATTCTGGATGGACTAGGTCTTGCATTGGCAGGTTCGAAGGCCGCGACAGGCACGATCTGTCGTAAATATCTTCAAACGTTGGGAGTTTGCGGCGGGAAATCGGTGGTGATCGGTTCGAACATGCACACCTCGCCGCGATTTGCGGCTTTCGTAAACGGTGTTTCTCTCCATGCGGACGATTTCGATGACACCCAGCTTTCGGCCGCGAAGGACCGGGTCTATGGATTGCTCGTGCATCCCACGGTGCCGGTGTTGCCCGCGGCTCTTGCTCTTGGCGACGGTGCCTCTGGAAAAGAGTTGATGCTGGCTTATCACGTAGGAGTGGAAGTCGAATGTAAGATAGCCGAGGCCATATCGCCTCGCCACTATCAAGACGGGTTTCATTCCACGGGCACGTGCGGACCTTTCGGTTCGGCTGCGGCGTGTGCCAAGCTCCTGGGCTTCGACACGTCGAAGATTGCCCATACCCTTGGCCTTGTGGCGAGCCAGGCTGGTGGACTGCGAGAGAATTTTGGAACGATGACGAAGCCTTTCCAGGCCGGTCACGCCGCCGAGAGTGGAATTGTTTCCGCCGACCTGGTCGCACTTGGCTGGACAGCCGCGCAACAAATCCTCGAAGCCGACCGGGGTTTCTTCCATGCGTTCGGCGGCTCCTATGACCCCGATGCAATCAAGGGACGATTAGGCGCGCCTTGGATTTTTTCTTCCCCGGGCATATCGTTAAAGCCCTATCCGTCGGGATCGCTCACTCATCCCGCGATGACCGAACTGGCGCGCTTGATCGCCTCGAACAAGATCGAGGTGAGCCAGGTGGAAAAAGTGGACATCGGAGCCAACCACAATATGACGACCACACTGTTGCACCACCAGCCGAAGACGGGACTCGAAGCCAAATTCAGCATGGAGTTTTGCCTGGCGATTCTTCTTCTCAAGCACAAGGCTGGCTTGGGTGAATTCTCCGACCGGGTGGTGCAACAGCCGGATGTGCAAGAGATGATTTCGAGGATTAATTTCTACGTCGATCCTCAGGCCGAAAGCGCCGGTTTCGACAAGATGACTTCTCTTTTAAAGATTCACCTCAAAGACGGGAAGACGATTTCCGGTAGCGCCGACTTTGGAAAGGGAAGCCCAGCCGACCCGATGAACTTTGAAGAGGCAGCAACAAAGTTTCGCGGCTGCGCCGAATTCGCCAAATGGCCAGGAAGCAAAGCCGAAAAGATAATCGCGACGGTCAGGAACTTTGAATCCGTCCCGGATACCGCGGCGTTATTTCCCTTGCTGACCGCGGAAGGGCACTGAGAACGATGCAGTCCTTCCATATCGCGGTCATTCCCGGGGATGGTATCGGTAAGGAGGTCGTGCCGGAAGGAATCCGCGTCATTGAAACCGCCGGCGCCGTTTTCGGGTTTCGGATCGATTGGCACCTTTTCGACTGGAGCTGCGAGACCTACCTTAGTACCGGAAAGATGATGCCCGCCGACGGACTGGAGCAATTGCGTCCCTTTGACGCAATCTTCCTCGGTGCCGTGGGACATCCGAGCGTTCCCGATCACGTGTCCTTGTGGGGCCTTCTTATTCCCATTCGCCGCGCTTTTCGGCAGTACGTAAACCTGCGGCCGGTGCGATTGTTCGAAGGGATGGAAAGCCCTCTTAAGAAATGGAAGCCCGGAGAAATCGATTTTTGCATTGTCCGCGAAAATAACGAAGGCGAGTATTCCAATATCGGCGGCCGATTGTACGAAGGCACGGCCGACGAGATGGCCGTTCAACAGACAGTTTTCACCAAACGCGGAGTCGATCGCGTGGTGCGCTTTGCCTTTGAGCTGGCCCGGACCCGCAAGCGCCACCTGACCTCCGCCACCAAATCCAATGGGATCATCTACACGATGCCCTTCTGGGATGAACGATTTCAGTCGTTGGCCCAGGAATACCAGGACGTACGCACCGATCAATACCACATCGATATTCTCACTGCCCATTTCGTGCGGCACCCGGATTGGTTTGATGTCGTAGTCGGATCCAATCTTTTCGGAGACATTCTCTCGGACCTGGGGCCGGCCGTTGTCGGCTCGATAGGCATCGCGCCATCGGCAAATCTCAATCCGGAGCGGGAGTTCCCGTCCATGTTCGAACCGGTGCATGGTTCCGCACCTGATATCGCCGGAACCGGTATTGCGAATCCCATAGGACAGATCTGGTCCGGCGCGATGATGCTCCGGCATCTTGGCGCCCACGCGGCAGCTGACGCGGTCGAGCGAGCAATCGCAAAGGTTGTCGCCAATTCCACAGTTCGCACTCCGGACATCGGAGGATCGGCAAGCACGGTAGAGTTGGGACGTGCGATCGCCGATGAGCTGCGAACGAATACAACGTCACGCACATGATTCCCGGCGATCGCGAAATGCCAGAGGAAATTTCTTGAAGCTAGGTCGACGCGCGATGATTCACTCTACGGGCCTGGCCCTTGGCTCGGCCTCATTTGCCCGGCTTGCGGCAGTCGAGTCACGAGGAATGTTCCCGGCGAATTCCGATTCCGGCCATGTCATGTCGGTTTTGAGCGCATACATCAGCGGCGCCTCGGAGCGCGTTCTGCCTGATGAAGTTGTCGAAAAAACTAAAGACCACATTATTGATACGTTCGCAGCGATGCTTTCTGGTTCCAGGCTGCAGCCTGGCCAGCGGGCGGTCAAATTTGCTGAAACCTTTGGGGGCAAAGGGGATGCAACCGTAGTTACATCCAGTATTAACTGCAGCCCCATGGAAGCTGCATTGGCGAATGGAATGTTGGCGCACGCTGACGAGACTGATGATTCTCATGCGCCGTCACAATGCCATCCTGGTTGCGCTGTGGTCCCGGCCGCCTTTGCTGTCGGCGAACAGTTCGAGATTCAAGGAGAGCACTTTCTCCGTGCGGTGGCGCTCGGCTACGATATCGGTCCTCGCGTTACCATGACGCTTGGCGGTCAGGAGTTCGAATCGCGCAGTCATTGGAGTACGCATAGTATCGCGCCACTCTTTGGCGCGGCGGCAGCGGCCGGCTGTGCGGGGAGGTTGAACGCCAAGGAAACCCGCTTCCTGCTCGGATACACAGCACATCAGTCCTCCGGACTCGGCTGTTGGAACCGCGATTCGGAGCACGTGCAAAAATCATTTCATTTCGGCGGAATGACCGCCCGCAGCGGAGTAACCGCTGCCCTTGTTGCTCAGGCGGGCTGGACTGGCATCGATGATGTGTTCTCGGGCAGAGACAATTTTTTTGCTGCCTACAATCCTCAGGCAGATCCCGCTGGGCTCATCGAGGGACTCGGGGAACGCTACGAGATCACTCGCACCAACATCAAGAAATGGCCAGTGGGCTCGCCGATTCAAGCCGCCTTGGATGCACTCGAAGCGATTCGCTCGGAGAGACCGTTTGCGCCGGATCAAGTGCGGGAAATCAGAGTTCGGCTGGCCACCGACGAGGCAGCAATCGTCAACAACCGTGAGATTCCGGATATTTGCCTGCAACAGATGGTCGCCGTGATGCTGCTCGATAAGACGGTGAGTTTTGCTTCCGCCCACGACAGAGACCGGCTAAAGGATGCGGCAACCCTTCGCGAGCGATCGAAGGTTCAGCTTGTTCCTGACTCCGAACTCGAACCGTTGATGCCGCTGCGAGTGGCAATCGTTGAGGTGAATCTGACCGACGGATCTCGCCTAACGCGACGTGTCGACAATGTGCGCGGTACGCCCGGGAACCCGATGACCACCTCCGAGGTTGTGGCAAAAGCGCGGGAACTTGTCTCGCCCATTCTCGGCACTCCGAAGACCACGAATCTAATTGAGAGACTTCTTCACCTGGAAGGCGTGCGCAACATTCGGGAACTCCGTCCGCTTTTGCAGGGTCATTGAATGCTCCCGCGCCTCCGAGGAAAGGAATTCCTGTGAGGATTACGGATGTTCGCGAAACAGCCGTGCCTATAAAGTCCCAGGCGCGCAACGCCTGGATTGATTTCAGCCAGATGACGGTAAGCGTAGTTGCTGTCACGACCGACGTGGTGCGGGACAGGCAGCCGGTTGTTGGCTTTGGGTTTAACTCGAATGGACGATACGCGCCCTCAGGACTCTTACGCGAGCGCTTTATTCCGCGCCTGCTCAACGCACCTTCTGACTCGCTGCTCGATGAAACTGAGGCAAACTTCGACCCACACCGGGTTTGGGCGACGCTCATGCGCAACGAGAAACCCGGGGGACATGGCGAACGCTCGGTGGCCGTTGGCGTTCTGGACATGGCTGTTTGGGATGCAGTCGCTAAGATCGCCGGCCTGCCGCTGTTTCGCCTTCTCGCAAACCGTTTTCGAGGCGGGGCGTTCGACCCAGACGTATTCGTGTATGCCGCCGGCGGTTACTACAAACCCGATAAGAATTTAAAGGATCTGCAGGATGAGATCCGCAAGTATCTGGCACTTGGGTACTCGCTCGTGAAGATAAAGATAGGTGGGGATGTCCTTTCTGAAGATCTTCGTCGTATCGATGCTGTCCTGGAGGTGCTGGATCGCCCGGCGCAGCTGGCCGTTGATGCGAATGGACGCTTCGATTTGAACCACGCTGTCGACTATGCTCGCGCACTCTCTCCGTATGGGCTTCGTTGGTACGAAGAGCCAGGAGATCCCCTGGACTATGAAATCCAAACAAAGTTGTCCCATTACTACCCGGGGCCAATGGCCACGGGAGAAAATCTGTTTTCGCTGCAGGATGCGCGAAATCTCATTCGATACGGCGGTATGCGTAAGGACCTCGATATTTTGCAATTTGATCCTGCTTTGAGTTATGGGCTTGTTGAATATCTTCGCATCCTGGAAATGCTGAAGGATTATGGCTGGTCCCCAAGATTCTGCATCCCGCACGGCGGACATCAGATGGCGCTCCATATTGCCGCGGGGCTAGGGCTCGGTGGTAATGAATCCTATCCCGACATGTTCCAGCCCTTCGGCGGCTTTGCCGACGGCGAAGCAGTCAAAGATGGACGCGTTAGCCTGCCCAACATTCCAGGTATTGGCTTTGAAGCGAAGAACGAACTCTACGCGGTCATGAAGAAAATGCTCGAATGATCCAGGGCGTATAGAAACAGCCATGCCTTGCCTAACAGGGAATTAATGTTGTTTTCAGGGTCGGAAACGGATTCTCACGTATCGTGGCTGGTCGTTGCCAGGCCGGAAGCTCTTGTTCGGATCAATGGGGGATATCGATGACAGATAGTCGAGGTGAATCCCCGTTCAAGATCCGAGATGAATCCACTCTGACTCGCCGAGGCCTGTTTGAACTGGCCGGACTCGCACTTGGTTCGACCGTTCTCCCTAGACGCTTCGCCGCTGCCGCATCCTTAGCCAGGCAGGAAGCAACGGCGCCCTCAGAAGGCATTAGTCCCATTATGGAAGAACTGAGCGGCTACATGAGCGAGGCGTATTCCCATCCAATGCCCGATGATGTCTCTGAAATTGCAAAACATCACATTCTCGACACGTTTGCCGCAATGATCTCCGGCTCCGGGCTTCCTCCTGGCCGCGCCGCTCTGCAGTTCGCCGTTGGCTATGGAGGGAAGGAAGTCGCGACCGTAGTGGCATCCAAGACCGTCTGCGGACCTATCGAAGCGGCTTTTGCCAATGGCGTGCTGGCTCACTCGGACGAAACAGATGACTCACACGGACCCTCACGCTCACATCCGGGTGTCTCGGTAGTGCCCGCCGCGTTTGCGACCGGCGAGCAGCTGCATATAAGCGGATTGCAATTGCTCCGTGCAGTTGCTCTTGGCTACGACGTGGGGACCCGCATCAGCGTGAGTATGGGCGGCCCTTCGTATCAAACGGCCACTCATCGCAGCACACACGGCACAGTTGCGGTGTTCGGTGCCGGCGCCGCGGCAGGTTGCGCGGCCAGTTTGAACAAACGCCAGATGCGTTTCCTGTTGGATTACACAGCGCAGCAAGTGTCAGGAATCGGAGCTTGGGTTCGAGACCCCGAACACATGGGCAAAGCGTTTCTTTTTGGAGGAAAACCTGCGGCAGGCGCAGTCACTGCCGCCCTGGTTATTCGCGCGGGCTGGACCGGAGTAGACGATATTTTCTCAGGTCCAGAAAATTTCTTCGAAGCGTATGCTCCCCGGGAGAACGGTGCGCTGAAAGCCGACCCATCGAGGCTCGTGGACCAACTGGGCGAACGCTATGAGATCACGCGCACCAACATCAAGAAGTGGACAGTAGGCTCCCCCATCCAGGCTCCCCTTGATGCACTCGCCGGTTTCTTTCAAAAAAAATCATTCACCGCCGACGAAGTGGAGAAAGTCATCGTGCGAATCGCAAGTGATGAGGCCAGTACGGTCAGCAATCGCGAAATGCCCGACATCTGCGTGGAACATCTCGTCGCCGTCATGCTCCTCGACAAAACGGTGACGTTCGCTTCGGTTCACGACAAAGCACGCATGCACGATCCTGCTGTGTTGCGGCAACGGAGCAAGGTGGAAGTCCTTGCCGATCCTCGAATCGATGCTCGAAGGCCTCGCCGCGAAGCGATCGTGGAACTCACACTCTCCGACGGAACTCAGTTGAGTGAATGGGTGCGCGACGTCCGGGGCACTGCGGACAATCCCATGACCCGCGATGAGGTCATGGCCAAGGCGAGGGACCTGATAGGTCCGGTACTAGGTGCCGAAAAATCTTCAACTCTCATTGCCAAGGTTCTTTCTCTCGAATTTCTACGGGATGTGTGCGAATTGCGGCCAGTCTTACAGGCAGGTTGAGCTGTGCAGATGTCGATTGAAACAGTTCCAGCCGCGCCTCCAGTGTTAGTCAAAAAAGCCTTCTATTCGAGTTTGTCCTTTCAGGTATTGGTGGGTGTGGTGGTCGCCATCGCGTTTGGATATTTTTTTCCGTCGCGCGCCGTAGCTATGAAACCTCTTGGCGACGTGTTCATCCGCTTGATCTCCATGATCATCACCCTTGTCATCTTCTGTACATTGGTGACCGGAATAGCGGGAATGGAAGATCTGAAAAAGGTAGGCAGGGTTGGCGGCAAAGCACTCCTATACTTTGAAATGATTTCAACGCTTGCCCTGCTGATCGGTTTAGCGGTGGGAAACCTCGTGCGGCCCGGTAGTGGATTCAATGTTGACCCCAGCACTCTGGACGCTAGCGCCGTAGCGCAATATGCGGGTGCAGCCAAATCTCAAAGCACGGGCGAATTCATCGCGCACATTGTTCCGAGTACGGTGGTCGATGCGTTTGCGAAGGGCGACATTCTCCAAGTTCTCTTCGTCTCTCTTCTCTTTGGTTTCGCACTCTCGCTCGCCGGCCCCCGCTGTAAACCGCTGCTTGCAGTTTTGGAGGCGATGACAGCCGCAGTCTTCCGGGTGGTAGCGATCCTGATGCGTGTCGCTCCAATCGGAGCATTCGGAGCGATGGCCTTCACGGTTGGCAAGTACGGTCTATCGGCTTTACGCCCATTACTCCAACTGACTGTCACACTCTATATTACCTCTTTCTTGTTCATCGTCCTCGTGCTTGGCCTGGTCGCCCGCGTGGCTGGCTTCGGAGTCTGGCGGCTGCTCTGGTTCCTTCGTGAAGAAATTGTTGTGGTGCTGGCTACAAGTTCCTCGGAGCCGGTCTTGCCAAGTCTCATGGCGAAACTTGAAAAGCTGGGTTGTTCGAAGGCGCTTGTGGGTCTGGTTGTGCCGACCGGATACACTTTCAACGCTGACGGCACGAGTCTCTACATGACACTCGCGGCCCTCTTCGTGGCGCAAGCGACGAATACCCATCTGACCCTAGTGCAACAACTCACGATCCTGGGTATCGCGCTTCTAACGTCAAAAGGTGCAAGCGGTGTTCAGGGCGCTGCGTTCGTTGCGCTCGTGGCAACTCTTATGGTCATTCCCACGATACCCGTGGCAGGCATGGCTTTGATTCTCGGCATTGACCGCTTTCTGAGCATGTGCCGCGCTGTCGTTAATATGATCGGGAATGCGATTGCCACTCTCGTTGTGGCACGGTGGGAAAGCGAGCTTGATGTGAATACTCTTCGTCAACGACTGCGCGCAAACACGTAAGGCAAGGAAGTGGGAGTCGAGTGCCGGCCACTGTGTCGCCTGCTCCACGACTCATGAAGATTCAACTGGTCTTACCTACCCAACCCACTTGAACTTAGCGCAGTAGCAGATCATTTTCGAACCCAGTTCAATTTGCTTGGACATTAGCAATTTGCAGAGTAAGTGAAGAAGCCGCGCATGTTCACAACGGAGAAGCAAGTTCCCGTCGAATATCCTCCGGCCGTGAAACTGGAGATCGACCAAGTGCACGGGAAAGGAGACGATCAACGCCACGCCGGATCTCCGGTGAAATGGAATCCGCCAGCTAGGAGTTCGGGGCTAGCTCGCACTCCTCAAACCGCCGAGCGCGAGCCAGCAAGAACAGACCCGGCAGCTATGGCGTTGCGAGAGCTACCGAAGGAGCATCGGAATCCAGCCGCAGGACAATTGGGGTATTTACCGGCAGTTCGATGTTTGAACCTTTACTGATGAATGCATCGCAAAGTCTCTTTGCGGCGCCAAAGTATCCGAATCCAATCGCCGTGCTCGCAGATGCCTGCGCTGCGCCGGCACCGAGCAAACCGAAGCCTTTCCGGCCTTCGCCGGACCGAGACCATGCTGTCTTCTGCGTAGTCATGTCCGCCACTCCTCTCGATGGGCCTATGAGTGAAGCGGGAGCGAGGAGCCGTGCGAAAGTGGAAGTCGTAGCTTTGATTTCGCCCTCCTTACCGATGTCCAAACCTTCCGAGCGCTCGGCTTGAATGCCCCCGACAGTTGCGTGGAGATCTCTCGTCGTGCCGTCCGCCATCTGGACGGAGCGGAATGCAAAGACGATGCTTCCATTTTTCTTCATCCACCCTGCGGAGGAGGCTTTCTGGACCGTCCCGGTGATTTTGGTTCCGGCGGGATACAGCAGTTGATGATCCGCCTGAAAGTACGGCTGCGAAACAACGGCCTCGATTTGCGTGCCCGCCGTGGACGTATTTGAGTTGACTGGGGTCAAAAGGTGAAGATGCAGATAGTCGCTTGCTTGCATAGACGCCGTATCAGGCTGAACCGGTGCGAGTAGCATCAGAGGTTCGAGCAGGGCGGCGTCAAAGACGGTTCCTTGATCGACGAATTCCGGGTGGTAGGGCAAGCTGGTTACGACGGCTTCGCCCAATCGCTGCAGCTTGTTTGGTTCTCGCAGCGGGGCCATAGCGCCCTTGAGTTTTTGCCGGACTCCAGGACGCTGCGCCTTGGGAAGATATTGCGAATTCGCCACGCGACCAAGGCCGACGGCGGAATCGCTGTGAATCGGCACCGTCGTGCCATCGGAAAGCACCAGTTGATCGAACGTCACGTGCGCCATCTTAGGCGGGGTGAGGTCGCCATTCAGGAGCCTTCGGGCACGCTTGTGCGGAGCCGTGCTAATTGCAGAAACATGTCCCTTGATCGTTGAGCCTGCCGGGATCGCGAGAACTTCTCCGGCGTAGACCGGCTCGAGCAGCTTTGCGGTAATGGGCTGCCCTACGGCTTTGAGACGCACTCCCTTTTCGAGCGCGGCACGGAAATCATTGCCGGGTTCTACAACTAAAGCCTCCTTTTCGGGTTCTGCCTCTTGTGCGCGCACTGGAATGCCCGTGAGGCCCAAGACTGAATAGGAAAGTAGAATCCACACAACGCTGCGTTTCATAGTATCCCTCGTCTCGTATCAAATTTCGGGCGCTTTCCCGGCAAGCGACCGTCCAGCATTCGAGGAACTTAGGCAGAGCTTACTTGGAGCGAAGAAGGCGTGCGGCGAGGATATGTGGACAGTATGTAAGGAATTGAATGGAGCCTGATCGCGCAGCGAACGAGATTACTCGTTATCGGTTGCACGCGGAGCAAGAAGACTGTCGGCCAACTTACTAGTGAGGTCACTTAACCAAATATCTAAAAGGCGGTGTGCGTCGGGTTTTGGTGGGATTCGGCTCAGGCGGCTTGTTTGTTTGCAAATCTCGCGCTTAAAATTGAGCTTATTACAGCAATCCCTGCGAAGAGAATTACAAGTGCTAGGTCGTCTCCGCTCACAATTTTCACGACCCGAAACAACAGGTAACCGACGACCAGATTGAATAGTGCCCAAACGACATTCAGTTCAAGCCGAACGAACTTTGTCCGGAAAATATTTCGGTGACGCGACACAACGCGTCGGTTCACCCAGACTGAGCCGTGTGGCCCTTCGGCCGGTGATGCTAGAGCCTTATAGCGCGGTGCTATGCTCGTGCTTTGAGAGCTCATCTCCGTCAGAGTCCATGGCGGGTGCGACAGGCAACCGGATAATAATTTCGAGGCCCGTGGGCCGAAGGTTCTCGGCACGTATCGTGCCGCGGTGCAGATGAATGGCTTCAGAGGCAATGGCGAGCCCCAGACCATTCCCTCCCGTAGCTTCGGTGTCCCGGTGTATTCGATAGAAGGGCTGAAATATTGCCTGCAGAGAATCGTCCGGAACCCCAGGACCCTGGTCCCGCACAGAAAGAAGTGCCAGCGGCTCCGAAGCACTTCGATCCACCTCCAAAACGATCTGGACATCGCTTCCCGGCCGTGTGAAGCGAACGGCGTTGCGAATAATGTTTTCACAAGCGCTTCTAAGGGCATGAGGATCGGCATTCCGTAGAATGATCGAACCGGCTAACTGAAAATTGACGGATTTGCCAAGCGCTTGCGCTTCGAAGTTCGCATCAGCCGCCACTTCTTCGACAAGTTGGGCGAAGTCCACGTCTTCTCTCTCCGCGGACGAAAACCCGGATTCCAGGCGCGAGAGCGTCAAAAGCTGCCCCATTAGCAGATCGATTCTCACAACGTCACGATCCAGGCGCTGAAACAGGTCGTCAGAATCTGCGGCGAAACGATCTCTTAGAAGAGCCAGAGAGATATTAATGCGAGCCAGGGGAGAGCGCAGTTCATGCGATACCGAGTTCAGAAGCCTCTTTTGCGTCTGAATCAGAGAGTCAAGACGGCTAACCATCGAGTCGAAGTCTTTTGCGAGAGCTGCCACCTCGTCATGGCGCCGGGAAACGGAAGGCGGCACTCGCGCTTTGAGATCTCCTTGCGCGACTTTTCTAGCCGTCGACTGAATACTGTGGATCGGGGAGGCAATATGATACGCAAGCCCGAGGCAAAGTAAGGTGACCAGGATAACCAGGGAAATGCTAAAAGGGAGGCCGTCGCCCATCAGAATGTCTCCTATCCGGCGCAAATCGGATTTCAGGAAGAGCATCAGTATGTAGGGATGCCCTGAGGCGGAGACAAACTTGTAGGCTGCAATATGGCCTCGAAGGACGACGAGTTGGCCGTCCTTTGCTGCCTGAGCAAGTTGAAGACCGTCGTCTGGTAACGGCTGCGACAGCACATCCTTATAGAATCCGTCGAGCAAAAAGATTTGCCGGTCGTGATCGTGAACATGGCTCTGCGAAAAACGGGCAAACGCCTCAGGGCCGCCCGATTCGTATGTCCTAGCGGCTTCTGCCGCCAGGATAGGCGCAACCGTCGCATACATGTTCGGCGTTGAAACCTGCCTCATGCCCGTCAGATGACTGCCGAGAAGCACGACTGCGATCATGCCCCAGGCCGTCAGCCAGTACCAAAAAAAGATCTTCAGGAAGAGCCGGTACATCGGCACCCTGGCTTTCACCTTGAGGAATCTTGCATGAAGATTAAGTGGCAAAGGTTCTTCCGTCCTTATCACCGGTCCTCCCTTCGAGGTATACAATACAACCCAGCTTCCGAACAGCCCTCCAGCCAAGACCAAACAATTCCTTACAGTCGCCCTACCCTTCCTCACTGCACCGGCCGCAACGGCACTGTACTCTGCGTGTGGGAATTCTTTTCCTGAGCGGAGAGTTATGACTTACCGGCTTATGAGTCTGCGGACTTCATCCGCCATTATCTTGTTCGCGACTGCTATTTTTTGTGTTCATTCGCGTCCTGTCGCCGCACAGGATTTGAAAGCCAAACCGGCGTCGGCCGATCATTCAGACGTTGCTCCTTCGTCCCCATCCCTTGGAGATGAACCCCAACCTACTCGGCAAGACTTGGCTAGTGACACTTTGCCCGATGCACCACTGCCTAAGGGACAGGCACAAGGGCAAGATGAGAACCCCGTGGCGCCTTCGGGTCTGCAACCGAACCAAGTGCTGGGGCTGCCTCCAACATTAACCAGGACCCGTCTAACGGGGGAAGACAAGCTTCAGATCTACATCCATAAAGCCTTTGGCCCGCCCGCTGTGATTCTTCCTGCATTTGGTGCAGGCTTCCAAATACTTAATCCGCCAAACCACTACCCAAGAGAATGGAAGGACGGAGCTGAGGCATTTGGCAGAACCTACGGGTACAAAGTCGCCGATCGCGCCTCCAGGGAGACTGCTCAGTTTCTCACGGGTCTGCTTCTGCATGAAGACCCTCGCTACCAACGCTCCACCAGCACCAATCCCTTGCGCCGGACCTTCCACGCGCTCGCCTTCACGGTCATCGACAAGACAGATTCCGGCAGAAACACTCTCGCGGTAAGTAACTTCGCTTCGGCCGCGGCCGGGGGGTTCGTGGGCATGGGCATCCTTCCGAAAGGCTACAACGATGTAACCCATGCGGAACAGCGTATGGCTAGTGAGTTCTTGCAAATCGCTATCGGGAACGTAGCAACTGAGTTTGAGCCCCAATGGGGGCCATTGGCCAAGAAAATCCGCCTTCCGAAGATCCTTCCTGCTTGGTGGGTTCCGCAGCATTCGCGCTAGCCTTAGCATCGCCGGAGCTGCCTGCGGGATGCTCAGGCGATCTAGCCGAGCCTAAGCGTCCATTTTTTTCACCGTGGACGGCATATACAGGAAGGGGCGATTTTGAAGCAGAGTGGCCGAATGTCGTGCCGAGCCGCGGATTGTAAGTGACCGGCCCGCCCTAAATTGCATCGTATGGTTGAAAGGGAACACGGCACAATACGGCCGGGGAAAGTGCCTTCTTTGTCAGTTGTTTGGGCCGGGCCTGTCCAGGTTCAGAGGGGATCCGTCGGAGTCGTCATGGAAGAGAAGAGCACATGGAGTGCCAACGGAAGGGAAGTTGCCGGCGGGACGACGCACGACCTCAAGCCGCACCTGCTTATAGTGGATGACGATCGCGAACTCTGCGAAATCCTGAAGCGGTACCTCGAGGGGGAGGATTTCCGGGTCTCTTTTGTGCATACGGGTGAAGCCGGCGTAAAGGCAGGCATTGAAGGCAGTTACGAGCTAATCGTGCTGGACGTCATGTTGCCGGATAAAAAAGGATTTAACGTTCTCAAAGACATTCGACAGCGCGCGCTGACTCCTGTTCTGATGCTGACCGCCAGGGGCGAGGAGTTTGACCGCATCCTCGGGTTGGAGCTTGGCGCCGACGACTACCTGGCGAAGCCGTTCAACCCGCGCGAACTCGCGGCAAGAATCTCAGCCATTCTCCGCAGATCGGGCTGGCAATCCGATAACAAGAACGGGCTTAGGCCTCCCAAAATAAAGTTTGGAGACCTGGAACTCGATTTGGGTGCGCGAACTGTCGCGAAAGCTGGCGGGCCTTTGAATCTAACCTCGGCGGAATTTGAGCTGTTGCACATGTTCTTCGAATTTCCAGGCCAGGTTCTCACACGAGATAAGCTGGTGGAACGTGTCCTGGACCGGAAATTTTCGCCCTTCGATCGAAGCATCGATTTTCACATTACTAATCTTCGACGCAAGCTTGGGCCACATCCCGACGGTGGCGAGAGGATTCGTAGTGTCCGTGCCATCGGCTATCTGTACGCATGGCCCCGGAAACAGTAAGTCTGGTAAGCCCTCTTCTGAGGTACAAGATCTGAGTTCGACTCGTGCAGAAGCAAACCCCGGGCTGACGGGCATCAAGTGCGATGCTCTTTACGGAAATTTACTTCTTCACCCGGTCCTCCGTCGCCCGAGCCGGGGTCCTAAGCTCTCCGCCAATTTGTACCGAGCACGATGCATCCGCGCTTTCATCGCGTTCAGCGTGATACCCAGTCGTCTCGCGGCTTCTTTCTGCGAGTGCTCTTCCATGGCGCAAAGGACAAATGCCGTGAATAGTGGGGGCGATAGCTGTCCCACGTTCGTTTGGATCATTTCCCTCCACTCGGTGTGGGCGAACAGTTGCTCGGGATTTGGATCCTCATCGTGTAAGAGCTCTGATATGGGAACTTCACTCTCTGGAGGTGTGGCGTCCAGCGAAGTCACACGCAGCGCTCTGGCACGTCGTCGCCGCATGAGGGCCGCATTGACGACGATGCGAGTCAACCACGTCGAGAACTTGGAGCGCCCCTCGAAGCGCGCCACATTGCGGTACGCCGAGAGAAGCCCGTCCTGCAAAGCGTCTTCCGCGTCTTCGGTGTTTCCCAAAATACGTCGGGCAGTTCCGAGCAACTGCCGTTGGTACCGGCGGAACAGTGTCTCGATTGCCTGGTCATTTCCGCCCCGGCTCGCCCGAACGAGTGCCTCTTCCCATTTCGCTTCAGTTGTAATGCATCGGCTTCCCATTTCCTGCCTCCAAAGGTTTTCTCGTCTGGCAAGACGAATGACTCTGTCCTTCTAGACACTGCATCACATTGTTGTCACGGCTGGAGCGTGGTGCCGTAGGGAAATGAGATATCTGCGTGAGGAATTGATTGCCTCATGGTCTTACGGTGGAGTCGGTATTCGCTAGAGCCATCATGGGGAGCGAAGGAAGGAAGTCTATGGTGGGCAGGAGTCATGGAAGGTGCCGAGAAAACAGCCGAGTGTCGCGTCGGCATGTGCTCGCGGTGAATGATGATTTCGCACCCAGCTAAGAAACGCATGGATTCGTTCGAATCCTCCGCCATGCTCCGATCGGAGTTGAACGGTTCAATGGAATTTCGAGTTGATGAACAAGCAGGCCTGGCCTTGTTTTGAGTTATTGGCTGAGGAGGCGGCGAGTGAGCAGCTTAGGGTGGCAGAAAGCGCCGCGCGCAATCAAGACCGTTCGACTTGAGCCTGACTCATGATTAGGCCGGCATGGAGAAGATCTAATGCGAGGACCGGTGCGCACGACTGTTCTGCGCAGAGAGAAATTCTAGAATTGCTTGATGGGCTGCGCCTGGCTGGTCGGTCTCGAAAATGTGACTAGCGTGAGGGATCAATACAAGTTTGGCGCCTGGAATACGCTCGGCGATCAACTTGGAGTTTCCAGATGGAATGAGCCGGTCGGTTTCGCCGTGGATGACGAGCGTCGGGGTGGAGATTTGCGAGATGCGGCTGTAGGCCTCCCAGCCAAAAATTCCTTGAAGCTGGCCGGCGTAACCCTGAGGAGTGGGATACCACTTCATACGGATGGCCATGTCTTCATCGATGCGCTCCCGCGGGGTCCCGGCGTCGTAGATGAAAGGGATGATCGCTTCCTTTGATTCTTCGGGCGTCAAGTCACGGCGCATGAGAATTTGGAGCGCTTCAGGCTCGGCCCGTACCGCATCGGGACCTCCCGCTGCGGTGCATCCTAGAATTAGTGAACGCACGCGGTTTGGGTATTGAAGCGCAAATTCCTGCGCAATCATGCCACCCATGGAAATGCCAAAGACGTGCGCGCGCTCCACGCCAGCAGCATCCAGAACGGCAGCCGCGTCCGAAGCCATCAATGGGATGGAATAAACACCGGCGGGGACGTCGCTTTGCCCGATGCCGCGATTATCGAATGCGATGGTGCGATAACGACTCGCAAGAATGGGACGGCTGCGATGCCACATGTAGGAGGGATAACTGAGGCCCATGATGAGCAACAGAGGCTCGCCGGAGCCTAGTTCATCCCAATAGAGTTTGGCGTTTTGATTTTCAACGAAGGGCATGCGGTCTCCGACTGGCGTAGATGGCAATCGTGAGGACGTCTGGATGGACGACCTTGGAATCCGATAGTCACCCACAGATGCATGTTACTAACACGGCCGCCATTGTATATAATCCGGCTCACCATGCCAAATCAAGAAACGCAGTACCACGTAGCCGACAGGGTCGCCACCATTACGCTGAATCGGCCGGAAAAATTGAATGCCTGGACGGCGGTGATGGAGCGCGAGGTGCGCGCCGCGATGGACGACGCGGAACGCGATGAAAACGTTCGTGTGATCGTCCTTACGGGTGCGGGGCGCGGATTCTGTGCAGGCGCGGATATGTCGCTGCTGAGCACAGTGGCGGAGAAGGGAATCGATGAAGCGCGGCGGGCACAGAGTGCGCAACCTACAAGAGAGAGCGCCGAGGGTGTGCGAAAAGATTTCCAGAAGAAATATTCCTATTTTGCTGCGGTCACAAAGCCCGTAATCGCGGCCATCAACGGGCCGGTGGTGGGCTTGGGATTGGTGATTGCTCTGTATTGTGATCTGCGGTTCGCGTCCGATGCAGCGCGTTTTGGCACAGCTTTCGCGCAGCGAGGGCTGATCGCCGAGTACGGAATGGCGTGGATGTTGCCGCGCCTCGTAGGACACGCCAACGCACTGGATCTGCTTTTTACCGCAAAAATGATCGATGCGGCGGAGGCGCTGCGAATAGGGCTGTTGAATCAGGTTTTTCCGCGCGAAACGTTTCTGGAGAGTGTTCAGAAGTACGCCGCGGAGCTGGCGTCGAGCGTTAGCCCACGGTCGTTGCGGGTAATAAAGCGACAAGTATATGACGCCATGTTTCAGACGCTGTCGGAATCGTTTGAACAATCCGAGCGGGAAATGCTGGCGAGCTTGCAGTCCGAAGACTTCAAAGAGGGTGTGGCACATTTTATCCAGAAGCGCGCCCCGGCTTTCACCGGCAGATAAGGATCTGTGATGAATTTCGAATTCAACGACAGAGTGAAGGATTTGCAGCGACGGGTGCAAGAGTTTCTGGACGAGTACATTTATCCAAACGAAAAGCGCTTCGAGGATGAGATTGAGCGAAATCGATGGCAGCCTACGAAGATCGTCGAAGAGTTGAAACCGAAAGCCCGCGCTGCTGGTCTGTGGAACTTGTTTCTGCCGGAGAGCGAACACGGCGCAAGGCTGACCAATCTTGAATACGCGCCTCTCTGCGAAATCATGGGCCGAAGCCACATGGCGCCGGAGGTGTTTAATTGTTCGGCTCCCGACACGGGCAATATGGAGGTGCTTGCGCGGTATGGCACGGCGGAACAGAAGAAGCAGTGGCTGGCGCCGTTGCTTGCAGGAGAGATCAGGTCGTGTTTTGCGATGACGGAGCCCTCCGTCGCTTCCTCCGACGCCACAAACATTGAGGCTAGAATCGTCCGCGAAGGCGACCACTACGTTGTGAATGGCCGGAAATGGTGGACGTCCGGAGTTGGCGACCCGCGTTGCAAGATCGCAATTTTCATGGGCAAGACGGATCCTTCTGCTCCGACTCACAAGCAGCAATCCATGATTCTGGTGCCAGTGGATGCGCCGGGAGTGAAGATTGAACGAATGCTGACGGTGTATGGATACGACCATGCGCCGCACGGCCATGGAGAAGTCACATTTAAAAATGTGCGCGTTCCGGTCACGAACGTGTTGCTCGGCGAAGGGCGCGGATTTGAGATTGCGCAGGGTCGACTGGGGCCCGGGCGAATTCATCATTGCATGCGATGCATTGGCGTTGCGGAGCGCGCGCTCGAAACCATGTGCAAGCGGGTGCAAGCACGGGTGGCCTTCGGAAAAACGCTTGCCGAACAAGGAACGATTCGCGCAGATATTGCAGCGTCTCGCATGGAGATCGAGCAGGCGCGGTTGCTGACGCTGAAGGCCGCGTACATGATGGACACGGCAGGGAACAAGGCAGCGCGCACTGAAATTGCGATGATTAAGGTTGTGGCGCCCAACGTGGCCTTGCGCGTACTGGATCGGGCGATTCAGGCGCACGGAGGCGCGGGAGTTTCGCAGGATACATTTTTGGCGAGCGCGTGGGCGATGTCACGGACCCTGCGCTTGGCCGACGGACCGGACGAGGTGCATATCGAATCGATCGCGAAATGGGAGCTCGCCAGGAACAAGAAGCCGGCGACGCCGCAAGATACCCACTGATGTTAGGTGCAATAATGCGGCATCGTCAGCAAGCTTGCGTTGGGAGAAGTGATGCCGCTCTTGCTAGTTGAGAATCCGCAGGCGTTGAACCAATGGGTGGGCAAGGAAATTGGAGTGACGGAGTGGTTTCACATTTCGCAAAAACGAATCGAACAGTTTGCTGAGGCGACCGAGGACCGCCAATGGATTCACATTGACCGTGCGAAGGCGAGTAAGGAATCCCGCTATGGGACAACAATCGCGCATGGATTCCTTACGCTGTCTCTGATCAGCCATCTTGTGAAAGAGTTGCTGCAAATTCAAAGTGGTGTGCGACTGGCGGTGAATTATGGGCTGAATCGCGTGCGCTTCCCGGCCCCTGTGCGGGCTGATTCGAGAATTCGCGCCCGCGTTGTGCTGAACGCTTTGAAAGAGTTGACTGATTGCGTGGAGGCGACTTACGCAATCACGATCGAATGCGAACAGGCGGAAAAACCGGGTTGCGTCGCCGAGTCGATCGTTCGTTACTACCCGTGATCCGCCACGGCTGTCCTATGGCTTTCGAGCACCCGAGAGTGAATTAGTATAGTGAAACTATGCTAGATGCGTCCCGTTTGGGCGCAGTGTAAGGCAGCCCGCAGGAGGAACTTAATTTTCTCCGGCATGGAAGCGAAGCGTTCGTCTTTGGTCAAGCCCTGTTGGTAGCGAAAGTAAATTTGTTGCACGATGACGGCCAATTTGAAACGCGCAAACGCGAGGTAGAAAGCAATCTCTGAAACATCGCTCTCCGTCTGCCGAGCGTAATACTTCACAAATTCCTCCCGTGTGAAACTGCCGGGGTGAGTTGTGGGGCCCCAGCGATTTTGCTGCAATTCCTCGGGATCCGTTGGATCGATCCAATAGGCGAGCGCGGTGCCGAGATCGGAGAGAGAGTCGCCGATGGTGCACATCTCCCAATCGAGAACACCGACAATGTTTGTGATGTCGTTCGAATCGAGGACCATGTTGTCGTATTTGTAGTCATTGTGAATCAGCGAAGAGGTACGCGTGGATGGTATGTGCTGTTGCATCCATGCGGAGATTTTCTCCACTTCCGGATAGTCGTGGGTTTTGGAACCGTAGTAGCGCTCAATCCACCCACGGACCTGGCGTCCCAGATAGCCTTCCGGCCTTCCCAGATCGGATAGACCCACCGCTGCGTAATCCACGTGATGCAGGCGCACGAGATTTTCAACAAAGGATTCGCTGAGCTGCCGCGCCTTTTCTGCGGGGAAATGCAAACCGCGCGGCAAGTTTCTGCGAAGAATGATCCCGTGAATCGGCTCCATCACATAGAATGGCGCGCCGAGAATGGATTCATCATCGCAGTAAAGAAGCACTTCCGGCGCCGGGGCATAGACGGAATGCAGCTTCGAGAGCACACGAAATTCACGCCCCATATCGTGGGCCGACTTGACCTTGCTGCCGAAGGGCGGACGGCGAAGTACCAACTCCCTGTCACCGAGCTGCACCGCATACGTTAGATTGGAATGGCCGCTGGGATATTGGCGGACCTGGAGCGCACCCGTTTCATTCGGAAACTGAAAACGCAAGTAGGGCTCGAGTTTAGCTAACTCCAGCTCTTCGCCGGATCGAATGGCTGCGGGATGGTCCAACAAGTCGCTCATTCGAAAGTCACCCTAACGGTAGGTCAGCATGGCGGGATCCACGATATGCCCATGCGAATTGAAACTGCTGAGAGTAAAGCGCTTCGCATCATACAGAATCTCACTCCAAGAAGAGTTGCGAGACATCCAGCTCACTTGTAAGGTGCGTTCTGGAGAGAGTTGCAAAGCACGCTGCATGGCTATCGCAGTGGGACCACCGGACGTGAAAATTGCCACCCGTTCTCCGCGACGGCCAGCTGCAAGGAATTTTGAGAGGCCGGAGTTCACCCGGGAGCAAAACTCCATCCAAGCCTCAACCCCCTCCGGGGTGATCTCGCCTTGCACCCACTTCCCAATGATTTCCTCGAATAATTTCTGAAATGTAGCACGCCGACGACCAGAGTCCGTTGCTGACTGAAACGCGGCATGAAGATCGCGGATACGTTGGTCTCTTTTTAGCAAAGCGGGCAGACTGCGTTCGAGTACGGACTCCCCTTGATATTCGTCGAATTCGGAGAACACCAGCGGCTGGGGAAACTTGAGACCATTTCTTTCGAAGGCTTCGCTCACGAGCCTGGCGGTGTCTTTCTGCCTGACACGCGGACCGACGCATACGCGATCGAAAACGACGTTGCGTTGCGCCCAATACTCACCGAGCAAGCTTGCCTGCGCTTCACCGAGCTGGGAGAGTTTGTCATAGTTCTGCTCAAGGAACGAAGCCTGCGCATGACGGACGAGAAAGAGAATCCCCATTGGTAGTCAGGCCCTTGCGTCAAGTGTTATAGCGCAAGCGGCGTCGCAAAATTTGAAATTCGAACGCGCCACCCCTTTGAATGCACATCATTTCTATGAAACGCGGCTCTAGGCAGTTGCGACCTGATCTCTGCTGAACTCAGCGAACGTTTTACCTTGCTCCGCAAGCCGCTTGAGGAGCGGCGCCGGCTGCCAGATTTCACCGTGCTGACGGTGAAATTCGGAGACGCGCTCGTAAACTTGTTTGAGGCCGACGGTGTCGGCGTACCACATCGGGCCGCCGCGATGCGCGGGAAACCCGTAGCCGTTAATATAAATAATGTCGATGTCCGAAGCGCGCAGGGCGTAACCTTCTTCGAGAATGCGCGCACCTTCATTTACCAGCGCGTACAAACAACGGTCGGTGATTTCCGCGGCCAAGATTTGGCGCTGCGCAATGCCCGCCTCGGCGACCGACTTGGCAATTAGCTCAGCCACGAGCGGGTCTGGCGTCGCGCGGCGTTGATCATCATATTTGTACCACCCCCCGCCGGTTTTCTGGCCGTACCGGCCGAGCTCGCAAAGACGATCTTCGGCAAACGGCTGTCGAACGCCGGGCAATTCCAGATGGCGATATTCCTTGCGAATGCGCCAGCCAACGTCGAGGCCCGCGAGGTCCCCGGTGGCGAGTGGTCCCATGGCCATGCCGAACTCCGAAAGGGCATGGTCCAGAGCTTCGATGTTCGCGCCTTCTTCGACCAGAAACTGAGCTTCGCGACGGTAGGGGCCGAACATGCGATTGCCAACAAAACCGCGGCAGTTGCCAACGAGCACACCCACTTTGCCAAGCGTTTTCGAAAGCTGCATGCACGTGGCGATCACTTCTTTTGAGGTAGCCTTGCCGCGGACGATTTCCAGAAGCCGCATGACGTTCGCGGGACTGAAGAAATGTGTTCCGATGACGGAATCAGGCCGCGAGGTGCAAGAGGCAATCTCATCGATGCTTAGCGTAGAAGTATTGCTAGCAAGAATGGCGCCCTGCCTGCACACGCGATCCAATTCCTTGAAAACTTCCTTCTTGAGTGCCATGCCTTCGAAAACGGCTTCGATCACCAGGTCCACGCCGGAGAAGCCATCATACGTTAGCGCGGGTGTGATGCGCCTTAACCGCTCTTCGGCAACCTGCTGAGAAAAGCGGCCACGCTTGACGGAATTCGCATAGTTCGATTGGATAGTGGCCAAGCCGCGATCGAGCGCAGGTTGGTCCGCCTCTTTGAGAATTACCGGAATTCCTGCGTTGGCCAGCACCATGGCAATTCCGCCTCCCATAGTGCCCGCGCCGACAACCGCGGCAGATTTGATTGGGAGGATGGGGGTCTCTTTCGGGACGTCCGGAATCTTGCTAACTTCGCGCTCGCTGAAGAAAACATGGATGAGTGATTTGGATTGCTCGGAGAACAAGCACTCGATGAAAAGCTTCTGCTCCACTTTGCAGCCCTCTTCGAATGACATTTTAGTGGCGGCTTCCACAGCATCGATGGCAGAAGCAGGAGCGAGCAGGCCGCGCTGCTTCTTGGCAGCCATTTCGCGCGCGGAGGCGAAGATTTGGGCGTTGTCCGTTACATTTCCGAGTTTTTCATTGCGTTCACGCGTCTTTCGGGCAGGTTTATGCGCGGCTTCGCATGCAAATGCAACCGCTCCGGCAAGAAGATCGCCTTCGATGATGTGGTCGACAATACCGAATTTCAGCGCCTCCTCGGCTTTGACCGGATTACCGCCCACGCACATCTCGACGGCTTTCGCTACTCCAGCGAGCCTGGGGAGGCGCTGCGTGCCTGCCGCCCCAGGAATAAGACCGAGCTTTACTTCCGGCTGGCCCACCTGCGCGCTAGGAACAGCAACGCGATAGTGACCAGCCATTGCTAGTTCCAAACCGCCGCCGAACGCCGTTCCGTGAATCGCTATCACCACCGGCTTCCTGCTGTCTTCGATTTTCAAAAGAAGCGGAAGCAGCCCGGGACCGCGTGATTTGCCCGATGTCATTTTGCCGAATTCCTTAATGTCCGCTCCGGCGACAAAGGTGCGGCCGCCGCCGATCAGGACTGCAGCTTTGACGCTGTCGTCTCTGGCAATCTGGTCCAGCGCTTCTGAAATTCCCTCCGGAACGCCGGGGCTTAGAGCGTTGACGGGAGGATTGTTGATGGTAATGACGGCAATACCATTGTCTTTTGTGAGTTGCACTAGATCGGTCATAGAAGGGCTCTCTCGTTTCTTGATTTACGCGCTTTTCGCGGAGACGCTGCCGGCATCAATCACCAGGGAAGCGATGCGCTCGCGATGAAACGTGGCGTCGCCGAACGCTGTTTCTGATGCCTTCGCGCGGCGGTAGTACAAGTGAAGATCGTTTTCCCACGTGAAGCCCATGCCGCCGTGAATCTGGATGCCGCGGTTGCCGACGGTGCGGCCGGCGTCGCTGGCATACATTTTCGCGATGGAAACGGCGGTCGCTGCATCCGGGGAATTTTCTTCCAGCGCCCACCCGGCGTAGTACACGGCGGAACGGGCGCTTTCTGTTTCCAAATACATGTCCGCGCACTGGTGCTGCACGGCTTGGAAAATTCCGATCGGTTTGCCGAACTGTTTACGGGTTTTAGCATATTCCACAGTGAGATCGAGTGTTCGCTGCATTCCGCCAACCAATTCGGCAGCCACTGCGGCGGTGGCGATGTCGAATGCTCGCGCGAGGTCCTTCGGGGAGCCGATTTCCTCGGCTGGAGTATTGCTGAATTCGACGACGTAGAGTTTGCGCGTCAGGTCCATCCCGGACATCGGGGAGATCTTTAGTCCGGGCGCTTTGGAATCCACCAGGAAGACTCCGTTGCGCGCCACCACGGCGATAAAGTCGGCGATCGCCGCATCGGAGACAAAGAGTTTTTCGCCGGTAAGCTTGCCGTTGCTGGCGGCCAGTCGGGCGTCATGTGGGTTCCAGCTGGCGCTGGCTTCCAGAATGGCTGTGGTGGCGCGAACTTCTCCACGGCAAATGGGCCCGAGATATTTTTTCTTATGCGCAGGTGTGCCTACGGCATCCAAGATGGATCCAGTCAAAACGACGGTCGAGAAAAATGGACCAGGCAAGAGCGCACGCCCCGCCTCTTCCATCAGTAGCATGAGTTCGACCTTGCCTAGGCCAACTCCGCCGTAGGCTTCCGGAAAAATGATGCCGGTGTAACCCTGGTCGGTTAGCTTCGACCAAAGCGCGGCGTCGTAGGCGGTATCGGTCTCCATCAGGCGCCGCATTTCGGTGCTGGGACACTCTCCGGTGAAAAACTTGCGCGCGCTGTCTTTGAGGAATTCCTGACTCTCACTCAGACCAAATTGCATGGCGTATCCCCTTAGTAGCTTCTGGGCAGGCCGAGAACGAAATGCCCAATGATGTTCCGCTGGACCTCGGAGGTGCCGGCTTCGATCGTGTTCCCCCGGGTGCGCAGGTACGCGTACGACCAAATCCCCTTGTCGACAGCATGCGGGTCACCGCCCAGCAGTTGACCGTAGGAACCGAGGAGTTCTTGCGCGATTTGCTGGAGGCGCTGATTGAGTTCGCTCCAGAAAATTTTCTGGATCGAGCCTTCGGGCCCGGGCACGCCGGTGGCCGTGATCCGGCTAAAAGCCCGCATCTGATTGAAGCGCATGATTTCAATCTCCGCGCTGCACTGCGCGAGCTTCTGACGGATAAGTGGGTCTTCGGCGGCAGGCCTGCCATTGCGTTGGATGCTCCGCGCAAGTTCAATCAGGCGGGTAATGAAGCGCTTGAAGATTAGGTGCAGGCGAGCGCCGTACGAGCCCCGCTCATACATGAGCGTGCTCATCGCCACATTCCATCCGTCATTCACTTTTCCGAGGACATTTTCGACGGGGACTCTCACATCGCGGAAGAACAGCTCGTTGAATTCAGATTCCCCTGTCATCTGGCGCAGAGGTCGAACCTCGACGCCTGGCGATTTCATATCCACGAGGAGAACTGTGAGCCCCTTGTGTTTCGGTGCGTTCGCGTCGGTGCGCACCACGAGCTCGCACCAGTCGCCGACCCATCCGTAGCTGGTCCACACTTTTTGACCGTTCACGATGTAGTGATCGCCATCCAGCCGCGCTTCCATCTGCAAACCGGCAAGGTCGGAACCGGCGTTTGGTTCAGAAAAACCCTGGCACCAGATCTCTTCCGCGCTCAGAATTTTTGGAATGTGGCGCTTTTTTTGCGCTTCCGTCCCGCACGCGATGATGGTGGGCCCAATGAGCCCCAAACCGAGCGAGTTGGCCATGGGTGGCGCTTCCACACGCGCCATCTCTTCCCAAAACAAAGCTTGTTGCATCAGGGTGGCGCCGCGGCCGCCATATTCCTTGGGCCACGAAACCGCGGCCCAGCGGCCTTCCTGTAACTTCCGTTGCCACGCGCGCAGGTACGGAAAAGATTCCTCGATGGGCTTTTCGCGCCACTCGTTCCAATCTCTCGGCACGTTGGAAGTTAGCCAGGCACGGAGTTCATCACGAAACGCCGACTCCTCGGCGGTCAAATTTAAATCCATGAGAGTGCTCCTTCCCCTTGGGGGCGCGAATCGCGTTCCCGCTGAACAATCCCGCTTAGGCGCCGCCTTTCTGCATTTTGAAATCCGGGCGAATTGTGTCCTTGCCTTCCCAATATTTTTTGCGTAGATCTTTCTTTAATATTTTTCCAGTGCCGGTTTTGGGCAAACTCGCGACAAATTCGAAGGAGCGTGGACATTTGTAGTGAGACAGCCGCGTGCGGCAGAACTCCAAGAGCTCGGCCTCCGTGACAACGGCATCCGGTTTTAAGACCACCAAAGCCTTGGGGACTTCACCCCACCTCTCATCGGGAACGGGAAGCACCGCGGCCTCTAAGATCTTAGGGTGAGCAAGGATTGCCTTCTCAACCTCGAGAGAGGATATATTCTCTCCGCCGCTCACGATGATGTCCTTCTTGCGATCGACAATGAGCAGGTAGCCCTCTTCGTTGAGCGTGGCCATGTCCCCAGTGTGGAACCATCCTCCGCGCAGGGCTTCGGCGGAAGCGGCCGGCTGCCTCCAGTAACCCTCCATCACCCCGTCACTCCGCGCGATAATTTCGCCGATCGTTTTCCCATCGCGGGGAACGTCATTATCGTTGGCGTCCACTACGCGCAGTTCCGCGCCCGGAAACGCATATCCGGTCATCGCCTGCCCTGCATAGCGTTGCTCGCCTTCCCAGCCCATACCCAGCTTCATGGGAGAAATCGAAAGCGAAGGGCACGTTTCCGTCAGCCCGTAACCCGAAAAGCATTCGCAGCCGAGTTCTCGTTCGACTTCGTGAATCAGCGTCGGCGAAGACGCGGCGCCGCCGATCACAATGCGCCGCAAGCTGCTCAAATTGTATTTATGGCGCTCCGGGCAATTCACCAGTGACGTGGCCATGATTGGAACAACGCTGAACGAACGGACGCCTTCTTTTTCAACCAGCCGGAAGACCTCTTTGGTCTCGAAGCGCTGCATCATGACGTGCTTTCCCCCAAGCAACGTGAGGAAATGCGCGACACCCCAGCCGTTCGCGTGGAAAAGTGGAATGGTGTGCAGCTCGACGGCCCCGTTTTCGGTGTTGAATCCCAAACAAACATTTTGCGCATGGAGATAAATGTTTCTGTGTGTCAGCATCACGCCCTTGGGGTTGGCGCTGGTGCCGCTGGTATAGAACAGCTCGGCCAGTGCATTTTCATCGATGGAGGTGATGTCAGCGCGGTAGGGTGTAGCTGCTTCAAGAAGAGCGTCATAGTTTCGTGGAAAGATCCAAGATGCTTCCGGTGTTCCGTCCAATTGGCAAAAGGTTTTCACGCATGGAATTTCCTTGCGGAAAGAATCGGCCAATCCAAGGAACTGCTTTTCGACAAATAGAATTGTTGCCTCTGCATCGTTCAGGACGTAACTCAATTCTCCCGGCGCCAGCCGTATATTCAGAGGCAGCAGAACCGCGCCTGCTTCCAGCACTCCGTAGTAGGCTTCCAACAAGCGGTGGCAATTCATGCTAAGAAACGCGACGCGATCGCCGGGCTGGACGCCAGCCTGGCGTAGGGCTCCAGCGAGACGGCGGGTGCGATCGGCAAATTGCGCGTAAGTAAAACTCTCTTGATTGCAGACCACCGCCGTTCTCTGCGGATACTGTTGCTCGGCATAGCGAAGAAACCGCAAAGGGGTAAGAGGAATGTTCATGGCATGACTCGCCTTATCAGGCGGATTGCCCTCCGTCGACCACCAGAACGTGCCCGGTTACAAAATCGGATGCATCGGAGGCAAGAAAAATGGCGGCACCTTTTAGATCTTGCGGCCCGCCAAAACGGCCCAACGGGATTCCGACCAACAATGATTCCTTGTTTCGCTCAATCACTTTTTCCGACATGTCCGTCGGGAACCATCCCGGCGCAATCGCGTTCACTTGAATGTTGTGCATCCCCCACTTGCAGGCCAGGTCCTTCGTGAAAATAATCACTCCACCTTTGCTGGCGCTGTAGCCGATGGCGGAGAATCTCGGAGGCGAACCGCGCAGTCCCGCAACGGAAGCGATGTTGATAATCTTCCCGCGCCGCTGCGCGATCATCACCTTGCCGGCAGCTTGCGAAAAAAGAAACGTGCCCGTCAAGTTGGTTTCGATCACTTTATTCCACTGCTCCAGCGTCATGGCCTCGACCGGCGCACCCCAGGAGGTGCCCGCATTGTTGATCAGAATGTCGATGCGGCCGAACTTTTTGACCGCGGCATCGACAACCTCCTGAATGCTCGCGGGCTGTTTGACGTCACAGCCGAGTGCGAGAATCTCCACTCCGAGTTTTTGCAATTCTTCGGCAGCTTGCAGGCAACGCTCTTTCTTGCGCGCGCAAAGCACAAGATTCGCTCCCATTTCCGCCAAGCCCTCGGCCATCTGCCGGCCGAGTCCCACGGAACCACCCGTGACGATGGCCACCCGGCCGCTAAGGTCGAAGATCTGCCTAGTTTTCGGGCTGCTGGCCATAGCAAGAAGACAATTCCCTCGCGCGGGCAAATCTGTGTGTATATATCATATGTTATTTACTAATGTCAGTTAGCGAACTGTTTGCCATCCTCGCCGGTAAATGTTGTTCGCTGCTGTCCCCTGCTCTTGCTGGACCAACGAACGCGACTCAAAAACTCATCTGAATGTTCCTTAGTGCACTCCAAAGGGCAAGAACGGGTCGCCACATAGGAATCCGAATTCACACTCTTCCGTGACGGCATCAAACGGCCGAAGATACCGGCTCGGCTCAAACTCGAAATACGCCGGCGGAGTAGGAACGAGGGCAACGATGTTCTCGTTTGCATCTAAAACCACGAAGACGTTGAAAAGAGGTCCCTGAGCAGCCGCGGCATTGTTCAGGTCGGTGGCATCAACGTCGTGCCATCGTCCCGTATCCAAGCGGTTGATTAGCTTCTGAACGGCAGCGATCGTTTCCGCAGGCGTAAAGGCGCAATGCCCCGCGCGGTCGACAAATGTCCGCCGCAGGAATTCTCCGTTACCTTCTTCGTCGACCACTTTCTTGTAGGCGCTCTCGTTTTGAACTACTACCAAGCCATCTCCCTTGGTATGGAGCGTGAGCACGGGAATGTGAACCTCGCCATCGAAAATGATATTCCTCTCGAGGTAGCGAACGGCTTCGGGATCGGCGCTGATTCTTGCGGTCTCATTCAAAAGTTTTAGATCGGCGTCGAGGTCGAGGCCGGCCGCTTTGTAAAGCGTGCGTACCTGGTTACGCCCAATCGAGTGCTCCAACTGCCTTCTATAATCGACACCCGTGTTCCAGGAAACATTGCCCTGCGCGCGCGCTTCGAGCTCCGCACGAAACGCAAATGCGAATGGGAAGTCCACTTGTTGATCCCATAGGAACTGGTTCATCTCCTGCCCGGTAAAATCGGTAGGTGCCGGCTCTGGTGATAACGGAGTGAACCATCCAGGCAAGTCCCCTAGGGCCCCAACCAGTGCTATCCGAGCTCTCCCTTGCGGTGTGCCCTGCGCCTGCGCAAGCACCAGTTCGGCGAGATCGAGATTGGCTACTGGGTTAGCAATGTCGACTAGCTGTAGGCCAGTTCCCGGCGCGAGCAGCGTTTTGAAGGCGAACACGGCATCCAACGCGGTGTTCCAAGTGGCTACACCGCCGGACAAAACGCCACACATCGGCAACGCCGCCGCAAAGCGCTCTGGATTTCGTTGGATGAGCCCCGCAGTGATAATTCCGCCGAGCGAGTGTCCCCACGCAATGGTTCGTTTCGGAGGCCCCATCATTTTCTTAAAGACGTCGAGAACGGCGATCTGATCGGGCAGTGCTTCATGAATGGCCCATCCCGTCGTGGCGTAGGAGGAGCCAGCCAAGGCGTAGCCGCTGGACAGCATGAAGAATCGCGTGACGGGATCACCGACATCCATCGCTGGGTTGGCCCTACCGGGGATGACGTAGCCATGGCTGTAGAGAAATAAGGTGCCGTTCCAATTTGGCGGGACCTCAATCAAATAGGTGGCCCCGTCCGGCAGGCTCCCCTTGATCGTGGTGATACCTGCTTGCGCCCGCGTGCTGCTCGCAACGGCAAGAAGCAGGGTTGCCGCCAACGCCGAGAAAAGTATGGCCCGTTTTGTTATCTGCCACATATTGGGTTCCTCCCGGTTACAAACTTTGGAAATTCTCCGGTCATTGGCGGCAAGGAAAATCCGGACATCGGCTCGCCGCAGGAAGGACCGGCTTCCGGGGCGGCAGTCCAGCCAAGGCCGCCGCGAGCCGCTCTCCTATTCCTTAAAACGTAATTCGCAGCCCTAGCTGAATTTCACGCTTGGGAAAAGCGGAAGTAAAGCCAAGCGGCTGGCTCGGAGAAAGCGCTGCGCTCCCGTGAACGTCAAAACTGGTGTTACCAGTAGCGCAGGTACCGGCAACCGGACAGACAGTTGGCCCTGTTTGAATGCCGAAGAGTGGATTCACCACGTTGTTCACACTAGCGAAGTTGGTATGGTTGGCGATGTTGAAGCCCTCCGCTGTAAATTGCACTCTGGCCTTTTCGCCAAGTTTATGTTGCCAGCTCAGGCGCATGTCGAAATTGGTGTAACTCGGGCCAAGTCCAGTGTCGCGGCCGGCGCCGATGGGGCGTTCG
>Ga0210403_10000020_pt1 | contig 189875 bp, 177 predicted proteins | sample IncBWC19MmetaG_FD_150863 | JGI IMG/M metagenome (GOLD analysis project Ga0210403, IMG submission 150863) | Forest soil microbial communities from Barre Woods Harvard Forest LTER site, Petersham, Massachusetts, United States - Inc-BW-C-19-M | ecosystem: Environmental > Terrestrial > Soil >... | reverse complement strand
GGGACAAAAAGTGGACGTCCAGGTGGTCACGGGACGCGGCGACAAAGGCGACACAGTGGTCCGCACGGCGCTCGAAGGACTCAAGGTCCTATCGGTAACGCCGCAGAACGAACTCAGCTCGCAAGGTGCGAGTTTGCCGGTGGTGACGCTGCTGGCGAATCCGCACGAAGCGGATGTGCTGGCGCTGGCCGATTCCGGGGCGCGCGTCCGGCTGGCGTTGCGCAATCCATTGGACGATGAAACGCGCAGCCGATCGCCATTGGGATTGCCCGGCGTGATGCGTTCCGGCGGTGCATCGGGCAGCGCGAAGACTGGATCCACGGACGACCGGCAGTAACGGAGGCCGCACATGCTCATCGTTTCCGTTGTTGCGTTTTTCATCTTCGTATTCCTTCTGGGCGTGATCGCGGCCACGGCGGCGTGGATGGGTTTTCTCAAGAAGAGCACCGAGGAATCCGAAGCAGCACGAACCGAAGCCGAAAACGCCGCTGAAGATTCAGACTTATTTCGCGACCAGCGGCTGAGCACCTTGAACGTGTGGGACAGCCTGCTGCACCGCTTCGATTTCATGGAGATCATGCGGACGCGGATCGCGCAAGCGGAACTGGACTGGTCGGTAGGCCGCGTGACGTCCGCGATGCTGCTGTCGGGAACGGTAGTGCTGCTGATCCTGCTGAAATTCGCGGTGATATGGGCCGCCATCGGCGGAGGTATCGCGGCGGCGTACGCTCCCTACGCCTACATTCTTCACAAGCGCAACAAACGCTTCTGGAAATTCCGTGAGAATTTCCCAGACGTGCTGGATTCACTGGCACGCGCGCTGCGGGCGGGGTATCCACTGTCGGCATCGATGGACATGATCGCTTCGGAAACGCAGCCGCCGGTCTCGGCGGAAATGCGCAAGACGTCGGCGGAAGCGAACCTGGGAATGGGTTGGCCGCGCGCGCTGGATAATCTGGGCCAGCGCATGCCGCTGCTGGAAGTGAATCTGTTTATCTCCGCGGTCCAGCTGCATGCGCGAACCGGAGGCAGGCTGAGCGAAGTATTGGGGGGGCTCGCCGAGAACATGCGTGAAGCGCTGGCACTGCAGGGCGAAGTCCGGTCGCTGGCCGCGCACGGCAAACTGACTGGTGTGATCCTGACCATTCTGCCTATCGGCATCGCCATCATGATGCTGGTGGTGAGCCCGGGCTACATGCAGATACTGTTCAACCATCCGATGGGCAAGACTCTGATCACGGCCGCCATCATATGCCTGGTGCTGGCGCACGTGGTGATCCGGAAACTGGTGGATATCAAAGTATGACCCCCGGAGAGCTTCTGTTCGGATTCTTCTTCTTCATACTGGCAGCGGTCAGCGTGGCCGGCTATGTGTTCGTGCTGCGCCCGTCACGCGTGGAGGGTGCGGAAATTCCGGCGCCACTGACGCATGAGAGCGAAATGCCGACGGCGCAAGCAGCCATGGTCGACGCCTTCCGGCTGATCGGCGAAGCCATGCCGGACAGCATGGTGCAATCCGACTCGATTCGCCATAACCTGGTTGCGGCGGGCTTCCGCTGGCCTTCGGGCGTCTCGATTTTCGTGGGAATCAAGTGCGCCGGAGCGCTGATGCTCGCCATGGCGGGCGTATGGTCGGCATTCACGTTCGGGAACATTTCGTCGGGAGCGTTTCTCCCCTTCATTTGTGGACTAGGATTCGGGTACATGCTTCCGGACCGGATCCTGGAGCGGCTGGCGCGCAGACGCGTGGAACGGCTGCGTCGCGGTCTGCCGGCGGCGCTCGATCTGCTGGTGCTGGCCGTGGAAGCCGGACAGGGGCTGGACGCGGCGATCCTGGATACCAGCCGCGGACTCCGCGTGGCCTATCCGGACCTGGCGGCGGAGTTCACTCAGCTTCAACTCGAGCTGAAAGCCAACACCACGCGCGCGGATGCATTGAGAAATTTCGCCGAGCGCAGCAAGGATCTGGAGCTGCGCAAATTCGTGAACCTGCTGATCGATACGGACCGGTTCGGCACCAGCCTGGGTCCGGCCTTGAAGACGCACGCGCGGTATCTGCGCATCCGTTTCCGTCAGATGGCGCAGGAGAAAGCGCGGAAAGTCGGCGTAAAGCTGATTTTCCCGGTGTTCTTCCTGATTTTCCCGTCGGTGATCCTGGTAACGTTGGGACCGGCGGTGATCCTGATCTTCACGCAGATGAAGAACATGTTGGCGCAGTAAGCGAAAAGACACGTAGCCGCGAATACACGCGAATGAACGCAAATTCGTGCCAGGAGACTGCGACGTTCTTGAGGCGGTGTGCATCCAACCGGGGTGACCGCGGTCATTGAATCCGACGTCACGCTCCGGGATGGAACTCCCGTGCATATCCGGGCGATCCGGCCCGAGGACGATCATGTCCTGGTGGACCTGTTCAAGCATCTTAGCCCGCAATCGATCTACCAACGTTTTTTCACTGCCATGCCGGATCTGACGCCGGTTATGGCGCGTTATCTGGCCAATGCGCATTACTCGAATCGGCTGGCTCTGGTCGCGGAATCGCGTGGCGAGATGATCGGCGTCGGGCGCTACGAGCGGACCAACGATCCCGGACTGGTCGAGCTGGGATTGGTCGTAGTCGACGAATGGCAAGGTCGCGGGCTCGGGAGAATCCTGCTGCGCGAGACGGTGCGCGCGGCGGAGGCCAACGGAATTCGCCGTTTCCGCGCCGATGTACTGGCCGAGAATCGCAGGATGCTGAAACTGCTCGCCGAAGAATGCGAAATCCTGAGCCGCAAAACCGAGGCCGGCATCACCAGTTTGCTCCTCACTTTGCGGTCGCAATCGACTGCCGGATCTGATCTACCGCGTCCTTGATCTTGAAGTCCACAAACATCTTTCCCAATTCGGGCGTCGCCTGCGTGGGATCGCCCGTGACGCCCATTTTTCCAGTGTCCGCGGCGAGTTTGTCTTTGCGGATCCACTTATGATCTTTATCGATGAACATCACTTCGGACGTGTCGTCGATGCCCGCGTGTTGATCGATCGCCATTTTGCGCTCCGTCAGATACGCCCTCATCTGCTCCTTTTCTTTGAAATACAGATCGGGAATGTAATAGATGTGCACTCCTTTCGATCGCCACACCGGATCGAGGTTGGCGGCGACGCGTTTCAACGCTTCCTGTCCACCGCCGCCGTGATCGCACATCAGGACGACATTCTTGAAACCTGCGGAAATAGCGGACAATGCCACATCCTGCGCGATCAGCCCGAACGCTTGTTCAGACACATTGACGCTGCCGGGAAATCGCATGTGGCCGGTCTTCTGGACCGGATCACCCGTCGGCGCGAACGGGATGGTGGGGTACACCAGCGCGTTCCCCAGTTGTTCGGCAATCCTTTGCGCGATGTAGTGAGCCAGAAATAAATGCTTGCCCAGCGCCATGCCTGGCCCATTCTGCTCGATGCTTCCCGCGTAGTAAATGGCCGTAGTTTTACCGGCGTCGATGGCGTCGCGCACCTCTGTCCAAGTCAGGTCTTCGATGAGCAGTGATTGCGATTGCGCCGGCAGCAGGCATGCCGACACGATGAGGAGTGCGGGAATTTTCATGCGCGCAGAATAACACGATGCCTGCCCAACGTGCCCTCCCAGTTGCGGGTAGTACGCTGAATCTGTGTCAATCGTCCAAACACGATTGCCGCAGCCGAAGGCGGATTAAGATTAGGCTTGCGCCAAAAGCTAAACCAAGGGCCAAGCCGAGGGTGTTGGATTGTAGTTGCTCTGACCTCCCTAATTCTGTTTGTGCCGTGGGCGGTTCTTGGCTTAAGCATTGGCTTTCAAGACTCCATGGGCACGCCGAGGAATACCACGCTCCTGGGCCATGTCCGAATCTATACAGTTTTTCTTGGGCCGCTGCTGGTTTCATCCGGATTGCTATATTTCGCATGGCGAACACCACGGCGAAAGTGACGGGAACAGAGATTTAGCGCAATACCCAGTTGCGGACTCGCTCGCGGATCACTAACCTGATCCTATGTTCAAGTTCTCTTTCGCTGCTGTCCTCATTGCAGGATGTGCGTTCGCTCAGAATAGTGTTTCGCCCGAAAAGCAGGCGGCCATGAAGGCTGATCTGACGGGTGAGATCGATCATATGAAGAAGCAGGCTCAAGTGATGGTCGATAGCGTATTCAGCTTCGGCGAGCTTGGTTTTCAGGAATTCGAGACGTCCAAGTACCTCACCGGCATTTTGGAAAAAGAAGGCTTCAAGGTCCAGCACGGTTTCGCCGGGATTCCCACCGCATGGATCGCTTCCTGGGGCGAAGGCAAGCCGGTGATCTCGCTGGGATCGGACATCGACGATATTCCGCAGGCGTCGCAAAAGCCGGGTGTGGCGTGGCATGAGCCGATGATCGAAGGCGCGCCAGGTCATGGCGAAGGGCACAACTCAGGTGTGCCGCTGAACATCATCGCGGCCATCGCGGTCAAGAAAGTGATGGAGCGCGAACACATGAAGGGCACCATCCGGCTGTGGCCCGGCGTCGCCGAGGAATTGGTCGGCACCAAGGCTTACTTCGTGCGCGAGGGGATGTTCAAGGACGTCGACATCTGCCTGTTCACGCACGTCGCGAACAACCTGGCGGTTTCGTGGGGACCGAGCGGGCAGAACGGGTTGGTCTCGCTTGAATACATGTTCAAGGGCGAGAGCGCGCACGCGGCGGGGAATCCGTGGCGCGGACGCAGCGCCCTGGATGCCGTTGAGCTGATGGACGTCGGCTACAACTTTCGCCGCGAACATCTGCGGCTTGCCACGCGCGTCCACAACGTGATCACCAATGGCGGCGATCAGCCCAACGTCGTTCCTCCCAACGCGGCGGTCTGGTATTACTTCCGCGAAGCCGATTACGACCACATCATGAACCTGTGGCGCATCGGCGACAACATGGCCAAAGCGGCCACGCTGATGACCGATACCGAGTACACGTCGCGCCTGCTGGGCAGCGCGTGGCCCGGCCACTTCAGCAAACCGATCGCCGAGGCGATGTACGAAAACATCAAGAAAGTTGGTCTGCCGGTGTGGTCGGATGACGATCAGAAACTCGCTCGCGCGTATCAGGCGGAATTGAAGCAGCCGGTTCGCGGCCTAGCGACGAAGATTTCAGAAATGCGTCCACCGCGCGAAGTCAGCGACAACGGCGGCGAAGATGGCCAGGCCCAGCAGCCGATGGGCGGCGGCTCGGACGACATCGGCGACGTTTCGTGGACCGTGCCGACCGTGACGCTGCGCTTCCCGTCGAATATTCCGGGCGGTCCCGGCCACAACTGGGCCAACGCGATTTCGATGGCGACGCCCATCGCGCACAAAGGCGTGATCGCGGGCGCAAAGGTGCAGGCGATGACCATGATCGACATCCTGACGCATCCGGAGCTGGTCAAGGCGGCGCAGGATTACTTCAATAACGTCCAAACCAAGGATGTGAAATACAAGACGTTCCTGCGTCCGGACGATAAGCCGGCAACTTGGTTGAACGAAAAGACCATGGCGCAGTATCGCGAGCGGATGAAACAGATGTACTACAATCCCGCGAAGTACGACACGTATCTGGAACAGCTCGGAATCAAGTATCCGACGGTGCGGAGCGCGCCCGCGAGTGGGACGCCAGAGAAGAACTAGCGCATCTGGGCCCGGTCGCTACGCTCGCGGCTCGGTGAGCGCACTGCGACAATTTTATTCCTAGCGTTGCGTCCATTTCCGCAGCGCGGCGGAACGCGCCGCGAACCCGCTGACGATGGCGATGGTCGCTACACCTCCGCCGATCACGCTGACGATCGGTCCGAACCACGCCGCCGTCCAGCCCGATTCCACCGCGCCCAACTGATTCGAGCAACTGATGAAGATATTCTGGACCGCCATTACGCGACCCTTTAGATAATCCGGCGTGCGCGTTTGCACCAGCGATTGACGCAGCACCACGCTTACGTTGTCGAATGCGCCGGTCAGGTACAGCATCGCGAAGGAAAGCCACAGAGACCGCGACAATCCGAACACAATGGTCGCCGCGCCGAACGCCGCGACCGATCCGAGCAGCGCGACGCCGGCGTTTTTTATGTGCAGCCGGTGCGACAGTAACAGGGCCATCGACACTGCGCCGAGCGACGGTGCTGCTCGTAACCAGCCCAAGCCGCGAGCATCGGCGTGAAGAATCTCTACCGCGAAGATCGGCAGCAGCGCGGTCGCGCCTCCGAACAGGACGGCGAACAAGTCCAGCGAAATCGCCGGGAGAATCAACGGATGTTGGCGAACGAACCCGATCCCTTCGAGTAACGATTTCCGGTCCGGCGGGATTGCATCGTGATTGACCGCGGCGCGAACCTTTAGCGACAAGAAACACGCAAACGTGAGCGTCGCGCACGCGAATTGCGTCATGTAAACGGTACGGCTGCCGGTGACCGCAAGAAGCAGTCCGGCCACCGCGGGACCGCTGACACTAGCGATCTCCTGTGCGCTGCTCTGCCAGGTGATCGCGTTGGTCAGCGCGCCTTCGCCCACAACGTGCGGCAGGATCGCGGAACGCGCCGGCCCTTGAAACGCCCGCGCCGCGGCGGTCAGGAATAATGACGTGTAGATCAACACCACCGAACGCGCACTGAAAATCAGCAGCACCGACGCAGCGATCACCGCAGCTTGAGTGATCAGCATGATCCCGCGCCGGTCACGACGGTCGGCGAAATGTCCGGCCCACAGCGCGAACAGCAGAAACGGTGCCACCTGCACGAATCCGACGTTGCCCAGCACCACCGCGGATTTCGTGACCAGGTACAGGTCCCAACTCACGGCCACCGACATCATCTGTAAGCCGAGGTTAGAGAGCGACGATCCAGCGAGCAGCAGTCGAAAATCGCGCGAACGGAAGGAAGCGTACGAGTCCAACTCCATAGCTTCGCATAGCGGATCGATCCGCATTCTCGATATGATGACCCTCATGTATTTCGAAGACTACGTCGTCGACGCAGTGGCTACGTCGCGCGGCCGCACCGTCACGGAAGCCGATATCGTCAATTTCGCGGGCCTTTCCGGCGATTTCGTCGAGCTGCATATGAACGAGGAGTACGCCAAACGCGGTCCGTTCGGACGCCGCATCGCGCACGGCGCGCTGATTTTCAGCATCTCCACTGGGATGATGGTGCAAATGACCCCGGATCACGAAGCCATCGTGGCGTTTTACGGCGTCGACAAATTGCGCTTCGTCGCTCCAGTGTTCATTGGCGACACGATCCACGTTTCGCGCAAGATCGTCGAAAAGCAGAAAAAGAACGCCGAGCGTGGCGTGATCGCGGCTGAAATTACCGTACTGAAACAGGACGGAACCACCGCGCTGGTGTACACGTCACGGCTGATGGTGAAGACAAAAGCGTGAGAGCACTCGACGGAATCACGGTTCTCGATCTGACGCGCCTGCTGCCGGGCGCGGTGGCGACGCAATGGCTCGCCGATTTTGGGGCGACCGTCGTCAAGATCGAACAGCCAGGCGTCGGCGATTATGCTCGCCATAGCTTCATCAGCGGCGACCCGAACCCGATTTTCGAGCTCACGAATCGCGGCAAAAAGAGTATTGAGCTGGATCTGAAAGACGCGCGTGGCAAGGAAGCTTTCCTGAAGCTCGCCGCGGCGGCCGATGTCGTGATTGAAGGGTTTCGTCCCGATGTGATGGATCGTCTCGGGTTGGGCTACGCGACGTTGCACGCTCTCAATTCGCGGCTGATCTACGCCGCGCTGACCGGGTATGGTCCCCAAGGAAAATACGCCGCGTTGGCTGGACACGATATCAACTATCTGGCGCTTTCGGGTGTGCTCGATTTGATGGGTCCCAAAGACGCGCCTGCGCTGGCCGGGATTCAGATTGCGGATCTTGCGGGCGGATCGATGCAAGCCGTGATCGGAATTTTGCTGGCGATCGAAGCTCGCCATCGCACGGGCCGCGGCCAGCGCGTGGACATTTCGATGTTCGCCGGCTCAGCGGCTTTGATGCCGATTCCGATCGCGCAATTCATGGCGACAAGCCGTCCACCCGAGCGCGGCAATGAACTCCTGAACGGCGGCTTTGCGTGTTACCACATCTATTCGGCCGCATCGGGAACTTTCGTTTCTGTCGGCGCTCTGGAACCGAAATTTTGGCAGAATCTGTGCCGCGAACTCGGATGCGAAGAGCTCATCTCGATCCAATATGCGGACAATCAGGCGCCGCTCAAGTCGAAACTCTCCGAAATATTCCAGAAGCGGACCGCCGAAGAATGGTTCGAACTTCTTGGAGCGAAAGACTGCTGCGTCGCTCCGGTTCGAAATTTGAAGGATGCGATTCACGATTACCCCAACGCTCCCATTCCCACGCTCAGCGAAACGCCGGGTAAATCCGCGGGCCGGGCGCCGCAGCTCGGCGAGCATAACCAGGAGCTCTTATGAACATGCTCTTCTGCCTCCGCAGGGCAAAAGACTTTTACGGCTCTAACGTCGCCTCGTATCGCGATGAGGGGTCGATGACCTGGTGCCAGTTTTACGATTGTGTGTACCGCGCCGCGGCTTTTTTACGCGATCTCGGCATCCAGAAAGGCGATCGCGTCGCGGTGTGGATGCTCAATTCCCATGAATACCTGGAACTGTATTACGCGACGGCGATGGCCGGAATCGTCATCGTGCCGCTCAATACGCGGTGGCATGAATCCGACGTGGCCTTCACGCTGACCGATTCCGATTCGGTGGCGCTGATCGTCGACCAGCGGTTCGCCCCAATGGTGGATAAGGTCCCGCGCCCGCGATATGTCATCTATGCGGGCGGCGGCGCGTGTCCGGATGGTATGGTCGAGTACCGTTATTCAGACGTCGCGCACAACTTCGAGGAACCCGATTCCGAAGATCTGGTTGGACTCTTTTATACCAGCGGCACCACGGGTGGACCCAAGGGCGTCATGCTCACGCACCGGAATTTGTGGGCGAATCTAGTGCACTCTTTGATGGTGAATTTCCGTAAAGCAACATGGTTGCACGCCGCGCCGATGTTCCATTTGGCCGACCTCGGCTCGATGTACGTGATCACGTGTAACGGCGGGTCGCATGCTTTCCTGCCCACCTACGATCCCGAACAATTCATGCAGATCGTGGAGCGGTACCGCGTCAGCGAAACCGTGCTGGTCCCGACCATGCTGAACATGCTGGTCAATCATCCGGACTTCGGCAAGTACGATCTTTCGAGCCTGCAAAATTTCCTGTACGGTGCCTCACCCATGCCGACCCCGCTGCTGAAATCCGCCATGGGGAAGCTGCCATCCACGCGTTTCCGGCAGGGCTACGGAATGACGGAGGCAAGTCCGCTGCTGACCGTCCTCGATTACGAGGATCACTTTGGAGATGCCGTTGCGTCGGCGGGGAAGCCGGTGTTCGGCACCGAAGTCCGTGTAGTGGACGAACTGGATCGCGACGTGCCCGTTGGAGAAAGCGGGGAGATTATTGCTCGCGGCGCCAACGTGATGAAGGGATATTGGAAGCGTCCCGACATCACCGCCGACGTCCTACGCGGCGGCTGGCTGCACACCGGCGACGTCGGCAAGTTCGACAAAGACGGCTTTCTGTATATTCTCGATCGAAAGAAGGACATGATCAAACCGGGCGGCGAGAACGTGTACACTCCCGAAGTCGAATCGATGATCGCCGCACATCCCGCGGTGCTGGAGGTCGCAGTGATCGGCGTCCCGGATGCGAAGTGGGGCGAAGCGATTCGAGCCGTCGTCACGCGCCGCAACGGAACCACCTTAACTGAATCGGAACTGATCGAATGGTGCCGGACGCGCATGACGCATTTTAAATGTCCGACGTCGATTGTGTTCGTCGACTCGCTCCCAAAGGGTGGAACCGGAAAAGTCCAGAAAGGCGTCCTGCGAGAGCGTTTCGGACAGACTGAGCTGCCCGCCAGCCAGGGCCGGTCCTAGCTTTCGTCCGCCGAAGGCCCGTACATGCCAGGAACGGGAATTCCGTTCAGCCGCAAGTACACTCCCAACTGCGCCCGATGGTGGACCACGTGATTGATGAAGCTGCGGATCACCTTGGGCCGCGGCTCCGTCATCGAGAACTGATCGCCGTACTTAAAGGTCCAGTTCTTCTGCATGGCTGCATCGGTCGCGCCGTCGATGGCGGCGGCTCCCTCTTTGACGGCCTTGTCGAAAATTTCCAAAAGCTCCGCCGTCGACTTCGCGATGCGCGGCTGGTAAGGCGGATCGATCTTGAGCAGCTCGCTTTCGAGCGCCATCTTGATCCATCCTGGCATCTCGGCGACGTGCGTCGCGAGTTGCTCGAAAGTCATCGATTTCTCATGCGGCTTATATGCACGATGCGCGTCGTCGATCGGCACGCGCTCCAGGAGCTTGCGCGTGTTGGCCATTTCTTCCTGATAGTCGAGAGTGATGGTTTTGCAGGTTGTCATGAGATAAAGCATAGACCGCATTGCGGACAGCTTCGGTCCTCGATCAATGCCACAATGAATCCATGCTGGAAACATCCGCGCGGCTTCTGCGGCTGCTCTCGCTGTTTCAGGGACGAAGATACTGGTCTGGAGCCGACCTCGCCGACCGGCTGGAAGTAACATCGCGCACGCTGCGCCGCGATGTGGATAAACTGCGTTCGCTCGGCTATCCGATCCATTCGACTTCAGGGGTGGAGGGCGGATATCAGCTGGGCGCCGGCTCGACCATGCCGCCGTTGCTGCTGGATGACGAAGAAGCCGTGGCGGTCGCGCTCGGCCTCCGCTCCGCCGCTGCCGGAACGGTCGAAGGGATCGAAGAAGCGTCGGTTCGAGCGCTCTCGAAAATCGAGCAGATCATTCCACCGCGTCTGGCCCGGCGTGTCGCTGCGTTGCAGGCCGCGATCGTCAACACCGGCGTCGCGAGAACGCCGGTCGATGCGCAAACTCTCTCGACCATTGCGGCCGCCTGCCGCGATCACGAAGCCCTTCGATTCCGCTATCTGAATCATGCGGGGACGGCCAGCTCGCGTTCCGTGGAGCCGCACCGGTTAGTCAACACCGGCCGCCGCTGGTACCTGGTTGCGTGGGACACGGGCCGCAACGATTGGCGGACGTTTCGCGTGGATCGAATCCAGCCGCGCGTGACCACGGGATCGCGTTTCGTCCCACGCGATCCTCCGTCGCGAGACTTGGCCGCCTATATCGCTCGCGGCATCTGGAGCGCACCGCCGTGCCGTGCGCGCGTGAAGCTGCTGGCATCGGCGGAAGTCATCGCCGAACGATGGCCGCCGGGCGCGGGACTGATCGAGCCGATCGACGAGCACAGTTGCTCGTTCGAGATGGGAGCGTCCAGCTTCGAGAATCTCGCGACGTATTTGGTTTTGTTCGGAGTCGATTTCGAAGTGAGCGAGCCGCCGGAACTCGTCGCCGAACTTTGCCGCTTGGGGAATCGACTCGCCCGGGCAACCGCTTGAGATAATTGTCTCGTGGACATCACCATCAGAGGAATCCCGCGCGACGTAGTTTTGAGGTTGAAGAACGAGGCCGCGCGATTGGGGATCAGTCTTAATGATCTTGTGATTCGAATCCTGAAGCGAGCCGCCGAGGACTCGAACGTTCTCACGTGGGCTACACGGGCGAGCGACCAGCCGGGATTCCACACATCAGAAACTCGAGAACTAGTCCGGGATGATTTTCGGCTCAGCGTGTGTGAATCGCGCTTTCTAATCTTTCTTCGGCCCGTTGTTCTGTCGTTTTCGCTGCCGAATGTAATCCTCCCAATAGGCCCGTTCTTTTACAGGGAGAATCGCAAACCCCGGATTCCAAATTTGGCCCGGCGTCTGCCAGTATCCATTCACGTTCCGCAAGAAAAAGATATTGCTTTCTTTTTCGAACAGGTCACCTAGCGTCGGCGGAGGGAAATACCGGCAGCCGATGCCTAGGCCGGAAGGACAAGGGAATTCCAACTCCACTGCATTTGGCGGTCGCTGGCCAAGGAGAACCTCATCAATTTCAAGCGTTCCTCGCAAGCGCCATCCGAAGCGCCATTTGAATAACCCCGGATAACTCGGAAGAGGGTGCAATTTGCCGATTACGATGAGGTCGGCAACATCGCAGACCCAGTGCCGTTCGGTCGCGGGCGTCGAGCGTGGCAGCAGCAGTACTAGCGAGGTCAGCGCAAATACCTGCTTCAAACGTGCTCCTATTCTGACTCCTGACTCCTGTCTCCTGACTCCTTCGGAGCCGCGCCTGCTTCCTTGCGCGCGTGCTCGAACAGAAAATTGAGGGTCTTCTCCGTCCGGATGTGTCCCGCAATTCGGCCGATGGTGCCGTCCTTTTGCAGCTTGGCGCGCGTGACGGCGACCGCTTCGCGACTCTGCCGCGCTACGCGCTGGACCTCTTTATCGACCTCTTCCTGCGTCGCACTGACCGCTTCGCGATCACCGATCTTGTCCAGCAAAAGCGATGCCTTGACGTCGCGCGTGGCTTTGACTTTCTGCGACTCGCGAACTTTGTTCCAGTCCAGTTTGATCGATCGCGGGTCGATGCCCTGCGCCGCCAAGGCTCGCAACTGGGTTTCGAGGTTCATTTCAATCTGCCGGTCGACGTACGCCGTGGGAACCGGAAAATCGTGCGCGTCCACCAGCTTGTCGATCAGCTGATGTTTGGCGTCTTCCTGTGCGCGCTGCTCCTTTTCGCGCAGCATCTGCTGGCGAACCGCGTCCTTCACTTCGTCCAGCGTTTTGTAATCGCCCAAGTCCTTGGCGAACTCGTCGTTGGCTTCAGGCAGTTCCTTGCGGCGCACCGCCTTCACCGTGGCTTTGAAGCGCACGGTCTTGCCGGCCAGCGTTTTACGCTCGTAATCCTCGGGATAGGTGACGTCGAACTCGCGCGATTCTTCAGGTGATGCGCCACGCAAGTTTTCGGTGAACGCCGCCATGGTGGCTTCGTCGCCGATCTTGATGGTTAGCTCGTCCTGCGAGACTTTTTCGGCGACGCCCGAAAGGCTTTCGAGCGAGAGCAGCGCGTAATCGCCGTCCGCCAGCGGACGCGGCTCCTCATTCACGTACTCGGCTTTTTGTTCGCGAATCTCGTCGATGCGTTTGGTAACTTCTTCGTCGGTCACTTCGGGCTCGGTATAGTTGACCACGATCCCGCGATAATCCCCGAGTTCGAACTCGGGCGCGACTTCGAATTCTGCCTTGAACTTCAGCGGCTCGCCGGCGTGGAAATGCACGTCGGAAATGTCCGGCGTACCGACGATTTTGAGATGGTCCTTGTCCGCCGCGTCACGAAACGCGCGCGGCACGATTTTTTCCAGAACATCCTGGCGGATATCGCCGGCGAAGCGCGACTTGACCAGATTCACGGGCGCATGGCCGGGACGGAATCCCGGTAGCTTCACTTTTTTCTGGATTTCGGCGACGACGCGCTCGGTTTCCTTTTCAATTTCCGTCACAGGGACGGTGATTTCCAAGGAGTGCTTACACCCTTCGACTAGAGCCATTTTTTCGAGTGGCCAGGCGCCTGTGGTTCAGGGTCGCTATTTTGACTCCTGACGACTGACTCCTGGCTCCTTGTTTGTTAGGTTCCTTCGGACCAGCCGGCCAAATACTCTTCCTGCTCCGGCGACAATCTGTCGATTGCGACGCCCATGGCATCCAGCTTCATCTTAGCCACTTGCTTGTCGAGATCTTCCGGCACCGAGTAGACCTTCTTTTCAAGGCTGGCATGATTCTTCACCATATACTCGGCCGAAAGCGCCTGGTTGGCGAAACTCATATCCATCACCGAAGCTGGATGTCCTTCGGCGGCGGCCAGATTGATCAAGCGGCCTTCGCCGAGCACGTAAATCTTGCGGCCGTCGCGCATCGCGAATTCTTCCACAAAGGGCCGGGCTTCGCGGCGGCTCGACGACATCGAAGCGAGCGCTTCCAAATCGATCTCAACGTTGAAATGTCCGCTGTTGGAGAGAATGGCTCCGCCCTTCAGGCGTCCGAAATGTTCGCGCGCGATGACGTTCTTGTTGCCGGTCACCGTGCAGAACACATCGCCGATCGCGGCCGCTTCGTGCATCGGCATGACGCGGAAACCGTCCATCAGCGCTTCGATCGCCTTGGTTGGATCGATTTCGGTCACGATCACATTCGCGCCCAACCCGCGCGCGCGCATTGCCAGGCCGCGCCCGCACCAGCCGTAGCCGGCGACCACGAAATTCAGACCGGCGAGCAATACATTCGTCGCGCGGATGATTCCGTCGATGGTGCTTTGACCAGTTCCGTACCGGTTATCAAAGAGATGCTTGGTCAGCGCGTCGTTGACGGCGATGATCGGATACGCGAGCACGCCTTCCTTAGCCATCGCGCGCAGGCGGATGACGCCGGTAGTGGTTTCTTCGGTTCCGCCCACCACGTTCTTCAGCAGATCCTTGCGTTTCGTGTGGAGCAGCGTCACCACGTCGGCTCCGTCATCCATGGTGATGTGCGGAGCAGTGTCGAGCGCGGCGTTGATGTGCTGGTAGTAGACTTCGTTCGATTCGCCCTTGATGGAGAACGTGGGGATGCCGTATTCCTTGACCAGCGCGGCAGCCGTCTCATCCTGCGTCGACAACGGATTCGACGCGCACAGCGCGATACTCGCACCGCCGTCGCGCAGCGTAATCATTAGGTTCGCGGTTTCCGTAGTGACGTGCAGACAGGCTGCCACGCGCATTCCGGCCAACGGCTGGGATTTGATGAACTGCTTGCGGATCGCCGCCAGCACCGGCATTGACTGCGCGGCCCATTCGATTCTCCGTTTGCCGCTTTCGGCCAGCGACAGATCTTTCACATCACTAGGTACAGTTGCGGTTGGACTCATAGATTATTTCTTTCCCCCGATCTTGAAAATGGTTAGCTGCGGGCGGCGGCCACCGGCTGCGCGGCTTCCTTCAATGCCGCGGCCTTGTCGGTCGCTTCCCAGGTGAATGAATCTTCGGTCCGGCCGAAGTGGCCGAACGAAGCGGTTTTGCGGTACACCGGACGGCGCAGCTTCAGATGCTCGATCATGCCTTTCGGCGTGAGCTTGAAATTTGCGCGGACCAATTCCACTAGCCGCTCCTCTTCCACGGTCCCAGTGCCGAAGGTGTTTACCATCACCGAAACCGGCTCCGCCACGCCGATAGCGTAGGCGAGCTGCACTTCGCATCGCTTGGCAAGACCCGCGGCCACAATATTCTTGGCGATATACCGCGCCATGTAGCAGGCGGAACGGTCCACCTTCGTGGGATCCTTGCCCGAGAACGCCCCGCCGCCGTGCCGGCCCATGCCGCCGTAGGTGTCGACGATAATCTTGCGGCCGGTAAGACCCGTATCGCCGTGCGGACCGCCGATCACGAACCTGCCCGTCGGGTTGATGTGGTACTTGGTCGCCGCATCGATCATGTTGGCCGGAAGTACCGGATCGATGATGTGCTTTTTCACTTCGGCGCGCAGGGTTTCTGTGGAAACTTCGTCATCGTGCTGGGTGGAAATCACCACTGCGTCGATGCGGGCGGGCCGGCCATCGATATATTCAATGCTGACCTGGCTCTTGCCATCCGGCCTGAGAAATTTGAGCTTACCCGAGCGCCGCGCCTCACTCAACTGGCGGCACAGCTTGTGCGCCAGCATGATCGGCATCGGCATCAATTCCGGGGTTTCATCGCACGCGAATCCGAACATCAACCCCTGGTCGCCCGCGCCGCCGGTGTCGACGCCCATGGCGATGTCGGCTGACTGTGACTGGATCGTGTTCAGCACGCCGCAAGTCTTGGAATCGAAACCCATTTCGGCATCGGTGTAACCAATGTCATGAATCACCGAGCGCACCAGTTTCTGTACGTCGATATACATCTTGGTGGTGATCTCTCCGGAGACCACGCAGATTCCGGTGGTTACCAGGACCTCGCAGGCGACGCGCCCGGTGGGATCCTCCGTGAGCACCGCGTCGAGAACCGCGTCCGAAATCTGGTCTGCCATCTTATCCGGGTGGCCTTCGGTCACCGATTCGGACGTGAAAATATGTCGCATTCGATCTGCCACTTGCGATGTTCCTCCAGGGGGATCTACTCTAGTCTACCGAGCGGGAAACCAAAAACTCCAGTGTAACACGGGCTATACTTGAGTGTATGGAGTGCGTCGAGCAGCGCAACGGCGGATACTACGTCGCGGGGACGCGGGTTTCGCTCGATTCGGTGGTCTACGCCTACCTGCGAGGGGAGTCGCCGGAAGGCATCGTGTATTCGTTTCCAGCTCTAAACCTCGAACAGGTCAACGGCGGCATCGACTACTATCTGACACACCGCGAAGAGATTGATGCCTATCTCGAGCAGGGTAGGATCGAGTTCGAGCGCCTACGCCGCGAACAACGCGAAAAGGACCCTGCATTTTACGCGAAGATGGACGCCGCGAGGCGCGAAATGCTCAGCCGCCGCCGCTAAGGGGCACGAAGCGCCTGACATTGATCCACTCTTCCGCGGCCGAACACGCCCAAATCATCAGCAGTTCCGCAACGGCCTCCCCGATTCCAAGATCTTGAGAGACGACGATCAAGCCGGGACTCCTCTTGTCGGCAATGAACCAATCGAAGTGCGCGGGCATCGTTTGCCGGTCATGGCTCACTAGAATCCGCCCTGCCCGGGCCGCCATCAGCAGGATCGCCGGATCCGGCAAGCGATATGTGTTGAGGCTACGCGCCTCTAGAAAATCGATGGATGGCTCCCGTCGCAGAAGTCCATCTACGATCCGGCAGTTGAAGTCCGAGTCGCCCTGGAATGTAGGCCGAGTTCCCACTCGCTTCAGTTTAGCGTCGGAAATAAGTATCTCCACGCGTTCCACTCGGCACGAGCTGCCAAATCTCTGAATGTAACCAAAGATTCGAGCGAACGGTATCGCGAATAGATCGTATAACTAAACATGCACGACCTCCGCTACGCCCTCCGCCTGATCCGCCAGAATTGGGCATTCTCCCTGACGGTGATTGTCATTCTAGCGCTGTGCATTGGCGCCAATACAGCGGTCCTATCGGTGGTGAACGCCGCCATGGTCTGCCCGCTCGATTATCCCGATCCCGGCCGCCTCGCGAGCGTCGTGTCCTATGGGAAGGACTACGTCACCGCGAAGGACTACGACAGTTCCCATGACGGCCGAACCTGGGAACTGATCAAGGAGCGTGTCCCTTCGATTGACGCTGCGGTATACGGAGGTGGATTCGGCGGCGGCGTGAATATGGGGGTCAACGGAAATGGCATCTTCGTCAAACAGCAGCGCGTCTCAGCGGGATTTTTCCACGTGCTCGGCATTGCACCGGAGATCGGCCGTGAATTCAATGACCTGGAGGATCGTCGCGGCGGACCTTCCGTGGTCCTGTTGAGCCATGCGCTATGGCAGAAGTACTTCCAGGCCGACCCCTCCATCGTCGGCCGCGGCATTCTCCTGCGAGGCGAGCCCTACACCGTCATCGGCGTGATTCCGGCCGGCGTCCATTTCGCTGGCCCCGCCGCCGATGTGTGGACGCCGGTCAGGCCGTCCAAAACCGGCGAAGGCAGCGGATCGAACTACGGAATCGTGGCTCGATTGAAGCCCGGCGTCAATTGGACGCAGGCGTCCGCGGAGTTGAATGCGCTGGTGCCAGAACTGAAGAAGCAAGGCTCCTATTCGAAAGATGCCACGGTGCATCTGGGCGTGATCAGCCTGCAGGAAGGCATCACCGGCGATCTGCGCCAGCCGCTCAAGATGTTGTGGGCCGCGGTCGCCGCAGTGTTCATCCTGGGATGCGTCAACATTGGAGGCATGCTGCTCGCGCGAGCCTCGGGCCGCGTCGGCGAAATCGCGACACGGCTCGCCCTGGGCGCTCCCATTGGACGAATCGTGCGGCAGCTACTGGTCGAAAGCACCACGCTCGGTTTGATCGGCGGTGTGGCCGGAGTCGCCGTCGGCTATGCATCGCTACAGGGGCTGAAGCTTCTGGTCGCGAACGCGTACTCGTTCCTCGATACGGTGACCCTGGACTGGCGTGTGCTTCTCGCGACGCTCGCGCTCACCATCGTCGCGGGCATCGGATTCGGACTGGTCCCGGCGTGGCAAGCCGCGCACGTCGATCTGCGATCGGCGCAAACCGGGACGCGAACCGTCGCCGGCCGGAAGCGCTTCATTTCTCTCGGTAGCCTGGTTGGTGGACAAGTCGCCCTGGCGGTCCCGTTGCTAATCGGAGCGGGACTATTGCTGCGTACATTCCTGTATCTGTGGAACCTCAATTCCGGCTTCGATCCGAATCAAGTATTGACCGCGCGGTTCTCTCTTCAGGACGCGCGCTATGCTACGTCGGCAAAGATGAACCGGCTGTTTGATCAGGTGATCGATCGCATGCACCAGATTCCCGGCATCGAGTCCGCGGCCGCCAGCCTCAGCCTTCCCTACGAGCGCGGATTGAACAACGGAATCCGGCTACCCGGACAAACGCAGTCTCAGATCACAGATTTTACCTACGTCACGCCCGAATTCTTCCCGGCGCTGCGAATTCCGCTGCGCCAAGGCCGCTTCTTCACTCCGTCCGACGGCCCTTCATCGGAACGTGTCGCGATCGTCAACCAGGCGTTCGTCAGCCGGTATTTCAAGAACGGCGATGCTCTGGGACAACCTTTGCGTTCCGGCAAAGACCAGTTGGTCATCGTCGGGATCGTCGGCAATGTACTGGAGAAGCGAGCTGGCTGGGGCGACTATGGACCAGTCGCCGAAGTGGCGACGATGTATATCCCCGCGGCTCAGGCCTCCGACGATTTTCTGTTCGTCCACGTCTGGTTTTCTCCTAACTGGATCATCCGCAGTTCCCTGCCTGAGTTTCAGGTGAAGGCCGCGGTCGAAAACGCCACTCGATCGATCGATCCGCTGCTTCCGATGGCCGAATTTCGCTCCATCAACGACATCAAATCGGAATCGCTCAGTGAGCAACGCTTCCTCGCCGCGCTGGTTGACGCGCTGGGGGCCTTGGCGATTCTGTTGACCACGCTCGGAATTTACGGACTGATCGCGAACCTGGTCGCCGAGCGCACCAAGGAACTGGGTATCCGCCTCGCACTCGGCTCCTCGACCAATCAAGCCGTGTGGACCGCCCTGCGGCCCGGCCTGTCTTGGGTGTTCGGCGGAATTGTGGTTGGCGCCGCAGCATCGTTCGCCCTGGAGCGATTCCTGAAAAGCTTCCTGTGGGGCGTCCAGTCCAGCGATCCGATGACGTTGATGGGAGTCGCCTCCGGATTGCTCGCGGCAACCGCCATCGCCAGCCTGATTCCTTCGGGAAAAATCGTACGCCTCAATCCCGCCGACACGCTGCGTAGCGAGTAAGCTGCCTTTGTAGCAGCGTTTGTTTTTGGCGTCGGCGGATTTGCGATATATTTGAAAAAGTTGCAGAAAACGCTCAGGAATTCGGAGGAAGGGGTTGCTGTCCCTGATTTCTGTCTGTCTTTTCTCAGCCGCTTTGGAGCATCCAAAGTATGGTTTCATTACGAATACGAATATTCATAGCGTTGCTGCCGATTCTATCCGCCGTGGAGGGTCAATCTGCTTCTCGCTTGGCGGGCTGTCCAGACCCGGTCTCTCTTGCGAGCGGGCTCGTCAAACTAAATAGCGCATCGTGGCCTGATGTTGATGAAAGCACGTTGCGAGCGATATGGCCGAATGAAATCGGAGGAAGCGTTTGCCATGAAGGAACTTGTACGGAGTTCGCGCACCACGGCCGAATCATAAATGATCATCCCGAGTGTGCGGAATCGTTTGACTTCAATGGGAAGTTAAAGGACGCCACAGTTGTCCCCGGCTTGAATTCGCTCACGATCAATTACTCGACACGAACTCGCGGCGAGGCTGTAGCGGTCACTAAAACTCTGGCGAAAGCGGTTGGCCTCTCAGCGCGCGATCTGGCCACGATAGGACGAGACGCAGATCAGCAGTTTAGCTGGACCGAATCCCGAAGAGAACGACATCTCGTGAGGGTCGACGTACACCTCGCCAAGCAAGGACCGCTCTGGTGGTTAATTTTCCACTTCGCCCGTGACGTTCTTCCTGCCGATTGGCCGGGAAAGTGAATGTGTCTTGCTAATGTTGTAATGATTGCAAACCAGGTACAGCAACCCCTTCACGCCGGCGATCGGGATGCCGAATACTAACCTTGAATCTTAAGATGGTCCCGCCCGTTCTGTCTGACGACCTAACGATAGGCCTCAGATCGATGGCGGACCCTGCGGACCTCAATGGCGTCCTCTTCCGAGTGGACGAAAAACAGCCGATAGTCGCCGACGCGAAGGCGCATTTCCTCAAGACCTTGCAGGCTCTTCAGATCTCCCGCGCCGGATTCGGCGAAACGGTGAAGGGCATAGAGAATCCGCATAGCGGTAGGCTTATCGAGAATGCGGACATCGGCTTTGGCTTGATCCGTCCAAAAGATCCGCTTCAAACTGGTTCACTTCGGTGGTTGTCGATCTCCGCTTGAGTGATGCCAAGCTCAGCCAGGACTTGCTCATGCGGAATACCGGGGTTATGCTTCATCCACTCGCGAGCTTCTTCGAGAGCTTTCTGATCCTCCGCAGTGAGCGGCTCGTCGTCGACGGGCGCATTTGCGATGGCGCGGGCCACCGGGTCGATCATGGCTACCAGAACACCCCGAATAGCCGTAACTTGGCTCGGCGCAAGACGGTCTATCAATTCGTGTACCTGCCGCTTTTGTTGAGCGATGTCGGTTGCCATATTCGATCTACGGCCTCAATTCATTCTACGCCGTAGATAGAATACCCCGGGACACCAAGCCGGTTCCCACACTGAATCTGCGAAAATCGAACCTGTGATCCGCATTCACGACGGCGACACCAGCGTCTCTATCGATCCAGACTTCGGCAACAACGCCCGATCCTTACTCGTTCACGGCCAGGAATTCATTTGGACCCCCCAACCGTGGACCGCGCCAGCACTCGGCGGGGTTCCGCTGCTCGCTCCGTGGGCCAACCGCCTCGATGGGGAATCGTACCTCGCCAACGGCAATCGCTATCTGTTGAATGCCGGACTTGGCAACTTGCGCTTCGACGCTCATCATTTGGCGATCCACGGCTTGCTGGCATTCGCCAGCGAATGGCACGTCGTTCGGCTGGATACGTCATCGGTGACCAGCCGGCTGGATTTTTGGCGTTCCGCGAAACGGATGGCGCAGTTTCCGTTCGCCCATGCCATCGAGATGACGCATCGCGTCACCGCGAATACGCTTCAGATCGAAACCGCGGTGGAGAATCTGTGTGACGAACCCATTCCCCTGTGCATCGGCTATCACCCCTATTTTCAGCTCACCGATTCGCCGCGGGATGAATGGAAAGTCCGCATCGCCGCTCGCCAGCAGGTCGGCCTTTCGGACAAATTTATCCCCACGGCTGAACGCAGTGCGTTCGATCCCGACAGCCCGGTGACGCTGGCAGGCACGGCGCTCGACACGGTGTTTACGGACCTCACGGGCGGCGACTTCTTCATCGAAGGACGCTCGCAGCGCATCTCTGTGCGGTTCGGCCCGAAGTTTCCCGTGGCGATCGTCTACGCGCCGCCCGAGCGGTCATTCGTGTGTATCGAACCCATGACGGCCCTCACCAACGCTTTCAATGATCCCAACAGTGCTCTACAACACGTCGCGCCCGGCGAAACCTGGCGCGAAAGCTTTTGGATCTCCGTAGACTGAGCCGCGACCACAGGAAGCGGTGGATGTTGACGAGCCGAAATCGACGGCTGAGCTTACGGCTGTTTCTTCACCGGAGTCGGAGCCGGCGTCGCCGCAGGCGGCTTCGCCGCTGAAGGCACGGCCGGTTTGGTGGCCGATGTGGACGGGTTCGCCGCAGGCATCGACGGCGCCGATTTATCGTACAGCTCGATGATGTCCTTGGTGATGTCCACCGCGTTTGAGGCGTACAGCACCGGCGTCTGCGGATTGCTTACGTCGATGATCACGGCATAGCTGTTCGACACTGCATACTTGTCGATCACCTGCATCATCTTCTGCCCCAGCTCGTCCAGCATCTTGCGCTGCTCCTGATCGGCCTCGTCCTGGGCATCCTGCATGTCGCGATTGTACACCTTGGTTTTCGCGTCGATATTGCGTTGGATGTCGTCCTTGGCGGCTTGCGCCATGGCCGCTCCGCCGCGTTGCAGCTTGTCCTGCAAGTCGCGAATCTCGACCGCTTTGCGGTCCAGTTCCTTCTTCTTCGGCTCGTACACCCGGGCCTGGAACTCCTGCATGGCCTTCTGGCCTTCCTTGGTGCTGACCAGGGCGCTTTGGATCTGAATGACGCCGATCTTGGTGGGATGCGGACCGGCGGCAGGGGCGGGCGAGGACGCCGGGGGCGTCGCAGTCTGCGCTCCAGCCAGTGCGGCCAGGGCGAGCAGCGCAAGTATTTCTTTTTTCACGACGAAACTCCTCAAGTTAATTTTATTATCCTAGCAGAGCCGGCGGAGGCGGGCGACCCCTCACACGCGCGGTTGTGATCCAAAGGAACGCGCATCAGAATGTTCGCCCGATCGTAAAGCGAAACGTGGACGCTTTCTCAAACAGCGGCAGCGGCTGGCCGAACTGCGCCAACGCTCCGGCAAACGACGCCGCGTTGGGGAAATAACTGCGGTCCGCCACGATCGGAGGCTGCAAATACTGATCCACGCGCAACGGGTTGTACGCCCAATACACACGAAATGGAGCGTTGACCACCGGCATAAGGACCTGAAGCTCGACGCCGGTGGACATGCGCGGCACCTGCGTGCCCGCAGCGATCACGGCGCGGTTTGGAAAAGCCGCTTCCGGAAACTGGCTGTTGAGCGACGCTACGCGGTCCGGATTCAATTGCAGCTGGCTGGTCCGCGACAGCTTGTTGATTCCGGCATCCGCGAATATGGCCAGTGTTACCGGTCCAAAAATAGGGATCCGGTACTCAACGTTGCCGACGCCGTACGTATCGCCGCCTGGATAGACCAGTTGATACGACGGGATGTTCTGCGTCACATTCACGAACGTCGGAACGCCATTTTGAATGACGCGCTGCTGGATCGGGCTGCCGTCGGCGTTGACCAGCGGCACGGCGGCCGACGTCGGCACATACGCGAACGGACTGATGCCGAAAATATCGAATCCGCGAATGTCGTTCTCACCGCCCATATAGAACCGGTTGAACGGCGGCGCGACTTTGCCGCCATACCCGGAAAGCCATCGCCCGGCGAGGTGCATGCCGATGATGTGTTTCGAGTTCAGCGGCGATTTCTTGAACATCTTGGCGTCAATCAAGGGCTCAATCTGATTGGTGTTGCCGCCCAAAGGTCCGCCCGCGAAAGACAGCGAGATCGACAAAGCCTTGCCCGCCGTCGGCGTGATGGGGTGATTCACCGAATTGTAGGTGAAACTCGGCGTGATGGTCGAGGAGCGGATGCCGTCCAGCTGGTTCGGTCCGTTGATGTGCAGAAAATTGATCTGCTGAAAATAGATGTCCGCCGTGGAGGTCAGCGTCTGGATGTTCTGGATGGTGTAACCGTAGCTGATTCCGAGACGCGCAAAACTGCGCCGCAGCGGATAGCTCATGAAGGTGGTGAATCCGTACGAATTGGAAACGTAGTTCAGCAGGTTGTTCGAGCCCAGCTGGTTGAACAACTGGGTCAGGTTCTGACCGGACAGGATGGACGCCTGGCGCGCCTGGTCGAAATTGAAGCGCGACGTGAACACCGTGAATCCCGCCTGCAACGGCCGGTCGAACAAGTATGGCTCGGTGAATCCCAACTGCGCGCTGCGCTGCACCGTGCCCAACTGGGTAGATAAGCTCAGCGTCTCGCCCAGACCGATGAAATTGTTGGTCGCGTAGGAAAACCCGATGAAGCTCCCCGCGATCGCCGAAACCCCGCCGTTCAACTGGATGGAGTTCTTACCGCGTTCCTTCACCTTGAGCGTGATGTCGACTGTATTGGTCTTGGTATCCCGCTTGATGTCGGCGGCTTGCTCTTCCTTCAGCACTTCGAAATATCCCAGCTGATTCAGCCGCAGGATACTGAGCTCCCACATCCTGGTATTGAAAATATCGCCTTCATCGATCAGCAGTTCGCGGCGGATGACTTTGTCGCGGGTAGTAGTGTTGCCCGAAAAATCGATGCGCCGGACAAAGAACTGCTTGCCTTCGTCGAAGGTCAGCGTCAGGTCGATTTTGTCCTGGTTGGGCAGCGGTTCGAAATTCGGCTCGGCCACAAAATCGATATAACCGAATTGCCCGTACAGCTTTTGCAGCTCGGTCATTCCCTTGCGCAGCTTGCCGGTCGAAAAAACGTCGCCCTGCTGCATCTGGAATACCGGTTTCATCAAGGAGTCCGGAGTGCGGAATAATTTCACGCCGACGAAGTTTATGTTATTGAGATGGTACAGTCGGCCTTCCTCAATACTGATGTTAATATTCGCGCCTTTACCGATCTTGGTCGATTTGACCAGCGGCAGCCGGAATTTCCCGCCGCCTACGTCCACAATCTTCACTTTCGCGTCGGTAGTGTGCGCCGTGAAGTATCCGTTGTCCTGATAGAACTGCTGGATGCGCTGCTGATCCTCTTCGAGCTTGGTCGAATCGTAGGTCTTGGCGAACAGATTTTCGAAGAAGATCGAATAGGGAATCCCGATCGGCCGCAAGTTATGCATGGCGCGGCGGACCAGACGATTGCTGAAGTGGTCGTTGCCTTCAAAACTGATCTCATTCACTTTGACCTTGGGCCCTTCGTCGACTTTGAAATCGATTTCCAGCGACGCCGGCGGCACCTGGTGAATTTCCGGATCGACTTTGGCGAATTGGCGCCCGCGCTCGGCCAGGTAATCCAGCAAGACCACCTTGGCGCGCTGGACCTTGTTCGGGTCGTATTGCGATTCCACGCTCAGTCCGACCTTGCGTTCCTTGAAGCGGTCCAGAATCTCGGACACCGTGATCGACTTCATGCCGTCGTATTTGATGGACCGGACAATGCGCCGCTCGGTCAGGACGAAGCGGACGATCCAGCCTTCTTTTCCCGCCTCGCGCTCCAGGCGGATATCGTCGAACCGGCCCGTATTCCACAGGGCCATGAAGTCGCGGTTGAGCTGCTCCGGGTCGTATTTATCTCCCTTTTTCGAAACCACCAGAGCGCGCAAAGTGTCCTGAGGGACGCGGCGGGATCCGCGAAATTCGACCAGTTCGATCACGTCCTCCGGGTTCGGGTTCGCATTCGGCTTGACCTCTTCGGCGGGCTTGGGAGCTTCGAGCTTCGGCAATTGAGGCTTGGCTGGTTGCGGCGGCTGATCGGTCGACTGCGGAATGGTCTCGAACGGATTGGCTTTTTTCTGTTGCGGGGGCTGCGGCTTAGCCGGCGGAGGTTGTTGCTGTTGCGGAGTTTGTTGCTGCTGGGAATATGCGGCTCCACACGCAAGCAGGCAAACCGCAACTATGCGCAGGCTTCCGGGCCTGGAAGACATCATCTAAACCGGGTTCCTTTCCACTCTGCGCCTAAGACAGGACGTCCGTGTCCGGTTGTTGGTTTCACCCAATACGGAAGTCCGAGGAAGCGAGACGACGCCGAAGTGAAACCGCTATCTTACCAAAACGCAGCCTCCTGATGCGTGCGCGCTTCTTGTGTTCGTGCTCCCCTTGGCGCACGTCCTGTATGATGGAGCACGTCGCCTATGAAACGCCGCGTAGTGATCACTGGAATGGGTGTCGTCAGCCCCAATGGCATCGGAACTGAGCGATTCTGGGAAGCGACGCGCGGGGGAATCAGCGGGATTGGTCCGATTACGCGCTTTGATTCCAACGACTTTGCGGTCCGCGTCGCGGGCGAGGTGAAGGGGTTCAACGAAGACGATTACGTTACTCCCAAAGATCGCCCCCATGTTTCCAGGGTCACTCCACTGGCGGTCGCGGCGGTTCAGGAAGCGCTCGAGTCCGCCGGACTCGATCCGGCCGCGATGACCCGCGACGAGCTTAGAAAGATCGGCGTGATCGTCGGATCCGGCGGCGGCTCGCACGAATTTACCGAAGAACAATATCGTCTCTATCACACCGGCAAGTGGAGGCAGTGTTCGGTTTACGTGGTGCCGACTTCGACCATCGGCACATTGGCTAGCGAAATCTCCATGCGTTTCGGGTTTCGCGGGCTGAGCCACGTGATTTCCACAGGCTGTACTTCCTCGACCGATGCCCTGGGATATGCCTGCCGGAATATTCAGTCCGGCGTTTTGGATATCTTGATTGCCGGCGGCGTGGATGCGCCCATCGCGCCTCTGATCATTCGAGGATTCATGGCCATGCGGATTCTCGCCTCCGGCTGGAATGCCGAACCGGAGCGCGCTTCCCGGCCATTTTCGAAAGACCGTGAAGGATTCGTGATCGCCGAGGGCTCCTGGTTCTTCGTTCTTGAAGAGCGCGAGCGGGCGCTGGCGCGCGGGGCACATGTGTTCGGCGAGATCGCCGGATATGGATCCACGTGCGAGGCGTATCATCGCGTGCGCCTGGAAGAATGCGGCGAAGAACCAGCCCGCGCCATCGGCCTCGCCATGGAGGAAGCCGGAATCGGTCCGGAACAAGTCGGGTATCTGAACTATCACGGCACGTCGACCGAGCTGAACGACCGGATCGAGACGCGCGCCGTGAAACTCGCTTTCGGCAAGCATGCCTTCAGGCTTCCGGGATCGTCACTCAAGAGCCTTATCGGACATCCGCAAGGCGCGTGTGGAGCGGCCGGTGTAGCCGCCACGCTGCTCGCCATGCGCGACGGCGTGCTGCCCCCTACCGCCAACGTCGACGTGCCTGATCCCGAATGCGATCTCGACTACATCCCCGAAGCGGGGCGGCACACCGAGTTCGAGTACGCCGTCGCCAACTGCATCGCGTTCGGAAGCAAGAATTCGGCGCTGGTCCTCAAGAAGCATGCCTGACCTGGGCCGAGCCATCGCGGCGCTCGTAAAGCATTACGGCAAACCGAAAGCCCCTGTCGCGCGCGATCCCTTCGAACAATTACTGCTCGAAAAGTCGGGGTACCTGGTCTCCGACGACAAGCGCGAGCGCGCCTTCCGGGAGCTAAAAAAGCGCGTCGGGACGTCGCCGCAAAAGATTCTGGCTGCGTCCATGGAAGTGCTTGAACAGATCGCCGAGATGGGCGGCATCTACGCCGATACCCGCGCTTTGCGGATGAAGCAGTGCGCCGAACTGGCCTTGGCGGAGGATCTGAAGGGCGTTTTCAAGCTCGATTTCAAGAAGGCTCGCAAGGCCTTGACGAAGTACCCGATGATCGGCGAGCCGGGCGCGGAAAAAATCCTGCTCTTCGCGGGCGCGTATCCGGTGCTGGGACTGGAATCGAATGGCTTGCGCGTGTTAGTCCGGCTCGGGTTCGGCCAGGAGCACAAAAACTACTCGACCATGTACCGCAGCGCGCGGGAAGCGCTCGCTGGCGAAATCGCCGGATGGAACTGCCCGGCGCTGATCGCCGCGCACCAGTTGTTACGGCAGCATGGACAGGAGATCTGCCGGCGCACCGATCCCGGCTGCGACGTGTGCCCCTTGAGTAAAGAGTGCGCGTATAGAGCTAATAATGCCAATCCCCTAGTCTCCAGAAAATAGTCTGTCTGCTCCTTCGGTAAACGGTAAACCGCATACCGTATTGGCTCATCATCGCCCTCAGGGTCGCTGGCGATGGTCAAGAACAACATTTCGCTTTTGTATTTGCAGATGCCTCAAAGTGGAATATCCCAATAGTCATTTCCCGGCGTTGTGGCGTACGCACTCGTGCGTGCCGCGTCGAGACTTTCTCGACGCCTAGCCACAAGCCATGCTAACCATCTCTCTGTGACACCAGTGGGCTGTCCGCGAAAACTCTTTGGTGTCAGCAGGTGTCGACATGAGGTGTCGACACGGCACGCACGAGTGCGTGCGCCACGCGAGGCCCAGATTTCCTGTCAAAGGTGAACGGCGGACAGCCCACAAGTAAGCGATTCTGATCGCTACCGGCTAGACCGGTTTCTCTTCCGCTGCTTCGACTTCCTCGGGTTCGACTCGGACTTCGTCCTTCGGCGTGTAATACGAGTGGTAGTAAGTGTACTTACTGTACAGCTCTCCGCGGCGCGCTCCGTTGACCACGATGCCCAGCACGTTGTTGTTGCACAACGACTGCATGGCGCGCGTCACCGAATCGATGGTGGTGTGGCCGATGCGGACCACCAGCAAGGTCCCGTGGCACAGCGTCGAAAGCAGGTTCGCATCGGCGGCGAACAGCAGCGGCGGGCTGTCGATGATCACCCAGTTGAACAGCGAGGGCAGGCGGTCCAGCAGCAGCTTCACTTCGCGCAGATTCAACAGCTCCAGCGGATTGATGACGGCTTCGCCGGCGGGCATGATGTACAGGTTGGTTCCCGCGATCCGGCGCAGCGCCTGATGTAGCGGGACTTTGCCCAGCAGATAGTCGGTGAGGCCGGGGCTGCGCTCGGTCTGGAACAGCGTGTGGACAATGGGGCGCCGGAAATCGAAGTCCGCCAGCAGCGTCACGTTCCCCGCCAGATGCGCTTCCGCCAGCGCCAGATTCGCGGCCGACAACGACTTCCCTTCGGCCGGCGACGGACTGGTGACCACCAGCGTGTGGATGGGCTGCAGGCTCTTCATGTGATTGAGCCGCGTGCGGAGCGTCCGGAATTCTTCCATGGGCGCTTCGTGCGGACGCGTCACGTCGATCAGCAGCGAATCCGCGGCGGTTCGAAATGGTATCTCCCGCACCTGTTCCAGCAATCCGGCCAAATTCGGCCCCGGATCGAGGACTGCAGCGCTGCGGACATCAGCAGTTCCAGACGGAGCCCCAGACTGGGCGGCCGACGGAGACGCGGGCGGGCGCGGGGCCGGGGTGGTAAGGAGCCCCGCCTGTTCGGCGCGGCGTAAAGCATCATGTACTCGACTCATCGGTTCCTCCGATCGACCTAAACTTTGGACGTGTAATAGTACACCACCGACCCCGCCATGATGACCACGGCAGCCAGGCAGGCGGTGGTCCAGCCGAGCCAGGCGAGGCGCTTACGCCGCCGCACCACAAAGTCATTTTCCAGCAACGGAACGCTGCCCAGAATCGCCATTTGTGTATAGGCGCGCACATCCTTCAGATTCTTGAGCGACGTGTCCTTCATCTCCCGCGCGCCGGCCACAACCATGCCCAGCAGCAACCCCAATCCGCACCCAATCGAAATGATCATGGGACGTTTGGGTTCCGTCGGCGTGCCCGGAAGGGATGCCGGATCCAGCAGTTCCAGCAGTTCGCCTTGCTTGCGCACTTCCATCTGCTCGGATACCTGTGCTTTTTCGAGCTTCTGTTCGAGCTCCACGTAGTTCGCTCGGGCAATCTCCCGATCCCGCATCAGTTCGGAGTATTCCTTCTCTCCCAGCGGCACGGTTTCGATGCGCGTCTGATAAATCTTGATCGAATCGGAAGTACGCTTGACTTCCTTGTTGTAGTTCTGGATTTCCAGATCTTTCGCCTCGATGGCGCTGTCCAGTTGGCGGATGGCTCCATCCAGATCGCGCTTTTCCCGGGTAAGCTGCGGATTCTCCGGACGCGGCGTCGCGCTCTTTTCCGGCTTCTTGGAAGCATCTTCCTTGGCGATGTCGTCGCGCTTTTGCTTGGCCGCCTGCAAGCGGCCCTGCACGGTTTGAACGTCCGGGAAATTGTCGCTGTACTTCTGGCGCAAATTGCGCAAGGTGTCCTCGAGCAGCGTGATGTCGCGATCCGCTTCCACCAGCTTCTCGTTTTTCTGCGCCAGCGAGGCCGCTTCGGGCGGCGGCTGCTTGTTCAACTCCACCAGCTGATCCTTGTAGATCTGCCGCCTGGCTTCTATTTGTAGCCGTTCCTGATTGGCGCGGCTGATGGCGGAATCCAGCGACGTGAGCTGGACATTCAACGCCTGCAGCGCGTTCATATTGGACTGGGCCTGGTCCGGCAGACGCCCATTGTTCGCCATTCGGAAGGTGGTCAGCTTGTTTTCCACCGCGTCCAGATCCTTCTTGGCCGCATCCAACTGGTCTTTCATAAATACCGTGGTCTGATAAGTCTGGTTGGAGCGGTTGCGTTGGTTTTCTTCAATAAAGCGCCCCACCAGGTCCGACACCACTCGCTGGGCCTTGTACTTATCGTCGTACTTGAACTGCACGGCGAACGCGGGAATAGTGCGGCTGTCCCGATTGGGGTTCGACACCGGCACCACCTGGATATTCTTGCGCATCTCCTCGATGACGTCTTCGATCGGAACGCGCGTCCGCTCGCGCGTATACAACCCCAGATTGTTGATGATGGTGGTGAGAGTTCCGCGGCTGAGAATCACCTGCTCCATCGAGTTGATACGGTCGAACATCTGCTGGTTGACCGAGGACTGCACCATGCTTTCGGGAACCTGTTGCGGCGTAACTTTGACCACCGCCTGGGACACATACGTATCGGGCCACATATAGACCCCGACCACGCTCGCGACCGCGCAGAACAAAAACGGTCCGAAAATCCAGCCCTTGTGCCGGCGCACGATGTCGATATAGTCCTCGACGTCCAGGGCCCTTCGTGGAACGCTATAACCTTCAGTTGGCTGCATGATGATTCTCCGATTTAATCTTTCACCAGAATCGTGTCACCGTTCTCCAGGACGATGTTCTTTTCGGGGTGCTTGCCCCCCACGAATTCCTTGTAGTTGAACTCCAGACGCTTACTGCCGCGCAAAACCACGATATGCTTCTGGTTGGCAAATTCCTTAAAGCCGGCGGCGTCGTTGATCGCGTCGAAAATAGTCTTCGATACCACCAGCGGATAGCGGCCCGGACGGTTCACTCCGCCGGTTATGGAATAACTCTTGCTGTTGACCTGAATGACTTCGACAGTAATATCGGGTTGCTTAATGTACTCCATCAGCGCGGTCTTCAACTGCGCCGTCAAACGGTCCGGCGTCAATCCGGCGGCCTGCAGATCGCCGATCAGCGGCATGGTGATCTTGCCGTCCGGCCGCACACCCTTGACCCCCGAAAGATCGACTTCACGCCACACCGCAATCCTGAGAATGTCCTCGGGGCCGATGACGTATGATTTCGGGTCGATTGGAAGCCCGACCGTGTCGGCAGGGACACTCTGCGGCACCTTGACGGCTTCAGGCGGCCCAGCCAGGTCAGGCTTGGACGTGGCGATGGGCTTGGTTTGCGCCAACCCCAGACCCGCTACCAGAAATAATGCAGGTAGTACGGCTATACCTTTTGCAACTAAATCTCGGGGGCGAAGCACGTCAGAACCCTCCAAATCTGCCGCGAACCACGGCAACTCACTCATTGTATAACGTTGTGGCGCTACCAGTAGCACCCGCACTGCTATGATCGATGAAACAACATTCCGCCCGATGTGTCCAGTTACCTCGGTACCGGAACCCAGGAAGAATTATGAGCTACTTTCTTGCTAAGACGGACCCAGAAACTTACTCGATCGACGACCTGGAACGCGAGCATAAAACTACTTGGGACGGAGTGACCAATCCCCAGGCAGTACGTGCAATCAAGGAGATGCAGCCGGGAGATCGGGTTTTCATCTATCACAGCGGCGCTTCGGGCGTGGTAGGACTAGCAGTAGTACGCGCGGCGGGGCGGCCCGATCCAAAAAATCCGAAATCTGCCGTGGCAGACTTCGAATTCATAGAACGCCTGGAGCCATCCACCACTTTGGCCGAGATTAAAGCATCCAAGAAGTTCGAGGACTGGGCGCTGGTGCGGCAAGGCCGTCTGTCGACCATGGCCGCTCCTGAAAAGTTCGTCGAGTGGATGCGGAAGCGATATCCCAAAGCAAAGATCTAGGAATTTCACCAGCCGCGACCCTGGATTCTTGCACCTCAAGGTATCCTGGGGTTTCCGATGGCACTCGCCACCCAGTCTGTCGCCGAACTTGCCGCGACGGCCGGCATCCGCGCGGCCTTCGACTGGTTCCGCAAGGAGCGGGCCTGGATCAACGAGCAGCACATGAAACTGTGCCGCATCCCCGCCCCGACTTTTTTCGAACAGAAGCGCGCCGAATGGATGGCGGAGCGGTTTCGATCCTTGGGCTGGGACGCGAAAATCGATCGCGCCGGGAATGTCATCGCGTCGCTGCCGGGAGCGCGCGATACGGTCTCGGTTGCCGTAACCGCGCACCTGGACACAGTGCTCGCCCCCCGATCGGAAGACGAGATCAAGGTCGCCTCCGATGGACGCATGCTTGGCCCAGGCGTATCCGATAACGGCGCAGGGCTGGCAGCCCTGCTGGCCCTGGCCGCGGCATGGAACGCTTTCCCCCCGGTCGCGGACGCCGCGGCGGTCCCGGTGCTGATCGCCAATGTCGGCGAGGAGGGCGAAGGGAACCTTAGCGGCATGCGGTACCTGTGCCGTCCCGCGAATGGCGCCAAGCTGCGGACGTTTTTGGTGCTGGATGGCCCCAGCACCGATCACATCACCTGCCAGGCTTTAGCCAGCCGCAGGTTTGACGTCGCCATCACCGGTCCTGGGGGGCATAGCTGGAGCGATTACGGGATTCCCAACCCCGTACACGCATTGAGCCGCACGGTCACCCTGTTCACTGACGAAGCACCGGCGCCCAACGGAGCCCCCCGATCTTCCTTTAACTTCGGGGTTATTGAAGGCGGATCGAGCATCAACTCGATTCCGAGCGAGGCGCACGCGAAAATCGACTTGCGATCCGAGAATCCGGAGCGTCTGGAACGTTTGGCTGCGCTGCTCGGTTCGGCCATGGAACGCGCGGTTGAAATCGAAAACCAGCGCGGGTCGGGCGGACGCGTGGTAGGGCGCGTCAAAGAGATCGGGTCCAGACCGGGTGGCGGATTGGGCGAGGACGCCCCCATGGTCGAATGCCTGCGCGCGGTGGATGCGCACCTGGGAATCCGAAGCCATCTGGATTGTTCCTCGACCGACGCAAATATTCCCTTGTCGCTGGGACTGCCGGCGGTTTCGATCGGCGCCGGAGGGCAAGGCGGCGGAGCCCACACCGCCTCGGAGTGGTTTCAACCCGAGGGGCGAGAGCTGGGACTGAGGCGAATCCTGCTGGCGCTGTGCCTGCTCCTTAGGGACTAGGGTCCGGACGAATTCACGCAAAGACGCCAAGACGCAAAGGACGCCAAGCGTTTTCAGTGTTGCTTTGCGCCTTGGCGTCTTTGCGTGACGCTTGCTTACCACACTAGTGATTCTTGACCAACCAGTCGATCTTCAGACTATAGCGACGTCCCCCAAATTCGCTCGTCTAATAGGTTTGAAACCCTGCGGCAGGTTGGGGCATCCATGCTAGAGGACATCCTATAATGGGACGGAGGATTGCCAGGTCCGGAACGAGGCAAGAAAAACTATGAAGCTGTTCGAGAGAGTGCGCCAGCAAAAGCTGCTATCCACGACGCTGCTGATGATTACGCTGACCGTGGGTATTCTGATCGGAACCCTGGTGAACACCGGAGTGAAGGCGGCCCGGGATCAGCAGGCGGCGCCGGACGCGACACCTCTCGTGATTCCGCACGCGCAGGAAGTCGGCAATGAATTTACCAAGCTCGCGATCAAATTGGATCCGAGCGTGGTGAACATCACCGCCGATTACACGCCCAAGGCCGACCAGAGCCGCGTCCACAAGCGTGGCCAGCCGCAGGATCAGGACGACGATCAGAGCGAAGACAGCCAGGATCTGTTCCGGCGTTTCTTTGGAAATCGCGCACCGGGTCAGGGCCAGGACGCGCCTCCGCAGATCCTCAAGCGCGAACAATCCGGCACCGGCTTTATCGTCGACAAGAACGGTTACATCGTGACCAATCACCACGTGGTTTCCGACGGCCAAGGCAATCCTGTGGATCACATTTTCGTCAAGATGCATGGCGACAGTACGGAATACCGGGCGCGTGTGATTGGCAGCGACATTGAAACCGACATCGCGGTGTTGAAGATCGACGCCAAGCGAGCGCTGACTCCGGTCATGATCGCCAATTCCGATGGTGTGCAGGTGGGCGATTGGGCGGTGGCGATCGGTTCGCCATTCGGCCTGGAAGCGACCGTCACGGCTGGAATCATCAGCGCGACCGGACGCGCCAACATCGCTCCGGGACAATTCCAGAAATTCATTCAAACTGACGCGGCCATCAATCCCGGCAACAGCGGCGGTCCGCTGCTGAACATCAAGGGTGAAGTGATCGGCGTGAACACCATGATCGCCACCAATAATGGCGGATCGCAGGGCGTCGGATTCGCGCTCCCCATGAACATGGTGGTGCGCGTCTATAACGACATCATCCGCGACGGGCACGTTACGCGCGGATCCATCGGCGTGACCTGGGGCCGGTTCGACAAAGCCGACACGCTGATTAAGGCCATGGGCTTCGATCACGGCGTGATCGTCGGCGATATCACCGGAGGCGGTCCCGCCGAAAAGGCCGGAATGAAGGTGGACGACATCATCCTGGGGATCAACGGGCACCCGATCAAGGATGGCGACGACCTGATTGCGCGCGTCGCCGACACACCGGTGGGCACGCCCATCGTGGTGAACACGGACCGCGACGGCAAGAAACTCGACTTCAAGCTGATCGTGCAGGATCGGATGCAGGTTTATGCGAACAACCCCAGCATCGTGGGACACAAGATCGCGCCGGAAGAGCCCGCGAAACCAGAGCCGGCGTCGACGCAGGTGAAGTTCGGCATCTATCCCCGCCCGGCGAGCGAAGAAGAGCGCGAGTTGACCCCCGAGAAGCGCGGCGTGACCGTGACCCGGGTCGAACCCGGTTCCTTCGCGGAAGAAGTAGGCATGCAGGAACGCGACATCATCGTCGCCATCAACCGCCAGCCGATCGCCTCGGTGGACGACATCCGGAAGATTCAATCCACACTCAAGCCGGGCGATCCGGTGGCTTTCCGAATTGTGCGGACACCGCCCGTCGCGGCTGGAGCTCGCAATCGTGTCGCAACGCAAACACCGATCACGCGGTTCCTGACGGGAACATTGCCACGAGAGTAACCGAAAGGAGCCAGAAATTCTGACTCCTTTCTTTTGGTATCCTGTTCACTTGCGTATTCTTACTGTTGCTTTCTCGGTGGCCCTGTTTGCCAGCCGGGGGGTCGACGCGCAAGATCCTTCGACGGCCAAGAAGTCTTCAACGACTTCCAAAAGCAAGACCACCCGCCACAAATCCACGGCCAAAAAGCAAGTGACGGCGACAGCCGCGCCTAAGCCGGGAACCCCGTCCGCCCATCGGCGCGCAACATCAAAAACTACCAAACGAACCCAAGCGGTCCACCAGACTAAACAGCAGCAGCCGACCTCGGATCGTTACAAAGAAATCCAGCAGGCTCTATCGGATAAAGGCTATTTCAAGGGTTCCGCCGACGGCAATTGGGGGCCGGAATCGGTGGACGCCCTGAAGCGCTTCCAACGGGAACAGAACCTGACCGAGGACGGCAAGATCGGGTCGCTATCCCTGATCGCCTTGGGCCTGGGACCCAAGCGCACTGTGACCTCAGAATCGATCGAGAAACCAGTTCAGAGATGATTGTCGGAGTCCCGAAAGAAGTCAAAGACCACGAAGCTCGCGTGGGGTTGTTGCCCAGCGGAGCCAAAGCACTGACCGAAGCCGGCCATAAAGTGCTCGCGCAGACCGGCGCGGGGTTGGGCAGTTCGCTGACGGACGAAGAGTATCGCCAGGCCGGGGCTGAAATCGTGGCCACGGCGGCAGAGCTCTGGTCGAAAAGCGACCTGGTGGTCAAGGTGAAAGAGCCGCAGACCTCCGAATATCCGCATTTGCGTCCGGGATTGGTTCTGTTCACCTATCTGCATCTTGCACCGCTGCCGGAGCTGACCGATAAGCTGCTCGAAACCAAGGTCAACGGCATCGCGTATGAGACCATTCGCGAATCGGACGGCTCGCTTCCGCTGCTGACGCCGATGAGCGAAGTCGCCGGACGGCTCGCCACACAGATTGGCGCGCAGTATCTGGAAGCGCCGAACGGCGGGCGCGGGATCATGCTTGGCGGGGTGCCGGGAGTGGCTCCGGCGAACGTGGTGATCATCGGCGGTGGGATCGTCGGGCACCAGGCCGCCAAGATCGCCGTGGGCATGGGCGCGCATGTCACCATCATCGACCGGAATCTCAATCGCCTGCGCGAGCTCGACGACGTCTACGCGAGCCAGGTGGTCACGCTTGCCTCCAACGACTACACCATCCGCGAATCGCTTCGTCATGCCGACCTGGTGATTGGCGCCGTGCTGATCCCCGGTGCATCGGCTCCGAAGCTGGTTCGCCGCGACATGCTGAGCGGGATGAAAAAGGGCGCGGTGATGGTCGACGTCGCCATCGATCAAGGCGGCTGCTTTGAAACCTCGCACGCGACCACGCACACTGACCCGGTGTATTTCGTCGACGGCGTGCTGCACTATTGCGTATCCAACATGCCGGCGGCGGTCCCGCACACGTCCACATTTGCGCTGAACAACGCGACGTTCCCGTATTTGATGGAGCTCGCGAATCGGGGACTGGACGCTGCCTGCCAACACAACGCTGCACTGCGCGAGGGCGTGAACACGTACAAGGGGCAAGTAGTGTATCAAGCGGTCGCAGAGAGTCAGGGGAAGAAGTGGAAAGATTTCAGCGCTGTGGTATAAGCTTGAACAGCAATGCTGCAGGCCGCCATCGATGGTCCCTTTGCCCGTCATCATTGGCTCAGTGGTTCGCGGCGGCGGGAACTGTTGCCGCGGTCATTGTTGCTCTCTCTAAGGACGGAATCATCGCATGGTGGCGTAAGCCTCGTCTTACCGCCCGCACTTCGATTGATTCACCGTGGACGGTTCGAACGCCGATAATCGTGAGTCGTGCTGGGGCAGTGGTCTCGCGGTAGAGATTGTATAACGGGCACCCCATTGGGGCGACGCGTTCCAACTCGGCTTTGGTTATGATCGGACCGCGACCTTCGTAGCGTCCGAGCGCGCCGGTGTAGCGTTTTTAGCTGACGATGATCTTCATCTTTGGCATATCATTCACCGCCTTCAGTTTAACATATCGTCCGGTTCACCAGTTCCAGGACAGGCTGTAAGTCTCTGCGATCCCGATTCTGCTGTCTACGTGACCAGCGACCGTATTCCCTTGCACAGTTGGATCATCGAGCCGATCCGCCATCGCTCCAAACATGCGCGACATCTCGCGGGTCATGCTGCAGCGATCGTTGGGAAACTCGACCGTGAAGGAGATTTTCTCGGTCTCCATCAAGACCTTGTGCTCGATGGCTTCATCTGCCGTAATGAAAGCATCGGTCCAATCAATGGTGAGAGTCACAGTCACGATTTCGCGCTTGGCGACGGGGTTCTGAAACTCGGCGTAGATGTACGTTACCCCTCCGCGTTCCCGGCGATCGAGTTTTACACCGCGGTTCGACACCAAGCTCACCACCTTGAAGTCGCCATCGCCCGCGAGTTGCGTAATGAGAGCCCGATCGCCCTGGTGATTAAAGCGCATTTTCTGAGTACGGATCCACTGCGAGTCGTGCCCCAGGCGATCTTTTAGAACCAGGCGATTTTCCGCCGTAAGGATCGTGATTGGAGATCGGCGCTTCACCCGCATCGGCAAGCCGGGGAACTTGGAATAAAAAGCCTGATACAAAACCAGACCCAGGACCAGGCCGATCGTGTAGGCAGGCTTGCTATGCGCGCCGAAGTCGCGCGCATCCAGAAACACGAGCAGCGTGCCGCCGATGGGGATTCCAAGAAGCGTAGCTAATTCGCCCACGCCGTATTTATCGAAGCGCTCCAGGAAATAGCGAACAATGAACCCGACAAACATGCCGAAAGCGCCCGCACCAGCGATTCCAAAAACGTTGTCGATCATAAGTCACTCCGGATTTCCGCCATTGTACGACAAATCCGAGTGATTTGGAAAAACCGCTACCCCTTGGCGAAATATAGGGACGCGGCGCGTTCTAGTTCGGCTTTGGTCATGATCGGACCGCGACCTTCATAGCGTCCGATGGACAAAAGAATATTGCAAATATCCGCGGGATAACACGCGCGTAATTCGGTGCGGCCTTCGCGCAGACAAAGTTTGCGGAGATATTCCGCGCTGTCGGGCTCCGCTTGAATACTCTTGCCTTGGACGACTCGCTGGAAGATCTGGTCGAAGCAGTTGGCATCCACGGCTTCCACGTAAATCTTGTTGTGAATACGGCGCAGGAACGCTTCGTCGGCCAGATCCGACGGTTCAAGATTGGTCGAAAACACCACCATGGTTTCGAACGGAATCTGGAATTTCACACCGTAACGCAGCGTCAAGTAATCCACGCGGCGATCCAGGGGCACGATCCAGCGGTTCAAAAGATCGCGAGGCGACATGAGCTGGCGGCCGAAATCGTCGATGATCAGAATGCCATTGTTGGCCTTCATCTGAAGCGGAGCCGCGTAGATGCCCGACGCTTCGTCCAGGCGCAGTTCCAGCATGCTGGGAATCAGTTCGCCGCCCACGACGATGCACGGACGTTTACAGATCAGCCAGCGTGGATCGACTTCATTTTCGTCATGATCCAGCGGCTGGTGCACTACCGGATCGTACAAGCTGATGATCTGGTTATCGATTTCCACCGCATACGGAATCAGCACCGCGTCCTGATACACGCGCAACATGCGTTCGGCGAAGCTGGTTTTTCCGTTGCCGGTGGGACCATACACGAAGATCGAGTTCTGCGAAATGATGGCCGGGCCGAGCTGATCGAGCATGCGGTCGGTCACGATGAGATCGGAGAAGGCTTGGCGAAGACTCTTGCGGTCGACGTGAACTTTCGCGGCCTGGGCCTTGGTCGCCGCGTGGTACTCCTTCAAAGAGACGGGGCAGGCGCCGGCGTATTGCGAGACCTGGAAACGCTCGCCCGCGAGCTGCTTGCCGCCCTGCGACAGCGAGAAATTGTAGTCGTTGCCGGTCATGCCCTTCACTTCGACCAGCTGTTGCGAGCGCATGTGCTTGAACGCAAGGTCGATGATGGGAATCGAGAGACGCAGGGACCGGCTCAGGCCGGCCAGGCTGCTAAAGCCCTCGATGAGCAATCTCCGCAGGACCAGGTCCAGCACTAACGATTCGGAGATCCCAAGCTCGGCAAAGCTTTGAGGAATCGCCGGGTTGAACGAGGCCCGGACCGGCGCAAAAGTAGCCATGGATTACGACCCTCCAAGGGCTTTATCGGCGGATTACTGGCAAAACCTTATGCACGGCGGGGATAGCCGCGGCGTCACTCATAATGGTGAGGTTTCTCCGATTCCTGATGGTGTGCGCGGGCGTTTGCGGAGCCGCGGATTTCGCCGATCGTCTGTACAAAGAAGGCCAAAAGGCGGAACGCGCGGGGGATATGCTGCATGCGTACCTGCTGTATGCGCGGGCGGCGGCGCTGGACCCGAAGAGCGTCGAGTTCGCCGCCCACAAGACAGCCTTGCGCGGGATTGCGGCACTTTCGGCGCGGCAGGAGCTCGATCCGGACCCCGCGGAACCGGCGCCTTCGGAAATCGCGATGCCGGAGTTAAGCGCGGCCGATGTTCTCGAAGCGCGGCAGGCGCTGGCTCCTCCGCATTTGACCGGCTCCCAGGAAAAGAAGAGTTTCGATCTCAAGGGCGATCCACGGACGGTGTTCGAAAAAGTAGCCGAAGCGTATGGAGTGCTGGTGGTGTTCGAATCGGATTACCAAGCTCCGCCGCCGTTCACCTTCCGGATGACGGACGCGGGTTTCGAAGAGGCGCTGCGAGCGCTCGAAACGGTGGGCAATTCGTTCTTTATTCCGGTGAACGACCGGCTGGCGCTGGTGGTTCGCGACACGCCGCAAAAACGCACTGAGCGCGCTCCCACCATGGCGATTGGGATTCCGATCCCGGAGCGCATGTCGGTTGTGGACGCGCAGGAACTGTTGACGGCGGTACAGCAGACCCTCGACATCCGGCGAATGACGGTGGATCCGACGCGTCATATGATCTTCGTGCGCGATCAGGTGACCAAAGTGGAAGCCGCGCGACTGATGTTCTACACGCTTTCGCAGCTCCGGCCCCAGGTAGCCGTCGACGTCGAGCTGCTATCGGTAGATAAGAATTCGTCGTTGAACTACGGGATGAATCTGCCGAATCAAATTTCGATCGTCAATTTTCAAGGCCTCGTTTCCCTGCCGACTGCATTGCGCACGATCGAGCGGCTGACGGGCGCGTCCACTCCATTCGCGCTGGGGATCACGCAGGCGTCGGCGTTCGCGACGCTAGCGCGATCGCGCTCGGACAATTTGCTTCAGGCCGAAATCGTGTCGTTGGATGGGCAGGCCGCGACGCTGCACGTCGGCACGCGGTATCCGGTCATCACCAACGGGTATTACGGCAACGCTACTGGCACGGGCCAGGTTTTTGCGCCGCCGCCCACGGTGAATTTCGAAGATCTGGGGCTGGTGCTGAAGATTACGCCGTCGATACACGCGGAAGGCGAAGTGACGCTGGACGTCGAAACCGAATTCAAAGTGCTCGGCGCGGCGAGCGCGATCAGCGGCATTCCGATCGTGAACAACCGCAAATTCACGGGCAAGGTTCGCTTGAAGGACGGCGAGTGGGCAGTGCTCGCGGGACTGGTTCAATTGAACGATTCGGAGACACGCACGGGATGGCCCGGCCTGTCGCAGCTTCCATGGATCGGCCGGTTTTTCTCGCAGAATGCGATTGAGCACGATACGTCTCAGATTCTGGTGGTTCTCAAACCGCATCTGACCACGCTGCCACAGTGGGAAAGGGTTGCGCGAGGCATTTGGATCGGCACGGAGACGCGGCCGATCACGGTGTTTTAAGCGCGGCCCAGTATTGCGCGGCGACCCTCTCGATGGCGTGCTCGGCGGCGATGTGCCGCGCGGCTCGCGCACCGACTTCGGCGGCTGTCTCACGGTCGCCCGCCAGCCAGATAATGATGTCCGTCAGAATCTCTTCTTCGGCGGGACCGAGATCCACGCGCAGGCACGCGTTTTCGGGAATGCGGGCGATCTCGTTCCCCGCGGTGAACACGACGGGTTTGCCGATGCCCATCATCCGAACGGCGATCCCGGAACTTTCTCCGGCGGTGGGGAATCGAAGATTGACACACAAGTCGATCGCCGCCGCGTATCGCCAAAAATCGGCCTCCGGAAGATAGCCGGTGCGTAAGATGCGGGGATCGTCAAGGAGCGGCATCACCGATTTTTCGAGATCGCTGGAAGCGAAATCGCCCGCGATGAGCAGGCGCGCGTCCGCTCCGCTGGTCCACGCTCGTTCCATCGCGCGCAGTAATACAGGCACACGTTTCGATTCGCGCAGGTGGCCGAACACGCCGACGAGGAGAGTTCGCGGGCGCAAGCCGAGGAGGGCTCGAAAGCGCAGGGTCTCCACGGTGTCTGGAATTTCGGGAGGCACAAAGAGATGCGGGATTTCAAAGATACGCGCGCCGGGCGCATGGCGTTCGACCGCGCATGCGGCCGCAGGATTGTGGACAATCACGGCTCGCGACCGTGTGGCGATGCGCTTGAGCATGCCGTAATCGAAATAGCGCGGATCGGCGGCGGAGCGGGCGCGGTTGCGCCACAGGTCGCGCCCCAAGTCGCGCATCCATTCTCCGTAGTTGTAGACGAATTCGTCCACGTAGGATGCTTCGTCCAGGGTTCCGAGAAAAAGATGATTCAGGACGGCGTCGTGCAGCACCGCGATGCCAGGCTTCTCGATTGCGCGCGCGTAGATTTCGCGATGCAGATGGTTATTGCCGATGTGATATAGCGCGACGTCCGCATGGGCCGCATCCACTTCTACACGTCCGTGCTTGCGAAGCTCGGCAAGCAGGGCAGCGGAGTAGTCGGCGACACCGCTGGGTGCGGGGGGCAGCGGCGAGAAAAACCCAACGGTCTGATTCTTATTAGTCAACCTTGCGGCGCGGACCGAAGAGCGCGGTGCCGACACGCACATGCGTCGCGCCTTCTTCGATCGCGGCCTCCAGATCGTGGGACATGCCCATCGAAAGCTTCGATAATCCGTGTTCGCGCGCCAACTGTGCGAGGCGGCGGAAGTACGGCCGCGTGATTTCAGGATCGTCGCTCCAGGGCGGCATGGTCATCAGGCCGGTGAGCTGCAGGTTGGGACACTCGCGTACGGCGTCGATCAGCGCTCCTAAAGACTCGGGTGCGGCGCCGGCCTTGCTCTCCTCTTCGGAAAGCTTGACTTCGATCATCACTTCGAGAGGACGGCCGACGTCGTTCAAACGCCGCGCGAGCTTCGCCGAATCCACGGTCTGGACCACGCGAAATAATTCCGCGGCCGGGCGCGCTTTATTCGATTGCAGATGACCGATCAGGTGAAACTCGGCGTCAAGAAGATCGGCGACGGCGGGATGTTTGGTCTCGAACTCCTGCACGTAGTTTTCGCCAAAGATCCGCAGGCCCAGGGCGTAGGCTTCTCGAATCGTTTCGGCGGGGAATTTCTTGGTCACAGCGATGAGCGTGATGTCGGATCGCTTCCGGCCGGCGCGTTCTGCTGCGCTGGCGATGCGCTGTTCCACTTGATCGAGCCGTTCTCGCATCAGCTTCCAAGAAACAACGGCACGATGTGGCGGTCGAAAAGATTGCTGGTCACGTTTCGCGAAATGGATGCCTCGCTGGATTCGAGAAGCGCCGTGTAGCGGTCACCCATGTGCGCGGCGATTTTGTAGCCGACGTGCAGCAACTGGCGGACATGTGGATTGAACCCCGGGTTGCTTTGATCGTGGCGGACCGCGCCGGTGAATTGCTCCGGCGTCCATCGATTCACTTCCGCGGGGGCCGGCAATCGCGCTGGATCGATATCGATCACGGCTGCGTAGGGCGCGCACAGCTCGTCACGATGATCGAAAGCCTGCGCGTAAATTTCGCGGCAGAGAGCCAGCGCGTCGCCACCAGCTTCCGCCAGGCCGATCAACTCTTCGAGCCATGTAGTTCCGGCGGTCTTCAGATGGACGCCTGCTCCCGTGCTTTCAAGGACACGGCGCATCGGTCCATACAGAGAAAACTTGTCACTTCCCGAATGCACGCTCAACTTGAGATTCGCAGGCAGGCCGTATTGCGCGACGGCTTGCGCGATCACGGCAATGTCGCCGGCGAATTCACGCTCGAACTGCTCGACGTCGCCTACGTAATCGACGCCTTTATTGAAGCGCCCCGTGAATTTCGGCGCGAGTGTCTGGATGGGAATGCCTTCGTCGGCGATCGCCGCCAGGATCACCAGTAACTCCGCGGGTGTCTGCGGCGAATCGGTCTCGTCCATGGAGACTTCCGTGACGAAGTTCCCGGCTCCCTTCGCATCTGCGATTTTGCGATAGATTCGACCGGCTTCGTGGACCGCGAACAGATACTTGTGCGCCGCGGCGAGCGCGGTTTCACGATTCAATTCCGAATGACGGTGCAGAAAATCTTCGGACGCGCCAGGCTCGGGCGGGCGTCCGATCGCATCGGCCACGTCGATCGTGAAAAAATCGCAGGGCTCGATGTAGCGGTCGACTGTCGCGAGATTGATGTGATCGGCATCGCAAAAATAGGGATCGCGCCAGTTTGCGGCTCGTACGGCAGCATCCGCGGCGACTCGCGTGCCACGCGGGTCGGAACCCACGATATTGTGTTCGCGATTCGATTTATTCCACACGGGCGCGATGCGCACGCCGCGCTGCGCGGCGCACACACACGCGGCCAGTTGGGCGTGGGCTTGATGCGCAAAACGATCGCCCACGCCCATCGAAAACCTTGGCAGTTGCATGAAACCGGTTCAATTTTAACGCAAACGCGCCGGAGGAATCGCAATAGAATTTCATTGATGGTCGGCTGCGGCTAAAGCCGCCGCTGCAGGCTGAAGCCGCGCCACAATGCATCGTTAGAATGAATCCAATGGATCCACTGCCTTTCGCCAAGCTGCTCGGAATCGAAATTGTCAGCGCCGCGCCGGAGAAGGTTATCGCGCGAATGCTGGTCCGCGAAGAATTGTGTACCCGTCCCGCAGTCCTGCACGGCGGAGCCGCCATGGCTTTTGCCGACAATCTGGGTGCGATCGCCACGATCCTCAATTTGCCCGAAGGCGCTGGAACGACCACTATCGAAAGCAAGACCAATTTCCTGGCACCCGCGCCTGTGGGATCGACGGTCGTCGGCGAATGCACTCCAATTCATCGCGGCAAGCGCACCATGGTGTGGCAAACGCGGATCTCGACCGAACAAGGCCGCCTGGTCGCGCTGGTGACGCAGACACAACTGGTGCTATAGAAACTTTGGATTGGATCGATCAAAACGTTTGAGCGGAGAAATCCGCGTTCCGGCCGTATACTGAAGTGCCGTAGGGCCCATGCGAAAAGTGTACTTAGTCATCCCGTTGCTGGCGACCTCCCTGTTTGCCGAGGATACACGGATCGCCGATCTGGAAAAGGCCGTCAAATCAGCGCAAAGCGCCGGCGACAACGCGTGGATGCTGGTCAGCGCCGCCTTGGTGCTGATGATGACCGGCCCCGGTCTGGCTCTGTTTTACGGTGGATTGGTCCGGCGCAAAAATGTGCTGAGCACGATGATGCACAGTTTCGTGTTGATGGCGGTGGTCTCGATGCTGTGGGCGGTGATCGGGTACAGTATCGCGTTCGGGGAGTGGACGCAATTTTTCGGCGGCGGGCAATATCTATTTCTGAACGGCGTGGGAAGCGCGCCTAACGAAGCTTACGCGCCGACCATCCCGCAGCAGACGTTCATGATTTATCAGCTCATGTTCGCCATCATCACTCCGGCGTTAATCTCCGGAGCGTTTGCAGAGCGCATGAAGTTTTCAGGAATGCTGCTGTTCACAGTCCTGTGGACCACGTTTGTTTATTTCCCGATGGCGCATATGGTGTGGGGCAAAGGCGGGCTGCTGAACGCGTCGCTGGGCGGCAAGATACCGTGCTTCGATTTTGCGGGCGGCACGGTGGTGCACATCACGTCGGGAGTTTCGGCGCTGGTTTGCGCGCTGTACTTGGGACCTCGTAAAGGGTATCGCTCGGATCCGATGCGTCCGCACAGTCTGGTGATCAGCACCATTGGGGCGTGTCTGTTGTGGGTGGGCTGGTTCGGATTCAACGCAGGTAGTGCGCTGGCTGCGTCGGGACTGGCCACTTCAGCCTTCGTCGCGACCCACTTCGGCGCGGCTGCGGCAGCGCTGGCGTGGCTGGCGGTGGAATGGATCGCGACCGGTAAACCGAGCGTCCTCGGAGGAATCTCGGGATCCGTAGCAGGGCTGGTCGCGATCACACCCGCCTCGGGATTCGTGAAGCCGTTTCCAGCGATCCTGATCGGCGCAGCCGCCGGCGTCGTGTGCTACTTCATGGTGAGCGCCGTCAAGCAGCGTTTCGGATACGACGATTCGCTGGACGCGTTCGGCGTTCACGGCGCGGGGGGAACTTTGGGGGCGCTTCTCACGGGAGTATTCGCGACCAAGGCCATCAACGATGTGTGGGGCGGAAAGCCGATGGGATGGGTGGACGGGAATGCATCGCAGATGCTCAATCAGCTTGCCGGGTGCGCCATCGCGTGGGTGCTGGCGGCCGTTGGGACCTGGATTCTCTTGAAAATCTGCGATGCGCTGGTGGGCGTGCGCGTGGACGAGCAGCAGGAGATTGAAGGACTGGATCTCAGCATGCATGGCGAAGAAGGGTACAATTTCGAGGCTTGAGGATTTCCATGAAGAAAATCGAAGCCATCATCCAGCCGCACAAACTTGAGGAAGTCAAGGAAGCCATCAAGGCCATCGGCATCGACGGAATGACCGTGAGCGAAGTTCGCGGCCATGGTCGCCAGAAAGGCCACAAAGAAGTTTATCGCGGCATGGAGTACCAGGTCGACCTTCTGCCGAAAATCAAGATCGAGATTGTGATTCCTGCTGCCCGACTGGACGAACTGATTCGCACGCTGGTAGCCTCCGCGCGCACCGGTAAAATCGGCGACGGAAAGATTTTCGTATACGACGTTGCCGAGGCGATCCGCATCCGCAACGACGATCGGGGAGAAGGGGCGTTGTGAACTCGATTGCAGTACCCGGCGTTCGTGAAACGCTGGCTGTGCGCGCGGCGGAAGTGGAACATCGGGTTCGCAGCGCATACACCAATACCAGATTTCCTTCCGGCGTCGCGCTCACCGCTACAGGCGGCTTCGGCCGTGGCGAGCTGTTCCCATATTCCGATGTCGATCTTCTCGTCGTGGTCGAATCGGAGCATCAGATCGCGCCCATTAAGCCTGCCCTTTCCGAATTTCTGCAAACGCTGTGGGACGGCGGGCTGCGCCCCAGCCACGCGATTCAAACGGTCAACTACTGCGTGACCGATCACGAGGATAATCTTGAGCTCACCATCAGCCTGCTCGACCGGCGCCGCATCGCGGGGGATCCGGAAATGTACCGCTGGCTCGACCAGCGTTTTCGCGCCTATCTTTCGAAGCGCGGGGCAGCGATCGCGGACCGGCTGGCGTCGCATGCCAACGCGCGCCGGGCAAAATTTCAGGACACCGTTCATCATTTGGAACCGAACCTGAAGGATGGTCCCGGCGGCCTGCGCGACCTGCAGACGATTCGTTGGCTGGCCGCTCTGAATCCTCGGGTTCCCGCGCCGGATCTGTCGGCGGCGTTCGAATTCTACGCCGGTCTGCGTGTCCGCATGCACGAATCCGCGGGAAGAGATCAAAACCTGCTTAGCTTCGATGTTCAGGAATCCCTGAGCGAACATCCTGCGGAATTGATGCGCGACTATCTGCGCCACGCCCGCGCCGTGGATCAAGCCGCCCGCCGCTCCATGGAAAGCGCAAAACCGCGCGAGGGCAATCTGGTGGAGCGCTTCCACGACTGGCGCTCGCGTATTTCGAACACCGAGTTCACCGTGCTCCGCGATCGTGTGTGGCTGCGTTCGCCTGCCAGCCTGGACCGTGGATTGAGTCTGTTCGAATTCGTGGCGCGGCATGAACTGCGCCTGGCGTTCGACACCATCGACCGGTTAAGCGGTCGCGGGCCGGAAACAGTTTGGGAGGATTGGCGCGCGCTGCTCAGTCTGCCCCACGCCGGCATGGGTCTGCGCGCCATGCAGGAATCCGGCGTTCTCGCCTCGGCGGTTCCCGAATGGAGCCACGTCGACTGCCTGGTAGTGCGCGATTTTTATCATCACTACACGGTTGACGAGCACACGCTGGTGGCGATCGATTCGCTCGAAACCATCCAGGATCGCCGCTTCGCCGATCTGTGGGCCGAGATCGACGATCCGGCCATTGTGCGATTCGCGCTCCTGATGCACGACATCGGCAAAGGCTCCGGCCACGATCACGTGGACGAATCCCGGCGCGTCGCGCACCGGGTTCTCGAAAGGTTGAGGACTCCCGAAAACGATCGCGCCACGGTTGAGTTTCTGGTGGCGCATCACCTGGATCTTTCGACCATCATGACCTCGCGCGATCTTTCCGATGAAGCTACGGCGCAAATGCTGGCTGAACGCGTCGGCACCGTCGAGCGGCTGAAGCGGCTGGCCATCATGACCTATGCGGATATCAGCGCCGTGAATCCGAACGCGATGTCGCCGTGGCGTCTGGAACAACTTTGGCGCGTCTACCTGCTGGCGCACTCCGAATTGACTAAGACGCTGTACACCGAACGGATCCACGACGCCCCAGGCGAGCGCGCCGGATTCCTGGAAGGCCTGCCAACCCGCTATCTGCGCACGCATCTCGATTCGGAAATTGCGGGGCATGTGGAGCTTGCCGGCCAGCTCGAGTCGCGAGCCGTGGCCATCGAAATCGTGCACGAGCGCGGCGTGTATCGACTGACGCTGCTCACGCGCGATCATCCGGGATTGTTCGCGGCGGTGGCCGGCGCGATCTCCAGTTTCGGGCTGAGCATTCTCAAAGCCGAAGCTTTTTCGAACGCCCACGGGATTGTGGTCGATACGTTCACGTTTTCCGATCCGCACCGGTCGCTGGAATTGAATCCGCCTGAAGTGGACCGTTTGCGCGGCATCGTGCGCAAAGTGGTCGAAGGCAAACTGGACGCCGCGCAATTGCTTCGGGGCCGGCCCAAACCGCTTCTGCCGTCACGCGGCGCGCGATTCGAGCCTCGGGTGCAGCTCAACAACTTCGCATCGGAAACCGCGACGCTGATCGAAATCGTCGCCGAGGATCGCGCGGGCCTGCTGTACGATCTGACCCGCGCCATCAGCTCCGCGGGCTGCAACATCGAGGTGGTGCTGATCGACACGGAGGCGCATCGGGCACTGGATGTGTTTTATGTAACGGTGCGCGGCGAAAAACTGGATGGTGAACTGGCAAAGAAACTGAGAGCGACCCTGCTCGCGGCATGCTCCGCCTCCTGAGCCATGTGGGGCCGGCAATCGTGCCGGCGAGCCGGCTTTCAGGCCGGCTTCAGTTTTGTCGGGCACAATGTCCAGCATCTGTCCTAACGCTTGACCGTGAAAACACAAGCCGGTCGGGGGACCGGCTCGCCGCCACGACTGGCGGCCCTACAATTACTGGCTAACTAAGTATCGATTCGTCGCAGCGGCCGCTTTACGTCCTTCGGCGATGGCCCATACGACTAGCGATTGCCCGCGCCGCGCGTCACCCGCCGCGAACACGCCTGGCAGTGAAGTCTGGTAATCCTCCGTCGCGACGTTTCCGCGTGCATCCAACGCAAGTGGTTCCAGTAATCCGCGCCTCACTGGACCGGTGAAGCCCATCGCGAGCAGCACCAGGTCCGCGTCCAGCGACAATTCGGTACCGGTCGAATCTCCTACGCGCGTGAAGTGCAGTTTTTCGACGCTGCCGTTTCCCGAGAAGCGCGTCGTCTGCACCGCCCACTCACGCGCCCCGCCTTCTTCGTGCGAACTTTCCATGCGCAACTGCATAGGCCAAAGCGGCCACGGAGTCGAATCCGCGCGATCCGTGGGCGGCATCGCCATGATTTCGAACTGATGCACCGAAGCAGCCTTCTGGCGATGCGACGTCCCCAGGCAATCCGCGCCTGTGTCGCCGCCGCCAATGATCACGACACGTTTCCCGGTCGCGAGAATCTGATCTGGGACATCGTCGCCGGCAACGCGCCGGTTCTGCTGCGGCAGGAAATCCATCGCGAAATGGATGCCTTTCAATTCGCGCCCCAGCACGGAAAGATCGCGCGGCTGTTCGGCGCCGACAGCCAGCACGACGGCATCGAAGTCGCGCCGCACGTCTTCAATGGACGTGACCTTTGCGTTAACCGCGAACTCGACGCCCTCCGCCGTCATCTGTTCGACACGGCGATCGATCAGATGCTTTTGCATCTTGAAATCGGGAATGCCGTAGCGAAGCAGTCCTCCGATGCGGTCGGACTTTTCGAAAACCGTAACCGCGTGCCCGGCGCGCGCGAGCTGCTGCGCCGCTGCTAATCCCGCCGGACCCGATCCGATCACCGCAACTCGTTTTCCGGTTTGCGAAGCCGCGGGCTCCGGACGAATCCAACCTTCGGCGAATCCTCGATCGACGATGGCGCATTCGATGGCCTTGATGGACACGGGCTTTTCGTTGATGCCGAGCACACACGCCGCTTCGCACGGCGCGGGGCAAATGCGGCCGGTGAACTCGGGGAAATTGTTGGTCGCGTGTAAAAAGCGAAGCGCGTCGCGCCATCGATCCTTGTACACCAGGTCGTTCCAATCGGGGATGACGTTGTTCAGTGGACAACCCGAATTGCAGAACGGCACGCCGCAATCCATACAGCGGGCGGCCTGGCGCTGGGCATTTTCCAGCGGGAAATCCTGATACACCTCGAACCAGTCATTGACGCGCTCGGCGACGGGGCGGCGCACTGGCGTTTCGCGCGCGAACTCCAGGAATCCCGTGCTTTTACCCATGCGACACGATCGCTTCTTCAGATTCGCCGAGCACGCGCTTGTACTCGCGCGGAAATACCTTCACGAATTGCGCGGCCGTAGCGTCCCAATTCTCGAGCATCCAATTCGCGCGCGGACTACCGGTCTCTTCGGCGTGCCGCGCGATCCAGTAGCGCAACAGCTCGATATCGCTGGAATCGGGGATTTCAAGATCCACCGCGCCGGGATTGCAGCGTACGCTTCGAAACGCGCCGTCCGCATCGAACACATACGCGATCCCGCCGTTCATACCTGCCGCGAAATTTTTCCCCGTCTCGCCCAGCACGATCACCAGGCCTTTCGTCATGTATTCGCAGCCGTGGTCGCCCACCCCTTCGACCACGGCCGTCGCGCCGGAATTGCGGACCGCGAATCGCTCCCCCGCAACGCCGCTGAAAAACGCTTCGCCTGAAGTCGCGCCATACAACGCCACATTGCCGATCAAAATGTTTTCTTCCGGCTTGAACGTGGACTCGCGCGGCGGAAAGACGATCAGCTTGCCGCCGGAAAGTCCCTTGCCGGTGTAATCGTTGACGTCGCCTTCCAGCTCCAGCGTCACGCCCGCGGCCAGGAAAGCGCCGAAACTCTGGCCGGCTGAACCAGTAAATGAAAATCGAATCGTATCCGCGGGCAGCCCGCTCGATCCGTGCTCGCGCGCGACTTCTCCCGAAAGCATCGCGCCGACGCTTCGGTGCACATTGCGGATCGGCAGAGCGCGCTCGACAGCGATCCCTTGTTCGATGGCCGGACGCGCAATCTCAATCAGCTCGCGATCGAGAATCTGGTCGAGCCCGTGATCCTGAGCGATCACGCAATGCCGCTGCACGCGTCCCGGCACCTGCGGATTGTACAGCACCTGCGAAAAATCCAGCCCACGCGCTTTCCAGTGATGATTCGCCTGGCGCATCTCGATGCGGTCGACGTGTCCGATCATGTCGACCATCTTGCGGAAACCCATCCGCGCCATCCATTGACGGACCTGCTCGGCGACGAAGAAAAAATAATTGATCACGTGTTCCGGGCTTCCCGTGAACTTTGCGCGAAGCTTCGGGTCCTGCGTCGCGATGCCTACCGGGCACGTGTTCAGATGACACTTGCGCATCATGATGCAACCCATCGCGACCAGTGGCGCCGTGGAGAATCCGAACTCTTCGGCGCCCAGCAGCGCGGCGATGGCCACGTCGCGACCGGTTTGCAATTTTCCGTCGGTCTGCACCAGAATGCGGCTGCGCAGATCGTTCATCACCAGAACCTGCTGCGTTTCGGCGAGCCCCATTTCCCACGGCACGCCGGCATGTTTGATGGAGGTGAGCGGCGCCGCTCCGGTGCCGCCGTCGTATCCGCTGATCAGCACCACGTCGGCACGCGCCTTGGCGACCCCGGCCGCTACCGTGCCCACGCCCGATTCCGCGACCAGCTTGACCGAGATACGAGCCCGCGGATTGACGTTTTTCAAATCGCTGATCAACTGCGCCAGATCTTCAATCGAATAAATATCGTGATGCGGCGGCGGGGAAATCAGAGCGACGCCGGGAATCGAATGCCGCACCCGCGCGATCACCGCGTCTACTTTGTGGCCTGGAAGCTGGCCGCCTTCGCCGGGTTTGGCTCCCTGGGCGATCTTAATCTGCAATTCGTCGGCGTTGATCAGGTAATGCGCGGTGACGCCGAATCGTCCCGATGCGACTTGTTTGATGGCGCTGCGGCGGTTGCCACCGAAGCGTTCTTCGTCTTCTCCACCTTCGCCGGTATTCGATCGGCCGCCGATGCGGTTCATCGCCATCGCCAGCGTCTCGTGGGCTTCTTTGCTGATCGAGCCGAACGACATTGCGCCAGTCGCAAAACGCTTGACGATCTCGCTCGCAGGTTCCACTTCTTCGATCGGCAGCGGCTTGCTGTCGGTGCGCAGCTCCATCAGCCCGCGCAGTGTGCACATATCGCGATTCTGTTGGTCGATCAGATCCGTGAATTCCTGAAACGTCTCGAATTTTCCAGATTGGGCGGCGTGCCGGAGCTTCGAGACGGTCTGCGGATTCAACAAATGAAATTCGCCGTTGACCCGATATTGATAGTTGCCGCCCAGGTCGAGATCGGTGGCCGAATCCGTCACGGGCTGAAATGCGTGATCGTGTTTTAGCTTCGCCTCGCGCGCCAACACGTCCAGGCCCACGCCTTCAATGCGCGACGCGGTGCCAGTGAAATAGCGGTCTACCAGCGACTTGCTCAACCCGATGGCTTCGAAGGCCTGCGCGCCGCGATAACTTTGCAGCGTCGAAATGCCCATCTTCGAAAATACCTTGAGCAGTCCTTTATTGATCGCTTTCTTGTAATTCTTCAACGCGGTTTCAAAGTCCCTGGACCAGCGATTGCAAGAATGCTCCAGCGTTTCGATGGCCAAGTACGGATTCACGGCGCTTGCGCCATAGCCGATCAGCAGCGCGAAATGCATCACCTCGCGCGGCTCGCCCGATTCGATGATCAGCGCGCATTGCGACCGCGTATGTTCCCGGACCAGATGATTGTGGACCGCGGTCAGCGCCAGCAGACTCGGAATCGGCGCGTACTCGTCGTCGACGCCGCGATCGCTCAGGATCAGCAGCGTGTATCCGTCGCGAATGGCCAGCGATGCCCGGCGGCACAGGCCATCCAGCGCGCTCTCCAATTCCTTTTCACCGCCGGATGCACGGAACAACATCGGCAGCGTGGCGCCCAGGAAATCGCCACGACTCACGCGGCGCAGTTTTTCCAAATCGCGATTGGTGACGATGGGATGCGGCAGCTTCAACGTATGGCAATGCTGCGGAGTCTCGTCGAGAATGTTGCGTTCAGTGCCGATGTAACTCGTCAGCGACATCACGAGTTCTTCGCGAATCGGGTCGATGGCAGGATTGGTCACCTGCGCGAAAAGCTGCTTGAAATAGTTGAACAGCGGTTGCGGGCGATCCGATAAACAAGCCAGCGGCGTGTCGGTTCCCATCGACCCGACCGGCTCTTCGCCATTGGTCGCCATCGGCTCCAGAATCAAGCGCAAATCTTCTTCCGTATAACCGAACGCGCGTTGCCGTGTGATCAGCGTCGCAGGATCGAAACCGTACACGCGCGGCGGATCGGCCAAGTGATCGAGCGTGATCTGATGCTCCTTGATCCATTCGCCGTAGTGCCGCCGCGTCGACAGCAGATGCTTGATCTCCTCATCCGGCACGATGCGATGCTGCTCCAGATCGACCAGCAACATCTTGCCCGGCTGCAGGCGCCCCTTATACACGACGTCTTCGGGTTTGACCGGAAGCACACCGGCTTCAGAGGCGAGAATCAACTCTCCGCCCTTGGTGATCAGATAGCGCGCGGGACGCAGCCCATTGCGATCGAGCGTTGCGCCGATCCATTTTCCATCGGTGAACGCAACGGCCGCGGGACCGTCCCAAGGCTCCATCAGCGACGCGTGGTATTCGTAAAACGCGCGCTTCTCGGCGGACATGGTCGTGTCCGCGTCCCACGCTTCTGGAATCAGCATCGCCAGGACATGCGGTAAGCTGCGGCCGGCGAGCGTGAGCAACTCGACTGCATTATCCAGCGACGCGGTATCGCTCGCGCCGGGACGAATCACTGGCAGCGCTTTCTTCAGATCGAACAAATCCGATGAGAGCACCGATTCGCGCGCATTCATCCAGTTCACATTGCCGCGAACCGTGTTGATTTCGCCGTTGTGGCAGATGTAGCGATACGGATGCGCCAGCGGCCAGGTGGGAAACGTGTTGGTCGAAAAACGCTGGTGGACCAGACACATCGAGCTGCTGGTTGCCGCGTCCGACAACTCGCCATAGAACTCGGCGATCTGCGGGGCAAGCATCAAGCCTTTGTAGACGATGGTTCGCGACGACAGGGACGGCACGTAGAAAAACTCATCGCGAATTTCGCGCTCGGCGAGTCTGCGGATGACGTACAGGCGGCGCTCCAGTTCGTCCTGATCCATCGCATCGGGAGCGCCTAGAAAAATCTGCTCTATATAAGGTTGCGTCGCGCGCGCATGCCGGCCGATCGCGTCCGCATTCACCGGCGTATCGCGCCACCCTAAAACGGTCAAACCCTGTTCCTTCGCGATCCGCTCGACGATGCCCTCGCAGAGCAACCGCTGATGCGGCTCGACCGGCAGAAACATCATCCCCACGCCGTACCGTCCGGCTTCGGGCAGCTTGAACGAGCACTCGCGTGAAAAAAATTCATGCGGGATCTCGATCAGGACGCCTGCGCCATCTCCCGTTTCCGGATCGCATCCGCACGCGCCGCGATGCGTCAGGTTGATCAGGATCTCGACGCCTTTCTCGATGATCCGGTGGGACTTTTCGCCGCTCAAGTTCACGACGAAACCCATCCCGCAGGCATCGTGCTCGTTGCGAGGGTCGTAGAGTCCGCCAGCCATGATTCAGAATACGGTGACGAATACTATCATGTCAACAGAATTTATAGGCTTGCAATATTAGACATACTAATGTTATGCTAAGTCCGGTGAGTTTCGACAATCTACGTCTTTTCAGAGACATCGCGCAATCGAAGAGCTTCAGCCGTGGAGCTTCGATGAATAAAGTCAGCCAGTCCGCGGCCAGCCAGCATGTGCAGGAAATGGAGAAGACTCTGGGCGTCCCCCTGCTGGACCGGTCGACTCGGCCGCTGGCGGTTACTGACGCCGGACAACTCTATCTCGCCTTCTGCCGCGACGTGCTTCGGCGCAAAGAAGAATTCGAAGCTTCCTTCGAACAGATCAAGCATGAAGTGGAAGGCACGGTTCGCGTCGCTTCCATTTATTCTGTGGGGTTGAACGAAATGGTGCAGCTCGAACAGGAGTTCGCGCGCAGGCAGCCGTCGGCACGGCTCGAAGTGGAATATCTGCGTCCGGAAAAAGTTTATGCTTCCGTTCTCGCTGACGATGCCGACCTGGGCCTGGTCAGCTATCCCGAGCCCAGCCGCGAAATCATGGTGATCCCGTGGCGGCGCGAAGAAATGGTGCTCGCCGCGTCGCCGTATCATCCGCTGGCTGCGAAATCGCTGATCGAGCCAGCGGATCTGAATGGCGTCGATTTCATCGGATTCGACGAAGAACTTCCCATCCGCCGCGAAGTCGACCGGTTCTTCCGCGAGCAGCAGATCGAAGTCAACCAGATGTTCCACTTCGACAATTTGCAAATGATCAAAGAGGCCGTCGCGCACCGGGTGGGCGTCAGCATCATGCCGGCGCGAGCGATGCTCGAGGAAATGGGACAAGGCCGGCTGGTGGCGATTCCGATTGGGGCACAGGAATTATATCGTCCACTGGGTATCATTCATCGAAGGAAGAAGCGCTTTCAGCGTGTCGCTCAGGCGTTTCTGGATTTGCTGTGCGAGCAGCCCAGCACGGATCTGGGATTGGTCTAAACCCGATCGCAGAGTGCGAGTCAGTGGTCGATTTCCGACTTGGCGACAAACCGTCAACTTGAATGGTAGACACTGCGCCGTGACAGGATCTACTGCCTCGGGGATAGAAGTCGGACTGCCATCGCCATCGCCGGATCCTCCCTGGCGGCCACGTCTTCATCAGCGAAAAGGGGGATCTTAATATCCGGGGTAATGCCCTGAACATCGAATGCCCTTCCGTCCGCAGTTCGGTAAATGGCATTCGGCAGACTGAAGGTCCATCCGTTTGGAAGATGCCGTTCCAGCGGGTCACAGAAAAGACCTTGCGTGTTTTCGCCTATCGTGGTGACAGGCGGTATTCGCCCCATTAGTGCTTGCGTGAAGGTTTCCGCGGCGCTCATCGTTATCGGCCCAATTAATTCAACAATGGGCCCACGAAAACCGGGCCGGGAGCTCGAGTCTATATAGACGGAATTTGCGGGTGACCACTTATCGGTGTCCGTCGGATCTGAACGAGCTTGTATCGAGTAAGCTAGATATCGTCTATTCGTCAAGCGTGAAGCGATGATACGTCCCAGCCCGTCGTCTCCTCCGAACGAGAGTCTTACATCGATGACTAGAGCTTTGAGCCCTGAGTCCTCGAATATTGCGTCCAGTGCGGATTCGAGGGCTCGCGCATCATCGCCGAATCTCGCATAGTCGCCGAATCCTAGAATTCTGAGGTAGCCCGTTCCGTCGACCGAGCGCGTGTACTGAACATGCCCTTTGCAGAAGCTTCGAATTCGGCCATGAGCCCATACGCTGTCGGTCACGGCAAATAGTGCCGGCCTCGTTTTCGATGCAAAAAAGTCAATTCCATCTTTGACAACCCGATCGGTACCTGGTCGAAACCTCTCCTTAGATTCACGCTTGATTTGAGGTGCCTCGATCCCTGTATGCAGATCACCAAGTGGCCTGATCATCGAATCGAGAATTTCAAAGAGTTCACTCGGCGTCGTGAGGATTTTGACCTTTTCACGATTTGCCGCGACAACCTTGTCCCAATCCACATGCCGAAGCCCAAAGGAGATGTAATGTTCAGCAAACGTACGGGTGAACACTTCGAAATTCCCGAATGGGGTGTTCGGTGTCACAGCGCTACAGACTGCGGGTAGCCCAGAAAGGCGATTGAGCTGGACTGTGTGATTTAGGAGCCGGGAATCTGCATCTTTGCCGGCGCTGACAACGATTGGATCCCGTCCTTTGGTTCGGAAGATTTCGTCCGGTCTGGGAGTCGAAGGGGCAATTCGCGTTGCAGTGAAACCTGCTACGCAGGTTCGGGTAGTCAATTCGAACGCCCTCAAGGTAGTGCCGTGTATTTCGTAGACATTTCCATATCGCTCGCTTCTCCAAAAGCCGTCGAGCGACTGGCCTGCAACAGAATGAGCCGCCGGTAGCATTGACAACGAGACAACCAAGAGCATTTGATGCTTTCGGTGACCGGGGCGAGTTGATCGGGTCGCCATCGGCCCGATTATAACTGGTACTAACGTCGCGCTTCCGATTTCGAAAGACTCCAATGAAGTCACTATTGCTGGCCGGCTTCGGCGTGATAATTTCGCGTTTTCGTCGGAAGGATAAGTAGCGATCAGTCGCGCAACGCTTATCTTCGCGTTGACCACATGGCCGTAAAACGCCCATCTGTAGGATGATCCACAACTAAGCGCAGGGAGAAGGTATTCTTAAGACAATGATTCGGGCTCTCGCTGTCTTGATCTTCTTCACTGGAACGACACGAGCGGAGTTTCTGGAAATTCGCGTCTTTATTCGCGACATGAACTGCGAATCATGCACTGAGACGCTTACCGCGGCGTTCAAGCGCATGCGCGGCGTGGAAAGCGTAGACGTCGATTTCAAAGCCGCCACCGTGGCGCTCAAGTTCGCGCCGCAGAACCGGCTGGGCGTCGATCAGGTTTGGGACGCGATCAAGCGCGTCGGCTTTACGCCCGCTCGCACCGATGTCAAAGTTCGAGGCAGCGTCAAAGGAACGAAACTCGAGGTCCCTGAAATCAACAAGACGTTCGAGATCGACGGACCCGCGCCTGAAGGCGATTCAGTCGAGTTGAAAGGCACGACGGCGCCTCCACCCGATCCGCGAACTCCGGTAAGAATCAAGATCGTCGAGCCATGACCTGATGCGGGGCCACAATGCCAGCCAATCGCTAGACAATACGCCCACGCGGCAAGTAATCCGAATACCCCAGTAGCCCGGAGAGTCAAGTGAAAATTGTGGGGCTGGTAGTCGTACCGGCGAGCCCGCGTCCATGCGGGCTTGTCATCGCCTACTGACAAGCCGACATGAAAGTCGGCTCGCCGGTACGACTACCGGCCCCACATAAGCTCATATTAAGCAGAAAGGAAACGGAAGGCGGGGAAAAAAGAAAATGGTTCCAAGTGACCCGTCAAACAACTCGTTCCCCGACCGGCATGCACGGCCGAAACATGGCATCCGGTGACGGTGTGACGTGAGCCCTTTGCTCCCCGCCGCGGCTTTTATCCCGCTGCGGATCAATGCTCCGGTGCGCGTCCGCTTCCGTTCCGGTAGAAGCCCGCTCCTCGATGCGGCCTTTTGCTCTCCGGCAGCGACGGCTGACCTTTCGATCCGTCTCCGCGGCCGGGTTAACGCTCCTGGCCTACATCTTCAAAGCGATTCTAAAATCTCCGCTCAGCCCGTTCGGCTTCGCACTCCCGCCCTCGCCTTGGCTTTTTGTCGCCCTGCGAGGCACGTTCATCGTACGCAGCCCGTTGCCAAGTCCGATTTCAGAACTCCCTGCCTGTCTTCCGGCCTCCGCTCCCCTCCAGGATCTCTCGATCCTTCGGGATCAAAGCGCTAAACCTTCTTCCAGACAGTTAAGCTTGCCCTTGCAGGTTGCCCGATTTTCCTTCGCTCCCCGCTGCGCCCGAAATAATCTCTTATCTAGTTGCGCCTCGGATCATCGTTCCGGATCCGCTACTTCCCGCCGGGCTCCGTTGTCCTTCGAACCTCTTGGAACCACAGTCATCATGCACTGAATCCCTTTTTGGGTCAAGACAAAATGGACCATTTCAGAAAGGTTTCATCAGGAAATATCTAATGTAGAATGAATAGGTTACAGCATAGTAACGGTGAATTCATTGTGGATAAAACAGCGGTCGGCAAGTTTGTTTTTTAATAACTCACTTCACCAGATGCAGGATCATTCCGGTGTCCGTGGCCGCCCATTGATTGTCCGCATCGGGACCCGCTAGCACGATGGATCTGGCGTTCGCTTTGTAATCCACGTCCATCTCGGTCCAGTCGGTGAGATTGGAACTGGTCAGCATCTTCACTTTGCCTGGGATCGGGACGGTGTTGAGCTTTCCGAGCGGTTCCACGGCAGCCAGAAACGCGCGACCTCCGGGAAATAGGGCACAGTCGAAGACACGCCGGTCTTTGGCATGGAACGCCAGATTCGTTTTTCCGGTGGTCAAATCGATTCGATAGACCTCTGACGGCCACTCGAATGACTCGCCGAAACTGAACACCACCATCCCATCGAGCCCCGCCAGCCGCAGCGCCGCGACGTCTCCGAACAACGGAGCGGTGGAGGATCGCCACGTCGCGCCCCCATCCCGGGTTTCGAGTTGAAGTTTTAGGGTCGGGACCTGGCGTCGCTTCACGGCGCGTTCTGGTTCCATCCACGAAGGAAACCGCGGATCGTCGAGGCGTGGCGGAACCGATCCGCCGACGATCAATCCGAGTTTTGGCCCTTCAAAAGCGAGCTGCGAATAGGCGGTGTGCGCGGGATTGCTGGACGGCTTGGCAGCTTCATCCACCGGTATCCAGGTGATTCCGCCGTCGTGCGTTTCGACGACGGTTTTCTGCAACCCGACGCCAAATCCATGCTTTTCGTCGAGAAACCAAACGCGTGTGAGCAGCCCGCCGGGCGGCGTCGGGCCCACCTTCTTATTTGGTTTCTTTTGATTCCCGATCTTTTTCCAATTCCGGCCGGATTCTTCGGTGAACCAAATCCCGTTGTCAGCGACCATCCAGCCGATGGAATCGTTCAGAAAAAACAACGACCGGGGATGATCCTTGAGCGGCTCGGTCGACCAGTGCTGGCCTCCGTCGCTGGTGACGATCGCGGTATAGCGAATCTTGCTGTTCTGTTCAGCGGCGATGGTCCCCACCGCGATGCCGCGCTTGGCGGAGGGGAAGCTTAAGTCTTCGATGAAGAACGTCTCGCGGTTCTGATCGAAAAAATACTGGATGTTCCAGCGTTGCGCGAGCGCGGCCTGAGCGAGCACAAGTGTGCACCACGTCATTTTGCTCAAGAATTTCATTTGCGATTACCCTTGCCGAGCCGGCGACATGACCAGATCGAGCAGGTTCCCTTTGGCGATCGCCGCGGGATCCGCCAGAGCCACCAGGCATCCCACCTGCTCGCCCACGGTGGTCAACAGTTCCATCTCCCCGCCACTGTGGAAGTGCAAGTCGCGATGCTGGACGTTGATCACGCCGGCGACCTGGTTCCGCGCGATCACTGGCGCGGACAGGAAGGCTTCATAGGTGTCCTCGGGCAAATCGGTGAAGCGCCTGAATCGCGGGTCTAAGTAGGACTCCCGCGAAATCGAAAGCAGACGCCGTTCGCGAGCCACCCAGCCGGTCAATCCTTCGCCGGACTTCAAACGCACACGGCCGATGGTCTCGGGTTGGGGGTTGTTGGAGGCGCACAGCACTAATTCCTGGTCCTGCAACAGATACAGCAGGCAGGAGTCGCATTCCATGAACTCCACCACCAGGGAGACGACGCCGTTGAGGGCATCGGCGAGAGTCATCTCACGGACCATGAAGCGGCTGATTTTTTGAAGGAGCCGGAGCTGCTGCTCGGTGTGCTCGAGCTGCCGCTCTAATTCTTTGACGCGGGACACCGGCTACATTATCCCAGATTGCAAGCCGGTTGGGCCAAGATCCACATCCATGGTGAGTTTGGGGTGGGCTGGGGGATGGATTAGACCGTCTACTCGGGCCCTGCTATACCCGTCCTACGCAACTTTATCCTCCTGTGGAAGGTATTTAGCTGATTTAGCCATAGACCGGAATCTGTGAAAGTACTAACGATGATTATGCGGACGTCACGACGGGTCACGGGGAGAAAACGCGAGCGCGGCAACGCCATCATCGAGGGAGCCCTAGTCATTCTTCCCCTGATGGCGATGGGCTTCGCGATGCTCGATTTTCCCTTGGCGATTTTCATTCAGAACACTCTGCGCAGCGCGGTGCGCGAAGGCGTCCGCTTCGCGATCACCCAGCAGACCGGCGCGAACGGCCAGGATGCGGCCATTAAAACCGTGGTTGAGAACAACTCCATGGGGTTCCTGAACGATGCCGATATCAGCTCATCGGTTTCCAGCTTTTCGATCAATTACTACTCCACCAACGCCCTGGGAGCGCTGGTGGCGGTCAACGGAAACGGAAGCAATGCCGGCGGAAACGTAATCGTGGTGTCCGCCACCATCAACCACAAGTTCATGGCTCCGCTGTGGAGTTCCACGGGTCTCATTCCGTTCAGCGCGAGTTCCTCCGACATGATGGAAGCTCCGCCCAACAATATTCCGCCGGCGAGGTGAGCGATGCCGAGATCAACCGTCGAGAAGAACCAAAAGCGATCCTCTGAAAGCGGCAGCGCAATTCTGGAGCTTGCCATTGTGGTCCCGTTCCTGACGGTGCTGTTTTTCGGCTCCACCGGACTGGGGATCATGATGGGCCGGTATATTCAGGCGCAGCAAGTGGCTCGCGATATCGCCCATATGTACTCCGATGGCATCGATTTTTCGCAGACCGCCAACCAGAGTATCGCCGTGCAACTCACCAGCGGCACAGGCATGACGGCGACGGGCGGCAACGGCGTGGTGATTCTCTCGAAAATCCAGACGGTGTATCAGGCCGATTGCGCGGCGGCCAATATCAGCAATGGCAATTGTGTCAATGCGACCCTGCCCGTGTTCACGCAACGTGTGGTGGTAGGCAACGCCGGACTGCACGCCAGCAATTACGGCACCCCGGCGGCAGCCATTCTGGACCCGGCCGGCAACATCGCGCCCACCGTCTACATGCAGAACACCAACTCCACCGTGCGGACCAGCGGCTTCGAAGCCCAGCTCGACAGTGCGGTGTTGCGAGGAACCGGGACTGCTGCCACGCCTCCCGCGCAGGCGCAGGGCGAGGTCGCTTTCGTGTGCGAGGTTTTCTTTACTTATCCGGATATCGGATTCCTGGGTTTCTCAACGCAGGGCGGAGCGTACGCCCAATTTATTTTCCACTAGAGGTGACTCGTGAGACCTCCAAGATTAAGCAGGGAAAGCGGCATTGCGGTGTACGTCGCAGCCGCCATGCTGGTGCTGATCGTCCCCATGGTGGGGCTGGCCATCGATTCGACGCTGCTGTACATCGTGAAGACGCGCTTGCAGGGCGCGGTCGACGGTGCCGCTCTGGCGGCGTCCCGATCGCTAGCGCGCGGGGCCGACGGCACCACACAAAGGACAGCCGCGGTCGCCTCGGCCCAGACCTACGTCATGTTGAACTACCCCAGCGGCTACTTTTTCGGCAATAACATCGTCATCGACTCAACCAACGGAATCAATATCGATTTGAGCATCGCTAATCAGAGGACCATCACAGTCACGGCAAGCGTGGTCGAGCCGACGCTGTTCATGCGCTGGCTCAACTTTAGCTCGACCACGGTAGTGGCGAGCGCGCAGACGGTTCGAAAAGACGTCAACGTGGTTCTGGTCCTGGACCGTTCCGGATCGATGACCGCCAGCGGATCCTGCAATCCGATGAAAGCCGCGGCGATCAACTTCGTGCAGAATTTCGCACCAGGCCGCGACAACGTAGGGATCGTGACCTTTGCCACCAGCGTGGTGGTGCAAATGCCCCTCACACAGACGTTCAAGGCGTTCGATCACACGGGAACCGGCATCGACCCCCAGGTGGCTATCAACGGAATGCAATGCCAGGGTTCCACCAGCAGCGCCGCCGCGCTGTGGAACGCTTACAACCAGCTGGCCAATTTGAACCAGCCCGCCGCGTTGAACTATATCGTGTTTTTCACCGACGGCGAGCCGACCGGTATCGACGCCTATATGCCCATTACAGCCGCGAGCCCCTGCTCGGCGGCAACCACGGCAACCAGCACGACGCCTGGAATGATCGCGGGGTATGGCGGCAAATACATTCGCGGGATGTACGCGACCTTCACCAATAATTCCGCCTTCATCGGAAATGCATACTACAGCGGGGTTGCGAACTCCGATGGCACGCCGCCTGCCAGCACGCTGCCGTCGGTCAACGATCAGGTGGTGGCGCCCAACTCCACCGGCTGCGCCTACGCGGCGAACTTCACCAACGGGAGCCCATCGCTGACTATCAGCGACTTCCGCGGACTGCCGCTTCAGGATGTGTACGGCTCTTCCACCAACACGGGGTTTCAGGCCATCACGCTCAACGCCGCAGGTTGGATCGACATCGGGAACCACCTGAACGGAATCCCGCTGGCGCTCAATGCCGCCGACGATGCTGCCCGCCGCATCCGCAATGGCACCGTCAGCACCATGACGGCCGACCCGGTAAACAATCCGATCCCCAATCGCGGGCTGAACGGCGTGATCATCCATAGCATCGGTCTGGGCAACGCGAATCCTCCCTTGCCGAACGATGGGATCTTCCTAAACCGGGTAAGCAATACGGTGCTCAGCCAGACCTACGACAGCACTAAAGGCTCGGGACGCTTCATCTACGTCCAGGAATCTTCGGATTTGGGCAGCGCCTTCAACCAGATCGCTTCCGAAATTCTGCGTTTGGCCAAATAGCAGGCAATCCGACAGGCCCCGGCGGCTCGTAGTAGTGTTTAGAAAGATGTTTCTAAAGCTGCTCGCTGCTGGGTTGGTGTATAGCGTCCTGCAGGTGGTTTTACGCTTTAAGGACGACGCCGACCTCGCCCGTCGCCTCAAAGCGCGGGACCCCCATGCCATGGCGGACTTGTACGACCGCTATGGACGCCTAGCCTACTCCATGATCCTTCGCGTGGTCCGCAACTCCGCCGTGGCCGAGGATCTGGTGCAGGAGACGTTTCTGCGGGTGTGGAATCGCGCGCAATCCTTCGATCCGCAACGGGGGGCTCTGGGACCCTGGATTCTGACTGTCGCGCGGAACCGCGCCATTGATTACCTGCGTTCGGTGGATGGCCGCATGTCGTCGGGAGCCCTGGATCTGGACCGTTTGGAACATCCGGGGCTGTTCTCGGATTTTGAGGACAGCGCGCTGTCCATCGACCGGGCGCGGCGGCTGAAGGCCGCGTTCGAAAAGCTGAATCCCCATCAGCGCATGGTGATCGAACTGGCCTATTACGAAGGACTTTCGCAATCTGAAATGGCGGATCGCATGAAGCAGCCGCTGGGTACTGTCAAGACCTGGGTTCGAAGCGCCCTGAAGGCCTTGCGTGAAGATCTGTCGGAGGCAGTCAGCGCATGACCTGCGACGAGCTGAAAGACGTGTACGAACTGTACGCGCTCGGTCAACTGGACGGCGAGGAAAAAGAGGAAGCGGACGCTCATCTGGACCGCGGCTGCGCGGTCTGCCAGAGTAGCCTCAACCAGGCGCTGGCCTTGAACGCGGTAGTGCTGACGACGTCTCCGGATGCGAAGCCGCCTGCCCGGCTGCGCCACCGGGTGCTGGCGTCGGTGGGCATCGAACGGAGGCGCTGGGGCTGGGCCGCGGGGCTGGCCGCCGCGTGCATGCTGGTGGTCGCGCTGTGGCTGGGCGTACAGGAGCAGAATCGCAAGGCCGAGCTGGACGCCGCGCGGCAGACTTTGATGCGGGTCCAGGGCGATCGCGACCGGATGCTTGAAGCGTTCCGGTTCCTGAATCAACCGGAAACCCGGCAGGTGGGCTTTCAGAAGGGCCCGCGTGGAAACGTGTTCGTGAATTCCCGCAGCGGAGTCCTGATAATCGCAACGAATCTTCCGCCACTGACGCCGGGACGTATTTTCCAGATGTGGCTGATCCCGAAAGGCGGGGCGCCCAGACCGGCGGGATTGTTCACCGCGGGCGCATCGGGTGACGCGTTCCATATTTTGTCGGGTCCTGTAGACATCGCCGCGCTTGGAACGGTCGCGGTCACCGTGGAGCCCGAGGCCGGCTCCGCCGCGCCCACAACAACGCCGATTATCGCGGTACCGGTCGCGTTCTAAGAACCCGTTTTAGCCACGAATTCACACGAATGGACACGAATAAAGATTCGTGTGTATTCGTGTGCATTCGTGGCTAAAAGCTCAGTCACTTCGTTTCACAATCGAAAAGCCACTCGCAATCAACACATTGACGTCTCTCCCAGCGCTGCACCAGTTGTTGTCCCCCAACATGAAGCCACATGCGAATTGCGCTTCTCAGGCATCCCGGGTTCACGGCGCTCAGCATCGCGACACTCGCGGCGGGACTTGGATTGATCGCGGCTCTGGCGAGCGTGGCCGATGCGATCTTCTTTCGTCCGTTGCCCGTCGCTCGGCCGGGCGAAGTCGTGAGAATCTTCACTGCGACGCGGGAACAGCCGCTGGGCTTCGTTTCATTCCCTGACTTCGAGGATTTTCGCAGGGACTATCCCGCAGTCGCGCAAACCCAGGTATTGATCGCTGTTGGCGATCCGCCGATACGCATGGGGCTCGCAGTCACACCGGATTATTTCGACGTGCTGGGCGTCGCTCCCGGGTCAGGGCGGAATTTCAGGCCCGAGGACGCTGGCGCCCCGGTGGTCACGCTCGCGTATTCGTTCTGGCGTGCGAATCCCCAGGCGATCGGCAGCGTCATCCGGCTGGGGCGGACTTCGTTCACCGTGATCGGCGTCGCGCCAGAAGATTTCGGACTCGACCGGTTCATTCACGAGGATTATTACGTCTGCACCGGCGCTTTTGCCGCGGGCTTGCTGCCCGTTCACTTCGCGATCATGCCGCGCATCGATGCTCGCGTGGCACTGTCGATTGTTGTGGCGGCCATGGTGTGCGGAGCGGCAGCGGCTCGAAGCAAACCCATGGCCGTGCGGACTCGATGGCGCGGCGCACTGGTGACGGTCGAGATCGCTCTGGCTTCCCTGTTGATCGCTTCAGACGCCATGCTGCTCGAGAGAATCGCGAGAACGCGAAACATCGATTTGGGGTATCGAACCGAGGGTGTGTTTGTCGCCGTTATCGATCCGGCGCAGGCGGGTTACGACGAAGTCCGCGCGCGCGCTTTCTATGCCGAGCTGATTGAAAGAATCCGGCATCTGCGCGGCGTCTCCGGAGTTGCATTGGCGCAATCGGTTCCGCTGGCCTATACCGGCGCGCAGCGCGAGATTGCCATCGAAGGCGAGGCTGAAACGGTCGCCGTTTGGATGAACGTCGTCACCGAGGATTACTTCGATCTGATGCGTATGCGTCCGCTCGCGGGCCGCGTGTTCGATCGGCGCGACACGGCCGCCGGCTTGCCTGTCGCCGTGGTCAATCAGGAGCTGGCGAAGCGCTGCGGAATCGGGTGCTCGTTCCGGATGAACGGACATGCCGTCAAAGTGGTGGGCGTGACGCCGAGCGCACGCTACTTTCAGATCGGCGAGCCGCCGCGTCCCTTTTTCTATTTGCCGTTCTCGCAGAACTATGCCTCGCGAATGGCGCTGCATGTGGATGGTGGCGCGCCCAGCGAGATTCTCAACGCGATCCGTCAACAAGACCCCGGGCTACCGGTCAGCGAGGCGCGCATGCTCGCGGACTATGCCCGTCAGGGAGCTATGTTCCACGCGCGAATCGCCAGCTATACGATCGGGGCGGTCGGGATCGGCGGGCTGATTCTCGCCCTCGCGGGACTGTACGGCCTGGTTTCCTGCGATGCGGCGCGGCGCAGACGCGAAATTGGCATTCGAATGGCGCTCGGCGCACAGCGAATCGTGGTAGTCCGCGTGTTGTTCGCAAAATTCTTCTGGCGATCCCTTGCATCCGCTAGCGCGGGCTCGGCTGCGGCGATCGCATGCGCACCTTCTCTTGCGACCGTGTCGGGCGCGGACAACCTGAAGGTATGGCCAGCGGTCATCTCAGCGGGACTCGTATTGGTCCTCAGTTTGTGCGCGGGATTGATTCCAGCATGGCGCGCATCGGGCATCGATCCAGCCTTAGTCCTGCGGCAAGACTAATCGCTTCTACTTGAGGATCACGAACTTCGCGTTCCGGTAGAGGTCTGATCTCGGATTTCCCCTATACGATGCGGCTAGCAGAAGGGAGCCAATCAATGGGAGATCCAATCATCATTTTTCCGCCAGTGCCGTAGGACCTGTCTGACAAGTGGTACCGGTATACGTCCGGTACCCTTAATTCTTTCGCGCTAGGAGGGAAATTCTGTTACTATCCTAGCGCCTGAGTTCGACGTGGATTTGCAATGGGTACCTTTATCCGGTGCCTTTGTATGATCCTCACGCTATCGATGGCCGGCTCGCGTCCGACGGCCGCCATCCGGAACGGTACGTTTGAGTCCGATCCGTGGTGGGGCACAAGGGAAGCACAGGAAATCCGGCGAGCGTTCGACGAATCGCGCAAGTCTGGAGATTTCGTTTCTCTGGAGCGTGCCGCGCAGCGCGCGTCGGATCTCGCTTTGCGCCGTCAAGCACTGATTCCCGCAGCGCGCTACCTAATCTACTTAGGCGGCGCCCGCATGGCGCTGTTTCACTATCGGGCTGCGCTGGATGCGTTTCTGAAGGCCCGCGACCTGGCGGATCGAGCGGGAGACCGCTTCGATTCCGCGGCCATTGCCGGGAATCTTTCCACCCTTTTCCTGGAAATGTCGGACATGGATTCCGCGCTGCGGCTCGCTCAACAGGCGTATCTGCAAACGCAGCCGCTGCGTCATCCGCCTTTCGAGCAGCATGTAGTGCTGCAACTCGGGAAGCTGTACGCGCTCTCGGGAGATGGCCGTGCCGAGGCAATGTTTCGCGAAGGCATCGAGGCGGCGCGTATTCACGGCGACTCCGGGCAGGAAGCTCGTGGGTGGGATCTGCTGGGCGAGCAGTGGCTCCGGCATGGCCAGTTGAATGATGCCGAACGCGCGTTCACGGAAGGCTTTCGCATCCGCAAACTTTCTTATAGGGCCGATTTGCCTTTCTCCTATGGACGATTGGGAGCGTTGCGTCTGGCGCAGGAGCGACTGGACGAGGCTGAGCGGTTTACAGACGAGGCGATCCTGGCCGGCCAGCACGTCGATTCCGCATTCCCCAGCTTCCGGTTGAAACATCAGCGAGGTGAAATCCACGTTGCGCGCGGGGAAATCGACCGAGCGCTGGTGGACTTCGAGAGCGCGGCGGATCTCGCCACACAATGGCGCCGGGAAACGTTACCGGCGAACTCGACGCTGACGGCGACCAATATCGAGCTCGAAAAAAGGGTATTTGATTCCCTAGTGGAAACCGCGGCGCACCTGGCGGTGGAGCGCAGCGACCGGCGTCTTGCGGCGGAATCCTTTCAAGCGCTTGAAGAGAATCGTGCAGCGAGTCTGCGTCAGGCTCTGGCACGGGGCGGAACCTGGAAAGAACGGCTTCCGGTGAGGTATTGGGACGTATTGGGCGAGCTTCGCGCCGAACAGGCTCGGTTGATGCGCGTGGGGCTGGGCAATAGCGTCGCGCTGCAGGATGCCAAAGTGAAACTCAGCGAAATGGAGTCCAAAACAGAACAGCATATTTTTGTGAACAAAAACGAGAATATCCACACTCAGAGTTCACTTATACATATTCAACAGGTATTAAGGGGATCCGACCTGCTTCTCAGCTTCCACCTGGGAGAGAAGGAATCCTACCTCTGGGCGGTAACGAGCGGGACTCTGGCGCTGTACAGACTGGCGCCCGCCGGTGAGCTTCGGAGGATGATCCGGAGCTTTCGCGAGGCAGTTCGCGAAGGCCGGCCCGAGGCGGCGGAATCCGGCGAGCGGTTGTGCAGAGAGCTGTTCGGCGGATTAAGCCCGGCGGAAGTTGGTAAACACGCGTGGCTGCTGTCAGTGGACGACGAGTTGTTTGAGGCCCCACTCGCCGCGTTGGTGACGGAGCAGAAGGGTAGTCAAGTGACGTATTTAATGGAGCAGCATTCGCTCCAACTTGTGCCAGGCGCGCTGTCGCTGGCGCGGGAGCAGGCGCCGCGTGCAGGCGGCGGACTGCTAGGGGTAGGAGATCCGATTTACAACGTTGCCGACCCGCGCTGGCGGCGGCCCTTTTTCCAAGGTTGGTTCGCGGCGACGACGGCCCCAGAGTTGAGCCGGTTGGTCGCCAGCGGCGATGAAGTGCGTGCGATCGCACGAAGCTGGGGGCGGCAAGCGGTGGTGCTGGCAGGCTCCAATGCGACGCGGGAGCGGTTCCAGCAGGAGCTGGAGCGCCATCCGTCGGTGATGCATCTGGCGACGCATGTGGTCACTCCGCCGGAACGGCCGGGGCAGGCGATGATCGCGTTCGGACTGGATCCGCATGGAACACAGCAGTTCCTGACCACGGCAGATGTCGCCATGCTACAGGTTCCCGGGGCGGTGGTCACGATGACGGGTTGCAGCACCGGAACGGGCGAGATCCGCCCGGGTGCGGGGTTGCTCGGCCTGGCGCGGGCCTGGCAGATGGCCGGAGCCAGCACCGTGGTCACCACAAGTTGGCCCGTTCGCGATACGGAGGGCGAACTATTCGCCGCCTTCTACGGCCATCTTCATCAACTTCCGGGATCGGTTCCCGCGTCCGAAGCGCTGCGGCAAAGCCAGGTGGAGATGTTGCGTTCGGGGACCTGGCGCGGCTCGCCGGGGTACTGGGGGGCTTATCAGGTCACGGGAGGCGGGCGATGATCCAGTTTAAAGTACGGACTCGCGAAGATCACGCCTATCCCATGGAGCCCTACGAAACGTGGGCCACGCTGGTGGAGCGTATCCGAACCGGCGAGACCGACGGCATGGAGGAGTTGTATCAACTTTTTTCCAAAGGGATCCGTTTCTATTTGTGCCGGCAATTGGGATCGCAGGAACTGGATGACAAGGTCCACGACACGTTCGTGGTGGTTGTGCAGGCGATCCGGCGGGGAGAGCTGCGCGAACCTGAACGGCTGATGGGATTTGTCCGCACCATTGTCCGGCGGCAAGTGGCCGCCCATATCGACCGGGTGGTGCACTTGCGACGCGAGCAACTCGACATGGAATCGACCGCGCGGATCGCCGATCCGACCACGAACCCTGAAGAAACGGCCATCTTCCGCGAGCGATTGGCGCTGATAAAACGCGTCTTATCAGAGCTTTGCGACCGGGATCGGGAGATCCTGACGCGCTTCTATCTGAGGGAGCAGGGGCACCACCAGATCTGTTCGGAAATGGAGCTGACCGAGACCCAATTCAGGTTGCTGAAGTCGCGCGCGAAGTCCCGCTTTGGAGAGTTGGGCAAAAAAAGACTGTCTCAACGGACCTTGAGTCCAGTTTTTGTGAGAACTTCGCCGAGGCTTTCCCACTAAGGAACTGAAGTTCCTGATTCGGAACGGCGGCCCTGTTCGGGCATGTGGGGATTAGGCACCGGTGCAAGCAGGTCTCCAGTTCGGCGCACACATTTCGGAAGAAGTGCTGGAGAACTACGCCTTCCGCCGGCTTCCCGAAATCGACGTCGAAGCGATTGAGGAGCACCTGCTGGTTTGCTCCCGCTGCCAGGAAGCGTTGGGTCAGATCGACGAATATATTGCACTGATGAAAGAAGCGGTTGTCGCGCCGGATGTGCCGGTGGTCGCCGAGCCGGTACGGATCCCAAGACGTTACGTCGTGGCCGCGGCGGCAGCGGCGGTGCTGGCATTGGGGCTCTTTTTTCCGAGAGGCACGCCGCTTCCGGCCGAAAGCGTGAGGCTGGCGGCGTTTCGGGGCGTCGAGATGGCCCACATCCACGCGGGCCGGCCCGCGGATTTTCGCATTGAGGTTCCCGATCTTGAGCCGGGTCTGTATCGCATCGACGTGGTGAACGAAACCGGGCGAGTCCTATGGACCGGAACCGCTAGAGCGGCGAACGGACAAATATCCGTACATGAGCCGAAGGCGTTGAATCAGGGCGTGTATTGGGTGCGGCTGTATTCTCCGGAAGGGCGAATACTGCGGGAGTTCGGGCTGCAAGGCGACTGAATTGAGAACTAGAACGCGATCAGGGGATCGCGTGCGGACCAGGGGGTCCGCCCCCCGCGAGCCACGCACGGAACCAGGTGCGAAATTCTTCCAGGCGCTGGCATTCGTCGCGGCCTAAGGGCGAGGCGTGGGGACCGGTCCTGATGCCACGGACGGCGGCGGCCTCCCGCAAGGCGATAGGGAACGGAAACGCCATCGCGCGATCGATGAAATCGGCTAGACGAGCATCGAGCGCCGAAGTGTCATTTCCTGCGCGCGCCGCGCGGTCGATGGCGACCAGCAGCTCAGGAACGACGCTCGCAACACCGGAAATCGCGCCCATGGCTCCGGCGCGCGCTGCGCGGCTATACATGGTATCCGCACCGACGAAGACTTTCGCCGAAGCGCGCTGAAGCTCGACGAAGTCCTCCCATCGTCCGGAGGAATCCTTGATGCCGTCAAAGGCGTGGCGGGCGAGCAGATCGAGAGAAGTGGAGATTTTCAAGTCGCTGGTAAAGGGAGGGATGTTATAGAGGTACAGCGGTCCTTTCACTTGCGCGGCGAACTCCAGCATGTAAGCGCGAATGGAATCCTGGCTGTAGCGGTAATAATACGGCGGCATGATGAGCACGCCGGCGGCTCCAGCGTCCAGGGCCTGCTGGGCGATGGCGATGGAACCGTCGAGAGTGGAATGCGATGCGTTGACCAGAACGGGCACACGGCATCGTTTCGCCACCATGGCGGCCAGGCGCGTACGATCCTCAGGAGTGAAGTGGAGAAATTCTCCAGTTGAGCCGAAGAGCGCGATTCCATCCACGCCGTGGGATTCCAGAAAATCCATCAACTCGAGCGCGGCGGCGATGTCGATGGCGACTTCATCGGCGCGCCGCGGAGTAATAGCGGCGGGATAAATCATATTCGGACGCGAAGGGACGCGAAGGAACCCGAATTCTTATCGGGCCGCAGTGTTGCCTTCCTTAGCGTAGACCTTGGTTACGGGCAGCATGATTTTCGAACGGCCGTCGAGCACTACGGTATTGGTCGCTTTGACGGCCTGATCGTAGCTCTTCACAGGGTCCCAGGTATTCGAATGCCGCTCGAAACGAGGGGAGTTGCTGCTCTGCACGTGGACCGCGATCTTATGGCCTGTGTTGAAGACGAGAGCGGTCGACCAAAGGTCGACTGTAATGGGATAGACCTTGTTCTTTTCGACGTGCTCGGGCTGGAGCGTGCTTTTCCAGTAGCGCAAGCGGAAAGCGCCGTCGAGCACCAGGGCTTCGTAACCGTTCGGATAGACGTCGACGAGCTTGACCATGAAATCAGTATCTTCGGCGTCGGTGGAGACGGCGAGCTCCGCCTTGATAGGTCCGGTAATTTCGAGTGGCTGTTTGAGGGCTTCGGTTTCAAACTTCAGAACGTCGGCGCGGGTGCCGATTTTGCGTTGATCCATGGGGCCGCGATCCATCATCAGATTGTTGCCACCGATCGCTGGCACGGGATCCTTCGGGTCGTACACGTAGGAAAGCTTGGATTCACCGGACGGCTTTGCAGCGGCGAGAGTGTGCGCGGAGGTCAGGTAATATGCGGTCGCTGTGGATGCCGGAGGCCAGGAGGCGGCAGTGCGCCACTGATTGCCGGGCGCGGATTTGTCGAATGTGTCGCCCATGACGAAATAGCGAACCGGGGGTTCCTTCATGATGCCGTTGTCGACGCCCTTGAGCCAGCGGTCGAACCAGCGCATCGTGTCGCCCGCATTGAGATTGCCGGCTTCGGCGGGGTACTTCAGATCGCCCTTCAGTACCCCGTGCCCGAAAGCTCCCATCATGAGCTTCTGATTGCCGCGCGCGCCGGCGCCGCCGTGCTCCTGCAATCCGACGAATGCGTCGATGTTGCCTTGCAGGAAAATGTCGTACCAGCCGCCGACGTTGTACATGGGGATGTTGATTTTTTCGTAGTAATTCCGCATATCCTGGCGGCGGGCTTCATCGTCGTAGATGCGAATGATGGGACGCGGGACATCGGCCGGGGCTACACCCTGGCCACGCAGCCATTCTTCGTTGAGGTTCAGCAGGAACACGCCACCCGGATAATTGGAGTGGATGAAACGCGATCCGGTGGCCACGTTGACGAATCCAGTGACCAGATGCGGCGGGGCGGCCATGGCGGCGAGATCGGTGGCGATACCCATCGCCGAAGGTCCCACCATGCCGACTTTCCCGTTCGACCATGGCTGTTTCGCGATCCACTCGACGGTGTCGTAGCCATCTTCCATGTCAGTGACGAAGGCCGCGTATTTGCCCTCCGATTTGAATTTTCCACGGGAGTCCTGAACCACGCGCACATATCCGTTTTGCAGGAATTCCTTGTGGGTGGCGGGTCCATACATCATGTCCTTACCGTACGGGGTACGGGTGAGCACAACGGGCCATGGACCTTGACCCTCCGGAAGGTAAATGCTGGTGGCGAGACGAACGCCATCGCGCATGGGGACCATTTCTTCACGAGTATTCTGCGCCAACGCGGGCAGAAAAACGATCAGGGGCATCGCCAGAGTGAAACGCCGCATGAGGATATGATACTCGAGCTTCGCGTCCGGGTGAGGATTACCTGGTCCACACCCCCTAAACATTTCCAAAGATTGCGTCGAATAACCAACTAAGATGAAACACCTATTGATTTGGGCTCTTCTGGCGCCAGGAATTGTCCGCGCGGCTGATCCCAAAGTCGCGGAGTGTTTCAAGGTGAACGCGCTGCTCAAAATGGATGGCGATTATTACTGGGCGGATTGGAGAAACAGCTGCCCGTATACCATCGACTCGGTGTATGTGGCGGTGGAGTTCGCGGATCATCTGGGAAAGCGCGTGGGAGAGGGGCTGATGGCGCTGCATCTGGTGATGCCTGGTTTGCAACGGGTGATCCGATTGAGTGCGCCGCCGACTTCGGCTAGCTTCGAACGGATCGTCGTGAGAAAAATCACGACGGATCTGGAACAGGCGATGCATTTGTCCGCGAGTGCAGCTCCGCCGAAAGAGATTCCGATGGTAAGTGCTCAGCATTAGTAAACTGCCGTAGCGGCACGCAAAAGTGCGTGCGCCACAGCGTGATCATCAATCGGCGCTGACAGCGATTACGTTCTTAATTCCCGGCGATTTCCCTGCCAGCGGGTCGGCCGCCTGATCGAGAGGAAAGCGCCTGGTGATGAGGGCACGGATCGCATCCGGCCAGCGTTCGACAAACACGCCGATATCGGAGATTGCGTGCTCGAAATGGACGGGCGCAGCATTGATGGTCCCGAAAATGATTTGATTTTTCAAGACGTGATTGCGCATCAGAGCGTCCGTATCCACCGGGATGGGTCCTCTTCCTCCGGGGAATCCGGTAAAAATGAATACGCCGTTCAAGCCCAGATAACGGATCACTTCGAAAGCCAACGCCGACGCTCCGGCGGCCTCATAGACCACGTCGATATTGCCCATCTGACCGGCGAGCGTCGGCACATCGGTGGTTTCCGCATGCACGAACTTGGCGCCAATGCTGGTGACCAGTTGTTCTACGTTGGCGGCGCCCCACGTTCGCGAATACACCGTGGTATTGAAGCCTTCGAGCACCAGCTTCATCGCGCCCAGCAGACCGACCGGTCCCGCGCCGAGAACCAGGGCGTTGCGTCCCTGCGCGGGCGGTTCGCCGGGCTCAGGAGCAAGAACCCAGGGCAGGCGCCGCTGGACTTGCCACAACTGCGTGACCGCTTTTTCGGCAATGGTCAGCGGCTCGACAAGAACCGCGACGTCGCGAATCGCGCGCGGCACCGGATTCAGGTACTGTTCCTCTTCCACCACGAATTCGGTCATGTAGCCGTGGCGGCGAATGATGCCGCGCTCGGAGTAGAGACCGGTATAACAGAAATCCTGGCGGCCGGCGCGGCAGGCGATGCAGTGCGGGTCGGGACAAGGGCGGCGCACGGTGGCGACAGCGAGATCCCCGCGCTTCAGGTGCGTGACTTTCGGTCCGGTTTCGATGACTTCGCCGAGCGATTCATGGCCGATCACCAGGTACGGAGAACCATCCGGCGGCGTGCCGAATTGAAAGGTCACGATTTCTTTGTCGGTGCCGCAGATGCCGACGTCCAGCATGCGCAGTTTGACTTCGGTGGGCGAAGACAGACCTGGCTCGGGATGATCGATGAGGTCGACGCGGCGGTCTGCGGGAAAAACGGCGACGGCTTTCATTGTACAGGCGGTTTAGGCTCGATTCTAACCACATAATATGGCGTTGTGGTGAACGGGTCAGGCTCGAACCATCCGCCGCTTTCGCGATTGAGAATTTCGAAATAGTAAATGAGATCGGAATCCGTTGGAGGAATGGTGAAGCTGACCGACGCGGCGGCGGGTTTTTCGATGGTCTTGGTCGCGGTTGAGGTCAATGGACGGTAGTGCAGCCGAACGCTGATCGCGCTTCGTGAATTGATTTGAAGCGTGACTTCGATGGGCTCATCGATCTTCGCCGACTTGACGGGTGTGTGCGTAATCTGCGGGCGCGGCTGCACGTTGGGTAGAGGCGCGGGGCGGCCGGAGAGTTCGGCATCGTAGGAGGCTTGCAGTTTTTCCGCGCGATCGCGCGCCATCCTGCCGAGCAACTGAAAATCGGATATCTTCGAAGGCTCGAGTTGAGAAGCGACCGTGTGGAGCAATGCGATGGTTTCAGCGGGGCTGCGTTTAGCGGACGCTCTTCCCGCCACGACGTTATCGACGGCCTCTGCAATGGAGGCGATCCAGTCATTTGCGCGTATTTCCGAGGACGCGATCTCTAGGGCGGCATGCGCGGCGGCCTTAAATTCCGGAAGATCTTCATCATGCGGCGGTCTGGTCAGCGGATCGTAGGCGGTGCGGCCGAAGATGAAATAGAAAAGCGTGTGCTGCTCGAAGTCGCGCGGAAGATCGATATCGAATCCGGGCGGCCACGATGGCGGATCGAAACGCACAGCGATCCCGGCCTCCTGCGCGGCTTTGACCAATTCAGGTTCCGGATCCAGCGCGACGCGGCGGCCGGCGGAGAGCAGCGGTTTGAACACCAGGCCTTGGTACGCGTCGAGATCGTGCGAGGTATTGCGGATCTGCACGGTCCGGATGAGCGGGCATGCGGCAAGAATCTTATCGAGCGCGGCGTCGGGCTGGTGAGCCCAGAGCGCCAGTGTGAAATCGACGGCATAATCGGCTGCGGCCTGGGAAATCGCACGCAGCTTCTGGAGGTCGCGCGGCGGTTCGATGAAAATGAGCGTGAAGCGGTTGAAGCGGTCCCGCGCCAGAGTTTGAAAATAGGCGCGCCAGCGTTCGTCATCGAAATCGGCGGCGTGGGCGAACAGGCGGACGCCACGGATGGGGGTCGCGGGTGCGGCATGGACCTGTTTCAAGCGGCCGGTTGCGCGGATTTCCTCGGCGGCTTCGAGCAGACCGTACATCAAGCCTCGCAGATCGCCGCCGGTGACGTGCGCGCCGCCGTACTTATAGGGTTCGATGCGATAACTTTCGGGAGGATCGAGCGTGACTTCGTACTTGACCTTCCACTTGAGATTGCGGGCGGCGACCGCGGACTTGAATTCGGCGACACCGAAATCGATGGGACCGGCGCAAGCCAGCACGGCAAAACAAGTAAGGATGAAGAAAAGGGGGGCGGACCCCCTGGTCCGCGGCCGATCCCCCGATCGGCCTTTTCGACCCGCGACCGGCGCGATCAGGGGATCGCGCGCGGACCAGGGGGTCCGCCCCCCATTGGCATACACGGTTCTAGTCAACGACGGCACTCCAGCCTCTTCTTGATAGATCCCAATAGATGATGGCACCGCCGGCCAGGCCCGCGGCGAGAAGCGCGAGACCGATCCCGGTTTCGTGTAGAAGAAGTTTGCCGGTGCCGAACAGGACGCCGTAGATCAGGACGCATCCCGCGATCCAGTCGAGCAGGTTCGACAAGCCGTCGCGCGCGGGTTTAACGTCAGGTCTGAGCCGCGCGACGGGACCCCAGCCCATCGACGAGGGGCGCGTGCGTGCGTAGAACGCGGTCAGTACGTTCTCAGGCTCGGGCTTGGTGAGAAACGTCGCGGCGAGCCAGACCACCGTGGTGATCGCGACCGTGATGATCATGATCCAGGCGAAATCGACGGGCTTGTCGGTATCCAGGCCAAAACCTTTTTGTAGGGTGGCGGAGACGACGAACGCAGAGATCATCGCGGTAACTTCGCTCCAGGCATTGATCCGCCACCAATACCAGCGCAGCAGCAGCACGCTGCCGGTCCCGGCTCCGGTGACCACCAGCAGTTTCCATGCGCCCGCGATCGAATCCATGTAAAACGTGACGACGGCAGAGATCAGCGTCAGGAGTACGGTAGCGATCTGCGAAGCCGTAACGTAGTGATGGTCCGTGGCATCCGGTTTCAGAAAGCGGCGATAGAAATCGTTGACCAGATAGCTTGCGCCCCAGTTGAGCTGAGTGGCGATGGTCGACATGTATGCTGCTGCGAAGGCCGCGATCATCAGGCCGCGGAGTGAGGGCGGAAGATACGTGATCATTACGCGAATGTAGCCCGTCTCCGGTTTTTCAAGACCAGGGAAAAGAATCAGGGAGGTGAGAGCGACCAGAATCCAGGGCCACGGGCGCAGCGCGTAGTGCGCGATGTTGAACCATAGCGTGGCGAGCAGCGAGTTTTTTTCGTCCTTCGCGCTGAACATGCGTTGGGCGATATAGCCTCCGCCGCCAGGTTCGGCTCCGGGGTACCAGGTCGCCCACCAGTTCAAGGAAATGTAGACCAGGAAGGTGATCAGCGGCATCCAGGCGGAGTTCATATCGGGCACGAAATTCAGCACGCTACCCTGATTGCCGCGCGTTGCGTCGAGCAGCAGGAGCTTCGCTTTCATTGCATCGATTCCGCCGACGGCTTGGACGGCGAACACGGCGAGCGCGATGACCATGCTCATTTTGATCACGAACTGGAACATGTCGGTGACCAGTACGCCCCACAGGCCGCTGAGTGCGGAAATGAACGAGGTCAACACGATCATGCCGATCACGATGGTGAGCGCCTGGAGTTTCGTTACTCCGAGAACGAGCATCAGAATGTCGACCATGGCTTTGTTCACCCATCCGAGGATGATGCAGTTGATGGGAATGCCGAGGTACAGCGCGCGGAATCCGCGCAGGAATGCCGCGGGTTTTCCGGAGTAGCGAATTTCGGAGAACTCGATGTCGGTCATGACTCCGGATCGGCGCCACAGACGCGCATAAAAAAAGACGGTGAGCATGCCGCTAGCGACGAAACACCACCACAGCCAGTTCCCTGCGATTCCCCCGACTGCGACCATTCCGGTCACGGCCAGGGGCGTATCGGCGGCGAACGTGGTTGCGACCATCGAGGTTCCGGCGAGCCACCAGGGAATATTGCGGCCGCCCAGGAAGAATTCGCTGACATTTTTGCCGGCGCGGGCCTTGTAGTAGAAACCGATGGCGAGGTTGAACAGGAAGTAAAGCGCGACAACGGCCCAATCGAGGGAGGTGAGTTGCACTGAATGGGCATTATACCGTGAGGCTTCCACTGGGCTTCAGATCGTGGTCTGGACTCAACTATGTGGGGCCGCTCGTCGGCCTCTTTTCGAGCGAAGACTAGCCCGCCTGAAAGCGGGATCGCCGGCACGACTGCCGGCCCCAAACCTACGTGATTTCGGGTGTGTATGTAGCTTTCACGGGGGATGGTAAGGGCGGCGCGCAATCCTTATTATGAAGAGCAGATGGGCAGCCGGTTGAGGATTGTTGTGTACTGCGTGTTGGCGGGCGGCGCCGGGGTGCTGGTCGGCTCACGGGCCTGGACCTCCTATTTCCGCGCACCAGCCGTGGTGGCGGCGCCGGCGACGACGGCCACCAATGCCACCACGCGAGCGATTCAGACCAGCTTCGCTCCGATCGTAGACAAAGATCTTCCCGCGGTGGTCAATGTGTCCTCCTCGAAGGTCGTGCGATCGAACGGCAACGACATGCCGTTCATGATGGACCCGTTCTTCCGCCAGTTTTTCGGCGATGATTTCGGACGTCAGTTGCGCACGCCGCGGAAACAATATGAACGGGGACTTGGATCAGGCGTCATCGTTCGCGGCGACGGCTATATCCTGACCAACAATCATGTGATCGATGGTGCGACCGATATCACCGTCACGCTGCTCGATAAGCGTGAATTCAAGGCCAAAGTGGTCGGTGCAGATTCGAAAACCGACATCGGTGTGCTGAAAGTGGACGCGAAGGATTTGCCAACGCTGGCGTTCGCGGATTCGTCGAAGGTCCGGGTCGGCGATATCGCGCTGGCCATGGGGCAGCCGTTCGGGCTGGGCCATAGCGTCACCATGGGAATCATCAGCGCGAAAGGCCGCAACGGTCTGAACATCGAAGGGTATCAGGATTTCATCCAGACCGACGCGGCGATTAATCCCGGCAATTCGGGTGGCGCGCTAGTGGACTTGCAGGGTAATCTGATCGGCATCAACACAGCGATCCTGACGCGCGGCGGAGGCGGAAATCAAGGGATCGGCTTCGCGGTGCCCATCAACATGGCACGGTCGGTGATGGACCAGGTGATCGAACATGGCAAGGTCATCCGCGGTTATATGGGCGTGATTCCGGAAGACATTTCGCCGGCGATGGCGAAATCGTTCCGCCTTACGGACACGCGCGGCGTGCTGATGGGCGACGTCAGTGCGGGATCGCCTGCGACGCAAGCAGGTATTCAACGCGGCGACGTGATCACGGAAATGAACGGCGAACGGATGGACGATAGCAACCAGCTTCGCCTGAAAATTTCGATGACCGCGCCTGGAACCACGGTGCATTTCAAGCTGCTGCGCGACGGTGTCGAAAAAACTGTCGCCGTGAAGCTGACGGAGTTGACCTCGGATCAGGCTCGGGGACGATCGCCGGCACGGCGCGATAACGGGTCCAATGCGCTCGACGGAGTTTCCGTGCAGGATCTCGATTATCGGATCTTGCGCGAACTCAATTTGCCGGCGTCGACCAAGGGCGTGGTGGTGACCAACGTCGCGGATGGGAGCCCTGCTGCGGAAGCGGGGATTCGTCCTGGGGATGTGATCCAGGAAATGGATCGCGCACGGATCGCGAACCTGAGCGACTTCGAACGGGCGATGCGGCGCGCGCCGGGACACACGGTGCTGCTGCTGATCAATCGCGGCGGGAGCACCAGCTACGTCGCGGTGGAGCCGCAGTAGCAGCCGTTTGACCTCTCAAACACGATCAATCGTGTGGCCGGACTGAAGCAGAGCCGCGCTGGCACGATCGACCTGAGCGCGCGGAACCAGGATGTAATCCGTGTCGAACGTGGAGATCACGAATATCGGCACGCCCGCCTCGGCCAGCGGTACGGCGAGCGACGCCAGCACTCCGGTTAGTGAGAAATCGAGTGGACCGCGGACCCTCAAGCATCGCCAATCGCGTTGGCACGGGATTCCTTCGGGAACGTTGCCGCAAACGATCGACAGCTCCGCAGGCGTACGGGTGATCGAGAGCAGATCGCTTCCGTGTGCCCACTCCGGGATCGCGGCGGTTGGCGGCAATCGCGCGATCGAATAAGCGCCGGCGAGAAGGTCCAGATGCATGCGCCCATTATGTATATTTGCAACCTGCCTTCACACCGTCCAGACGTCCGGCCTTCTTTCGTTCGGTATAATGTCCGATTCCTACCAGGATGTCTCGCAAGTTCACGATTGGGCGCGAACGCGGCTGCGACGTGCTGATTCACGACGAATCGGTGAGTCGTGTGCATGCGGAGATCTGGTTGGGCGACGACGGGAAAATCATGATCGCGGATCGGGGATCGAGCAACGGAACGGCATTGCTGCGTGGCAGCGGATCAGCGCCGCTCACCTACGGGAGCGTGCAGCATGGCGACCAGGTGCGCTTCGGATCGGTCACGTTGGATGTGAAGGATTTGATTGAATCGGTGGAATTGAAGAATCCAGGCGCGCTGACGCCGCGGGCGGGTCCGCCGCCGTTGCCTCCTCCTCCGCCGGTGCCCAAGGCAGGACCCCCGCCGCTGCCACCACCGCCTGCTCTGCCGCGCCAGGGTGCAGCGCTGGTTCGCTGCGAATGCGGGGCGATTAAGACCGTGGGACAAGTTTGTCCGGGGTGTCATCGATGACTCCAGCTACTTTGCTGAAAGACGCGACGTATCGCCAGCCGTATTGGGTTCTGCCGGACCGGCGAATCACGATGTTTTCCGCGGTGGCTCTGGGGGTATTGTTTATCGCCATGTTGACGGCGATCCTCACGCCGGGCAGCCGCGCTGCGACTTTGGTCCTCGACCGGACCTCGCCGCATTTTCCGTATCCCTTCACGATTCAGAATTTCGAGCACATCTTCTTTTTCCTGGCGTTGGGCGAGTTATTCGTCCGCTGGCGCGTGGGAGCCCGCGAAATCGGATTTTCGAAAATCGGACTGCTGCCGGAGGATCAACACACGGTCCTGCAAGCGCAGGACCTCAGCTTGCTGCGCCACCGCGTGGCGAATCAGTTCGACGGCGAACACGGATTCCTGCCATCGCTGATCGACACCTGTATTTTGCAGTTCCAGAGCGGGCGATCCGTGGATCAGACCGTAGCGGTGATGGACAGTTCGCTGGAATTGATCGAGCATCGCGTGGACATGCGTTACGGGCTGGTGCGCTACATCGCCTGGCTGGTGCCGACGCTGGGGTTCATCGGGACAGTGATCGGGCTCGGATCGTCGCTCGCGTCCGTGCCTAAGGATTCCTCCCAGATCAACATGTCCGAGATCGCGCACAATCTTGCCGTGGGATTCGATTGCACCATGATTGCGCTGGCGGAGAGCGCGATTGTCGTGTACATCTTGCAAGTGGTAAATGAGCAGGAGGAGAAAGCCGTCAATCTGGCGGGAACCTACACGCTTCGCAACCTGATCAACCGGTTGTACGCAGGCTAAGTTTCCCATGAAAACCCGAGTCTTTCTCCTATGAAAGCCAGAAACAGGGAAATCAACATCTTCAACATGTCGCTGCTGGACATTCTATGCGGCGCATTGGGGGCGTTCTGTTTCATGATGCTGGTGCTGTTTCCGTTCTACAGCCAGGACAAGGGTCAGGGGAAACGTCCCGACATTCAGGCGGGCGTGGATCCGAAGACCTTCGAAGATGCAAAAGCGCGGATCGACGAACTGCAAAGGAACCTGAAGAAATTCCAGGATTACGCCGACCAACTCGAAGCGAAGAATAAACAGCTGGAGGCGCAGGCGCGGCAGCGTCAGGGCGACATGCATCAGATCCAGGATCGGGCCGAGCGGGCCGAGATGAGGAATCCGATCCTGGCAATCGGCACGTTCGGGCTGCAGGCGGACGAATACGTCCAGGTCTATATCGACAGCGATCGCGCCCACGTCGACAAATCGCCAGTAGAGAAGATCGACCCCACCAAGATGCAGCCGCCACAATTCCGAGGCGACAATGCTGCGTCCGGCGCGGGCAATTCACTCTCCTATTTTCTAGTGCGAGATACGCCTGCTGGGGACTACCGCATCTACGCTAAGATCATCAAACGCAACGAGGGGCACACGCTGCATGGTTCGGTTGTAGTCAGCGCCAACGGCGTATTCCAATCCATCGGCGTGCAGTCGGATAAGGACAAGATAGCGGTTCCAGTGGCGGTAGTGACCGTCGACGGCGAGTACAACAATAAGGCGAAAGTGGTCATTCCAGCGGAGAATGCGACTAAGCAATAGGGAAAGGAAGTCATGGCTGACAAAATGACTCGCTGCCCGGAAGGACATTTTTTCGATCCTGGCAAACACAACTCGTGTCCGTGGTGCGCGCTTCCGCAGGATTCGGGCGCGGGCGAACAGAAGACGCGTCCGATTTCGCCGCCGCCTATGCCGCCACCGGGTGTGCCGCCGCCGGGTGGACCTCCTCCAGCGGGTCCGAAACCGGGAGCGACGGTACGAGTCGGCGCGGGAGCCTCGGTGGGCGTCCGCAACGATCCGGTGGTCGGGTGGCTGGTGTGTCTTTCCGGACCGGATCGCGGCAAGGACTACCGGCTGCATGCGGAAAAGAATTTCGTTGGACGGGCTCCGCAAATGGACGTGGTGATCGAAAGCGACCCGACGGTGTCCCGCGAAAAGCACGGCGTGGTGGTGTTCGATCCGAAGAAGAAGACCTTCTGGGTGCTGCCCGGGGAAGCGTCGGGACTGGTCTATCTGAATGGCGAGATGGTGAACTCGCCCGCGCAGATGAAGGGCGACGACGTGCTTGAAGTCGGCCAGACCAAGCTGGTGCTAGTACCGTTCTGCGGAGACAAATACACCTGGACCGAATCGTAATGCGCTTTCTGCCCGGCAACGCGCAGCACATCGGAGCACGCCACTCCCAGCAGGATTCGTTCGGATTCGCGGACCCGGAGGACCGCGAGTTCATCGAGCACTCGGGATTTCTGGCAATCGTGTGCGACGGCATGGGCGGCATGGAGTACGGCGACGCAGCCAGCCGCACCGCGGTGCGCGCATTTCTCGACGCGTACCAGCGCAAGACTCCTGAAGAGACTATTCCCGACGCGCTGGTGCGCAGCGTCCATGAGGCCAACGATCAGGTGCTGACGCTGGCAGCCAGCTTGGGGTTGGTGGAAGGAATCGGCACCACGCTGGTGGCGATTGCTCTCCACGCAGTGGATCCAGCCAACACGTCGCTGTATTTCGTTTCGGTGGGCGATAGCGGTCTGTTTCATATAAGCAATGGAGAGATGCGGGCGATCAACCGGCCGCATGTTTTCGCCAATGTGCTGGATGCGGCCGTGGCGCGCGGAACGATGTCGCACGAGGACGCGATGAATCACCCGGAGCGTGAATCGCTCACCAGTTACATCGGCGCGCAGCGTTTGGAGGAGATCGACCGGAATGTCGATCCCTTGCCCCTCGGCGAAGATGACGTGATTTTGCTGGCAAGCGACGGGTTGTTCAAGACACTCGACGCCGAGGAGATGCGCGCCAGTTGCACCGGGCATCCGCAGAAGTGGCCGGAGGCGCTGGTCGAGCGCACGATCGCCAAGAAACGCGAGTATCAGGACAACGTGACGGTTCTTTCGGTCGCCATGGAATCGGCGCAAACCCTGGCGCAATCGCCGACACGGGCGGAGGAGACGCTCGCCGTGCCGCGAACGGTACGCATTCCCGCCGGGCAACCCCTTTCTCAGCCCCTATCTCAGCCTCCATCGCAACCTCCGCCGCCCGCTGCTCAGACCGAGGCTTCGGCGTGGACGCCGCCCGTGCAGGCTCCGCCTTCGCCGCTACCAGCAGCGCAAAAGAGGCCGCGAATCTTGGTTCCCCTGATCGTCATCGTGCTGCTGATTCTTGCGGGTGCAGGATGGTGGTACATGCGCCAACATCGCGGTCTTCAGCAGGAAGTTACGGATCCGGGGACTGCCGTGCAGGCGCCGCACCGGGATCGCCTTCCGGAGTTTCATCCAGACGGGAAAGATGTGCAAGCTCCGCCGCTCAAGGAACCCAAATGAGGATGCGGGTCCTGCTGGCGCTCGCCGTCGGCGCGATCGTCGTCGCGCAGCCATCGGCACAAATAGGGATCAGAGGAATCAGTTCGAAGCGGCGCTGGACTAGAATCCGTCGATCAGGAGACCCTGCTCCTCCAGCGCCGCGATCGGTTTCCCGTCATGGCCGGCGAGCATGTGGAGTTTGGGTTCGGCTAACTGGAGCCGGTGCAGCTCGGCCAATTCACGCATCACTGCATCGCGATCTTCTCTCAACATGAACGTGCTGAGGAAGCGCGGCCGCTCGCGGACGTTTTCGACGTTACGGATCTGCCACGCGACATCGCCCAGCATCAGGAATTCCGCGCCGTCGTCTTTTTGGACGAACACCATCTGACTGCCGGGACTGTGGCCAGGAGCTTTGACGAGAACGATGCCGGGCGCGGCGGCGTAGTATCGATCGTAGTCGACCACTTTAAACTGGTCCAACACTCCCGCTGGAAACACGGCGGGAGCCATTCGATCAGGGTGATCCGCCTGCTCGCGGGTGAGACGCACGGCGGGAATCAGGCTCGCCGGATCAGGATAGGCGGTCAAGCCGCCGATGTGATCGGGATGTTCGTGGGTGATCACGATGAGCGAAGCCGCGGCCATGGCTCGCGTCATGCGTGCGTAGGGTTCGGGATGAAACGTGGCGCGGCCCAGCGCCGTGGTGATCTTTTCGTCCATGGCGGTGTCGACGATCACCGTGCGGCCGGGATACACGATCTGATAGGAAACCGCCGGGGCCGTCTCGTTGTTCCATGATTCCCCGGCCATGATCGCGGCGGCGGGAAACGTGAAGGTAGCCACCTGCTCCACGTGGATCGAGTGGGGTTTCGTACCGGGAATGGAATTCGCCAGCCGTCGAATTTCGCCGATATCGAGCGAATAGGAGCCACTGGCCGGTACGTGACTCTCGACGAAGAACCAATAGTACGCCGCCGCGATGATCACGATCACCAGCGCGGCCCAACGCATCCACCTGGGCATGATGGTTCGATTGTAACGATTCCTTGTAACTCAATTCGCTCCGTAGGGAGATAATAGGTGATCCAGTTGTATGGATCCGAATAAGCTGTGCGTCGGCTGTATGGATGACGACTCCGGGGAGCCCGTGTGCCCGAAGTGCGGAGCCCCGTTCGAACTCCCGGCGAAGAACACGCTGCAGCTCAAGCCGCGGACTATCTTGCGCGAGCAATATCTGATCGGCCGCGCGCTGGGGCACGGCGGATTCGGAATCACCTATCTCGCCTGGGACATCGGCCTGGAAACCAGGCTCGCCGTAAAAGAGTACATGCCTAACGGCGTGGCCGGACGATCGTCGGGTGAAACGAAGGTGATCGCGTATTCGGACGCGACTAAACAAGAGTTCGAATGGGGACTCGACCGCTTCCTGGAAGAGGCGCGCACGGTGAAGAAGTTCAGCAAGTATCCGGGGATCGTTTCGGTCGACACGATTTTCCGCGAGAACGGAACCGCCTACCTGGTGATGGAGCACCTGGACGGGTGGACCTTCGAGGATTTCCTGAAAAAACGCGGCGGCAAGGTGGGAGTGGAGACGGCGCTGCGGATTCTGCTGCCGGTGATCGACGCGCTGGTGCCGGTTCATGCCGAGGGAATTCTGCATCGCGATATCAGTCCCGACAACATTTATCTGACGCGAGCAGGCAAGGTGAAACTGATCGATTTCGGCGCTGCACGCAACGCGCTGGGCCAAAAGAGCCGCAATCTGTCGATCATTCTCAAAGAAGGCTACGCGCCGGAAGAGCAGTATCGCGCGAGCGGTATTCAGGGTCCCTGGACCGATGTGTACGCGACCGCCGCGACGCTGTATCACGCCGTGACCGGCAAGATTCCGCAGCCGGCGCTGGATCGCATGGCCGAAGATAAAGTGGAGCGCCCCAGCGCAATGGGAGTGGAAATCGAGGCGGCTACGGAAGCGGCCTTGATGAAGGCGCTCGCGGTCAAAGCGGCCGACCGCTTCCAGTCGATGGAGGATTTCAAGGACGCGCTCGGCGGAGAGGTCCCAGCGGTTCCAATCCCGCCTCCGCCGCCGCGTCCGGTTCCGTGCGATCTGCCACGACCCATTCCGCCGCCCGCGCCTCCGCCTGCCCCTGCACACGCAGTGGTGAGCGGCCCCCCGCGATGGATATGGCCAGCTGGGTTGGGAGCCGCCGCGCTGGTCGCGATCGTAGTCGCATTGACGCGGCAGCCGACTCCTCCCGAACCGGGTCCAACTGGTTCTACGGGGTCGACACCGACGGGCGCAACTGGATCGCTACCAACTGGAGCCACGGGGTCCGCGCCCGCCGGGCCTACGGGCCGGGCGATCGAGCCGACGGGTCCGACGGGCGCGACAGGCGGGCATCGAAATCCCACCGGGGCAATTGGCGGTCGTCCGCGGCCGACCGGAGCTACGGGAGCGCCATACCTAGAACCGACCGGCCCGACCGGCTCACCCTACGTGCCGCAGCCTACAGGTCCAACGGGCGCGCCGCCGGGTCCCGTCCGCGGCGATTACGACACCTTGATCAATCAGGCGAAAACGGCGTGGAGCCAGAAGCAATTCCCGCAGGTCCAGCAGTCGTTGATGCAGGCGATCCGCTCGGATCCCACCAAGCCGCGCGCCTACAGCGGGCTCGCCGAGTTACAGCTTTACATCCTCGGAAATCTGAGTGGCGCGATGCAGAACTATCAGTCCACGCTCGCGCGCGGCGGGGAAGCGGTGTTTCATGTGCTGCACGATCACTCGGCGGAGACCTTTGTGAAGCACTGTTCCGGATTTTTGTACGTGTCCGCGAAAGGCGTACGTTTCACCACGACGGAATCGGACCACGGTTTCACCGCACAACGGAGCGACGTCCGCGAAGCAAGACCGAATCGCAAACTGAATCTCAACTTTGGACGCCAGAACCGGCCGTCGATCGACCCGCACGCATTTCACATCAGGCTGGGCAATGGCCAGAACTACAATTTCGCTCCAACGAGCCGATTCACCGAGGAGGAGCGCAACCTGATTCTGAATACGCTCGGGTCGAACTGATTATTTTTCCTCCCGTGCGTCGCCTCGTTTCACCTGAGCGCGGCGGCGTCCAGTTTCCAGGTTATCGCTCGCCTTCTGTTTGGCCGCGTCGCTGACTTTGATGTTGTTGACGACGGATTTGGCCCCGCCCGTCTTGGCCATCCGGGTCGCGGCCCCTTTGTGTTGAACCACGTCGGTGTTTCCTTCCCAGGTGGCCACGCCGCCCTGGACCCGAACCTTGAACCCGTCTTTCCCGATCTTCGATTTCGCCAGCTTCGCACGGATAAGCGCCTCGATTTCCTTGTCCTGCTGGGCTGTCGTGCCCTGGGCAGCGGGGGGTTTCTTTGTAGCTGTTTTGATGTCGGCGGCGATTGCGGCCATCGCAAATAGGATCAGAAAAATAAGTCTCACAAAACTGTAGTTGCAATCCACGCGTGATAATCTCAGAGAATCGTGAAGATCTTGCTTCTGGTTTGCTCGGTTTTTTTGCAAGCGCAGGACGATGTGGCGCGCGGCAAAAAGTTGTATGAAGGATTCTGCTCGCTGTGCCATGGTCAAACCGGGACCGGCGGCAAGGGGCCGAGTCTGGCGCAACCCACGCTCGCGCGCGCTCCCGACGATCCGCGCTTGATCCAAGTGATCCAGCAAGGAATCCAGGGGACCGAAATGCCCGGATTCTGGCAGCTTACCGATCACGAGGCCGGCCAAGTCGCGGCCTACGTCCGTTCGCTCGGGCGGACCGCAGTGGAGGTCCTTCCCGGCGATCCCGCGCGGGGACGGGCGCTATATGAAGGGAAGGGCGGATGCACAGGGTGCCACATCATTCGCGGCGCCGGATCGAGCCTGGGACCAGAATTATCTGAAATCGGAGCGCGTCGAAGTTCGCCATATCTTCGCGAGTCGCTGGTGAAACCCGGCGCCGCGGTGCCGGAAAACTTCAAGGTCGTAACAGTGGTCACCACCGGCGGCCGGACGGTCCGCGGAATGCGTGTCAACGAGGATACATTTAGCATCCAGTTGCGGGACGCGGGCGGCCGCTTCCATTCTTTTCGAAAATCGGAACTGTCTAAAATCGATCGCGAGAACAACGCAAGCCTCATGCCGTCTTACGAATCGAAATTCACGCCGGCCGAGCTCGACGATCTAATCGCGTACCTGGCCAGCTTACGGGGTGCGTCGTGAAACAGTTTGCGCTGATGATCATGATCGCGGCGGCGAACGCGCAGGTTCCTTATCAGCGCATCGTCAAAGCGGCATCGGAGCCGGGCAGTTGGCTGACCTATTCGGGCAACTACGAAGCACATCGCTTTTCGCCGCTCGCGCAATTGACTCCGGCTAACGTCGCGGGGCTGAAGCCGGTCTGGGTGTACCAGGTCCGCGACAACGGAGGCGTGGAGACAACTCCGCTGGTGTTCGATGGCGTGATGTATGTAACCGAGCCGCCGACCGTCGTCACCGCGCTCGATTTGAAAACTGGACGTCGATTGTGGCGCTGGGAGCGAACGCTGCCGAAGAATCTGGATACCATCGGCTTTGGGCGCGTGAATCGGGGCGTCGCCGCGCTCGGCGACATGATTTACGTCGGGACGCTCGACGCCCACATGGTGGCGCTGGATGCGAAATCGGGCGCGGTGCGCTGGGATGTCGAGGTCGCCGATTACAAGTCTGGCCACTGCATCACGGTGGCTCCACTGGCCATCGACGGGAAAATCATCACAGGAATCAGCGGCGGCGAAGCCGGTATCCGCGGGTTCATCGACGCTTACGATGCCAAGACCGGGAAACGTTTGTGGCGATTCTGGACCATTCCCGGCGAGGGTGAGCCTGGAAACGAATCCTGGCACGCGCCGGATTCATGGAAGACCGGCAGAGGTTCCACCTGGGTGACCGGTTCGTACGATGCCGAGCAGAAGCTGATTTATTGGGGTGTGGGGAATCCGGGGCCGGATTGGAACGGCGATCCGCGGCCCGGTGACAATCTGTACACCTGTTCGCTCGTCGCGCTGGACGCAGAAACGGGGAAACTCCGCTGGCATTTCCAATTCACGCCGCACGACACGCACGACTGGGACGCGACCGAGATCCCGGTGCTACTGGACACGGTGATTCGGGGCAGGCCGCGTAAAGTGGTCGCAATGGCGAATCGCAACGGGTTTTATTACGTGCTCGATCGCGGCACGGGGGAATTCCTTGCAGGCACGCCCTACGCGAAGCAGACCTGGGCCAAAGGACTCGACGATAGCGGGCGTCCCATGGTGCTGCCCAACACCGAGCCCAGCGACGCGGGCACGCTGGTGTGGCCGAGCCTGCAAGGATCGACCAACTGGTTCAGCCCGTCTTACGACGCCAGCCGCAAACAGTTTTACGTCGCCGTTCGCGAGATGAGCTCGTATTACTACAAGGGAGAAGCCGAGTACAAACCAGGCACATTCTTCGCCGGTGGCGGCGAGCGCGCGCTGAATGGCGACGACGCCTGGGGAGCCATCCGCGCGCTGGATGTGTCCACGGGAAAAAAGAAGTGGGAATTCCGCTTGCAGTCGCCGCCCTGGGTCGGTGTGATGGGCACGGCGGGCGGCCTGGTATTCGGCGGATCGGAAGAAGGAAATTTCTACGCGCTGGACGCGATGACGGGCAAGCCGTTGTGGGATTTCGAAACGGGAGGTCGTATGGCCTCGAATCCGGTTTCTTTTCTGATCGACGGAAAGCAGCGCGTCGCAATCGCGGCCGGGCACGCGATTTTTGTGTTCGGATTATGAATGGACCATCCAAGTGGCGTTCGGGCTGGCGGCCCTTCTGGATCATTCTCTTGTTGCTGATTCCAATGCCGATTGCGCCGTGGTATGTGACCGTCTCTCTCGCCTTGATGCTCGGAGTTGTCGCCGGCTCGCTGGTCCGTAGCGAGACGCTCGAGCGTCAGCGTGACAAGCCAACCTGATCCTTACTTAACTGCTAGGCTGTAGTTTCGTGACTGGATCACTTTTCCGCCGCCTTCTGTTGATGGCGCTGGTCCTGCTCGGGGTGACGCTGTTTGCTGTGGACTACACACTGACGCGGCCAGCCGCCGAGCTTGGTCCAACCCAGGTTCGCGAACGAATCCTGATCATTTCATTTGGCGCCGCGCTGCTGGCGCTGTTCACCGCGATTCTGGTTTCCCGCTCGCTCAGTCTCAGAGTTCGCAGGTTGAAACTCCTGGCAGAAAATTTCCCTGGCGGAGCGACCAAGGACCGGCCTATCGAGGAATCCACTGACGAATTGGGAACGCTCGAGCGCTCGCTTGCCGGCGTGGCGATCGAGCTGCAACGCTTGCTCGACAGCCTGCGCTACGAATCGGCGCGCCGCGAAGCGATTCTGTCGGGAATGGCCGAAGGCGTACTAGCGGTGGATCACGAACTGCGCGTCACGTTCTGCAACAAGGCGTTTCTTAAAGCCATTGATTTTAGAGGCGCGCATTTCGAGGACAGATTCCTGCTGGAGCTGGTCCGCGATCCCGGACTGCATGAAGTGCTGCGGAGCGTGCTTAGCACGGGGGATACGCAAAAGCTTCGCTTCAAGCTTTCCGCCGCCAACGCGCGCACGTTCGAAGTGCAGGCGACGCCGCTGGAGATGCCGTCCGGGCGCGGAGCGATCGCGATTCTGCACGACATTGCCGACCTCGAGCGGCTGGAGCAGGTCCGCAAGGACTTCGTCGCCAACGTTTCGCACGAGCTGCGCACACCGCTGGCGGGCATCATCGGGTATGCCGACACCCTGCTCGACGGCGCTCTGGAGGATCTGCAGAACAACCGCAATTTCGTCGAAATCATTCGCTCTAACGCGGTCCGGCTCAGCAACATCGCGGCGGATCTGCTGATTCTTTCCGAACTTGAATCGGGAAGCGACGCACGCGAGCCGGACGTCATCTCAGTTCGCGGCGTGCTCGATTCGGCTGTGGCCACAGTCGATTCCGAAGCGCGCGCGCGCGATGTGCAGTTGATTCGCGAGAATGTCGAGAACGTGTTCGTCAGCGGTAGCCGGCTGCGCCTGGAACAAGCCCTGCTGAATCTCATGGCAAATGCGATCAAATTCAACCGCACCGGCGGCGAGGTTCGCGTCAGCGCCAGGGAATCGGACAGTCAGGTGGCCATCCAGATCGCCGATACCGGCGTAGGAATTCCTTCGCAAGACCTGCCGCGAATTTTTGAACGGTTTTACCGCGTCGACAAAGCCCGGTCGCGCGAGGTGGGCGGCACCGGGCTGGGCCTTTCTATCGTCAAACACGTGGTCGAGCGGATGAACGGGCAGGTAAAAGTCGAGAGCCAGTTGGGGAGAGGCTCGACTTTTACGGTGCTCCTGCCGTCGGTCCCGCGAGTTGTAACCGAACTCTAACTCAATATTCATCGATGGCTCACAAACGGATCGTGACAACTTCGATATCATTAGTCTCGTGACCCCAGGTAGATCTGAAGACCTAAAGATCGAGATGCTCGATTCGCCCAAAGGCGCACGGATCATCAAGCTGAGCGGACCGCTCGTATTGCGGTCGCTATTCGAGTTTCAGGATAGTGCGCGCAAGGAAGCAGACAAATCGGTGATCATCGATCTCACCGAGATGCCCTACATGGATTCGGCAGGGCTCGGGGCGGTGATCAGCATCTTCGCTTCCTGCCAGCGGACCAATCGGGGCTTTGCGATTACGGGCGTGTCCCCTCGTATCCGTACTCTGTTCCAAGTGACCCACTGCGACGGACTGCTTCCGTGTTTCGATTCGATCGACGCTGCGGACGCCGCGATTACTTCCGCTGCGTGATCCTGCAAGCCGCACGCGAAAATCGCAGTGGTACCTTCGTACTTATGCGCAAACTGTCCTTCCTGTTGCCGTGCCTGTTTCCTTTCTTACTGGCCGCGCAAGTGGTCCGCACTGCCGATCCGATCAAACGCGGTCTAAAGGAATCGGACTTTCCGCGCACGATCAAGATCAGTGAGAGCGTATACACGTACGAGGACTTTCATTCCGGCGCGGAAAAGTTCACGACCACGGATATGTTTGTCGTCACCAATGACGGCGTGCTCCTGGCCGACGCGCAAGGCAGCGCCGAAGCGACCAAGGGACTGGTTGACGCGATCCGCAAAGTGACGTCGAAACCGATCAGGTACGTCATCATTTGTTCCGATCACGGAGATCACACGGCAGGGAACGCCATGCTTCCGCCTGGAATCACCTACCTTATCCATCCGACGTCGAAGGCAATTCTCGAGCGCCAAACCAACGGATGGAAACCTCCGGCCGACGCTCAACTCGTCTCCGACAAGAAAACCATCACGATGGCCGGCGAAGAGTTTCAGGTGCTGTTCCTCGGCCGCGCGCATACCGGTGGCGATCTCAGCGTCTATCTTCCGAAACAAAAAATCCTATTCCTAAGCGAGACTTTTCTGAACCGGGTTTTTCCGGCGATGCGATCGGCTTATCCGAGCGACTGGCTACGATCGCTGGACCGCGCCGAAAAGATGGACGTCAACCTATATATCCCGGGTCATGGATTCACGGAGGATGCAGCGGTGTCCAAAGAGGAATTGCGAGCCTATCATCGCGCGCTCCAGTTCGTGATCGACGAGGCGACCCGGCTCTACAAATCCGGCGTCCCCGTGGACCAGGCGGTGAAGCAAGCCAACTGGGGCGAATACGCGTCGTGGACCCTGGCGGGATCGCAGGGTCTGATCGCCATCAGGAAGGTCTACGAAGAGTTGAGCGGCAAGCTCAACTGAGCTACTGACTGCCTACCTCCGCGACACGTTGAATGTGCCATTCGGCAGCTTGCGGCAGTTATCCTTTTGTAATACACTTAACCCCAAACTGTTGAGTTCTAACCGAATTTTAGATCCAAGCCGATCAGGGGGTGTTTGCCATGATGCGATTGAGAAACCTGTTCATCTTTGTATGCATTGTCCTATCCAGCCTTGCCTATGGGCAACAGATTAATAGCGGCGCCGTCAACGGCACCGTGACTGATAGCTCAGGCGCGGCGGTTCCCGGCGTGAAAGTCACGGCCGCCAGCGCGGCGCTGCAGGGCGAGGAGATCTTCACCACCAATGAGCAGGGTGCCTACCGATTCCCAGCGCTGCCGCTAGGCGTTTACAAATTCACTTTCGAAGCGCAAGGTTTCGCGACTCAGATCCGCGATCAGGTGAACGTGACGCTCAATTTCGCGGCCACGATTAACGTCCAACTCGGCCTGTCGACACAACAACAAACCGTGGTGGTCACCGGGGAGACGCCCCTGGTTGACACGCTGAACACCAACGTCCTGGCGGGTTTCACGACGCAGCAGTTGAAGGATATTCCCAACGGCCGCGACATGTGGTCGATCATTGGACTGACTCCCGGAATGACCAATGCGACACTCGACGTCGGCGGATCGGCTGTGGGCAATCAAGTGGCGTATACGTCGTTCGGATACGGCGGGCAGAACCGCGTAATGGTCGACGGGATCAACACCAGTGAAGGCACCAGCGGCGCGGGATTCTACTTCGACTACGGCTCGTTCACCGAGTTCAACGTCGGAACGGCGGCCAACGACGCGTCCATGCCGGTTCCGGGCAATCAGATCAACGCGGTGATCAAGACCGGAAGCAACCAGTTCCATGGCGAGGCGTACTTCGACTACGAAAATCCGGATTTTCAGAGCACCAACATCAACCAGGCCCAGATCCTGCAGGGAGCGGGATTGGGGCAGCGGCTGGCCAACTACTACGACATCAACGGCAATGTCGGAGGACCGATCATGCACGACCGCATCTGGTTTTTCACGTCGATTCGCGATCAAGCCAATGGCAAAACGGTAACCGGCTTTCCAGTCACAAACCCAGGTTCCGTCAACTCATACGCCTACGATCGGAACGCAACGTACAAATTGACCGGCAACCTGAACAAGAATCACCGCCTCTCGCATTACATCCAGTGGAATCCGATCCTGAAGCCGCAACGGAACTCGGCGGCCGGGTTATACGAGGATGCGATGCAGTATCAAAAGGCCGTCGCCTGGGTCGGAAACGTTCAGTACAGCGGCACCATCACTCCGAAGCTGTTCATCACGACGCTGGTGGGCACATGGGGATACAATTTCCCGCTTCTGGCCTACGGCGTATTCCCCGGCGATCCGGGAACACCGGGATGTACTACCTGCGCGAAGACTCTACCGTCATTTGCCGTTGGATCGTTTGCTCCGCGCATGGTGGATAACGCGTCAAATAACACCGCCGGGGCATTTGCCTCCAACCGTTCCGATCCGCGCCGCTATCAGCTCGAGCCAACCGGCAGCTACTTCCTGGACAACTTCCTTCACTCGAATCATCAGCTCAAGTTCGGGTACGTTTACGAGAAAGAGGTCGAAAACGATCAAACTTACGGCTCCCCGAACAATCTAACCGAGACATACAACAGTGTCGGTCTCCCGGATTTCTCGACGCCGTTTCAGGTGAAAATCGCGAACACCCCCAACGTCGTGAATGATGTCATCCTGCATCACGGCCTCTACCTGACCGACCAAGTGAAAATCAAACAGCGTCTCACGCTCAATATCGGTCTGCGTTGGGATTATTACAGTTCGGCCTACACCGACGTGCACCTCCGCTCGGACTGCCAGTGGTGCGGCTATTTTTATCTGGGTCAGACGCTTTCCAACAGCACGCTTCCGGTGAATACCAGCCTGGTCAATGGCGGATTTCCCGGCAAGACAGTTTCCTCACTTCCGGTGCAGGTAGCGCCGCGGATCGGTATCGCATACGATCTCACGGGCAAGGGTAGAACCGTACTAAAGCTGTATTGGGGCCAATACTACAGCTACCCCTCCACGAACATCGCCAACAACGTCGACCCGCTCCAATCAGCATCCGCAACGTTTAATTGGATCAACCCAAACAATCTGCCGTTCAATATTAACCAATTGGGGACGATTGTCGGCTCGCCGAGCATTGCGCAGGGCTCGAGTGTTCAGCCAGGGTTACAGGATCCCCGATTCGACGACATGGGGGGCTTTATTCAGCATCAGTTGAGCAATACCCTCTCGATCGAAGGCGGCTTCATCTTCCGCGAGCTTCATCACGATTTCCAGACGATCAATTTGGCTTTGCCCGCCAGCCTGTTCACGCTGCCAGTTCAGAAAGCGGTTCCTTCTACATGGGACGCCAACGGAAATGTGACCGCTACTCAGAACATCACATTGTGGGATGTGCCGAAGAATCTAATTGGTGCGTCGCAGAATCAGTATTCGAGCCCGGCTGGAAACAACTCGATCTTCCGGAATTTCGAATTCACGATCAATAAACGGCTCTCCCATCGATTTACGGCAGTGAGCAACTTCTATTGGACGCGCACCACTAGCAACATTGGGTCAATTTCGACGAGTACCGGCGCCGTCACGGTAGGCGTGGCCACCACTCCGAACCAGTTGATTAACGGCCGCCAGAGCTACAACAACTGGACCGCCCATGTAGATGGGAGCTATGAAGGTCCATGGGGGGTCCGCATTTCCCCGGTGTTGCGAATGCAGTCCGGGGCACCGCTTCCAGAGAGTTACAATGTGACCGGTCTTAATATCGGCACGATTGCGGTTCCGTTAACGCCCATCGGCACGTATCGCAACCCCGACCTGTATCTTTTCGACACGCGACTCCAAAAAGATCTGAAGTTCGGGGAGCGATACCGTTTGTCGGTTATGTTCGATGCATTCAATATCTTTAACAGCAATTCGGCGAACGCCGAGAGCGCGCTGATCAGCCAAAAGCCGGCCACCATCAATATACCGGGTAATCCTCTGAACGGGCAGACCGTGAAGTATGAGGGCTTCGGGTCTCCGACCACGATCCTGCCGCCGCGAGTTTTTCGCATCGGCGCGCGGTTCTCGTTCTAAATCGAATTGCGGATGGCCGCGACGATTGCACTAAGCGCGTCGCGGCATAGCTCCGGATACATCGGCAAGCTGAGGATTTCGCGCGCTGCCGCTTCTGTGCGTTCTAGCGGCTGGTGATCGATTCTCCCGCGATAAGCAGGCTGCAAATGGATCGGTACCGGATAGTGGATCAGGGTCCCGATTCCGCGTTCGCGCAATACTTGGCGGAGCGCGTCGCGGGTCGCGCTACGAATCACGTATTGATGGTACACGTGCACTACGTCCGGATTGCATCGCGGCAAATCTATCGAAGTTCCCGAAAGAGCGCCGCTATAAGCATCGGCAATCTCGCGACGCCGGGCATTCGCAGAGTCAAGGTAGCGTAGCTTAACGCGCAGGATCGCTGCCTGCAATTCGTCCAGACGGCTGTTGGTCCCCGCTGTTTCGCTGACGTAACGGTCCTTCCATCCGTATTCACGATAAGCGCGCGCGCGGCCGGCTATGTCCGGATCGTTGGTAGCCACCGCCCCGCCATCGCCGATCGCGCCCAAGTTCTTGGTGGGATAAAAACTGAATGCCGACGCATCGCCCCCGGCTCCAGTCTTGCGATTGCCGATCGCCGCGCCGTGCGACTGTGCGCAATCCTCGATAACTTTCGCGCCGTGCCGCCGCGCCAGCTCCATTACGGCCGGCATGTTCGCGGGATGCCCGTAAAGATGCACTGGAACAATCGCGCGGATATCGCGTCGCCGTCGCAGCAGGGCTTCTAGAGAATCGCAGTCGATGGTGAACGTCGCTGGATCGATATCGGCGAGCACGGGAACGGCGCCCGCGAGTTCAATGGCGGCGACCGTCGCTACCGCCGTGTGCGAAACCGTCGCCACCGCATCGCCTGGACCAATACCGCAGGCGCGCAACGCGATGGTCAGGGCGTCCGTTCCGTTCCCGACGCCAACCACCTGCGCGACTCCAAGATAGCCGGCGAATTCGCGTTCGAAAGCATCGACTTCAGGACCGAGAATGTACCGCCCCCCTTCAAGTACCCGCGCGATTGCCGCATCGATTTCGGCTCGATGCGCGAGATAGCTGGCTTGGGGATCACTCTGCGGAATCTGCATGTCACACGTAATGCCGCAGATGCTCGCGGTAGTAGGCGAGCGTTCGCGCCAGCCCATCCCGCAACGTGACGCGCGGCTCCCAACCGAGAGCAGCGCGGATGCGGCTGAAATCGGCATGGTAATCGCCGATATCGATACGCTTCCGGTCGGCTGGATAGGAGCAGACGGTGTACTCGCCGCCTTCATTCACCTGGACCAGCATCTGCGCTAATTCTTTTAGACTGACCACCGATTCGCCGCCGAGGTTGAACGTCTTTCCGTTCGCCTGACGGCACGCTGCCGCGAGTAACATCGCTTCGACGGCGTCATCGACATACGTGAAGTCGCGTAGTTGCCGGCCTTCCCAGACGTCGAACGGACGCTTCTCGACCAGAGCTCGAATCCACGTTCCGAGGAATGTCTGGCGCGCGTCTTTGATACGCATCCGCGGGCCGTACGTATTGGTCAGCCGCAGCGCGCAGGACGTGATCCCGAACACGTTGTTGTACAGGATGTGATACGCCTCGCCCGCCATCTTGTTTATTCCGTTCACGTCCACCGGGCGCAACAGGTGATCTTCATTAACCGGCAGCGAATCCGGTTTCCCGTAAATCTGTCGCGTACTGGCGAAAACAATCTTGATCCCGGGGTTGTGCTTGCGGCACGATTCCAGAATGGAGATCTGCGCCCTGCAATTGATTTCGAGATCTATGTAAGGATCGTCCATCGAATCCATGTGGCTGGTCTGGCCCGCCAGATTGAACAGGTAATCCTGATCCTGCACCAGGTAGCGCATGCTGTGCGCATCGCGCACATCGGAAATGTTGACAAGAACCTGGTCCTCGCCTCCCGCGATGTTGAAGAGATTCCCGCCGTATTCAGGAATCAGGCTGTCGAGCAGAACAACCCGCGCGCCCAACTCGATCAGCCGCCGCGCCAGATTCGAGCCGATGAAGCCGAGTCCGCCCGTAATGAGAACGCGCTTGTCGCGAAAGTCCGCTGGATTCACGCCTTGACCGTCTTGATCGATTCAACGTCACGCTCGATCGACTTCATAATATGGAGCATTGTATCCGCTTCTTGGCGGCGAATGCACACGAATGAACGCAACTGGGGCCAAGTTGATTATCGTGCGCATTTGTGACCATTGCGTTTCCCCTTTTTGTGAATGACAATAGCTCGAATGAAACTGCATCTGGCGATTTCTCTTCTGATCCTGCCCGCGGCGCTCTTCGCGCAGTCCGACGTCCCCATGGCGAAACCGGAAGACGTGGGCATGTCGTCCAAACGCCTGGAACGGATCCATGCGTTCATCCAGGACTATATCGACACGAATCAGATCGCCGGCGCCGTCACGCTGGTGGCGCGCAAGGGGAAAGTGGTGCATTTCGAAGCGCAAGGCTGGCGCTATAAAGAGGAGAATCTTCCCATGCCAAAGGACGCGATCTTTTCGCTCGCGTCAATGACCAAGCCGATCGTATCTTCCGCGCTGATGATGCTGTGGGAAGACGGCAAGTTCATGCTGGACGATCCCATTTCGAAGTGGCTGCCGTCCTATGCCAAGAAAGATGTGCTCGATCCTCAGACCAGCCAGCGTACGCCGGCCCGCGCGATTACTGTTCGCCACGTGCTGACGCACACCTCAGGACTCTCGCTCGAGACTGGTGGACAACGGCCGAAAACGCTGCTCGAAGAGATCGAGCGGTCGGCGAATCGTCCGCTTGCGTTCCAGCCCGGTGACCGTTGGCAGTATGGCGCGTCCACTGATTTCGTCGCCGCGCTGGTCGAAAAAATCTCCGGCATGACGGTGGATGAGTTTCTGAAGCAGCGGATCTTTGAGCCGCTAGGGATTCGCGACACGCACTACAACGTCCCCAAAGAGAAGGTGGATCGTGTGGCCGCCATCTATCGCCCGGACAAAGACGGCAAGATCACGTTGATGCGCAAGCCCGAGTATCACGAACCGACGGCTTATTTTCCGGGCGTCGCTGGATTGAACGGCACCGCGGCGGATTATTTCCGGTTCTCGCAAATGCTACTGAACGGCGGCGAGTACGCCGGCCACCGGCTGCTGGGGCGCATGACCGTCGACATGATGATCTCGAACCAGATCGGGACCGGAAAACCGGTGTACATTCGCGGAAATGGCTACGGCTTCGGCCTCGGTTTCGGGATCCTAACCGATCCCTCGAAATCGCCGGACGCGCTTTCGATTGGAACTTTCACCTGGGGCGGCGCTAACGGGACGTTGTTCTGGATCGATCCGCTGGAGGACCTGATCGGCATTATGATGATCCAGATCAATCCCTACAGTCACTTCAACATCCGCCCGCTGTATTCGGTGGTGGTCTCGCAAGCGATCACCGATAGTCTCGCGGGCCAGAAGCCTCGCATCATGGGCTACGATACTCCAAGATAACCATGCCTGCCGCCAATTTCGGACCGACCTTCGAGACGCTCAAGGGCGTGTTCGCAAAACATACCAAGCGCCTTGCGGTGAAGACGGACACCTCGAAGGAATACACCCTGGTTACAAAGTCGCCGTCTCCGTTTCCACAACACAAAGGGCAGCCGATGTTTTTCGCCTCCGTCAAACTTGGCAAAGCTTACGTGAGCTTTCACCTGGTGCCCCTGTACATGAACGACTCGCTTGCAAAAACCGTTTCTCCTGCGCTGAAAAAAAGGATGCAGGGCAAGGCATGTTTCAACTTCAAGAACGACCCCGAACCGGAGACGCTGGCCGAACTGAAACGGCTGACCGCGACAGGCCTCGATCAGTGGGCCGAAAAGAAGTGGCTGTAGATACCCGTTGACACCTACCTAACCTGCAGTTAAACTTGCCGGAGACGTTTCGCTGAAAGTGAGGCTCCAATGGGTAAGTTCCAGGTTGCACTGCTCCTATGTCTGCTTGTTTTGGGCTCTTTTGCATATGCTCAAACCGACGCCGCAGTATCGGGTACGGTGACAGATCCATCTGGCGCACACGTGGTGAACGCTATCGTGGTCGCCCTCAATGTCAGTACTGGCGTCCGAGCTCCGGTCCAAACCAATGAAGCCGGCGTCTACACGATGCCTTCCCTGCAGCCGGGTAAGTACACGTTCACCGCGGAACACGCGGGCTTTCGCAAAGCCGTGCTCAGTGACGTAGAACTTCAGGTGGGAACGGTCCTCACGCTGAACATGACGCTCGAGATCGGGTCGACCACGGAAACCGTGGAAGTTCATGCGGCGGCGATCGAGGTGAACGCGACCAGTTCCTCGGTCGGCGAAGTCGTTGAGGGTAAGCGGCTGCTGGATCTGCCGCTGGCAGGACGTAGCGCTTACGATCTTCTGATCACCCAACCTGGCGTTCAGGGCAGCACCGGCACCAACTTTTATCTCAACGGTAACCAGGGTGGCTCGATCAACTTTACGATGGATGGCATCAATGCTCAGAACAATTTGTTGACTGGCTCGTTTTATCTCTACAGCAACGTGGTCAGTACGGACCGCGCGGAAGAGTTTCGCGTGGTGACGTCGGCGGCCGACGCAGAATACGGACGAGGATCGGGACAGGTCCAGATGGTGACGCGCGGTGGAGGCAACACGTTTCATGGGGCCGGGTTTTCCGAGGTGCGGAATGGCATATTCAACGCGAATACCTTCATTAACAACGCCCTCGGCGTGGACGCCGCCGGGCATGAACGCGCCAAGCGCGACCAGTTGAAGCAGAACAATTATGGCGTTCGCGTGGGCGGGCCGGTGAAGAGGAACAAGACCTTCTTCAACGGGATTTGGGAGCCATACAAACAGCGCAACAACGGCGCGTTTACTGCCACCGTCCTGACGCCGGCCGCAAGACAGGGTATTTTTCGATTCTTCCCGGGCGTGCAGAACGGGAATACGACGGCGGGAACCCCCACTGTCGATCCGTCAGGGAATCCGCTCGCGCCGGCCGGCGCGACGCTGCAGAGCGTCCCCTTGTTCGGGCGCGATCCGAACCGCATGGTCATCGATCCCACCGGGAATATCGGCCACATCCTGAGTCTCATGCCGAGCCCCAACAATTACCAGTTTGGAGATGGATTGAACACGGCAGGCTTCACCTGGAACCGTCCAGTCCCGGTCAATTTCGAGCTGTACGAAGGACGCGTCGATCATATCTTCAACGAAAAGCATCGAATCGCGATTACCGCGAATCACCAGTCCTACCACAGCTTCAACGTCGCCGCGAATCCGCCCTGGCCGTCGATTCCTGGACAAGCGGACCCCACCGAAACCACGCAATACAGTCTGGCGCTAACGAGTGTGCTCCGTCCGAATCTTCTGAACGACCTGCGCGTTGGCGCGTTCCGTCCACGGACCGTCGTCCAGACGCCCTGGGAAGTCGGCCAAAACGCGCTGACCGGTTCGGACGACGCACGGAAAGCGCTGCTTCCGACGGTCGGTGGCCTCGGATTCGTCCCGCAATTCGCGTCTGGAATTACGAATCCGATCGCCGGACAGCCGAGCAACTACATCGCACCGGTGTATCAGTGGGGCGACAGCCTGACGTGGATTAAGGGCAAGCATTCCTTCAAGGGCGGATTCGAGATTCGCTTCATCTCGGACTCTGGGTACGACGCGAACAACACCACCGCTCGGGTTTTCTTCGGCGCCAATACCACGGCACCGGCCACCAATATCACCAGCGGAAACGCGATTGCCGGAATCGGTGCGAACGGAACGCTCGCCACCAACATCCTTTACGACCTGACCGGTACCGTCGGCAACGGTTCCACGCAGGGCGTCTTTCAGACTAATTATTCTCCAGGCGGCGCGAATCCGAGGTTCCTGCCCGGTGAGACTCGTTTCCGCGAATGGCACCAGAACGAATTTAGCTGGTTCTTCAAGGATGATTGGAAAATCACGCCAAGCCTTACGCTGAATCTGGGCATTCGCTGGGAATTCTACCAGCCGCCGACGGAAGGACAGGGGAAGATGGTCGCGCCCGTGGGGGGCGGAGCCGGCCTGTTCGGCGTTTCCGGTACCAACATCGCCAATGGAGAATTCCAGCCCGGTGTTTTCAACGGAAGTCCGACGCAGGTTCAGATCATAGGTCCGGGAACTGGGCACGACATTGCGATCTACCAGTCCGACAAGAACAATTTCGCTCCTGCGGTTGGGTTAGCCTACACAGTCCCCGGAACTGGATTCTGGAAGTGGCTGAGCGGCGGTCCCAACCAGATGACCATCCGCGCCGGCTACGGGATTGGTTATCAGCGTCTGCCTATCTACTTAACTCACAACAACGCTGGCCTGGAGCCAGGACTTTCCGAAGACGATCGTTCCTTCCCGGTCAATCTGGGTGCGGCAACGCTTCCAGTGCCGCCGGCAGGGGTACCGCTCGCTGTGGTCCCGCAAGTCGGTGGCTTGGCGCGGCAGCAGACGCTGTACGCGTTCGACGAGGGCCTCCGCACGCCTTACGCACAGAACTACAACTTCACTATCTCCCGCGCCCTGCATGGCGGGGTGGTGATGAATCTCGCCTTCGTCGGCAGCAAAGGGAGCAAGCTCGCCCGATCTATCAACATCAACGAGTTCAATATTTTTGAGAACGGGATTCTAGCTGGTTTCAAGACAGTGCAGGCTGGCGGCGATTCTCCGCTTCTCGACCAGCTTCTCGCGCCACTTGGCGCCAGCGGCGTGGCCAGCGGCAAAACCATCGGCAGTACTGTCCAGAGCTTCTTTGCGAACAACAACCCGGGTGGACTGGCTGGGCTTCTCGATACGACCCTTGCTGGGGCGCTTCTGGCCGCAAGTGGCAAGCCAACCAATTTCATCGCGGCGAATCCTCAGTACCTCGCCGCGTTCCTGGTGGGCAACTATGGAAACTCCACCTATAATTCGCTCCAGGTCGAAGTCAACAAACGGTTCGCGAAGGGCTTCACGGCTCAGGGCAGCTATGTCTGGTCGCACACGCTGGGCGATAGCGAAGGCGACTCCTCGGTTCTGGTCGATTCCTTCCGCACCATCCGCAACGAGAGCATCGACAAGCGCTCGCTGAGTTATGACTTCCAGAGTGTGCTTAAGATGAACGGGCTGTACGAGCTTCCTTTCGGCAAAGGCAAGCTGCTCGGCCGCAACTCGAACGGATTCCTCGATCGCATCATCGGCGGCTGGCAGCTCGGGGCGGTCGCGATCATGTATTCGGGTGCGCCGCTTGCGATCACCGGCCAGAACACGTTTAACGCGACGCCCAATGTAGGCGCCGCCGGAGGAACTTCCTACGGCTTCACACCGAATCTGGTGGGAACGCTTCCCGGGGCTTCGGTGACCAAGACAGGGAAGAATGTGGTCCTGATCCCTGGAATTACCTCCATCGTCGATCCTGCGTCGAACGTGAATCCCGCCGTGCAGGCGTTCTCGACGCTTCGGGCAATCGTGGATGCCAGCGGCAAGCCGATCCTGGTGAATGCAGCCCCGGGCCAGCTCGGGAATCTTCCGTTCGGTTATATCCGTGGACCTGGAGCGAAGAGCCTCAACCTGAACCTGATCAAACGCATCAAGATCAATGAACGGTTCACGGCTCAGATTGGGGCGACGGCGCAGAACGCGACCAACACACCGATCTTCGCCAATCCGACTTCGGGGAATCTAAACATCAACAGCACCACTTTCGGTGTCATCACATCGGCGACGGGTGCTCGACTGATTGTGTTGCAGGGCCGTCTGACGTTCTAGTGATTTTCGGCCCGTGCGGATCTTTCGCCGAATGTGAGTTGAAGGGGGCGGAGGCGCGTCCAGGGTAAGGATGTCCAACCGCTGGCCTTACAGCCACGGAGCTCTCGGAGGAAGAGGCTCGCCCCCAATTGGTTAGATGGATCGTGCCGAGGCTGGGTTGCAGCGCGATTCGCTTTGCCTTCACCAATCGTGCCTGCCCGGGACACACAATCGACAAGGCTCAAGCTTGAGCGACACTGTCAGAAATGGACCGGTTGATTGAAGCCTTAAGGTCGGGGAATCTGCCGAGCGTGCGGGCTGCGGTGAAGGCAGACCCAAAAGCTGCGCGAAGCGGACGGGCAATGGTGGAAGCGGGCAGGCTCGCCTTTAAGGCTTCGCTCGAACTGCTCCTCAAGTCCGGAGGCGATCTCAACGCGATCCATCGGGGATATCGGGCATTGCATTCCTTGATTCAGGAGCGGCCGCATGGGGAAACAAAAGCTTCCCTGGAACGGCTGACTTGTTTGGAATGGATGCTCGCACGAGGCGCCGATCCGGATTTGCCAGCCGCGTGGCCCCCGGCACGGGCGATTCTGGTGGCCGCGTTCATGGGTGAGCCCGAGTTCGTGAAGCGTCTGAAGAGAGCGAAGACGGACGGTTTTGTGTATGCGGCGCTAGGGGATCTGAAAAGTGTGCGGAAGGTCCTGGCGGCCCGTCCGGGGTTTGCCAACGAACGCGACATCGGTGGCCTGACGGCGTTACAGTGTGCCGCCGCGTCGAAAATGCCGGGCGCGGATGCAGTGGGTGTCGCCAGGGCTCTGTTGGAGGCCGGCGCCGATCCCGCCGCCACCACCGAATCCTGGAAAGACGATGTGGACGCAATTTATTTCGCGGCGTCGGCAAAGAATCGGGATGTGTTCGCGTTGCTGCTGGATCGAGGAGTGGATGCGACGCATGCGCTCACCCCCGCGCTGTGGAACGGAACCGAGGAACTCGCGGAATTGGCGATGGCTCGAGGCGCAGAGCCCGATCGGGCCTTAGCGGACGGGCAGCCGCTGCTGAATCATTTGATCCGGTGGGGCCAGATGAAGCCCGCGCTGTGGCTGCTCCACCGGGGCGCGAGCCCCAATATCGCCGATAGGCGAGGCTGGACTGCAGTGCATCAGGCGGCCTCGCGGGGAAATGAAAAGATGATGATAGCCGCGTTGGGCGCGGGTGGGGATCGCAAGAGAAAGGACCGCGCAGGGAAGATGCCGCACGACGTGGCGACCCGGGAAAAGATAGCCGCAATCCTGAGATCCTGAAACTATGCCGGAGACAACCCTTTCCCGACGTACGATCCTGCTTTCGATGGGAGCTTCGCTTTTCGCCAAAACCGGCGGAGTCGAGTTCGGCGTGTGTGGAAACGCCGATTCTTTCGCCAAGGCCGAACAGTGGGGATTCGACTACTATGAGCCGGGCGCAGCGGCGATCGCGGCGATGAGCGAAACAGTGTTTGCGAGCTTTCGGGATCAGGTCCTGGCAGCGCGTATACGCTGCCGGAGCTTCAATAGCCTGATTCGCACCATGCGGGTGGTGGGCGCGGATGTGGACCTGGATGCGGTGTCGGCGTACCTGGACTCCACGCTGGATCGTTGCCGTCAACTTGGTGGCCGCGTCGCGGTGTGGGGGAGCGCGAGTTCGCGGGCTGTTCCTCCCGGCTATTCCCGCGACGAGGCATGGAAACAGATCAAGGCGTTCTTGGGCCGCGCGGGGGATATCGCCAAAACCAAGCAAATGACGATCGGTATCGAGCCGCTTCGAAAACAGGAAAGCAACATCATCAACACCGGCGCGGAAGCACTACGGCTGGTGCGCGAGGTGAATCATCCACAGGTGAAGATGATCATCGACTACTATCATTTGCGCGTGGAGCAAGAGGATCCTGAAATCGTGCGCCAGGCGCGGGAGCACATCGTCCACCTGCATTTTGCGAACCCCAGCGGTCGCCGCTGGCCCAGGCTGCCGGACGAAGATGCAGAATACCAGCGGTTCTTCCAGATTCTGAAGGAAGTCAATTATGCCGGCGGTCTATCCATTGAAGGAACCGGGACTTTCGAGAACGATGCTGCGGCGAGCCTTTCGTTCTTCCGCCGCGAATTGACCTAAGGCAGGGCGAAGGCGACTACGGAATCGCCCATTTTGCTGCCCGCTTTCCCGTGTCCGCCCGCGCAAATCACCACGTATTGTTTGCCGTTAATCGAATAACTCATTGGAGTCGCCTGTGCCGAAGCCGGTAGTGTGGCGCTCCACAATTCCTGACCCGATTCGATATCGTACGCTCGCAATTTCTGTTCCGTAATGGTCGCCCCAATGAACACGAGGCCCCCCGCCGTGATCATCGGGCCGCCCATCGCCAACGCCCCCGGAATCGATTTGCCATTTTCCACGGGAACTTCGCCCAGCGGCACCTGCCACTTCTTCTTGCCGGTCGAAAGATCCACGGCGATCAGTTCACCCCATGGCGGCGCGTTGCAGGGCAGGCCGCTCGGCGCGCGCAAATGTTCGCGAATCACGGCGTAGGGCGCGCCCTCCTGCCGGCCATACTCGGCATCGAAGCGATTATCGCGCCACTTCTGCACTTCGGCTTTCACGTTGTCGCGCGGGATCAGCTTGACAATCGTCGACAGCCGGTTTGAGGCCGCTACCAGCAATCCGCGCTCGGGATCGTAGGCCCCGCTTCCCCAATTCACTCCGCCGACATTGCCGGGGAAGATGATGGTCCCCTCAATACTCGGCGGTGTGAACAGGCCTTGCGATTCGAAATCCTTCAAGCGCGACTGGCACCACGATTTATCTTCCGGCGTGATTCCCCAGGCGTCGTTCGCGCTGAATTTCGACGGAGCTAAGACATCGTATTTGGGAAATGGCTGGGTCGGTGAGGATTCTTCGCCCGGCACGCGCGACTTAGGCACTGGACGCTCTTCGATCGGCAATAACGACTTGCCCGTCTCCCGATCCAGCACGAAAAAGTGCCCGATCTTGGTGGTCACTGCCACCGCCGGTATATTCTCCGAGCCGCGCCGGAATGTCATCAGCGTGGGTTGCGACGCGACATCGTAATCCCACAAATCGTGATGCACCACCTGGAAGCTCCACACTACTTGGCCGCTCGAGGCGCGCAGCGCGACTACTGAATTCGCGTACCCGTTGTTGCCGGGCCGCATGCCACCGTAGAAATCGGGACTCGCGCTTCCAGTCGGCACGAACACCATGTCGCGTTCCGGATCGGCTGAGAAAACGCCCCAAGCATTCGCGGCGCCGGCTGTCTTCAGTCCCTCCGGCAGCGGATCGAAACTCCACTCGAGTTTGCCTGTTCGCGCATCGAAAGCTCGCACGATCCCCCGCTCCGCCGCCGCAATGCGATTGTCGCCGATGGACGACCCGACGATGACCCTATCGCCCACGACGGCCGGTGGCGAGGTGACCTGATAGTTGTGCCAGTCGCCTTCATTGAAATGGGCCACAGCCTTGGTAAGATCGATCTCGCCGAAATCGGAGCAGACCTTGCCGCTCGCCGCATCGATGGCGATCAAGCGCGCATCAATGGTCCCGATGAAAATCCGCCGCCGGCACGGATCGCCCTCCTTGCGGGTCGAATCCAGCCACGTAGAAACACCGCGCGAGGACACTTCCGAATAGTTCGCTTTGCGGTTCACCTTGGGATCGAAGACCCAGCGTTCTTTGCCCGTCGTGGGATCGAGCGCGATCACCTGATCGAAAGGAGTGCTGAGATACAGCGTTCCGTCGACCAGGATCGGTGTCGCCTCGAACGCCGCGCTGCTTTTTAAATGCGTATCGGGCTTGAGCGCACTGGTGTGAAATTCCCACGCCTGCTTGAGCTGCATTACATTCTGACGCGTAATTTGCGCGGCTGGGGAAAATCGGGTCCCGCCCGCATCACGGCCGTAGGCGCTCCAGTCAATGTCGGCGGCAGTCGTAAGGGACAACAGCAGAAACAAAGCGTGCATGTCCCCATTGTCCACGGATCTGCGGGAACCACCATGCCTTCGGGACGACCGGGCCGAAAATAGGGACGGGAACACGACCATCGTGTGCGACGTGTGGCCCGCTAGTTGAACGATCCAACGCTCGCACGCAACGCATTCAAGAATCGGCACGTTAGCGCGCCAACACACTTTTTAGAATCCTGGGCGGGCGGATTAGCGTCTGTTTTAGTGTAGTTTCCAAAGACGGGCTCCTGACGATGAGCGGCATTGCTTCACCGTGATTCGTCAAAACCAATCGTCGGATCAGGAGCTGGAAGTGTGTCTATAGGAAACAAGAAAAGGAGCTTCAGGAAAATCATGAAAACAGGATCATTACTCTTAGGGACGCTGTTTCTTTCTGGAATGCTGGCAAGCGCGCAGGAGAGTGTGGAAACACCGAAGGTGGAAGTGGGATTGAACTATTCCTACACCCGCATCAATCCAGGCGGAAACTTCTCCGGCTACAACGCGAATGGCGGCTTCGCCGACATCGCATATAACTTCAACAAGTATCTCGGCGTGGTGGCGGATCTGGGTGGAAGCTACACCGGAACGCAGAACGGGACCGCGTACAACAACACGACCTTCGAGTATCTATTCGGCCCGCGCGTCAACTGGCGGCATTCGCGATTCAACCCATATGTGCAGGCGCTGTTCGGTGGTGAAAGATTCTCGAACGGGCTAAACCCCGGGGCAACCGATCCACGGCTGGGCACCAGCCAGAATAATTTCGCCGCTGCGTTCGGTGGCGGACTCGACGTCACGGTCTCAAATCATCTGGCCGTCCGGCCATTCCAGGTGGAGTACCTGATGACACAGTTCTCCCCTGGTTCGACCAATCTCAACTACACGCAGAACAACTTCCGCTATTCGGCGGGCGTGGTGCTGCGCTTCGGATCGAAGTAATCGATTGTTTGGTGGAGCCCTGATCCGTCAGGGCTCCTTTTGTTTCTGGATTTCGGTGTTATTTTACGGGTGTTCCGTAGGGGATCAGCGTCTTGACCCGCTCCTCTCCATCCGTTCGAGAGATCTTCCACCCGGTGCTCGCCTTGTCGAGAAAAAACATCTGGGCTTGGTTGCGATCCCGGTAGATGTACTCTACGCGGATCGCGGCCTGGAAGGCGGAAATGATCTGGGGATCGGAGACGGCAACTCCCTGAATCTCTGAATTCGACTCGCGCAGGTATTTTGAGAATCCGCCCTCGCTGGTCTCAGCGAGTGTCTGGCGGAGCGATGCCTCCAGAGGACCAGTAAAGTTTCCGACGTAGCGTTTCACGTCTCCGGTCCGCGCCGCTTCCAACATTGAGTAGATCGCGTCCTGAGGATTCTGCTCCGGCGCTCTTCGCGTTGCGGCAAAACTCTGCAACTTCCATCCCGCGGTCCGCACAAGACCGATTCCGAGCCCGGCGGCCAGCACGAAGACAGTCGCGAGTTGCGCGGTTCCTTTCTTGGTCACTTTGCCGGATCGCCTTTTCGGAGAATCGTCAGATCCAGGTTGCCGTTTTTATCCACAATCACCTTTTTGATTTTAGGAAGAACCTGCTCCATGGTTTCCAGGTACAGCCTTTGCCCGCTCACCGCCGCGGCCTTGCCGTATTCCGCGGCCATCTGCTGGAAGCGCGACGCATCGCCGCTCGCCTGGTTGATCTTGGTTTGCTTGTAAGCTTCCGCCTCCTCCAGCATCTGGCGCGCCTGGCCGCGAGCCTTGGGAATCACGTCATTGGCGTATCCCTGGGCGTCGTTCACGATACGCGACGTGTCGGCGCGGGCGCTGGCGACGTCGCGGAATGCGGCCGCAGCTTCGGCAGGAGGCGTGGCGCTTTCAATGTTGATGGAGGAAAGCACTACACCCGCGCCATAGCTATTCAGGAGTCTCTGTGCCGCCGCCCGAGCCTCCTCTTGTACGGCGGCTTTTTCGGTGGTGAGCACTTCGTCCACCGCCCGGTGAGCGACGCGGCGCGCCAGTTCCGCTTCCACCGTTGCGCCGATCACCTGAGCTGGATTTTCGGCGTGGAACAAATAATCCACCGGCACACCCACCGAATACTGCACTACGGCGCGAATTTGAATCATGTTCTGGTCGCCGGTCAGGAATTGCGCGAGTGCCGCCGGCGATCGCCCGAGTTCGCGATCCGCCAGGCCGCCGCCAATCGAAAGACGCTGCGACTGCCGCACCTTCAGCTTGGTGACGGATTCGATCGGCCAGGGGAGCGCGTAGTGCAGACCGGGCATGACTCGGGGTACAACCACTCTTCCGAACATCGTCTCCACCGCCTGCTGATCCGCCGCGACCAGGTACACTCCGGAAAACGCCCACACGAGCGCGAGTCCCAGTGCGACGCGTTTCCCAGTCCAACCCTTGGGAGGCGGCAAAAGCCGCTGCACCTCGGTCTCGAGTCTCAGCGCAAGCGTGCTCATTTCGTGCCGGATTCGCCTTTCATTAGGACTCTCAACAGTTCCGAATCCGAATTGAGGATCACCGTGGTCTTGTCGTCCAAAACTTTCTTGTACGATTCCAAGGTGCGTTGTAGCTTGTAAAATGAGGGGTTTTTGGAGTATGCCTGCCCGTAGATGCGCGTCGATTCCGCGTCTCCCTGGCCTCGAATGGTTTCAGCCTGCTTGTACGCGGTCGACACGATTTCTTCCCGCTGGCGATCGGCGCCGGCGCGGATGCTCAAGGCTTGTTCTTCGCCCTCGGCACGGTATTGGCGCGCGATGCGCTCGCGCTCGGCGCGCATCCTGGCATACACGCTTTGCTTATTCTGCTCGGGCAGATTCAACCGCTTCATGCGGACGTCGACCACATCGATCCCGTATTGCTCCAGCGCTGCGCGATCGCTCAACGCAGTGAGCTGATCGAACATGCTGGAGGTCTGCACTTTTTCTGCGTCGGTTCCGACGATCGAATCCAAGTCGTGGGAGCCCAGCGCGGCCGAAATCCCCGACCAGATGATGTCGTGAAGCCGCATCTCGGCTGCCGCGGAATCGCCCACAGTCTGCACGAAACGATCCGGATCCTGGATCTTCCACACGACGTAATTCTCGATCACCAAATTCTTTTTGTCGCGGGTCAGGAATTCCGAGGGGCGCGGATTGTAGACGCGTAGCCGGCGATCGAAATAGATCGCGGTTTGGAACGGCCACTTGGCATGCAACCCGGCTTCGCCAGTGGTGCGGATTGGACGTCCGAACTGCGTCACCAGAACAAACTCGGTTTCGCGCACTGAAAAGAATGTCAGATATCCCAACACGAAAACCGCGGCGATCACAGCAGCCGTATAAATCTTTCTGTCATGTTTCCGCATAGTTACTCCTTGCGCGGCGCCGCAAGGGCCGCTCCCGCCGGGGCGAGTTCCACTCCATCTTCAAGCAGCAGCAAATGCCGCCGGCCTTGACTCGAATCGACGATCATCTTCTTCCTCCCCGGCAGGACCTGTTCCATGGTTTCCAGATACATCCTGATCCCGGTGAGACCGGGTGCGGCGCGATAGGCCTGTTCGGATTGCGTGAACCGGCTCGCGTCTCCCTGGGCGCGATTGGCGCGGCCCAGCGTGTACGCGTCGGCGTTGTGCAGTTCGGCTTGAGCACTGCCGCGTGCGAGCGCCACCCGCTCGTTGCGATACCCTTCGGCCTCATTGATCATTTGATTTTTTTCCTCGAATGCGGCCGACACTGAACGAAATGCGTCCACCACTTCAAGCGATGGATGCACGTCCTCCAGCTTGACCCGCAGCACTCGGATCCCGGTGTCGTACCGGTTCATCCTCCGCTGAATCTCCGTTTGAGCGCTCTGCTCCACCCTCTGCCTCCCCGTGGTGAGAACCTCGTCGAGGTTGGTGATGTTCATGATTCCCTGAAGCGCAGACTCCGCCGCCGCTCGGACCGCCGCGTCGCCGTCCATCTGGCGGAATAGAAATGCATCCGGGCGATCGATATCGTAGTGCACTACCGCATTCAGCTCAATCATGTTCTGATCGCCGGTCAGCATCAGCGATTCTTCCGGCCGGCTTTGAAAACGCCCGTCGCGATGTTGCACGTTCCACTCATAGGAGGCCGGCTCCGAATCCGGAGCTTTGGACTGGGAACGGAAGCCGATCTCGACCACGCGAACTTTGTGGGCGCGGATGCGCGTCAGGCGCTCGACGGGCCAGGGCAGTTTGTAATGCATGCCCGGCGCGCTGAACGGCACGATCTTCTTGCCGAAGCGCTCCACCACGCCAATCTCATCTGGCTCGATGGCGTAAAACCCGCCAGGGACAAGGATCATGCCCGCGCCGATCCACGCGAGCCTTACCAATTGCGCTCGGCGGGTGAACATCCAGGACGAAACCGCACCCAGGTCGAAAGCGCGCAAACGATCGCGCCATCCCCGGAGCCACGAAGTCGCGATCAGGCGCCATGGGGACGGAGACGATCTAGCCGCGCGCAGCAGCCGCAGCGAGTTCATCATCACGCAAAACGACGCAGCCTGATGGGTGAAGGCCGCTCCGATCGGCCCCAGTCTTCCGGTCGCGCACGCCAGCACCGCGACGGCATTCAGCGCACCGGCGAAAAGTACGATGTTCAGCCACGCGGTCTGCATGGCTCGCCGGCTCACCTCGAACAGCTCCGGTAGTTTTTCGAGGGAATGTGGCATGTAGACCACGCCGGCGGCTTCGGCCGTAATGTCGCTGGCGCCTGCGACCGCGACACCCACGCTCGCGGAAGCCAGCGCCGGCGCGTCGTTGATTCCGTCTCCGAGCATGGCCACAGTGTGACCATCGGAAACGAACTGGCGTACGCGATCCAGCTTCTGTTCGGGGAGCAACTCGGCCTCGACGTTTGGAATCCCGATCTCCCGTGCCATCACCTCGGCTGCGCGGCGGCGGTCGCCGGTCAGCATCACTTGATGGGTGATCCCTATCCTCTGAAGCGCGCGGACCGCTTCATGAGCGCCTTCGCGCGCCCGATCGCGCAGGAAAATAGCACCGGCGAGTTCGTCCCCATCGGCGACCAACACGGCCGTGGATCCCGAACGGTCGGCTTCTTCAGTGAGAGCCTCCGCCTGACCTGCGACCTCTGCCAGGAACGCCGCATTGCCGGCGCGGATCCTTCTGCCATTGACGATGCATTCCGCGCCGCGTCCCGGCACAACGCGAGCGTCTTCCGCTTCGGGTTCGAACAATCCGCGCCGCCGCGCTTCGCCCACGATTACGCGCGCCAGAGGATGTGGCGAACCTCGCTCAGCGGCCGAAGCCAATGCTAGCAGGTCGTCCTCAGCGCGATCGAGAGCGACAATCTTGATAATTTCGAACTGACCCTCGGTGACCGTTCCAGTCTTGTCGAATACGACGACGTCCACTTTGGCGGCGTTTTGCAGAACGTCCCCGCCGCGCACCAGGATTCCTCTGCGCGCCAGACCGCCGATAGCAGCGACCATCGCGGTGGGAGTCGCCAGGATGAGCGCACACGGACAGGCCACAATCAGGACTGCGACAGTGCGCAGCCAATTTCCAGTGAAATAGAAAGTCAGCGCGCCGGCCAGCAGCAGGGCGGGCAGAAAATACTTTGCATAACGATCGGCCAGGCGTTCCACCGGCGCGCGATGCTCTTTGGCTTCCTCGACTAGTTGAATGACGCGCGCGATGGTGGTCTCTCCTCCGGCGCGCGCCACGTGGACGCGCAACAGGCCGTTGCCGTTCAAGCTTCCGGAGAAGACTTCATCGCCTGCCTGTTTGTCTTTAGGAAGCGGCTCGCCGGTGATGGAACTCTCGTCGATGCTCGAAAGCCCTTGTTCGATCACGCCGTCCGCCGCGATTCGTTCGCCAGCACGCACGACGATGCGATCGCCACTTTGGAGCGTCATCGCGTCCACCACTTCCTCGACTCCGTCGCGCAGCAATCGCGCGACGCGTGGAAGCTGCGCCACAAAGCGCTGGATGGCGGCTTCCGTCCGGCCGGCCGCATACGATTCCAGCGTCTCGCCCACCATGACGATAAACATCGCTTCGGCGGCCGCCAGATATTCGCCCACCGCAAGGGCAGCGATGACCGCGACGCACAGCGCGACGTCAGCTGAAATGGTTTTCTCGAGCAAGGCGGATATGGAGTTGTAGAAGGTCTTGTAACCTGCCAGCACCGTGACGATGATCGCGGTGTCCACTCCGAAGACGCTCTTGAAGAGTCCCGTGAGATTCAACACGAGCAGAAGGCCCAGGAACGCGGCCAAGCCGTATTCGGCTGCGTGCTCGAAAACGAATGCCAGAATCGACGATTGGTTTTCCTGTTTCAAGGTTGTATCGCGATCATTGCTCCCGGTTGCGTGGCCAAACCATTGTATGTTGCCGTGACGGCCGCGTCATCGTCCGGTAGCGAGGACGGCAAACTGCACGTCCCCGCTTCTCACTATCACCGCTGGATCGTGATCAGAGCCCCTGTCTGCGTGGTCGATCCGCCATAGCTCGCCTGAATCGGTTGGTCTCCGTTGGCAACCGATGTGGGAATCACGACGTTGAACTGATAATCGCCCGGCGAGACCAATCCAGCGAACTGAACGTTTGCGGTCGCGCCGCCGATGCTGATTACCGGCAGTACGGGTAAGGTGCCCGTTTGCACGACAGAGCCGCTGGCGACTGGAACCGAGGTGACGCCGAAACCATTGCCGGCGAGCACGATCGTTTCTCCCGGCTTGGCGGGCGTGGTGAGCCCTGGAAACAGGCTCGTCGGACCGATCAGCGTTCCGTCCAGGTGCCTTCCGAAGACGTACTGGTTCCCGTTCGTCGCCACGAACACGAAGAAAGATAGCGACAGTGGCTGAGAGGCCACGCTCATGGTATTGCCAGCGACGCCGGCGTTAGTGAGCTGCACCTGAACCGGACCGTGGATCGCATCTGGCGGCGTCAGGATATTCACTTGCGTGGGGCTGACGTAGTACACGAACGCGGTCTTGCCGTTTACCTTGACGCTCACGCCGTCAAGTTGATCCGGCATCAGGCCGGTAAAAAAGTCGTAGCCCTGCCAAATCCGCGTGTCGCTGACGGGAGCGAGATTGGTTCCCTTAATCTCCACCCAAGTGTTCGGCGCGATCAAGGGCGTATCGCCGAACGCGTTCGCGACCAGCGTCATGTTCGGTCCTGGCGTCGACGCCGCCAGCGCGGTGTACGCCTGCGCGACTTTCAAGCCGGTCGTGGTCAATTGAAATGCGCCTGCCGACGATGTGAGCAGATTGGTGCTGTCAAAGTAAGCCAGCGCGATCGAGTGTATCTTCGAGTAGGACGTGATATTGGTGTGGTACTGGTCAGCGTCGTTGCAGCCGCCCCATTCCGTGATGGCGACCGCATGGCCGTTCTGCTGCGCGTAACTCACCAGCGGGTCGAAATTCTGAGGCCAGCTCGCGTAGCGCGGCGAGGACGGTTCGGTGCAGCCTGCTATGGATGCGTTATACAAGTGAAAATTCCAAACCAGGTTGGCGAAGGCTAAATCCGGGATCGTCCCCGCGAGGATCGCTTCAAATGCGGTTCCCGTGTCGTCGAGAAAAATCAGCGCTTGCGGACTGTAGGTTCGAATCGCGGCGATCAACTGGTTCTCATTGTTGCTCCACGTGTTGGCGTCGATGCCGTGCATGTTTTCCCACGTGTCATAGAGAAGGGCCGGATCCGTGGCGTACTTTTTCGCGAACGCGATCCAGAACGAAAAGGCCGCATCGATGTTGTTGCCCGTGGTATCTTGCGCCGAGCAGACCGCCGAGTTGCTCTGACAATTGAGATCACCCTGGTTGGGAGCAGGACAGTTTTTGCCATCCGCGCCGCAGGGCGAATCGGGGAACTGCCCGGCTTTGAGGATCAGTACGTAATTGCCGTACTTCTTGGCGCGCTGAATGAGCGCATCGATGTAGTCCTGATACTTCTGATTGGCGATGGGAACCTGGACATTGTTGTTCCACCAGGTAGCGTTGACGAAAATCCGGACCAGGTTCGCGGAGAGCAACTGAGTCTGCGCGGCGTATTCCGCATCGCTCACCGTCGCTTCTGCGTTGCCGGATCCCGTGCCGCTGCGATTGACACCGCGCAGCGCCACGGGCTTCCCGGTGTCATCCTCAATGATTCCTCCGGTCGAAACGTGCAGTGGATGAAATGTTTGTGCTTGCGCTATGGCCGCAAGCGAGACGGTCAATACAGCGAACCCGACCCTCATTGCTGCGTCACCCACATCGGGCTGACCCACACGATATTTCCGTCGGTCTGAACGCCGCGCACGTAGTAGTAGCTGGTCTGGCCCTTTTGCGCGGCCGTGTCCTGAAAGCTGAAAGACATCACGCGATCGCCCGAGGTGGAATAGATCACGTTGTTATTTTTTACCAGCACCACGCTCTGGAACGGAGCCGTACCGAACAAGCGCACGCTGAACACCGGCGCTGACGTGGTCGAAAAGGTTTCTCCCATGAAGTGGCTTCCGCTGCGGAAATCGGACACGATGTTGTCCGTGGAACCGTACATGCGGCGGTTGTGCATCGCGTCCATGATCCCGGCGCGAGTGGGCGACGTCACCCACAGATTGGTGAAAGAAATGTGCGTCGACACATGATCGCTGGACGCCTCGAATCCAAGCTGGATTCCTTTGCCGAGCGCGTTTGAAACGTAGCCCGAGGATTCGAATCCCGAAATGGAGTCCGCCGACGTATTGGCCCTGGGCGCCCCCGGCATTTCATAATCCTGACGATCGCCCTGATAAATTTCGACGAAGGGTTCCACTTGCGCATCGCTGTTGCGCCAGTCCGTTCCCTGATCCGTCGCGCTGGTGTGCGGTGCGCTGATTCCCTTGAAGGCATGCAGGTAGGAGTACAGCATGTTCGTGTCGGGAGCCGGCGCAGACGTGGTAGCGGACGAGGTAGGCAGTCGCGGCAACGGTCGAACGCCGCGCTGGGCGAACACTACGTTGCGGTGGCCCTCAGGATAGTTGACGCTTCGCTCGTAGTAATACATGGGGATGTATTTCGACCCGAGCAGATAGGCATCGGTGAATTTCTGGATCAGCCACCAGGTGTATTCGCGACCCTCGCCGTTGTCGTGATCGCAGCAGCCTGCCCAACCGAGCGCGGCGGCGTCGATGTAGTAACGATAGGCGTCCATCAGCGGACCATCGCCGCGGCCGTCAAAAGAAATCTCGGTGTGACGATGAAAATCGCCGCGAACTAATTGCAGAGTTTGTCCGTTTACCGTCGGCCGGTAGCTGCGGCTCAACGTGGCTTGTGAAGCCTCGACGGCTGCGGCGGAGTCCGGCGGATCCGGTGTGATCTGCCCGATGCGCTGCAACTGCGGGGTCTGCTGCGTCCGCGCGACGCTCACCTCGGACTGGAAAATATCCGAGCTGATGCCGTCGTTCTGTGGCGAGCTATCGGGTTGTATGGGGCTCAGGCGGTGGTCGGAGGAATGCGCCATCAACAAGCGCCCAGGTCCCAGCGCGATCATCGACGGACGATTGTCGCTCACCGCGTCAGTGAAGCCCAGTACACCCGGACCGTGCCAGGTACTTCCGTCGAAATACACCATCTGGCCCACCCAAATCGAGCCGACGCTGAGGCCCCCAGTCGCGTGGCTGGACGACAGGCCAGTGCCTGCCAGTTCCCGGAACGCAAGGTACACGGTTCCCTCCGGATCGACCGCCAGACGCGGAAAACTGTTCTTCGGTCCGGCTGGAGGTCCCAGGTTGACATTCGCCGGACGGTTCCCGGCCAAGGTCGGATCCGGCTGGCTGGAAAACGTCCCTTGCGCGCCGGTCAGGAACAGGTGAGTCGCGGTCGCCCCCGGCATGACCCGTCCCACGTCATCGACAGTGGCGTACAAATCGTTGCCAATCAGGCAGCGCACCTGGATCGTGTGGCCCGAATACAGCGGCAATCCGGTGGTATCGAACGCACCGAAGTCTTTCCCCCAGCGGTTACCGGCGACTTCGTAAGCGATCCATAGGCGATTCTGCGCGTCATAGACGAGCGAGCTGCGCGCTTCGAAATTGACAGTCGCGGCGATCGGAATGGGCGCGTCCAACGTGACTTGATTGCTGAAATGCACACGGCGCAGGTAGACGTCGTAGTCGCCTTTGTCGTAGGTGTCCCAGGAAATCGCAACGTCTCCATTGGGCGCTGTGGCGATCGCCGGCTCCCAATCGCTCGCGGGCGACGTGGAGACGATCGTTTCCGGCCAGAACGCATCGCCGTTCTGCACGCTGGTCAGGATTTCAAGATTGTTGTTGCGGAACCCCTGCCATGCCACCCACACGCGGCCGGCCGCATCGGTGGCCGCGACCGGGAACAGATCCGTGCCGGCGTCGCTGGTCAGGCGAATTTCGGACGACATGGTCCCGTCAGCGCGCGAGTTGCGAGCGTAAATATCGAAATTTCCCGAGCGCTGGTCGGAATAGATAATCCACGCTCTGCCCTGTCCATCGATCGCCACAGTGGAGCGCATAACGTCCTCGCCCGGATTCGTCACCGCGAATGGCCCTGTCCAGGTGCGCTGCGAAATCGAATAGTGCATTAGCAGAACCTGATCGCCACCCGCGGGACGCGCGAGGAAACTGAAATCGGTAATGGGCGTCTGCGTTCCCTGGTTCTGAGCGAGAGAGCGGTCGCCGTGAACGAATTCCGTGTAGGTGAGGTAAACGTCGTCCCCGGACTGGGCCATCGCCGGGAAGTCTTCTTCTTCCAAAGACGAGCTCAGTTGAAACTGCGCGCCCGTCTGTGCGACCAGCGCTTTGCCGTTCAGAAATGTCTTGCTCGATCCAAAAGAAAGGTCCTGTGTCGAGAAAGTGAAATTCCCTTGCGTGGTGGCAATGGCGAACGTTGCCGCAGTTGCGGGAACCGAAATCTTCACGATCAGGCCGTTTTCCTGGACGGGTCCGGGCGGCGTGAGCGACGGAGTGATTCGCGTGCTGATTTTCCAGCTGGTGGTCCCGGTGATCGAGTCGGCGGCAGTGAACCGCCATCCGCGCAGGATCTGGATGTTGGCGCCCGTCACGGCGATCGATCCGTCCCAATTCGTGGCGGCGGTATCGCCGACACCGAGAATCACCAGGTAAGACTGCCCCGGTACAACCGTGGTCGACGCAGCATGAATAGCCGCCGAAGGAAACACAAACCACTTCACGGCAACAGCGGCCAATAGGAGCGGAATTGAGAGATACAGCGCCCACAACCTCATGGGAACGACCCTCCGATCGCGAACTTATTTCTTGTTGCGATTGGCGGCTTCGGCCGCCGGCTTCAGTTCGTTACTTGCCTGGTCCAGCAGTGCCTTCGCCTTTTGGGCGCGACCCTGCATGTCCCATTCATTCGCTGGCTGTGCATCCACAACCTTTTGCCATGCCTGCCGGCTCAAGCGCTGCGCGGTGGCAAGATTCGTATGGCGTCCGCCGGAAACATTCTGTTTGGGCTGGGCCAGAGCCAGACCTGCCGTCAACACCACGAAACTTCCCGCCAGGTGAAGACTTTTCGACTTGATCAAGAACACCTCCTGAGCACACATGCGAATCGTTAAACACGGCGGCCGGAAGTTTGTCTCTCAATATTACTAGTTTTATTTGACCATCCGTCGCCGTAGCGCTTTGGCGACCGCTCCGATTTTGAGTGGCACTCATTTAGCCCGGGACAATCTACTAGGTCCCCAGCGTCAGCCGCAAAGCCAGGCTCTCAGGGAGCCCGGCCGCTCGTATCTTCTTCGCAGCCGTGGGTACGTCGTACTCCACCCGGCAGTATTCGATGAAGCGTTCCTGCGGCCAATACAAGGCATAAGCCGCACGCGGATCTCCGTCGCGCGGCTGACCGGCAGCGCCAGGATTCAACAAATACAGATGATCCGGCTCCAGTTCGAGCGCCCGCGACGGGACAATCCGCCGCACCCCGCCACGCGCGAGAAGGAATCCGCCCTGAATGTGCGTGTGGCCGAAGAAGGTCGCCTGGGCGCCAATGTGTTCCCGGGCAGGTATTACATCCGCTAGGTCCAGCAGATACTCGTCCTCATCGCCGGGCGATCCGTGGACCAGGTCGAAGTCTTCGTAGCGTAGCGGCCCGCGCGGAAGGGAACGCAGATATTCGGCATTTTCGGGAGTGAGCTGGGTGCGCGTCCACATTGTGGACGCGATTGCCAAAGGACGGTAATGCTCCAGCGAGTCCGTGCCGCAGCAATCCTTGTCATGGTTGCCGCGAACAGTCACGTCCGCGTTGGACCGCGCCCATTCCGCAACGGCGTTGGGATCGGCGCCATAACCGACCACATCGCCCAGGCATAGAATGCGGTCGTAACGGCCCGCGGCATCGTCGAGAACGGCATGAAGCGCTTCCAGATTTCCGTGAATATCGCTGAGGATCAGGTGCGGCACAGGCGTAAGAGAGCCACCTCCGGAGGGGCGCCGAGCCGCGCCGGCACTCCGATGGTGCCGATTCCGCGCGACACAAAAATCGAAGCAGGTCCTTCACGGTAGAGCCCGTCCACGTAATGCGTGAAGAATCGTGCCACGCTCAGATTCTGGTGCAGGATCTCCACCCGTACCTGCCCTCCATGCGTATGCCCGGCGATGGTACATTGCCAGCCCTGCCGCGCCGCCACCGGAAAAACGTCCGGATTATGCGAAAGCAAGACGTTCAGAGCGCCTGGACGCACCAGCTTCCCGGTACCCACCAGATACGGAGCGCGAAGATGCTGATAATCGACTCCAGCCAGGTTGAGCGTTGCGTCGCCGAATCGCAGCGGGGCAGCGGCGTCACGAAGAAATCGCATTCCCAGGCGTGCGCCCGCTTCGGTAGTGTAGTCCTCGGTTCCGGCGTAAATCTCATGATTTCCAAGGCAGCCGAAAATGCCGGCTTCGGCGGTCAACCGCGCTAACCGGTTGAGACACGCGTCTAGCGGATCACCCTGGAAGGAGATCAGATCTCCTGTGACCAGCGCGATGTGGGCGCGCGTTTCGTTGGCTATCGCCACGGCGCGCTCCACTTGGCGTTCCGCGAGGAACGCACCCAAATGAATGTCGGTCAACTGGACAATGCGAAGTCCGTTCAGGTCCGGATGGAGTCCCGGAATCGCAATCGACTGTTCACGCAGCCTCAAGTCCAGGCGTTCGATAAACACGCCGTAGCCCACGGCCGCAGCGGGCGCAGTGAACAATGCGATATGCGCCGCTCGCAGAAAATTCCGGCGTGCCGGGCTATGTTCGGGCCGCGCTTTCGGAAGCGCCTCCGCAGCGCCGAAGGCGAGCACCAGGAGCACGGAAATCAAAGCCCACGCGATGATCGAACCGCGTCCCCAGGCGTTCAACCAAAGAGGGAGATGCCGTGATACACGCATGAAGTGCAGCAGAAATCCAAAACTCAAGACGGCGAACGATGCGATCGCCAAACTGACGATCGTGGTGCGGACCCGGCGCGATGCGTTTGCAGCCGGACGCCGGAGAATCCACCAAACTCCCACTGCCTGAATCGTCACAACGCCCAAAAAGAGAATCAAATCCGGGATGTTTCGGAGAATCCATTTCGACAGCCACGCAAAGTCCACTGTATTCATCTTATCGGGATCTGCACGGGCGGCGGCGGCGGCCGATCTTTTACAATCAGGAAATGTCTCTTGTCGTGGTTGGAAGCGTTGCGTATGACGGCGTCGAAACGCCGCACGGGCGCGTGGATCGGATGCTCGGCGGCGCGGCCACTTACATTTCCCTCGCGGCTAGCTTTTTCACTAAGCCCCGGTTGGTCGGAGTAGTCGGCGACGATTTCGCCGCAGAGGACACCCGGTTGCTCGCCGATCGCGGCATCGATCTGGAGGGATTGGAACGGGTCCCCGGCAAAACCTTCTTTTGGGCAGGTAAATACTCCGAGGACATGAACGATCGGGAAACGCTGGTTACCGATCTCAACGTCTTCGCCGAATTCAATCCGAAACTGCCCGCCAGCTATCGTTCGGAGAAATATCTGCTGCTGGGCAACATTCAGCCTGCCCTGCAGCGCAGCGTACGCGACCAAATGAAGGGGCTCCGGCTGGCCGGCGGCGACACCATGAATTTCTGGATCAAGGATTTTCGCGACGAGCTGCTGGCCACCATTCGCGAATGGGATTTTCTGCTGATTAACGACAGCGAGGCGCGCATGCTTTCCGGCGAATCGAACCTGCGTAAAGCCGCCGTCCGAATCCTCGACATGGGACCGCACACGCTGGTGATTAAGCGTGGAGAGTACGGCGCAATGCTGTTCCGCCGCGATACTTTTTTCATCGTTCCCGGCTACCTGCTGGAGGACGTCTTCGATCCGACGGGCGCCGGCGATTGTTTTGCCGGAGGCTTCATCGGTTATCTGGCCGCGCAGGGATTCGATCTCGAAGCCGGCCACATCGGTCGCGGGGATTTGAGCCGCGCGGTTATTTACGGGTCCGTCATGGGCAGCTTCTGTTGTGAAAAATTCGGCGTCGATCGGTTCCGCACTTTGACACGACCGGAGATCGATGCTCGATTCGAAGAGTTCCGCAAATTCACCTCGTTCTAAGGTTGTGCCGATCACAGGCTGAAGCCTGCTGCCACGTGGCACAGACTTCAGTCTGTGGGGCCTTTTTCAGCAGCCGTCGCGCCTGATAGCTTATAAAGGATCGACAGGAGGACCAGCGACATGTCTTGGTATTACGCCGACGGCGGGCGGCAGGTAGGCCCAGTAGAGGAATCCGCGCTAGACGAACTGGTCAAAGCAGGCGCCGTCCGCGACGACACGCTGGTCTGGCGCGAAGGAATGCCTAACTGGCAGCCGCACGCAGCCGTGCGCGGTGTGAAAGTCGAAGCGCCGCCCATGCCCGCGGTTCAGGCCGGCCCCGGTACCGGATTCTGTTCAGAATGCGGGCGGCCGTTCGCTACCGATCAATTGTTGAATCTGGGAACCGCGTCCGTGTGCGCACAATGTAAGCCGATTTACTTGCAGCGTGTGCGGGAAGGCGGCCAGGCGATCGGCCTGCGGCGCTATGCAGGATTCTGGATCCGTTTTGTGGCGGCCGTAATCGATGGAATCATTCTTAGCGTCGTCGGATTTGTCATTACAATACCGCTCCGCGCGATGGCGATATTCCGCATCGTGAACGATCCCGCCGCGGCTCTGGGAGCCGGACTGGGCATTTTCGGGATCCTTGTTCTGATCAACATGGGCCTCTCGCTCGCCTATAACGCTTACTTCGTTTCGACGCGCGGCGCGACGCTCGGCAAGCAGGTGTTGGGTCTCAAGATCATCCGCTCCGACGGATCGGCCGTTTCGCCAGGACGGGCCGTGGGCCGGTACTTTGCCTGGCTGCTGAGCAATTTCACGTTCCTGATCGGATTCATCATCGCCGGCTTCGACAGCGAAAAGCGCGCTTTGCACGACCATATTGTCGACACGCGCGTCATCTACACGCGATAATGAAGCCACGAATGCGCGCAGATTTCGCGTGATTCGTCCTGGTCACTATGGGGATCGTCTGCGGCGCGTGTTCCTTCCCGATTGCGCCTGAAAACTGGAATCACGAGGGCGCGCGATGTCCCGCGTGCGCGCAGCGTGTTCAAGTTCTAGCCTTTCCCGCCATCAAGAAAGCGCACACAGGCGCCGCTCCGGAAGCGCTCGCTGAAGATACCGAAGCGAGCTGCTTTTATCATGCGGAGAGCCGCGCCGTGGTGCCCTGCAGCGAATGCGGCCGCTTTCTGTGCCATCTTTGCGATATCGAGCTCGAAGGCCGCCATCTCTGTCCCACATGCTTTCAATCCGGGATTTCGTCTAACCGGCTCGAAGCAATGGAAACGCGCCGGACCCTGTACGATACCATCGCCTTGATCATTTCGACGCTCCCGGTTCTGCTGTTCTGGCCGGCGCTCATTGGAGCTCCCACCGCGCTCTACTACGTGATCCGGCGCTGGCGCACGCCATTGAGCATTCTGCCGCGGACGCGCATTCGATTCGTCCTGGCCGCGCTTTTTGCCCTGGCCGAAATCGCCGGCATCGTCTTCGTGATCTGGACCCTGTTCCAGTTGCCCAGGCCCCGGGTGGTGTCCCGATAAGCGTCGATGGCGAAGCCCAAATCCATCTACACGCGCCTGACCGGACGGAAGCGGACGCCTCTGGGATACACTCAACTGTGGCTCGGCCCGGATCATCTTCTGCTGGTTCGTAACCGCCGTGTTTCCGAGCAATACCAGCGCTTCTCGCTGGCCGATATTCAGGCGATTGTCGTCACCCATCTGCCCGACCAAATGCTGCTGCAAATCGCGGTGCTGGCCGCGATCGGAGTGGGCGCGGGTGGATTCTTTGCCGTGTCGTCGATCTTCGTCAAGATTCTTTTCGTAGCCATGGCAGCTTTCGGGCTGATTGTGATGATCTCGAACATCGCGCTGGGTCCGCGATGCCTGTGCCATCTTCAAACCGCGGTCAGCCGCGAGCTGCTGCCTCCGGTGGCCCGAGTTCGCACCACGCGCGCTTTCCTCGAACGAATCAGTCCTGCCATCGAAGCCGTCCAGGGGAGTCTGACGCCTGAGCAGGCGGCGACGGTCGAATTTCCCGCAACCCCGTATGAAAAACCGCCCGACGTCCCGCATCCGCCCGGGTATCTGCCGGAAGCCCTGTTCGTTCTTTTTTTGGTCGATGCGGCGCTGGTTTTGGGAAGCGTCCGATTCCCCCAGGCGCAGCTTTCGAGCATTCTGCTCACCACCATCTCGGGCGAAATTGTGATCCTGACCGTCGCACTCATACGCCGCGCGGGACGCGATCCGCGGCGCGTGATCTATGCGGTGATGATCCTGGCGATCCTCGGCCTCGGCTGGGACGCGTACCATCTGGGCGGCAGTTTTTTCGCTTGGGCGAACGGCGTGGTGGAAGCGGGCAAACAGAAAACCACGCCGCCGTCGATGATCGCGTGGGTCGGGTTTACTCAGCCTGTCGCGATTTTCGCTGCCACGTGGAGGATCGCCGCCGGCGTCGCCGGGTTGGCAGCCGCATGGCTGGAACGTCCCAAATGAACGCGCTGATTCATCAACGCTGTTGGAATCATGCTTCTCGCGAAGCTGTGGTCCGGTGTCCTTCGTGCCAGCGCTACTTCTGCCGCGAATGCGTCACCGAACATCGCGGCCGGATGATGTGCTCGGCATGTGTCACTGCATCCGTGAGCGCCCCGGCGCCGGGCGCGCGCTCTCGCGGGATCGCCTGGGCCGCGTTCGCCGCCGCAGGATTGCTGCTCGCCTGGATGTTTTTCTATTACCTGGGTGCAATGCTCGCGCGGATTCCGTCCAATTTCTTCGAGAAGCCCGCATGAACGCCATCGAATTATTAGAAGAAGCGGTGGTCCTGCTTCGAGGCGCGCCGGCCAGCGCCGTGGTCGCATACTTATTTGGCGCCGTTCCGTTCGTGCTTGCACTCCTGTTTTTCTTGAATGAAATGACGCGCAGTCCGTTTGCCTCGGAACGCGTGGTCACTTGGTCGCTCGGCCTGGCGGTGTTGTATGTCTGGAAAAACGTGTGGCAGGCGCTGTTTGCGGCTGCGCTGTATGAAACGCTCTCGCCGGGCTCCCGGCTCAAATCGAATCCGCTGCGCCTGGTCGCGATACAGGCCGCGCTACAGCCTATCGGACTCGCGCTCATGCTGCCCTTTCCGTGGCTGGTCGCATTCTTTCGCAACGTCGCGTTGTTTGCCGCCCTGGGATCGCCCGATCCAGTCCGAACCGCGCGCAAACAAGCCGGGTTATGGCCGGGCCAGAACTGGGGCGTGCTCGGCATCATGACGCTCGCGAGCTTGGTGTTGTTCCTGAACATCGCGCTCGTGATCGCCTTTTTGCCGCAGCTCGCCCGAAGCTTTTTAGGGATCGAAGGCGACCTGGCACGGCTCGGCTCGAAAATCGTGAATGCGAGTACCCTGGGCGTCGCCGCGGCCATCACCTGGATGGCGATCGATCCACTGCTCGACGCGGTTTACGCGTTGCGCTGCTATTACGGCGAATCGATCGCCACCGGAGAAGATCTGCTCGCCGCCTTGCGCCGAGCCATCGCGGCCACGGTTCTGGTCGCGATCTTTTTCGGCTCGGCGCCCGCCGCTTCGGCGCAGGTGGATACCGTCCAACTCGACCGTTCCATCGATCAGGTGATCCACAGCCGCGAATTCACCTGGCGCGCCCCGCGGCCGGAAGGACCGGAACCTCAAGGCAAATGGGTCGGTTGGATTCGCGCCTTTCAAAACGCGGTTAAACGATTCTGGAACTGGGTGGGCGAACTGTTCCGGCGCTTGTTCGAGCAGAACCAGAATTCCGGACCGGAAGGAAATGCCGCATCCGTTTCCCGCCGGACTCTGGAGCTGTTGATCGCCGTCGCGATCGCATTGATCGTCGGTGCAGGCGTGCTTATCTTTCTTCGGAGGCGGACGCCAGTGATTGCCGCCCAGTCCGTGACCATCGCCGCCGCCGTGAATCTCGCGGACGAATCCCTGACCGCGGATCAGTTGCCGGAAAGTTCCTGGCTGCAGCTCGCCGAGGAGTTGATGGCAAGAGGCGACGCGCGGCTCGCATTGCGGGCGTTGTATCTGGCTGGGCTGAATTATTTGAATGGACGCGGCCTGGTTTCCATCCGCCGCTGGAAAAGCAGCCTCGACTATCAACGCGAGTTGGAGCGCCGCGTGCGCGCGACGCCTGAGGTCGGGCAGGAATTCTCGAGAATCAGCGTGATCTTCGAGTACGGTTGGTATGGGACGCATGCCGTGGATCGCGCCATGCTGGATTCGTTCGCCTCCGGACTGAGCGCCATCAGGAACCTATGCGGCTGAATCACACTTCACTCGTGTTCACGGGAATCGCACTGCTGGCCGTACTGGTCTGGGGCCTCGAACAGGCCGCCGTCGCCCCGCTCGAAACCGGCGATGTGTATCCTCCGTATTCGTCGCTGCGGACGGATCCGCTGGGCGCGAAAGCTCTGTACGAAAGTCTGGCTGCGCTCCCAGGGCTGGATGTCGATCGGCTATACAAACAACGCACGGTTCTCGAAAATCGCGATGCGATGCTGGTGCTCGGCGTCCAGCCAGTGGGGTGGTCCGCGCTGCATGACGAAACTCTCGAGGAATACGAGAGGCTGGTCGCGAGCGGTGGCCGGCTGGTGATTGCATTTCTTCCGGTGCGAACCCCCGAGAAGATTCCTGAACGGCGCGACGTCGAGAAACGTTGGGATATCCGGCTGAAGTACGGAATTCGCGACGATCATGAAGGCGGTGACATGCCGCGCGAAACAGCTCTATTTTTCGATGCAGGTCCGAAGTGGCGATCGCTTCGCGGGACCGCCGTGGAATGCTGGTTTGGCAAGGGAAGCATCGTGCTGGTGGCGGACACATACGGGTTGAGTAACCAGGGCTTGCGCGACGCGCGCGACGCCGGATTCATCGCAGCTCTGGTGGGTCCGGCGACGCGCGTCATCTTCGATGAAAACCATTTCGGCGTGGTCGAGACGGGAAGCGTAACCAAGCTGATGCGCAAGTACCGGCTGGAGGGCGCCATAGCCATGCTCGCACTGGCCGCCGTGCTGTTTTTATGGCGTAGCGCGTCGAGCTTTCTACCTCCGCGCACGGCTGCCACGGCGGATGCGGTCGCCGGGCGCGACTCCATCGAAGGCATGACGGCGCTGCTGCATCGCGGCGTTCCGGAAAAAGAACTTCTCGATACGTGTTTCGCCGAATGGAGCAAGTCCGTTCCGCGTGGAACCCGGCCCGCACGGGTCGAAGAAGAGATCCGGCGGTGGAAACAGAATCCAGTGGAGGCCTATCGCGCGGCATCGAAAGCGCTCACGGAGAAAACATGACAGAGAGACTGGAACAACTGCAGCGGACGCTGGCCGCCACGCGCGAGGAAGTTGGCAAGGTAATTCTGGGTCAAGAGGACGCGATTGATGCGGCCCTTATCGTGATCCTGACGCGCCAGCATGCGCTGATCGAGGGCGTCCCGGGCGTCGCGAAGACGCTTCTCGCGCGTACCCTGGCGCACGTGCTTGGATGCGAGTTCGCCCGCATTCAGTTCACCCCGGATCTGATGCCCGCCGATATCACCGGTACCAACGTTTTCAACCTGGCGCGCAATGAGTTTACGCTGGTGCGCGGTCCGGTGTTCACCTCGTTTCTGCTGGCTGACGAAATCAATCGCGCGCCGGCCAAGACGCAATCGGCGTTGTTGCAGGCGATGCAGGAACGCACCGTCACCATCGATCGCGAAACGCACGTGCTGCCCGAAAACTTCACGGTCTTCGCGACGCAGAATCCCATCGAGCATGAAGGCACCTATCCCCTGCCCGAGGCGCAAAAAGACCGTTTTCTGATGAAAATCCCCATGGCTGCGCCGGATCGCGAACACGAGCTCGTGCTCGCCGAAAGAATGCTGGGAAACAATGCACCGGAAATCACGTTGGGGCGCGGCGACGTTCAGGCTGTTCTTGGCGAAGGCGAGTTGGCGAAGGCGCGGGAAGCGCTGGCCGATGTTTCGATGCGCCAAGAAATTGCCGGATACATTGTCGACATCGCGCGAAACACGCGGACGCACGAGAGTGTTCTGGTCGGAGCCGGACCGCGCGCGACGCAGGCGCTGGTGATTTCGAGCCGCGCTCACGCCGCGCTGGCCAATCGCGATTTCGTCACGCCCGATGACGTGAAGGCCATGGCGGTGCGAGTCCTGGAACATCGCTTGATCCTGCGGCCGGAATTCGAAATCGAAGGAATGACGCCCGCTGAGGCGGTCCAGAAAATCCTGGAAAGCGTGGCGGTGCCGGTGTGATGCAAGAAAAGGGTCAGGAGTCAGTCCGGCACGGACGCCAAAAACGCGGAGTCAGGAGTCAGAATATTGTTCCGGCTCCGCTGCTGATAGGGCTGGTCGTTGCGATTGGATTTCCCGCCGGAATAGCCGCGGGCCTCGCGCCGGCGGCGCGGGCGATCGCATTCATTGCGATCGGCCTTGTTGCGATCTCTGCGATCTTGGACGCACTCATACGCTCCCGGGCGCTGGCGGGGATCCGCGTCGAGTTGCCTGCTCTCGTGCGGTTTTTCAAGGATCGCGACGCTGAGATTCGCGTCAGAGTATGGAACCCTGCACGCAACGCGAGGCGCGTCCGGATCGGCATGGTGGCGCCGGTGGGAATCGAGGCGCCTAACGAGGACCAACAGGTGGATCTGCCGCAAGGGGCCGAAGCAGCCGAGTTTCTGTGGCGCGCGACCCCACGGCGCCGCGGACGGTATCTGTTCGATTCGATCTATCTCGAGGCTCCCTCGCCGCTGGGCCTGTGGTCGGTGCGCGCCCGTCAAACCGTCGCGATGGAGGTTCGCGTGTATCCGAACCTCCGCCGCAATCAGGATCTGAAAGCGCTGCGTCGAGGAGTCTCGGGCGTTCATGCCATGCGCCAGATAGGGCGCGGGCGCGAATTTGAAAAGCTGCGCGAATATGCCCCCGGCGACGGTTTCGACGAGATTCACTGGAAAGCCACGGCGCGCAGAGGCCACCCCATCACCAAGGTTTTTCAAGTCGAGCGGACTCAGGAAATCTACGTCATCATTGACGCGTCGCGGCTCTCGGCTCGGCCCGCGGGAGACGAGACCGCATTGGAGCGTGCGATCTCGGCCGGACTCATTGTGGGCGCGGCCGCCGAACGGCGGGGAGATCTGTTCGGAATCGCGGCATTCTCCCATCAAGTGGAAGCATTCACTCGCGCCCGCAACGGAAAGACGCACTACGCCGCCTGCCGCGACGCGATCTATCAGCTCCAGCCGCGCGCCGAATCGCCGGATTTCGAAGAAATCGCGACGTTTCTACGCCTGCGACTGCGACGCCGCGCACTGCTTCTGTTTCTCACTTCGCTGGACGATCCGGTGCTCGCCGAAAGCTTCCTCCGTGCCACAAAGTTGCTCGCGCGCAAACACCTGGTAGTCGCGGGCATGCTGCGGCCCGGCTCGATCGGCCCACTGTTTCGCGATGCCAATGTCGAAACGCCGGACGACATTTATCACCACCTTGCCGGCCATCTTGCATGGAAACGGCTGCGCGAAGTCGAGGTGGCGCTCGGACATCAGGGTATCCGTCTCGCGCTGCTCGATCCGGAAACATTCGGCGGCGCCCTCATCGGCCTCTACGATGAGATCAAGCAGAGGCAGTTGTTATGATCCTCGACCTGTCCCGATTCGTCGAGACGGAGCGGCCGCACTGGACCGCGCTCGAAAAGACGCTGGACTGGTTGGATCGCGACCCGGAGCGCAGCATGTCGATGCAGGATTTGGAACGTTTCCACGACCTGTACCAGCGCGCCTCCGCCGATCTGGCGAAAGTCTCAACGCTCGCGTCCGAAGGCGAGTGGCGTACCTATCTCGAATGGTTGGTGGGCCGCGCCTACGCGGAAATTCACGAAGCTCGCGAAAAACGGCGGTTCCGGCCGTGGCGCTGGATCACGGTCGAGTTTCCGCGAGCGTTTCGCCGTCACCTGCGCGCATTTGAGCTGGCCGTCGCGTTGACGCTGGTGGGCGCGTTCTTCGGCTCGCTCGCCCTGCGCATCGACGCAGAAGCGAAAAACGTGCTGATGCCTTTTGAAGGGCTGCAAGTGTCGCCGGCCAAACGCGTCGCGCGCGAGCAGGAGGACCAAGGAAAACATCTCGCCGGGCAAAAAGGACGCTTCTCGGCGGAGCTGATGACGCACAACACCCAGGTCGCGCTGATGACCGCCGCGTTCGGAATGACCTTCGGCTTCGGGACGCTGGTGCTGCTGTTTTATAACGGCGTGATTCTGGGCGCCGTGGCCTTCGACTACGTGCACGGCGGCCAGACGATCTTCCTTCTCGGATGGCTCCTGCCGCACGGCGTGATCGAGATCCCAGCGATCCTGGTGGGCGGACAGACCGGGTTCGTGCTGGCTCACGCTCTGATCGGATGGGGCAGCCGTATTTCGCGCGCCGATCGCCTGCGCGCCGTCTCCCGCGACGTTGTGACGCTTTCCGGCGGGCTCGCCGTGATGCTGGTCTGGGCCGGAATCATGGAGGCGTTCCTTTCGCAATATCACGAACCCGTGATCTCCTACGGGATGAAAATCACCATCGGCGTGGTGGAAGCTTCGCTGCTGACGCTGTTTCTGGCCCGGGCGGGCGCTTCGAAATGATGCGGCGCGACTCCCTCCTGATCCGCACGCCTGAAGGGATCGAATTCTCTCTGCCGCTGGCCGGTCCGGTGGCCCGCATGCTCGCCTTGATGGTCGACCTCGCCGTCGGCAGTCTGCTCGCCGAGCTGCTCGAAAAGCTGGTGGCCCCCGTACTCACATTGACCGATGCGACCAAGGCCGCTCTGGCGATTCTCCTGTTGGTGATTTACACCGCCGCCGCGGAGTGGATGTGGCGTGGCCAGACCGTCGGAAAACGCCTGTTCGGTCTGCGCGTGGTGGACGCCCGCGGCCTTCGCCTGGAGCCCAGCCAGGTGATCGTCCGCAACCTGATCCGGTTCATCGACGGCCTGCCGGCTCTATACCTGGTGGGCGGAATCGCATGTTTCCTGCACCGCCATCGCCGGCGCTTGGGCGACGTGGCAGCCGGAACAGTGGTGGTCAGGACGTCGAATATCGCGCCCCCCCTCGACCAGGTGCTCGGGAGCAAATATAATTCGCTGGCAGAAAGCCGCCATCTGGCGGCGCGGCTGAGGCAGAAGATCCCCCCAGAGGCTGCTAAACTTGCGCTTGAAACATTAATCCGGCGCGACCGGCTCGATCCCGAGGCTCGGTTAGCCGTATTTGCTGCGCTTGCCTCGTTTTACCGCGAGCTGGTTCCGTATCCGCCGGAGGTCGTCGAGCAGTTGTCGGATGAGCAGTACGTCCGCAATGTGGCCGCGATCCTGTACGTTCGTTCTATTCGAAATGGCGTGAATCCACCTTCAGAACCAGTACGTTAGACCCTTTCGGACTGCGTTCGTTTGTGGTCTACTAAGAGGGATGCTAAGCCGTAAACTCCTGCTATTCGTGCCTCTTTTGCTGTTTATGGCGTCCTGCAGCCGAGACCCGAAGGCGCAGGCGCAACGGTATGTCGACACCGGAAACAATTTTTACAACAAGACCAAGTACAAGGAGGCCGCGATCATGTATCGCCGCGCCCTCCAGAAGGATCTTCGCTTCGGCGAAGCCCATTACCGGCTCGGACTGACCGAAATGAAGCTTGGCTCTTATGGAGCCGCCGTCGCGGCGTTCAGGCGCGCAGTGGAGTTGCAGCCCAACAACAACGACGCGGTCACCAAGCTGGCCGACATCTACCTGATGGCCTCCACCCAGGACGTCGCCCACCAGGCGCAGCTTTTAGACGATGTGAAGGATCTGGTGGGAAAGCTGTTGCAGCGCGATCCCAATTCGTATGAAGGCCATCGGATCCAGGGGCAGATGGCGCTGCTGACAAAGAACTATCCGGATGCGGTGAAGGAGTTCCAAAAGGCCAACAGCATCAAACCGGACCAAATCGACCTGTCGCTGGCCTATTTCCAGGCATTGGTGTCAAACGGCCAGGTGGCGGAGGCGGAAAAGCTGGGTCGCGACGTCATCGGCCGGCAGAAGAATTTCTCGCCCATGTACGACATGATGTACATCCAGTACATGCGGGCGAATAAGCCCGCCGATGCCGAGCAAATTCTGAAGCAGAAACTGGAAAGCAATCCCAAGCAGGCGAATTTCGTGCTGCAACTCCTCCAGCATTATTTTCTGCTGAACCGCCGCCCGGAGATGGATGCAATGGTCGCGCGGCTGACGGATGAAAAGACATTTCCCGAAGGGCACCTCCTCGCTGGCGACTTTTTCTACTTCCGCGCCCGCGAGTACGACCGCGCTCAGCGCGAATACGAAGCGGGCATGAAGGCCTTTCCCAAGGAAAAGGCCACGTATCAGAAGCGCATGGTGGAGCTATTCGCCACCACTGGCAAGAATCCGGAAGCCAACCAGCTTCTGGCCACCATCCTGAAGGACAACCCGAAGGACAACGACGCGATTGCGATGCACGCCGCCCTCATGCTGACCACCGGCAATCGCGAACAGATCAATGCGGCCGCCAACGATTTGCAGGCCCTGGTTACCAAGAATCCGCAAAATCACCTGCTGCGGTTTAATCTGGCGCGCGCCATGCTCGCCAAGGGCGACGTCGAAGCTGCGCGGCTGCAGCTGGAGGACGCCATCAAGATCCGGACGGACTTCGTGCTGGCGCGGGAATTGCTGGCGCGAATTTACATGTCCAAAGGCGATGCCGCCAAGGCGCTCAAGGGTGCCGATGATATCATCGCCCTGGATCGCAACAACCTCCAGGCCCACCTGATTCGTTCGAGTGCGCTGTTGGGGATCGGCGATCGAGACAAGGCCCGCGAAGAACTGGACTTCATCACCAAAACCTATCCGCAAAGCGCGGATGCCCGTTATCAGGTGGGGTTCCTCGCCTTCCAGGAAAAGGATTACAAGAGAGCGGAACAAATCTGGGGCGACCTGTACAAGGACAATCCGACCGACCGCCGCGGCTTGATCGGGATCACCGAGACTTTGGCCGCGCAGAATCGGATTGGCGATGCCATCAAGGAAATGCAGAAAGCGGTGGACCGCGAGCCCCAGCGCCGCGACCTCAAGCTGGTTCTCGCGAATTTCGAAGTGCGGGCGGAGCGTTATGACGACGCCATCGCGATTTTCAAAGGTCTGCTCGAAAAAGAGCCCAAGTCGCCCGATCTCCTGTTCAAACTCGGGGAGACTCAACGCCGCAAGGGCGACTTGAACGCCGCCATGGAGAATTTCCGCCGCTGCAGCCAGGAAGCCCCCAACGATACCGCCAGCCTGCTGCAACTCGGTCTGCTTCTGGAAGGAACCGGCAAGCGCGACCAGGCCAAGCCGATCTGGGAACAAATCCTCAAAATCCAACCCGATCATCCGGTGGCGCTGAACAATCTCGCCTTCATCAAGGCGGAAGAAGGCGTCGATCTGGACCAGGCGCTGACCATGGCTCAGCGTGCGCGCCAGAAAGCGCCAGCATCCGATGACATCGCCGATACGCTGGGATGGATCTACATCAAGAAAAGCCTCAGCGAGGATGCAGTGCGCATATTCAAGGACCTGGTGGTGAAGGATCCGACCAACTACAGCTTCCATTACCATTACGCCATGGCCTTGAGGCAGAAAGGCGACAACCTCGGGGCAAAAAAGGAACTGGAAGCGGCCCTGCAGAATAAGCCGTCGAAGGATGACGAAGCCAAGATTCGTCAATTGCTCCAGAAAATCTGACGCGTGACCCGGTACCCCTCGTTTCCATACATCGCACCGTTTGCGGTGTTCGTGGGCTTTCTCGCGCTCCATTCGGTGGCTCCCATGCCGGAGTTTGCCGATCAGCTGGTCCGCCTGATCGTCCTGACCGCGGTATTGGTGTTCTTCGCGCGCCCCGCCCTCGACCTCCGCGTAACGAGCCTTTTCGCGAGCATCGGAATCGGTATTGCGGTTTTCGCGATCTGGATCGCTCCCGACCTGCTCTCGCCCGCCTACCGGCATTCCTGGCTGTTTGAAAATGCGATCACCGGTACGGCGCGCTCCTCGCTTTCGGACGCTTCACGAACCAAAGTTGCCGTGCTCGTGATGCGTTCCTTGCGGGCGATCGCCATTGTCCCCATCGTGGAGGAGTTGTTCTGGCGCGCCTGGCTGATGCGCTGGCTGATCGCGCCCGATTTTCAGAAAGTGCCGCTGGGCGCCTACGCCGCGATGTCATTCTGGGGCGTCGCAGTGCTGTTCGCCTCGGAGCATGGAGCTTACTGGGACGTTGGTCTGGCGGCCGGCATCGTGTACAACTGGTGGATGTTGCGGACAAAAAGCGTTGGTGACTTGATATTGGCGCATGCCGTGACCAACGGCTGCTTATGCGCTTACGTGATCGCCACCGGAAAGTGGGAATATTGGCTGTAATGGAAATTATCACGCCCGGCGCCTCCGCCGCGCGCGCCCGACTGGCTCTATTCGATTTTGACGGCACGCTTTCGCTGATCCGCTCCGGCTGGGTCGAGGTGATGGTGCCCATGATGGTGGAGATCCTGGCAGATCTCAAGACTGGGGAAAGCGAAGCGGATCTGCGCGCCATCGTGGAGGATTTTGTCTGGCGCCTGACCGGTAAGGAAACCATCTACCAGATGATGGAGTTCGCCGACCACGTGCAACGGCGGGGAGGGCGCGCCCTCGATCCGCTCGAATACAAGAAAATGTACCTGGACCGGCTGTGGGTTCGCATCCACGGCCGCATCGAGGACTTACACAGAGGCCACAGCTCGCCCGAAGAGTACATGGTTCCAGGCGCCCGCGCGCTGCTCGAGTCGCTCCAATCGCGTGGCCTTAAAATGTATCTGGCCAGCGGCACCGACGAGATCTACATGAAAGAAGAGGCCCGGCTGCTGGACGTGGCGCGCTATTTCGACGGCGGCGTCTACGGCGCCCAGGACGATTACAAGAGCTTCTCCAAGAAAATCCTGATCCAGCGAATCCTCGCGACCACCGACGTTCAAGGCGAGCAGATCCTCGGCTTCGGCGATGGCTACGTCGAGATCGAAGAAGTAAAACAGGTGGGCGGCGTGACCGTCGGCGTCGCGACCACCGAGCCCGAATGCCAGGTGGTCGACGACTGGAAGCGGCTGCGCCTGATCGGCGTGGGCGCGGACTTCATCGTCCCCAACTACCTTGGTCATGAAGAACTGGTCGCGACGCTATTCCGCAATGGGAAAGTATGAGCAGTTCGACCGGTCGCGGCTGAAGCTGAAGCCGCTGGCCGAGCGCCAGCACGGCCTGACCATCGAGCACTGGCTGCAGCTCGGCGATCCAACTCCTCCGTTTGAACATCCCGATCTGCCGGCGCTCGCCCAGCGGATTCGCGAGACTCGTCTCGAAAAACGACCCTGCATTCTGATGATGGGTGCGCACGTCTTGCGGGCCGGCGTGAACCGCCACCTCATCGACCTGATCAAGCGTGGAGTGCTCACGCATATCGCCGTCAACGGCGCCTGCGTGATCCACGACTACGAATTGGCGCGCATCGGCGCCACCACCGAAAGCGTCGAGCGCTATATTCAAACCGGTGAGTTCGGCTTGTGGAACGAGCTGGCGGAACTGAACGCATGGATCGCCGAGGCGGCGCGCGACGGAGCCGGATTGGGAGAGAACGTCGGCAGACGTATTGCCGAAAGCGACTATCCGCATTGCGACTTGAGTGTGTTCGCGGCAGCGTGGCGCTGTTCCGTTCCGATGACCGTGCACGTCGGTATCGGATACGACATTTTGCACGAGCATCCGTCCTGCGACGGAGGCGCCCTCGGCGAGGCGAGTTATCGTGATTTCCTGATTTTCGCGCGCGCCATTGAAAAGCTGGACGGCGGCGTGCTGCTGAATTTCGGATCGGCGATTATGGGACCGGAGGTTTTTCTGAAGGCGCTGGCGATGGCCCGCAATGTGGGCAAGGTCCAGCGGTTCACCACCGCGGTTTTCGATATCGTGCCGATCGCCGGCGATCATCGGCGCGAGCTTCAGCGCTCCGATCCGGGTTATTATTTCCGTCCGCACAAGACCATTCTCGTGCGAACGGTAAAAGACGGCGGCGAAAGCTTTTATTTTTGCGGCCCGCACCGGGCCACGGTACCCGCGTTGTGGAAAGCTCTAAAATAGAACGTATTTCACGTACAGAAATTCTGGCCGGTTTTCCGAAACTGCGCGCGCTGGTGGTTGGCGACGTGTGCCTGGACCGCTGGTCGCGTTACGATCCCCAGCAATCGGAGCCGTCGCGGGAAACTGGAATCCCACGCATTGGCGTGGTCTCGACGGACAGCACACCAGGCGCCGCGGGAACCGTGGCCAACAACTTGGCGGCACTCGGCAGCGGGCATGTCGCGGTCCTGGGCGTCGCGGGAGAGGATGGATTCGCGTGGGAGCTCGATTGCGCGCTGCGCGCGCGCGGGATCGATACTGCGTCGCTGCTGCGCTCGCCGGCTCTCGCGACCTTCACCTATACCAAGCTACTCAACATTGAAACCGGAATCGAGGATCTTCCGCGCGTCGATTTCATCAACACGCAACCGCTGCCTGACGAACTGGATGAAAAGCTGGTGAGCACATTGCGCCGGATCGCAGGCGATTTCGACGTGATCCTGGTCTCGGATCAGGCCGAAACCGGCGGTGGCGTGGTCACGTCACGGATGCGCGATGCGCTCAGTGGCCTCGAAAAGCTGGTTTGGGTGGACTCCCGAAAACGCTGCGAACTGTTTCGTAACGTCATACTCAAACCGAACCGCGAAGAAGCCGCTGCAGCCAGTCTTCGCGTCTGTGGGCGCGTCGACTATTCCGCGCTACGCCAACATACCCGCGCGAAACTGCTGATGATTACGCACGGACCGGAAGGCGCGCAAGTCGTCGACGATTCGGGAGAGACCTGGGTCCCCACGCGCACGAATGAGAATCCCGTGGATATCTGCGGCGCAGGCGATAGTTTCTCAGCGGGGGCCGCACTCGCCCTGGCCGTCACCGGATCGGCGGTGGAAGCGGCACGATTCGGGAATCTGGTGGCCTCGGTCACCATCATGAAAAAGGGCACCGGCACGGCGTCGCCGGATGAACTGATATGAGGACGCTCGCCATCGACATCGGCGGTACCAAGTTTTCGCTCGCCCTGTTTGACGGCGAAGTAATGACCCACCGCGAATCGCGCGTCACCGATCGCGCCGGTGGGCCGGAATGGATGCTCGCGCAGATCGAAGCCATCGCGCGGGGCTGGCTGCCGGTCGACGCGTCCGGTATCGGATTTGGCGGTCCCGTTGATTTTACGTTTCAACGCATCGCGCTCTCCACGCACGTCGGCGGATGGAACGATTTTCCGCTGGTCGAACGAATTAGTGCGATCGTGAATGCGCCCGTCATGATAGATAACGATGCCAACGTTGGAGCGCTGGGTGAAGCGGTGTACGGCGCGGGCCGTGCGCATCGTCCCCTGCTATACGTGACGCTATCCACTGGAATCGGCGGAGGGATCGTTCTCGACGACGGCTCCGTATACCGCGGCGCCGATTCGTGGGCGGGCGAGATCGGACACATCACCATCCGGCCCGACGGTCCCGAATGCCTGTGCGGTGCACGCGGTTGTTTCGAAAGAATGTGCTGCGGCCTGTGGCTGGAGCGCGATCACGGAACACCCACATCGGAGCTGTTGCGCGACCCCGAATTTGTGGACCGCTACGTGGTCGACCTGGCACTGGGGCTGAAATCGGCGATCATGCTGTTGAATCCGGCACGCATCGTGATCGGCGGCGGGATCGCCAAAGCCGGCGATGAACTTTTCATTCCGCTGCGGAAGGAATTGAGGCGTCAGGTCACTCATTGGTCGCGGGCGCGGCTGGACGTGGTTCCGGCGCAGTTGGGCGACGACAGTGTGTTGTGGGGCGCGCTGGCCCTTACCCGCGGAGCAAGCTTCGGAGGCGCCGGAAAAACTCGCCGTTGACCGATCCCTGTTGGCCGCGGCTCATGCTCGGCGATCTGCGATGTCGGCCAGACACTGAGCCGCGACCAAAGGAAGCCGTCGATGTTGACGTGTCACCTCGAGTCAAGCCGAGGTGCAACCCGAAGCTTGCTTCACGCGGCGTTGCACCGGCTAAAGCGGTGAACTATTCCGGCTTCTTGAAGAGGCTGTCGAAAATCGCGCGCGCGTCAGTCGCGCTCTTGGGCACGGGAACATTGGACGAGGAGCCTGCTCCATTCCCATTGACAGGCGCCGCGTCGCGCGCGACCGTCACGCGAGGGTTGAACAGTTCGCACTCATTGGCCGTGTCCTTGGGCGAAATTCGCGCCGGCACAGGCTTCAAACATTGGAAGCGAGTGGACGGCTCGAAATGCGCGCATTGCTTGCAGCAGTGCAGCGCCACTCCGCACTTGGGACAATTTCCGCGCCAATCGACATCGGATAGTGCGGTGGAGCAGTTGTAGCACCGCGCCGCCGTTACCGATTGCACCATCCGCGGCAGACGCGGACCAGTGATGTCTATGGGTGGTCGTGGACCCTGGGGGCGTGGGCGCTCATCGCGCTTGGGCCCGCCGTTTCCGGAATAATCGCGGCCTGAGTCCATATAGCCGTTTTGCCGGTACTTGCGGTCGCCTTCCATAAATAAGCTGGTTGGCTCACTCCTTTGTCGAAACGATTACAAAAAGAACAGGGCCCATGGAACCACCTGGGGCATGTGAATACAACGAGACTCGAGGAAGCTTTTCGGGAGACAACAGGTTAACCTGCTGGGAGCCATCGTGGCTGCCCGCTAACCGTCTAAACCACTATGTACCACGAACTGAGCGCAGAATCCAGTGAAATCTTCGCTCATGGGCCTAATCGGCCGATTTATTCTGAATCTTTAGCCGTGGCTAGTACCAAGGCTACTCACCGGCCCACTTCATCAGCGCATGACAGGGCCGGTTCAACGGATCGTCATAATGGTTCGGCGTCACCCGCAAGGAGTAACCCAGCCGGCCGGTGGTGAACGGCGAAAAATCGCGCCCAAACGTAAACACCGTTCCATGTTGTTCCAGGGGAGCCAGCGTCAGCACGTGCGTTTCCTCCAGCTCACCGCTGGCCGCCACGCGCCCCACCACGGCTTCCACCCGGACATCCTGCGGGCTCAGCCCCGCCAGGTCGATGGATGTCCGGAGCGGAACGGACGCTCCGCTCTGCACCGCCAAGTCCAGCCCCTGGCCTCCGTCGACGAAGTTAACGTACGGCCATTTCTCGTTGACGATCTTGGTCCACTCCGCGCGTTCCCGGACCGGACCGAAGTGATCGCCCGCCACGGCTTCGTAACCGGCATGCGCCGGCTCATACAACTGCGTCCGGTATTCGCCAACCATTCGCAGCGAGTTGAAGTTCATGCTGACGAACCGCAGCGACTGTTTGACGCGGCGCATCCACTCCCGGGGTACGCCCTGCTCGCGGTTCTCGTAGAACAGCGGGACGATTTCATTTTCGAGCAACGAAAAGATTCCCGCGGCATGCGCGTCGTCGCGATCCGGCGAGTATGCTTCACGATCGCCGATGGGCCATCCGCCCGACTGCTCGGCAGCCTCGTCGAACCAGCCGTCCAGAATGCTCATATTGAGCACGCCATTGATACCAGCCTTCATGCCGCTGGTTCCGCAGGCTTCTTCGCCGCGCTGGGGCGTGTTCAGCCACACATCCACGCCTCCCACTAGCTCGCGGGCCACATGAATTCCGTAGTCCTCGACGAACACGATGTGCCCGGCCAGATCCTCGGCGCGGGAATACTGTACGATTTCGCGGATCAGAGTTTTTCCGGGAATATCCAGAGGGTGCGCTTTTCCCGAAACCAGGATCTGCACCGGCATCTGCGGGTTAGTCAGGATTTTTCGCAGCCGGTCCAGATCGCGGAAAATCAGCGTCGCCCGCTTGTACGTCGCAAAACGGCGCGCGAAGCCGATGGTCAGGGCATCCGGATCGAGCACATCCTGCAACCGCCGGATCTCGGGATGCGGTGCGTTGCGCGCCGCCGCGGTCGCCGCCCCATGCTCGCGCACGAACGTGATCAGCCGCCGTTTGCGCCGCCGGTGCGCTTCCCAGAGTTCCGCATCCGGAATCTCGGCGATCTGGTCCCACACTTTCGGATCGTTGTGTCCTTCACGCCAGTCCGGCTGAAGATACTGATCGTAGATTCCGGCCAGGTCTCCGTTGATCCAGCTGCTGAGATGTACGCCGTTGGTGATGGAGGTGATCGGCACTTCCCACACCGGAAGTTTGGGCCATAGGCCTTCCCACATTTGCTGCGAAACGCGCCGGTGCAGGCGGCTCACCGCGTTGCGGTACGACGCGGTCTTGATGGCGGCAATGGCCATGGAGAAAGGCTCTTGCGAGTCGCTGGATTCGCGCCGCCCCAGCGCCAGCAGCTGATCGAAGGAAATTCCAAGTTCGCTGCAGTAATCCTGAAAATACGCGTACATCATGCCGGTGTCGAACAAATCGATTCCGGCGGGGACGCTGGTATGCGTGGTGAACACATGCGTCGCGCGCGCAGCCTCCAGCGCTTCGTCAAAGCTGAGGTTCTGGTCGGTCATCAACACGCGGATGCGTTCCAGCGACAGGAACGCCGAGTGCCCTTCGTTCATGTGATACACCGTCGGCTGCAAACCGAGTTCCTTCAATGCGCGAATGCCGCCGATTCCCAGAACAATCTCTTGTTGAATACGCGTGTGGCGATCGCCACCGTAGAGTTGATTCGTGATCTCGCGATGCTCCGGCCCGTTCTGCGCGATGTTGGTGTCCAGGAGATACAGCTTTACGCGCCCCACGTCGATCCGCCATATCTTCACGAAAACCGGTTTCCCGGCGAGCTTCACGGAAACCAGCAGTTCGCTCCCGTCCGCACGCGTTTCCGGCGTCACCGGCAGCGAATAGAAATCGTTCACGGGTGTGCGTTCGTGCTGCCATCCGTCGGCTCCCAGCGCCTGTTGAAGATATCCCTTCTGGTACAACAGTCCGATGCCCACCAGCGGCAACATCGCATCACTCGAAGCTTTCAAATGATCGCCTGAAAGCACGCCCAGGCCGCCCGAGTAGATCGGCATGCAGTCCAGCAGGCCATACTCCATCGAAAAATAGGCCACCAACATATTGGACTGCGGTCGCGCAGCGAGGTATGCGTCCAGCGCTTCGCAGGCGCGCCGGTACAGCGCCAGAAAGCGGGGATCGCTGGCCGCCCGCTCCAGCGTCGTCTGCGGCATGCGCCCCAGCATCACCACCGGGTTATGATTGGATTCTTTCCAAATTACCGGATCCAGACGCCGGAACAAAGATCGCAGGTTATGATCCCAACTCCACAGCAGGTTCACACCCAGTTCGGAGAGGCGTTGGAGTGCGGGTGGCAAAGCCGGGCGCACCAGGAATTCCTTGAGAGGACGTATCTGGAAGGACATCAGAATTGCGTAGGCATATAGGATACCACCCGAAGATTGAGCAAATTTCATGGAGGTGCACCAATCCCCCGTCAGCGGTGCGATATGATTCGACTGGCGAAGCTAGTGCAGGAGGAGAACGCCTGATGAGCCGGCCGTCATTGCAATTTGACGCGGCGCGCGCCCGAACTGACGCGCTCTTTGAATTGCTTGATCCCGTGGCATTGTACGACCGTCCCGTTCCCGAACGCCACAGGTTGATCTTCTATCTGGGTCACCTGGAGGCTTTCGACTGGAACCTTTTTTCGCAGCACGCGCTGGATCGAGGACCGCTCCATCCGTCCTTTGACCGGTTGTTCGCCTTCGGCATCGATCCCGAGCCCGGCCGCGCGCCTTCGGACCAGCCATCCGACTGGCCTTTGGATAAGGAAGTGCGCGCGTACGTGGCGCGCATCCGCAGCGAGCTGGATGCCGCCATCTCCCGCCTGCCCGATCGACTGACCCACGTCGCGATCGAACACCGGCTGATGCACGCGGAGACGCTCGCGTATCTGTTCCATAACTTGCCGTACGCGTCGAAGCGCGGCCCCGCCCCGGCCCCGGTGGAGCAGGTCCCGGCACCGCCGAAAAATGACTGGGTCGACGTTCCCGCCGGCATCGCCGTCCTGGGACGTCCGCGTGACGACGGCTTCGGATGGGACAACGAGTTCGACCAACACTCGGTGTCGGTGCCCGAATTTCGAATCTCGCGCTACAAGATCAGCAACGCTGAATACCTGGAATACGTTCGCGCCGGAGCGCCTGCTCCACACTTTTGGGTGGACCGCAACGGCGCGTGGTTTCTTCGTGCCATGTTTGGAGAGATTCCGTTGCCCCTGGATTGGCCCGTATACGTCACGCATTCGGAAGCGTCGGCATATGCCCAGTGGCGTCATGCGGCTCTTCCCTCCGAAGCGCAATACCATCGGGCCGCAGAGGGATCGAAGGCCGTGAACGCGGATTTCGTCCGCTGGGATCCGGTTCCCGTTCACGCAGGCGGAGCCAGCCACCACGGGGCCGTCCAGATGATCGGAAATGGATGGGAATGGACCTCCACCGTTTTTGGCCCCTTCGCCGGATTTGAGAGATTCCCGTTCTATCCTGGATATTCGGCGGACTTCTTCGACGGAAAACACTATGTGATGAAGGGCGCATCGCCGCGCACCGCCGCCTGTTTTCTGCGGCGCAGCTTTAGAAACTGGTTCCGGCCGGATTATCCGCATGCGTATGCCGGATTCCGCCTAGTTGACGACACCTGACCACCGTAGGGCAGGCGATCGTTTTGTGTCGCCTGCCGGTGTTAGCGCGTTAGCCTAAACCGTGAAATCGGAAAGGACCAACCCATGAACGAATTCGCCTGCGAAGTGCGCGCCGGATTGAGCAAGCCTCAAAAAGAGTTGCCCTCCAAGTATCTCTATGACGAACTCGGCAGCGCTCTGTTCGACGCGATCACCGTGCTGCCCGAATACGGCCTGACCCGCGCCGATCAGCGCCTTCTGGAACGTCATGCGGTCGACCTTCCGCGCGAATTCTCCTCCATCGTGGAATTCGGCAGTGGATCGGGACGCAAGACCCGAACCCTCCTCGAAGTACTCTCCCCCGAAGCTTACTTTCCCATCGACCTTTCTTCGAGCGCGCTGGAAAACTGCCGCCAGGCGTTGGCAGGTCTTACCAGTGTCGAGCCGGTGGAGGCTACCTACCTTAACGGTCTCGATCGCGTCCCGCGCAACGGCGATCCGCTGCTGGTGTTGTTCCTGGGCAGCACCATCGGCAATTTCGATTCGCGCTGCCGCGCCGATTTTCTGCGCCAAGTGCGCGCCCGCCTGCGCCAAGGCGACGCCATGCTGATCGGATTCGATCTGGTGAAGCCACTCGAAACCTTGCTCGACGCCTACGACGATCCTTCCGGCGTAACTGCGTCGTTCGATCTCAACCTGCTCGGCCGGATCAATCGCGAGCTGGGCGGCGATTTCAATCTGCGGGCATTCGCGCACGAAGCTCGCTACCATTCCGATGAGCGCAGGATCGAGATGCACCTGCGTTCCCGCATCGACCAGACCGTCACCGTTCGCGAGGCTAAAATCGAGTCCCGTTTCCGCGCAGATGAAACCATCTGGACCGAGTCGTCACACAAGTTCCATGCGGAAGAAATCCCCGAAATCGCGCACGAAAGCGGCTTCGAATCCCAATCCCAATGGATCGACGAAGAATGGCCCTTCGCCGAGAACCTCTGGCGCGCCGTCTGAGCGGATTCGCGTGTATTCGCGTGCATTCGCGGCCCGCAGTCTTTGCGCCCCGCTTGTCCCAAATGCGTTAACCTTGCGGCTATGCTTCGATTCTCGAACGTCGGCTACCGCGCCGGCGGACGCGATATTCTGCGCGGCCTGACGTTCGACCTGGCCGAAGGCCAGACCCTGGTGCTGCTGGGACGCAGCGGATCCGGCAAGACCACGGCGTTGAAAATGGTCAACGCGCTGATCCTTCCGACCGCGGGAGAAGTGCTGGTGGAAGGCCGCGCAACCACCGCCTGGAATCCCATCGAACTGCGCCGCCGCATCGGCTACGTCATTCAGGAAACCGGCCTATTTCCCCACTACACCGTAGCCGCGAACGTCGCCGTAGTCCCGCGCCTTAACGGTTGGCAACCAGAGCGGATCGAGACGCGCGTCCATGAGCTGCTCATGCGCGTCGGACTGCCGCCGAAGGAGTACGCAAGCCGCTATCCGCGCGAGCTATCCGGCGGCCAGCGCCAGCGCGTCGGCGTGGCGCGAGCCCTCGCGGCGGATCCCCCCATTCTCCTGTTCGACGAACCATTCGGCGCGCTCGATCCGGTCACCCGGCGTGAGGTGCGGGTTGAGTTCAATGCGCTGGCGCGCGGTCTGGGCAAGACCACGCTGTTCGTCACCCACGACGTCAGTGAAGCCCTGAAGTTAGGCGACCAGATCGGCTTACTCGCGGACGGCCGTCTGGAGGAATTGCTCCCCGCCTCGCAATTTAAGCACGCCCAATCCGCAGAAGCTCGCGCATTCCTGGCAGTGTTGGAAGATTAGTGGGGCGGGCTTTTCTTGAACCCGCAAGCGGAGCAGCCCGCGCGCCGGTTTTCAACCGGCGCACCTACCGCTTAACTGTCACCTTGACCTGCGCCGTAGTCCAGCAGCACTGAAACCCGTTCCCGCCGACACCCGAAATATCGTTCGCGACCACTTCCAATAAATAGTCGCCCGGCTCGCTGAACGTCGCTGTAGTGGACGATTTTCCGGTATACACTGCGCCAGCCGGAGCCTTGAACTCGATCTTATCCACCTTGGGCTTTTCGCTCGCGAACTTCACTTCGCCCGGTCCGCGAAACTTGGTCCAGGTGACGCTCACCATCGGGATCATTTTCGCGTACGCCTCGAACGGCGGCGGAATTTTCGCGTCGTCAGCGACCCACACGTTCAAAGCGACCGGCGCTTGCGGAGCGGCCTCCAGTGAATTTACGGTCCCCCGCGGCGGCCCCTGTACGAACGGCCCGCCCTCCGAAAATCCGATAAACGGCGGAGTGTTTCCACCCGCTTCTGTAAACGGTGAGATCACCCACAACGGATTCAAGCTCACCGGTACCGACGTGGACTTGCCGTTCGCGATCAGGGTCCAGGTCAGTTTCTTGTCGCCAAAATCCTTCGGAACCGTAATCGTGAACACGCCCCACTGGTGGCCTGGCAGAAAATGCGTCGGCTGGCCGCGATCGGGACCTCCCGGCTCGATCCGATTACTCGGCCCCACCGGAATGTCCAGCGCCTCTTTCATGTTCCGGTTGTAGTAACCGATCAGGATGTTCGCGGTTCCGTCAGGGTTCGAATACCAGCCATCGAACGCAGCGGTGACGCCTTGTCCCGAGTTGTGCGGAGGCTCCACCGCAGCCTGTGTATTGGTCTGGGCAAAGCTGTTGCTAAGGAACGCCGCGCCCGCCAGCAGCATCGAACCGGCAGCGCGCATCTACTGATTGTTCCCGGAAAACAGTCCGAATCCCATCGGTTTCTTCGGCTTGTTCTTCGCGGCCCACTCTTTATAGTCGTCATCGCTGATGTAGGTGACGTTGACCCAGGCGTGAGCCATCTCATCCACAGTGCGATCGCCCCAACCGACCCATTGATTCGGATCGGGATTCGAAGCCTTTGCGGTCGTGTTGTCGTGCCACGCCTTCACGTGAATGATGGTGCCCTTGGGCAGCACCGGCGCGGCATCTTCCGCGTAGATGTAGTTGTTCATCCAGTTGAAGTTGAAATTATTGACGTAGCTCAGCGTTTCTGTGGTGCCATCTGGCAAGATCGCTTCCGTCAGCATCGCCTTGCCGCGCCAATGCATGTGCGGCTGGAAATTCTCGAGCCGCGCGGCCTGTTTCAACACATGGAAGTTGTCCGTCTCCGCCACCGTATTCGGCTGAATATCCAGCGGGCTGCCGCTGTTCGACGCCGCTGCGTTGAACATGGTTAGATACGTCCGGTACTTCGGCTTTTCACCTTTGGGATACAGATAAACCGCCAGTTCGACGTGATCGCGAATCGGCTCGCCCACCGCGTGGACGTGGATATCCCACCATACCTTCGCGCCGGGCACCAACAGCTTCCCGGTGTTGGGACGATACACATCGTATTGCTTGCCGACCGCCCATTCCATCAAAATTCCGCCGCCAGCCAGTGCCGCGAACGGATCCACCGCGGCGGCCGTCTCCGTCTTGGGCTCCTGCTGCAACAGGTACGCGATCGCATGATGCGTGATTCTGCGTCCGGCCATCGTCCCCGTGCGCATTTCGACTGCGCGCACCCAGCGCGGCTCGGTGATCGGGATCTCCGTCGTCGGCTTCCACCATTGGTCCTGGCTCACCGCGGGCATGTTGTAGGCGTCGGACTTGATGATCAGTTCCGGCTCGCCATACTGCTTGGCAAGCTGCCAGGCTTGCTCATCGCCCCACTGCTTGGGAGCAGGCATGTCCTTGGGATTCCCCATCGGCGCGCCAGCATCCACCCAGCGAACCACGGTCGCAATTTGCTCATCGCTCAGCGACCGGTCGTTCTGAAATTTCTGAATTCCAACGGTCTTATCCAGATGCCACGGCGGCATCTGATGCGTCACCACGCGCTCTTTGATCGACTTGGCCCACGGCCGCGATTCCTGATACGTCACCAGCGACATCGGCGCCATGGAATCCTTGCGATGGCAGGATTCGCACTTTTCTTGGAAGATCGGGGCAATATCCTTGGTGAACGTAACCGTGTCAGCAGCCACAGCAGCCGCGGAAATCGATAGAAACAGGCACAATCGGTGGGTCGTCATCGTTCCCCTCATGTAAGAAGATACTGCCACGATTATAACATGCGCAACCTCTGCGACCCTTTGTGTGTATTGGGTAAACACGCGCCCGACGGTTTCGCCCGGGGGAAGGCCGCGCCCGAATCACTCGTAGACTACGACGACTAGAGCGACCGCAGGAAGTTGAGGATGTCTTGCCGCTCCGCAGCCTTCAGCCTGTTGAAACGGTCGATGACCTTAGTTGCCTCGCTACCTTGACTCTTGTGGTCCTCGATCGCTTCCACCAGATTGCTGGTCCGACCGTCATGCAGGAAAAACACGCGTTGCCCGGCACCCCAGAGAGGAGCGGTTCGGAACTCATCAGGGCCCGCGCCACCTTGCGTGATGCCGTCCGCAAGACCTTTACCCATGTGATGGACCAGGAGGTCGGAGAACAGATTCGCAGTCTGGTTGGAAAGCGCCGCACTCGGGCTGGTCGAGGAGCCGCTCGCAATCATCTTGCCGGTGGTCAGCGAAGGAGTGTGACAGTGAGCACACCCTACCTTCGCGAAGTTGGCCCGTCCGTTGGCGATCGACGGCGTGTCGGGCGCCGGAGTGGGCGGGGCCAGCATCCGCATGAAATCGGCAAACGCCTCGATATCGGAGAGAACGGCCGTATTGACGCTCGCCGAGGGCGTGGGTGTAGTTGTGAAGTTGACCGTGTCCTCGGGCGTGGCGTTGAAAAGACAGCCAGGAGTCTCGTCGCGCTCCTGGGAGAAGAGTTGATTCGTCACTCCCATCTCGACGTTATAAGCTTCGCCCGCGAATATGAGCAGGGATTTGTTTTGTGCTTTCCATCCGAAGCGGGTAATGGTCCCGTCGTTGGCACTGCGGTTCGCATTGCCGCTCAGGTGCGCGTTGGGGTGACCCGAGATGCCCATCCCCGCCTTCAGGGACGCGTCGGCCCGCATGTTCGCGAGGATCGCCGAGTCGGGGATCGCCTCGATGAGCCCGGCGCCAAACACCGGCGTCGGAATGCGGAAAATGATGTTCGGGTTCCCGCCCTGGCCGGAGAGGGGGTTTCCGGCAGGCAGGAAGTCAGGTTGCGCGATGTTGCAACCCGCGGCGTCGCTCCGGCCGGTGATCACGAAGAGGTTGTGCACGCCGCCGTCGTTAGTTTTGTCCGGATTCCGCTGAAAGCGTGCTTCTCGAATGGGACCATTGGATGCGATGAACCACGGCACCGTGTTCTTTGCCCCATTTAGAGCGGCAATTCCGATCAGGGGATTCCGTGCGGGGCTCGATCCGCCTGGAGCCGGCTGCGCGTGGCAAGACAAGCACTGGTTTGAGTTGAAGCGAGGCCCCAGTCCATTGTTCTTGCCTCCGGTCACGCCCTCGATATCCGCGAACCGGGAGAGCCCATCTTGAAAAAACGCGGCTTCGTCCGCAGTCAGCCCCCGCAGAGGACCACCGGCACCGGCCGCGCCGCCGCGCACGCCGGGATCTACGGGCGTTTTCGCCGATTGAGCCGGCATGCGACCGATTGACGCTGCCAAAATCGCGGCAACGAATGCGCCGAAAGCTTTCGAAGCAACTTTCTGCTGCGTGGTCATGACCCTCCTTAGCTTCCGAAGGGCAAATGCACCGAGTCCTGTTTTAGTCTAGCAGTTCTGGTACGTCCATTTCGGGCATTACTCAAGATGAAAATGGAGGTCGTGCGGCTGCCATGTACAGTCGCCCGTGCAATCCGGTTTCGAACCGGATCGTGCCGCAGTTTGGCAAGCGTACGCCACAAGGAGATTTGAGTACTTGGTTCTAGCTACCTCGTGCAGTCGCATGTCGGAAACTGACCGGCAACCCGTTCGGCGTGCTCTTGCGTGATTCCCCCGCACCCTCGCGACGCCTCCTGTATCCTTAAAGCATGCCCGCCGCCGGTATCCCCTCGTCAGGCATCAAGGATTCTCTTCGCGAAAGCGGCGTCCGCCTCACGCGCCAGCGGAGGATTCTGCTCGACCTGATCGACACTTCCGGCCGCCATCTCGACGCTGAAAGCCTCTACCAGATGGCCAAAGAGAAGGACCCCAAGCTCAATCGCGTCACGGTCTACCGGACCCTGAAGCTCCTGAAGGCCAGCGGCCTGGTCGACGAACTCGACTTGATGCACTACGGCGGCGATCAGCATTATTACGAAACCCGCCTTAAACAGGAGCACGCCCACATCATCTGCCTGCGCTGCGGAAAAGTCGAAGAATTTTTCGGCGAGCCGCTCCAAAAACTCCGCCGCCAGGTGGAATCGCACTTCGGATTTCAAATCATTCTGGCGCGCACCGAAATCGGCGGCTACTGTTCCCATTGCCAGGCGCTCCGCGCGCAGGAAATCGCAGAGGCTGCCTCCAAACCAGTCCAAGGGACCGCGAGCTAGATGTCCGTCCCCGCCGAACACACCGGGCGTCCGCCCGCTGCCCTCCTGGTCCTGAACCCTTCCGGCCAGCGCTCGCGCGTCGTGCTGGAGCCGGTTCCGTTCACCATCGGCCGCCATGCCGATAACAACCTGGTGCTGCGCGATAATCGCGTTTCGCGCAACCACGCGCGAATCAGCGCCGCCAACGGCGCCTACGTCCTGGAGGACCTCAACAGCCGCCACGGCACCTGGATCAATGGCGAACGCGTTGCGCGCCACGTCCTCCGCAACTCCGATCGCATCGATTTCGGCGTTCGCGAATCGTATCAGCTCACCTTCACCCTGGAACATGGCGAGATCAACCGCATCATCGACCAGATCTCGTCCACTTCGCGGTCGGAGGGAACAGGTCCGACCAACCTGTCCAAGCTCCGGTCGCTGGTCGAAGTCGCGCGCGCCCTCCAGAATTCTCTTTCGACGCATGAAGTTCTTACGGCCGTGATCGACGCAGCGCTCGCCGTCACCGGCTGCGAGCGAGGATTCCTGCTGCTTCGCAAGGACCCCGATCTCGAAGTTTCCGTCGCGCGCGATCGCGACGGCCGCGGGCTCGACGCAGGCGATCTGCGAGTTCCGAGGTCATTAATTAAGCGAGCGCTGCAATCCCGCCGCGATCTGCTCTCCATGCAGTTCGATCCGCTGGCCGCCCAAGGAGCCCAGCCGGAAATGAGTGTCGCCGCCTTGGAACTGCGCAGCGTGGTGTGCGTCCCTCTGATTCACGTTCGCTCCGGATCGTCCGAAGAGACCCGCGTCGCCGCCAGCATTGAGGACACCATCGGTTTGCTGTATATGGATTCTCGCCTGTCGGCGGCCGACCTCTCCTCGGGGAATCGCGAGCTGCTGCAAACCCTGGCGATCGAAGCGTCGACAATTCTCGAAAACGCCCGTCTGCTCGAAGAAGAGCGCATCAAGCTTCGCATCGAGGACGAGCTGAAAATCGCCCGCGACATTCAGCAGGGCCTGTTGCCGGCGTCGCTACCATCCGTGGGCTGGTTCCGCGCCGCCGGATCGAGCATGCCTTCGACGCAGGTCGGCGGTGATTATTTCGATGTGCGCCACATCGCCCCCGATCTGTGGGGCTCCGTAGTAGCCGACGTTTCCGGAAAAGGCGTCAGCTCAGCCCTGCTCGCGAGCCTGCTGCAAGGCAGCTTCCTGATGGCGACAGGCGACATCGAATCGATCCTACGGCGTCTCAACGATTTTCTGCTGGAACGCACGCGCGGGGAAAAGTACGCCACCATTTTTTGCTCCACGCTCGATTCATCCGGCGCGCTGAAATACGTCAACGCCGGCCACCCCGCGCCCTTTCTGGTGACCCTCGACGGCCGCCTGCGCAAGCTGCATACTTCGGGAATGCCGGTTGGCATGATCGAAGGCGCGCCGTTTCAAATGATGGAAGCGCAGCTCGTCGCGGGAGACAAAATCGTCATCTACAGCGACGGACTCACCGAAGCGGAAAACGCCGAGGGCGTGTTTTTCGATACCGAGCGCCTGCGCGTCGCGCTGCGCGAAAACGCCGCTTTAGACGCCCCAGGATTGCATGCCGCGCTGCTCGCAGCTGTGGATCGTTTCACCGAAGGCGGCGTGATTCGCGACGATATCACCGCGCTGGTGATCGAATATTCTCCCGCGTGATCCTCTACGTTGCCGCACACGGCGGTCCCGCCCGCGAATCGGTTCCGCTTGGCGGCGGCGCTGCCATCTTCGATCGTCTGGTCGCGGAATGGACTCGCACCAATGTCGAATTCCGCAGAATCGTTCCGTCCATCGAAGGCCGCGAACTGGTGCGCTTCAGCGAGCGCGAGTACGCCCGCTTCTGCCGTTCTTCCGAAAAAACCGCGACCGACGAGATTCTGCGTCACGATCCCGCAACAACGGTCGTGTTGAGCAACGACGTTTCCGAAGGCCCCGATTTCGAGCGTCTCGCCGCGCGCGGATTTCGCGTCTACACCATCTATCACGTCGATGTGGTTGCGTATGTTTCCGCCATCTATCTGCACGGCTGGATCGCGCCCGAAACGACGGTCCGCTGGCACCGCCGCCTGCGCTGGGCTCTGCCTGCGATCACCAACCTCGTCTGGGAAAAACAAGCGGCGAGCGTGCATTGTTCGAGCGGTCTGATCGTCCCCTCCGAAGGCATGCGCGACGTTCTGGTTCGCTGCTACCCCGGATGTGCCGAAAAGATCCACGTGCTTCCGTGGGGAATTTGCGACGCGGGTCCGCCCGTCTCCGCCGATCCCCTGCGCGCCGAATATGGAATCCCGCCCGATGCCCGCGTGCTGCTGACCCTTAGCCGCATCTCGCCGGAAAAAGGACAGGACCTCTTACTTGAAGCACTGCTCGAATGGGACCCGCCGCTATGGCTGTTCATCTGCGGCGCGCCGGCCTACATGCAAGGCGAGCGCTTCCTCGCGAAACTCCAGCGCCTCGCGTCGCGCTTCCGCAACACCCGCGTGATCTTCCCCGGCCACGTCACCGGCGATCGCAAACGAGCCTTCTTCTCCCTCGCCGACCTCTACGTCTTCCCGAGCCGCCACGAAAGCTACGGCCTGACTCTTCTCGAAGCTCTGGCCGCAGGCTTGCCCGCCGTGTGCCTGGATACTGTGGGCGCAAGGAGTGTGATGCGTCCTGAATTCGGAGCGCTGGTGCAAAAATCCGGCCTTCGCCCCGCAATAGAAAGATTACTCTCAACCGACCGCATCCCTATGTCCACCGCCGCCCGAGCCTTCGCGCAAACCCAACAATTCTCCCAACGCGCCGCCGACCTCGCGAGTCTTCTGCGGCCCTCCGCGTCCTCTGCGTCTCTGCGTGATTCCTCGATCACTCCCTGAGTCCGTTCACCACTCTCGTAATTCCATCCTTGATCCGCGCCACGTTGAAGTTGATCAGCAGCCCGAGCTGTTTGTCCGCAAGCCGCAGATGGGTCAAGAGTTGCATCTTGTGCACCGGCGCGACGGCCTCGACCGACTTAATCTCAACAATCACCTCACCCTCGACAATCAGGTCCGCACGGAAGCCGACGCCCAGTTCGACCCCCTCATATACGACCGGAATCGCCTGCTGCTGGACGACTCTAAAGCCGCGTTTCCTAAGCTCCGCTGCTAACACCGCCTCGTAGACCGACTCCAATAGTCCCGGCCCAAGAGCTCGGTGGATATGATACGCGGCATCGATGATTTGACCGGAGATTGCATTTAGGCTCACGAAACATAGTTCACGCAGAGACGCAAAATTCGCAGAGAAAAACGCAGAAAAATGCTATCGCCCCGCGATTCTAAGGTTCGCCAGCTCCGCGCACTTCGCGCAGCACGCGCTCATCTGGATGGTGATGTCCCGCAGCGTCGCCCCCACGAACCGCACCCGCGGAGGCTGTTTGTGATCCGGACAGCGGACGTCACGCACTTTGCGAAGCGTCTGCTCTTTGAATTCTTCCACCGCGACCACGAAAGCATTCTAGCACGGAAATGTTTTTATTCCCCGTGCCACAATTTCGGATATGGCTGGACGACTGCTCATCCCTGAAAATATCTACGACTATCTTGCCTCCGTCTCTCTGCGCGAACCCGCGATTCTGGGCCGTCTGCGCGAGGAAACCACGTCTCATCCGCGCGCCACCATGCAGATCACCCCCGATCAAGGCCAGTTCATGGCGCTGCTCATTCAATTGATCGGCGCGCGCCTCACCCTCGAAGTCGGCGTGTTCACCGGCTATAGCTCGCTCGCGGTCGCGCTCGCGCTGCCGGCCGATGGACGCATTGTCGCCTGCGACGTCAACGAAGAATACACTGCCGTCGCCCGCCGCTATTGGAAGGAAGCCGGCGTCGAACACAAAATCGATCTGCATCTTCGCCCCGCGCTCGAAACTCTTCGCGAGCTTCTCGCGGAAGGCCGCCAAAGCAGCTTCGACTTCGCCTTCATCGACGCCGACAAATCCAATTACGAGCACTACTACGAATCCGCGCTCGAACTGCTCCGCCCCGGCGGCCTCGTCATGATTGACAACGTCCTCTGGTCGGGCCGCGTCGCTGATCCTCAGGAGAACGATCCCGACACCCTCGCCATTCGCGCCTTGAATAAAAAACTTCACGCCGATTCGCGCGTGACTCTCTCCATGCTTTCCATCGGCGACGGTGTTACCCTCGCTCTTAAGCGCTAGCTGTAATGGACCCCTTCGTCGAACACCTGAAATCTTCCATCGACATCGTCAAGGTGATTGGCGATTACGTGCGCCTCAAACGCGTCGGCGCGACCGGGCGCTACGTCGGCCTGTGTCCCTTTCATCAGGAAAAAACGCCGTCCTTCTCCGTGAACCAGACCCGCCAGTTCTTCAAATGCTTCGGCTGCGGCGTCGGCGGCGACTCGCTGAAATTCGTGATGGACATCGACGGCCTCACCTTTCCCGAAGCGCTCAAACTGCTCGCCGAGAGCAACGGCATCCCCATGCCGAAGAAGACCGAGTACGCCGACGCCGAATCCAAACAACGCGCCGCGCTGCTTGAGATTCACGAAATCGCCGCGAATCTTTTTCAATCCAATTTGCGCGGCCCGCACGGCGCCGACGCCCGCTCCTACTTAAATCAGCGCGCCGTTTCACCCGAGCTGATCGATACCTTCATGCTCGGCTATTCCGATTCCTCGGGACAGTCCCTGGTCCGCCGGCTTTCGCAGGAGCGCTTCACCGCCGAACAGTTGGACGCTTCGGGTCTGGTGCGCAGACGCGAGGATGGAAGCCTCTACGACTATTTCCGCGGGCGCCTGATGTTTCCCATCCACAACGAATCCGGCCGCGTCATCGCCTTCGGCGGCCGCGCCATGCGCGAAGAGGATCAGCCGAAATATTTGAATTCCCCTGAAACGCCGATCTACAAGAAAACATCAGTTCTATACAACCTGCATCGCGCCCGTGACGGGATGCGCCGCAGCGAGCGCGTAATTCTGGTGGAAGGATACATGGACGTCATCGGCGTGTGCGCCGCGGGAGTCAAGGAAGTCGTCGCAAGCTGCGGCACGTCGCTCACTAACCCGCAGGTGCGAACCATGCAGCGCCTCACCGCCGGTGGAACCGTGATCGTGAATTTCGATCCCGATAACGCCGGCGCCGCCGCAGCCGAACGAGCCATCCAACTGCTGCTTGATGAAGGCCTGCACGTGCGCGTGCTCTCGCTCGATGGCGGCCTCGATCCCGATGAGTACGTCAAGCAAAAAGGAGCCGACGCCTACCGCGCGAAACTCGATTCCGCCAGCGGCTATTTTCATTGGCTTGCCGACCGCGCCCGCGCCCGCTTCGATATGCGCTCCTCCGACGGCCGCATGGACGCTTTCAAGTTCCTGCTCCCTTCGGTCCAGAAGCTTTCCGATAAACTGGAGCGCGCCGCCATCGCCAACGATCTCGCCGGATACATCGGCGTCGACCCGGGACTGGTGCTCGACCAATTCAAGAAGGCCGCAGCCGAGCGCCGCACGCCCCCGCCGAAGCCTGACGCCAAGCCCGCGGTTCCAGCCAACGAGGCCCTGCTGCTGCAGGCCATTCTTTCCAATGAAGACGTCCGGACCCAGATCCTTCCTCGCATCCCGCCCGATACCACCAGCCACTTCATCACGCGCGAGATTTTCGAGGCTCTCCGCCACCAGTCCGAATCCGGATCGCCCGTAACGTTCTCATCCATCGAGGACCGCCTGAATCCGGCCGCCCGGGACCTATTGCATGAGGTGGCCGCTGCCGATGAGATTAGTGAGGGCGCTCTTGCCCTCGAACAGGCGCAAGCCTGCCTCCGGCGCCTGGAGCTGGACTTCCGCAGGAAGCAGCTCGATGAATTACGCGCTAGAGTAAAAACGGCCGAACGGGAGGGACGGCTGAATGAAGCGCTCGACATTATCGCAGAATTGGAGCGACTGCGGAAGGAAATCAATGCCGCCGGCCGGGACTGAGCCCTGCTTGCGCTGTTGTACACTGAACGTATTCGGATGGAGGCGCCTGGACGGGGATTCAAAGCGCCAAAGTTCATTGGGGTAGCGTGGCACTTGAAGAAAAATTAGGCCGCCTGAAGCAGCTCATGGATACCGGCAAGGAAAAAGGCTACGTCCTGTACGACGAAGTCAATGAGCTTCTGACCGAGGAGTATCCCGGCGGACGTGAACTCGACGACCTTCTCACGGAGCTCGACAGCGCCGGCGTCGAAATCCTGGAAGAACCCAAAATCGAGTTCGACAAAAAGCTGGAAGATGGCGAAGAGCCCATCGACCTGGACCTCGCTCAGGATTTCAGCGACAAGACCAACGATCCCGTCCGCATGTACCTGCGCGAGATGGGTACCGTTCCGCTGCTCACCCGCGAAGGCGAAATCGAGTTGGCCAAACGCATCGAGCGCGGCCAGTTCGCGGTCCGCAAAGCCCTCTCGCGCTCCCCCCTGGTGATCCGCGAAATTCTGTCGCTCTCCGAGATCGTCCATAAGGACCCAGCCTCGGTGCGCGACCTCCTGATCATGCCGGATCTGGTGGTGACCGATGAAAATATCACCGACCAGGCGCGCGATCTGGTCCTGGCCATCGCGGAAATCGAGAAACACTACAAAAAAGCGCAGCAGTGCCGCCAGAAACTGCAAGCTATCTCGCGCGGGATGAAACCCAAGATGCACCGCACCCTGCGCTGGAGCCTGGCGCGCACGATGGTCAATATTTCGCGGCTCATCCGCGGAATCCATTTCAGTTCCGCCACGCGTCGTGCTCTCGCCGGACGCTTGCGGCGCGCTGTCGACGATCTCAAACCCATCGAGCGTGAAATCGCCCGCGTCCAGCGCAAACTCGAATCGCCGCAAAACGGAGCCCATGGAGGCGCGGCGGCCATGCGCAAGGAAATGCGCCAGCACAGCCAGCGTATCTCGCAACTGGAAGAAGAATCCGGCGCCAGCGCCACGGAGCTTCGCCGCACGCTGCAAATCGTCGAACGCGGCGAGTTCGAAGCCGAAGTCGCGAAGAAACAACTGATCGAAGCCAACCTTCGACTGGTGGTCTCCATCGCCAAGCGTTACACCAATCGCGGCCTGCAGTTCCTGGACCTGATTCAGGAAGGCAATATCGGCCTGATGAAGGCCGTCGACAAATTCGATTATCTGCGCGGCTACAAATTTTCGACCTACGCGACGTGGTGGGTCCGCCAGGCCATTACTCGCGCCATCGCCGATCAGGCCCGCACCATCCGCATCCCGGTCCACATGATCGAGACGATCAACAAGCTGGTCCGCATGCAGCGCCAGTTGCAGCAGGAAATGGGACGAGAGCCCACCACCGAAGAGCTTTCCGTGAAAATGGAGCTCCCGGTCGGCAAGGTGCGCAAAGTGTTGCGCATCGCGCAGGAGCCGATTTCCTTAGAAACTCCGGTGGGTGAAGAAGAGGAATCGCACCTGGGCGATTTCATTATCGACCGCCGGGTAGTTTCGCCCTCGGAAGCCGTCATCAATCTAAATCTTCGCGAGCAAACCGCCGAAGTCTTAAAAACTCTCAGCCCGCGCGAAGAAAAAATCATCAAGATGCGCTTCGGCCTGCAAGACGGCAGCGAGCACACCTTGGAAGAAGTCGGCCAGCACTTCGCAGTAACCCGCGAACGCATCCGTCAGATCGAAGCCAAAGCTCTCCGCAAACTCCGCCACCCCAGCCGCAGCCACCGCCTGCGCGCATTCCTCGATACCACGCTGCGCGATTAAGTAGAGCAGCGCAGCATTGGCCAACCACGGGTGTTAAGATGTCGACAGATTGGATTCACGATTTCGTCAGATCGCCCGCTATTGACTTTGGATAGCTCTCGTGTGCTCGCTCATGCTTGATGCCATGCTCGGAGAGTTCGCGATCTCTGGAAGTTGCGGGATAGACTGCGTGGATCTTCATGGACGGCCGACTTGGCAAGGTCCCGAACCGGAACTTTGGCCGTTGATCGCTGGATTCATCATTCTCCAAGGCGTCATGGTCTTTGCGCTGATCCGACTAAGACCTATAGCCAATCGGATATCTATCCTTCGATAGCTTGTGGGGCAGGCTTGCAGCCTGCGCGCCGGTTTGCAACCGGCGCTAACTCTCATTCACCCAGCTCGCACTCGACCACGGATACTCCTCCGGAGTCTTCACAAGTCCGGCTCGCACCGGATTCCACTCAATATACTTCCGTATTCGCTCAAACTCGGCCGGATTCCGCACCAGCCGATCATAGCTCTCATCCTGCCAAAATGGTCCTTTCAAGCCGAGCACTTTGTTCGCCTCCCTAGCCGTAAACCATTTCAGCGACTTGGTGATCTTCGCGACCTCCACCGTCGGGGTGATCAAAATGTGCACATGATTCGCCATCACCACCCATGCGTGCAGCGCGTACCGATCTCTCCAATGTTCGATCGCGTCGCTCACGATACATGCAATCTCAGCGCGACGCATGTACGAGGGCCCGGTCCGAGCTTCATCAAGCAATCGATCCATCGCCACAAACGCCTGCCCTGAAGTCAGATCGAACGAGAATGCTCGCCCCTGTGGCAAGGTCCCGTAGAGTCGCCAGGTGATAAAGATTGGACGGCTGACCACATGAAGATGAGGCAGCTTCCGTCGATAAAACGTCGTCACTTAACGGTAGTGTGGCCAACCAGCCGAATTTCTCACCAGCGTAGAGGGCGGATTTCAAGTCCGCCCGCAGGCTGCAAGCCTGCCCCACCTCGCCGCTAAAATGGTCTAACTAGAAGATGCCCCTCATCTCCCGGCGCCCACTCCTGCTCGTCGGGATCATTTGGCTCGCATTCCTGCTGAAAGCGCTCTTCTACGCGAGCTTCATCCCTCTCTGGGAGGGTTACGACGAGTACTCGCACTTCGCCTTCGTACAATACCTCGACCAAAACGCGAAGCTCCCTACCGCCGCTTCGAACAGCTCACGCGAGGTAGCTGAATCTCTCGATCTAGCTCCAGTCCCCTGGTTGCTCCGGAGCGCCCAGCCAGGCTGGATGACTCACGACGACTTTTGGAAACTTCCGCCGGACGTCCGCCAGCAGCGTGAATCCCGGCTCCGATCGATCCCGCCGCAGTGGGCGCGCGAACCGGCAATCCCGCCCCTTCCGCTGTATGAAGCACAGCAGCCTCCGCTCCCCTATTTGATTCTCTGGCTCCCCTATCGCGCGCTCGAGCATGCTTCACTCCTCACGCGAATATGGGCGCTCCGCCTGACCTGTTCCTTCCTGGCATCTTTCGCAATCCCCCTCGGTTTCTTGCTCGCCCGCCGCGTCTTCGCGAACGACGCCTGGAGCCTCGGCGTGATCGCCATCGCAGCGTCGATGCCCGAACTCATGATTACGACCGCGCGCGTCAGCAATGAAGGACTTGCGATCGCCATCGGATGTGCATGCATCCTGGCTTTTTTGCCGATCGCGATTCAACCTATTTGCAAAATCTCTACCTCCGCGTGTTTCGGATTATCGCTGGCTGCCGCATTGCTCACCAAAGCATACTTCCTGGCATTTTTCGGCGCGATCGCCGTCGTTTTCGCCTGGATGATGTTTCGCCACCGGAAGCTGCGCGACCCGCTTCTCTTTCGCTTCTCGATCGTCGTGGCCCTGCCGATCGCAGTGGCCGGGTGGTGGTATCTGCGAAATCTTGGGCTGACCGGTACCGTCACTGGTCTAGCGGAAGACGTTCGTTCCCGGAGCTCCGAGATATCCGGCTTACAGGGGTTCGTCGCCGCGCCGTGGTGGAAGATTGTAGATTTCGCCGCGCTCTCTCACATATGGCTCGGCGGCTGGAGTTTCCTGGTCCTGCGTTCCTGGATGTATCACGGCGTAGAATTGATTTTTCTGGCCGCGGTTGCCGGGATCGGTTGGAGTATCCTTCATCGCTTAAACCCCGGTCGCCGTGTCCTCCTCGTCTTGCTGCTCCCACAATTCTTTCTTTGGCTCGGGCTCGCCTATAACGCGCTCGCGTCTTTCCGCGGCCACGGTGGTATGACCGTGGGTTACTACGCGTACTGTTTCGTGATACCCGAAGGGATCTGCCTGCTCATCGGCCTGCGCGCGCTATTTCCGGCCTCTCTTGAACGACTCGTGATTCCTGCATTGGTCGCCTGTTTTACCGCGCTCGAATTCTTCGCGGTGAACTTTGTCCTCATTCCGTACTACACAGGATTGACCGCGTATACGCCTCGTGGCAGCGTACCCGCGTTGCACGTTTCGCAACTCGCCCACGGCGGATTCGCCGAAATTTTCCAGCGTCTGGCAATGGGCAAGACTGCATTTCTTTCACCCGAGGTTTTATTCATACTTTGGACGCTGTTCGTGATCTCGTCACTTGGCCTGGTGGCGATCAGTTTCCTGCTTGCATCCCGATGCCGTCGCCCGAATGATTCTGCGCCCCTCTGCGTCCTCCGCGTCTCTGCGTGAATCCGTTTCGCGTTCTTTGCGGCTTCACTCTGCGCCTTGGCGTGAACTCCGTTCACACCCCCGCCGTCACCACACTCCCCGCCACCACTTGCCCCTCCAACCCTTCGCGAAACCGCAAATGCCTCCTCCGCGACAACTCCACCACCGGCCTCCACACCGCCGCGACCAACTCATGCTTAATCAACACATGCCAGAACCGGTTCGACCGTTTATATAAATACGACATCGCCAGATACGACGGTACAGCCCGCCAGTCCGAAGGCCGCCGTCTCCATATGGACGCGTGTGAAAACAGCCGCCGGTAGATCCACGCATACCCCTCCTCCAACTCGCGAGCCGTCATGTGCCGCGGACGAAACACCGCATGCGCCGTGTCGTACAGCGACCAATCCCGATGCAGCAATCGCCCCTCCGCCTCCATCTGACGAAACAGCGGAGTCCCCGGATACGGCGTCAGTATATGGAACGTCGAGCACTCCAGCCGATTCTCCTCCACCCACTCCGCAGTTCTCCTAAACACGTCTTTCCGGTCGTGATCGAACCCCAGCACGAACGAGCTGTTTACTTGGATCCCGTTGTCATGCAGCATCCGCACACGCCGCGCATAATCCGCCGTCCGTGGCGTCTTCTTCCGCGCGTCTAATAAATTCTCATCGCTCAGCGATTCGAACCCGACAAATACACCCGTGCACCCCGCCAGCGCCATGTCGCGAATCAGCCCTGGATCGTCCGTAATGTCGATCGACACCGCCGCACTCCAAATCTTTTCGAGCGGTCTCAATGCCCGGCACAGGGAACGCAAATAATCCCGCCGCGACCCCAGATTGTTGTCGATGAAAACTCCGTACGGCTGATCGTCGGCCGCAAACTCCGCCGCGACATCTCTGGGATCGCGCACCCGATACGGCATCCGCAACCCGTCAGTCGAGAGATAACAAAACCCGCAGCGATTGTGACACCCCCGCGTCGCAATCAGACTCGACGTGGTCAGAAAACTTCGCCGCGGTAAAATGGCCCGCCGCGGCGCCGGATCTTCACGATACTCGTTGTCATATTGTGCCGTGTAGCGCGCTTGCAGCCGCCCCGCTTCGACGTCTTCTAAGATGCGGCACCCCGTCCCCCAGCGCCAGCGCATCCGCGTGCGGCGCACACTCCTCCGGGCACGACAAAACGTGCAACCCGCCCAGAATCACTTTGCTTCCGCGGCTGCGATACCAATACGCGAGCTCGAACGCGCGGCGCGCAAATGTCAGATGCACCGTGATCCCCACCACCTCCGGCAGCGGATCGTACGGCGGCCGCCCCAGCAACAGATTCTCATCCCAATAGCGAACCTCCCAATGCTCCGGCGTCGTCGCCGCGAAACTGGTCAGCGCCAGCGTCGGCGTCAACACGTGTTTTCCAAAACTCGCGTTCGGATCCTTGGGATAAAACGGATTGATCAGCAGCGCATACCTCGACTTCCGTTCTGCAAATCCGCTTCCCAGCAGCGGCGGCTGGCTCATCTCGATCGGCGTCATATATAGACTTTGTATCACAAAGTACTCTACATTGCAAGATTAGTTCTGCGGCCCTCTGCGCCCTCCGCGTTTCTGCGTGAGTCTTTGTTTTTTCTGCTTTCCTTTGCGATCTTTGCGACTTTGCGTGAACCTCTTTCTTTTCGCCCGTCCGCTATCCTGCCATCAGAAATCTTCCTGCGCAGGAAACGTCGTGTTGAGGTGGTACTGGACTCCCGGAGCCCTAAAAAGTTTGCGGCGGCAGCTCGTAGCATGTTGCCGACGGGAGAAATTTCGAACTGGTTCGATAGTGTCGGGCGGTGAATGGATAGCAATGATCGCCATCCCGCGGCCGGCTTCAGAGTGGATACATCGAAAGGGGAGCAAACTAAAACGATCCTCGCCCTAGAGGTTTCACAAATCATGCGGCGGCCGGTAACGCCCGTGCAGAAGCCGGAAACCCCGGCCGCCAACGATGCCACGCCATACGTGTATTCTGAAATTCTGCTTTTTCTACTGCAAATCTGCGTCATCGCTCTCTCCGCGCAACTCTTCGGCCGCATTTTTCAAAAATTCGGCCAGCCGAAAGTTGTTGGTGAAATGACGGCGGGCATCGCGCTCGGTCCGTCGCTGCTGGGGTGGATCGCGCCGCATCTCTCGCAATCGCTTTTCCCCGAAGCGAGCCTCGGATTACTCAATCTGATCGGCCAGCTCGGTCTGATCTTCTACATGTTCCTGGTCGGGATGACGCTCAACGTCGAGCATCTTCGGGAACAAAGTCGAATCGCTCTCATATCCAGCATCGCGAGCATCGCCGTCCCCTTCATCTCCGGATTCGCATTGGCGATGGCCCTGTATCACCAAGTGCCGCTCGCGCTGTTCCTCGCTGTATGCATGAGCGTGACCGCGTTCCCGGTGCTCGCGCGGATTCTGGATGAAACCGGATTACGAGACACGCGTCTCGGCTCGGTCGCCATCGCCTGTGCTGCGTTCGGCGACGTGATCGCGTGGCTTCTGCTGGCCGCGATCCTGGCCTTTTCATCCGCCTTGAACACGCTAGGATTGCTCGCGGCTTACGTCGTCGTGATGCTGATCGTTCGCTACCTCTGGAAATCGCACGACCTCGCGAGCGCACTCATCTTCGCCATCGCATCGGCGCTTGCGACCGACTGGATCGGCGTCCATGCACTCTTCGGGGCGTTCTTCGCCGGCGTGGTAATCCGCAAAACTCCAGAGTTCGTCGAAGAAACCCGGCGCGTAGTCGAGCCGCTGACCATGATCCTGTTCCTGCCTGTGTTTTTCGCCTTCACCGGATTGCGAACGCACCTGCAACTCGCCTGGGGATTCCAAGCCGTGTTGATCCTCGCGGTCGCCGTCGCCGGAAAATGGTTGGGAGCGATGCTCGCCGCCCGCTCCGCCGGCATGCCCACGCGCGAAGCCAGCGCGCTCGGCATTCTGATGAACTCCCGCGGCCTGGTCGAGCTGGTGATTCTCTCCATCGGCTACGACCTGGGAATTCTGTCGCCCACCATCTTTTCGATGATGGTGATGATGGCCCTGGTGACGACGCTGATGACGGCTCCGCTAGTCCGCCGCGTTTACTCGCCGACGAACGCGTCCGCTTCAATCTCCACCAACATGTCCTGATCGATCAACCGGCTCACCTCGACCATCGTCGTCGCAGGCCGGATCGCCGCGAAAAACTCGGCATGCGCACGACCTACTTCCTGCCATCGGGAAATATCGGTGACAAACATACGCGTTCGAACCACGTGCTCCGCCGACGCACCGGCCTTCTCGAGCGCCGTCAAAATATTGCGAATCGCCTGCACTGCCTGCGCATACATGTCACCCTTACCCACGATCGTTCCATCGGGCCCCGTAGCCGTAGTTCCGGTGACGTAAACATGCGCCCCAACCCGTACCGCCCGCGAATAGCCGACGATGGGTTCCCACTTGGCGCCGGAGGAGATATTGAGTCGAGTCATAAAACCATTTGTCACGCAAAGACGCAAAGATCGCAAAGGTTTTCTTGGCGACTTTGCGTCTTTGCGTGAACCTGTCTTTACTTCCTCGGTCCGAAATTCCCGAACAGATAGTCCAAAAACTTGTCGCGATCCTCGGCCTTCACCTGCGCCCCCCACCCCGTCATCTTGTTAATCTCGCGATCCCACTGCGCCCGAGTGAGCTTCTGTTGCTGGATCACGTCTTCTCCATGACACGTCAGGCAGGCGTTCTTAAATTCGGCCGATGGTTGGCGTGGAGCGATAACCATATCGTCGCCCGACACTCTGCGTTTCGTTGACACTTCAACAGAGGTCCTCGAGGTGACACTCCAGAGATAGCCTGAGGGATTCCATTCCTGTTCCGGCGGCTGAACATCGGTGGCGCTGCGGGCACGGGCCATCAAGGTGTAATCAGCTTCTTTCTGCGGAGTCCAGGTCGACTCCCATTGCCTCCATCCGAACTGAGTCTGCTGGCCCAAACGCATTTTGGTTGGCTTCCATGAGGTTCCCCCGTCAGTAGAAATATCCACTGCTTCCACTGGCCCGCTGTCGCCGCTCCACGCAACGCCGCGAATCGTCACTGGCTTGCCTGGACGAAGCCATGCATTGCTTGCAGGCGAGGCGATCACGCTCTTCACTCGAAGACTCGTTACCGGCTGCATCTGCTCCGGCGGAACCGCCGTCCCTGGAGGCACGCCATGACCGGGATGTCGATATGCGTTCTTCATCCAGAACCCGTCCCACTCCTTATCGAGCACCGTGACCGACGTCAGCCATTTCACCCATGAATCGCTGGCCCATCCCGGCGCGATCGCGCGCAGCGGGAACCCGTGCTTCTGCGGCAGCGTGACGCCGTTCATCTCATACGCGAGCAGCGTATTTTCGTCCAGCGCTTTCTTGATGGTGATCGACCGCCGGAAATCCTGCATCGTCCCGATCGGTTCATCCGCGCCGTCGAAAAGCACTTCAACTCCCGTCGACTTCACACCCGCACGCTTTAAAACATCCGCCAGCCGCACTCCCCGCCAGCGGGCGTTTCCGACGCTGCCGTTCTGCCATTGCAGCCCTGGAACCGTCGGCTCATAGAACGATCTCCCATTTCCCGCGCACTCCGTTACCGCGATCAGTTCGACCGACGGCATCTTGCGCAGATCGTCCATGGTCAGCGTCAACGGCGTTCCCACCGATCCTTCGACTTTCAGCCGCCATGACGCCAGCTCGACCTTCGGTTCATACACGTGCGTCCGCACGAAAAAATGGTCGATCGGCGTGATGTAATCCGAGAACCCGGAAAGCGGCATCTCCAGATCCTCCGGCCGCGTCGACCGGACGATCATGTCGCGTTTCTGTTGGGCGAATACCAATCCGCCGAATGCAGTTCCAAAAAATGTTCGTCGTCTCATTGGCTTAACTCGATGGTCCTTTCGACCAGCGCTCCATCTCGAATATCCACCGTGAACTGTTTGTTGCGAGCCCCCTGGCTCACTTGAATCTGATGCTTCCCTTCCGCCAGCACCAGCCGCGCAGGAGTTTTCTGCGTTTGCTCCTGACCATCCACGGAAATCGTCAAACCTGATGGATCGGAAAGGATGGTCAACATTCCTGTGGCGCGCTCCATGTCGACGATCAGACCCGCATCCCGCGGAATTTCGATGATCCTTCGCGAGTCTCGATAGCCGGCGTGCCGCGCTACGAACGTGTGACGCCCGGCGCTAAGCACTATCTTGCAGGGCGTGACGCAGCGCCGGTCACTATCAAACACCGCCTCGGCCCCCGCGGGTGAAGTGGTGAGCTGAAAAACTGTGTCGGCCGCCGGCGACGGATTCTTTGCAGCCGCGTCTTCCGCAGCCGTGTCCCTCGGAACTTCCTTCGGAGCTTCCTTCGCGGTATCGGAGGGCGCCGGCGGCGGAGGGTCTGGAGCTGGTTTCTGAACTTCCGTGGGCACCGGCGCAACCACGGCCGGCTGCTCCACCGCCGCGACCGGCTTTTGCGGCGTGGTCAGCTTCCATACGATCGCGAACGCCCCCACGCACACCGCTGCAACCGCCAACGCCGACAGCACGACGTTGCGGAAGGTGTGACTCGGCTCCGGCGGCGGCACCAGCCTTCCCACCGGCTCAATTGCGATTACGGGTGTGATTAGAGGTGCGGCAACCGTCTCCGCCGACTGCTTCGCCGTAATCTCATCGATGGTCTCGGCCATCCCGTCGCCCGATCCTGCGGTGGGCATGTTCTGATGCGTGCCGCGTGGCAGCGGAGTCCATTCCTTGGTCGCGTTGCAGGCCACCGCCAACACGTTTACGAACTCGACGCAGGTGTCAAAGCGATCCAGGGGATTCTTCGCCAGCGCCTTTCGCAGCGCGTCTCCGGCGTGCGGCCCTAGCGTCGGATTCAAGCGCTGCGGCGCGATGGGCTCCTCCCGCACAATCTTGTACAGCAAGGTCGGCATGTACTCCGCCATGAACGGCTTTTCGCCAGTGAGCACTTCATAGGCAATCACCGCCAGCGAAAACTGGTCGGTACGCCCGCTGATTTCCCCGCCCTGGATCTGCTCGGGAGACATGTAGCTGGGCGTACCCATCATGGTTCCAGCCACGGTCATCGATTGCGAAAGAATCTTGGCGACGCCGAAATCAGTGACTTTCGCGGACCCATCTTCGTGGATCATGATGTTCGCGGGCTTGATGTCGCGATGCACAATGCCTTTTTTGTGCGCGTAATCGAGCGCCGCGGCCACTTGCCTGAAAATACTGAGCAGCGTTTCCTTGTCCGGCGTCTGCTCGTGCTTGAGCATTTTTTCGAGCGGCGGGCCGTTGACGAACTCCATGAAGATGTACGCCATGCCGTCCGATTCGGCGATGTCGTAGATGGTGACGATGCCAGGGTGCGAAAGGATTCCCGCAGACTGCGCCTCGCGAAACAGGCGCTCCCGCAGGCGTTCGCGCTCGGATTCGTCGGTTAGCTCGGTGAGCCGGATGCTTTTAATCGCGACGGTGCGATTGATCGCTGGGTCCTGGGCTTTGTACACAATTCCCATGGCCCCGCGCCCCAATTCCCCGAGAATCTGGTAGCGCCCGATCTGTTCCACGCGTGACTGCTATTTTAGCGTACTGACCCAGTGGAGCTTCGAAATGGAGACTGGCGACCTACCACGCGTCGCGGCCCGCGATCACGCGCGGCACGGTGGACCCGAGGATCCGCAAATACAGCAGCAGGCAATAGTGACGAGCCAGGAAGACATCCAGCCGGCGGCGTTGATGGTAGGTCAGCCGGTTTCTCCCGCGCGTCTGCCACAGGCCACTGAGGCCCGGCCTGAGGTTGAGGACCTCCGCCGCGGATGCTCCGTAGTGCGCGTCCCATTCCGCCGCCGTCACCGGGCGCGGACCTACCAGCGACATCTCACCGGTGACAACGTGCCATAGCTGTGGCAGCTCGTCAATGGAATGCGTACGGCAAAACGCGGCGAAGCGGCTGGTCACGCGCGGATCGTTGCCGACTTTCATTGCGGGGACTCGTGGATCGCCGAGGCGCTCGATCAGTCCACGCTTGCCGGGATCGGTGCCCCACATGCTGCGGAACTTCAGCATCCAGAAGGGGACGCCATGACGCCCCACGCGGCGATGCGCGACCAGAGGAGCGCTCTTGGACAACACGAAAACCATCGCACCTACCACGATCATCAGGGGGAGCAGAAGAATTCCTACGGCCAACGCGACCAAACGCTCCATCGCCGACATCAACTTGTACATCCTACTCGGAGTATACGAGTGGCCGTCCAGGTTCCGATAGACGATCCAAAGCAGGCGTTGAGACGCGCTTAGCGGGCCGTAAACTGCACAAAATAGGACGCTAAATGCATCGCGACCTTGGGCGGCAGCCCGTGCGGGGCGCCCTGGACGATCTCCAGTTCCGATCGCGCCGGAATCAAGGGCAACGCCGCACGCATTTCTTCCGGCGATCCAAACGGATCGCGCGATCCATGGGCGAACAACACCGGCGTGCGCAATTGACCGAAGTGTTGCGTTCGCGGCTGGTCCGGCTTGCCTGGTGCATGGAGCGGATAAGAAAGCAACAACAGCGCATCCGCGAGCGACGCATCGTCAGCGGCCGCCATGGAGGTTTGCCGTCCGCCATAGGAACTACCGCTTAGATACACGTGTCGCGTCCCAAATTCGCGGACCGCGGCGGCTGCTGCGACTATGCCTGCGCGATCGCGCGCGGCCTGCGCTGGAAACGGCGGACCGTGGGGCCGCAACTGGCGATACGGCAAATCGTAGCGAAGCACCCACAGGCCCGCATCGCAGAAAGCTTCGGCGAGCGCGCGGAGCAGTGGAGCCTCGCAGTTCGATCCGGCGCCGTGCGTGATCGCCAGGGCGTCTCCATTGGCTGATACCGGCTCATGTGGCTCATGGAGCCAGCCTTTCACCAATTCGCGTTCAAAAAGTTTCGCAGGCAATTTCGCCTTTCCCCCAAACGGTCTGACGCCCTACACCGGTCCAGCGGGCGATCTCCAGGTACGAAAGAAATTCTCCCAGATCGCCGGTGTATTCGGCGACTCCGGTGAATCCACCCAGCGAGTGAGTTTGACCGGTCGCCCGGCTGGTTCGCTGTGAATCGATATGTTGAATCTCGCAGCGGGTCATCCGCACATGTGTAGCGCGTTCACCCATGGCTTTGAAATCGACGTCGATCGGACCGTCTTGATACCGCGCTCGCAGCGTACTTACGCGATCGCGAATTCGAGCGAAGAGCGCGCCGAACTCGGGTCGATCTGCGCCCTTCAGTTCGGTGGGTGTGAGAAATGAGACGCGGACTTTCGACGCCGCGCGGGTAGATTCGAGCGGCAACCGCTTCACGTCGCCACCTTCGAAGCGCTCTGCTTCGAATGCGCGGACCAGCAGATCGATGGACTCGCGCGGATCGAACAGATTGCATCCGAATTCGAATTCGTCACCCGCCGCGACCTTCCGATCGGTCACGCGAATCACAAATGGACGCGGAGCATCACGCAACCCACTGGGACCTTCTATCCGCGATGGCGCGAACAACCGATCATAGGCGGCGCGGTCGAGATGGCGCAAAGCTTTTCCAAATCCACCGCGCAGAAAATTCGCATCTACCGAGACGTCGCGCCGGGCTCGGATGTGGAACCGCAGTGGGATGACTTCGAAGGTCTGCGCCATAGCAATCGAAGTTAAACCGCTCCCTTTGGTCACGGCTCAGTGTCGGCGCTTCACGTAATCAGCCGCTCACAGAGCCGTGACCAAAGGGAGCGGTTTAACGCCCGGGTTTGACAAAACTATTTCGGAGCCATGCGAAGCGCGCCGTCCAGCCGGATCACTTCGCCATTCAAGTAGACGTTCTGAACCATGTGGGCGACAAGTTCCGCGAACTCCGGCGGATTGCCTAGCCTCTTTGGAAACGGGATGGCTGCACCGAGGCTCGCCTGCACGTCGCCCGGCAATTTTCCCAGCAGCGGCGTCAGAAACACGCCCGGCGCGATCGCGAGCACGCGAATGCCGAACTGCGCTAGCTCACGAGCCGCGGGCATGGTCAGCGAAACAATTCCGCCCTTCGACGCGGTGTACGCCGCTTGTCCGATCTGTCCTTCATAGGCGGCAATCGACGCGGTAGAGATGATCACGCCGCGTTCACCCTCGTCCAGCGGTTCGAGCGTGGTCATGTCCGCCGCCGCCAACCGCATCATATTGAATGTGCCGATCAGGTTTACGTGAATCACGCGCGAGAAGTCCTCGAGCGGCATGGGACCATCTTTGCCGACGATCCGCTTGCCCAGTCCGATTCCAGCGCAATTGACCAGAATACGCGCGGGCCCGTGTTTCGCGCGAGCTTCCGCGACCGCCGCCGCACCGGCCGCTCCATCGGAAACGTCGCAACGAATGGCGACCCCTCCGGTCTTTCCCGCAACTTCCTGCGCGGCGTCCATATTCACATCGAGAATCGCGACCTTCACTCCAGCGGCAGACAACCGCAACGCTGTCGCTGCTCCGAGACCCGATCCGCCACCCGTGATGATTGCTGCCTTGCCGTCAAGTTTCATTGGGTTGAGTCTAGCAAGACTATCCGATCTGAATTTCGGGCGGCACTTCCGGCGACATGAGCGATGCCCCGCCATCGGCATAGATCACTTGCCCGTTGATCCACGCCGCCTGCTCGGAACAAAACAGCGAGACGACGTTGCCGATGTCCTCCGGCGTTCCCAGGCGCCGCATGGGCGTCCAGCCGCCCTGATGCCACTTCCGGATCAGATCCTGCACCGCGTCCGGAAAGCTGTTCAGCACGCTGTCGTCGGTCCATCCGGGACTGATCGCGTTGACCGTGATGCCGCGCTTGGCCAGCGCCACGGCGAAATAACGCACCATCGATTCCATGGCTGCTTTCGCCGAGCCCATTCCCACCCAGGGCTGCAGACCGCCTGTACGGCTTCCCTGCGCATACGTGAGAGCGATGATGCGTCCGCCATCCGGCATCATGGCGGAAGCTTCGCGAGCGGCGACGAGAAATGCTTTGCCTTGCGAATCGAAGGCGGCATCCCACTGCTGCAACGTGATGTCCATCGGCCCATGGAAAAATTCGCCGGCCTCCGGACGCGCGTTGCACACCAGAACATCCATCTTGCCGAATTGTTTTTTCACGTCGCCCAGCATGCGGGTGATTTCGTCCATCTTGCAGATATTCGCCTGGACCAGAAATCCGTCTGAACCGCGTTTGCGGATTTCTTCCAAGGTGTGTTGCGCGGCGCTTTGGTTCTGAAAATAATGAACGGCGATTTTAAAACCATCTTCGGCAAGTTTTAGCGCGATGCCCCGGCCGATGCCGCGCGATCCTCCGGTGATCAGCGCGTGGCGTTCCTTTTTTGACATAGTCGCCTCCGTGTTCGGCGTTTGGATGACGATGATACCTCAAAAAGGTTTGCCTATCGCTCCGGCAGATAAATCTCGATCCACTGGCCGTGCCGGGTCCACTTCAGCACCGGGACGAATCCGAATCCCGCGCGAATCTGTTCCGGGCCCGCCTGGACTTGGCTACCCCAATTCATCAGGATGTATTTTCGGAGCCATCCAATGTCGAGGCCGCCACCGTCCAGTGCCCATGTCCGGCTGAAGACGACCAGCACATCGATCTGGTTACGATCGAGATCGGCGAGGCTAGTCAATCGAAAATCCTCGGCGCGGCCGGCGACTTTCAAAGGTCGCTCGACGTAGCCGAATTCGGGCCGTGCGATCGCGTCGACAAAGGGCCATGCGCTGGCGATTCGTTTGTCGGGCGCATAGGCTTGCAGATAGCCGGCGGCGTCCTTCTGCAACCCGACGAAATCCGCCATCGCCAGATTGTTTTCGAAAGAAAACGGATACGGCGGGTTGAAGAACAACCCCATGACCAGCGCGAAGGTCATGGCGAACTGAGTGGTCCAGCGCCAGCTTGCGGGCAACGCGGAACCGGCGGCGGCCATGGCGGCGAAAACCACGGGATACAGGGGCATCGCATAGCGGTCGAGCGACGCGCCGCCGAACACGCTGACCAGAAGAATCTGCGCGCCGGCGACGACGAACGCGACATTCCATTCACGCCCTTTGAGTAGCCGCCAGCCGATGAACAGCACGATTGCGCCGATCCACAAGCCGTCGGAGATGAACAGAAAGTAGAAGCGCCGCTCCAGCGTCATGGCGATATGCGCGGGCTGCAGGGAATCGGAGACGTTGTATTTGGCGAACTCGGCGTTGCCGAGCCAATGCCCCGTGGCATGGTGCAGCGCGACAAGCCACAGCGCGAGCGTGATTGCAGGGGCCAGGAAATATAATGATTCACGAATTCGTTTTTCGCGAATCCACAGCCAGACCGCCAGAACGAACGGCGTCGAAATGCCGGTTTCCTTCACCAGCACCAGCAGCGTGCAAGCCACCGCGCACCACGCGAGGCGATCCTCCAAGAATAAGAGCAGCGCGAGCGCGGTGAGGGTCATGGACGGCATATCGAGCTGCGCCATCATCGATTGCGTGTAGAACATGGGAGTCGCCATCAGAAAGATCGCGGCGGCGAACGCGGGCGCTCCGGCTACATTTCGCGAGAGCCGGATGGCGAGCAGGAACGAAAACAACAGCCCCGCAGAGGCGACCAGCAGCATCGCGACGCGCGTCGCCGGAATCGAGTAGCCGAAGATTCTCCACACCAGCGCGAGATACGCCATCACCGCCGGCGGATGCACGTTGGGCAAAGTGGACTGCGGAATCCACGCGCCTTTTTGGTAGATGTCGAGCGCAGCGGGGATGAACTGGCCCAGCTCGTCCCAGTGATACGGGAGGGTGAGGTAGGGCACATGCAATGCGATCATCGCCACGGTGAAGATCAGAAAAAAGAGCAGCGTGGATCGCGATGTGGAGGACACGCGTTACTGAATGACCGGACCGGACGCGTGCGGCTCGAGTTTGATTTCGCCGAACGCGGATTCATACTGCTGCACGTTCTGGGCGAGTACGTTGGAAAGCGCCTTGGCCTGCTGCGGGCTCAGAAAAAGGCCCTGGAAATTCTGGATGGAAACGCTATCGGGCGAGTTCTGGTTGATGGTGCCGAACATGAGGAAGAAATCCCACAGGCTCACACGCACCTGGACGCTATTGGCATAGTTTTCGCGATAGTCGTTCGTCGTCGAAAGCTGGATCTTGGGTGCCGGCTGTTGGGGATGCATTCCCATTCAGAATAGCAACACGAGTGTCGGAGCGAGCTTCGGAGATCACGGAAACCCCGGTATCGACCGCTCCCTGTGGTCGCGGCTCATGGCCAAAGAAAAGCGCGCGGCCCCTGAGGGAACCGCGCGCGATTGACTTGCGGGTTGATCTTATTCTTCGGGCGCTTCGCCGTCTTCTTTGCCCTGGCGCATCGCCTGCAAACGCTCTTCCTTGCGCTTGGCGCGATCCGCGGCGCGCTTCACCAGCTCGGATCCGACCAGTTCCAGCATGGCCTGCTCCGCTCCGTCGCCCTTACGATTCCCAAGACGAACGATGCGTGTGTAGCCGCCATTGCGCTGGCCGAACCGCGTGCCGAGTTTGTCGAACAGCTTCTTCACTGCCGCCGGAGTTTCCAAAAATGCTGCCGCCTGACGACGCGTGTGAAGGCTGTCGCGCTTGGCCAGCGTGATCATCTTCTCCACCAGCGGACGGACCGCCTTGGCTTTAGGAACCGTGGTGACGATGCGCTCGTGCTCGATGACGCTGGTCACCATGCCCTTGAACAGCGCTTTTCGAGAAGCGATGTTCCGCTTGAGTTTGTAGCCCGCTACCTTATGCCTCATGGATGATCACTCAGCCGACGGGCTGACCTCCTCATCTTCGTCTTCGAGCGGCTCATCTTCCTCGGGGCCCAGGTCGGATGCGCCCAACATGGCGGGCTGTCCCGCCGGCGAAACCAGGCGTCCCTGCGCATCGAACTTCATGCCGAAGCCCAAGCCGAGACCGGAAAGAATCTCTTTGATCTCATTCAGCGACTTGCGACCGAAATTCTTGGTGCGCAGCATCTCGGCTTCGGTCTTCTGCACCAGGTCGCCGATGGTCTGAATGTTGGCGTTCTTCAGGCAGTTGTAGGAACGGACGCTGAGCTCGAGCTCTTCCACGGAGCGGTTCAGCACCTCGTTCATCTGGCTGAGTGCGCGCTCGGCCGGCTCTTCCGCCGATTCCGGAAGTTCTTCGAAGTTGATGAAGATGGCCATGTGGTCTTTCAGCAACTTGGCGGCCTGCCCGATCGCGTCGGCAGGAGAAATGGCGCCGTTGGTCCAGACTTCGATGGTCAGCTTGTCGTAATCGGTCATCTGGCCGAGGCGCGCGGCTTCGACCGAGAAATTCACTTTGCGAACCGGCGAGTGAACCGAATCGATGGGGATGTGCCCCACCGGCAGGTCTTCGTCGTTGTTGCGATCAGCCGAGACATAACCGCGGCCCGATTTCAGCCGCATCTCGATCGACAATTTTCCACCGGGCCCGATGGTGGCGATGTGCATGTTGCGGTCGAGCACTTCGATGTCCTGATCGGTTTCGATCTGCCCGCTCATCACTTCACCTGCGGAGTCCGCGCGAAGCCGAACGGTGCGCGTGCCCTCGCCCATCATCTTGAAGGGGACCTGCTTCAGGTTGAGGATGATATCGGTGGCGTCTTCGACCACGCCGGGAATCGGACTGAATTCGTGAGCCACGCCTTCGATCCGGACGGCGGTGATGGCCGCGCCTTCAATCGAGCTGAGCAGCACGCGGCGCAGGCCGGTGCCGATGGTGGAGCCGAACCCTCTTTCGAAGGGTTGGGCGGTGAACTGACCGTAACGGTCGTTCAGTGTTTCGGTGTTGGCGACAAGTCGCTTTGGTTTCTGGAATCCCTTGAACATAGTTTTTTTGACTCCTTACTTCGAGTACAGTTCGACGATCAGCTGCTCGTTCAACTGGATCTGCACCAAGTCGTCGCGCTTGGGCTGGCCAAGCACGCGGGCGCTGAGTTTTTCGCGATCCACTTCCAGCCAGTTGGGACTGGGAGCGTGAGCCGTGGCGTCGCGCGCATGCAGAATGGTCGGGTTATTCTTGCTGTTCTCCCGCACTTCGATGACGTCGTTAGGCTTCACCTGGAACGATGGAATGTCGACGCGCCGTCCGTTCACGTTGATGTGCCCGTGGCGGACCAACTGGCGCGACTGCGCGCGCGACGTTCCGAATCCCATCCGGTACAGCGTATTATCCAGACGGCGTTCCAGCATGTTCAGCATGTTGTCGCCAGTGATGCCCTTCATGGAACTGGCTTTTTCGAACAGATTGCGGAACTGCCCTTCGAGCAACTGGTAATAGCGGCGCGCTTTTTGCTTTTCGCGAAGCTGCAGGCCGTAGCCCACCAGTTTCGGTTTACGATCCTTGCCGTGCTGGCCTGGAGCGAAGTTGCGCTTTTCGATGGCGCACTTCTCGGTGTGGCAGCGCTCGCCTTTCAGAAATAGTTTCATGCCCTCCCGCCGGCATTGCCGGCAGACGGGGCCGATGTATCTAGCCAAATCGAACCTCCCTTTTTGCTACTTCAAAGTAGGTGCAGTTTACGGCAAATTGCGCCTTCGTCCTGCTTCCTCAAAATACTTCGCGGTTCAACAACGCGCTCCATTACTGTCGCGCCTCAAAGCCGCCAGACAGTAATGGAGCGCGTAAACCGCATATCTTCAAACTCGGCGCTTTTTCGGCGGCCGGCATCCGTTGTGCGGAATCGGCGTTTTATCCTTGATCGTGCGCACTTCCAGACCGGCGGTAGACAGCGCGCGAACCGCCGATTCGCGGCCCGCGCCAGGACCGCTCACGTTCACGTCCACCGATCGAAGGCCGGATTCCTTGGCCTTATTGGCCGCCGTCAACGACGCCTGCTGAGCGGCGAACGGAGTGCCTTTGCGCGATCCGCGGAACCCCAGCGAACCGGAACTGGACCAGGCGATCACGTTCCCGATGGGATCGGTAATGGTGACAATCGTGTTGTTGAAGGACGCCTGCACGTGCACCAGGCCGGTGGGCACCACGCGCTTCTCTTTTTTCTTGAATGTCTTCTTCTTGCCTGCGGCTTTCGCTGGAGCCTTCGCCATTACGTTTTACCCGTCGCTTTCTTCTTATTCGCCACCGTGCCGCGCCGTGGACCTTTGCGGGTACGGGCATTGGTGTGGGTCCGCTGTCCGCGAACCGGCAACCCGCGCCGATGCCGCAGGCCGCGATAGGAGCCCATCTCGATCAGGCGCTTGATGTTCATCGAGACTTCTTTGCGCAAGTCGCCTTCGACCGCGCCTTCCGCTTCGAGGATCTGGCGGATGCGGTTCACTTCGTCTTCGGTGAGGTCGGCCACCTTCTTGTTGGGATCGACGCCGGCGCGGTAGCACAGCGAATTCGATCGCGTGCGGCCGATGCCGTAGATGTAAGTGAGCCCGATTTCGGTCCGCTTCTTTACCGGTAAATCAACGCCTGCTAAACGAGCCATATTCCTTTACCCCTGCCTCTGTTTATGCTTCGGATTGGTGCAGATCACGCGCACCACGCCGGCGCGATTCACGATCTTGCACTTGTCGCACATTTTCTTGACTGATGCCCTGACCTTCATCTTTTCCCTTACCGCGCACGACGCTTCGCTGTGCGCTCGATCAACCTTTCAGCAACTCCACGATCCTGCCACGCGTCCGGTCGTGCGGGGAAAGCTCCACTCGCACCCGGTCGCCGGGACGCAACCTTACAAAATTCGCGGCGTCGGCCCCGGCCGCATGCGCCATCACCAAATCCTCGTTCTCCAGCTTCACGCGATACGCCGCGCTGGGCAACAACTCGATCACCGTTCCGGTTACGGCCTGGTCAGCACCCATGGACCGTTCGACGTAATCGCCACCGTATGCTCGAAATGCGCCGAGTTTCTTCCGTCCTCGGTCACCGCCGTCCACCGGTCCGGTCGCACGCGGCTTCCGGGCTTGCCGGCGTTCACCATGGGCTCGATCGCGAGCACCATGCCTTCTTTCAGCCGCGGATTTTCGTTCTTCCGGTCGACGTAATTGGGAACCTGCGGCTCTTCATGCATGTGCGTTCCGATGCCGTGGCCCACAAATTCCCGTACCACCGTAAACCCGTTGGCGGTCACATGCCGCTCCACAGTGCCGCAAATATCGAACAGACGGTTGCCCGCCCGCGCCTTTTCAATCGCCAGCTCCAGCGATTCCCGCGTCACTTCCAGCAGACGCTTGGTCTCTTCCGAAATCTCGCCGACGGGGACCGTCACCGCCGAATCGCCGTAGTATCCGTTCAACTGCACGCCGGTATCGATGGAAACGATATCGCCGCTCTTCAGGACGCGTTTCTGCGACGGCATGCCATGCACGATCTCATCGTTCACCGAGGTGCACAGCACGAACGGAAATTTCGTGCCGGCCGCGGGCGTCGAATAACCCTTGAACGCCGGGCGCGCGCCCGCCTCGTTCATCATCTTTTCCGCTTCGACCTCGAGTTCGTATGTCGTGACACCCTCGCGAACCATGCTTTTCAGTTTGTCCAGGACCTTCCACACCAGCAGTCCCGCGGCGCGCATCTTTTCCAACTCCGCGGTATTCTTTCGCACGATCATGCTCTGATTTTCTAGGACGCCGCCCGGAACTCCCGCTGAACCAATTCCTCAATCTCACGCGCGATCGCCTGCGGCGCGCGCGATTCCCCTTGCACGTCGAAAATCCGGCGTCCGACGCTCTTAAGATACTCGAGCACCGGCGCCGTCTGCGACTCGTACGCTTTCAATCTCCGGACCACCACTTCTTCCCGGTCATCATCCCGCACCATCAGCCGCGATCCGTCGTAATCGCAAACCTCCGACACAACCGGAGAATTTGCCGAGACACTATACAGCACACCGCATGTCGGACACTGCCGGCGGCCGGAAAGGCGGGCGATAATTACATTATAGTCAACTTTTAGATGCACCACCACTGCCCCAATCCGCTTAGCTTTCAACACGCAATCGAGCAACTGCGCCTGGGCCACGGTCCGGGGATACCCGTCGAGCATGAACCCGCCGGCTGCATCCGGCTGCTCGATCCGGTCCTCCACCATCTTATTGACCATCTCATCGGGAACCAGGCCGCCGGATTGCATGATTCCGGCCACCGCCTTCCCCAATTCATCTCCCGAATCTTGAGCTAACGCCACCCGCTCGCGAAGCATATCGCCGGTCGAAATATGAGCCCATCCCAACCTGTCACGCAGCAACTTGGCTTGCGTGCCCTTCCCGGAACCGGGCGGTCCGAACAAGATGAGACACGGCCTGGTGATCATCAAAGAATCGGTTCGATGAAGGTCTCCCTCACTCGACATCGCGCACAATGCAGCGAGCCGCGACGACCGTCCTTTCTGAGAGAGCGTGCCCCGCGCTGCGCGATCTCATACGCTGCTACGGCGTCCGCGGATACGGCCGGCGCGCGGCGTGAAGCCTTCATAATGGCGCATGATCAACTGCGCCTCGATCTGGTTCACGGTATCCATGGCGACGCCCACCACGATCAGCAGCGAGGTTCCTCCGAAATAAAAACTGACTCCCAGGCCATCCAGCAGCCAGCGCGGAAAATGCGAGTCGATCCAGTTGCCCATCAGCGGCAGACGCTGCAGCTTGATCCCGGAAATCATGATCATCGGAATCAGCGACAGAATCGAAAGATACAAGCCGCCCACCACGGTGATCTTGGTCAGGATCTTGTTCATGTACTCGGCTGTATTTTTTCCAGGCCGGATTCCCGGAATAAAGCCGCCGTACTTGCGCATGTTGTCGGCCGCTTCGTTGGGATTAAAAATGATCGATACGTAGAAGAAACAGAAGAAAATGATCAGCGCGACGTACAGCAGGTAATACAACGGCTGCGCTCCGCTGATCGCGCCCAGCATGCCCGAAAGCACCGGGCTGTTCTTGACGTAGTCGACGTTAATCAGCGTCTGCGGGAAGGTAAGCAGCGAACTGGCGAAGATCACCGGAATCACGCCGCCCGCATTGACTTTCAGCGGAAGATGCGTCGACTGCCCGCCCATCATCCGGCGTCCGATGACGCGCTTGGCGTATTGCACTGGAATCCTGCGCTCACCGCGTTCGACCAGCACGATGAAGCCGACCACGGCGATCATCATCAACAGAATGATCAAGACCTGGAAAAAGTTCCAGTCGCCGGTCTGCACTTTCGTGACAATATCGCGAGCCGCGTTGGGCAGGCCGACCACGATTCCGGTAAAGATCAGCAGCGACATGCCGTTGCCGATGCCGCGTTCCGTGATCTGTTCACCCAACCACATAATGAAGGCTGTTCCGGTGGTCAGGCTGAGCATGGTCATCAGCACGAATCCGATGCCCGGATTAACCACCAGGCCGGATTGACTCTGCAGCGCCGCCGCGATTCCGAAGGATTGCATCAACGCCAGGCCGACGGTCAGATAGCGGGTCCACTGCGTGATCTTGCGGCGTCCCAGCTCGCCTTCCTTTTGAAGTTTTTCGAGGGTGGGGACTACTACGGTGAGCAATTGCAGAATGATGGATGCCGTGATATACGGCATGATGCCCAGCGCAAAGATGGTGAGCTTGCGCAGTTGCCCGCCGCTGAACAGATCGAACATGCCGAACACGCTGCCGGCATTGCGTTGGAAAAAGTTCTCTAATGCGTTCGGATTGACTCCCGGCGTGGGGATATGGCCGCCCAGGCGGTAGACCGCGAGCAGCCCCAGCGCGAACAGGAGCCGCTTACGCAGATCCGGAATCCGAAATACGTTGGCTACGGCTTCGAAAAACTTCATAATCCAACTCCAAATCGCGCACAACGCTGGGGCTGTGCGCTCATTTCCGGGCCTGCTTTGCCATCACCACCCACTCGCTGCAGCTTGTGGTTCTGTGCCCCATCGGCACCGAACCGCGACCGCAGGAAGCGGGTGCTTCGATCGTTCACTCTACTTCTCCGCTCCGATCACTTCCGCCGTCCCGCCGGCGGCCTGGATTTTTTCCAGCGCCGACTTGGAAAACATATGCGCCTTGACCGTGATTTTACGCTTCAAATCGCCGGTGCCGAGGATCTTCAGGCCGTGATGCAATTTCTTGATCAGGCCGAGTTCCAGCAGTGTGCCGGGATCGAACGTCGACTTCTCCAGCGCGTTCAACGAGCCCACGTTCACGATGGCGTATTCTTTGTGAAAAATGTTGGTGAACCCGCGTTTCGGCAGGCGCCGATGTAGCGGCATCTGGCCGCCTTCGAATCCGCGCATCCGCGAGTAACCCGAGATCGACTTGGCGCCTTTGGCACCACGTCCTGAAAATTTTCCGCGACCGGAGCCCATGCCCTGCCCGATACGCTGCTTTTTATGTTTCTGGCCCTTCGGAGGCCGCAATTGGGATAAATTCATGGGTCCTTTACTCCTACTCCACTATAGCCAGCAGATGCGGAATCTTCTTGACCATGCCGCGGAACGCCGGAGTGTCCGGCCGCTCCACGATGCGGTTCATCTTTTTCAAGCCGAGCGCCCGCACGATCACCTTATGTTTTTCGGGACAGCAGATCGTGCTGCGAATGAGTTTGATCTTGATCTTGTCTGCCATGGCCTGTTAAACCTTGTCCAGTGCGAGCCCGCGAAGGTCCGCGACCTCTTGCTTATCGCGCAACTGTTCCAGCGCGTCGATGGTTGCCTTCACTACGTTGTGCGGATTGTGCGATCCGATCGACTTGGTGAGCACATTGGGAATCCCCACGGCGGTGATGACCGCGCGCACCGGTCCGCCGGCAATGACGCCGGTCCCTTCCGGAGCCGGCTTGAGAAGAACGCGTCCGCTGCCGAATTCGCCAACCACAGTATGTTGAATGGTGGTAGCCAGCACGTGGACCTTGCGGAGATTCTTCTTCGCCGCTTCGATGCCCTTCTTGATCGCCGCGGGAACTTCCTTGGCTTTGCCGGTTCCGTACCCGACGATCCTCGCCCCTGGATCGCCGACGACCACCAGAGCCGAAAAGCTCAGGTTCTTGCCGCCCTTGACGACCTTGGTGACGCGGTTGATGGAGACCACCTGCTCTTTGAGATTCAGGCTGCCGGCATCGATTCGCTTTGCTGCAGTTATCGACATGTACTTAGAACTCCAATCCCGCTTCGCGGGCCGCATCGGCCAGCGCCTTGACGCGGCCGTGATACAGATAGCCGCCGCGATCGAACACCACGGCTTTGATCCCTTTGTCCTTGGCGCGCTGTGCCACCAGTTTGCCGACGCTCTTGGCTCCGGCGACGTTGCCGCCGTTGGCGCCGGCCTTTTCCACCGACGAGGCCGCCACCACGGTGTGGCCTTTCGCGTCGTCGATGACCTGCGCGTAAATATGCTTCACGCTGCGAAACACGGCCAGCCGCGGACGCTGTTCCGTCCCCTGAACGCGGCTGCGAATGCGCTTGTGGATGCGCAGGCGAATATCGTTCTTGGAATCGCGTGCCATTTACTTCCCTCCCGCCGCGCCCGTCTTGCCGACTTTCTTGCGCAGCGCTTCGCCAGTGTAGCGGACACCCTTGTTCTTGTACGGATCCGGCGGACGCAGAGAGCGCATGTTCGCGGCCACCTGGCCGAGCAGTTGCCGGTCAGCTCCCGTCAATACCAGGTGCGTCTGCTTGTCGACTTTCATGTCGATCCCGTCGGGCAGATAAAACTCGATGGGGTGCGAATAACCCAGCGTAAAACTCGCCACGCGGCCCTTCACATCGCAACGGTATCCGATGCCGACGATGTCGAGTTCGCGCGTGAATCCGGTCGACACGCCCTGCACCGCATTCGCCGTGAGCGCCCGCGTCAACCCGTGCAGTGCGGCTTTGTCGTCACCGTCGCGCTGAAGCTCCAGGATTCCGTTCTCCTGCCGGAACGTGATGCCGGCGGGCACCGGAACGCTTTGCTTGCCTTTCGGTCCTTCAACCAGCAATTGATCGCCGACCGTGATCTTCACGCCCTTCGGCAGCGGAATCGGTTTTTTTCCAACTCTAGACATATCTTTGTCCCTTAACGTTATACTTCCGAACCGGGCCACTCACTCTCAAATCGTTCGCTCACTTCGCGGCACCCAAAGGGGCCAGAGGCCCTAGTACACGTGACACAGAACTTCGCCGCCGACGCCTTCCTTGCGCGCTGTCGAACCGGTCATCACGCCGCGCGGAGTGGTGAGAATATTGATCCCCAACCCGCCCAGGATGCGCGGAACCCGTTTCGATCCGACGTACACCCGGCAGCCGGGACGCGACACGCGTTCGATGCGCGAGATCACCGGGACGTTGCCTGGCGTGTACTTGAGATACACGCGGATGGACTTCTTGGTCCCATCCTCGGTCAGCTTGTAATTGGCGATGTAGCCTTCGTCCTTCAAAATTTTCGCGATATCCATTTTCAGCCGCGATGCCGGCACGTCCACCTTGGGGTGGCGCGCTTGCAATCCATTACGGATGCGCGTCAGCATGTCGGCGATAGGATCGGTTGTCGTCATTCTTGGTCCTCCAGCAACTGCAACTCCTTATGCACTTCCCGCACCGGCCCGGTTACTCTCAAATCGTCCGCAACGTTCGCGGCGCCCAAGAGGGCCGGAGGCCCCTACCATGAAGCCTTGATCACGCCTGGAACTTCACCGGCCAGAGCGAGCTTCCGGAAACAGATCCGGCACAATTTGAACTTGCGCAGAAATCCGCGCGGACGTCCGCAACGGAAACAGCGGTTCCGATGGCGGCACGCGAACTTCGGCGTCCGGTTGGCTGCCTTGGCGGCCGCGGTGGCGGCAGCGATTTTTTCGTCTCTTGCAATTTTGGCGGTAGTGGCCATATATTCTGCTGTACTCCTGCTTACTGCGTACGGAACGGCATACCGAGATGTTTCAACAGCGCCAGACCCTCGGCATCGGTTTTGGCGGTGGTGGTAATGCAAATATTCATTCCCTTGGTTTTCTCGACTTTGTTGTAGTCGATTTCCGGGAAAATCAACTGATCCTTCATGCCCAGCGTATAGTTGCCGCGTCCATCGAAGGATTTCGACGACACGCCGCGGAAATCGCGAACGCGCGCCAGCGCGACGTTGACCAGCCGGTCGAAAAACTCGTACATGCGGTCGCCCCGCAGCGTCACCGCGCAGCCGATCGGCATGCCTTCGCGCAGCTTGAACGCCGCAATCGACTTGCGCGCCTTGGTGATCACCGGTTTCTGTCCGGCAATCTGCGTCAGCTCGTGCATGGCGCCATCGATGAGCTTGGCGTTCTGCGTGGCTTCACCCATGCCCACGTTCAGCGAAATCTTTTCGATCTTCGGCACAGCCATGGGGTTCTTGTAGCCGAACTCCTTGGTCAGGGCCGGGATCACTTTCTTTTGATAATGCTCTTTCAAACGTGCAGCCATACGTTATGCCTTTTTATCCAGAATCTCGCCGCCTTTTTTGGCGATCCGCACACGCCGCGTCACCGCACCGGTCTGTTCCATGCGATATCCCACGCGAGTGGCTACGCCGCCTGAAGTCACGATCATGATGTTGGAGATCGCGATGGGGCTTTCGCGTTCGGCGATACCGCCTTTGATCTGCTTCGCCGGATTCGGACGCGTGTGCCGCTTGACCATGCCGACGTGCTCGATCAGCACTTTTCCGGTTTTGCGATTGACGTCCAGCACGCGCCCGGTCTTGCCCTTATCGCGTCCGGCGATGACCTTGACGGTGTCGTCTTTTTTGATCTTGACCTTCGCGAAATGTTTGGGCGCGTTGATATCGCGCCGGCGAACTTTGAACATAAGTTAAATGACCTCCGGAGCCATGTTTTTAAATCACCTCCGGTGCTAACGAAACAATCTTCATGAATTTCTTGTCGCGCAGCTCGCGGGCCACCGGACCGAACACGCGCGTCCCGATAGGCTCGCCGATTTCACTGATCAAAACGGCCGCATTCGAATCGAAGCGGATGTAAGTGCCATCCTTGCGCCGGGTTTCTTTGCGCATCCGGACGATCACGCAGCGCACGACTTTGCCTTTTTTGATGGCCGACTCGGGCGAGGCTTCTTTCACCGCCGCCGTAATCACGTCGCCCAACCCGGCGCGCAATCCCAGATCTCCGCCGCGCGGCAGAATACAACTTAACTTGCGCGCGCCGCTGTTATCGGCCACTTCGAGAATCGTGCGCATCCCGATCATGATTGTGCTCCCCTACCTTTTCCCTTTTTTCGTTTTGCCTTTTTTGTGGGAAACGCGTTCTTCCCGGCCCAGCTGAATGCCGATAGCGCTCAGGTCGGTGGTGACCTGCACGGCTTTGCGCAGCACTTCGCCCAGCGTCCAGCGCTTGAGCTTACTCATCGGGCGGCATTCGATAATGCGGACGACGTCGCCGGGTTTGGCCTGCCCCTGCTCGTCATGCGCGTAGAATTTCTTGCGCTTGGTGACGATTCGCTTGTACACCGGATGCGGCACACGCCGGGTCACTTCGACCACAATGGTTTTGGCCATCTTGTTCGCGACCACGTTGCCGATTTTCTCGTTTTTGACGTGCTTTTTCGCCTCAGCCATGCCTATCCTTTACTCTTCTTCGCCGCTTTTTTCGGCGCCGCCTTCTTCGCGGGAGCTTTTGCAGCCTTAGGCTTCGCAACCGCCTTGGTCTTCTTCGGCGCTGCGCTTTTCGCCGGCGCCGCCTTTTTAGCCGCTGCGACCGGCTTGGCGGCCTTCTTCACCGGAGCTTTGACTTCCGGTTTGGGCCTAGCGGCTTTCGGGGCTCTCGGCGCCGGCGCCACGCCCGACGGATTCAACTCGCGCTCACGCAATACGGTCAACATCCGCGCGCGGTCTCTCTTCAATGACCGGTATTTCTTGAGACCTTCCATCTGCCCCATGGACATCTGGAATTTCAGCCGGAACATCTGCTCGGCGGATTCCCGGAAGTTCTTTTGCAGCTCGGTGGTGTCGAGCGCCCGATGCTTGTCGGCGTTCTCTTTCATTTCTCCACGTGCTCCCGCATGACCAGCTTGGTGGGCAAAGGCAGCTTGGCCGCGGCCAGCTTCATCGCCGCCGCTGCAATGTCCTTGCTCACGCCTTCCATCTCAAACAGAATTTTCCCCGGACGGATGACGCACACCCACTGCTCCGGCGCGCCCTTGCCTTTTCCCATACGGGTTTCGGCCGGCTTCTTGGTAATGGGCTTGTCGGGGAACAGCCGGATCCAGACCTTCCCACCGCGTTTGATGGAACGAGTCATAGCGACGCGCGCCGCTTCAATCTGGCGGTCGGTGATCCAGCCGCATTCCATGGCCTTCAAACCGTAGTCGCCGAAAGCCAGCGACGATCCGCGCCAGGCCTTGCCGGTCATGCGTCCGCGCTGTTGCTTCCGGTACTTAACTTTCTTCGGCATCAACATAGCGTTGTTAGTCCTTCTTCTCCGGCTCGCCTTCAGGCTTGAAGGCGGGTTGCGGAGCCGCCATGGGCGGAAGAATCGGCGCGGCAACCGGAGCAGCCTGTACCGGTCCACCTTCTGAATGTGGACCAGTTTGATGCGAAACGGCCGGAGCTGCAGCCACGGGACGCGGTCCCCGGTCGCGGTCTCTATCTCTGTCGCGATCCCGATCCCGGTCGCGACGTTCGCGTGCGGGCGCACGGCGCGGCTCCGGATCGTTACGCAATCCGCGGCGCTGCCCGCCTGGAAGAATTTCGCCCTTGTAGACCCAGCACTTGATCCCGATCACACCGTAAGTGGTAAACGCTTCGCTGAATCCGTAATCGATGTCGGCGCGCAGCGTGTGCAGCGGCAACTGGCCTTGCAGATACCACTCGGTCCGCGCGATTTCGGCGCCGTTCAACCGGCCGGACACGCGAACTTTGATTCCCTTGCATCCGAAGCGCAGCGCTGAATCGACCGATTTGCGCATGGCCCGGCGGAACGCCACGCGTTTTTCGAGCTGCAGACCGATGGTTTCCGAAACCAGTTGCGCGTCCAGCTCGGGTTTATGAACTTCCTGAATATCGATGAAAACTTCGCGCTTGGTTTTCTTGGCCAAGTCGGCTTTGAGCTTCTCGATCTCCGCGCCTTTGCGTCCGATGATGATTCCGGGACGCGAGGTGTGAATGGTGATGCGCAGCTTGTTGCCCGGCCGGTCGACTTCAATCGAGCTGACGCCCGCGCTCTTCAGCCGGTCGCGCAGCGAGCCTTTCAGCTCCAGGTCTTCGCGCAAAAGCTTGGCGTAGTCCTGTTTGGCGAACCATCGCGACCGCCAGGTCTTGGTGACCCCCAGCCGGAATCCATACGGATGTACTTTCTGCCCCATTGGTCTTTCCTTACCAGCGCACAACGCCACGTACAGGCTGTGCGCTCATTCCTTATCTCCGACGTTGTCTCCGACTTCCACCACGATGTGTGCCATTCTTCTCTGGTAACGATACGCCCGGCCCATCGGCGCAGGCCGTACGCGCTTCATGCGCGGACCTTCGTTCACGTAGGCTCCGGTCACGAACAGCTTGTCCACGTCGACGTCGTTGGAACGGCTTTCGGCATTGGCGATCGCCGACCGCAACACTTTTTCGACCGACGGCGCGATGCGCTTGTTCACCGTGCGCAGAATGTTGATGGCCTCGCCCGCCTTCTGGCCGCGGATCAGGTCCACCACCAGCCGGATTTTCTGCGGCGACGTCCGAATGTATCTTGCTTCAGCCCTGGCTTGCATAATGATTCCTTACGACGCCGGCTTCGCCGTCTTTTCGGCGGCCGCTTTCGCAGCGTGTCCCTTGAAGTGCCGCGTGGGCGAAAATTCGCCCAGCTTGTGTCCCACCATGTTTTCGGTGATGTATACCGGAATGAACTTCCGGCCGTTGTGCACAGCCAGTGTGTGTCCGATGAACTCCGGCAGAATGGTCGACCGGCGCGACCAGGTGCGGACGACCTTTTTCTCGTTCTTGTCGTTCATGGCGGTGACCTTGACCATCAGGTGACCGTCGACGAATGGTCCTTTTGCTAATGAACGTCCCATGTGCTATCTCTTTTTCGCCTTCCGCGTGACGATCCATTTATTGGTGCGCTTGTTGTTGCGCGTCTTGAATCCGCGCGTCGGCTGGCCCCACGGCGTCACCGGATGCCGTCCGCCCGACGTTTTTCCTTCACCGCCGCCATGCGGATGATCCACCGGATTCATCGAAACGCCGCGATTGTGCGGACGCTTGCCCATCCAAACCTTGCGGCCGGCCTTGCCCAGGCTCACGTTTTCGTGCTCGACGTTGCCGACTTGCCCGATGGTCGCAGTGCATTCGACTTGAACTTTGCGAATTTCGCCCGAGGGGAGTTTCAACAGCGCGTAGTCGCCTTCCTTGGAAACCAACTGCGCCTGCGCGCCCGCCGACCGCGCCATTTGCCCGCCCTTGCCGGGCTTCAGCTCGATGTTGTGAACCACTGTGCCGGCTGGAATATTCTTGATGGGCAGCGAATTGCCGATCAGAATGTCGGCTTCCGGACCGGAGGTGACGGTGCGTCCCACTTCCAGGCCGACCGGCGCGATGATATAGCGCTTTTCGCCGTCGACGTAATGCAATAGCGCGATGCGCGCGCTGCGGTTGGGATCGTACTCGATGGCGGCAACCTTTGCCGCGATGCCGACTTTATCGCGCTTGAAATCGATAATCCGGTAGGCTTTCTTGTGTCCGCCGCCCTTGAAGCGCGACGAGATACGGCCGGTGCTCGACCGCCCGCCGGTCCGCTGCTTTCCAGTGACCAGACTCTTTTCGGGCGTCTGCTTAGTAATGTCTTCGCGCGAGACGACGGTCTGAAAGCGCCGCGTGGGTGTTGTGGGCCGGTAGCTTTTTACTGGCATATTAAATCTCCGCGTACTCCGGTATCTTCTCGCCGGCTCTCAATCTCACGTAGGCTTTCTTCCAATCGCCACGATATCCCGCAAAGCGCCCGCGCCGCCGCAGTTTTCCCGCGGTAGTGGAGGTCCGGACATCTTCCACCTTGACCTTGAACAAGGTCTCGACAGCCTGCCGGATTTGGGTTTTGTTCGCGCCCACGGCGACTTCGAAACACAGGGTCCGCTCGTCGTCCTTTTTCGTGACGCCCTTTTCGGTCACCAGCGGCTTTTTGATTACGTCGTACAAGCCGATCATGCGAGTGCCTCCGACAATTTCAGCGCCGCTGCCTGAGACAACAAAACCTGCTGATGTTTCAGCAGGTCGTAAACACTCACGTCGCGGCTGGAAACCAGCTTGACGCCTTCCAGATTGCGGCTGGAAAGCTCCAGATTGCGATTCTCTGCGTTATCCACCAGGAGAACGGTTTTGGCTGCCTCGATGGTATCGAGCGCTTTCCGCATCACTTTGGTCTTGGCTTCGGAGACCGCGAATTCGTTGATCACTTTGAGCTCGCCGTCGCGCAATTTCGCCGAAAGCGCGCTACGAAGCGCGCCCAACTGCATCTTGCGAGGCAGTTTGTACGCGTAGCTGTGCGGTTGCGGACCGTGCACCGTTCCGCCATGCCGCCACAGGGGGCTGCGGATGGAACCCACTCGGGCGCGGCCGGTGCCTTTCTGCTTCCACAATTTCTTGCCCGAGCCGGCCACTTCATGACGAGTCTTGGTGGACGCGGTTCCGCGCCGCACGCCGGCTTGGGAATGCCGAACCGCTTCATACAGCAGGTCCTTATTCACGGGCGCGCCGAACACGACGTCGGACAGCTCCATCGTGCCGACTTTTTTATTGTTGAGATCGATGATGTCTACGCTCGGCATGGCTACTTCCTGGCCCTCCGCACGACGACGTATCCGCCGGTGGGTCCGGGCACTGCGCCCTTGACCAGCAATACGTTCTCTTCCGAGTCGACCTCGATGATTTCCAGATTGCGCACGGTGACGCGAGCCGTTCCCATCTGCCCGCCCATCTTCATGCCCGGAAAAACGCGCGACGGAAAGCTGGAGGCTCCGATCGATCCCGGGGCGCGATGGAACATCGAACCGTGTCCGCCTGGACCGCCCTTAAAGCCGTGGCGCCGAATGACACCCGCGAATCCGCGTCCCTTACTCACGCCGATCACGTCGACTTTTTCGCTGGGCTTGAACTCGTCCACCAAGACGCGATCGCCGGCTTTGAGGTCGCCATTGGTTCCTTCTTCGAGCCGAAACTCGCGCAGAAACTTCACGCCCTCGGCTCCGGATTTCTTCAGGTGTCCGGTATCCGGCTTGTTGACGCTGGTTTTCTTGGCGTATTCCATGAACCCCAACTGCACGGCGTCATACCCGTCGCTGGCAGGCGTCTTGCGCTGCACCACGACGCAGGGGCCGGCCTTCAGAACGGTGACAGGAACTACCTGCCCGTCGGCGCGGAACACCTGCGTCATCCCGATTTTTTTCCCTAATATTCCTGGACTCATCGTCAAACTCCAGTCGCCCCTAGCGGCGCCTTCAAACTCCAGTCGCCAAAACTCCCATCGAACCGGCCCACGCTCTTTCAAATCGCCAGCACATTTCGCGGCGCCTAAAAGAGGCGGAGCCTCCTCTATTTGCCTTTGCCGAACGCCTTGATTTCCACATCCACGCCCGCCGGCAGATCCAGCTTCATCAGCGCGTCCACGGTGTCCTGGGTCGGCTCCAAAATATCCAGCAGACGCTTGTGCGTGCGGATCTGAAACTGCTCCCGGCTTTTCTTGTCCACGTGCGGCGAGCGCAATACCGTGTACAGATTTTTCACCGTCGGCAGCGGAATCGGACCAGCCACGGTCGCGCCGGTCCGCTTGGCCGTATCGACAATTTCAGTGGTCGACTGGTCCAGGATCCGGTGATCGTAGGCTTTGAGGCGGATGCGAATGCGTTCTCTTAAACTCATTGTTCCCTATTCAACGATTTCGCTAACGGTTCCTGCGCCGACGGTGCGACCGCCTTCGCGGATCGCGAACCGCAATCCTTTATCCATGGCGACCGGCGTAATCAACTCGACAACCAGCTGCACGTTGTCGCCCGGCATCACCATTTCCATTCCTTCCGGCAGCGTCGCGACTCCGGTCACGTCCGTGGTCCGGAAATAAAACTGCGGCCGGTATCCCTTGAAGAACGGGGTGTGCCGTCCGCCTTCGTCCTTCGAAAGCACATACACTTCGCCCTTGAATTTCTTGTGCGGCGTGATCGACCCCGGTTTCGCGATCACCTGTCCGCGCTCCACGTCGTCTTTTTCAATGCCGCGCAACAGCAACCCCACGTTGTCTCCGGCACGCGCTTCGTCCAGCAGCTTCTTGAACATTTCGACGCCGGTGACCACGGTCTTGCGCGTATCGCGGAACCCGACGATTTCCATTTCCTCGCCGACCTTCGCAATGCCTTTTTCGACGCGCCCCGTCACCACCGTGCCGCGTCCCTGAATCGAGAAAATGTCTTCGATCGGCATCAGGAACGGCTTGTCGACAATGCGCTCCGGCATCGGAATGTAGGTGTCGACCGCCTCCATCAACTCTTCCACCGACTTTTCCCACTTCTCTTCTTTGTTCAACGCTCCCAGCGCCGATACCTTGACCACCGGCAGATCGTTGCCCGGGAATCCGTAGCTGGTCAGCAGCTCGCGAACTTCGAGCTCCACCAGCTCGAGCAATTCCGGATCGTCCACCATGTCGACCTTGTTCAGCGCGACCACAATATACGGAACACCCACCTGGCGAGCCAGCAAAATGTGTTCGCGCGTCTGCGGCATGGGTCCGTCGGTCGCCGCGACGACTAAAATCGCGCCGTCCATCTGCGCCGCGCCGGTGATCATGTTCTTGATGTAGTCGGCGTGGCCGGGGCAATCCACGTGGGCGTAGTGCCGAGCCTTGGTCTCATACTCGACGTGCGCCACGGCAATCGTGATACCACGCGCTTTTTCTTCCGGCGCATTGTCAATCGAATCGAAGCTCCGGAACTTCACCTTCGGATTGTTCTTGGCCAACGTCTGCGTGATCGCCGCCGTAAGCGTCGTCTTGCCGTGGTCGATGTGACCAATCGTCCCCACGTTCACATGCGGCTTGCTGCGATCGAATTTTTCCTTCGCCAT